>BNJU01001477.1_pt1 | contig 493804 bp, 496 predicted proteins | sample 8539281 | NCBI WGS metagenome assembly BNJU01 (sample SAMD00202456, study PRJDB9452) | human saliva metagenome | isolation source: human saliva | place: Japan
TGATGATGGAGGCCGCATGAGGCCCGGAATCGCGGGCCCCGCGTGCCCTGGGGCGGGCGTGAGCCGATTCTTGGGAAACCCGGATCGCAGCCGAGTACCCTCAGGTTGTTCCCAAGCACGCAGGCTTCGGACAGCACGGCATCAGGAGGCCCGGGTGGAAGTCGATCAGTCCTCTGCCGGGAGGTGGCTCGCGGTGGGACCCGGTGCGGCAGCCGACCGCACCCCTGACACCGAGGCAACCGCGGAGCTCAATGCGGCGACGATCCGTCGGCTCGGGGCCGTCTATGTCCTACCCTCCGCCGGTGGACCGGCGCCGTCGCGCTCCGCTTCGCCGCAAGAGGCAGAGCCCACGCCACAGCGGGGCACCGACGCGGGCGTCGAGACGGCCCTGACCGCGCTGCGCGCCCTGGGCTACCGGCTCTCCGCCCCGGCCCGGGAGGCCCTCATCCACCCCGAGCAGGCGTGGGCACTGGTCAATGCCGTCGCCCGCCTCAGTTCCGGTTCCGCGTCCGCCGCGTACCAGCCCTTCTACCCCGACTTCCCCATCCAGGTACACAGCGCCTCCGAGGCCACGCTGCTGGTCAACGCCGCCCTGCACTACCTGGGCGACGTCGTCGGGGTCCGGATCCTGCCGGACTACCGGCCCAGCCCCCGCGAGCCCCTGCCGGGAGACGACGGCGCCCTGACCGAGCTGGGCCTGGCCACGACGCAGGACCTGGAGCGGATCGTGGCCGACCTCGTCGCCCAGGCGACCCCCTTCAGCGCCCAGGACCGCGTAGACCTGACGGCCCTGCGCGACTTCGGCCCCGAGGCGGCGCCGCATGTGGTGGTCAAGGAGAACCTCGCCGTCCTCACCGTCACCTTCCCCGACTTGGACTTCTCCGCCTCCTACCGCACCGTCACCGACGTGCTGCGTCTGGCGGTCGCTCTGGCGGGCGGCGACGTCTCCCTGGCCGAGCCGTGCCGGTTCCCCTCCTTCTCCCGCGCCCAGCGGCGCCGGCTGCTGGGCCTGCTCGACGCCGTCGGACAGACCCAGGACGGCCGGGACAGCGTGGAGGAGATGTCGCGGCGCTCAGAGCGGTGGAAGCGGCTGGCCCGTCACCTGCGGCCCGGCGACTACGCGCGTCGCTTCCCGCGCGCCGCCGCGCTCCTGCACCAGGTCGCCTCCGGGGACGCCGAAGCGGGTTTCACCTCCCGCTTGGAGGAGGCCCTGGCGCGCCACGACGTCGAAGGTGCCCTGCGTCTGCTGGCCACCCGCCCCGGGGTCTTCGCCCGCCGGCTCAACCACCTGCTGCGGCTGTGCACCGATGACGCCGCCCGCGAGCGCGTGGTCGCCGAGTTCGCGGAAGTCGCCCCCGAGGTCTCCCTGCCCGTCCTGGTGCGCCTGTGGGAGTACTTCTCCTCCCCCGGACCGGAGGCCCTGCCCTGGCGGGTGGTCGCCATCAAGGCGCCCACGGGCACCAAGACGACGCTCATCGCCTCCACCCGTCGCCCCGGACCCGCCGACGCGGCGGTGGTTCACGCCGTCGAGGAGGCCCTGCGGCAGCGGAAGCGCTTGGGGCGGATCGCCGTCGACCAGGGGCTGTACGAGGGCTACACGGCTCCGGTGGGACTGCGCTCGGCCTCACCGGGCCTGCGCACGGCGGGCGCGGCACCCGACTGCCGCTGCCCGAGGGTGAGACGATCCGCTTCTTCCTGCACTGGCGCGACCTGCCCTGAGAACCCCAGCCGAGGCCTCGGGGCCTGCCGGACCTGCTGCCGCCGAGGACAGGGATACCCGGGTGGATCTGGACCCTGTCGGCCTTCTTTGTCTCCGAGGACTTTACGAGCACCGAGCAGATCGCCTACTACAACCTGCGCTCGACGGCGGCCGTGCACTCCGGCGACCTCACCTCAGCACCCGACGGGGCGGCCGAGTTCATCGACGTCACCCTGGCCGAGGCACTGCGGCAGGGGTGGCGCTACGTCGTCATGACGGTCCACTCCTTCTCCCACCACCAGCTCAGCGAGGTGCCCGAGTGCTGGGCGGGGGCGATGGCCCTGCGGCGCGGATCCGCAGAGCGGCGAGGTCTTCGAGGCCTCCACCGTCATGCAGCGCCTCGACCTGGTCTCCCCCACGTTCAACGCGACGCCCTTCGTCATCGACCTCGCTGAGCGCCGCCTCATCTGGTGGGACCTGCCCGTGGGGGTGGGAGAGCACCAGGTGGCGAACCTGGATCGCAGCAGCAACCGGGTCCTGGCGCACCTGCTCGACCTGCTGGAGGGGCGGCGCATGCCGCTGGCGCACCTGCTGGGGCTCCTGGCCGACGACGTCGTCGAGGACCCCGATGAGGCCGAGCTGGTCTTCGGTGAGGGCGGGATCCTGCCGTGGCAGACCGAGCGGATCCTGGCGCTGCTGGGCCCCGCGGAGGTCGCGGCGGACGCTGCAGACACGACCTCTGACATGGGCGGGGGCGCCGAGGGCCGGCAGGCGGAGTAACGTGGGCCGTGTCCGGCCATGAGAGTGCTTCCTTCTCCTTTCACATTTCTCCCAGCGCCCTCGCTTCCCGGACGCAGTCGGGCGGGACCACCAGTGGCCCCGCCCGACTATCGCGTGAGGATCAGAAAGTCGTGAGCAGGAAGCGCGCACCGTGCGGGTCTGGTCGTCCCGGTCGCGACACCGAAGGCTGGCCATCACATTTGAACCACACTAGAATCTGCATCACCTGATGATGATTCTGGTGCAGGAGGTACCGTGCGAACCACCGTGACACTCAGTGATGACCTCATTGCCAAGGCGCAAGAACTCACAGGCATCACTGAGCGCACCGAGCTGCTGCGGGCCGGCCTGGAGACCCTGGTCAGAGTGGAGAGCGCACGCCGCCTTGCGGCTCTCGGCGGCTCTGATCGGACGGCAAGCGCCGCTCCACGACGTCGGAGCGCCAGCCAGTGATCCTTGTCGACACCTCGGTATGGATCGATCACTTCCACCACTCGGACCCAGTACTCGTCAGCCTGCTGCACGAGGACGAGATCGGATCCCATCCACTCGTGGCGGAGGAACTGGCGATGGGGTCACTCAGGGCCAGAGATGACGTTCTCAAGCACTTAGCGCACCTCCGCCAGTTCCCGGTCCTCTCACATGACGAGCTACTGACTCTGGTCGCAGCCCATGTGCTGTGGGGCCGGGGACTCAGCCCAGTCGATGCGCACCTGCTCGGCTCCGTCACGCTGGTCCCCGGCGCCCGCCTGTGGACACGCGACAAGCGATTGCTCCGCGCTGCCGAAGAGCGCGGAGTCTCCTTCACCGAAGGAACCGCCGGCTGAGGCCCCGAAACAGGCCGCGTCACCGAATACCTGGCTTGCTACGCTACAACGGCAGTTCAAGCACCCCCAGAAGACGGTCCGATGTCAGCTCCCCAGAATCAGCCCCCGTACCAGCCGCCGTACCAGCCCCAGTATCAGGCCGTGCCTCCTTACGGGCAGCAGCGCCCCCGCCAGAACCACGTCGGAAAACTGGTCGTGGCGATCATTCTGTTCGTCATCGGCCCATTGATGGGACTGGCCATCTGGGGCATCGGGTCGGTCATCACCGTCGCCAGCATCGCCACCAGTGGTGACGTCGTCACCAACGGACAGCAGGTCACCCTGAGCAGCAATGACGAACGTGCCCTGTACGTATCGAACGCCGCCACCAACAACTGCACGGTCGTTGACCCTGACGGCAAGGAGGTCCCCACCTCCCCCAACGGCGGGATGACCATCTCCAACAACGACGGCGACTTCAACTCGGTTCTCACCTTCAAAGCCGACAAGTCGGGAGACTACCGGGTCTCATGCGAGGGCCTGGATGACACCGAAGCAATCCTCGTAGGCCCCACCCTCACGTTCGGCAAGTTCGCGGTGCCCCTCGTCGCCGGCCTGGCCGCAGGGGCGATCTGCTGGATCCTTTGCCACCATCCTGCTGATCTGGCGCCACCGGGCCCTGGCCGCACAGAATCAAGCGGGCTGACCCCGATGAGGAACCGCTAAGCCAATCCCGCGTTCGAGGGTCTCGCGCTCCTCCTGCATGCCCTCATTCGCGAGGGGAACGTAACGGCCGGTCTCCCGGGTGGCGCCGTGGGCGACCCCCCAGAGCCAGATCGCCTCACACCTGGCGACCAGCTGCTCCTGCCGGCTCCGAAAGCTCCCCCACGTGACACCGGCGCCATCCAGGGCCAGGTGCTTCCCCTTTGCCGTAGACGACGAAGATCCGGTCCCCGGCGACGAACAGCCCGGAGCGGGACTCCGGCCAGACGCACGAGCGTCTTCCCACGCGAATGCCCTGCTCGTCCACGACGACCCGCTGGAAGCACTCGTAGATCTTGTAGAGCGGATACGCCATGGTCACCGGCCCGAGCAGAAGGAAGAGCACCGCGAAAGCCATGTCCGATCCGCTGAGCGGCTTGGTCTCGAAGAACAGCTGCTGACCACCGATCACCAGGAACAGCACCCCCATACCGATGAGGAAGAGCCCACCGTTGCACAGGTGCTCCTTGACTCTGCGCCAGAGCGGAGTGCAGAACACCAGACGACTGCGCTGCAGCATCTTCTCCGCCCCGTGCCGTCCACGAGCCGCCACGAGATGAGGGTCCTCACTGACAGCGACCTCCTCCGAGACACTCCACCCCCGCGCGTAGATGTAGTACTGCAGGTCCCCCACAGCCGCAGAGGCGCGGTCCTCAGAGCTTCCCCACGTCATCCCGATGACGCACCCGGGAAGCCGGATGGCATCGTCGTCGTCGCCGTTCTCGATCGTGATCCGGGTCCGCTCAATGAATCCGCCGTACGACGACGGCCCGTCATTCAGGTTGAGCGTCGACAGCGAAAACCTCGAGCCCACCGACTCCCCAAGGACGACGCTCGGTGAACAGCAGGCGGCGCATGGCGATGCCGTCCTTGCTCAGCACCGTCCGACGCCGCAGGGTGTTGATCGCCCAGACCACCGGAATGCCGATTATGCTCACCACGATCATGGCGTCATTGGCTTCATACTCGGTGATGTAGGGGCTCATCAGCAGCAGAGCCTTGCGGACCATGCCGGGCGCTCCCACCACGAGCACCAGGAGAGCACAGCAGCGGATCATCACCGAGCGCCGCAGGAGCAGGCGCCCATCAGACGTCTGCGACGTCGCCTCACGCGGACACACCATAGGGATCGAGCACTGTCCCCTGGCGCTCATGTGCTGTCTCATGACTTCTGAGAGTTTCAGATGTCATGACATCTCAAGACACCGGTGGGGCGGGTCTGCCGGGTGGGAGAGCTGCTGCTTCGGTCCGTCGGAGGGACCGGCCCGGTCTCTGTGGTGGCTTCCGGCATCGTCTGGACGAACTGCACGAGGGCGGGTGCTACTGGACGAGGGTGGGGTGCACTTCGGGTAGGTGGGGCCTTCGTGCAGTACGCACACCCCTTGGCCAGAAGATCCCGACCCTCGTGGAACAGGCCAACTCGAGGCGAGACTCAAACCGGGACTGGCGTCGAGTCATAGCCTCCCGGCCCTCCGCACAGACGGCGGGCAGGAGTCGGTGGGGCGGACCTGTGACGGGGGCGCCGGACCGTGCCGCAAGAACCCCGGACTCACTCCCGCGAGGTCCGGTGTCCACAGCGCTGACATTAACGGGCCCGACGTCGGTGCGCCCAGCGGGCATCGTTGGAATACTGCGGTTTCTCTCCGGCGTGCCGCGCCGGTACGCCTTTAATGTCAGCACCATGGACACCAGCGACCTGCCAGGACCCGCCAGGCCTCTTCCCTTCGGCGCATCGTCGCCGACAGGACAGTCAACATGCCCCGGCGCTCAGCTCTCGAGCCTGAGGGTGCGTCCTCGACGCCGACACGGCGCGCATCGGCCATCGCGCCGGCGACGACGGCGCAACAGCAATACGAGCGGGGGCTCCGACCGGCGAACCGGTCGGAGCCCCCGTCTCAGTCCTCCTCAGGGAAGGACCTCAGTGGCGATCAGGCCTTCTTGGCCTCGTCAATGCGCGCACGGAACTTCGCGAGCTGCTCCTTGATGGCCTCGGGCAGCTTGTCACCGAACTGCTTGTAGTACTCCTCGGTGTCGTCCATCTCGGCGGCCCAGGCCTCGGGGTCGATGTCGTACATCTTGGCCCACTCCTCCTCGCCCAGGTCGAGGCCCTCGAGGTTGAAGTCCTCGAACTTGGGGTAGCGGCCGGTGACGCCGTCGATGGCCTCGACCTCGCCGGAGGCGCGGCGCACGATCCAGTCGAGCACGCGGGAGTTGTCGCCGTAGCCGGGCCAGATGAACTTGCCGTTCTCGTCCTTGCGGAACCAGTTGACCTGGTAGACCTTGGGGAACTTGTCGCCCAGCTTCTCCTGCATCTCCAGCCAGTGCGACCAGTAGTCGGCCATGTGGTAGCCGCAGAAGGGCAGCATGGCCATGGGGTCGTGGCGCAGGGAGCCGACCTTGGCGTCCAGGGCGGCGGCGGTGACCTCAGAGGCGACGGCGGAGCCGATGAACACGCCGTGGGCGTTCTCGTACTGCTCGGCGACCAGCGGCACGTTGGTGGCGCGGCGACCGCCGAAGAGGATGGCGTCGATGGCCACGCCCTCGGGGGCCTCCCAGTCGGGGCAGATGATCGGGCACTGCGAGGCCGGGGTGGTGAAGCGGCTGTTGGGGTGAGCGGCCTTCTTGCCCTCGGCGGCGTCGGCCGGGGTGAAGTCGTTGCCCTGCCAGTCGATGAGGTGCTCCGGCATCGGGGCGTCGATGCCCTCCCACCACACGTCACCGTCGTCGGTCAGGGCGACGTTGGTGAAGATGGTGTTGGCCTTCATGGTGTCCATGGCCATCGGGTTGGTGTCGTAGAGGTGCCGGGGCGACGCCGAAGAAGCCGGCCTCGGGGTTGATGGCGCGCAGGCGGCCGTCGGGGCCGGGGCGCATCCAGGCGATGTCGTCACCGACGGTCTCGACCTTGTAGCCCGGGATGGTGGGCTGGAGCATGGCGAGGTTGGTCTTGCCGCAGGCGCTCGGGAAGGCGGCGGTGACGTGGTACTGCTTGCCGCTCTTCTCGTCGGTCAGGCGCAGGATGAGCATGTGCTCGGCCATCCAGCCGTCGCGGCGGGCCATGGTCGAGGCGATGCGCAGCGCGTAGCACTTCTGCCCAGCAGGGCGTTGCCGCTGCAGCCGGAGCCGAAGGACCAGATCTCGTTGGTCTCCGGGAAGTGGGTGATGTACTTCTCGTCGTTACAGGGCCAGGTGGTGTCCTTCTCGTGCTCGGCCAGCGGGGCGCCGACGGAGTGGACGGCCGGGACCCAGGGGCGGCCCTCGTTGATGAGGTCCATGGCGGCCGCACCCATGCGGGTCATGATCCGCATGTTGACCACGACGTAGGGGGAGTCGGTCAGCTCGATGCCGAGCTGGGAGATGGGGCCGCCCAGCGGACCCATGGAGAAGGGGATCACGTAGAGGGTCCGGCCGCGCATGGCGCCATCGAACTTCTCGTTGAGGATCTTCTTCATCTCGGCCGGGTCGTACCAGTTGTTGGTCGGGCCGGCGTCCTCCTCCTTCTCGGAGCAGATGAAGGTCCTGGACTCCACACGGGCGACGTCGCTGGGCAGGGAGCGCGCGAGGAAGGAGTTGGGGCGCTTGTCGGGGTTGAGGCGCGTGAACACGCCGGACTCCACCATCTCGGTGGTGAGGCGGTCCCACTCCTCCTGTGAACCGTCCGCGAAGTAGACGTTCTCGGGCTTGGCCAGCTCGGCGATGCGCGTGACGAATTCGATGACATCCTCAGGGGCGTTAGCCGGCGCGGCGGCGCGGACGTCCTTCTCAGACACAGTCATGCGAGTCCCTTCCTTGGGTATGTTGATCCGGTGAGCGCGCCGATGCCGACTCGCTCGGTCGAGAGCAATCCTCCCCCACCGGGCGCCCCAGGTCACATCGCCGAAGGTCCCAACTGGGCCTCTCCCCGGCCGGACCGGCATGTGATCGGCCACATTCGGGAGGATGGCGGCTTTTGCCGCCTTTGAAACGGCGTCGTTCCGCCCTCAGTGAAGGTCCAGTGCGAGCGTGTAGCGTGCCCGCATGTCCGTCGCGCCGTCCTCCGCGTCCCGTTCCACGAGCTTCTTGTCGCGCACTCTGTCCCGCCCGCCGGCACTCCGGGCGCTTCGACCGGCCGTCGTGGCGACCGCCGCCTGCCTGGCTCTGTCGGCCTGCACCGCTCACATGGACATGACCATCCGCTCTCAGGGCAGCTACGACGTCGCCCTGGAGATGCGCGATACGACCGGAACCGTCTTCCCGAAGGAAAGGCCCCTGACTGCTCGACCCTACTCCGACCCCACCGCCCTGGGCGTGCCTGCCGGCACCACCGTCAAGGCCACCCCTGATCACCGGCGACGACGGAATCGGCTGCCAGGTCACCATCAGCGGCGTCAAGGTCCCCCAGGCCTCGCAGGCCGATGCGAACACGATCGTCGTGCGCGACGGCGAGGTCTACAAGGTGACGATCCAGCCCTTCCCCTCCGACCCCTCCCAGGACGCCAACGGGGCCGCAGGTGCGCAGGGCAGCGCATCTCAGGCCCCTGCCGCGCCGTCGGGAGGCCCGGGCGGGGCCCAGCCGACCAGCACGTCCTTCAAGGGCGTCGTCGACACCAAGGTCTCCGTCACCTTTCCCGGCGCGGTGACACAGTCCGGCGGGGGGAAGGTCTCGGGCACCACGGTCACCTGGGACGATCCGGACACGGTGGCCAAGGGCGTGAGCGCCTCGGGCTACGCCCAGGACTCGCGAGGCGTATCGTGGTGGAGTCGTTCCCGTGTCTGGCTGACCGCAGGGCTGGCCCTACTCGGCGGAGCCCTGGCTGCGGCCATCCTCCGACGGCGCAGCAGAGGTCACGCACCCCGCAAGGCAGCGCAGGGGCGGCACTGAGCACTCCGACTGTCCCACGTAGACACGGCACCGAATTAGACTCGACGCATGAATCATAACTCCCGCACCGTCAGGCGACGCGTGGTCGCGGCGGTACTGACCGGCCTCGCACTGCTGCTGTCCGGATGCGGGGCTCACTACGACTTCGTCATCCACGACAACGAGACCGCCGACCTGACCTACGTCATGTGGGACTCATCGGGGCTGTCACTCATCAGTAGGGAGAGCTGCACCCAGGACAAGCTCGAGAAGTCCACCCCTCTGCCCAAGGAAGTCAAGGCGGTCTACACCTTCACGTCCCACAACGGGCAGCCGGCATGCCAGGTCACAGCCAAGTCGGTTCCGCTCAATAACTTGCAGACCGACATCTGGACGATCAAGCACCAGGACGGGAAGTACGTCTTCGACCTGTCCCCCGAGGCGCTGAGCAAGCTCGGTAAGGACGACTCCCTCCCCTCCTCCCCGGGCGCCTCGGCAGGGATGAAGATCTCGATAGCCGTGACCTTTCCCGAAGAGGTGACGAAGTCCAACGGGAGGAATGCCGACAACAAAGTCACCTGGGACAACGTGCTGGAGAGCTCCGAAGATCTCCATGCCGAGGGCGGGGACGGCCAGTTCCATCTGCAGTGGTGGATGATCGCGACGGGCGGCGCCGTCGTCCTCCTCATCATTGCCGGGGTCGTGGTGTACCTCCTGAGGACCCGCCGCGCCCGGCAGCTGGCTCCGGCACTGCCGTACGGCGAGGCCCTTCAGGGGGCCGCAGCGACCAGCACCATGCCCCCAGAGGTCTACGTCGGTGACCCGTATCAGTCTCCCCCCGGTCCCCTGCAGCCGGTGCCGGGCTCGACCTACCCCTATCCCGTCACCAACCTTCGCGACGGCTACGCCCCTACCCCGACCCGGGCCAGGACACCAGCGCCTTCGCGCCACCTCAGGTCTCTGGAAGCGCAGGTGTCTTCAGCACCTACGGCGCCCAGCAGGGACGTACCAGTCGCCCGGACCGGGCTACACCCAGATGCCCCTACCAGGAAGGGCACAGTCAGGCCGACTTCCGGCCGCCGCAGGAGCGCACCGGCGGCGGAGGTCAGAACGGGCAGTACTATCCGCCGTCTCAGGGTGAGTAGTACTGCCGTTCGAACAGCCGCCGGGGAACCGAGGCAACGACTAGGGTGGCGCCATGAGCTGCGCCGTTGTTATCAGGAGAGTCCACGCCGTACTGGCTGCGTTGGCCGTTCTCGCTTTCATCGCCGCTATGGCCGTGGCCTCCCCTGCCCTGCTCACGCGGTGCCGCTCCTGGAGAGGACAATAAGCTCATCATCACCATCGACATGAAAGTCACCGTCAAGAGCGATGACACCTTTGAGGCGTCCTTCGTCATCACCGATCAGACGAACTACAGCCTGATTCCTCCCATCACTAAGAACAGCTGCACGCTGGACTACTTCCTCGTGGAACCGAACATCTTTGCCCACGCTGAGACGACATTCGTTGACGGGAAGGACAAACGAGTCTGCACCATCACGAAGAAGGGGAAGATTTCCGAGACCAACGGGACGATCAGGCACGAGAACGACGAGTACGCCATCGACACCAGCAGCATGGACAGACGCAAGACGCCGTCCCCGGAGCTGCAGCTGTTCTATGCCGCCACGTTCCCCGGAGAGGTGACCCAGAGCCAAGGCGGAAAGGTCGAGGGGAGAGAAGAACACCGTCTCCTTCACGGACTTCAAGGGCCGGATCGTCAAGGGCAAGGACCGTCCCGCCTCGAAACGACGACCAGCAAGGTCTTGCCGTGGATCATCGAAGGCGTCGGCTCGCTCGTGGTCATCGGGCTCATCGCGATGGCGGTCGTTGTGCGACGTCGTCAGCGAAGCGGGCAGGGCGCTCCGGGTGCCGCCATGCAGGCCGTCCCCGTCCCGGGTCCTGAACCGCAGTCATCCCACCTCGTTCAGCCGGTTCCTCAGCAGTACCCCGGGCAATCAGTTGCACCTCAACCGAACCAGCAGCACCCGGGACAGCCGTCACCGCTCTACTCCCCTCCAGCACCGCCAACGGCTCCTACCCGCCCTCCCCACGCAGGCGCCCCAGCAGCACGGCACCTGGCCGCCCCAGCAGCACGGCACCTGGCCGCCGCCGCAGCAGTTCCAGTAACAGACCCGCCGGGGAACGATACCCATGACGATCCGGTTACAACCTGGCATCTGAACCGCTACTGTGTGGGCATGACACCTGCCATCGCCCACCGCATCCCTAGGCCCCTGTCCGTCTTGACGGCTCTTGCGGCGCTCGCCCTGTCCGCGCCCCTCGCACTGATCGGTGCCCCGGGACACGCCGCCCCCTGCCGAGGACGACTCCGCCACCGTCACACTGTCGATGGACATCGTCGTTAAATCGGATGACACATACTCCGTCAAGTTCGTGATGTCTGAAAATGGGGAATACCCGGTCCTCCAGGAGAGCACCTGCACTAAAGACAGTTTCATGGCTGGCAGCTCCACCAGCAATCTCGACGACCTGAAAGCCACCTTCAAGGAGGACGGGGACACCCGCACCTGCACGATGGAGGGAACCTCGAAGATTTCCAACAAAGTTAACGAGGTAACTCACAAGAACGGCGAGTACATCGTCAAGCTCCCGGATTTCGGAGATGGACCCGACTCCGTCGACGTTGAGGTTACTCAGTCGGTGACCTTCCCCGGCAAGGTTACGGAGGCTGACGGCGGCGAGGTCAAGGGCAACAAGGTCACCTTTACCGATTTCGAGGGCCACACCGTCAAGGGCAGGACGGATCCATCCCCATGTGGGTCTGGATCCTCACCGGAGTCGTCGCCCTCGCGGTGATCGGCGCAGCGGCCACGTTCTTCATTCTCCGCAGCAAGAAGAACAAGCCCCAGACGCCCCTACGGAACCGCCGCCCAGGGATATGACCCTGAGCCAGGCCTTCCCTGGCTCAGCCCGGACAGCAGGCAGGTTACGGTGCCCCCAGGCTCAGCCCGGCTATGGCACGCCCGGCGAGCAGGCGGGCTACGGTGCCCCTCAGGCGCAGCCCGGCCAGCAGCCCGGCTACGGAGCTCCCGGCCAAGGCACCTACTGACCCATTACTCCTCCCTGTTGTTGTGGCCCTCAGATCTGACGATCCCGGGGCCACAACACCTTTCTTCGCGTCATCATTCCCCATGCGGAGAGCCCATCAACACCGACCACCCTAGGGTGAGACTATGGCCGCCACCACCCTCGATACCGCCCCCTGGGGGCGCTCGTCCTTCTGTCGCTTCTCTTGACTCTGACGCTCCTGACCCCGCCAAGTCACGCCGTCACCTCCGCCGCGCGCGACGATTCAGAGTCATCGTTGTCCGTACGGGTCGTCATCAACCAGGACGACACCTACGACATGACCGTCATCGGACAACTCAAGAGCAAGTCCTCCTCCGACAAACGAGGAATGAAGGAGAATTGTAACCCTTCTGACGCCGGAGGGCCGTTTGAAGACCTGAAAGCCTCGTACTCCGAGCGCAACGGCCTGCCCACCTGCACCCTCACCGGCAAGTCGATCGGCCTCTCCGAGGTTGACGGATTCATCAAGCACAAGGGCGACGAGTACACCCTCGACACTCAGAAGGACAATTTCCTCCTCTTCCGCATACGGCATTGACTACAAGTTCTCCGTGACATTCCCCTGGCGAGGTCACGGATGCAGACGGTGGCAAGGTCAGCGGGAACACGGTGACCTTCACCAAGCCTGGTAGGTATCGCGTCAGCGGCAAGGACGCGCCCGCCTTTCCCTGGATGTGGGTGATCGTGGGGGTCGTGCTGGTCGGAGCAATCGGCGCTGGTCTCTTCTGGTTCCTCAACCGCAAGAAGAAGGCACAGCAGCAGGCCTATGCGGTCGCCACCGCGGGGTATGCACCACAGCAGCCCTACGCCCCTGGGCAGATACCGGCTCCCGGCGCCGTACCTCCGTCCCCCTCCGGCTTCGTCGCCCAGGGCTACAACCAATCCCGGACAGAGCAGCGCGATGCCTCCGGGGGCTGTACCGCCTCCTTCCAGCTATCCACCGGCTCCCCCCTCCTCCACCTGGGGCTGAGCTCCGACAGCGACCCCGACGCTCTTCACCACGCCTAGCGACGACGTTCTGCGCCGCTCTCCAGTCACCTCACCCTCACCATTCGAAGGCCGTACATGCGCTACCTCACTCTGAGGCACACCCCAGTCACGAGTCTCATCGGGACGCTCAGTCTCGCTGCCTCGCTGTTCCTGGCGGTGGTGGCAGCCCCGCCGGCGCCACGCCCCTGCACAGCTCTCGAGCCAGGAGAAAGTCAACTTTGAGATCGCCATCAAGTCCGACGAAGAGCTGACGACCACTATCACGATCACGTCACCGGCCTCCAGAGAAAAGAACCTGAAGGAGGACTGCGTCCAAGAGACGTTCTCACAGGCCGCTACCCCACCCGACATTACTTTCACCAACGACAACGGGACTCCGACCTGCAAGGCCACGTTCACGACACCCATATCCAGGAACAACTACGTGAGTCACGATGGAGACGAGTACGTCGTCGACACCCACGATGACTCCGCACCCAAGGATGGCAGCGCCGACACATTCTCTCTCACAGTCATCTTCCCCGGTAAAGTGACGGAATCCGGAGGGGGAAAGATCGAGGAGATCAACAGAACGAGGTATCGTTCTCCACCTTCTACGGTCACAAGGCCCGCGGCAAGGACACCGCCCAGGCGGCATCTCAGCCCAGCTCGACACCCGCATCCAGCTCGACGCCCGCATCCAGCTCGACACCCGCATCCAGGTCGACACCCGCATCCAGCTCGGCATCCTCATCCAGTTCGACACCCGCCCCCAGCTCGACGTCCTCGTCTCAGTCGTCGGATGCGACGACAAGCATGATCGTGATACTCATTGTGATCGCTGTTGCCGGAGCAGTGATCGCCCTTGTCAGCAACACACTCAAGAAGAACCGGGAGCAGAAGTACCTGGATGCGCTGGGGCAGCAGTCGCTTCAGGCAAGCACTCTTATGCCCCGCCTCCCCATCCGGTCGCCTCCCTCTCACGCACAGGCAGGTCCGCCCCCACGCAGCCCGGCTATTCGCCCTGTTCCCCAGCAGTACCAGCCCCCGTACCCGCAGGGACCGGCCTCGCACCCGCATCTTCCACCGAACCACAACGGTTACGGCGGCTACTGAGGCTGAGAACCGGGTAGGTATCACGCCAGTCACATACTGCCCCGCCGACCAAGGAGACCACCTTGAACGGCCCTGCACAGACTCGGCCCCGGTTGTCGCGACGAGCACTGAGCTCCCCGGCCACCTCTGGAGCCGGAGAATCCATGGTCTCGCATGAGCACAGCCCTGTCCGCCGGCTTCACTTCCTGCGCATGCGGGATCCCTCCCAGACCTGGACACCCGGCCTGAGTGCACCGGGACAGCTTCCCACCCTCACAGCCTGGATGACAGTCCTGGTCACCGCAACGGCGCCACTGAGGCCGGCCCCGTCAGTCCCTGTACACGCGCCAGCCCCTGCTCAGTCGCGAGCTCGGCGCACAGCTCAGGATGATGCGAGTAGAACGCCACCACCCGCCGCAACTGCACACTGGTCAGAGGAAGAGTGTCCATCTCGGCCCGGATGCGACCGACCCGATCGTTCTCAATGACGAGGTTCCCACTGGCGCTGCGGCCCACGAGCCGCGGGCGGTCAGCCCACCAGAACAGCGACTCGCGGCTCGTCCCCACGGCGAAAGCGGATGCGCTCCGGGTCAAGAACGATCTCCGTGCGTCGCCCGGGCAGCGGCTTCAAGAACCCCATGAAGAAGGAGGCGATGAGGAAGACCATGGCGAGAAGGAAAGGCACCACCACGGCTCCCCGATCACTGCGGTCACTGACTGCCAGGAGCCCGACGGCCAGCAGGCCCCCGAGCGCCATGAGCGCCGCCTCCACGTGAACCGCCACCTGGACGAACCACGTGTTCCGCAGGCAGATTCCCTCACTGCTCCACGTCCAGCGCCGAGGGGCCACCGTTCGAGACCTGCGTGCTGCGGCGAGCGCAACGGCGTGAATGAGGAGCACCAGGCTGAGGACCATCCCCAGAAGGAAGCCCGCGGTCTGTCTCCCGCTCGTCGCATACGTGAATCCGATCAGGACGACGACGGCCCAGATCAGGAACCTCCATGGTGCTCGCCGAGCGCGTCGGTCAGCTTCCTCGCACGTACTCGGCTGGGAGGACTTTTCTCCCTGGTCCTCCCCTGCGCCACGCTCCGCGTCTGCTGAGACGTGCGGCGCCGCCTCGAGCGAGGCATGCCCGACACCCTCCCCTGCGGGAGCAGACGGAGTCGGGGAACCGCACGGGGCCGCGGAGAGGGGCTCACCGATCCAGGCACCGATGCCTGGGCACCCGAAGAGCCGTAGGGACTCCACACCCTGGGGGCGGCTGTCCACCTTGGGGCCGCCGTACTGGATTCCCTCATACGGAGAACCTGAACCCGGTGCCGCCCCATACGCCGGCGTCGGAGACGCTGGTGCGCCCACTTCCGGCGTCGAAGCCTGCACGGGGACGCCGGAGGCAGCCCCCTTACCCTCCTGCACGGGAGGGGTCATGAGTGCGCGCACCCGCTGCAGCCCTTGGCCAGTGCAGAGCTCGCCTCGCAGCTCGGCGTGAATCGAGTAGAGCTCGAGCACGGACTGAAGCTGAACGTGCCCAATGGGCACCACGAAAATGGGGAAGTTCACCGGCCCTCCCGCACCACCGGTGATCACGGCGTGCGGTCGCATGCGATGAGTCATGCTTGCCGCAAGATTCGGCCGCGCCGCCCAGGGGATGCGGACTCGTGTGTGCCCACCCGCCCAGATCCATACTGCCTCCGGCGTCAGGACGATCTCCGGCGCTCCTCTGCCACCGGTAGGAATAGTGACACAGCCCACCAGCCAGCCGAGCAGCACGACGACGGCCAAGGCGATTGTCCATACGCCGTTGGGAGAGGCCGCGGCGGAGAAGAGCTGCATCCCCACAGCGGTCAGCGCCCCTATAGACGCCACCGCTCCAGGCAGATACTCCTGCAGGCCACTGGGGCGTGAGGGCCCGAACTGGACACATCCGGGCCCTTGGCTCCAGTAGTCGGCGGACCGCTCGATCCGGCGGCTCAGGGCTGTCCTGCCCGCCCCGTACAGGGCCAGGCTCAGGCTGCCCACCACCAGCATGGCGCCCAGTGGCTTCTCAGGGCCGCGCAGGCACAGGAGGCCACCGACGAGGACGAGGGCGCCGAGTACCTTGACCAGGCACCCCTCGGCGGCTCGCCCACGGTCAGCACGCTCTCGGAAGGTCTCTACACCACTTCCCTGCGTGCGGTGCCGTCGAGTAGCCGCTATCACTCACGTCCCGGCCTCACGTCACCCGATGAGCGAGTGACGGGAGATCGTGGCCTCGCGACCCGGCCCGACGCCGATGGCGGAGATGCGGCAGCGGGCCAGCTCCTCAATGCGCAGCACGTAGTCCTGGGCCGCCTGGGGCAGGTCGGCGAAGCTGCGGACCTCGCTGATGTCCTCGCTCCAGCCGGGCAGCTCCTCGTAGACGGGTGCGGCGTGGTGGAAGTCGGACTGGGTCAGCGGCATCTCCTGGGTGACGGTGCCGTCGATGTCGTAGGCGACGCACACGGGGATGGTCTCGTGCCCGGTGAGGACGTCGAGCTTGGTCATCACCAGGTCGGTCAGCCCGTTGACGCGTGCCGCGTAGCGGTGACGACGGCGTCGTGCCAGCCGCAGCGCCGCGGCCTGCCGGTGGTGACCCCGTACTCGCCGCCCTCGGTGCGAAGACGCTCCCCCATGTCGTCGAGCAGCTCGGTGGGGAAGGGCCCCTCCCCCACGCGGGTGGTGTAGGCCTTGACGACACCGACGACCGAGTCGATCCGGGTGGGCCCCACGCCGGTGCCGGTGCAGGCGCCGCCGGCAGTGGGGTTGGAGGAGGTGACGAAGGGTAGGTGCCGTGGTCAATGTCGAGCATCGTGGCCTGGCCGGCCTCGAACAGGACGGTCTTGCCTTGATCGAGGGCGTGGTTGAGCACCAGGGAGCAGTCGACGACCATGGGCCGGACCCGATCCGCGTAGGACAGCAGCTCGTCGGCAACGGCGTCGGCATCGATGGCGGCCCGGTTGAAGACCTTGAGGAAGAGGCTGTTCTTCTGGTCCAGGGCGGAGTGCACCTTCTGACGCAGGATCGACTCGTCGAAGAGGTCCTGGACGCGGATGCCCACGCGGTTCATCTTGTCCGCGTACGTCGGTCCGATCCCACGGCCGGTGGTGCCCAGCTGACGCGCACCCAGGAAGCGCTCGGTGGTGCGGTCCAGAACCCGGTTGTAGGAGGGGATGATGTGGGCGTTGGCGCTGATGAGGAGGCTGGAGGCGTCCTTGCCACGGGAGGTGATCTCAGCGATCTCGTTGAAGAGGACCTCCAGGTCGACGACGACGCCGTTGCCGATGATGGGCGTGACCCCGGGGGTGAGCACTCCGGCCGGCAGGAGGTGGAAGGCGAACTTCTCGCCGTCGATGACGACAGTGTGTCCGGCGTTGTTGCCGCCGTTGAACTTCACGACGTAGTCGACGTCCTGACCGAGCTGGTCAGTCGCCTTGCCCTTTCCCTCGTCTCCCCACTGGGTCCCGACGACGACAACGGCTGGCATGGCTGCTCCCTGGCTTCAGTGACGGTATGCCGGTGGACACACCGTCCTCTAGCCTACCGGAGCCGGGTGGAGAGGTCCCCATCGGTGACCCCGGACCAACCGCATGAGGAGGCGATACGGTGGGGTCATGCTCATGTCACTGTCCGCCGCAGCCCACACAGCGCTCTGCGCTGGCGAGCCTCGTCGCCCTGACCGTATTCGCCGCCCTGGCCCTGATCGGTACCCCGGCGTCCTCCCTGCCCACGGCTGATGACGACATCGACTTCAGCATTTCCAGCGACATCGTCATCAAGGAGGACGACACGCTCTCCGTGAAGCTCACGATGACGGATAGCGGCTCCATTCCGGTGCTCAGAAAGAGCACATGCAACAAGGACTCATCCAAACCGAGTGGTTTCGTCCTTCGACGACTTCAAGGTGAAGTTCGCGGAGAAGGACGGCACCCGCACCTGCACGATGGAGGGACCGGCCCCATCTCCGAGTCCTCAGAGAACATCAAGCACGAGGGCGACGAGTACATCGTTCAGACGCTGAACTTCGACAGCATCGACGACGACAGCCCGCCGACATCTCCCAGTCCGTCACCTTCCCGGGCAAGGTCACCCAGGCCGACGGCGGCACGGTCGAGGGCACGAAGGTCTCCTTCAAGGACAACGACAAGCATGAGGTCAAGGGGAAGGACAAGCCCGCCAAGAGCGCAGCGGCCGGCAGCTCGAAGGACGGTGCGGGAGAGGATGACAGCGGTTCCATTCCCGTGTGGGTCTGGCGCCTGATCGGTTCGCTTGCCGTAGCCATCGTGGGCGGCGTTGTGGGCATGCTCGTCATCATGCAGAGGAGGAAGAAGCAGTCCCAGCTCGCTGCCTACGCGGCCGCCGCTCAGGTCTACGACCCCAACCAGGCGCTCCTCGGCCAGCCGATGCAGCAGCCCTACCAGCCCGGTTACGCCGACCCGGCCACTCAGCCCTATCAGCAGGGTCAACAGCCGTACCAGCCCGGCTATGCCGAGCCCGCTGCCCAGCCCTATCAGCAGGGTCAGTCCTACCAGCCCGGCTACGCCGACCCGGCGACCCAGCCCTACCAACAGGCCCAGCCCTACCAGCCTGGCTACGCCGACCCGGCCACCCAGCCCTATCAGCAGGGGTCAGTCCTACCAGCCGCCCCACAACCACCAGCCGGGCCAGCCCGGCCAGCGGTTCTGACAAGCTCCCCAGAACGCATGGCCCCGGAATCACTCGATTCCGGGGCCATGACGCTGCGTGCTGACGCCGGACTCACCGAGAGCGTGCTCGCATCATTCAGACTCCGACGTCGAAGCACCGCGGAGCGCCACCATGGTGGAGCGCTGTAGGGAGAGCGATGAGGTAGGCCTGGAAAGCCGCCCGAGAAGAACCATGAACCAGGCGACCGCGGCCCGTGAGGCCGGCAGGCCCCAGAAGACGCTCGCCGGCGCCGCCACGATCACCAGAGCAATCACCGTGGATCCCAGACGCCCCACCGCGAGACGAAGCGCGTTGGACAGGTGCCGGCGGACCGGGGCGTCGAAGAAGGCGACCAGTGGCAGCATCCAGGCGAGGATCGCGGCCAGGAGCACTCCCCCCGGCCAGCACCAGCCCGGACAGCGCACCGCTCGCTCCGCCGTTCCACTCCCCCACCGAGGAGTCGGATAGGAGCAGGTACTCCCAGGAGCTCAGCACCACCAGGACGAGCACCGGAAGCCACCAGGCCAGGGACTGGCGCAGGTTGAGACGGAAGGAGCGCCACCAGGTGCTCATGACCGCCGGCTCGTCGTCGGCCGCCATCTCACCGGCCACGCGGGCGCAGGCAGTCAGGGAGGCTCCCGCCGTCACCACCGGCAAGCAGCCAGCCAGAGTGAGAACGTTGAGGATGACAACGTCCGCCGCTGCGGACCAGGCCCGGTAGGCCGGGCTGTCGGGGCCGGGGAACAGCGCCACGAGAGCTCCTTCATGCGGACTCGGAAAGTTACAGGTGGACATGATACGGGCGGCTCCCAAGGCCGGCAGTGGGTCCTTGAGAACCGCCCGTATCAGAACAGGGGTGAGGGGATCAGCCCTTGACCGCCCCCGCGGCCACACCCTCGATGATGTGCTTCTGACCGAAGAGGTAGAAGGCGACGATCGGGACGATGGCGAAGACGAGCATGGCCATCTGGGCACCCATGTCTCGGTTGCCGTTGGAGCCGACAAGGGACTGGATGACGATCGGGACCGTCTTGTAGCGCTCGTCCTGGCCGATGACGAGGTTGGGCAGGAGGAAGTCGTTCCACACCCACATGGCGTTGAGGATCGCCACCGTGACCGCTGTCGGCTTGAGCAGCGGCATGACCACCTTGAAGTAGGTCTGCAGCGGGGAGCAGCCGTCCATGTAGGCGGCCTCCTCGATCTCCATGGGAATCGACTTGATGAAGCCGGCGAACAGGAACACCGACAGCCCCCCACCGAAACCGAGGTAGAGGACGATCATGCCCCAGGGCGTGGCCAGGCCGAGCAGGTCAGCCACCTTGACGGTGGGGAACATGACCATCTGGAAGGGAGCGATCATGGAGAAGGCGAAGGCGTAGTAGATCATGGAGGTCCACCACGTCTTGATGCGGGTGATGTAGTAGGCGGTCATTGCCGTGAGGAACACGATGACGGCGACGGAGCCCACGGTGATGAACAGCGACCAGCCCATGGCGCTGGCGAAGCCCGACAGGGCCAGGCCGGTGGCGTAGTTGTCCAGGCCGGCGAAGGTCTTCGCCGTCGGCAGGGCGAAGGGGCTGTCGGAGATGTAGAACTTGCCCTTGAAGGAGTTGATGACGATGAAGGCCAGCGGAATGACCCACACGAAGGCCAGGACGGCCAGCAGCCCCACGAGCGTCTTCTGCCCCGTCGTCTGCGGAGCGACCTTCTGACCGGCAGGGGCGGCGGAAGCGGGGGACTGAGTCTTGACGGCGGTGCTCACGCGTCGACCTCCTTGAACGAGTGGCGCTCAGCTGGATGAGCGCGATGGCGGCGACGATGAGGAAGAAGATGACGGCCTCGGCCTGGGCGACGCCCTCCTGGCCGATCTTCTTGTACATCGTGTTGACGATGCTGAGCGCGGCCATCTGAGTCTGCTTAGCGGGCGCACCGTTGGTCAGGGCGAGGTTCTGGTCGTACATCTTGAAGGTGTTGGCCAGAGTGAGGAACAGGCAGATGGTGATCGAGGGCATGATCATCGGCAGCGTCACGTTGCGCAGCGTCTGCCACCTACCGGCGCCGTCGATCTGCGAGGCCTCGATGAGCTCGGGCGGCACGTTCTGCAGACCGGCGATGTAGATGACCATCATGTAGCCCATGAGCTGCCAGTTGACGAGCATGACCAGTCCGGCCAGCCCCAGTCGCCAGTCGTTGACGATCGTCTGACCCCAGCGCTGAAGAATCGCGTTGAGCATCACCTGCCAGGTGTAGCCCAGGACGATGCCGCCGATGAGGTTGGGCATGAAGAACACGGCACGGAAGAAGTTGGTGCCGCGCAGCTTGCGGGTCAGGAAGTAGGCCAGGGCGAAGGCCCCCAGGTTCACCGTGATGATCGAGATGATCGAGACAACGGCAGTGAAAACGAGCGCCTGCGGGAAGTCGCTGCGCACCCCCAGTGCCCTGGCGTAGTTGTCAGTGCCCACGAACCGCGCATTGGTGAGGGTGCTGAACTTGGTGAAGGAGAGATAGAGCCCCATGAAGAAGGGGACGATGAACGCGATCATGAAGGCCAACAGGGTTGGCCCTGCAAAAACTGGGAAGAACTTTTTCAGTGCCTTGGTCATATCTGCCTCGAGGTGCGACCGGCACCCGCCGGAGTGGCCGGGTACCAGAGAGCTCCCACCGGGGCGGCAGCGCGCGAGACGAACGGCTCGAACGTGCCGCCCCGGCGGGAGAGGGGATGGGGAGATGAGTCGCCGTCGCAAGACCCGCTGGAGCAGTGCCCTCAGCGGTGGGCTCGAGCGACTCCTGGATGTCAGCCCTCCTTGGATGCCTTCTTCTCGGAGGCCCAGGTGGTCACGAAGAAGTCCTTGACCTTCGCCCAGTCCTCGCTGCCGGAGGCGTACTGCGCCAGGTGCTGGCCGAGCTGGTCCTTGAAGTCCTGGCTCGGGAAGGTCGGGAAGACCCACTTGACGGGTGTGAGGTCCTTGTTGTTGATGGCCGCGGAGACCTCCTTGCCCAGCGGGTCAGAGGGGGCCAGCTCGGCGTATGCCTTGTAGGGCGCGATGATGCTGAGCTTCTCGGCGGCCATCTTGGAGCCCTCGGCGTCGGTGAACAGCCAGGTGAGGAAGTCCTTGGTGGCCTTCTGGTCGCCCTCGGCGGCCTGGGAGTTGATCGTCAGGTAGTTCTCGGTGCCGATGGCGATGTTGGACTTGTCCTCGCCGGAGACGCCGACGTAGATCGGCATGAAGTGGACGTCCTCGGCCTTGACCGTGTTGCCCGAGACCTCGGAGATCTGCGACCAGCCCCAGTTGCCGTTCTGAACCATGGCGGCCTTGCCCAGGGCGAAGTCGGCCATGGAGTCGGTGACCGTCTTGGCGCTGGCCTCGGTGGGCTTGATCGTGGAGTTGTTGAGGTAGAGGTCGAAGATCTTCTTGTAGTTCTCCGAGTAGGTCAGCTTGACCTCGTCGAGGTCGTCGACCTTGGCGTCGCGGTACTCGTAGTAGACGGGGTAGTTGGCCAGGTGGGTCTGCCAGCGCCAGTCCTCACCGGGGGACAGCGAGGTCGCGGCGAAGACGCCCTCGATACCGAGGTCGGCCTTCTTGGACTGCATGTCCTCGACGACCTCCTTGAGCTTTGTCGAAGCCCCTTTGATCTCCTCGACGGAGGTGGCCTTTGGCGCCCTCCATGCCCGGAAGTACTTCTTGAGGATGGCGGCGTTGTAGATGATGCCGTAGCCCTCGATGGCCAGCGGGACGCCCACGACCTTGCCCTCGTCGCCCTTGAGGGCCATGGACTCATCCGTCAGCTGCTTGGTGAAGTCGGCGTCGGACAGGTCGGAGGCGTAGTCCTTCCAGTTGCCGTGACCCACGGGGCCGTTGAGGTTGAACAACGTGGGCGGGTTGGACTTGGCGACCTCCGACCTCAGGGTCTGCTCGTAGGTGCCGGAAGCAGCGGTGACGACCTCGACGTTCACACCGGTCTTCTTGGTGTAGGCGGCCGCGATGTCCTTGAAGGCCTGCTCCGACTCGGGCTTGAAGTTGAGGGAAGTAGACGCCTCCGGCGCCGTCGGAACCGGACGAGCCCCTTCGAGCAGGCCGCCAGGGTCGCGGCGACGGCGATCGCAGCAGTTCCACCGAGCATGGAGCGGCGGGAGATGAGTCGCATTAGGGGTCCTCCTTTGACGCATGGGACAGGCGCGGACAGAGGCGTCCGCGAGTGCGACTGCCGTATCACCGGCGGCGGCCCGTCGGCTTCACGGCGACGACCCATCATGGCACATTTCCGCCCACATTGCTGCAAGGTTTGCAATCAGTGTCCTGGGTCTCAGGTTCGGGATCCTTTGCGTGCGCACCCGGTTTTTCCTTGGCAGACCACACATTTCACCCCTTCACTGCGATAGGCGCTTCCTTCACCGACACCCTCTGCAACTATGCAACGATCGGTCAGTTCATCGTCGAGAATCTTCCCACCGACCCCTGCACGAGACGACGTGGGCCCCGGCACCACAGGGGTGCCGGGGCCACGCGCAGCGATCAGTCGCCACTCACCCCCGTACGGGGTGCGGACTCACTTGCGGGCGGAGCCGACGGAGCCGAGACGCTCGCAGGCCTCGACGACGCGAGCGGCCATGCCCTCTCGGCGGCCTTGCCCCAGGCGCGCGGGTCGTACTGCTTCTGTTGCCGACCTCGCCGTCGATCTTGAGGACACCCTCGTAGTTGGTGTACATCCAGCCGGCGACCGGGACGGGTGTAGGCGTACTGGGTGTCGGTGTCGACGTTCATCTTGATGACGCCGTTGCGCACCGCGGTGGCGATCTCCTCGTCGGTGGAGCCGGGCCGCCGTGCATGACCAGGTCGAAGGGCGAGCTCTTGTCGCCGACCTGGAGGACAGGCGGTCGCCGAGGCGCTTTGGCCACGTCCTCCTGGATCTCGCCGAGGATCTCCGGGCGGAGCTTGACGTGGCCGGGCTTGTAGGAGCCGTGCACGTTGCCGAAGGTCAGAGCGGTGATGTAGCGGCCGTTCTCACCCAGGCCGAGGGCCTCGATGGCCTTCCAGGCGTCGTCGGCGGTGGTGTAGAGGTTGGCGTTCTCCTCACCCTTGATGCCGTCTTCCTCGCCACCCACGGCACCGATCTCGATCTCGAGGACGACGTTGGCGGCCTTGGCGCGCTTTGAGCATGTCGACGGCGATCTCGATGTTGTCGTCGAGGGCCTCGGCGGAGCCGTCCCACATGTGGGAGTTGAACATCGGCAGCTCACCGTTCTTGACCTGCTCGGCCTCGATCTCCAGGAGCGGGTGGATCCAGTCGGCCAGGAGCTTCTTGGGGCAGTGGTCGGTGTGCAGACCAATGGTGACGGGGTAGAGGTCACCCACGGCGCGGGCGTAAGCGGCGAAGGCGATCGAGCCCTTGACGCGGTCGAGGCGCGAGGAACCGGACCAGTAGGCGGCACCACCGTTGGAGATCTGGACGATGCCGTCGGACTCGGCGTCGGCGAAGCCCTTGAGGGCGGCGGACAGAGTCTGGGACGAGGTGACGTTGATCGCGGGGATGGCGTACTTGCCGGCCTTCGCGCGGTCAAGCATGTCGGCGTAGGACTCCGGGGTTGCAATGGCCACTGGGTGCCTCCTGATGTCTGTATGAGTCAGTGGTGCGGGGCCGATTGTTCCACGAATTCGAGGTCACGTGAACCGGATCATGGTCCCAGGTCGGGGGCCGGTCAGGCAGCAGTCCGACAGCAGTCCGGCAGCATGACCTCTGTTCAGGGCCGGTTTGGCGCCGCCTCCCACGGGGCGGGCCGACGCAGCGGGCCGCGACGGCCCCGGGTCAGTCGGGCGCCGGTCCCGCGTGCTGGAGGATCCAGGAGTGCATGGCCACGGCCGCGGCGGCCGCCACGTTGATGGAGCGGGTGGAGCCGTACTGACCGATGCGCAGCAGTCGGGAGCAGCCGGCGCTCAGGCTCGGCGCTGATGCCCTCCCCTCGGAGCCGAAGACCATGAGGCAGCGCTCGGGCAGGTCGGCGGACTCCAGGGGCTGGGCCCCGGGGCCGTTGTCGATGCCGATGACCTCGTAGCCCTCGGCTTGCGCCCAGGCGAGCAGCTCACCGGGTTCGGGGTGGTGGCGCACGTCCAGGTAGCGGTTGGTGACCATGGCGCCGCGCTTGTTCCAGCGGCGTCGGCCGATGATGTGGACGCCGGCCACGTTGAAGGCGTTGGCACTGCGCACGATGGAGCCGATGTTGAGGTCCTGGCTGACGTTCTCGATGGCGATGTGCAGCCGGTGGGCCCGGGCGGCCAGGTCGGCACGGATGGCCGGGACGGTCCAGTAGCGGTAGCGGTCGACGACATTGCGCCGGTCGCCGGCGGCGAGCAGCTCGCGGTCGTAGCGGGGGTCGGCGGGCCAGGCCTCGCGGCCGCCGGGCCAGGGGCCGACGCCCACCTGACGGACATCGGCCGGCCGGTCCTCCTCCGGGCCCGACACAGAATCTGCTGGGGACGCCGCGGACAGGTGCTCCCCCTCAGGCAGGTCAGCGGGAGCCGCCGGCTCCGCCCTCCCCGCCTGCGGACGTCGTCGAGTGCTCACTCCAGGCCGAGGTCGGCCAGACCGAGCGCCGCGTAGTAGGGCAGGCCAGCGGCCTCGATGCGCTCGCGCGCGCCGGTGGCCCGGTCGACGATGACGGCCACGGCCCGCACGTCAGCACCCGCCTCGCGCAGGGCCTCGACGGCCTCCAGGGGTGAGCCGCCGGTGGTGGAGGTGTCCTCCAGAACCACCACGGAGCGCCCGGCGACGTCGGGGCCCTCGATGCGCCGGCGCATGCCGTGGTCCTTGGCGGCCTTGCGCACGACGAAGGCGTCCAGGTCCAGGCCGCGCGAGGCCGCGGCGTGCAGCATGGCGGCGGCCACGGGGTCGGCCCCCATGGTCAGGCCGCCAACGGCGTCGATCTCGTCGGTGCCCAGGCCCGCCTCCTCGAGCATGTCGAGCATGACGTGGCCGATGAGGGGGCGGCCTCGTGGTGGAGGGTGGCGCGGCGCATGTCCACGTAGAAGTCGGACTCGAGGCCGGAGGCGAGGGTGACCTTGCCGCGGACGACGGACAGCTCGTTGACGAGCTCGGCCAGGCGGGTGATGTGGGAGTCGTTGGTGCTCACGGCTCCGATGGTAGTGGGACTCGGGGGCTGCGCGCCGGGTAGACACCCACTGCGGACAGGAGCCCGCCCTCGCCCGCGCGGTGCGGACGGGGCGGGCTCCTGGCGGCTCAGCGGAAGGAGGAGTCAGGACAGGGCGGCCACGGCGGCGTCGTAGTCGGGCTCCTGGCCGACCTCGGGGACCTGCTCGGTGTAGATGACCTTGCCGGACTCGTCGAGGACCACGACAGCGCGCGACAGCAGGCCGGCCAGCGGGCCGTCGGCCAGGGTGACGCCGTAGTCGGCGCCGAAGGTGGAGCGGAAGGTCGAGCCGGTGACCACGTTGGTGAGGCCCTCGGCGCCGCAGAAGCGGGCTCCGGCGAAGGGCAGGTCGGCGGAGACGCAGACCACGGTCGTGTTGTCCAGCTCGGAGGCCAGCTTGTTGAACTGGCGCACGGAGGCGGCGCACACCCGGTGTCCACCGAGGGAAGATGTTGAGGACCACGCGGCGGCCGGCCAGGGACTGGCTGGTGACCGGGGCGAGGTCGCGCCTACGAGGTCGAAGGCGGGCGCGGTCGAGCCCACAGCGGGCAGGCTCGCCGACGGTGCTAACAGGGGTCTCCGTGGAAGGTAATAGAAAGCCATGGTGCGATCGTTGCAGGTCACGGCGCCCCTGGACAGCAGGGGCGCTCAGCCCTGGGCGATTCCGCGACGGGATCGGACCGCGAGCCGGTGCACGCGCGGATCTGTCACGATTGGCGACTTTTAGGAGGCAGTATCGGCCAATATCAGCCAGCATCCGCCTACCTTGCCGTATCTGCGCTGGTCAGCGCCTGGGGAAGGTCGGCAGCGATGGTGATCGCCCCGAATAGTCGCCATCTGTGACACTTTGGGCCGCCGGCGAGCCTCCGGCCTCAGTCGTGCCCCTGGCCGGGCGTTCCGGCCCGACCGCCCGGCGCACGAACCAGCGGGGCGCCAGCCGCAGCACGGCGTTGGCGCTGCGGTAGCGCAGGCTCAGGGGTGCAGATGACCTGGCCGCGCCGCACCGCCGCCAGGCCGTCGATGGCCACTCGCTCGGCGTCCAGCCACGGCGGCGCCTTCCACTGGGTCTCGTCGATGCCGGCCGCGGCGTGGAAGCCGGTGTGCACCAGCCCCGGGCACAGCGCCGTGGCGCTCACGCCGGTGCCGGCGAGCTCGCTGGCCAGCCCCTCGGTGAAGCGCAGCACCCAGGCCTTGTGGGCGGCGTAGGTACCCATGGCGGTGTGCGCGGTCATGGAGAGACGTTGAGAATGGCGCCGCGGCCGCGCTCACCATGGCGCCGGCCGCCGCGTGAGAGCCACCATGACGGCTACGGACCATGACGTTGAGGGCATCCTCCTCACGGGCCAGGTCTCCCCGACGAAGCGCTGCCCCAGCCCGAAGCCGGCGTTGTTGACCAGGAGCCCGATGGGCTTGCTCTTCTCCAGCAGGCGCTCGGCAACGCGCTCGAGCTCATCGCGCTTGGACAGGTCGGCCTGCAGAGTCTCCACCTGGACGCCCTGCGAACTGGCGCATCTCCTCGGCCACCCAGCCGCAGCCGCTCGGGGGTGCGCGCCACGAGGACGAGGTCATGACGGGCCTGGGCGGGCGCCAGGCGATCTCCAGGCCGAGGCCGCTCGTGGCCCCGGTGACAAGTGCTGTTCCCATGGCCGCAGACTAGGGGCGATTGGTGAGTGCTTGATGGAATCGGGCACCGGCTAGTCTGCTGCCATGCCTGGCCACCTGGAACGTCAACTCCATCCGTACCCGCGTCGACCGCGTCCTGGCCTTCCTGGGCGTGAGGGACATCGACGCCCTGGCGATGCAGGAGATCAAAGGTGCCGCCCCTGACCGGTTCCCGGTCGAGGCCCTTCGAGGCCGCCGGCTACGAGCTGGCCGTCACGGCCTCAACCAGTGGAACGGGGTGGCGATCGCCTCACGCGTGGGCCTCGACGACGTCGCCACCTCCTTCCCAGGTCAGCCCGCCTGGGCGTGAGGCGAGGCTGAGCCGGTCGTGGAGGCCCGGGCGCTCGGGGCGACGGTGGGTGCGGCCTCGGATGCGACGCCGGTGCGCTGTGGAGCCTGCACGTGCCCAATGGCCGCGAGGCTCACCCACCCGCACTACACGTACAGGCTCGACTGGCTGCGGGTGCTGCGCGACGGCGTCGCCGCCTGGCTCGAGGCCGAGCCCAACCTGCCGCTGGCGCTGGTGGGCGACTGGAACGCGGCGCCCGGGATGAGGACGTGTGGGACGCAGGCGTCTTCGAGGGCGCCACCCACGTCTCCGCACCGGAGCGGGAGGCCTTCGCCGCCTTCGCCGAGGCGGGCATGCGTGGTCACGCGCGGGCAGGCGTCAACTACACGTACTGGGACTATCAGAGCTGCGCTTCCCGGGAACGAGGGCATGCGCGTGACTTCGTCTATGCCTCGCCGGCCCTGGCGATCCGCGTCACTAGCGCCGCCATCGACCGCGACGAGGCGCAGGGCAAGGCGCCTCCGACCACGATCCCGTCATCGTCGAGGCTCGACTGAGGGCAGGGGCCACGACTGGAACTCCGGCCGAGAGGCGGGCACTGGAGCGTCCACCCCGGCGCGCCTGCCCTACAAGGCCAGAATCTCGGTCGCCGAGGCTCGGACCAGTTCCGCCGGTGAACCGCCCCGAAGGGCTTAGCCCCTCAGGAAGACGGCCTGACGCTCGGCGACCGGATCCACCCAGATGAAGGAGCCCGACTGGCCGAAGTGTCCGAAGGTCTGCTCGCTGTTGCCGGCCCCGGTCCAGTGCGGGGACTTGGCGCCGCGCACCTCGACCCCCAGCCCGAAGGGTTGGGGTCTGTCGCCAGCCGGGTAGGACGCCGTCGAGGCCGGGCAGGACCGGCGTGCGGGCGCGCTGCGCGAGCGCGGGCGAGACGGAGCCTGGGTGCGGCCAGGCTCGCGGGCGAACAGTGACAGGTCGCGGGCGCTGCCCTCCCGGAGTGGGCGGGCGAGCCGGGGATGAGGACACTGGCCATCCCCAGGGCTCGAGCACGGTGGTCTCCACCCAGGTCTCCAGGGGCGTGCGGTGGCCGCCTCGAGGCGCTCTCCCAGGATCTCGATGCCGCGGTTGGAGTAGATGCGGCGCGTGCCCGGGGAGCCGCCAGGCGCTCGTCAGAGTCGATCGCGATCCCTGAGGAGTGGGACAGCAGGTTCTCGATGATCGCGCCGTCGGGGCGGGCGAACCGGCGAGAGCCTCCAGGTCCAGCAGTCCCCGGTCGACGGCGACCAGGGCCGCCCAGGCGACGATCGGCTTGGTCACCGAGGCGAGGAAGACCTCATCGACCTCCCCGGCACTCGAGAGCACACCGTCACCGGCGGCGGACCTGCCGGTCACGACGAGGGAGCAGTCAGGGAAGGGAGGCGGCCAGCGCCGGCAGGGGCAGAGGCCGGCACCTGAGGGGTATCGGGGTGTCATCGCTCCTCCCTCACCTGGATCGGCGCTCGACGCGGCTGAGCCGAACGCCCTCGCGACCATGCTGCCCGCCTCGCACCCGGCCCCCGCTGCCGGCCGGGAGCCGTCTGGCACGGGCCGCGAGCGCCCGGCCACAGGAGCCACGCAGGCCTGCCCACAGCGCTCAGACCACCCTGGGCCGGCGACCCGGCGCGCCGCGAGTCAGCGAAACCTGCCGGCTCGAGAGAGGATCGGGGCGATGCCCTTCTCCACCGCCCGCCCACCGACCGCGGCCCGCTGCGCCCCCGCTCCCCCATGGCCTCCCCGGCCAGACGGCCGCCCTCCCGGCAGATGAGATGGCTGAGGGCCGCCGGGGTCGGCTACGCCGTCGTCGACCTGGAGACCACCGGCCTGTCCCCCGCGACGGACTCGATCCTGGAGGTCGCGCTCGTGCTCACCGACGCCGCCGGGCGCGTCGAGCGCAGCTGGTCCACGCTCATCGACCCCGGCGCGGGCGTGGACGTGGGACACCCATATCCACGGTCTCATCGCCGAGGAGCTCACCGGGGCGCCCGGTTTCGATGAGTCGCCGACCTTCTGGTGGCCGACCTGGCCCGGGCGGGCGGTGGTGGCCCCATGATGCCCGCTTCGACGTCGGCTTCCTCACCCAGGCGCTGGGAGACGCGGGGGCTGCTCGACCGGGGGCGCGGGTGCCGCGTGTGTGCACGATGGATGGGCGCGCCATTTCATGACGACGCCGTCGCGCCCGGCGACCACCTGCTGCGAGGTGGCCGGGGTGGAGATCGGCCGCCACCACAACGCGGCTCGACGACGCCCTGTCGCTGCCGGACTGCTGCGCCACTACCTGGCGGTGGGGGCTCAGCGCGGCGAGGAGCCGGTGGCCTGGGCCCGCTCGCTCATCGAGGCTCGCCGCTTCACCGGCTGGCACTGACGCGGCAGGGCTCAGGCCGGCGTCGAGCGTCTCACGGAGCGCACCACGCCCGGGCGCCGAGCGAGCCCGACCTGGGACTTAGGCCTCCTCGGCGTCCTCCCAGGAGACGAGGAACCCGTCGTCATCCACCACCCGGAGACAGCGGCCACCAGGACGGTGGCGGTCTCCTCGACCAGGTCCGGGCGGTCTGGCGCTCGCGGCGTCGGGGCGGAGACCACTCGGCGTAGGCGTCGGCCTGGTCCAGGGATCCAACGCAGGTCGTAGGACAGGACCGCCCCGCGCGCCACGGCTCGCCGCGCACGGCCAGGGCAGCCGTCGGTGGCGCCGGCCCGCACCTCGATGCGCCCCAGCCCTCGTGCTCGGGGTCGACCGGGTGACGACCGCGTAGCCGTCACGCACCTCCTCAATGACGTTGCCGGTGGCGGCGGCAACGATCTCCTGACGCATCGTGTCCTGGCGGATCTTCTCCGAGCCGCGCCAGGCCTTCTCGAAGACGTCCGGGCCGATGCGCTCGACGAGGCTCTCAGTTGCTCGGGGTCGATGGCGTCCAGCCCGACGGCGCCGCGGGGCTGAACGGCCTCCAGCGCGGCGCTCACCTCAGGGAGACCACGGGCTGCAGGACGGCCACCAGGTCCTCCGGGCCGAGCCACACCAGGGCGTAGATGGTCGAGAGGCCGAGACCTCCGGGCTGGGCTCGACCAGCACCGGCTCCTCAGTGTCCCCTCCGGGAATGAGCCGCAGGGCCCCGGCCAGTCGTCGTGCAATGGCGCGCAGGCGGGTGAGGCCACTCAGCTCGGCCCCCGTGGGCTGGGCATTGGGGAAGGCGTCGGAGAGCGGGTCCAGGCCGGCAGTTCTCGGCCGGCAGGGCGCGCCAGCACGGATGCGGGGGCAGTCCAGAATCATCAGGCTGGGTGGTCCAGTCCGGCGCACCCAGGAGGCTGCGCATCTCGGCGTCGACCTTCCATGGCCCGCAGCGAGACCCCGGGAAGAGCCTGGAGGCTGAGACCCCACGCAGCCGGACTGGATGTCCTGGGACAGAGCCAGGGCCTCCACCTCTCGTCAGGGCGACGTCGTCGGCCAGGAGCAGGACGTGGTTGGTGTCCAGCAGCCCGACCGGCAGCATGGAGGCGGCGGTGAAGGTGCGGTGTCGGTGGGCAGGAGACGGCGAAGTCGGTCAGGTCGCTCATAAAGTGCTTCTCCTGGGAGATGGGGCAGCGCCGTCGGCGGGACCGCTCGGGTGTCGAGGATACAGTGCGGTGGAAGGACTGGTGGGAGCGCGATGCCGTCGGTCCGCGCTGGCCCGGAAGCAGCGAGCCGGTGGCGCCCGAGCATAGGGGGCCTCAGCGAGGGCTGGACAGGCGGAAGAAACACAGCTGCCCCACCTTCATCCCCTGGGCCAGAGCGATGGGCATGGTGGCCGTGCTGACAGGCCCAGGGTGACGTGCCCGGTGAAGGCGGGTCGATGAATCCGGCGGTGGAGTGGTCAGCAGCCCCAGGCGCCCCCAGGCTCGACTTGCCCTCCAGGCGGGCGGCGACGTCGTCGGGCAGGGTGATGCGCTCGTACGTGGCCCCCAGGACGAACTCCCCGGGTGCAGAACGAAGGGCTCATCGGCCCCCGACGTCGACGAGGTGGGTCAGCCCCTCCTGGTCGGCGGCCGGGTCGATGACCGGGTAACGGTGGTTGTCGAAGAGACGGAACCAGCGGTCGAGGCGCACATCAATGGAGGCCGGCTGAATCATCTCCAGGGTCGTAGGGTCGGAGGACGACCCGTCCGGCGATCGAGGCTCGGTGCGGATATCGCGGTCTGAGAGCACGCACCGGGCCCGATTGCTGCCAGGTCCTCCCGGAGGCGTCGCACGGATTCCGGCCCTGAGGAATCCAGGAGGCCCGGACTGCCCTGCCCTCAGCCGCTCGAGCGGCATACCGGAGGCGTCAACGCCCCACGGCGCCTCGCGGGGCGGGCCACGAGATGAGGATGCCCTCGACGAAGGCCAGATGGCGATCGGAAGGGCTAGCATCCGCGACTCAGAACGTGCCCAGGAGCCTGGAAGAGCGCCTTGCCCGTGTGCCAGGTGAGGTTGTGGATCGAAGGTTCCCAGGAGCAGGGCCAGGACGCGGCGGCCAGCCTGGACTTGCCCCCGTAGCCGGGGCACATGCCCGTATCAGGAGGCTGCCATAACCGGGCGGGGCGCGTGGGCCCCACTGCAGGTCACACTCGGCTGGGCACCGGAGGCGTAAAGGGACCTGTGGGCGGGTACCCGCTGACAGGTAGTCCGTGGGGGCGGGCCCCGCGAGTCAGTGCCGGCGCGTCCAGACCAGGACTCGCTGCGGGATCAGTCGGCTCATGAGGAGTTGGAAAGGGATCAGTCATGCGCTCATCACCACCTATAGAGACGTCGGGGAATCCGTGAGAGTCTACTGGCGAGGCGCTGCCGGCGCGCTCAGATGCCCCTGCGCAGGCCGGTTTGCGTGAGACGGCCGGAGTCTGGGTTGAGACTTCCGCACGCACCTGGGACGCACGTCCACTGGTGCCACGCAGGTGTAGTTCAATGGTAGAACTTCAGGCTTCCCCAAGCGGCAGCGCGGGTTCGATTCCCGTCACCGCTCAGCGAGGGCCCGGACCATCAGTTTCGGGCCCTTGTTGTATGCAGCCGGACTCCAGCGCCGACGGTGGCCCTGGGGTGGCCGTCTGCGGGCCCTTCCGAACGTGGGGACAGTCGACGCCGTCGGGGACCGGAATCCTGTCCCCCGTGACGCGCAACGATCCGTGGGCGAGTGTCCCGGCCGCGCGGGTAAGCTACGGAGGACACGCAACCTCTTGACGGCCCTCCCCACACGGAGCTCGCCGCCCGTAGACGCCAAACCGGCTCATCCTAGACTTTCTGCATGCCAGATCGCGAGTATTCAGTGCGCGTGGGTGGACGGGCAACCTGGGCACGGGCACATCCGGATACCGCGACTACTCGCGCTGACCACGATGTCCGGGAATCACCGCCGACCTGCCGGCGATCCACGGATCGGCGGATCCAGCATTCGAGGGACGCTCTGCAGATGGAACCGGAACAGGCTCCTGCTCGCCTCGCTCTCACGGTGCCACATGCTGTGGTATCTCCACGTGGCGGCGGACGCGGGCCTCACCGTCACCGCCTACTCGGACACCCCCTACTAGCCTCATGGCCGAGCACCCGGGCGGTACCGAGTTCACGTCGAGTCACCCTTCCACCCCTACGGTGACCATCGCTCCCGGCAGACGATCCGAGAGTGCCGCCGCTCCACGACCGCGCCGCCGAGTACTGCTTCATTGCTCGATCGGTGAGATTCCCCGGTTCACCACGACGTCATCATCACGACCGAGCAGCTGGGGACGAGGGCCCTTCTGGCACGGGCTGGCACTAACGCCAAAGGAAGGCCGCCGCCTGGTCGGCGTGTTGCCCCTTCCAGGTCTCGCCGCGGCCCGCTTGCAACGTGCCGCCGCGCGCTGGCCAGGGCTTGGCCACTCCCGCCGCCTCGGCAGCGTGTGAGGCATCTATTTGTTTGATGCGTCGGCCTTAGCTGTTCTGACGACGCTGTAGAAGGTGGGAACCGCAGGTCCCCTGCCGCTGCCGCAAGGCCGCGCCTCGACCACCTTGTGGTGAGATGCCTGAGGCGTCCGCCAGTTCGCTGGTCAGGGCCTCGGTCCGATCAAGCGGCGGCCTGCCCTGACTGAAGGTTCGCGACCCTGCGGGCAGGTTTCGGCACTCAATCCTGGCTGAGCTGGAGGGACAGGAGTTGCAATCTTTGACTGGGTCAGGCCCGCCACCGATTCTCAGAGGAGGCCGTAGCTTCGTGCCGTCGAGATACATCAGTCCCTCAATGTTCTAATGAGGAAGGTACCCACGCGCGCGTAGGGCATCATGGGTCAACATCAACCGCCGGAGGGAGCCAGGCCACCTGGTCGAGCCTGCGTTCGTGCCGGTAGCCTGACGCCCAGGCCCGCGCCGATCTGCCAGTGAGGTGTTGATGCACAGGGCGAGGTGAGACAACCGGGCGCTGCGGCGATCTTCCTGCCGGGTGGCGCTGGTCAGCGCGGGTGCGCGTCTCGACGGCGGCCGCCCCTCAATCCCAGGAGTAGGAGCCGCGTCGGCCTGGGCTGGGCTGGTACGACGTCGATGCTGGTCGCCTGTGATCCCTGCGGGCTACCCCTGGGAGACGTCGAGACGGGCTTGACGTCCACCTCCACCCTTGGTCTCCTTAGTGAATGCCTCCACCGTTTGACAGTCTCCGCGGCGGCGTCGCCCGCACGACGATGACAGCGCATTCTACCTCCTCGGTGGCCTCGTCCTTCGACCGACGACAGGCGGCGAGGGTGGCTGCGTCAGCCCCAGAGGTCAGGGCGAACGTCCTGGGCAAAAAAAAAAAAAAAAAAAAAAAAAAGCATCATGTGTCTTGAGGGAATCCTGAGCCTGGAGTGGGTGAGCCTGGGTCAGCCTGTGGGCTCGCGGGTAGCGCCTCGCGCAGCGGGAGGATGGCAATGGCGGCAGGCACCAGGCCCTGTGTGAGGGCGTAGGCCAGCGCTGGTCAGACCGGACGCGAGCCCCCTGCCTCACCCTCACAGGAGAGTGCAGGCCGGCACGACCACGCCGGTGGCCAGAACCACGAGAACCGTGGCCAGCCACGCCGGCGGGGCCCGGGTCAGGCCAGGGTGTGGTGAACTGGCGCGGTCGCGTGAGACGGCGACGTCACCAGGGAGTCCCAGGCTCCACCTTCCAGGGGCTGAAGCTGATCCCGGCGACGACGCCGTTGCGCCACCGTCCGCCCTAATTAATTACAGGGCCCCTGGCCAGAGGCCGCCGAGCAGGACCCTGCCACAGACCGTGCGCAGGAACGGGACATGACCAGCAGAACCAGGAGACTGTCCAGTATCAGACCGTACCTTCTCGCCCAGCCGCCTGAGGGCCAGGAGAGCACGACGACGTTTCAGGATGGCTGGCGGGTAGCCGCCCAGGAGGTGGCTGCCCGGCCGGGGCCGGTGGGCTTATTATGGTGACATCATAGCATGTCAACAGGTCCTGCTCATGAATCCAGCGCGGAAGCCCGCCCCACCATGATGCTGACGGTGCCCGGCCCGCGATCGTCAGGTGTGTCCCATGACGTGCCAGCCAGACGATAGAGACCGCGCGTTACAGCAATGCCGGGATCCAGGCCGACGACGCTTGGAGGCCGGGCCGCAGGCCGTTCCAGGTGCGTCAGCCCGCCCAGGTTCACAGCGAGTCTGCCAGGCCTGCCCAGTGCACGGCAGGTGCAGGCAGGCCGGCTCATACTGTCACGACCGCGCTGTGACGAAGCGAATCAGCCTGGGCACCTCCAGTGGCTCGGTGGCACGGGGCTGGCACGGTCGGTACTGCGGGCGGGCTGACGGGCCGCCCCACCGCCCGCAGGCACCGCTGCCGCGCCAGGCTCTCCAGGTAGGCCCGGCGCTCCGGGATCCGTGGGGTCGGGCGCCCGCCCATGACGGCAGGTGGCGGACAGGGGATGACCCGTTCGCCTCGGCGGGATGAGCCCCGAACGCTGCCGGTGAGGATTACGAGGAGCATTCAATACGAGCGCCCCTGCGGTGGGCCTGAGACGACCGGCGGTCCACGCGCGACCACTCGACAGCGGCCCTGAGGCGGGGCGGCGTTGGCGATGAGGCCTGCTGGCGTACGTAGGCGCAGGCATTGACTGGTCCTGGGTGCCGGCCAGCGCCCGGGAGACTTCCTTTTGCGCGCCCAAAGCCCGGCGCTGTAGGGTCCTCCCATCCGCCGCGAAGTGGTTGTAGACGGCCACGCCCCACACCCGCATGGTTACACGTCGACAGGGTGACTTTGCCGGTTTGCGCGTCATGAGCCGGACAGTGCCCCGAACAGGGCGGTGCGCGTGCGCCCGATGCCGGCCGCGAGGAACCCAGAATCTTCGTGCGAGGTAACCCTAACTTTATGAGAGATGCTGACGCGAGTGATAGAAGCCAGAAGGGCTAGGATTGCTGACGTCCCGCCCAGCCTTCGGGAGGCTGCCCGTCGTTCCCCATCACCGTCTCCCTCAACACTTGTCCCAGGCTTCACGAGCGCGTCGATCGGCAGGTCCGCTCCATTGCGGCGCAGTCGGCGCTGGTCGGGCGGGTCAGCACCCACCCAGGCGTGCTGGTGGTCGCCTGACCCCGCCTGCTCCCCCGGGTGGCGGGCTCGGCGAAGTCAGACCGCATCCGGAAGCGTGCATGGCCGGGCCAGGCCGGGGCGCCACGGAGTTGCTGTCCGGCGGCGGCGGAACCGCCACCAAACGATGAGCCTCGGACCCGAGGCGGACACGCAATGATCTCGTCCAAACAGGGCCAGGGCTCGTCACCACAACGGTGGCCTGACCCGCTACCGGGGAGCTTTCGAACTGACCGGCGTGCTCAGGCGGGCATGCCGCACAGTGAGGGGTGGCTGTCGGATGCCGAGGTCGTCCAGGACCGCGGGGCCGCCACGACGGTGCCGGAGCCCGCCCCATCGAGCCGCCACCAGGCTTCTCCTTCGCTGCTGCCGACTCGGAGGTTCCTGGGCCGCTGTTGTTGCGGTCCCAGCCGCGCTACAGGCCTGGCCATCGACCGCCGGGGTCGGGGCCGCTTTGCTCGAGTGCTGGAGTGATGTCCTCACCCGGCGTAGCCGACGCTGACGACGACGCCCGCGCTGGTCGTTGCTGGGCTGCGAGGAGGCACTCTGGAGTCACCGCTGGGCGTACGAGGGGTCGAACCTGGCTGCTGGGCCGAGGAGGCACCTGGTACCGGATCGCTGCTGCGGCTCCGCCGTAGGATTCTGGTGCGCACGGCATCGGGCGCCTCTTGCACACCGATGTGCTCAGTGACCGCCGTGGCCTCCTGCCTCCTGGGCCTGGGCTGCCAGGTGAGGTGGGACGCAGGTTGGTGCGCACATGCACTCCGGGAGTCACCAATTTGCAATATCTCCTGGTCACCCTGGCCCGGCACCGCTGAGAGCCTGTTGAGGTCGTCACCGCGGAGGTCGGATCCTTCGCGGCGGTTCTGACCGGTGCCCAGGTTGAAGTGGACGCCACGCTCCAGCCAGGATTGATCGCGGCGGACTATGCGGTAGCGCGATGTGTCAGAAAAGCGCTGTCGCGGCGCGCGGTTTCCAGCCACAGAGATGAGGAAGATCGAGCTGAGCCACAGGGAGACAGATGGTGACCAGAGCCGCGGCACCTCATCACCGCCAGGAGCCGACGACGCTGCTTGAGGTGGCCTCGCGCGCCTGGGGTCCTGGGGGCCGGGAGGAGGCGTCGCCGGTCCACGCGTTCTGCAGGTAATGTCGACCTCCCGCCGAGAGGCACACCGCCTGGCGCGCCTGGGCATTTGTGCGCCGTCGGCGCGTTGGCTGCGTCCCATGCCCCTGCGTCCGGGGGAACCTGCCGGGTGTGTCCTATCGTCATCATCATCCTTCCCAGCGAGAGAAGATCGCAGGCGACGGTCGGCTCGCAAGGAGGTCGAGGATCCCGCTGCGCAGCAGACCGAAGGCGATGAGTCCCAGTGGACAGGTCAGGCCACCTGGCGCGATATCTTGGCCCGCCCGTCGAGGACGGTTCGATGTCGAGGTTGGTGAACTTGCTCGTCGGTCATCCCCGAGCCGCCGGCGGTGGCGGGCGCCCTGCGTCCTGGCCACCTTCGCCTCTCGTCGGCGCCGATTCACACCCCGCCGCCCGCCGCCCGCCGTCGGTGATGAAGTCGACTGGGTGTGCTGCCGGTGGACGGCGAGCCGTCGGCTTGCGCATCTGCTGCCCCGGTCGAGCTACACCGCGCCGCTGCCGACGAGCGCGGCCAGGGACCGCCAGATGCTGGCGTTGTCGGCCGCCTGAGCGCCGCGGCTGCTGTCGGTGGCCTCCCGTCGGAAGATGTAGACGAGGCGGATGTCCCCTGGGCGGACTGGCGGGGCCTGGTGCCAGTCAGTTCCAGTCAGCGCCACCCCAGCGAGGTGAGCCGGTGGCGGGCCTGAGACCTCCTGCTGAAGGCGAGCCGATCCAGGCGTCGACGGCGTTGGTGTCGTGAGTCAGCGGCAGCCCGGGCCGCGGTGTTGTCCAGGGCGATAATGGAGAAGGCATCCGGGAAGTGTTTCGCGATGGCCCGCATCCGCGCGCGCACGCCGTCGGAGCCTGTGGGAGGGCCGACTGGTTTGCCAGGCCCTGCCCGTACATGGAGCCGGTACGTCCACCGTAGATCCCACGTTGGAGACACTGACACCGCGCCGCGGAAGTCGCCCCGCCAGCGCCAGTGCACGAGCACGACGACGATGGCTGGTGGCGCCCACCAGGCTCCGCGCGCGGCGCGTGGCCGCCGGCTCGCTGGCATCGTCACGGACCAGGCGGCGTCGGGAGCGACGAGCAGCCCTGCCAGGCGGGCTGCCAGGAGCAGGACGAGGAGCCACCAGGTACTGGGACAACGCGAAGTCCTCATGATTGGAACCGGCTCATGCTCGCCTCCAGTAGTCAGTCCCAGGTAGCCCAGAAGCACCAGTGAGCGTGATGAGAGCTGCTGGGGACGTCGGTGATGGGTCTGGTACCCCTGAGCGCGGAGACCCCGGTCTTCCACTCCTCGACGATCTGCCTGCCAGCCGGAGTCCTCGACGGTAGAAGGCCCCTGCTTGCCTCAGACGGTTCCTTGAGTTTCCTCACGACCTCGGGAGTCTTGTCGAGCAGGTTCAGGGCTGGTCCCCGTCAGCCGTAGATGAGAACAGACGGATCTGCGCTCGGCCAGGAGCCTTGGCCGCATCGGGTGGGGGTAGATCCGTTCGTCAGGGTCGATGATCATTAATGGTGGTCAGGATGATGGGATGAGAGCGCCCAGGCCTTGCTAACAGTCTGGCGCAGGAGGCGAGCCCGTCGGCCAGGAGAGCCGCGTTGATGCTGCGTTCACCAAACACCGAAGGCTCCTGGTAGGCGGTAGTTTGCCGTTTGTAGGTACGTTCTCCGTCGATAAGAAGCACGGGTCGCCCACCTCGGTGAGCCTGGTCACGCAGCGTACCGCCAGTCGTCCGGGTGAGCGGCACGATGGTCTGCGCGGCTGAGTCGCCATGAGATTTTTCACCCGCTCGCCGCCGTCGAAGTCCTCCAGGATTCGAGAAGGTCGTCAGGACCGAGGAATCGATCCTGACCATCGACGCGTCGATACGTCCAGTAGTAACAGGACGATGTCACGGTTGGCCAGGGCGTCGAGCGCTGGTGACGCGCACGGGCCGACCGGCGATGGCGGCGCTCACTGTGTGACCTGAGACCAGCATGACCGCCGAGCGCGCAGCCAGCGCTGGCCTGATGTGTACGCTTGCGCACGCCGCCGGCAAATGGAATAGCCGACAACAGACGGCGGGCGCGTACCGACGGTTTGATCCCCACCAACTGGCCCCAGGCGCCCCGGAAGCGCTTGGACGCCCTAGTGGAGGAGCCCAGGGCCGGAGCGGCGGCGGTCACCGGGCGAAGATCACATGACGCCGCGACGGCGAGCGACAGAACGATGAACAACCAGAGTGATCACCATCGGGTGCGACCACCTCTGGCGTGGGTGAGAGCCTCCGGTGCGCGGCCTGCGGCTCACGGTCGAAAGAGGGCTGCCCGCCACGTGGCGAGCCTCGGATGGGCCCAGTGGGTTGATGTCCAGACGCCCGCCGCGCACGCCAGCCGCCTCCACTGGTTTCGCCCGCGGTCGCAATATGTCGAGATCCCGACCGTGGCGCGGTGGTGATCTCCTCCCGCTGCGGCGGCGCCGCGCGCAGCGCGGCCGCCCAGGTGCGCCTCGCGCAGGTCCAGATCGCCGGCGTCCCAGCGCGGGAGATCCGCAGCGAGACGCTCACCCACTGGCGGCGTTCACGGCGCCACATGGGGATGCCCGACCCTGGAGATGCGCGTCGGCGGGTCACCAGGAAGGTCCGCAGCCAGGCGGTCACCAGCAACAGGCCGACGACGACGATGATCATCCACATCGGCATGAGAACCGAGGCATACAGGTCACCGCCTCCTCTGGCCACGGCGGCGCGTCACGCTGGAGTGGCCAGCGATGGAGGTCGATGAGTTCCTGGCGAGACGACGCTGCACCCAGGTGCTGGGCGTCGAGCACCGACGCTGGTGCGCCACTGTTTGCGCGCGCACCACGGCCGCCTGAGCGGCCAGGTAGGAGTCCGCGCGCAGGAAGGCGGGGATCCGAAGGGCAGGCCGACGTCCCGCCCGCGGCCGCCGTCCGGGCAGGGTCATCGTCCCGATCTGAGACGATCATCTCGTGCTGACGACAGTGCGCCGCAGCCAGGTCGCGCATCGCCGTGGGCGGTGTCGGTGATGAGGATGACCAGGCTGCGTCGGCGGTGCCAGGTGCTCACCCGCCCTGAGGTGCGCGGCAGCTGAGGAGGTGGTCAGCCAAACAGACGCTGGCGCCCTCACGGAGCAATGCGTCCGTAGGTGCGGGCCAGCAGCGCCGCAACAGGGTTCATGCTTTGGCCTCAAACGGCCGGGCGCGAGTCATCCACGGGCGTCACTGGGCCACGAGCGCCACCGAGTCCCCTGCAGGCCAGGTAGGCGGAAGACTCACGCCCCAGGCCAGGTCGCTTGTCCTCCGAGGGGGTCATCGCTGTCCGTCCGGTGTCCACGGCCAGCAATTATGGGCAGCATCATGGACTCACGCTGGTAGCGCGGATGACCGGCGCGTCCAGGCGCTTGAGGACTTCCAGTCGATGTCGAGATGTCGTCGCCGGGCCGGTAGCGACATGTCGTCGAAGTTCCGACCGCGCCCGACGAACACCGACCTGTGGCGCTCAACAGCCCGTGGCGCGGCGGCGGGTCGGTGGTCAGAGCCGCGCGCGCAGACGTCGATCCGCGACAACCGCGCCGCCCTCGCCGGAATGGACCCGCCCTGCGCGCGCCGTGGCACTCCGTGCTCATCGCTGTTCTGTCCCCACCGCCCGTGGCGGACAAGTGGCGTCGATGATTCTCAAGGCGACCCGTCGGCCAGGGCGCTGCGCAGGGTGAGCACCAGCTGGCGGCGCAGCACCCGTGGCGCAGCAGCGGACGTCGTCGGGAATGGTGTGCGTCCCTCCTGAGGCGCGCGAGACGGCCTGGGCCACTTCACGAGCGCGATGCCGCCGGGAGGCTCCCACCCGCACCTGACGGTCCAGGCTGGGGACAATATGGCCTCACGCGGGAGGTGTGTTGATGACGGTGACGATAAAATTGCTTGATGACGGGTCGACGAATTGCTCGGGTGGCCTGCTGTTGGATGCCACTCGATCGTCGCTGAGATGGGGCGACTGGTCACAATAATACAACCTGCTGGAGATGCGGTTCAGACGGCCTCCGAGGGCCGCGTGGTAGTGAGCACCTTCATGAGGAAGTGGTCCATCTGCTTCCTCGGGCAGGACGTAGGTGCCTCCCGATGGGGTTCTGGGTGCCAGGACCATATGAAGGTGGGGTGGCGGGTAGACGACGCCGCTGATGGCGTCTGATCGTTCCTGCATACCGAGAAGGGCCGATCAACTTTGGTGCTGAGCGGTTGATCTCACGACAGGACGATAACCGCACGGGTGGTCATCTCGCCGGTGGAGGAGAGTTGATATCTGGGTGCCCACGATGTCGCTGGCATGAGGTCGGGCGTGCACTGATGCCGGAAGGAGCCGGAGACCGCCGAGGCCAGCGTCTGGGCGGCGGTGGTCTCGTGGCCAGGCCCGCACCGACTTCAGCAGGATGTGACCACTGACAAGAGAGTGGTCAACAGGGCCGCGCGTACCAACGGCCCGACGACGCGCTGGGAGAAGATGTTACACGGACTTTCACAGTGCCTCGGCGGCGCGCCCACGTCGGTGGCGGCACCCCTGGCGCCTCGAGGCTGGAGGCACCATTCGCGGCGCAGCGTCTCACGGAGGGCAGAGGGCCGGTAATGACTTCCCGGCTGGCGCCGCCGGGCCGGAGGGGCTGGAACCGTCATCCGGATGACGTGGTCGGCACGGGTCGCCCCGGCGGCCTGCGGGTCGATCTGAGGTGATCGAGGGCGGCCAAGCGCCGAGGCCGCAGTCCCCGCCCAAGGAGGAACCGACGGGCTGACCGGCCGCTCGCTGTCAAGCACCGCCTTCGCCGCCGCCCATAGCCGCCGGGCCGCTCGACTTGACCGTACTGCTGCCACTGCTGCGCCACCCGGCTGACCGCTGCTGTATGCGGTGCCTGGGCCGCATGCTCATGGTCTCCTCGCTCAGTTCAGCTGACCGCGCGCCACGCTCGCGCCTGGATAGGCGACGCACAGGCCATACGAGCTGAGCGCCTGTGGCGCGAGCGCGACGGGAATCCTCCCACAGCGCCAGGGAAGCTCCACTCTTTCACCGATTCTCGCCACTTTGAAGGCCAGAAAATGTGAGATGAGTCATGAGGCGGCCGCCCTGGGTCAGAGCCTGGCCGGAGGTTCACCCGGTTCGACCAGGCTCAGCTGAGCCCATCACCGGTGACACAATGACGCTGAATACGGAAGCCCCGGCGGCGGTAGGACTTTCGCTGACCGTGATCTCGGGGAGTCCAGCCCGATATACCGGAGCATGTTGTCCCGGCCCGTGGCGGGACGTCGACTACAGATCGTTCCCACCCATCCGGGTGGAGGTGATGGTCGACCGCTGTCGGAGCCAGCGACGGGTGATTCCGCCTCACCGCCCACCGAGCAGGACATCGAGGCCTGATGGTCCCGGATCCTGCGCGCTGGTCCCAGGCCGCTTGGCCCGAGGTGACGCCGCCCTTGTTTTGGGGTGACAATATGGCGAGTCGCCCACCTCTGCTGCCGTAAATGATAGTGCCCGACGCCGCCACCGTGTCAATCTGATAGGGCTTGCAGCTGATGTGGCTGGAGGTCGCCCGACGTCGCTGAGCGCAGACCGGGAGGCGTTTCCTGGTTTCGGAGGTGATCGTCAGCCCAGGAGTCCACACCAGGCTGTCCAGTGAGCCGCCGATACCTGACGGAGGATTTTGCGCGATGTGGGCGTCCGCCCGCAGGGCGGGAGCGGACGGCGGCGTCGACCCGCCATGCACGAGGTACTCCGCCCCGACGGCCCCGGCGCCCGGGATGACGAGTACCACCAGACCACCAGCCACCGTCGCGTGACGCCGTCTGGCGGATGGGACGGTTGTCTGACTTTCCCCGCGAGGACCCCGACGAGCTGGTCTCGATAGTCGCCCTCCTCGACTGTTCGCCAGAACCCTCACCGCGACATCCGTCTTCGCTCGGCGAGTCCGCGTCGCCCCGGTGACTTCTCACTGCCGCGTCACGTCATCGCCCCGGCGCCGGCGGTTCTCTGCCACGGGCGGTGCTCACCGAGCGCTCGGCCGTCTGGTGGGCACAGGCCACCCGTCAAGCACATGTAGAGGTCCTCGGCGGTGACTATGAGGTGGATACGGCGTACCACCAGGGCGGCAGGTACGCCGGTTGAGGCGGTCTGGCCACGCGGCGCTGCGCAGCCCGCGCACCCCCACCCGGTCGAAAGCTTCTCGCAGACGTTGCCGGTTCGCGGCTGAAAACTTCGGTCAGCGGCCAGCCCAGGCGCGCGCTGCGGCCGCCGCGGAGGAGGGATTCGGCGGCCCGGTCCCGGCCTGTTTGAGTTCGCCTGACAGCCAGGACGAGGCAATGGAGTGGGCCATCGGAGTCACCTCTCTTCGTGGTCTGGTGAGACTGACGGCCGTCGATCCTGGAGAACGGCCTCCCCGGAGGTGATGAGGTTGACCCTGTAGTGGTCGACCATGGAGGCGAGGATGACCCGAAGACCAGGCATGCGGCGCTGGGGCCAGCCGACTGACTATACCGTCGGTCATTATTGCGGCCGAAGGCCGCGACCCCTCGTTGGCGATCCAGAGTTCGGAGTGGGCGACCAGAAAGGGTGGTGAGGTAGGGGTTACGTCAATATTTGAGGTCTCCGCCCGACCGAGACGAGGCTGTGTCGGCCGGGCGCACCGTAAATCTCCGAGAACCCAGGACGACTGTCGCGCTTCAGGACTGACCTCCGCATTCCGTCCATGTCAGGTCGCCACAATTCTCCACAGTCCCGGTGCATGATCGGCACCCGGGTCCAGTCTCGCTGAAACCCGGATCCGCACCTGCGAAGCACCACTCGGACAACAGTGACCTCAGCCACGACGGAACCCTCAGCCACGATTTCATGGATCGATACGGAGCGGCCACCATCGCTGCCGAGATATCCAAGAGTCTACGAAGACCGGCGCGTCATATTCTGGGACCCCAGACCGAAGTCGCACCGGGGCGCGCCAGACCGTGCCATTGGACGAGCCCAGATCCTGGGCCAGAATACCCACCTGAGGTCGTGAGCATGAGATGGGAGCGCGCGAGACCATGTGCTGGGGCTGGCCACCACCAGGGCCACGATGTGCGGATCGCCGCCGGCCTGCACCTGGGGGCAATGTCCGATGACGACGTCGCCGGCGGACCTCGACGGTGGCGGCGCTGGTTTGACAGGCTGAAGCAGGGCCAGGAGCCGGGTCAAGATATAGGAGAACACCTGTCAGGCTGGGAGGATCAGGCACCGGAATGGAGGACTGGTGCCCCTGTGCGCGATCGAGTTCAGTGGGGCGCGACTTCGCCGCCTGAGGCGGGAGACGACCTCCGTGTTGCAGGGCCCATGGCCAGCCCCTGGACGGCTGGGGCTGCTTGCTCTTGGAGTTGTCCGGTGCGGTGGTAAGGTTGTCGGACCGCCGCCCGAGCCCGCCGAGGGCGCGGTAGCCCGGTGGGCTGCGTTGCCGACGCCCCGAGCCGGGCCCGCCTGGTCCAACAGTCGCCATGTCCAGGCCCTCCACGGCGGTCGTGGCCCAGTACCTGTATTCCCGCGGCTGCCCAAATAGTCGCCGGGCCTCCCACCCCTGTCTCCAGGCAGGCCTGGGAGCCACAGGAACTGTCGAGCCTGCAGAGGCGGCCGGGCGGGAGAAGGCACCCAGAGCCTCCGGGCAGCCTCCCAAGGAGCTGGAGACCGGGGCGATCGGACGATCGGTTGAGCAGCGTATCCTGTCACTGGGCCTTGGATGACGATAACAGACTCACCATGGACTCCGAGTGCTGCAGCGCTGCACCTGCGAGGCCGCGGCGGCCTGCGGGAGGACGCCCAATTGGGGTCACCGCGGCCGGCCCCATCGTCGGCACCAGGGCCTGCAGGACCTGTTCGTCTCCGCCAGGAGACACACCGCTCACCGTCACGATGACGGCGGTCCTTCACCAGGTCGACCCGCCGTCCGACAGACGCGCTACGCCCTCGGGCAGCGGAACACCGCGTGGTGAGCCAGAGGGAACCGAGACTGTCACTGCGCCCCTGACTGCTCGCGTCATGTGGAACGTGCGCGCCCCCATCTGAGGTGAGCCGGCAATCGAAGGGGAGTCCACGACGCGGTGGTGTTATCATGCCCGCCGCCCTCCAGGAGGCGGCCACGAGAATTCGCCACGTGCGTTGCGCGTAAGCCGCCGCCAGCACCGTGGGCGATATTCCGGTCGTCGAAACGCACCACTGAGCCTGTCGAGCAGATGAGGGGAACCGGTCCCGGCGCTACCGGGAACGGTGTAGAGGTCCGGGACATCACCGCAGTGCCCGGCAGTGACATGTTGCGGCGGGGTCGCGGCGCCTGCCCGGGGTGAGCCAACGGTCTCGATAAGAACCTGACCCGAGGCGGCTCGCAGGTGACTGGGAGAGCATGTCGCGCAGCAGGCACCCGGGTACGTCCCGATGCTGAAGATGACCCAGTCGACGCGCGTCACCCCTGCCCGTCGCCGCCACCCAGGCCAGGAGAGGCCGGCGATCGTGGCGCCGGGCAGGTAGCGGTATGGACGGATCGCCATGATCGCCTCCCTGCGCGCCACCACCGCACGCGAACCAACGTGTCGACGTCGGCATGGTGGGTCTTACGAGTGAGGGAGTCGAGGCCACCTGCGGGCCATACGGCCGCGGTGCCTGCCCACGCCACCGACGACGATACGCTTGGAGCGAGCCGTCCTCGTTGATCGTCCTGCATACCACGCCGCGGCCGCACCGACAACGACCTCCGAGGCCCTGATGCCCCTCACCGCGGATCGATGGCATCGCATCAGCATGAACGTGCTCGGTCATCGCCCCTTTCCCTGCGTCGTACCCCTAGTAAACCCCAGCACCGTCCGAACCAACGCGCCACCCGCCCGATTTCACCAGCGGGAGCCTCACCGAGTCGGAGGCCGCGACGGCCGGGCTCCTGCGGCACCGCGCTGTCCGGATCCTCCGACGCCATCACCGGCGGGAATCCGTCACTGACGGGCTGCGGCCGCACTATACGCGCAGTCCTCTCAGGTAGCTCAGCGGCCGCCACCTCCTCCCGAACTATGCCGCCGAGAGGTACCGCGTTCCTGACCGGTACGATGGGCGGCCTGACAGACCCACCCACGACGGCCCCAGGTGCCGTGGTCACAACTCACCGACGCCGTTTTCCCGACCCTGGTACGTCCCAGCCAGGACGAGCCTTGTCGCGCGAGCGCAGATCCTAAATGCAGAGATTGGAGGTCTCCACCACCAGAACTACCCCGGCCTGCGCCCCGGCATGCTGGCAACACGCATCATCCTGCCTCCTGGAGTGCTGGGAAACTTGGAGACCTGCGCGCCGAGGTAAGCCCTGGCCTCGCGGACAGCCATAGTCGTCGGCGCGTCGGCAGCCACGCCTCGTCTGGCGGCAGGTGGTCTGCCCTCGGCGCCCAGGGCGGCAATGCCGCCGTCGGCCAGGTCCTGAGGTTTCACGCAGACCCGCCCAGCCCCTCCAGCTGGGCAGCGCAGTTCCCGCGCCTGTACTTCGGGGCACTGGCGATCCCGCTGCTACTGAGATGCCCAGCACCTGTTTCAATACGGCCGGTGCGGTTAGCAGGTTGACGGCTTCCGTGTCAGGTGCCTGGCTTGTCCCCACGTCCCAATTTCGCCCTTGGGCACATGCTTATCTCCTAGCTGGGCTCGGCTGGTCTGCCTGCCAGCCCGTGCAGACCTCTCCAGCAGTCCATGAACTGGCAGAGCCCGGGTCATTCCGACCTCGTGCAGCAGCCTGGTGGTGACTGGCGACGACGGCGTCTCGGCGTCGGCACCGAGGACGATTGACCTGAGCCCCTCCTCTTCCTGACCTCCAATGTGCATCCTGTACCATCCTGCGCTCCCAGGCCACCACCTTCCTGGCGACCTGGTGGTACCGGGGCAGATGGGGTTGCCGGACTGCACTGGCCTCGGGCGACCCCGCCAAGGTGCTGAGACTTGCCCCTGGCCCCAAATGGCCTCCCCTCATAGCCTGGCCACTGAGCGCTGGCGACGCCTACGCCCAAGGCACCGCACCAAGAGGCGCCCGAGAGTTGTCCAGCCACGCCCAGTGGCAACACGCACCCTGAACGACAACAACCACCGCATTATCAACGAGCACGCTGAAGGTCGATTCCCGATTCTCGAAGGTTGACGGTCACGATCGACGCTGACGGGAACATGAGGCAGAGCCTGCGGGGTCGCTCACCACCACAAGGGTCAGCCTCAGTTACGGTTCCTCATACCCACCTTCGCCTGCAAGTCAATCACTGACAAAGGCGTAATGTTGGAGCCAGGTCACCGTAAGGGCTTTAATCTCAGCCGCGACAGCGTCGACACCCACGGCGGCAACTGATCAGCGCCGGAGGTCGAGCCACCGGGCCTGACCTTCCTCTCTTCACCTCGTCTCCCAGCAGCACGACGTCCGATATGGCCACCGCACTGGAACGATCTCATCCACCCGGGTGCCTGCCCTTCACGAGCGCCGCCCACGTTCGTTTCTATGTCCATGGTGATCTCACATCCTATGGTCGAGGGAGCCACGCCTTGCTATCATTGCGGGCCTGGCCGCTGCGAACCGTGGCTACGGCCACCGGGGTGCTGATCCTGGCCCGCTGCACACCGCTGGTGGCCAGTCGCGGCCGCGCCCCGCGGCACGTCGTCCTGAGCCTGTGGGCTGGCTGTCGCCGCCGCACGCGCACTGGGGATCCTGGTCTGCCGAGCCTGGCCGGGGCCTGCCGGTTCATGGCTCACTGGTACAAGTGCTGGACGGCGATACCACCCGCCCGAGGAATTTGCCGCGGCTCTCCGAGGCGGCGCGACGGTGGCTTTCATCCTCGGCCCGCGCGGCTGATATCCAGCACGACGCCGTTCCCGCTGGTGACCTCGGGCTGGGTGTGCTGCGTGGCAATGCACTGGGCGTTCGCCAGCGCCACCGGAGTCATGTTGCACCCGGCCTGGCCCTGACGCACCACCGAGGCAGATCGAGCAGTCGGATCAGACCGGTGCGGCGCACCCACCGGTGATGTGCCACGGCGCTATGGTGTCCATCGCCATCGTCTTCCTCATCCCAAATTCTGTTCAGCCAACGACGCGTCGCCGCGGTCGCTCGCCAATGAGGCCGGGCATGTCCACGGCTCACGCACGGGGGTGGCTGCTGTAGCGTACCACGGCCGACTGCAGGCTTGCCGGGCCTGACCTCGGCCGCATCACCTGGTGATCCAGCCGTCCTGGCGCCTTCTGACCGGCCATCGCCCCACCCTGACCAGCGGCAACGACGCCGTGCAGTGACGGTGGCCCTCCAGCCCGCGACCGAGGGGCCTGTCGGTGAGCACGGCCTCCGCATCAGGGTCTCGATCGGTTTCCTGCTGGCGGGGCAGGCCACCGACGCTGGCGGCTCGCGCGCGCCGGGTACCTGGCGGTGGCCGCCTTCGCCTGGGGCGCCGTCGTGGTTGGTGTCCTGCTGGGCTGCCCGCGCTCAGGCGAGCGCGTGACGGCGGGTTTGCTGGGCGGTCACCGAGCGTCCTCGGCGGGCGACCCAGTCCGCGTGCCCTTGGCTGACTTGCACCAGCAGCGGTGCCGATCGCAGGAAATCCACAACACGCTTTCCTCGGTCGGGCACCGGCCCCACGGCGACCTCGGCCGCGGGAGTGCAGGATGCCTGCCGCCGACCTCGCGGCCAGGCGGCGGCCGCGCCGTCGCCTCATCGCCCGTCGTCGCCGCCTTGGGATGGCTGACGCTGCTGCCCGCCGCCTACTGCGTCCTCGTGGATGAGAGCACGGCCGGTGGCTGTTCAAACCTGCGGATTCCATGCGCGCTACGATTGCCGTCCGTCAGTGGTGGCTCGACGCGACGGCGACGCTACTGTTGCGCAGCACCCGGGCCTCTTCTAGCTGCTACACGCCGCCCTGGCACTACGGTGATGTCGCCCTCATTCTGCATGCGCGCAGCGGGCCACAACGTGCGCGTTGACGTGGCTACGCCGCTGTGCGCCGCGGTGACCGCTTCACGCGGTTTCTCAGGCAGGCTGCTGTCGCACCCCGAGATGGCACGGCCTGGCACCGTGGCTGGCACTCATCTGTCGTCGCCCTGGGAGCCCTTCCCCAAGACCATGGCGGAGCCCGCGCGGCAGGTCAACGCCACCTCTCATGGCGCTGGTGGCCGTGGACCTGTTCCTGGTTACCGGCGCGCTCAGCGCTGGCGCATCGGGCCCTCAGCGGCCTGGCGGCCGCGATCAGCCTGCGCCGGCGGTCGCGATCCTGGTGCTCCTGGCACGCCGGGAGTGGCGGGCAGCCACTCTGGCGGGCAGCGCCGTCGACTCGACGCATGGCCGCTGGCGGCCCGCCGAAGTCCTGGAGCCCTTCACCTCGGCGCCCATGCGGATCCGAAGCGCCGGTTGACTATTCTCGGGCACGTCAGAACCTCAAAGGCGCGATCCGCCGGGGGCTGCGTGCCTGTGGAACCCTCACCTGGGCGGTGTGTTCCCTCGCTCGCCGTGGTGGCGGCCTGGTTCCAAAGCGCCGCTAGACCGGTCGTTGCGGCGAGCAGGCGAGGCGACCAGTCCCGGGCAGGACGAGCGGCCCGATCCTGTCCCTCAGATCAGCGTGTAATCGCCAGTGCCCGGCCTGCTCTATCTCCCCATCTCCTGGTCGCACCGCTCGGTGCGGAAGCCTGCCCATGCGCCCGCGTCGGTCGCGGCGGCGACCTAGCAGCGCTCGACCGCGCTCGTGTACGGGCGCCGCCGGGTTCCTCGTGTCTACGTCCTGGCGATGCGGTGGTGGTTCTGAGCGGGGCCGCGTGGAGCAGAACACGCCCACCTGGGCCGAGGCCGCGGCTCGAGCGCACCTGGTGGGCCCTGGGCGCGGGGCCGTCCGTGGTGGGTGAGCGGCCCGGCGGCTCAGGGCCCCGCGCCGCTGAGAGCCACTGAGGAGGCGCGCGCGCTCGCGGTCGTTATTACCGCAGGTCGCGCTGTCGAGGGTTCAGGGTACGACCCCGCGACCTGCTTCCGCGAACGCGCGGCGCTTCGATCGAGGCCTGGTCGGTGGGGTTTCGACCCCGGCTCACCTCGAGTCTTGCCTTCTCCCACGAGGATCGGGATCTACTGGTCAAGGCGTGCATTGTGCGCACAGAAGGCCCTCCCACCTGCCGTGCACCCTGACCTCGTCCAGTAGAACCCACTCTCGTGCGGTGCATCCAGACGACGCCGTAGCCACCACGGTGACCCGGCCAGCCCGCTCCGAGCAAGGCCAGGCAGCAGTTCTCGTCCGGCATACCCACTCCACGGCGTCTTTGAGATGACATCCGGGACCTCAAAGGCCATGAGACAGAGAGAGTTCAGGGTACGACCGCGCGATCCACCCGACGAACGCAACGATTGGAACCCGGTGGTCTAGGATCAGGGTGCCTCTCCGACATCGCCCGCGCCGTCGAGGACCGGTTCCATCGCGACACGGTCCGGTCCTCAGCGTCGGGGGTGCGGCCCCCGCGCTCATGACGGCGGATCGACACCAGCGCCCCGGCTCAGCCGGGCCCGACAGCGCCGCAGCACCGGGGAGCAGCCTCAGAGACGGCGCCCAGCGCAGGCGTGGAGCCGCCGCCCGCCTCAGGGGTCCCCGCAGGCCTCCTCGACTCCTCCCACCCGCCCGTCACCCGTCCCGCCCCCATGGCTCCGGGTCCTGGCCCTGCATGGTGATGCGCCCTCAGGACGCGCCGAGGGCCCCTGTTCGTCCCTGCCCGATACCTCTTCCCATCAGCGCCGCCCAGGCCCGCAGCTTCGCCATGACCGGGCTGAGCGACGCCCAACGCGGCTGGCGGCTGTTCATCGAGGTGCCGGTGGCCTTTCTGCCGGTGACGGTCCACGTGGGCCGCGCCAGCGTGCGCAGCCCGCCGACCGCTGCGGCTACATCGACGTCGTCGGCGCGACCCTGGCCTGGAGCCAGCTGGCACGGAGGCCGGGATCGAGGGCGATGGGGGCGCACGCGGTCACCGCCAGGTCCTCATCACCCCGACGGGCGCGCCTGGGCATCATCTCGACATCGACGACACCGCCACTGGTCACGCGCGTCACGCGTACCAGCCGCCTGGAACCAGCTCGTCAAGTACTCCTCGGCGCGCGAGCCCGTCCCCGGGATGGCCGAGCTCTACTCGCGCATCCAGGCCGCCCACCCGGGCACCCCGATGATGTACCTGTCCACTGGGGCTTGGAACGTCGTCCCCACCCTGCGCTCCTTCTTCTCGCCGCGCTTCCCTCGGACCCGCGCTCATGACCGACTGCAGGCCGACCAGCACCGGCTGGTTCCGCTCGGGCATCGAGCACAAGCGCACCGAGCTGCGCGGCTCGCGATCGACCCTGCCCCAGATCACCTGGATCCTCTTCGACGACGACGGCCAGCGATCACATCTACGGCGAGGCCGCCCGCCACCCGCCAAACGGATCGCCGCCGTCGCCATCCGCCGCCTGGCCGCCACCCAGCAGGTGCTCGCCGGAGGCTGACCGCCCACCCATGGGCATCGGTCCCGGGCCGACCCCTGGCGAGGCCGATGTGCCCGCTCGTCGTGGGCGCCGACGCTACTGAGCGGCCCGGCTGCCCCGCAGATTGCTGGAGGCCCGCGCCGCTCGCCTGACGGCCTCCGGCGACCACCACCGACGAGGCAGGGCGATTTTCGGCCGGTGTCCCCATGCGGCATGTCTCGCAGCCCCCTCCACCGACGTCGATCCCCGCCAGCATGCGGGATCGACGCACAGCTGCCGGGCTCACAGGGACGGCACAGGCCGCGCTACACGGGACGACAGGCCCGGACGGTTACCTGGGTTCACCGGGCAGAAGCCCCGTTCCATCCCCAGCGACCAGGAGGAACCATGTCTTCTCCACAGACTCCACCGGCCCGGCAGAGCCCACCGGCGCACCAGCGCTCGCTGCCTCGACGGCGGCGCGCTGCGCCGCCAGCGATCCTGGGCCGACCTCAACGTGCTGCGGGTGGCCGCTCTCGCGGGCACCGGTCGCGGTGACGCTCAGCGTCATCCTGGGCAGGCGCTCTACATCACCACCGTCACGGCTGGACGGCCTGGTCGCCTCCCGAGCCACGGCGTCCACGGCACCAGCGTCCAGGAGCCGCGGCGGGCCTGATTCCTCCACCGACGACTCCTCGAGAAGACCGTGTGATTCAGGGCGAGGACCGCCCCAGCACCGCAGCGCCCCCTGCGCTGACGCTTGTGGGCGATCACGCGCCCGCGCCCCCTTCACGTCAGTCGCGTGCGGCCGGTATGGTGATGGCGCACCCCAGCAGTGCTTCCTTCAGGAGACGATATACGCCAGAGATCCCTTCATCCTCGGACTCGGCGCGGGATACGTGCTCGGGACCGCGCGGGAGCGCGCCCGTACTGAGCGCATCAAGACCGCGGCCTCCAAGGTCGCCGAGCGGCCCTTCGTGCGCACCGGGTCGACGCCGCCTCAGCCACGTCAAGCAGGCCGTGCGCACGTGCAGGGCGAGGCCGTCACTGAGAAGGTCGCCGACGCCGTCAAGGCGGCTCTTCGAGCGCCCTCGAACAAGGGCGGCGCGCGTCCCAGCCCGTCGACGCCGGTCAGGCGGCGTGCGCCCGGTCGGCGAGATTCCTGAGCTCGAGCCGCCTCGAGGCGGCTGAGCTGACTAACGGCCCGGCTGACGCAGATCGCTAGTCCTGCCTGGCCCTGCTCGGGCTGCTGGCGGGAGGCGTCCTCCTGCGCCGTCCGCCCGCCGCGGCCGCTGCCAGGAGGGGCGCGATACCTCATCATGAGGCCCCCAGCGCCAGCCCACGAGCGCGCCGTTGACCTCGCCGTCCGGCCCGGCGCCGTTCCCTATCGGAGATGACCGGCAGACTGCCAGGAGCGCGAGTGAGGCGAGCAGCGCACAGGCCCGCACCGACCACGGTGGACACGAGCATGGCGTGCGCGTCGGCCACCCGCCTTGACGGCACGACCTGGGTGCGGCGGCGATGAGCGCCGGGATCGCGTAGAGCTGTTGCCCCGAAGACGGCGGTCTCACCGCGACGTCGCGGATCATGGAAGGCCGCCGATGGCGGTCAGAGCGGCCAGCAGGAGCATGGCACGACGCCGAGACCCATGTGTGAGGGCCTTCGCGCCCAGTGGCGAGCCCAGCAGCCCAGGATGACGGCGTCGGCCACGAGCAGGCGACGGGTGGGCCGCGAGGTCCAGCGGCACGAACCAGGCCACCGTCGCCCCCAGGCAGACCGTGTCGGAGGTAGTAGGCGGTCAGGGCAGGGCGGGCAGGGCCGGCCTGGATGCGACGTCGCGCAGGATACTGCCGGCGGTGGCCGTGAGCATGGCCAGGACGACGAAGCCCACCAAGTCGAAAGTTCTTACGCCGGGCGATGAGCCCGCCAGGATCCCGATTGAGCAGGACCCCGCACAGGGTCCAGCAGCCGGAAGCGTGTCGGTCAGGAGGCCGGCATGTGCAGCATGAGGGAAGAGAGGTCCAGCACCCCCAGTTGCCGCCTTTCGCTCCTGTCATGGCGCTGTCCGCCGTCGATCCCAGTGTCGGACCGGCGGCCCGCCGCCACCGGGCACCTTAGCCCACGGCGCAGCGCGGGGCGGACACCGACCGCCGCGGACCGCCGCGTTGCGGCGACACGAAACCTCAGGTGGTCAGGGCGCGAGCGCGCCGCGCCATGATCGGGTCGTGTCCTCCCGCTACTCACCCCCAGGACCTGAGCCGCTACGCGTGGCTGTCCATCGGTGCCGCACTGGCCACGATCGCGCTCAAGGCGCCGCGGCCTGGCTGACCGGCTCCGTGGGTCTGCTCTCCGACGCCGCCGAGTCCGTGGTCAGACCTCGTCGCCGCCGTCGTCGCCCCTCATCGTGCTGAAGATCGCGCTAGCCGGCCGACGCCGACCACCCTCAGTTCGGGCACTCAGGCCGAGTACTTCTCGGCCGTCGTCAGCGTCATGATCTGCGTGGCCGCCGCGTCATCATGTCTCCGCCATCGGCGTCTTCATCGACCCGCAGATGCCCGAGCAGCTGGGGGTGGGGCTGCGATCTCGGTCATCGCCTCGCTCCCAACAGCGCGGTGGCGTGGGTGCTCTACCGGGCCGGGCGCGGCGCGCGGCTCCATGACCCTGGTGGCCGACGCCGGCACCTGGCCACCGACGTCGTCACCTCCGCCGCGGTCCTGGTCGGGGTGGCGCTGGTAGGCCGTCTTCAACTCGGCCGTGCTCGACGCCGTCGTCGCCCTGAGAGCCTGCCTCGCATCATGTGGACCGGCTTCACGCTCATCCGCGACTCGGTGGGCGGCCTCACGACATCGCCCGTCCGCTGAGGTGCTCCAGCGCGTGAGGGTTCTGGCGCGCACCGCCAGACGGGCATGATCGACTTCCACGCGGTGCGGGTGCGAGGCCGGCAACCGGCGTTTCGGAAGCTGCAGTGCTGGTTCCGGCGGCCTGGAGGCGTCAAGAAGCGGGCCACTGACCGAGACAGGTCATCGACGAGGCTCATCGAGGCCGACACCAGCCTGCGCATCTCGGCGCACCTGGAGCCCATCGAGGACCCCAAGTCCTACGAGGATGTGGAGGACATCTGAGGAACTCGCAGGTCAAGTCGGTTTCCATCACCGTGCGGACATGTCAGACTCCAGCCCCATGAATGCAGCTGAGGCTCACCGGCTCAGCATCGTCGCTGCGCCAACTACGATCACCGCTCCCGTCCCCTCCTGGCGTCACCCCGACCACGTCGTCCTGGAGACCTGCGTCGAGGACGTCGAGGGCGTGGATCTGCCCGAGCCGGGGCCGACCGGGCCGAGCGGGCGCGAACCTCACCGCCACCGGCACCACCCCTCGATCCGGCACCGTGGGGCCGCCATCGTCGCCGCCGCCGAGCAGGTCGAGCAGCGCCGCGCCCCAGGCCGGCGCCCACTGGGCCGACAAGCCGGTGCCGCAGCCCCCTTCGGCCTGCGGATCCTCATCCGCCCCGGGCGGGTCGCTGATCCACGACGCCGATGAGGCCGGGCCGCGGTCGCCGACGTGCGGCGCATCGCCTGCCTGGAGATGGCCGGGTTCACCCGCCCCAGGCCACGGGCGGGGGCGCACCACGCTGCCGCGGCGTGGACCTGGGCTTCGTCGTCGGCGCTCTGACCGAGGGGACGGCACCATTGACCGCGGCCTCGTGCGCCTGCTGGTCGATATGGCCAATGGCGCCCGATCGCGCTTCCACCGGGCCTTCGACCAGTGCCGCGACACCGTGGAGGCCTACGGGGACCTGGAGGGGCTCGGTGTCGCTGCGTCCTGACCAGCAGGGGCGGCCCAGACCGCGGCCGACGGCGCCTCGGTGATCGCCGGGCTGGTGGCCAGTGGTGGGCCGACCGTGGTCGCGGCCGGGGCCGTGCGCCCCGACGGCCTGGTCGACCTGGTGGAGTCCACCGGCGTGCGTGAGGTCCACATGCGCTGCCCCCGCGAGGCTGACCTCGACGAACCCCAGCGCACCGATGAGGCCCTGGTGCGCGCGCGCGTGGAGACGGTCCGGGCCGTGCCGTCCCGGTCAGCTCCCCACCCCAGCCCTCGCCCCGCAACCGCCCGACGGCGTCTGGGGCCTGGTGGGCGCCCTCGTGCGACTCGGGGCGCCCACCCCGCCTAACGTCCCTGTCACCCTCCTCGGTCCTTGGTCCCCGGTCCGGGTTTCCAACGTTGCCGGAGAAATCCTCACGGTTCGTCGTTATCTACAGTCCTAGGCGGCGACCAGCGGTTCCGATGCCTCCGTCACGCTCGAAGCGCAATCGGAAGAACTACCGATGCTTCCCCCATGCTCACCTATTTTCTGTCTTAGGTTGACCCCATGAACGACGTCCGTATCGATACCCGCGGGATCACCCTGGCCGGCACCCTCCAGCTGCCCGCCGGAGCCGCCCCCATCGATCTGGAGGGTTTCCACGACGTCGGAGGACACCAGCCCCCGCAGGCGTACGGCCGGGGCGTGGTCCTGCTGGCCCCGACTTCCTCACCGACCAGCCGCACGGCCAGGGCGGGCGCCTGGACTGGATCGGCGCCCGCTACCGCTGAGGCGGGTCTGGCCCACGCTCAACCTGGACTCTCCGGGTCTGGGCGAGTCCGACGACGACGTCATCACGCTGGCGAGCGAGGCCGAGGACCTGCGGGCGGCCTCCAGCTGGCTGGCCGGCCTGGGCTTCACCCGGCAGATGATCCACGCCAACGGTTTCGGGGCGACGGCGGCGCTCTGGCTCGGCCAGAGCATGCGCACGGCGGTGCTCGTGGGGGCCATCGTGGGGCCGCAGTCGATCCTGTGGGAGGAGATCTTCTCCCCGAGCAGCTCGATGAAACTCGCCCAGCACGGCACTGACGCGCCTGGTGGATGACAACCCAACTCCGTGAGTGGAACGTCGCTGTCCAAGGAGACGCTGGCGGACTTCTCCATGCAGGATCCGCAGCGCACCCTGGCGGAGCTGCCCTGGCCGGTGCTCATGGTGCACGGGGTGCTGTCCAACGAGCTGCCCGACACCGCCGAGGCCACCGCCGAGGGCTTCCCGCTGCTGCCCGACTCCAGCCAAATGGTCCATGTCCATGCTGAGACCCTGGACCAGGCCCAGGAGAGGTCGCCCGCCTGAGCCTGGAGTGGGCCCCAGCGCCGCCTGCGCTGAGCGGCCGCGGCTGCGCGCCGGGATGGTCACTGCACCGTCGTCGGCACGCGCAAGGCGGGCCGGAGCGGATCAGGACGGGCGGAGGCCTTGACCGCGCCCGTTCTCCTCGTAGGTGATGAGAGGTCGCCTTCGGCGTTGAAGCCGTGCCGTCCCCAGGGAAGCGGCCGGGGCCCTGCCGGTGGACATGTCGATGAGGTGCAGAACCTCCTCGTCGTCTCTTGTGCGCTCGAAGAAGACGCCGACCTCCCCTCCCTGGCGTGGTGGACGCCCTGCGATGGCGATGCCGAAGCATCCGCCCGGGAGCTTTCGAGGACAGCGAGTTGATCCTCGCCGAGGTCGATTCTCGACCCGCCACCGTGATGGACCGGCACTCCGTCGTCATCCTTGTTGATCGAGTAGGTCGACGCGCCCAGGAGGTGTCGCCGTTCTTGAACCAGGCGCGCGCCTGGTCAAGGTGAAATCATGGGCGACCACGGGTAGTCGGTGAAGTCGTCGGGAACGCCCACATCGAAGGTCTCCTTGACCGAACCATCGGGGTTGATAGAGGGTCACGCGTATCGGGCTCGCCGGAGGATGAGGGACTGAGAGTCGAAGACATCCAGCCGTCCTGCATGCGCAGGGGGTGAGGTGTCCATCGGACTCTTCAATCGGGAGGCCTGCTACCGGTGGTGAGGTCGATGACGCAGGTACTCGCGTCGTCCTGCCCTGGGTGATGCTCGCCATCGCGTAGTGATCGACAGCGGGAGCGATGATGCGTCCTGATGCCAGGGTCGTCAAGAGGGAGTTTCTCGCCAGACGCGCTGCTTCGAGGGAGGACCACATGGTGCAGGTTGCACCCTTCGCAGGAGATCGCGTTCTGCTCTGTTGACGGCGATCGAGGCCCGGACTTCCAGGTGCATCCTCATGCTTCTGGGAGCTCGAGGTCGACAGGCTCGTCGTCTCGATCAGCCTTTCCGTTCCACACGTCGAGTAGTAAACTCTTCCTGCGACTCGAAGTCCTCCTCCACAGGAGCTGCGGAGTGCTCGTTCATGAGAGAACACTCGACATGCACCGTGGCCGCGCGGAGACCACCCGGATGACAGGTCTGCTGACAGCATGCTCGATCGAGACACGGCCCCTCGGGGCCAGGTTCTTTCTTGGGGGCATCGGAGCCCAGACCTCCTGCCCATAGCCGTGAGCCCAGGCCTTGCTCCAGCCCGATCCCGTCGGCTTCGCCCAGACTCAGCAGACTTTCCATCGTCGGCCGCGCAGCCACCAGTAGGCCGCTCCCCTCCGGCGACGCGAGGACCAGCACGACGACGACCGCCACGATGACGGCGGTGCGCCGCCTGCGCGTGGGGGCCCCGCCGTCGGGCGCCCGGGTGAGGCCGGACCTGCCTGGTACGACGCCGCGCGCCCTGCCGGGAGGTAGGGGCCTGGGCCGGCTGCTGCATGACCGGCTGAGTGGGGAATCCAGCCGCCGGGGGATTCTGCCACCCGCCCCTCCTGGAAGCCGCCGGGAGCCGGGACGGCCTGGGAGAGGACTGCGGACCGTAGGGGAGGCTGAGGGACCGGCAGCACCGTGCGGGAAGAGCCCGGAGGAGTGGCCCGGCCACTGGGAGTATCCGTCATATCGGCGAGTATTCACGGGCTCGCCTGCGGGACCGGCAGTTCCGTCAGCCTGACCTTCTGCCGCCGCCGGAGACCAGGGTCCTGTGATCAGGATGCTCGGTAGACCGTCAGCTCACCATCGCCTTCGTAGGAGATGAGCAGGGTCACCTACTGCGATGCGATAGTTCTCATCGATCCTCGGGACAGGATCGGGACCGTTCCCGTTCGACATGTCAACAAGACGCAGAGGTAGTCATCACCTGTCCGGTCCGTGAAGACTCCAATATCCCCCGACCCGAGTGCTCCAGCCCTCAATCGGTTCCCCACGCAGCCGAAGCGTGAGTCCCCATCGATGAGCGGACTGTGTGGCACATGGATCTTCTTCCCACCGACGATGATATGACTGCATTCCGTATCGCTGACATCGATGGAGAAGGTATGGGGGCCCACGAGGTATCGCCGCGCTTAGAACCAGGCCCGGGCCTGGTCAAAGGTCAATAGCCCGGAGACCAGGGGTAGTTCTTGAAGCCTTGAGGTATTCCTTCTTCGAAGGTCTCCTGGACAGACCCATCGGCCTTTCAGCAGAGTCACTGTCGCGCCCTCGAGACTCTTGTACGGGTCATAGAGCAGCCACCCATCGGCAGGGGGCAGGTGCAGACACCCCGCCTCCTGCTTGATCGACTTACTCGACCCGTCCCTGAGGTCGACAATGAGGGATTGCACGGCCTGGGCCCGAAATCCCGGTATGAGCACTCACATAAGGCCCGATGGGATGATCGAAGATCACGTCATCGACTTCATCGGGAACGCAGGAAAGGACGGGTCTTCTTCCACACGCTCCTTCGAGGACGACCATCGAGCACTGCGCCTTCTCGCAGGCTATGGCGTAGCCAGCCGACTACCGACACCTTCGCATCGTCATCCCACGGGGCATCCCGGCGTTTCTGGGACTCCAGGTTGACGAGCTCACCTTTCTCTATGAGCCACCCCTGCCATCCCATTCGCCTCGTAGAGCCGTCGCCGCCCTCAAATCTGTCCTTGAAAAAGCAGTGTGGAGTCTTACTCGTCAGCGAGTAGACCTCGACGTCAACGAAGTCCTCATCGGGCGTCGCCCGGATGAGCTTTCCCTCGGCATACTTCACTGAGGCGAACCGACCTTGCATGAAACCATTCGTCGCCTTGAGAGACCAGATCTCCCGGTAGCCGTTGACCCACCTCTTGTTCCAGCTGGCATCCGCCGGCACTGCCCAGTAGACAAGACCATCGACCTTCGTGCCGCGCAGCCACCAGTAGGCCGCGCCCCTGCGGCGACAGCGAGGACCAGCACCGTCACGACCGCCACGACAATCGCGGCACGTCGACGTCAGGGGCCTTCTTCCAGCGGCACCGCCCTGATCACCGTCACCGCCCGGGACGGATGGGAACTGCCCCTGGTCAGAGTGCGGTCCGCTGGGTGGAGAAGTCGGGCGGAGCATAGGAGCCTGGTGTATCCGCAGGGCTCTGCGGATCGTAGGGAGGCTGAGGCTCGGCCGCACCATGCGCCACAGGCTCTGAAGGGTGGCCCGGACGCTGGGGAGTTTCCGTCATGTTGGTGAGTATTTCACGCAGGTCCCCCACCGGCTTGGCCTTTGGCCGGTGGTCCTGTCGCGGGGCAATCGGGCGAGGGGCACGCATGGGGGACAATGGGCCACCTATGGAACAGGGCAGAGCACCTCACGCACAACCAGGGCGACGATCACGCCGGTAGCCACCGCGGCCGGCAGGACGGCGACCTCGGCGCGCGCGGCACCGAGACACTCAGGCGTCCCCTGGCGGGCCGGCCGAGCACACCGCCGGCCCCGCACGCGGCGGCGCACCGGACCAGCACAGGCAGCGCGCCCCGCGCGGTGGCGGCAGGCGTCGGGGCCGACGCCCGGGCCGCACCGAGGGCAGGCGCCGCAGCGCCTGGAAGGGCTACTCCCCCGAGCAGCTCGCCACCCGTGCCGCCGCCGTCCCGGCGATCGTCTACCCGGAGGAGCTGCCGGTCTCCGCCCGCCGTGAAGAGATCGCCGCCGCCATCGGTGAGCACCAGGTCGTCATCGTCGCCGGTGAGACCGGCAGCGGTAAGACCACCCAGCTGCCCAAGATCTGCCTGGAGCTGGGGCGGGGCGTGACCGGGATGATCGGCCACACCCAGCCGCGGCGCATTGCCGCGCGCAGCGTGGCCGAGCGGATCGCCTCCGAGCTGGGCACCCCGATCGGACGTGACGGCGTCGTCGGCTACCAGGTGCGTTTCACCGAGGAGGTCGGCGAGAACACCCTGGTCAAGCTCATGACCGACGGCATCCTGCTGGCGGAGATCCAGTCCGACCCCCAGCTGCGCCGCTATGACACGATCATCGTGGACGAGGCCCACGAGCGCAGCCTCAATATCGACTTCATCCTGGGCTACCTGGCGCGTCTGCTGCCCCAGCGCCCCGATCTCAAGGTCATCATCACCTCGGCCACCATCGACTCAGAGCGCTTCGCCGAGCACTTCGGCCGCGAGCAGATCGGCGACCGCGGGCAGCCCTTCACCGTTCCCGCCCCGGTCATCGAGGTCTCCGGGCGCACCTACCCCGTTGAGGTGCGCTACCGCCCGCTGGCTCCCGACGACGCCCCGCCCGCCTCCGACGACGCCGGCGGTGAGCCGGCCAAGCCCACCGCCGCCCAGCCCGGCCCGGCGGGACCCGGCGAGCTGAGCGAGGCCGAGCTGGAGGCCCTGACCTCGCCTGACCCGGCGGTGCGCGCCGCGGCCCGGGCCCGCCGCGAGGCCATCCGCTCCGGCGCCGGCCCCGCCGCGCTCACGCCCCGCAACCAGGGGGCTCGCGGCAAGGGCCGGGGCCGGGCCGGCTCGACGGCCGCCGAGTCCGGGGAGCCCAAGGATCAGGTGACCGGGATCCTCGACGCCGTCGACGAGCTCCTGGGCGAGCCCAGCGGCGACATCCTCATCTTCCTGGCCGGTGAGCGCGACATCCGCGACACCGAGGCGGCCCTCATCGACCACCTGGGGGCGCGCTACACGCCCGACGGCCGCTCACGCACGCCGGGGGCCATCGAGGTCGTCCCCCTGTACTCGCGCCTGAGCGCCGCCGAGCAGCACCGGGTCTTCGAGGCCCACCAGGTGCGCCGCATCGTCCTGGCCACGAACGTGGCCGAGACCTCCCTGACGGTTCCCGGGATCCGTTACGTCATCGACCCGGGCCTGGCGCATCTCCCGCTACTCCAACCGCACCAAGGTCCAGCGCCTGCCGATCGAGGCCCGGTCAGCCGGGCCAGCGCCAACCAGCGGGCGGGCCGTTGCGGGCGCGTGGCCGACGGCATCGCCATCCGCCTGTACTCGCAGGCCGACTTCGAGGCGCGCCCGGAGTACACCGAGCCGGAGATCCTGCGCACCTCGCTGGCCAGCGTCATCCTGCAGATGGCGGCCCTGGGGCTGGGGGCGGTGGAGACTTCCCTTCCTGGACGCCCCGACTCCCGCCAGGTCCGCTCCGGCCTGCAGCTGCTCACGGAGATCGGCGCCATCGAGGCCGGCCGGGGCCGCCTCCGCCCGCTCCGACGACGCCCCCGACCGGGGACGGCGGGGGCCGCGCCTGACGGAGATCGGGCGGCGCCTGGCGCGCCTGCCCATCGACCCGCGCCTGGGGCGCATGCTCCTGGAGGCCGGTGAGCTGGGCTGCGTCGGGGAGGTCATGGTCATCGTGGCGGCCCTGTCCATCCAGGACGTCCGCGAGCGCCCGGCGGACAAGCAGGAGGCCTCCGACGCCCTGCACCGGCGCTTCGCGGACCCGACGAGCGACTTCCTGACCTACCTGAACCTGTGGCGCTACCTGCGCACGCAGAGCCGCGAGCTGTCCGGCTCGGCCTTCCGGCGCATGTGCCGCGCCGAGTTCCTGCACTACCTGCGGGTGCGCGAGTGGCAGGACGTCCACACCCAGCTGCGCCAGCTGGCCCGACCGCTGGGCCTGGACGCGGCCCCGGTGGAGCTGCCGACGGCCCGCTCGATCCGGGCGGCCACCGAGGCCCTGGAGCCGGGCAGTCACGCCGCCCAGATCGCCAACGGGGGTGTGGCGGCCGCCGTCGTGGCCCTGGGGCGCAGCGCGGACACGCCCGACGCCGACGCGATCCACCGCTCGCTGCTGGTGGGGCTGCTGTCCAATGTGGGCAACTGGGACGAGCGTCGTCGGGAGTACGCCGGCGCGCGCGGGACCCGCTTCACGATCTGGCCGGGCTCGGGCCTGCGCCGCAAGACCTACGACTGGGTGATGACCGCCGAGCTGGTGGAGACCTCCCGGCTCTTCGCCCGCACGGTGGCCAAGGTGGACTCGCGGTGGATCGAGCAAGTGGCGGACCGGGCGGGCCTGACCCGCCACGTCTTCGGTGAGCCCCTACTGGTCGACCCGCCAGGGGGCGGCCATGGTTCACGAAGGTGCTGCTCTACGGGATGACGCTGGTGGCGGACCGGCCGGCGACGCTGGCGAGCGTGGGGACGGACTCGGCCCGCCAGGTCGCCCGGGAGATGTTCATCCGCTCGGGCCTGGTGGAGGGCGGCTGGCACGCCCGCCACGGCTTCGTGGAGCGCAACCGGGAGCTCATCGAGGAGCTTCAGGACGTGGAGCGGCGTCGGCGCGAGCACGGGCTGCTGGCCGACGACGCCGCCCTGTTCGACTTCTACGACGACCGCGATCCCCGAGGAGGTGACCTCCGCGGCGGCCTTCGACGCCTGGTGGAAGGAGCAGCGGCGCACCACCCCGGACCTGCTGGACTTCACCCGTGAGCTGCTGCTGCCCGGCGGGGGCGACGCGAGCGGCTTCCCGGACACGTGGGTGCAGGGGGACCTGACCCTGGGCCTGGACTACGTGTTCGAGCCGGGCCACCCCGAGGACGGGGTCAGTGTCCAGGTGCCGGTGGAGGTGCTGGGGCGCCTGGGCCCCGGAGGGCTTCGACTGGCTGGTGCCGGGGATGCGGGCCCGAGCTGTGCGTGGCCACGATCCGGGCGCTGCCCAAGCGGGTGCGCCGCCAGCTGGTGCCGGCCCCGGACGTGGGCGCCCAGGTGTGGGCGCAGATCGCCCAGGAGTTCCCGACGCCGCCGGGTGCGAGCTGCCCCGAGGTGCCTTTCGAGGAGGCCTTCAGCCGGGTGGTGCTCCGGCTCAGGGCGTGGAGATCACGGAGGCGGACTGGGCCGAGGCGGCCGAGCGGCTGCCGGATCACCTGGCGATGGGCTTCGCGGCCCTGGATGCGCGGGGGCCGGGTCATTGGCCGCGGCCGGGACCTGGTCTCGCTCCAGCAGCGGCTGTCGGGCAAGACGGAGGCCGCCGTGCGCTCGGTGGTGCGCGGCGCGCTGGCCCAGGCGATGGCCGAGGCCCAGGAGCGCCAGGGCGCGCAGGGCGGGAAGTCCGGCCGCAAGGGCCGCAAGAAGAAGGGCGGGCGGCCGGCTGCCGCCCAGCGTCCGGGCGGCGCCGCTGGGACCGCAGGGAGACTCGGGGGCCCAGGGCGGGCCGGTACTGGAGGCGGGGCCGGCCTGGAGGAGCGCCGGGGCTGACCGACTGGCCTCGGGGCGTGCCGGGCCTGGGCGACCCGGATGCCTCGACGATCCCGGCCTCGGTGGAGTCGGCGGGCCGGGCCGGCCTGGTGGTGCGCGGCTACCCGGCACTGGTGGCGAACAGGGCCAGGAGCGCGGACTTGAGGATCCTGCCCGACGCCGCCGCCCAGCTGGGCGCTCATGGCGCCGGGGTGACGGCGCTGGCCCTGGCGCGCACGGCCTTGCCGACGGCCCGGGTGACGAGCCGGTGGAGTGCCCAGGAGTCGCTCATCCTGGCGGCCAGTCCCTACCGGACGACGGAGGCTCTCGTGGAGGACGTGCAGGCGGCTGCTGCACGGGATCGTGGCCGGGCGCTGGGCGGCGTCGGCCTCCGGCTGCGCGCTGGCGGAGGTGCGCAGGCGGGAGGTCTTCGAGGCGCTGGTCGGTGTCATGCGCAGTGAGCTCGAGGACGAGGTCTACCGGGTGGCCCGGTATGCGGCCGCGGCGCTCAAGGCGGCCCGGGAGGTGGAGCGCGTGGTGGGTGAGCACACCTCCCTGACGCTGCTGAACACGCTGCAGGAGGTGCGCGAGCACGCGGCCGCCCTGGTTCCGGGACGGCTTTCATCACCGCCACCCGCCGGAGCACCTGGCGCATCTGGAGCGCTACCTGCGGGCCCTGGTGATGCGGGTGGAGAAGGCGGCCTCCTCGCCGTCGGCCGCCTCGCAGGACACTGCCCTGGCCTTCCAGGTCTCCCAGGCCCGGGAGGTGGTGGACAAGGCCCGCGCCAAGGCGGCCTCGCTGCCGGCCGACCCGCAGCGTGAGGCCCTCCTGGAGGAGGCCCGCTGGATGGTGGAGGAGCTGCGGGTGAGCCTGTTCGCCCAGACGCTGGGGCACGAGCCGCAAGGTGAGCCTCCAGCGCATCACCAGGCTGGTCAGCGCCATCTGATCCCGCTTCGGCGCCTGACTTATTGGCTGCCATGTCCAGTAAGCACCGTGAGCCTTGGAGAGAAACTCGTCGCCCATATGCCCCCCGCGCCGCCGATTGTTGGTTATCGTGTGTTCGGTCGGTTCGCTGTGGCGGCCGCGACTCGATAGCCATGAGGCGGTTTTCGCCGAGACGAGGAAGGACGGGGACAGGTGGCTGATCTGCAGACCTGTGAGGAGACGACGTCGAAGATCCGCTCGAAGGTGGAGAACTGCATCAGTGAGGTGAACACATCGGGAGGCGACAGTGACGTGCGCTCCTCCGCGAACGGGCTGACGGGTGCCGGACTGTCCAGCAACGCATCAATGGCGGCGGATGCGGTGTCCAAGGCTCGCACCACCTTCGCCAACAGGCTGAGGAATCACTACAACGGGATCTACAACGCCACCAACCAGCTCAAGGCGGCCGACGGCGCAGCGGCCTGCACCCCGAAAAACGGCCATAGCTGAGCCATACCAGACACTGTTAACTCATTCGACATACTTTCCCAACGATTAAAATAGTTTACCCTTTTGGAGGACCCCGTGGTTACGTTTAATGACCTCCTATCCTGGAGTGGCACCGACCTCTTCGAGGCGGGCGACGCCTTGGTGGCCGCCTCTCACAAATATGAGCAAGCCAACGCCGACCTTAAACAAGACGGACTAGGCAACGGACTGTCTGGAAAGACCTTCGAGGCCGAGGCCAAAGCGCGACGAATCCTCGCCGACGACGCCGAAGACCTCTGGACTGGTTTAGAGAAGGCCGGCAACAACCTCAAGGCCGCCTCCACCACTGTCACTACCATCAACAATGCCGCCCACAATCTCGTTACCAGAATAAAGGGCGATGATTTAGAGATATCCGAAAGCGGGGAGATTACGGCCGATTACAAGAAAAACCCCAGCCTTGAACCCACTCACGCAATGTCATTGATTGAAGGATACAAGAAGGAACGCGACCGACTTGTCGAACAAGCGGGCGACACAGTTACTTTCATCTCTTCTGCATACAACGAACTTACTAAATTGGATGACACCGCAAACGGCCCGAGCCCCGAGGTAGTCAACCACGGAGAGAGGCCCCCGAACCCAAACTGGACGCCCAGTCAGGTCAACGACTGGTGGACTTCACTGACTGACGCACAACGGCAGAATATTATCACCAAGCACCCGGCCTGGATCGGCAACCTCGACGGCATCCCCTCAAACGACCGACACAAAGCGAACGTGATCTGGCTCCCCATTATGCAAGCCGAGATAGACAAAAGAGTCCAAGACTACAGAAGCAAACAAGACCCATGGGGCAACAACACCCCAGAGTATGAAGCTCTACTCCAGAGACAAAAGGACATTCACGCCCTGTCGGCCATGTTCCTGGACAGCAGAGGAAAGCCCAAGTCCCTGGACAAGGAAGGCATGCCCGCACCTGTAAATGGGCGCACCCTGTTAGTACTGGACAACAGTGGCGACCACTTTCGGGCCGCAGTCGCTTCCGGAGACGTCGACCACGCCGCCCACGTGGTGGTCTCCACGCCGGGCATGGACTCAACGGTCGACAACGGCCTCGCCAAGGTAATGGTGATCCTGCGAAGTATGTGAACGGTACCGAGAACATTATGAAGGAAAGTGGATTGGGGTGGTCCACGGCTAAAAATAAGGGTCAGGAAACCGTCGCGGGGGTAACCTGGCTGGGTTACGATGCTCCCAACGCAGATAAAGTCCTCTCCTCAGGAGAAGCCAAGGAAGGCGGCAAATACCTGGCCGATTTCTATGATGGCCTTCAGGAGACCCATCATGGAGATCCACACCTGATGGCGGCCGGTCACTCCTACGGGTCCTTGGTGAACGGTTACGCATTGCAGAACTCGAGTTCGAGCCCTGTGGATGACGTCTCTGTGTGGGGGTCGCCGGGCGTTGGGACTACGGACGCCTCAGATCTGCACATGCTGCCCGACCACATGTTCTCCACCACTGCCGGTAACGACTGGATCGCGAGGTCTGGTTACTATGGCGGCACCGTCGGCGGCGGAGGCACCGCCGGTTACGACTCGGACTTCACTGCGCTGAGCACCAAGTCACAAGACGCCAACGGTTCTCATGGCCACCTGGCAGGGAACTCTGGCCACTCAGGATACATCCCAAGCGAAAACCCGAACAACACCAAACACCCCCCACGAATGAGCACCTCCGTGCACAATCAGGGGCGAATCCTGCGAGGCGCGGGCCCGGAGTATGTTGACGATTACTCCATCAACACGAACTAGGTCACCTCGAGGAAGCGGTCAGCATTTCACCGGCTGTCAACCACGTCAACCTGGACGGTCATTGGAGGCTCAGCTTGTCAAGCACACCAGGTCATGATATCGACACTTCCGACGACGGCAAACAAGCATCGCCGGCAGCCCCTTTTAGCACAGATGGCTCCGGAAAGGAGTCCAGCCCCACCCAGGACAGCGGCACTTCGGGGGGTTGGAAGGCAGCGTTATCCGGCAGGTCGGCGGGGTGGTGGGCCATCCGGGTCGTGGTGGTCGTCGTGGTGGTGGCGGTTGTCGGGTTGATGTACCTGGTCAGCATCACCCTCAACCCCGACAGCGGACCGGAGGGCTTCAAGGTCCGACGCATCGCCAGTGCAGCAGAGAAGCACCTGTCCAAGGATCCCAATGTCGTCTCGGCCACCGTCATCAACGCCTCGGCCGACATCGGCGGCACCGAGGCCGACCTGGACGTGCGCCTCAAGGACGACACCAGCGCTGATGCGATGGCGGACCTGCTGGCCTCCACCCATGATGCCGCCTTCGGCAAGAACAGCCCCGACACCAACATCAACCTCTACGTCACCCTGTCCTGGACACTGCACGGCACCAGCATCAAGACCACCTACGACTGCGCTGGCCGTCCAGACCTACTACGTACCGCCCGACAGGACCTGACCACCGCAGGTGAAGCCAGAACCATCGACATCACCGGCGGCCGTCTGAATATCGACTACGGGCAGGTCACCGCGATCCCCACTACCTTCCTACAACCGAGCGCTCCTCGCTCCACCAAGACCTTCACCATGAACGGATGGAAGGTCACCTCCACCAGCAACACCGACGGTCAGTTCGGCACCACCGCCCTTTGAGCAGCTCATCACCGCCGCCGGGCAGGCCAGCCCCACCGGCACCATCGACCTCGACAATGGCACTCTGTCCGTCACCGGCCTGGTCACCGACGAGAACAAAGGCCTCACCCCCGAGGCAGCAGCCCCCGTCGTCCACGCCGTCAACAACTGCCGAGCCGCAAGACTGACCACCTCCAGCTCAACGGCAGAGCTGCAGAAAGGCCTCTCAACCGACAACGACTACTGGATGGCCTTCACCTGCAACAACGGCACCTGGACACCCAACGACGACGGCAGCACCGGCCAAGACGAAGCCGCCATCCTCAACAAAGCGGCCGAACTCTAGACCACTCACCGTTCGTCCTTCGCCTCTGCGCCGTCGGACCAAACACCCCTCACCATCACAACGGATCAGGGAAGAATTACGTCCGACAAGTAGGGAGAAGGTACTGATGGCGGACGAGCAGACCACCCTGAACACAGAGGAGGCGTCGGCGCAGACGAAGCCCCAGCCGTCAACTCGAGCAGCGGAGCCTCTGTCGGCCGGAGGAAAGCCGTCGTCGGGCAGGTCGGCGGGGTGGTGGGCCATCCGGTTCGTGCTGGTCATCCTCGTGGTGATCATTGGTGGTTTCATCTGTCTGACTCGACGTCAACCCTGCACCCCGCCAGCGGCCCGGATGGCTTCCAAGTCCGGCGCGTTGCCAGCACAGCCTCCAAGCACCTCTCCAACAGCCCAGACGTCACCTCCGCCAAGACCACTGAGGCCTCAGCCGACCTCGGCGGCAACGACGTCCGACTGGACGTGCGCCTCAAGGACAACACCAGCGCGGAGGCGGCCGCCAACCTACTGGCCTCAACCCGGCAGAAAACACTCCAGGAGGAACCCGACTACTCAGGCGAGTTCATCATCTCAGTGTCCTGGAACGCCAAGGGCACCACCATCGACATCGACGTCCATGTCTCAACGAGACCCCGAGGCAATCCGGACCGACGTCAAACGCGCACTCACCCCCGTCGGAGAAGCGAAGACCTTCACCGGCAGCATCGACGAGTATCAGGGGACCGACAATCGACTACGGAGACGTCACCACAACTCCCCACCACCCTGACCCAACCAGGCGTCAAGAGATCCTCCAAGACCTTCACCATGAACGGCTGGAAGGTCACCTCCACCAGCAAACACCGACGGACAGTTCAGCAGCCACCCTTTGACCAGATCATCACCGCCGCCAGACAGGCCAGCCCCACCGGCACCATCGACCTCGACGGCACCACCCTGTCCGTCACCGGCCTGGTCACCGACGAGCGCAAAGGTCTCACCCCTGAGGCAGCAGCCCCCGTCGTCCACGCCGTCGCCGACTGCCAAGCCGCAGGGACTGACCACACTCAAGGCTCAACGGCAAACTTCAAAGGACTCTCCAGCGACGACCTCTGGATAACCTTCGTGTGCAACAACGGAACCTGGGCGTCGCGGTTCGACTCCCAGCCCCAGCGACACCGAAATCCTCAACAAAGCCGCCGAACTCTGGCGGCCCCACCTGAACGTCCTTCACCTCTGCACCGTCGGACCAAACACCCATCACCACCAAGGCGGATGGGGTGCGTGGTGTTTCTCGGACTGGGGGAATTTTTCTTCCCGTGAGTCGATAGGATGAAGACTATGCCAGCAGCGAGATACTCCGAGGAGTTCAAGGAGCAGGTGGTGCGTGAAGTCGTCGAGAAGGAACGCACCATCTCCTCAGTCGCCTCGTCGTATGACCTTGTCCCCCAGACGGTAGGTAACTGGGTCGCAAGATACAAGAAGGCGCACGCCACCGACCAGGACCGCAAGAAAGCCTCAGAGTCGGCTGAGATAGCGAAACTGAGAGCGGAAGTCCGTGAGCTGCGGCAGGAGAATGAGTTCCTGAAAAAGCAGCCGCCTTCTTCGCCAAGGAACGACCGTGACCGAGCGCTATGAGCTCATCAATCGCGAAGAAGGCCATTACCCCACCTCCTCGATGTGCCGGTGGTCGAGCGTGTCAAAATCAGGGTACTACTCCTGGCGTGACCGGCCCCAGTCACAGACGGCCATCAGGAGGGAGGTGGCCATGATGATTAAGGATGTTTTGAGCGCTCCCGATGGCACCTACGGGTACCGACGAGATCAGGTGAGTCTGGAAGGCAGGGGTCCGGGCGGACGGTTCCACGATCCGGTCCATCGCGGGGACCTGGGCCTGCAGGCCGCCGGGCCACGGGCAGGTCGAACCACGGTACCGGCCCAGGACCTGGATGCGCGCCCGGACCTGCTCCGGCAGGGACTTCACCGCCGACGAACCTGGACGTAGGGTGGTGCGGGGACATCACCTACGTCAGGACGTGGACCAGGGTTTATCTATCTTGCGACTGTTCTGGACTGCTGTACTAAGAAGGTCGTGGGGTACGCGATGATGCCGACCACATCACATCCCTGGTGCTGAGGCCATTGACATAGCGGTTAGGAGATGCCCGGTCGAGGAGGTGTGACGGTCTTTCATTCCGACAGGGGAGCCAATACACGTCTCAAAGATTCTGGATCACCTCAAGGGTTATGGGATTCGTCCCTCGGTGGGGCGCACGGGGTGTGCTGGGACAACGCTTGGGCAGAGTCGTTCAACGCCACTCTCAAGAATGAGAGAGTGTACCGGACGGTATACCCAACGAAGGACAAGGCGATGAACGATATTGCCTCGTGGATCGAGCGAGATACAATCATATTCGTCTTCACTCAGCCCTGGGTATCGCACTCCCGACGAGGTCGAAAGCGAGTTCCTGTGACCTGAAGAGGCAGCCTGAAGCACAAAACAAGCACTGTCCGAAAAACACCTAGCAGTCCACATCACCACCAAGGCGGATCAGGAAGAATACGTCGGACAAGCAGAAGATAGGTGCATAGTGGATGAGTCGATCGACTCCGACCAGGCCGACAGTCACGCCCACGCTGTTCCTGAACCCGACAGGGCGTCTCCTCAGCGATCGCCGAATCGTCTTTTCAGAGGATGCCTGGTGCTGATTGTCTTGGTGATCGTGAGCATGGCGGGTATCTGGATGCTGTTCGTTCGCATCGACGCCAGCCTGCACCCCCAAGCCGGACCAGCGGATCGTGCGTATGCCCGCCAAGTCGCCCAGGAAGCCGCCGACCACCTCGCTCACAACCCACTTGTCACCTCAGCACCCTCCGCCTCATCCGAGGCAGCCACGCCGTCGGACATCTCCGCTCACGTAAGCATCAACCTCAAAGACGGCACCAGCGTCCAGGAAGCCGCCGACCTCCTGGCCTCGACCCACGAGGCCGCTCTTCACCTGAGGACGGCACCCGAAAGATCACGCTGACCGTGTCCATGTCATGGACCCTGGCCCGGCACCAGCATCGCAGCAGACTTCAATGCCAGCCGCGCCACCACCGACATCATCTCCACCACCCACGCGATCTGACCCCGGTCAGGTGAGCCCAGGACCATCAGGCAGGAGGGTCCTCCCTCCTAGGGATCGATTACGGCGAAGTCGGTTCTCCCCAGCCTCACTGACTAGCCCCTCCGGTTCACGCACATGGAGTCCTTCACCATGGCCCGGTTGGCAGGTGACATCCACCAGCAACGAGACAGGACAGTTCGCCACCCCACCCATGGAGCAGATCCTCGCTGCGACCACTCAGATCAGCGCTACCGGCTCCATCACGTTCGAGGCCGACCCGGGCTCCTTGTCCGTCACCGGCCTGGCCACCGACGACGGCGGCTTGGCTCCCGAGGCCGCAGCACCCGTGGTGCACGCCTTGTCCGACTGTTACGCCGCAGGACTGACCCAGCTCAACCTCAACACCACAACCGGCCACAACGGCCCCTGGCGAACTCTCATATGCCAGGGGCAGAACCTGGACACCCCACCAGGCGGCAGCACCGGCCAGACGAAGCCACCATCCTCAACAAAGCCGCCGAGCTGTAGACAGTCTGCCTCCCGAGTGCCCTGCTCCCGCCTCACCGAACCGACTCGACCCGCAGGAACGGCCGATTTGAGAAAATACGTCCAATCAGCCAGTAAGGGAGCAGCCGATGCCCGATGAGCAGACCACACCTGAACAGGAGGAGCCAAGTCGGCAGAAGCCCCGACTGCCGACTCGAGCAGCGGAGCCTCTGTCGGCCGGAGGAAACTGGGGTGCGCGCTCGTCTCATTGGCCCTAGTGGTTTCAGTATGCGTCTACGCATACCAGCTGTTTGTCACCATCAATCCCGATCAGGGACCTGAAGGCGACAAAGTGAACACAGTTGCGGACGTCGCTTCCAACTACCTCTCAAGCGACCCCTCGGTCACCTCAGCAGAGGCAACAGGAGCAGAAGCCAACATCAACGGAAGCTCCGTGACGGTCGACGCCCACCTCAAGGACGGCACCAGCGTGGAGGCGGCCGCCAACCTACTGGCCTCAACTCGGCGAAAACACTCCAGCAGGAGCCCGACTACTCAGGCGATTTCATCATCTCGGTGTCCTGGACCGTCAAAGGGCAGCACCATCGACGTCGATGTGCAGTGTCAACGAAACCCCGAGGGCAATCCGGACCGACGTGAAAACGAGCACTCACCCCCGTCGGAGAAGCGAGGCCTTCACCGGCAGCATCGACGCCTACACGGAACTGACGATCGACTACGGAGAAGTCACCGCACTCCCCACCAGCCTGACGCAACCCAGCGTCCCGGACTCCTCAAGACCTTCACGCATGAACGGCTGGAAGGTCACCTCCACCCCCAAAACCGACGGACGGTTCAGCAACCCACCCGCTGACCAGCTCATCACCGCCGCCAGACAGGCCAGCCCCACCGGCACCATCGACCTCGACGGCACCACCCTGTCCGTCACCGGCCTGGTCACCGACGAGAACAAAGGCCTCACCCCCGAGGCAGCAGCCCCCGTCGTCCACGCCGTCGCCGACTGCCAAGCCGCAGGACTCACCACACTCAAACTCAACGACGAAGCCAAGAAGGAGCCCTCCAGCGACGACCACTGGATAACCTTCGTGTGCAACAACGGAACCTGGGCGTCGCAGTTCGACTCCCCCAGCCCCAGCGACACCGAAATCCTCAACAAAGCCGCCGAACTCTAGCCGACCCACCGTTCGTTCTTCGCCTCTGCAGCGTCGGACCAAACGCCCCCGCCACCACAATGGATCGGGAAGAATACCTCCAATGAGTCAGCAAGGGAGCAGCCGATGCCGGACGGGCAGACCGATCCAGACCAGAAGAGTCCCCACCGTCTCTTCCGTGCAGGGTCAAAGAGGCGATTGGACGCAATGAGGCCGACGGCACCGCCACCCGCGCCAACGATGAGACGGCTCCCAGTGAGGGTGCCCGCAGAGTCGGCGTCGGTGGAGCAGCACCCTCTGAAGCGGGCGCTCCTCATGGGCCAGGGTGCTTCAAACTGGGCTGCGTGACCCTGGTACTCCTTCTGGTGACGGTCGGCGGGTTCCTCTACATCGTGGCGGCTGGCCTGGACCCGAGCCTGGGGCCCGGTAACGCCGGCGCCCGAAGCGTCGCCAAGGCCGCAGTCACGAGCCTCTCCAGAGCCCAAGCGTTGAGTCGACACAAAGTCATGCAGGCAGGGAGCCAACTCAAACACTGGCTCGGTGGCTGAGGTCAAGGCGCATCTCAAGGCCGACACCCCAGTGGACAGCGCTGCCGACATGCTGCTTCAACCTGCAGCGCCGCCCAACGAAACAGCGTATGGGGCACGGTGACCGTCGGGATCATCTTCACCTGGAACATGAAGGGCACCGAGATCGACGTCTACTTCAACTGCCGCGGCCCAGGCTCCGAACTGCGCACCGGCGTTCAGCACGACCTAGCCCCAGCAGGCGAGGCCGCAACGATCATGCGCAACGGTGACACGTCATCCCTTGAGGTCGACTACGCAGACGTCACCACACCCCCGTCCACGCTGACCGCTACGTCCGGCTCACCAACCATCAAGACCTTTACCATGAACGGCTGGAAGGTCACTTCCACGCAACACCGAGGACAGTTCCCCACCACCGTCTCCTTCGAGCAAGTCATCACCGCCGCCAAACAGGCCAGCCCCACCGGAACCATCGACCTCAACGGCACCACCCTGTCCGTCACCGGCCTGGTCACCGACGACACCAAGGACCTTGCTCCCGAGGCAGCAGCACCCGTCGTCCACGCCGTCGCCGACTGCCAATCCGCAGGACTGACCACACTCCAGCTCAACGACGAGGCAAGAAAGGGCCCTCCAGCGACGACCTCTGGCTGACCTTCACCTGCAACAACGGCACCTGGACACCACAGCATGACGGCAGCACCGGCCAAGAGCAAGCCACCATCCTCAACAAAGCCGCCGAGCTGTAGCCAACCTGCCTCCCACCTGCTCTGCTCCCAGGCCAGCGGTCATCTCTCGGTCAGGCAACGACTCATCGTCCCCGCAGAGGACCCCTCCTCCCTCAGGGGGAGACCGCCCCTACTGCGTTCAGCCACCAGGGACGATCACACGGGACCCAGCCCTCCTAGCCTGGAATCGTTCAGGAAGAACAAAGGCCACGAGCATCCCGAGGACTGACGCACCATGACCACATCCATCAACGCCGCAGCCGGCCCGGCCATGGGCGTCCACCGTTTCAGGCCCTCGAAAACCACCCCCGTCTCCGGGGCATCCCGCACCGGACGGCATCGGACCTGGAGACCGCCAGCCGCCCCAGTCGCCCCCGCGTGGCTGGTCAGCAGTCCTTCGCCGGCGCGGTGCGCGCCGAGTGGATCAGCTGCGTACCCTGACCTCCACCTGGGTCACATCGGTCATCACGATCGCCATCACGGTCCTGTTCGGCGCGGGCCTGGCCATCAGCTACGCCGGCTCCCCGATCGGGCCGACCAGGCCAAGACCATGATCGCCGCGGGCTCGATGCTGGGCATGATCGTCGTCGCCGTCCTGGGTGCCCTGGTGATGACCGGCGAGTACGCCTCGGGGCAGATCCGCTCCTCGATGATGGCCGTTCCTCACCGCGGGCGCCTGTTCACGGCGAAGGCGCTGGTCGTCGGGCTTCTCGCTTCGTCCTCAGGGCTCCTCAGCGTGACACTGGCCTACGCCGCCTCCTACCCGTTCGTGAAGGGCCACGCCGGTTCTCTCACTGATACCCACTACCTGGGGCTGTTCTGGGGCACCGGCTTGTCCTTCGCGATCATCGCACTCATGGCCCAGGGGGTCGGCCACCTCACTCGCTCGACGGCGGGCGCCATCACCGTGGTGGTTTCGGTGCTGTTCGTCGTCCCCCTTCCGTTCCAGATGATGGCCGGCCACTGGAAGTGGGTGAACAAGGTCCTGGGACTCCTGCCGGACACCCTGTCCACCGCCGTCTCCGACCCCTTCAGCCTGGCTCACCAGTGGGGACAGGCCGGCACCGCTCACCTTCCTCCAGCACTGGCAGGCCATCGCCGTCTTCGCCGCCTGGGCCATCATCCCGATGGTGATCGCCGCAGTCGTCTTCACCCGCCGCGACGCCTGACCACCGGCTCACGCGTCCCATCAGACCCTTTCTCCGGTTCCACACGGTCGGCCCCGCACCGCTTAGGTGCGGGGCTGACTGATCGTCGTTGTGGGCCTGGGCGGTTCCAGCGCTGGGGCTGGTCCTCCCAGTGCTTGCGCATCCAGGAGTGCCTGGTCCGGTACAGACGGACCCCGTCCCCCACCAGAACGCCACTCCAGCCAACTGCTAGCGCCCACACCCACGCAGGGATGCCCACAAAAATCACCTCCTCTGACGAAAGGACCGCTTATTGCAGTAACGAAACACCCCCGAGGGACATCGACCTCAAACGCAAATTCGCTTGGGCCCGAAACAGCCCCTACCGGCAGTACAGACAGCGCCTCTCCCTCTGGAAAACCCACCCAACCGACGTCTTGAGACGCCATGACATCCGAAACTCCCAGAAGCCATGAGACAGCGCACTGACAGCCCGGATCGTTCAGCGCTGGGGCTGGTCCTCCCAGTACTTGCGCATCCAGGAGCGTCTGGTCCTGTACAGACGGATCCCCCGTTCCAATCGTGATGCTGACCCACATGAGCAACATGCCCCCACATCCACTGCGGGATATCACGGCGCACCTCCCTTCCCCACAGCCGGTCGCCATGACGCGACTTCTCAGGCACCATGATATGACCGCCTGCACATTTGTCCCGGCGCTTTGCTCGTCGAGGCGCCCAGCCTCGCCCCGCTACAGCTACGGCGGACATGAGGGCGGCAGACGTTGTCCACGTAGCGGTTGTACCAGAGCTCGGTGGCCCCACAGTTCGGGGTCAGCTCGGTGCAGGCGGCCCGGTAGGCGGCGTCGTTGTTGCGCAGCAGGTCGTCGAGGTCCCTCGAAGGCCAGCAGCATGACCTCGTAGTTGAGGGCGAAGGAACGGAAGTCCATGTTGGACGAGCCGATGACCCCCACCTCGTCGTCGACCGTCATGTACTTCGAGTGCGGGACGATCGGCGAGGATGAAAGGTGAATCCGCACCCCTGCCGCCAGGAGCGCCGAGTAGTAGGAGCGCTGGGCGTGACTGACGATGAACTGGTCGGACTCCTTGCCCACGAACAGCTCGACCTCCACCCCCCGGTGAGGCGGCCGACGTCATCGCCGCCAGCAGCGCCTCGTCAGGGAATGAAGTAGGGGCTGGTGATGGACACGTGCCGCTTGGCCCCGTGGATGAGGCCAGGAACATCCACAGGTTCGGCTCGGTGGGGTACCCCGGCCCGGAGGGAACGAGCTGCATGGCGTTGACGACGGCGCCCGGGCGCCAGGTCTGGGGGCCGGCGTGCCCACCAGGATTCCCGACGGTCCCGCCATCTCCGGCAGGGTCTCGGCCGGGTCCCCAGCGCCAGGTCGAAGGCCTCGAGCTGCTCGCCGGCCTCGAAGAACCAGTCCATGGCGAAGATGGCCTGGGCCTCCAGGACGATCTCGCCGGTGACCTCCACGGACAGGTCCTCCCAGCGGCGCCCGGCCCGCACGTTGCGCCAGGTCCGGTAGGAGGGGTCGATGACGTTGTGGCTGCCGATGAAGCCCTTCTCGCCGTCGATGACCAGGATCTTGCGGTGGTTGCGCAGGTCCGGGCGGCGCCAGCGGCGCGAGCGGCAGCAGCGGCATCATGAGGGCGCCAGCGGATGCCGGCGTCGGTCATGCGCTGGCAGAACTGCTTCCAGCCGGGGTGCTGCGGCTGCCCAGGTGGTCAGGAGGAGCGCACCGTGACGCCGCGGGCCACCCGCGCGCTCAGGGCGGTGAAAGACGTCGGTGACCTCGTCCCAGCTCGCGATGTAGAACTCGACGTGGATGTGGTCGGTGGCGGAGTCAATGGCTCGGGCCATGGCTTCGTAGGTGCTGCGGGGGTCGGCGTGGACGGCCACCACTTCGCCGCTGACGCAGGGCAGGCCAGTGAGTCGGCGGTTCATGCGCAGCGCTCCGGCCAGGTAGGTCGAGGCCGGGCCCCCCTGGGCAGGTCGGGCATGGCGCGGGTGTAGTCGAGGTGATCTCGTTGACGGTGTGCTGCTGCGGCGACGGGTGCCGTGCACCCACGGGCTGCCGATGAGCAGGTGAGGCAGGAGTCCCACGAGGGGCAGCAGGAAGATGAGCAGCAGCCAGGCGGTCGACGACGACGGGCGGCGGTTCTCCGGAACCGTGCCCAGCGCGGCGATCTTGATAAGGGTACTCGATGACGACAGGTGGTCGCCAGTACCGGCAGCAGCGTCATGCTCGCATCATGTCATGCTCACTGAACGGGTCCCGCAAAAATGCCTGGGCGCGGACCGGATGGTCCTGCGCCCAGGGCACTGCAAAACCCGCGGTTGAACCACCGGGTCGGGCCCTTCGCAAGGTCGCATACCGGTTCCCATTCGGCAGCGGGTCCTCCTTCACCGAAACGCCCGAGCACATTCCCTTGGCTGTGGCCCGGGCTCAGTGGAGGCCGGTCAGTGGTACTCCCCAGTACCTCACGGTCGCCACCGTTCAGCGGTGACTATGACTCTGCCGATGCTGTCTGAGAGAAGGCTGGAAATCGCGCATCTAAATGGTGACGCTTGATGACGATATGGTCACGACCTTCCGGGCATGCCGACTCCCTCCCTCAGATCCCTTGAAATACTGCGGAATCCACACCTCCGCCGACCACACTAATCGACGTCGGACTTCGAAGAGCGTCTTGAAGTAGCCGTAGAAGTTCCAGTTGCCCCACGAGGTGCACTGGTCCCCACCATGTGCGGCGGCCTCATTGGGCTGGAAGGGCGTGTAGTTGTACAGGCCGGCGGTCGCCTGATTGGCCACCGTCACCTCACCGCTGCCGCACAGCACATCGGGCGAGTAGGCGATGCGTCTGGGCTGCTGCGCCACGACGTCGTAGCCACCCGGATCAAGACGGTAGCGATGGAACTGGGAGGCCGCCCCGTAGAGCTGGGAGGAAGCCTGCCCACTGGGGGTCGCAGGCCCCGTAGTCAGGAGCAGGCGTACCCGGCTGCAGCCTCGTGAGTCGCGAGCACTCAGGGTTCTCGCCGGAGGCGGTGAGCAGTCCCTGCTCCTTGTGAATGAGCACGAGGAGCACCTGGGGATTGATGTCGCAGGCCTGGGAGACCTCCCAGATGACGTCGGCCGCACTGACGCCCGGAGGCGGCCTTGATGTCACCGGGGCAGAAGGTGCTGGCCTGGCGGGCCTGCACGGAGAAGGTGGCGGCGGCCAGGCACTGGGTGCCATCACTGCCCGACTGGCAGCCCGGCGTGACCTGGTGACGAAAGCGGCAATCTCCTCGCGCGTCATGGCCTGGGGTCGTAGAAGACCTCGTCATCGATGATGCGGGCGGCGTTGAAGCCGCTGGCGTCGGGCACCAGGGTGCCGGAGCGGAACGCGTCCCGGCATCGATGTCCCGCCCCACCCCAGTGCGAGGCCGCCGAGGAGGAACCGGTGCTACGCAGCACGAGGAGTCCACCAGGAGCGTGACCAGGAAGGCGGCCAGGACAACGCCGATCGGGCTTCTCAGGAAGGACCGAACGGAACCGCCCCTGCGCCCCCGCCGCCATCTGACACCGGCACGCAGGGCCCAAGGCGCCCACGGCCTCCTCGACTCCCCTTCCCCCGCCCGGGACGGTGACTCGCATCCTCCCGCCGGGCACGGTCAGTACCGCGCTGTGCGGCTGGACGGCCGCTGCGCGTGCACGTGCGAGGCTGGGGCGATCAGATCCTGCAGTGCTTCGTTGGGGCCGCGGACGCCGGCCGGAGGGATGGTGGGACATCAGCGCCATCGTGTCACATCACGAGCCGATGCACGGCCCGAGACCCCAGCGTCCCGCAGCCACTGCCCGATCAGGAGCCGACGGGAGGCGATACGCCCCATAGCACCGCCGTCGTCCGGGAAGACCGCCGTCGCATACCGTGGGCCCGTGAATCTTCCCGACGTCCTGAGCCTGGCGCATTCCCTCATGGAGGAGGCCGACGTCGGCGACTGGGACCTGGCCTTCGACCGGGCGCGTCGGCGGGCCGGCCAGACGGATCATGCTCGACGTCGGATCACGCTCAGCCGCCACCTCGCGAGCCTGTACGACGAGACCCAGGTCCGCGAGACGATCCTGCAGAGATCGCCCACGCCCGTCGGCCCCAGCCACGGGCACGACGCCGTCTGGGCCGCCGAGGCGACCCGGTTGGGGGCGACGGGCCGGCGGCTCGATGACGCCCAGGCCCCGCGACTGCGGGGACGCTGGGTGAGCAGGTGCCCGGCGGGCCACGAGGTGGACCGCATGCGCCGCCCGGCCTCACCCGTCTCCTGCTCGCGCTGCCCCTCGATTCAGCCTGGAGCACCTCCTGACGTGGAGCCTCGACGGAGAACCCGTCCCCCCATGCGCGGATCAGCGAGCGCTACAGCCGCCTGCTGCATCTGGCCGGGCAGGCCGCCACCAGGTCACAAGAAGATTTCACCACCCTGTAGGGTGCTTGCACCAACCATCACCCCACAAGAACGGAGTCGCCATCATGCTCGTGACCACCACCCCCACCGTCGAGGGATACCCCGTGACCCAGTACCTGCGAGTCGTCTGCGGTGAGACCATCGCCGGAGTCAACGCCCTCAAGGACATGGCGGCCGGGTTCCGCAACCTTGCGGGCGGTCGTTCCCCAGACCTATGAGGGCCGAGCTCGTCCAGGCCCGTGAGAGCGCCCTGGCGGAAATGGTGCAGCGCGCCCAGGAGCTCGGCGCTGAAGGCATCGTCGGCGTCGACATCGACTACGAGACGCTGGGCTCGGACAACGGCATGCTCATGGTGACCGCCTCGGGCACCGCAGTGCGGTTCTCCCCAGTCTCCTGAGCGGAACTGAGCCCCATTCCCCTTCCGGGGAAGGCTTGAGTCACCGAAACAACCCACCCGCGAATTTCCCAGATTTTTCCCAGGGATCTGCCCCTCGTCCTCACAGGGTCAGGGCGTTACATAGTAGCCACCGCCGGACAGGGACGGTCTCGAGGGTTGGGGGCCCGATGACAGATCGATCCTCTGAGATGGAGCCGGGTCATAGGGGAGCCTGGCATCATCGTTTCGGCGAAGGAGGAACCGCCTCCTCAGGGTGCATGGGACCCCAGGTTGCAGGTGGGACCTCGCGAGGCTTGGGCCCGCGGTTCGGACTTCGAACCGCGGGCCGATCCTCTCGGACCCGATGGCACACCCTTCCAGGCCCCGCTCTCGCGCTCTGAGAGAACTCGTGGGGACCGCGGCCGACCAAGCGCGTCAGGATAGGGGCATGACTGGCTCGCCGACTCAGCACGGCCCGTCTTCTCCTGTCGCTCCACCGCTCGTGTGAGCACGGACCGCCCCTCCCGATACGGCAAAGCAGCTGGCCTCTCACATGGGCCGCAAGATCACCGCCGCGGGATGAGGGTCGCCCGAGACCGGCTCCCTGTCGCTGACCGTGAGGGGCAGTCGCCGGCGTCGTCGAGTTCTCCTGTCACGATGGCTTCCTCCAGCTCGACCTGGCCGCCGACGACGCGCACCTCGAGCGCCTTGAGCAGGTCACTGGAATCCACCTGGCCCGCTTCGGAGCCAAGGAGAGTCTTGTCGTGAGCTGGATCCGTCAGGACGGGAGTCCCAGGACCACCCAGGGGCCGCTGACTCGGAGGATCTTGAGCGCATGCGCGCCGAGCGCAGGCCCGCCAGGCCTCCTCGTGATGAAGCACCGCGCGTTCGTAGGGTAGATCGCGAGGTCGTGCCCTGTACCCCTCTGTGTTGTCTCATGACTTCTGAGAGTCTCGGATGTCATGACATATCAAGACACCGGTTGGGTGCATCTGCCAGACGGGAGAGAGATGTGAAGCTGCTGCTTCAGCCTGTCGGAGCGGACTGACCCGGTCACTGTGGCGGCGTACGGCGTCGTCTGGATGCACTGCACGAAGGTGGGGCGCTACTGGACGAGGGTTGGGGAGCACTAGGGGTAGGGTGGGACCTTCGTGCAGTACGCACACCCCTTAGCCAGTAGGGTCCCGACCCTCGTGGAGCAGGCCGACTCAGGCCAACTCGGGACGGGGCCAGAGTCGAGTCACAGCCTCCGTACCCCAGCGCAGGCGGCGAGCAGGGGACGGTGAGGGGCGGACCTGAGACGTGGGCGCCGGGCTCTGCCGCAAGAACCCCGGACTCACTCCTGCGCTGCCCGGTGTCCACAGCGCTGACATCAACGAGCCCGGCGTCAGCGCGACCAGCGGGGATCGTTGGAATCCTGAGGTTTCTCTCAGGCGTGCAGTCCCGATTCGAGGTTAATGTCAGCGCCGTGGACACCGACACCCCGTCATGCCTCACCCTAAGCCTCCCTCGCCTCCTGGACCACCAGCCCGCCCAAGGTTCCCACCCGAACGAGTGCCTCAGAACTCGCTGACACCCAAACGTCTCAGAAGTGAGGAGACAGCACATGAGACGCACCCGCGCGTTCGTAGGGTGAGATCGCGAGGTCGTGCCCTTACCCCTCGACCGCGAGGCATCAGGGCACGACCGCGACGGCGGTCTACGCGGCCGGCGTGGTCTGCGGCCGACTCCTCCCTCGGCGACAGGGGTTGCCCGCGCAGCATGAGGGAGCAGTCCGTGGCCAGCACCGCGACGATCCGAGGATCCCCAGTGGTTCGCCCCGGCCCGACGATGCGCGTGCCCAGATAGATGAAGATGCCGTACATCGCGGGCGCCATGAGGACACCGCCCGCCCGGTGGTCGCGTGAGAGCCGAAGATCTCGCCCTCCTGCCCTCGGGGATGAGGGCGGGCCAGGAAGGACCGGGCGGCTGACTGGGCCCGGCCCCACGCAGGCCGACAGGGAGCAGGGCCCAGCACCCAGAAGGCCACGGTCCCGGCGGGTGCAGGAAGAACACCAGCAGTCCAGCCACCACCAGAATGCTGAGGCTGGCCATGATGACGTTGCGCGGCCCGAAGCGGTCATCGAGCCGCCCGGCCCAGATGGTGGCGATGCCGGCCACGATGTTGGCCACGATGGCGAAGATGATGACGTCGCCCGATGAGAAGCCGAAGGTGTTCTGGGCGATGATGCCGCCGTAGGTGAAGACCCCGGCCAGCCCGTCCCTGAAGACGGCGGCGGCCAGCAGGAACCACAGCAGGCGCGGCTGGAAGTGGTGCAGCTGGAGCAGGGTGCGCCACAGCAGCAGCAGGGAGGTCAGGATCGACTCCTTGCGCCTGCCCTGGTGGGAGACGGCCTCCACCGGCTCGGTCTCCATGGCGGCCCGGTCCCGTCCCGGTTCGGCAGTCGCCATCCCTCACCGACCTCCGCGACGTGCTCGGCGCGGGAGCGCCCGAGCCTGCAGGGAGCGGTTGATGAGGACAGGAAGGGCGGACAGGCCGAACCAGGCCGCCGACACGAGCATGGCGACGCGTACCCCCATCCCGCTTCCGGCCGCGAAGGGAGACCAGGGACTCGGCCCCGAGAGCGACGTAGAGGGATGAGCAGCAGGACGATGCCACCGAGGTGGCCCATCCCCACCCCAGCCCGCTGGCGGCACCGATGCGGTCGCTTGGGGGCCAGGTGGTTGAGGATGGCGTTGTAGTTGACCGAGGCCAGCTCGAAGAAGATGTTGCCGACCCCCAGCAGGACGATGCCGAACCACAGGTAGCCGGGCTGGGCCGCACCAGGAACAGGGCCGCCGAGACCGCCACCACCACCGCGGTGTAGCCCCCGAGCCAGAAGACGGTTCGCCCGCCCGGTCCGAGCGCTGCCCGGTCACCGGCGCCAGCAGAGGCGATGAACAGGCCGGCGATGGCCAGCCCGAGGACAGCGCCGACTCGTTGTCCGCCTTGGCCCCGAAGGCGTCGCTGACCAGGTAGACGGTGAAGACGAAGGTGGTGATGACCGCGTTGAAGGCCGCCGACCCCCAGTCCCACAGGCCCCAGGCGATGACGGGCCAGGACAGGGAGCCGGGTGCAGGGAGCCGGCCTGCGTCGGAGCAGTCACTGTCGTGCTCATGGGAGAGACGATAGGGCCATTCGGGCCGGTGGCGGTACCGAAAAGGAACCGACCTGATCGTCAGTTCTCCCACCGGTCTCGGTAGGGCGCTTCTCCCTGAGCGGACTGCCGCTCCAGGAGCAGCTCAGCCAGGGCCAGATCCATGGGCGTGGTCACCTTCATGGCGCGCTCGTCACCGGCGACGACGACGACGCTGCCGCCGCAGGCCTCGACCAGACCGGCGTCGTCGGAGGCGGCGAGCGTCTCATCTCCGGCCCGCTCGGCCCTCGGCGCGGTGGGCGGCGACGAGCACGGGGTCGAGAATCCCTGGGGGTCTGGACCGCCCGGAGCCGGTCGCGTCGGGGGGTGCCGACGACGGGCTCAGGGCTCCCCCGCCCGGCGGGCCTCGACCTCCTTGACGGTATCGGTCACGGGCAGCGCCGGGACCACGGCCTCGTGTCCGGCCCGCACGGCCGCGACCACCCGCTGTGTCACCTCCGGCGGCGTCAGCGCCCGCGCGGCGTCGTGAACGATGACGACGTCGGCCTGCGGCACGGCGGCCAGGGCCGCTGCGAGCCCAAGGGCCTGAGGCCTGCCGGGAGCAGGGGCGAGCCGGCAGCAACCTCGATCTCACCACGTCGGCCCGCCGAGGCCCCGACCGATCCGTCCGGCAGGCCCTCGAGCTCGGCGCGGAACCGGTCGACCTCCTCAGCGGGGGCGGTGACGACGACGTGGCTGACGGCGCCTGAGGCGATGAGCCCGGCCGCCGCCCGCCGCAGGAGGCTGACACCACCCACCGGGACGAGGGCCTTGGGGACCCCGGCGCCCAGGCGAGACCCGGAGCCCGCCGCGGTGAGACAGCGACCGCCCCACCCGGAGCGGACTCGGGCGGGGCGGATGCTTGGGATGAAGGGCTGGTGCTCACGGGCAGGACGCTACCGCGTTCCCGGCGCCCTGAGCACGAGCGCTGCGTTAGGAGGCGAGGACCTCGTCCAGGCGGGACTCGGCCTCCTCCTCAGGGGTCTTCTGGGCCAGAGCCAGCTCGGAGACGAGAATCTGGCGGGCCTTGGCGAGCATGCGCTTCTCGCCGGCGGACAGGCCGCGGTCCGTGTCCCGGCGGGAGAGGTCCGCACGACCTCGGCGACCTTGATGACGTCCCCGGAGGCGATCTTCTCCTGGTTGGCCTTGAAACGGCGAGACCAGTTCGTGGGCTCCTCGGTCAGCGGTGCCCGCAGCACCTCGAAGACCTTTTTCCAAGCCGGTCTCATCAACCACGTCACGGACACCGATGAGGCTCAACGCTTTCGGCGGGAACCAAGATGGTCAGGTCACCCTGGGCCACCTCGAGCTGCAGATACGTCTTCTCCTCACCGCGTACCTTGCGCTGCCGGATGTCAATGATCCGGGCGGCCCCGTGGTGCGGGTGAGACGACAGTCTCACCGACTTCATAGGTCATAGGATGACTCTCCAGACTGGATAGCGGACCTCTAGTTTATCAGGTCATTCCGCGCAAAGATCGGGGACGTATCTCACAGAGGTCACGGCAGGGCCCGCCCCTGGGGCCCGGGGCGAGACTGCAGCGCCATCCGCAATGGAGAATCAGTGCTACAGATCCCCGTCCAGGCGATAGCCGGACCCCTGACCGTGGTGATGAGAACCGGTTTTGGAGCGTCGACCTCAATCCGACCCCGGAGCCGTTTGATATGGACGTCCAGAGTTTTTCGTGTCGCCCTCGTAATCAGGCCCCCACAGGCGCTCCAGGATCTGGCTGCGGGTGAGCACGCGGCCGGGGTGACGCAGAAACAGCTCGAGGAGCTCGAACTCCCGCAGCGGCATGGCGACCACCTCGCCGTCGACCCTGACCTCGTGGCGCTCGACGTCCATCCGCACCCCGCCGGCGACCAGCACCGGCTCGGGCTCCCAGGGCGGCCGCGCGGCTACGACGCAGAACCGCCTTGAGGCGCGCCAGGAGCTCCCGGTAGGAGTAGGGCTTGGTGACGTAGTCGTCGGCCCCGATCTCAGGCCGACGATCTTGTCCAGCTCGGTGTCCCTGGCGGTGAGCATGATGACCGGCACGGAGGAGGAGCGCCGGATCCGGGTGCACACCTCGGTCCCGTCCAGGCGGGGCAGCATGAGGTCCAGCAGGACCAGGTCAATGGGGCCGACGCCGCCGGGGCGCCGGGAGGCCTCGAAGATCTCGACGGCGCGCTGGCCATCCTCGGCCTCGACCACCTCGAAGCCGTCGCGCCGCAGCCCGTAGGCGAGTGGGTCGCGGAAGTTCTCCTCGTCCTCGACCAGGAGGATCCGCGTCGGGCCGCCCACCGGCGTCATCGACGCCGCGGCCAGTGCGCTGGAGGGCGCGGACGTCCCCGCTGACCCTGCACTCGACGCTGCGGCGCGCTCTGCCGGGCTCATGAACCGCTCCCGGGGGTGTGCTCCGCCGCGGCGTCGGCGGGCTTGTCCTGGGCCGAACCGATCCCGACCGTACCAGACCCGACCGATTCACCCTCCACCGGTTCGCCCTCGCCCAGGCGCGGCAGCACGAGGGTGAAGGTGGAGCCGCGTCCCGGGGCGGACCACAGCTCGACGGTGCCGCCGTGGTCGGCGGCCACGTGCTTGACGATGCTCAGGCCCAGGCCAGTGCCCCCGGTGGCGCGCGAGCGGGCCTTGTCCACGCGGTAGAAGCGCTCGAAGACGCGTTCCTGCTCCTCCTTGGGGATGCCGATGCCCTGGTCGACCACGGCGATGCGCACGATGTCAGGGGTCCTCCGCATCCAGCGAGACGCCCACCGAGACCCGGGTGCGCGGCTCGAGGTAGCGGATGGCGTTGTCCAGCAGGTTGCGCACGGCGGTGGTGATGAGGGCGGCGTCGCCGCGCACCCGCAGCCCCTGGTCCCGCCGGCCACGAGGGCGATCTGGCGGCCGTCGGCCTCGACGCGCACCGGTCCACGGCCTCGGCGACGACGTCGTCGATGTCAACGACCTCGAGGCTCGGCCAGGGCGTCGCCCTCCTGGAGGCGGGTGAGCTCGATGATCTCCTGGACCAGGACGCCCAGGCGGCGGGCCTCCTTGCGCATGCGCCCGGGTAGTCGCGCACGAAGTCGAGGGTCGTCGGCGCCGGCCTCGACGGTCTCGGCCAGCAGCTGGATCGCGCCGACCGGGGTCTTGAGCTCGTGGGAGACGTTGGCGACGAAGTCACGGCGCATGGCCTCCACCCGGCGGGCGGCGGTGTGGTCCTCAATGAGGATGAGGACGCGTCCCCTGGCCGATGCCCGGCCACCCGCACCTGCAGGTGGAACTGGCCCGCGCCCAGCCACCCGCCCCCGGGCCACGGTGACGGCCGCGTCCTGCGCCTGGCCCGAGGCCACGCGCCCCACCATCGCCACCACGGTCGGCTCGATGACGGCGTCGTCGCGCACGATGTTGAAGGTGTGAGGCCGACGCCGAGGCGCGCAGGACCTCGTCGTCGTCATCGAGGACGACGACGGTCGAGCGCAGTGCCGCCAGCACCGGGACGGCCGTGTCGGTCCCAGCCAGGCCAGCCAGGTCGGCGGCGCTCGTGGCCGCCCTGCGCTCGCGCCGAGGACAGCGCGACACCGATCGCCACCCCCAGGCACGTGAGGCGGCGGCGGCAGGGAGGAGAACGGTGACGGTCAGGCCCACGCCTTAAGGGTAGTTGAGTCCCGAGAGCCCCCACCGGCCGGCCCCGCCTGTGGGCGTGCCGCTTGCGGCGGAGTCGCGGGGCTGCTGTGCTGGGGACAACATCCTGGCGGCGGCCTCGGCGGGATCGTCGAGCAGCGCCACCGCGCCACCCTCACCGACCGGCCCGAACCATCGGTCCTCGCCCCGAACAGGAGCAGCCTCATGCGCGCCATCTTCAACCAGGAGCTCAAGCAGCTGGGCTCCGACCTCGAGTCCATGGCCAGCCAGGTCGCCACCGCGATCGAGGCGGGCCGCGGAGTCCCTGCGCCAGGGGACATCGTCATCGCCGAGCGGGTGATCGACGCCGACGAGCGCATCAACGACCTCCAGCGCGATATCGACGACCTGTGCGTCATGCTCCTGGCCCGTCAGCAGCCGGTGGCCGGGGACCTGCGCAATGTCCTGTCCGCGCTGCGCATGGCCCCAGAACCCTGGAGCGCCAGGGCGACCTGGCCCGCCACGTGGCGGCCATCGCCCGCAGCCGCTACCCCGAGCCGCCACTGCCCGAGCCGGTCCTGGGGCTCATCCTGGAGATGGCGGACCTGGCGGTGCGCGCCGGCAAGGACGTCGCCCGCCTCATCTCGACGCGGGACCTGGGGCTGGCCTCCGTCATTCAGACCAACGACGCCGAGCTCGACGCCCTGCACCGCCGCTCCTTCCAGATGATCCTGGACCCGGCTCACGACCTGAGCCGCCAGCAGGTCATCGACGCCGTCCTCATGGGCCGCTTCCTGGAGCGCTTCGGCGACCACTCCACGTCTGTGGCCAGCCGCGTGGCCTACCTCGTCTCAGGGGCCTCCATGCCCGAGACGCATGACGCCGAGGACGCCGACGCGCTCCACTGAGCGCCCAGAACCAATGACGCGGGCGGCGTCGGACCTTCCGAGGTTCGACGCCGCCCGCATCATGGAAAAGTGCGGCAGGCCGCCGGGGCTCACTTGCCCTGGTTGGCCACCGCCGCGATCTTGGCCTCGGCCTCGGGGTCAGGTAGCGACCGCCCTTCTTGAGGGGCTTGAGGGTCTCCTCGTCGAGCTCATAGACCAGCGGGATCCCGGTGGGGATGTTGACGCCGGCGATGTCGTCGTCGGAGATGTCGTCGAGGTGCTGACGATGGCGCGCAGCGAGTTGCCGTGGGCGGCGATCGTGACGGTCTTGCCGGTCTTGATCTCGGGGACGATGGTGCCCTCCCAGTAGGGCAGGGAGGCGCTCGAGGACGTCCTTGAGGCACTCGGTGGCGGGGATGGGCTCACCGGCGTAGCGGGGGTCGGTGTCCTGGGAGAACTCGAACCGGCCTCAATGGCCCGGCGGCGGCACGTCGTAGGAGCAGCGCCACTGCATGAACTGCTCCTCCCCGTACTCGTCACGGATCTCCTTCTTGTTCTTGCCCTGCAGAGACGCCGTAGTGGCGCTCGTTGAGGCGCCAGTCGCGCTCCACCGGGATCAGTGACGGTCCGCGGCGTCCAGGGAGGTTGGCGGTCATGATGGCGCGGCGCAGCATCGAGGTGAAGAGCTTCTCGGGGAGGACACCGGCCTCGCCCTGAGAGCTCGCCACCGTGGACGGCCTCGGCGCGGCCCTTGTCTGACAGCGGGACATCGACCCAGCCGGTGAAGAGGTTCTTCGCGTTCCATTCGCTCTCGCCGTGGCGGAGCAGTACGAGGTGTAAGCCATGGCCTATCCTGCCAGGGATCGCGGGCATGGCGCGAGGCCAGGAGGCCTAGAAGGGCTGCTGCAGTGGGCGGGGTACCGGCGCATCGGAGCAAAGGAACTGCTCGCAGCGATACCGCCCCACTCACGGAGCGAATTCACGTATTGAATACACAGCGACTCTGGTAATGCGCCTGGGCGCACAGCCAGAATCGTGGTGCAGGTGGCAATCAGCTCGAGAATGACTCGATGCGAGGGCGCCGGCTGCATGTGAGCCGGACACCCACGTTCCCTCAGTTGCCGGGGTTGACGTCGTAGTGGGCCTTGCGCACCTCTGCGGAGACGCGACCGCGGTCAGAAACCTCAAGGCCCTGCTCGCGGGCCCACTCGCGAATCTTCTGAGTGTCAGAAGGGCCGCTGGAACGACGACGACCGGAGCTACGGCGGCCGCCGGTGCGACGAGCCTTTCCGACCCATTCCTCAAAGGGACTCACGAAGAGCAGCTGCGTGCTCGTCGTTCAGGTCGATCTCGTAGGAGACGCCATCAAGGGCGAAGGTGACGGTCTGATTGGCCTCGGACCCGTCGACATCGTCGACGAGGATGACCTGAGTCTTCTGTGCCGCGATTCCTCATTCTGAGCGGAGGGAGCGGGCCTGAACGATGTATCCCGCTGCGGACAACGTTAGATTAAACAATAGTCGCCCTCAATGCAACACGGCTTTTTCGTCGCCCCATTACCGGCCACTTCACCCCCAATCACACGGTGAAGCGCGACGCCATACCACCCCGGACACCGTGATGACTGAGACGGAAACTGTGAAAGCACTGAGGGCCCCCTTTGGAGATCCCCACGAGACCCTGACGGAACAATCCAGGGCATGACACTCCCTACCCTCCGATCCGCCTCGAGGTATCCAACGATCAGTCAATCCAAGACACCCAATCTCCCAGATGACTCCCAGATAGCAGTGGGGATTCTCTCAGCCGGAAGAAGACCTGCAGCACCACGACTCTCACCCTGAGGAACATCGCATCAAGTCAGGGAGAATCCGCCCCGCGCGAGCCATGGCCCACCCCGACCACAGGATGACAAAGGATTTCGGCCACGCGGTCATCCCAGAAATCCCGCACCCAGACCATCCGTCACAGCCAACAAATGTGCCGAAAGGCACACCGAGAAGTCGCGGGCGAGGCGCGGGAACCCAGAAAGCCCCGGGAGGCATCACCTCCCGGGGCTGATCAGCCGCCTGTGGGAATCGAGACCCACGACCTATTCATTACAGGTGAATCGCTCTGCCGACTGAGCTAAGGCGGCGCTGGCACAAGCAGCAGGGCCGAACATACCGGCCCTGCGGCCACCACCGCAATCCAGTGCCGCCAGGAGAGCCGTGTTCCTCAACACAGTCACCCTCCCTCCTCGCCGCCCCGCATCACCCGAGACCGACCAGGGCCCGGTATTCTCCGCACGTCATTCAACAGGTCTCCCTCTCCGTAAGGATCCCCATGAGCGAGTCTCCGTCCAGCCACTCCCCACCTCTCCCTCACCGCACTCAGGGTGCTTCGCCTTCACCCTCCCCGCTTCCCAGCCCGACCAGATCCGGGACCGCGGCGACGCCGGTTACAACAAGTCGTTGAAGAACCGCCACCTGCAGATGATCGCCATCGGCGCTCCATCGGCACAGGGTCTTTTCATGGGTGCCGGCGGGCGACTCCAGGACGGCGGGGCGGGACTGATGTTCGCCCTATGCCGTCTGCGGAATCTTCGCCTTCCTCATGGTGCGCGCTCTGGGCGAGCTCGCCATCCGCAGACCCCTCCTCCGGAGCATTCGTCTCCCTACGCCCGTGAGTTCCTCGGTGAGAAGGGCGCCTACATCACCGGCTGGTTCTTCTTCCTGGACTGGTCGGTCACCGTGATAGCCGACATCACGGCCGTGGCCCATCTACCTCCACTACTGGACGGCTCTGAAGGTTGTTCCACAGTGGGTCTTCGCGCTCATCGCGCTCGTCCTGGTCTTCATCCTCAACATGCTCAACGTCAAGATGTTCGGTGAGGCGGAGTTCTGGTTCGCGCTCATCAAGGTCGCCGCCATCGTGTCGCTTCATGGTGGTGGCCATCGTCGCTCATTGTTCTCGGGCTTCACACCGGAACGGATCCCGACAGTGGCGCGATCACCGCAGGGGCTCACAACATCCTCGAAAAGCGGTGGGCTTCTTCCCCGAGGATTGCCAATCGTCTTCGCCCTGACCCTCGGCGTGGTCTTCGCCTTCGGTGGCACGGAGATGGTGGGCGTGGCAGCAGGTGAGGCCACGGAGGCCGAGAAGATCCTGCCCAAGGCGATCAACTCGATGATTCTGCGCATCTTCGTCTTCTACGTCGGCTCGGTCATGCTGCTGGCTCTGGTCCTGCCCTACACCTCCTACTCGAAGGACCAGTCGCCCTTCGTCACCTTCTTCTCCGGGATCGGTGTGCCCTACGCCGGCGACATCATCCAGGTCGTGGTCCTCACCGCCGCGCTGTCCTCCCTCAACGCCGGCCTGTACGCCACCGGACGCACCCTGCGCTCCATGGCCGTGGCCGGTGAGGCCCCTCGGGTGGCGGCCGGGCTCAACAAGCACCAGGTTCCTGCCGGGGGCATCATCATCACCTCCGCCCTGGGGCTGCTCGGCGTCGTCCTCAACGCCTACCTGCCCGGCGATGCCTTCGACATCGTCATGAACCTGGCCGGCATCGGCATCGCCGGGACCTGGGGAGCCATCCTCGTCACCCACCTCGCCTTCCTGCGCCCGGGTGCAGGAGGGCAGGAGAGTTCGCCCGGCCTACCGGATGCCCTGGGCCCCCTGGTCCAACTACGCGGCCCTGGCCTTCTTCACCATCGTCGTCGTCTCCAACGTGACCAACCCGGCCGGACGTTGGACCCTGGTCCTGTTCGCCATCGTCGCCGTCATGATGGTGGCAGGCTGGTACGCAGTGCGGGGACGCATTCAGGGGCGACCTGCTCGACGAGGTCCTCGCCGACGAGGTGGACGAATCCGCATCCACCCCGTCGCACGAGGCCCTAAGCGGCAGGGAGGCTGAGCCCGATGCACGTTCACATCACCTACACCGGGGGCACCATCGGGATGGTGGACTCCCCCACGGCCTCGTTCCCGGGTGCGGATCTGGAGGGTGGCTCGACTCGCTGCTGAAGGGCACGCCCTGGCACGCTCGGTCTCCCGTGACCTCGCTGGCGCCGCTCATCGACTCCTCGAACGCCACCCCGCTGTCCTGGCGGGCGATCGTGGACGACCTGCGCGCCCACGCCGCGGCCGACCCGCGGACCGCCTTCGTCATCCTGCACGGGACCGACGCGATGGCCTACACCAGTGCCGCCCTGTCCTATGCGCTGACGGATCTGAGCGTTCCGGTCGTCGTCACCGGTTCCCAGCTCCCCTCGGAGAACTGGGAACCGACGCCGCAACGAACGTCACCGGGGGCGCTCAAGGCCGCCACCTCCGGGCGCCTGAGCGGGGTGGCGCTGTTCTTCGGACATCGGCTCCTGGCCGGGAACCGGGTGACGAAGTCCTCCTCGTGGGCCTTCACCGGTTTCAGAGTCCCCCAACGCGGCCCCTCTGGCCACCACCGGCGCCCCGTGGCGGTGGGCTCCCAAGCACCCAGGGGCGGGGCCGGTTGGAAGGATGCCACCTACGCCCGTCACGACGTCGTCGTGGTCGACCTGGTCCCGGGCATCACGGCGGCCCGCCTGGAGGCGCTGCTGACACCGCTGCCCGAGGCCGTGATCCTGCAGGGCCTTCGGGTCGGCAGCGTGCCGTCCCAGGAGCCAGGGGCTGACCGACGTCGTCGAGCGGGTGATCGCCGCCGGGACGGCCGTCATCGTCACCTCCCAATGCCACGGGTCGAGGGTCCTCCTGGGGCACTACGGGGCCGGTGACGCACTGGCCCGCAGTGGCGCCGTCGGCAGCCGCGACATGACCCTGGAGGCCGCCTACGCCAGGTCCAGTTCCTGCTCTCGCAGGGACTGGCGGGAGGCTGACCTGGCCGGCTGGATGGGACGCTCCATCGCCCGGCGAGCTGAGCCAGTGAACTGAGCCAGTGCGGCGGGCAGCGCCGGCACCGGTGCAGCCCGGCTGAGGGAATCGGCCCCGGACGACGCGAGACGTCGTCCGGGGCCGATCTCTAACCTGCGGGAACCGGTCGGGCCGGCCTGCCCGGCGGTGGTCAGCAGGTGAGTCCCTTGTCCGGCATCGTCCCGTTGAGCAGGTAGGTGTCCACGGCCTTCTTGACGCAGTCGTTGGAGCGCCCGTAGGCGGTGTGTCCGTCGCCCTTCAGGTCATGGGCTGACCGGACTCGAGCTGATCGGCCAGCGACTCGGACCAGGCGTAGGGCGTGGCCGGGTCACCGGTGGTGCCCACCACGAGGATCGGTGCGGCTCCGGAGGCCGTGATCTTCTCGCGCTTGCGGCTCGACGTGTGGCCCCAGCCCTGGCGGTAGGCGTCAGGGGTGGGAGCAGGGCTGGGAGCCGAAGGTGGGCGAGGCCTCGTTGACGGCCTTGGCGTTCTCCTCCCAGGAGGTGTTGTCCCCCTGGACCGGGTAGTCAGGCAGTTGACCGCCATGAGGGCCTCGGCGCCGTTACCGGGTAGCTGCCGTCGCTCTGGCGGGAGGAGACGGCGTCGGCGATGGCCAGCAGCGCGCTTCCGTCCGGGTCGCCCATCTTGCCCATCGCCTGGGACAAGGCCAGGGTGAGGGAGGGCCACAGCTGGGTCTGGTACATCGATCCCAGCACCCCGTAGACAGCCAGGTCGTAGGTCAGCGGCCGCTTGTCGTCGGAGGTCGGCAGCAGCGCCGCCTTCGTGGACTCAGGGAGCTCGCGGATCTGGGAGACACCGGAGTCGACGTCGCCGCTCGAGGGCAGCCCAGCTGGAGCTCTGGCAGGCTCTGCACGTAGGCCCGAAGCGACGCCTCGAAGCCCTTGGCCTGCCCAGGGTCAGCTCCTCGGCGCTCAGGGAGGGGTCGACAGCGCCGTCGAGGACCAGCCGCCCGGTGTTGGCCGGGAACAGGCTCGGCGTAGAGTGGCCCTGAGGTACGTGCCGTAGGAGAAACCCAGGTAGGTCAGCGTCTGCTGGCCGTCGACCGCCCGCAGGATGTCGAGGTCCTTGGCCGCGCTGATGGTGTCGATGTGGTCCAGGAGCCCCGCAGGCTGGTCTTCGCCGCACAGGCCTCCCCATCTTCTGGGCCCGCTCCTGGGTGGCCGCGGCCGAGGGGATCGCCGGGTCGTTCGCCCCGGCGCGCTCGGCGATCGAGCTCGGCGTCGGTCAGGCAGTCGACTGCCGTGGAGCGCCCACGCCTCGCGGGTCGAAACCGACGACGTCGTAGGAGCTGGTGAGGTTCTTGGAGAGTAGGGCCGGCGCTTTCGACCAGGCTCGATGCCCGACCCTCCCGGCCCGCCCGGGTTGACGAACAGTGAGCCGACCGAGTCCCCGCTGGCGGTCCGCTTCTTCACCGCGATCTCGATCGTCTCACCGCCAGGATTGTCGTAGTCCAGCGGCACCTTGACCTTGGCGCAGGTGAAGCCGGTGTCCTTCCCCGACTTCGCCTCCCCATCCCCTTCTTGTCGCAGGCGTACCAGGAGACCTTCTGGGTGTAGAAGCTCTCCAGCCCGGCCGGGACCGCCGCCGAGGCCGACGCCGTTGCTGGGGTTGCCTTGATATCGGCTTCGTCCTGGCGGGCGGTCAGACCCCGCACGCCAGAAGCGCAGCGAGCGCCACGAACAGGGAGCTTGATACGAGGCCGAGGAGAGGTCGCAGTAGTCTGAAAGGTGAACCCTATGCCGCTGGGCCGCCCAGGGGCCTCCTCCTGGAGATGGAGTGGGAGAAGTTCCCATCGAGGCCCCTGGGGCGGGGACGGTCCCGGCCTTACTGACCGCTTGTGCAGGTCAGGCCCTCCTTGGGCAGGGTCCCGCTGGTGAGGTGGGTGTCGACAGCCTTCTGGACGCAGGCCCCCGCGCGCCCGTAGGCGGTGTGGCCGTTGCCCTCCCAGGTCAGGAGCCGGCCGGACTCGGGCTGATCGGCCATGGCCTGGGACCAGGCGTAGGGCGTGGCCGGGTCACCGGTGGTGCCCACCACCAGGATGGGGGCCGCCCCTTGGCGTGGATGGGGAGCAGGGCTTGCGGGTTCCCGTTGTGCCCCCAGGCCTGGCAGCGCGCATCCTGGTTGCCCAGGAGGCGCCGAAGGTGGGCGAGGCTCTGGAGGATCTGCTGGTACTCCTTCTCCCAGCTGGTCATGTCGCCCTGGACGGGGATGTCCTGGCAGTTGACGGCGTAGAAGGTCAGGGGCGCTGCCTCCGGCGATCACCTTGCCGTAGAGCACCTGGATGTAGGAGCCGTCCTTCTGGGTGATGGCCTGGTCGAGGGCATAGGGTGAGGAGGGCCAATATTCGGAGGAGTACAGGAGTCGGCGGATGGCGCTGCGGATCGTGCTGCCGTCCACGGTGACGTTCGGATCCGCGGTTTTCAGCGGTGTCTGGTCCGCCGAGGGCGATGAGGGCGCGAACCTGCTGGACTCCGGCGTCGGCGTCACCGGTCAGGGGCAGCTCTGGCCTTCCTGGACAGCCTGGCCGGACTGGCACTGCTGGACGTAGGGTGCGCAGCGCGGCGCTCGAAGCCCTGGGCCTGCCCGGCGGCCCGGTCCCCCAGTGACGGGGAGGGGTCGACGGCGCCGTCGAGGACCATGCGGCCGGTGTTGGCGGGGAAGAGCTCGGCGTAGTGAGCCCCAGGTAGGTGCCGTAGGAGAAGCCCAGGTAGTTGAGCTTCTGGTCCCCGGACAGCGCCCGCAGCACGTCAAGATCCCGGGCCACCGAGACGGTGTCCACATGGTCGAGCAGCCCGGCCCGGCTGGTGTGGGCGGCGCGGTTGGCCTCCTCCTGCTTGAAGTCCTTGGTGATCTCGTCGATCAGGGTCGGGAAGCCGACGTTGGCCTCCGCTCCGCCGTCGGCAGCAGGATTCTCAGCGTCCCGGAAGGGGTGGGGTCGTCCCCGGCGACGTCGGCGACGAGGGAGCCGGGCTGGGGGTCGTTGACGCCCATGCCCCCTGGGCGGCCTTGGCGGGCTGCTGGCCCGCGCCGTCATCGCAGGTGATCGGGGTGGAGGAGCCGACGCCGCGGGGGTCGAAGCCGATGATGTCGTAGGCCTGGTTGAGGGCGGGCGAGAACTGGATCTCGTTGTTCTCCACCATCTCCACCCCAGGTAGCCGGGTCCGCCGGGGTTGACGAAGAGGGTGCCCTGGCGCACCGAGCCGGTGGCCTGGTGCTTCTTCATCGCGATCTCAATGGTCTGCCCATCGGGCTTGGAGTAGTCCAGCGGCACCTTGACCTTAGCGCACTGAAAACCGGTCTTCTCGGCAGACTTCTCCATCCCGCCAGTGGCCGCACAGTCGTACCACTCGACCTTCTGACCGTAGAAGGACTCCAGCCCCTTGGGCACCGCCGCCTGAGACGACGCCGCCGGAGCCGACCCACCGCGGGCACCGCAGCAGCAGGAACCACCGGCCCCCACTCCCCAGGCACACACCCGCCACAGCCGCCAACACCCCGGCAGACGCCCAACGACGCCCTGGAGCGACTCGTCGCTGACCGGAGAATTCATTCACGCTATTTTTCATAACCGTTATATTACAAACAGTAAACGGAACGTGTCCGCGTCATGGGTGAGCATCTGAGAAGAAAAAAAGAACCGTGGTTGGGGCGCCTGTCTTCGGCGCCCCAACCACGATGATCGTACCCGCAACGCTCCCTGACGATCCTCAGCGGACAGCCGGCGGGAGGGTGGCGTTGTCTCGCATGCTCACTCCGTGCCGTGGCACGTCAGCCCTTCTTGGGCATGGTGCCGCTCAGCAGGGTAGGTGTCGACCGCCTTGATGACACAGGGGCCGCGCCCGGGCTGGCGTAAGCCGTGTGCCCGTGCCCTCCCAGGTGAGGGCTGGCCGGGTCAGGCTGATCGGCCAGGGACACGGCATCCTCGTACGGCGTGGCCGGGTCACCAGTCGTCCCGATCACGAGGATCGGCGCGGCTCCCTTGGCGTGGAGCTTCTTGGACGGCTGGGGGTTGGTGTGCCCCCAGGCCTGGCAGCCCAGTTCCGCACCATCAAACGTGGACGCGAAGCGAGGTGAGGCCTTCTGCACCTTCTCACTCTGCGCCTTCCAGGTGGCCATGTCGCCCTCGACCTGGTGGTCCCGGCAGTTGATGGCGATGTTCGCACCGGTGTTGACCAGGGGCTGAGCGTCAAGCCGGTCCGCGATGGCCCTGAAGGCCGAGGCGTCTTTCTGGTTGACGACCTGTCCGAATGCCTCGTTCAGGACGTCCCAGGAGGATTCCGGAGAATAGAGCGCGACCGAGACGACCTGCTTCATGTCGTCACCCGTGACCGGACGGTTCGCGTCCGAGGAGGGCACGGGCGACTGGTCAGCCGAGTTGAAGATGTCCCCGATCTGCTTGACGCCGGCGTCGGCGTCACCGGAGAAGGGCAGTTCTGCCCGACTGGCACCAGGAGACATGGTTGCGCAGCGCCCGCTCGAAGCCCCGGGCCTGCCCGAGAATGTGCTCGCTGAGGGCTCAGGCTGGGGTCGAGGGCGCCGTCGAGGACCATGCGGCCGGTGTTGGCGGGGAAGAGCTCGGCGTAGTGAGCCCCAGGTAGGTGCCGTAGGGAGAAGCCCGCGTAGTTGAGACTTCTGGTCCCCGGACAGCGCCCGCAGCATCATCGGATCGGGCCACCGAGACGGTGTCCACGTGGTCGAGCAGCTCGGCGAGGCTTGGTGCCCGCCGCGCAGCTGGCCTCGAACTGCTTGAACTGTGCGGAGATGACGGCGGCCCGCTGCTCGAATGTCGCGGCACCTTCTCCGGCATTGACCGGAGCGTCTTCCGTCTTCGCCTCCAGGCTCGGTGTCGGAGGTGCAGTTCACGGCGGTGGAGGAGCCGACGCCGCGGGGGTCGAAAGCCGATGATGTCGTAGGACTTCTGGACGCCGGCGAAGGTCGAGTCCACCATCGCGCCGACGTCGTCCACCCCGGATCCGCCAGGGGCCGCCGGGGTTCATGAAGAGGGTGCCCTGGCGCACTGAACCGGTGGCCTGGTGCTTCTTCATCGCGATCTCAATGGTCTGCCCGTCCGGCTTGGAGTAGTCCAGCGGCACCTTGACCTTGGCGCACTGAAAACCGGTCTTGTCGGCAGACTTCTCCACTCCCGGCAGTAGCCACGCAGTCGTACCACGCGACCTTCTGACCGTAGAAGGACTCCAGCCCCTTGGGCACCGCCGCCTTGGACGACGCCGCCGGAGCCGACCCCGCAGCGGGCGCCGCAGCAGCAGGGAACCACCGGCCCCCACCCCCAGGCACACCCGCCACAGCCGCCAGCACCCCGGCAGACACCCGACGACGTCGAAGGCCACCGGAGCCTCTTGCGTCGCTCACACCCGTGGACGAGGGACGATCAGGACGATTCTGGGGAGGATGCTTCATTCTCGTTTCCATGGGCACCATCATATGAACCGACCAGCAGGTGCATGCTCCCTCTCAGGGATGAGATGGGCCGCGCCCTCTCCCCCACGAGTCCCGTTGCCCTCCGGGTCCTCAGCGGGCACCAGGTTCCAGGAGGCTGCCCAGGCCCCAGATCTGGTCGAGCTCCTCCTCCATGAGGTAGCAGGGCCCTGGGCTCAGTGAGTGCCCGAGCAGTCATTCCTCCCAGCGCCACCGTGCCCGCCTCGCTGTGTACTGTCGCCTGCACGCTCAGGCCTGCCTCGCGGAGGCCTCAGAGCGGATCAGGGGTTGCCGGGCGATGTCGAAGTCGTCCCGGGGAGCCCGGGCCAGGCGAGGTCGTGGGAGCGCAGCAGCGTCCTGCTGTGGATGCCGCTGCGGTCGAAGACGGTCCGCAGCCGCAGGGTCAGGTAGCCCATGAGGAGGCACAGTGCCGCCGCGGCGAGGCAGGCGAGCATTCCCCGGTACTGTCCAAAGGTCATGATTGCCAGCCCGATGGCCAGCCCCAGGAGGCCGGCGGCGGTCAGCCCCCAGGCGATGACTCGCTCCTGCGGGCTCGATCTGCGGATGATCGGCTCGAACCGAGCGGCGTGGTCGGCGTCCTCGGCCCCGGACTGTGTCACGGTCATGTCACGACTCTTGCACACCTGTCCAAAGCCGTCCTGGTTTTGGAGGTCGCTCCGGCAGCGGCCCGGGCCCGACGACGGCGACCTCATGCCCCGCCGCAGCTCGGGCGGGGCAGGGTGCTCATCGTCCTTCGGCCTGGGGTCGCAGCTGGACCATGAGGGCCTCGACGGCCAGCAGGGGGGCGGCGTTGGAGCGCAGGCGGCTGCGGCACTCCTCGATGGCGGCGATACGGGCCAGGGACTGCTCGGGGCTCGTGGTGCGGGCGGCCTGGTCGACGGCGTCGGACAGGTCGATGTTGACGCGCTCGACATCGCTGCCCATCTGAGTGGTGAGCACGTCACGGTAGAAGGACAGCAGGTCAATCATGGCCCGGTCCAGCACGTCGGTGCGGGCGCGCTAGCGCGGCGTTTCTGGTCCTCCTCGGGCTGGCGGATCTGGGCGCGCAGGGCCGGCGGGATCTTCCGTCGCTCTCCAGGCCGAGGGCGCGGGTGAGCTCAGCCTTCTCGCGGGCGTCGCGCTCGGCGGTGGCCTCCTTGGCCTCGGACTCGGCGGCCTCCACCAGGGAGGCGGCGGCCGGGACAGCGTCACCCGACACTGCGCAGGGAGACGGGGGCCAGCAGGAGGCAGCGGCGCCGGTCCCAGGCGTCGGCGTCGGTGGCCAGGTGGCGGGCGAGGCCCGATGTGCGACTGGCTGGCCCGGGCGGCGGGCGGCCAGGCTCGGGGTCGGCGCCGTCGCGGCGCACGAGGAGCTCGGCGACGGCGTCGGCCGGCGGGATCCGCAGCGTCACCAGGCGGCAGCAGGGAGCGGATGGTGGGCAGGACGTCGTCGGCGCTGAGGGTGCACAGCAGCCAGACGGTCTGGGGCGGAGGCTCCTCGATGGACTTGAGCAGGACGTTGGTGGTGCGCTCGGCCATGCGGTCGGCGTCCTCGACGAGGATGACGCGCCAGCGCCCGGTCCAGGGGCGGCGCTGGGCCTCACCGATGAGGGTCTTGACCTCGTCCATGGTGATGATGAGCTTCTCGGTGGCCAGGCGCACGACGTCGGGGTGGGAGCCGGCCATGACGTCACGGCAGGGCTTGCACTGCCCGCATCCGGGCATGGGGCCGGTGCACTGCAGGGCGGCGGCGAAGGCGCGGGCGGCGTTCGAGCGGCCCGATCCGGGTGGGCCGGTCACGAGCCAGGCGTGGGTCATGGCGAGCCCGGCCGCTGCCGGAACCGGCTCCCCGTCTGATCCTTCCCCTCGGGGGCGAGACCGGCGGCGTGCGCCTCGCGCTGCTGGGCGGCAGCGGGCGGCCTGGGCTGCGGCGGTGAAGGCGGCCACGGCGCTCTCCTGGCCGACGACGTCCTCCCACACACTCATGAGCGCGCCTCCCCGCCTGGTCCAGCGGCGCTGCGGCGGGCGGCGGCCTCCACGAAGGCCTCCAGCCCCAGGAGCACGCCCTGGTGGGCCCCGCCGTGGGCGAGGCGCACGCCGTGGCGGCGCACGGCGGTGACGACAGCCTCGATGACGTCGTCGGCCACCTGGTCCACGGGTCGGTCGGCGTCGACGACGACGAAGCGCTCGAGGCTCGGACTGGGCCAGGGTGAGGAACTGCTCGCGCAGGGGCCACGCGGAAGGCGTCCCCTCCTGCTCGAGGCGATCCTTGGCGCCGCGGCCGGTGGTGCGCCGCTCGGGCCAGGTCAGGGTCGCCGTCGAGCAGAACGGTCAGGTCCGGCAGGAGGCCCTCGGTGGCCCACAGGGGACAGGTCGCGGACCTCCTGGGGGCCGAGCAGGCGGGGCCGCGCCCTGGTAGGCGACGGAGGGTCGAGGTAGCGGTCGGCCAGGACGACGGCGCCGCGTTCGAGGGCAGGGGCGCACGCGGGTGGCGATGTGGTGGGCGCGGTCGGCGGCGTACAGGAGGGCCTCGGCGCGCGGGGCGACGTGCCCGCCGTGCAGGAGGAGGCGGCGGATCTCGACGCCGAGCTCGGTGCCGCCCGGTTCACGGGTGAGGATGTGGTCCACGTCCGCTGCGGTCAGAAGGTCGGCGAGGATGCGGATCTGCGTCGTCTTGCCGACACCGTCGCCCTCCCTCGAAGGAGATGAACAGACCGGGGGCCGGACGGGGGCGGGACAGGGGGCGCCGGAAGCAGCGGGAGGGGCAGCGGTGGTCACAGGCCCAGGGTAACGGTCCGTGGGGAAGGCCCCGGGAGCGCCGACCGGTCGCCGGCGGGCGCACTGGGTGAGGTGGCGCCCTGGTGCGTGGAACGGCGTCGTCACCGGCCACCGCCACTCATGCTCTCAGGGCGATGCTCTCAGTGGTCCTGCCTGGTGTAGATGCGGAGGCAGATCATCCAGGAGACGCCCAGTCCCAGTGGGGACGAGTACGAGGAGCAGGGTCGTCAGGGCCAGGAGCATCCCGGACTGGGAGACGGCGGTCAGGGATACCGCTTCGGAGCCCTTGACGAACCCGCCGAGCAGGCCCAGGACTGCGATCACCAGCATCATGACCACAATCCCCGTCAGGGGGCTGCGGTACCTGGCGAGCACTGGGGGCATCACTGCACAGATCCCCAGCACTGCCACCACCCACGCCAGCACGATCGCCCAGACCAGGGGATCGGCACCACCGAGCGCACCGAGCAGGTGGATGGCGGCCAGGAGGACGGAGGCACCCCCGTAGGCCAGGCTGAGCAGGTAGTGGCCGGCAAGCACCTCGGCGCGGGTCACGGGCAGCGCCCCGTAGAGCCGCAGGGCACCTGAGGAGCGCGAAGGATCCCACAGGGTCAGGCACACCACCCCGCACAGGGTCAGCAGGAGGAAGGGCGGGAAGATCGCCAGGACGAGCACCAGCGGAAGCGGCAGCACTACCCCCAGCCAGCGGTACGCGACGAGACCAACCTGCGCGACGAGGATCAGCCCGATCATCGCCGTCAGGTACACCTGGTTCCAGGCCGCCAGCTCCAGGCGCATGACGGCGCGCACCGTCTCCCACCGGCTCAGGGCACCCGGCCCCCGCACCGCCGCAGGCGCACTGGGAACCTGAGTGCCACAGGACTCGGCGGCAGTGGGCAGGGTGGCTGCGGCCCGCGCAGCAGACACGACGGACTCGGACATGGGCACGGACTCGGACATGGTCGATCTCCTCACTTCTTCTTGCTTCTTCCTCGGCCGGGCCTCAGTGGTCCTGACGCCCGTACCAGCGGAGGGCCACCACCAGGGAGGCGCCCAGGAGGGCGGGACAGGCCAGGGCGACCAGGACGGCGGGCACCGGCTCAACCAGCACCTCAGCCACGGGTCCTGCCAGCAGCGGGGTGCCGCCGTAGAGGGCGCCGGCTCCCACCCCCAGGCATAGCCCCCACATCCACAGGGCCCGCTCGGGGGCCAGGCACAGGAACAGGGGCAGCCCGAGGGGCCGTGGACAGGGCAGATGACGAGCAGGCCGGCCATGAGGGCCGCCCCAGTCACCGGTGAGCGGCCACCAGCACGCAGACCAGGCCGGAGAGGAGCGCCAGGGCGACCCCCTCAACCCAGCGGGCACCGACCAGCTCGCTGCGCCGCAGCGGCAGCGCCCCGTAGAGGCGCTCCATGTGGTGCGCGGACTCGACGGCCCCCTGGGCGTACTGGGCGCACAGTCCCAGGGCGACCCCCGCCATCACCGTCGTCTGCAGACGGCCGGCCAGGACGTCCATGGCGATGAACAGCGCCAGCGCCTGGGGCAGGAGGAGCAGTGGACCACGACGGCGCAGCACGATGAGGTCGAGTCGCAGCACCGCCCCCACCCTGGCGAGCACCACCTCGCCGCTGCCCTCAGGGCCTGCCGGCCCAGTCGGCGCGGTCGCTCCGACGCCCCGGCTGCTATCGGGCGCTGTCCCCGTCGTCGTCCCCATCATCGTGGCGCTCACTGGTCCTGCTTGAGGGTAGAGGCGGTGGCTCAGCGCCCCACAGGCCGATGAGGGCGCAGGCGCCCAGGGCCAGGAGCAGGCAGTGGCCCGTCGTCGTCCGCAGTGCAAGGTCCCGGATCGGCCTGAAGCTGAGCACCAGCGCACCCAACGCCCCCAGGACCACGATCGCGATCGCCCAGACGTGCAGGCCACGCCCACGCCCGAAGTGCAGGAACACGGGAATTCCCAGGGCCTGCCCCATGATGAGGACAAGGGGAACGTCGAGCAGATCCCCGGGAGCACACCAGAGGGGAGGCCTATGGCCGCGTAGAGGGCCGAGGCGGCCAGGACGATACAGCATCGCGACCGCCCAGTAGGAATCGATGACCTCGGCCCGGGAGACGGGCAGGAGGCCAGCAGACGGTTGATGCCGGAGCGCTCGACGATCACTCCCGAGGCCCCCGGCCAGGGCGGTCCCCGTGAGGAATCCGCTGACCGGGACGATACTTCCGGAGACGAAGCTGACGGCGCCGAGAATGAGGAGAAGGCCGAGGAGGAAGGGCAGAGGCCCCCCGCAGGCCAGAAGGTGCAACCGCACCAGTGAGAGCACCGACCGACCCGTCCGGGTCCGCCGCGGCACCCCTCATCGTCACACCGGCGGCGTCTCGGCCACTGCGAGCCGCCTCGGCGGGGGCGCTCGCGTCGATCCGTGGTCATGAGGGTCATTCACGGCCCTGCCTCGCTCGGCGATGTGCACGGCGGGTCCTCAATGGTGGGGCACTCTACGACGATGCGGTCCGTCAGCGCCTCAGCGGCGTCGGTCGGCATCATGGCCTCCCAGCCCAGCGACGTGCTGCGCAGCCCGAGGCTGGCCTGGCGCACGGCGTCGGTCAGGTGCTCAGGGGTGCCGCGAACAAGCCGGAAGGGCCGAGGATCTCTTCAGCGGTGCCGTTGGCCACGACCCTGCCCCGACTGAGGATGACCAGGTAGTCGGCCAGCCGATCGAGGTCGGAGGTGATGTGGGTGGAGAACAGGATGGTGCGGCCCTCCTCCACCATGAACTGGGCGAGCATGTCCACCATCTCGCTACGGGCCAAGGGTCCAGCCCGCCGGTGGGCTCATCGAGGATGAGCAGCTCGGGATCGTGGGCCAGGGCCACCGCCATCTGCAGGCGCATGCCCATACCTCGACTGAGCTCCTTGACCTTCTTGGTGGGATTGAGGCCCGCAGCCTGGAGCTCGGCGTCGTAGCGCTCCTGGGACCAGGTGGGGAAGAAGCGCCCGATGCCGCGACCCAGGTCCTTCAGGCGCCATTCGGGGTTGTAGGGCGGGGCGTCGAAGACGACGCCGATGCGCTCGTGTCCCACAGTGGTGGCCGAGCCGGAATCCGGGTGGATCATGCCCAGGGCGGCCTTGATGGTGGTGGTCTTCCCCGAGCCGTTGGCCCCGACGAAGCCCGTCACGTAACCGGCGGGGACGGAGAAGGTGACGTCGTTGAGACTGAAGTCCGGGTAGTGCTTGGTCAGGTGGGAGATCTCGACGGGGTTCACTGCTTCTCCTTGGAAGTGGCGGGGGTGGCGGAGGTGGCTGAGGTGGCGATGATGGTCTGCAGCATGGTGTGGAGCTCCTCGTCGCTGAGCTGGGCCAGGCGCGCGCGCTCCACGGCGCGGTCGAGGTGCTCCTCGACCTCCCGCAGCACCTGCTCGCGCACCAGCTCAGGTCAGGGGCAGGGACGAAGTAGCCCTTGCCGGGAACGTTGGCCAGGAAGCCTTCGGCGACGAGGTCGGAGTAGGCGCGGGTGGTGGTGATGACGCTGACGCGCAGGTCCCGGGCCAGAGCCCGGATCGAGGGCAGCATCTCGTCGGCCTCCACCTGGCCGGTCAGGATCGCGTCCCTGACCTGCTGGGCGATCTGCTCGTAGATGGGAACTCCTGCCGTGTTGGACAGGACGACCGAGAGCGGCATGGCAACTCCTTCTGTACATACACACTATAGACAGTATGTGCACGGGGGAGTCAAGTGCTGGTCCGCCGCATACGGTGTGGGACACCGGTGACCGAGGCGCCTCGGAGCAGAGACGACCCCGGCGACCGGGCCCAGGTGCAGGCCCAGTCGCCGGGATTCAGGAACGGGTCCGGTCACCGCAGCCTTCAGACGCCGCCGCTGCGCGCCGTCGACTATCACGATGGCAGCCGGGCGGGGGAAGGCGCGGCGAGGCGGGGCTCAGCCCTCGCTTCCCTGCTGGCGGGTCTCAGTGTTGCGGCCGAAGTCCTCCACCTTCGGGCTGTTGCCGGCCCAGACCACCTCCGCGTTGGTTCCCTTGATGACGACGCGGTCGACGTCCTTGACGTAGACGGTGACGTTGTTGCCGGAGATGGTCAGCAGGCCGACGTAGTCGGCGAAGACCTTCGTGTTGTTGGCGGCAACACTGAGACTGTTCACCTCCCCCTCGATACGGAGATCGTCGCCGGACTTGTCCAAGAGCATGGTCGGGCTCGCCGAGACGGTCTTCTCCACGAACTCCAGGTCGCTCAGCCAGTCGCTGTCGGTGATGGTCGCCCGAGCGCCGGGGCGCTCACCACTCGCAGGCCGGGCGTCTACCTCGGGAGCGCTGGAGCCGACGGCGGCAGGCGAGGCCTGTTCCGGGGTACTGGGCGCAGCGGTCTGCGATCGGGGCGCCTGGGAGGCGGTCGTCGCAGCCGTTGACGGCGACGACGCAGCCGACTGCTCCGACGGCGAGCCCTCCTGGCCCGCCGCTGCGGCGGTTCCCTGGTCGGTCGAGCCTCCGCCGACGGAGATGGAGCAGGCGCTGATGCCGGTCAGGGACAGGGCCACGAGGATGACGGCGGCTGCGCGGCGGGGACGGAGGGGACGATTGGTCAGGGACATGGTTCTTCTCCGGTATTCAGATGTGGTGAGGGCGGTCGGGTGGGCATCATGCACGTGCGGTCCGATGGCCGGGCGGCGGTTCAGAAGGCCGGGACGAAGACCTCGACGCGGCGGTTGAGGCGGCGACCGGCGGGGTTGTCGGAGCCGTCGGGGTTCTCATTGGGGGCCACCGGCTTGGTCTCGCCGTAGCCGACGGCTTCCAGGTCGGCGGCCACGCCGTCGGACTTCAGGGCGTTTGAGACGGCCTGTGCCCGCTGCTCGGAGAGCTTCTGGTTGAAGGCGTCGTCGGAGACGGAGTCGGTGTGGCCCTGGACCTGAACCTTGGGGGCCTTGGAGTCCTTGATGACGGTGGCCAGGTTGGTGAGCGTGGTCGAGGCCTGGCCGCGCAGGCTCGGATGAGCCGAAGTCGAACAGGACGCTGTCCTCCAGGGTGATGACGGTGCCGCAGGACTGCACGGGCTTGGCGGCGTCGATGGAGGGGAAGGTGCCGACCTTGCCGGCCTTGGGGACCGGCTTGGCCGAGATCGTGGAGCCGTTGACGATGGCGCTGCCGTCGCCAAGGTTGATGATGGAGATCGTGCCGTCGCTGTAGCTGCCGAGCCGTCACCGTTATTGGTGATGGAGACCCCGGAGCGGCTGTAGGTGCCCGAGCCCTTGCCGTCGAGGGTGATGGACTCCCCGGTGGTGGAGTTGCTGTAGGTGCCTGAGCCGTCACCGTTCACGGTGACCGAGAGGTAGTCGTCGCTGTAGGTGCCCGAGCCATCACCGTTGACGGTGATGGAGACCTTCCCGTCGGAGTAGGTGCCCGAGCCGTCACCGTTGTTGGTGATGGAGACCTTCCCGTCGCTGAAGGTTCCCGAACCGTCACCGTTGTTGGTGACCGAGGGTGCTCCCCGAGCTCGTGGTCATCAGAGCCGTCCCCGCCCAGGACCGTGGAGCCGGAGACGAGCGATCCGCTCGCGTCGCAGCGGGCGGGCCTGACAGTGATGCCGGGCTGGGAGGTGATGGAGCGCGTGAGATCCGGGGTGAAGGCGCCCGTGGACTGGGTGAGCAGGCTGAGATCGGGCAGGGAGATCATGGGGGATCAGGGGGATCTGTCCGGGTTCATAGCCCGGCCACGGCCTGGCCCGCGGGCCGGAGGTTCCCGACGCCGAGGCGGAGGCGGAGCCCTGGGTGCTTCCCGCGGAGCCGGCGGAGTCGAGCCGGCCTGACTGGCCTGGGCCTGCTGCCCCTGAGCCTGCGAGGACGAACCGCCTCCGATGGACAGGGAGCAGCCGCTCAGCGCGAGGGCGGCGATGAGGGCGAGGGAGGGCAGGGAGATGAGTGCTTTTGTCATGACCTGAACGTTACTGAATCGTTGTCGCCGCCCGGTTCCCGCCCTGTCGCAGGACTGCGACAGCGGCGCGGCGGGGTGACGGAGGGTTCTTCAGCCCCGGCCGCCGGCGCGCCATGCGGTCACGGCGTCTCCGCTGGGCCCCGCGACGGGCAGGCTCAGCCACACCCGGGTCCCCACGCCCTCCCGGGAGGCCATGCGCACACTGCCGCCGTGGCGGCGCACGATCGTGGACACCAGCGCCAGCCCCAGCCCCGAGCCCGGCAGGGCCCCGGGCGTTACCGGCCAGGCCAGCTCGCTCCACACGGCCGGCAGGTCGGCCTGCGGCACCCCGATCCCGGTGTCGGCCACCTCGATGGTGACAGTGCCCGACTCCTCCCGACCGCGCACCTCCACGGTCCCGCCGGGCTGGGTGTACTTCGAGGCGTTGGAGATGACGTTGTAGACGGCCGAGTACAGCAGGTCGCCGTCACCGCGCACATGCGACAGCAGCCATGGCACCTGCGGCAGATCCAGACGGATCTTGGGCCCGCCGCCACGCGCCGCCCCTCCTCGCCGACCGCCTGGGCGGCGTCATGAACAGTCTCGGCGATGTCGACGTCCTCCAGTGAGGCGCGGCCGTCTCCAGGTCGGCCAGGCTGCGCAGGTCCGTCACCAAGCGCCCCATGCGGCGGGCCTGAGCGTCGACGACGTCGACCCGGGCCTGCAGCTCGCGGGGCGGGGCCTGCGGCAGGTCGGCGACGGCGGCCCGCACCGCCGTCAGCGGATTCTTCAGCTCATGGTCCAGCCGGCGCAGGAACTGCTGGTGACGAGACCACGCCTCCTCCTGGGCCTGACGTCGACCCCGCTGCTCCGCCAGGCGCAGCCTGCGGCGGATCACGGCCACTGCCAGGGCGAGCAGCAGCAGCACGATCCCGGTCTGCGCCACCACCAGCGGCACTGCCGTGGAGATGACCACCGGGACCAGTCCAAAAGCCGCATAGGAGGCCGCCGCCGCGACGGCCACGACCGCCGCCGCCAGCACCCATCCGATCCAGCCCGGCCCGCCGGGAGCGTCTCCATCGTGGGGTCTAGAGGTGCCGGGGCGGCTTCGGCAACTTCGGCAACGACCCCGGCCGAGGGGCTCGGCGGGGCGGGGCTCGACCGCCCGGCTGCGGCGGGTTCGCCGGCTGGCCGGCCAGCGGGTGGGCGACCGGCTGTCCGGACTGCTCAGCCTGCGCCGACGGCCCAGCCTGCGCTGTGGGCCAGGTGACCGGCATGGTGCTCGGCCCTCCCGTATCCACCGCCGGCTCCATGTAGCGGGTACGGCCGTCCTGCGCGGGCACCGGACGCGGCGGGACCGAGGGCGGCAGCTGAGGCGGCATCGGCGAGCGGCTCATGCCCGCACCTCGGCCCGGAAGCGGTAGCCGACGGAGGGACCGTCTCGATGTAGGGTGGGGTGGGTGGCGTCGTCGCCCAGGGCCTGGCGGATCTCACGGATGCGGTGATCGACGGCGCGCGTGGAGGTGGCGAAGTCGATGCCCCACAGGGGAGGCCAGCAGGGCGTCCCGGGTGTGGAGCTCGCCGGGATGGCTCATGAGGGTAGTCCAGGAGCATCGTGGCCTTCGGGGTGAGCGTCACCTCGCGTCCCGACAGGGTCACTCGCCGCGAGGTCCGCTCCAGGACGAGCTGTCCGGCCGTGAGCCGGGCGGCGGAGGTCAGCGGCTGGGCCACGCCACGGGTACGGCGCAGCACCGCGCGGATCCGGGAGGCGAGCTCGGCGGGGTCGAAGGGCTTGGACAGGTAGTCGTCGGCGCCGTCGTCGAGGGCCGAGACCCGCTCGTGAGGCGTCCACCTGGGTGAGCAGGATGATGGGGGTCAGGCCCCACCGGCCCTGACCCGCCGCACCAGCTCACGCCCATCCATCCTGGGCATGAGGACGTCGGAAACGATGATGTCCACCTGGTAGGAGGCCAGGATGTCCAGGGCCTCCACCCCGTCCGAGGCGAGCAGGACCCGGTACCCGCCGCGCTCCAGGTAAGGGCCCAGGGGCGGCGGATGGGGGCCTCCTCGTCGACGAGCAGGACGGTGGCGGACGGAACCGGTGCGGCGGGATGGGTCACGACAGACTCACTGGGAGAGCTTCCCGGTGGTGTTGCCGGCGCCGAGGTCCTGGATCGTCGGGTCGTCGCCCAGCCAGTGGACGGTGACGTTGGAGCCCTGGATGGTCAGGTGGTCGATGTCGCGGGCGTAGACGGTGACGTTGGAGCCCTGAACGGTGAGGGTGTCGACGTCCTCCGCGGCGACCTTGACGTCAGAGCCCTGAACCGCCAGCGTGTCGAGGTCGCCGACCAGGTTGAGGGTCGTTCCGGCTCCCTGGACGGTGTAGGTACCGGAGACCTCGGTGCGCTGACCGGTGCTCTGGATGTCCTTCCAGGTGGGGTCCGTGATGGGGGCGTCGTCGCCGTCCTTGTCGTCATCCGTGTCCCCGGCCTTGTTGCTGGGGGCCGTGGAGGCCTGGGCCGAGCCGCCGGAGGAGGACTGGGAGTCGGCCGTCGCGGCCCCCTTGGCATCGGCCTTGGACGCATCCTTGGAGTCGGCGCTCTGCGAGTCCTTCTGCTCGGACTGGGCGGCCGGCGTGCCGGAGTCCCCAGAGCCGGGCCGTTGACGGACAAGGAGCAGGCGCCCAGGGTCAGGGACAGGGGCCAGAGCGGCGGTACCGGCGAGAACGATCTTGGGCAGACGCATGATGGGTTCCTCTCAGGAATCATGGGGGATGTTGTACACAAAATACAATACCGGCCAGGTGTTCCCTCCTCGTCGCAGTGCTGTCGCAGAACTGCGACACCGGCCGCGATGATGCTCACGGGTCACTGGGCTTGCGCGGACAGGGACATTCTGCGCCGTCGGGGACCCTTGCTCGCAGCCGGGGGCATTCGACGCCGTCGGGGACAGGAATCCGGTCCCCGGACGCGCGGACTGTCCCCGACCGGAGGAGAACGCACCCCGGCGCGTGGAATGTCCCCGGCCAAGGCTCGCACCGCCACCGCGGCCCCTCAGTCCTCCTTCGAGGCGGCCGCCTTGCTCGACGCCGTCTTGGTAGCGGTCTTCTTGGTGGTAGTGGTCTTCTTGGCGGCGGTCTTCTTCGCCGTCGTCTTCTTGGCGGTGGTCTTGCGGGTGGTGCGCTTCTTGGCCGGGCCCTTGGCACGCTTGTCCGCCAGCAGCTCGAAGGCGCGCTCGGCGCTGATGGTGGCCGGGTCCTCGCTGCGGGGCACGGTGACGTTGGTCTGCCCGTCAGTGATGTAGGGGCCGAAGCGACCGTCCTTGATGACCACGGGCTTCTCAGTGGCCGGGTCCTGCCCCAGCTCGCGCAGCGACCCGCTGGCGGCCGCCTGTCCTCGGCGCCGCTTGGGCTGGGCGAAGATCTCCAGGGCCTGCTCCAGGGTGACGGTGAAGATCTGCTCCTCGGTCTCCAGGGAGCGCGAGTCCGTGCCCTTCTTGAGGTAGGGGCCGTAGCGGCCGTTCTGGGCGGTGATGTCCTCCCCCGACTCCGGGTCCTGGCCGACGACGCGCGGCAGGCTCAGCAGGTCCAGGGCCTGCTCCAGGGTCACGGTGGACAGGTCCATGGAGCGCAGGAGGCTGGCGGTGCGGGGCTTGGGCTTGGGCTTGGCCGCCTTGGTGGTCTTCTTCGCCTTCGTCGATTGTGCCGTCTTCGCAGTCGTTGCTGCCTTCGTCTCCTCCGCCTCGGCCGTCTCCTCGGGCTCGGGCAGGACCTCGGTGACGTAGGGGCCATAGCGGCCGTCCTTGGCGATGATGACGTGCCCGCTGACCGGGTCGACGCCGAGCTCGCGGCCGTCGTCGGCGGCGCGGGTGAAGAGCTCGCGGGCCTTGTCCACGGTCAGCTCGTCGGGGGCGAGGTCGGCCGGCACGTTGGCGCGCTTGCCCTCGGCGTCCTCCAGGTAGGGGCCGTAGCGCCCCACGCGCAGGGTGATGCCCTCGCCGATCTCGATGGAGTTGACGGCGCGGGCGTCGATCTCACCGAGGTTGTCCACCAAACCCTTGAGCCCCTGGGCGCGCAGCGCAGCCGCCGCGGCCTCGACCTCGCTTACGGCGGCCTGGGCGGCCTGCTCGGTGCCGGCCCCACCCTGCCCGTTGTAGAAGCGCCGCAGCCAGGCGACCCGGTCCTCCTCGCCGGCGGCGATCCGGTCAGGTCGCGCTCCATGGAGGCGGTGAAGTCGTAGTCGACGAGCTCGGCGAAGTTCTCCTCCAGCAGCCGGGTGACGGCGAAGGCGAGCCAGGTCGGCACCAGGGCCTGCCCGCGGTGGTCGACGTAGCCGCGGTCGGAGATGGTGGACATGGTGGCCGCATACGTTGAAGGACGACCGATCTCGCGCTCCTCAAGGGCTTTGACCAGGAGGCCTCGGTGTAGCGCGGCGGCGGCGTGGTCTCGTGGCCGGAGGCCTCGGCGTCAGGGCGGCCGGGCTCCTGCCCGGCGATCATCGCGGGCAGGCGCACGTCCTGGAGGTCCTGGCGGCGGCTCCGGCGTCGTCCTGATAGCGCTCGGCGTCGCGCCCCTCCTCGTAGGCGGCCAGGAAGCCGCGGAAGGTGATGACGGTGCCCGACGCCGTCAGGCCGGCCGTGGAGAAGGTGGGGCCGGGTCGCGCGACTCGCCCGGCCACGGGTGTCAGCGGCACCTCGACGGTGACCGTGGCAGTCGAGCCGACGGCGTCGGCCATCTGGGAGGCCACGGTCCGCTTCCAGATGAGGCTCGTAGAGGCGGAACTGGGCGCCGGTGAGCTCACCGGAGACCTGGGCCGGGGTGCGGAAGTGGTCGCCGGCGGGGCGGATCGCCTCGTGGGCCTCCTGGGCGCCCTTGGACTTGGAGGCGTAGACGCGGGGGCGCTCGGGGACGTACTCGGCCCCGTAGAGCTCGGCCACCTGCGAGGCGGGCTGCGGCCACGGCCTGACCGGACAGGACCGTGGAGTCGGTACGCATGTAGGTGATGAAGCCCGTTCTCGTAAAGGCCCTGCGCCACGCGCATGGTCTCGCGCGGGTTCATGCGCAGCTGCGGGAGGCCTCCTGCTGGAGGGTGGAGGTGGTGAAGGGGCGGCCGGGCGGCGCTTGCAGGGCTTGTCCTCCACGCCCACCACGCGCGGCTCTCCCCGGCCGATGGCCTCGGCCACGGCGGTGGCCCCCACCTGGTGGAGGTGGACGGCGGAGGCCTTGAGCGCGGCCGGGCGCAGGCTGGCCGTCGTCGTTGAAGTCGCGCCCGGTGGCCACGCGCCGCCCGTCGAGGGTGACGAGCCGGGCGGTGAAGGAGGCCTCCTGGCGGGCGGTGACGTCCACGGCGGACAGGACGGTGGAGAAAGTGGCCTCCACCCCCAGTAGGAGGCGGGCGGAAGGCCATGCGCTCGCGCTCGCGCTCGACGACGAGTCGGGTGGCCACTGACTGCACGCGCCCGGCGGACAGGCCGGCGCGGACCTTGCGCCACAGGACCGGGCTGACCTCGTAGCCCACGAGGCGGTCCAGGATGCGGCGGGTCTCCTGGGCGTCGACGAGGGTGGATGTCCAGGCTCGCGGGTGTTGTCCAGGGCCCGGGTGACGGCCTCGCGGGTGATCTCGGTGAAGACCATACGGCGCACCGGCACCTTGGGCTTGAGGACCTGCTGGAGGTGCCAGGCGATGGCCTCGCCCTCGCGGTCGTCATCGGTGGCCAGGTAGAGCTCGTCGGCCTCCTTGAGGGCCTTCTTGAGCTAGGCGACCGTCTTCTTCTTGTCAGGGTTGACGACGTAGTAGGGGGTGAAGTCGTCCTCGACGTCGACCGCGAACTTCCCGTAGGGAGCCCTTCTTCATGGTGGCGGGCAGGCTCGGAGGGCTGCGGCAGGTCGCGAATGTGCCCCACGGAGGCCTCGACGTCGAACTCCGGACCCAGGTAGCCGGCGATGGAGCGCACCTTGTTGGGGGACTCCACGATGACGGTGCAGTGGACACGTAAAGCCTTCCTCACGGGTGGTGCGCGGCTGGCCGCGACTGGGTGGGTCTGCGGGTGGTTGTCGCCGAGCCCCGACGTTCGCCACGGGATCGTGAGGATCCGGGCGATCCGGGGCCCCGACGAGGGGACGGTGGGGAGTCGGCGCGTGCCGGCTCCCAGCCGACTGTAACGCACCACCCACCTTTTTCCAACCAGGCAGTGCCCGGAAGAACGACTTTCGTCTCAGATGAGACTCGGCCAGGGGCGCTGCGCACGGCGGCCAGGCGCTGAGCGGCGATGTTCTCGTCGTAGGGCAGGTGCAGTCCGCGGCACTCGGCGGCCAGCTCGGCCGAGGGAACGGACCTCGGGGAAGCCTCGGGAGGTGAGCTGGGCGACCTCGTCGATGATCGGCGAGCCTGAGGGCCGGCCCCGCCGCCACGCAGGTCCACCCACTGCCCCAGGCGCCGGGCCGCCCGGTCCAGGCTGGAGGTCACGGTGTGCAGGGCGTCGTTGAGCCTGGGCGACCTGGGTGCCCCGGCCTGCAGCACGGGGCCCAGGCCGCGGATGCCGGACTCGAGCGCCTCGCACAGGTCCGTCAGGGAGTGCACGGCGTCCACCTCAGTGCCATCGAGGATGGACTGGGCGAAGCGCCCCACCATGAGGGTGATCAGGCGCATGAGGGCCACGGAGAAGCGCAGCTCGGTGACCGACTGGTGCAGGACCTTGAGCCGTGAGGGCAGCCCGTGCAGCTCGGCGCCCGCGACGCCGGTGAGCTCGGCGATGCGCTCACCGAGCATGAGCACCTTGGTCTGGGCGCTGTCGCCGACGTCGTGGGGAGACGAGGCTGGCCGATGCGCCCCACTCGCGCCTCCACCGCCCGGGCCGAGTCGTGGGTGGCCTCCATGGTGGTGATGAGGCGCAGGTACTCGTCGAGCTCGAAGACCAGGGCGTCGGTGTCCTTCTCCATGGCGGCCACCGCGTTGAGGATCCGGGCCACGGCGCCCAGCCCCTCGGGGGCGGCCGCCGGGACGCGCACCCCGGCGGCGACCAGGGCGGCCACCTCACGCGGCAGGGTCACCAGGGTCATGTCGTGCAGGGAGGGGGAAGCCCAGGGCCGCCAGCTCCGCGGCCAGCTCACGGCCGCCGAACTCACCGAGCTGGTGGCGCGAGGCGCCCCGGGCCTGAAGGTCGCGCTCCTTGGTGCGCACCCGGCGGTAGGCCTCCTCGACCCGGTCTCTGGTCGCAGTGTCCATCGGCTTGATCCGCACCGACAGGAAGCCCTGGCGCAGCGGCACGATGGTGGCGAAGACCCGGTAGTCCAGGCCGTCCACGGCACGGTTGGTGATGTAACCGCAGGCCGGGCGCCGGGTCTGCAGGTCGTCCCAGATGAGGCGGAACAGACCCGCCGGCATGTCCAGGTGACGAATGATGTTGTGCGGAGCCCCGATGAGACGCTCGCGCGAGTAGCGCGATAACGTATCGAACGTCCGGTTCGTGTTCTGAATGACGCCTTTGAGATCCGTGGTGGAAAAGAAGATGTCCTGCGGATCGAACAAACGCTCGTAACCGACCTGCGACTCCATGGTGCTTTCCTTCGGGGTAAATAATTCGCGGGAGCACCTCGCCAGAGGACTATTCCTTCAGCTCCTCACACAGTGCCGGGAAGAAGGTAACGAAACGTACGTGCCCGCGGAAGACAATTTATGACATTGTCACCAATAAGGTGGGTCCTATCTTGTAGATTATCTCCAATTACTCCCCCAGGTGACTCAGGGTCTCGCGGACGGTCGCCACCCGCTGACGGATGACGGGTTCGTCCAAGGTCACGACGACGCCGCGGGCCTTGGCGGCCAGCTCGGCCAGCGAGGCCGTCTCCGGGAAGCCCTGCTCACCCACGGCGACGGCCTCACTCAGGGCCGCCTCAGCATCGACGCCCTCGACGAGCGCCTGGGCCCCCTCGTCCTGAAGAGCGCGGATCCAGCGCTGGAAGGGCCGCTTGACGCGGTCGAGGTTGCTGACCACGGATCGCAGGTCGCCCTCCAGGCGCTCGGCCAGGTTGGCCGCCTCCTGGCAGGAGGGCACGAGCTCCTCAGGTCGGAGAGCATCGCCTCGGCGAGGTCGCCGATGGCGTCGGCGGACTCCCCCTCCTGGCCGTCCAGGACGGCGGCGGCGAAGATGCCGGCCATGAGGGTGTGCAAACGCATCATCGAGCTGCGGAAGCGCACCTCGGAGGCCGCCTCGTAGAGCGCCACGAGGGAGGAGTTGAGCTGGCGCAGCACCTCGACTGCCTGAGCCCCGCGCTCGCTCGACGCGCTCGGAGACGTTGGGAACGGAGGACTCGGCGTCGGGGCTGGTCACCTCCCCATGAGGGAGCCCACGCGGTCGGCCCGGTCGATGACCGAGCGCACCCCGCCGGCCCAGGGCCCAGGCCGTTGATGAGCTCCTGGTACTCGCCGAGGCTGGTAGATGAGCTCGTCGGTGTCCCGCTCGATGGCGGCGACGGCCTGGAGGACGGCGGACATGGGGTTGTCCGACTCGGCACGGAGCGGCACCGCACCCCTCGACGACCAGCAGGGCCAGGGCTCCCGCGGAGGCGGCCCGGGCGAAGTTGTGCAGGTCGTGATACTGAAAACTCGCCAGCTCCTCGGTCAGCAGCGCGGCCCCGTGCTCGGCGACCTCCCGGCGCCCGTGGCTCCTCCTCGGCGTAGGCGCGCTCGGCGGCCCGCACACGGGCGTCAGATCTCCTTGACGGGGTGAACATGGCGTGGTTGGTGGGGCGCACGCGCACGGACAGGTAGCCGTCGGCCAGCGGGGCGATCGTGGCGAAGACCCAGTAGTCCCGCCCGTCCTTGGCCCGGTTGAGCACGTAGACGCAGGAGGAGCGCCCTGCTCGAGCTCGTCCCACATGAGCTTGAAGGCCCCGGCGGAGCATGTCGTCGTGCCGAATAATGTTGTGCGGAGAGCCGACGAGGGCTCCTCGGAGCCTGTGACGGGACAGCGAATCGAAGACCCGGTTGGTCCTGCGAATGACACCTTGGTATCCGTCGTCGAGAAGAACAGGTCCTCGGCACCGAAGCGGCGCTCGTTGCCATCGACGTATTCCATGTCTCCTGCCCGTGGCTGTAGTGAGGGATGTATGAGGGAAAGAAGGCCGACGCCGATTCACCGACGGCGACACGCTGGATGAGGGACGGCCGAGATACCACTGGACCGTTTCTCTATGGGGTGACGTTACGAAGTAACGTTCCGGTGCATACGAATGTGAAGATCAACAACCAAGACGCATGACCACTTAAGCATGTCACAGCGCTCGCGTCGCCGCGTCTCCGTTCGGTCTCAGATCGGTAACACAGTCGAGACACAGGTTGCGCTGTGGTCGAGCACAGCGCCTTCCTGTTGAATAGACGACGTGACTAACGCCCCCACCGAGAACCTCACCCGTGCCGACGGCTCCCCCTTGCGCGTCCTGGTCGTCGATGACGAGCAGATGCTCGCCGACCTGCTCGCCTCCGCCCTGCGTTACGAGGGCTGGGAGGTCACCACCGCCGGGACCGGGATCGCAGCCGTGCGCTCGGCCCAGGAGATCGACCCCGACGTCATCGTCCTGGACATCATGCTGCCCGACTTCGACGGTCTGGAGGTCATGCGCCGGGTGCGCGGCCACCGCCCGAACGTGCCGGTCCTGTTCCTGACGGCCAAGGACGCCGTCGAGGACCGGGTGGCCGGGCTGACGGCCGGCGGCGACGACTACGTCACCAAACCCTTCTCCCTGGAGGAGGTCGTGGCCCGGCTGCGCGCCCTGTTGCGGCGCTCCGGGGCCAGCGAGGAGAAGCAGGCCTCCTTGCTGGAGGTCGGGGACCTGCGCATGGACGAGGACTCCCACGAGGTCTGGCGCGGCGAGGACGAGATCCAGCTGACCGCCACCGAGTTCGAGCTGCTGCGCTACCTCATGCGCAACCCCCGCCGGGTCCTGTCCAAGCCGCAGATCCTGGACCGGGTGTGGAACTACGACTTCGGCGGGCAGGCCAATATCGTCGAGCTGTACATCTCCTACCTGCGCCGCAAGATCGACAAGGGCCGCGAGCCCATGATCCACACGATGCGCGGCGTCGGATACGTCCTCAAGCCGGCCGCCGGCACCGATGAGCGCCACTGAGCGCCCGCCGATGTCCCAGCAGCCGGCACCGACCCGGCGGCGGATGAGCCTGCGCGCGTGGAGACCCGGCTCGCTGCTCACGCCTCCTCGCAGTCTGCGCACTCGGCTGGTGGTCGGGGTGCTCGGGCTGGTGCTGGTCATGGCGGCGGTCATGAGCGCCTTCTCCACCGTCAGCCTGCGCCACACGCTCATGGCGCGCACGGACAGCCAGGCTGATGGCGGCTGCCCAGCGCGCCGCCGACAAGCGCCATGACCTGACGCAGGAGGCCAGGAAGGCCTCCGATGAGGCGGCCCAGGAGGGCGCGGACAAGCCGGGCGATCAGCCCGACGAGGGCCCGACAGGGGCCGACGGCGGCCCCGGCAAGGAGGGTCCCTCCGGGCCTCGACGCCGCCGGGCAGTCGACCGGCACGCTGACGCTCATCACCACGCAGACCTCGTCCTCCGACACTGCGAGCAGTGAGACCGCCGCTTACATCGACAAGAACGGCCACTACGCGTCCATCTCCAAGGAGGACTGCCGGCTGCTGCTGTCCCAGGCCACGGAGGACCACCCCGTCACCGTGCACCTGCACCACCTGGGCAGCTACCGGGTGGTGGCCACCCGCGACGAGGCCTCGGGCAGCACGGTCATCACCGGGCTCTCCCTAGAGGGCGACAAGGGGCTCATCCGCACCCAGGCTGCTCATCAGGCTGACGGTGGCCCTGCTGGGCGCCCTCGTGGTGGCCCTGGCCGGGCGGACCATGGTGCGCTCCTCGCTGGCGCCCCTGGAGCGGGTGGCCCGCACCGCGCAGCGCGTGGCCTCCCAGCCGCTGGAGCGCGGCGAGGTGAGCATCGAGGACCGCGTGGAGAAGGCGGACCTGGACTCCTCGGCCGAGGTCGGTCAGGTCGGCGGCGCCCTCAACACGCTACTGGGGCACGTGGAGTCCGCCCTGGGCGCGCGCCAGCGCTCGGAGACGCAGGTGCGCCAGTTCGTGGCCGACGCCTCCCACGAGCTGCGCACGCCGCTGGCCTCGATCCGCGGCTACACCGAGCTCATCCGCCGCGAGGGGGCCGACGCCGACCTGCCGGAGGAGGCCACCTACGCCCTGGAGCGCGTGCACTCCGAGTCGGTGCGGATGACGGCGCTCGTCGAGGACCTGCTGCTGCTGGCCCGTCTGGACGCCGGGCGCGGGCTGCGCCGCGAGGAGGTGGACCTGGTCGGCCTCCTGGTGGACACGGTGGCCGACGCCCGCGCAGCCGGCCCCGACCACGACTGGCAGGCTGGATCTGGCCGTCCTGGAGCCGCCCGGCCGACGCCACGCCGGAGGAGGCCGAGGACTTCCTGCCCGAGCCTCCGCTGGTCATCGGTGACGAGGCCCGTCTGCGTCAGGTCGTCGTCAACCTCCTGGCCAACGCCCGGGTCCATACGCCGGCCGGTAGCCACGTGACCACGACGCTGGCCCGCGAGGGGACACACTCATCGTGCGCATCCACGACGACGGCCCGGGGATCGCCCCCGACGTGCGCGACCGCCTCTTCGAGCGCTTCGCCCGGGGGGACTCCTCGCGCGAGCGGCGCACCGGCTCCACGGGCCTGGGCATGTCGATCGCGCTGGCCATCGTCCAGTCTCACGGCGGGAGCATTGACGTCGCCTCCTCCACCGCGCCCGAGGACCACGGGACCACCTTCAGCGTCAGGCTCCCGGCCGCCGTCGTCGAGGAGTAGGGCCGCGCGTCAGTCGCGGTGGCGGGCGTCGTGCTTGCGGCGGGTGCGGCCCCAGTCGGTCAGCGAGACGAGCGCGGACAGGGTCAGGCAGGTGACGCCGACAACGGCCACCGACCCGGTGGCATAGGCGCCGAAGAGCTGCCAGCGCGTCTCCGGGCCGTCCAGGTGCCACCACACCCAGGCCCCCAGGCCGAGCGCCCCCAGGGTGCACACGACGCCGGCGGCCGCCATGAGAATGTTGGCGACGAGCTGGTGCCACAGGCGCGGACCGGCGGCCGTCACGGGGATCGTCCCCACGGTGGTCAGTCCGGGCACCTCACCGGAGCTCTCCTCCCCGGTCCCCTCGCGCAGCGACCAGGGGGCGCGCCAGGCCCCGCCGGCTACGGCGAGGGCGCCCCAGGACACGGGCACGAAGATCCCGGCCAGGACGTCGGAGGGGCGGTGCCACTGGCACACGAGGGTGGAGTAACCCATGGCAACGGTGAACAGCCCCCCGGCCCAGGCCGACAGCGGCCGCCAGCGCCGCCCGGACAGAAGGATGAGGGCGACCGCGGCGGAGGCCGCCATGGTGGTGTGCCCCGAGGGCAGGGTGTTGGCGTTGTCCCAGCGCTCGGTGATGTCGAAGTCGGGTCGCCACAGGATCCGGTACTTGAGGATCTGGGTGGTCAGGTTGGCCCCGACCACGGCGACGACGGCCCACACCGCACGCCGGTGGCTGCGCCGCAGCAGGCCGATGACGAGGATCGTCACCACCAGGACGACCGCGGCCGGCATCGACACCACCGACAGGAGCCTGCGGGCGTGGGCGCTCACGTAGTGCGAGCCGATCTCCGAGCCCTCCAGGGCCATGGCGTCGAGGGCCTGGCCGGTGTGGGTGAACACGAACAGCCCCCACAGGCCGAGCGTCGCCGCCAGGCAGGGACAGGGGCCAGCAAGCCCCCGCGCAGGCGCAGCTTGTCCCAGGGAGCGGGAGGACTGCGACTGAAAGGAGGCCACCGGCCGATCGTAGGTTCTGGCACGCACCAACCAATAGGAAGTCAGCAGCGATTCCTGTGCGGGACTGCTCACGACTCGCGTGCCTCCAGGTCGCTGAACGGGTCCTCCCCCTGGCCCCCTGCGGCCGGGGTGATCGGCCCGTAGGGGGAGGCGGTCCGCGGTTCCTGCGGCTCAGTGGGCGCGTCCTTCAGGTCCGGGGAGGCGTCGCTTCCGGCGCTCTGCCCCGCGGCGGCCGATGGGCTGATGACCTCGAGCTCGCTGGTCTCGTCGGTGAACTGCGCATCCGCTCCGGCGGCCCCGACAGCCCCGGCAGCGCCGATGACGTCCTGCAGGGGACGTCCGGGCCAGCGCTCGGGCGCGCCGTCGTCGGGTGAGTCATCACCGCGGCCTGCCTCGCGGGCGTCTGAGCCCTTGGCGGCTCGCCCGACGGCACCCCGGGAGCGGCGACGGCGCGTCCACCACAGGCGCACGAGGATTCCGACGACGACAGCCAGGATGATGACGACGGCCACGATGATGGCCTTCATCCAGGTCTGCATGGGGGCGGGCAGGGCCTTGGCCTCCTCGGCCGCGGCGGCCGTGGGGTCCATGGGGACGCGCTCACCGGTGACCAGGAGGCGGTGGGAGTTGACGCCGTAGGGCGTACAGGTGATGAGGGTGACCAGGTCGCGTCCGGGGACCTTGCGCAGGGAGTCGGTCTCCTCGGGCTTGACGACGGTGATGTCGTTGACCTCGTACTTGAGGGTCTGCCCCAGGGAGGAGACGTAGAAGACATCGCCCTTCTTGAGCCTGGTTGAGGTTGTCGAACATGGTCGCGGTGGACAGCCCGGTGTGACCGGTGAGGACCGAGTGGGTGGAGGGGCCGCCCACCGGCAGGCTCGTGCCGAACAGGTGCCCGACTCCCTCTGTCAGGGTGCGGCTGTCGGTGCCGTGATAGATGGGCAGGCTCACGTGGATGGAGGGGATGACGATCCGGGCCGCGACCGGGTCGATATCCATCTCGTGGAGGTGAGGCCTGGTACTGGGGGTGTCGGGGCGCTGCGACTCGAGCCAGGGTCGAGGATCGGCGCGCTCTCAGGTTGTTGTTGTAGGTCTCGGCGGAGGCGCGCTCGCTGGCGATGGTCTCGGGCGGCCGAGTTCACGGTGGCGGTGTACATCTTGGCCAGGCGCTGCTGCTCGTCGTTGTTGTGCTGGGTCGCCATGACCGGGTAGAGGGAGGACGGCGACGCCGACGAGCACCAGGACCAGCGGCAGCCAGGTCAGGAAGCGCTCACGCAGGACCTTGCGGCGGGCCGCCTTCTTCAGGGTCAATCTCCGGGGAGGCGGGGCCGTCGGGGAAACAGGGGCCGGGCTGCGGGGCCGCGTCGTCGAGTTCCCCTGGGCCTGGCTGGTGCGGGCCTGGGTGATGCGGTCACGAAGTGATGGGAGTAGCGCTGTCACGGAGAACCGTGCCTTCCTGCGTCGGGTTGTCTGCGGAGCTCGCTGCGAGAGACGGGTGGGGATTGGTGGTGGCTTTAACGATTGGCAGGGAGGATCCCTGCGACGCCCGTGTGGGGAGACGGGTTCTCCCGCCTCCCCCAAGGAAGCAGTCAGCGTGATGACGGCCGGCTGGGGCCGGTCACCTCAGTGGCTGCCAGGGCGCCAGAGGCTGTCAGTGCTGGCAACGTGACGGCGCTTGTTGGCGTAGGCGACCACCGCGCCACCGGCCACCAGCAGGGGCGCCGGCAACGGTCAGGAAGATGACGCCGTTGGCACCGGTCAGCGGCAGGCGGAAGCCGGCGTTCTTCGGGACGTCGGTGACGGTGACCTCGGTCGCGGCCTTCTTCTCGGCCTTCTCAGCCAGGACCCGGAAGGGGAGCGGGTCGGCCTGGAGGTTGTAGCCCTCAGGGGGCCTTGGTCTCCACGAGGCAGTAGTAGTCCTCGTCGGTCAGGCTGGTCCTTCTTCGCACCGTTGACGTAGTCGTTGGCGCGCAGGTAGTTGATCTCCACGGTGCCCTGGCCGGCGGTGGTGAAGGTCTTCTCCCCACCGATGGTCAGCGGGTCGACGGTCTGGGTGCTGGGGTCGGAGTCACGCAGCGTGGCACCGCTGGCGGTCTTGGTGCACTCGTAGACCTGGAACTGGGCACCGTTGTACTTGGTCTTGTCGGCCAGGTCGTCCGTACCGGTCTTGGTGAGAACCACCTTGCCGTACTTGGAGAGCACGGGGGTGGTGGGGATGCCAGGGGATGTCCGTAGTGGTGCCGGGGTTGTTCGGGTCCCAGGTGAAGTTGGGGCTGTCGTTGGGGATGAGGCCCGCGGTGTTGGACAGGTCGCCCTCGAGGGTTGACGGCGGCGTCGAACTTGGCGGTCAGGGTCACCTCGATCTTGGTGTCACCGTTGCCGTTGTAGCGCGCCTCGGAGGCCTTGCGGCGGCCTTCCTCGGTGAGCTGGATGGTGGCCCAGTTGTGGTCCTTGCCCTCGGCGGTGATGAGGTTGTAGTCGGTGCCGTTCGCCAGGGTCGCCTCGTTCTGCCCGACGATCTTGACGACCGGGGTCAGGGCGTCCTTGTTGATGCGCTTGTCAAGGCGGTCAACGACCTCGTAGCGCTTGATGCGCGCACCGCCGGGGTAGTCCACCTTCGGGATGGAGGTGGTGATGGTGTAGGTGATGTCGCGCCCGGAGCCGGGGGCCGGCTTGTCCGTCACCTGCTTGTCCACACCGGAGAGGGTGTTCTTGGGGTAGACGTGGACGTTGTAGTTCCACTTGGCGGTGTCCTGCGGGTTGGTCATCGGCAGGGTGACGACGAAGTCCTCGGCCGGGATGACCTTGTCCGGGGTGCGCGTCTCGCTGACGAGGTAGGCACCGACCTCGGTCTGGGCGTCGGTGAAGGAGGCCAGACCGTCAGCACCGGTAGTGATCTTCTGGACGGTGTTGCTCTTGAGGGCACCGGCCTTGACCACGTCGCCCTTGAGGTCGGCGAGCTGCTTCCAGCCGTCGTAGGTGGTCAGGTCCACGTTCAGCTTGGTGATCGTGAACTCGACGTCGGAGACGGGCTTGCACTCGGCCTGGGGGTCCTCGTTACCGGTCCCTCCTTGACGCCGTTGGTGTCGGTCTGCTCGCACTTGTGGACGGTCAGCGTGGTGGCCGCGTCGGGGTCGATGGTGGAGCCGTTCGGGTCAGCGGGTGCCGCCGCGCCGGTCGGGGCGACGAGCGCGCCGGCGGCGAGCGTCATCGCAGCGGCGAGGCCGAGGCCCCGGCGCGTGTTGAGGGAGTGCATTGCTGTTCTCTCCTGTGTTGTTGGGATGAATGAGGGATAGAAGGGGTGACCCGCGCGCGACGGAGCGGAGTCGTGGGTTCTTCTCGCGATCAGGCTGAGCGCCCGAACGAGGAAGTCTTTCGTTGACGCAGTGCCAGCAGGCCGGCGCCGGTGATGGCCGCGATTCCGACGGCGATGTTCATACCGATTCCGCGTCCACCGGACAGCGGCAGGGTGCCGATCTGGAGGTCTCGGACGGTGATGGTGTCGTCGGACTTGCTGGCACCGCTGCGCGAGACCGTCAGGGCCGAGCCGCCGGGAGTGGCGGTGATGAGCTCGATGCCCGTGTCGGTCACCTTGAAGCGGGCCGGCTTGGCCATGAGCTGGTGCCCGGCGGGAGCCTTGGTCTCCACCAGCCAGTACTCGCGGTTGATGGCCAGTCCCGTGGTGGTGAAGGTTCCGGTTCCCTTGCCGCCGGTGAAGGTCACGCCGTCGGTCAGGGGCTTGGCACCCGGGGTGGAGGGTCCATCGGGTAGAGGTCGAAGGCCGCGTCGTCCAGGGGGCCCTGGCTGCCGGTCTTGACGATCGACAGGATGCGCTTGCCGGCATTGGGCGAGACGTTGGCGCAGGCCACGTCGTGGTCGGGCCGGGTGTCGGAGTCCTTGCCCGTCTGAGGCACGACCTTGTTGTAGAGGCCGTGGCCGGGAACGAGGCGCCCTTGTCCGTGGTGCAGGGACAGCAGGCTCATCGCGGTATCCGGTGACCGACGGGTCGATCTTCACCGTGAAGGTGACGGTGTAGCGGATCGTCAGGCCCGAGTAGAGGGTCTCGTTGTCGGACAGGGCGGTAGGAGCCGTCGGCCTGGGCGTTGACCGTCCGGGTCGGTCCCATCTCGCGCTGCACCTTGACCAGGGTCGGGTTGAGCCCGGGGGCGAAGGAGGGCTTGTCGTTGATGGGTCCGGTGGACACCGACAGCGATCCCTCGTTGACCACGCTCACGGTGTAGACGACGTCGAAGGTCGAGCCGTTGCCGGGCTGGGTGGTGACCTCCTTGGAGAACTTCAGCTTGCCGTCGGTGGACAGGCAACCGTGGTTGTTCCCGTCACCGTCAGTGTCACCTTCCATGGCGATGGTGTTGACCAGGCCGGAGGGCTTGCCGTCGGCACGCTGGTGACCGCACTGGAAGTCGGCCTCATTGAAGCCCGGGGTGTTCTCACGGACCGTGAAGGTCATCTGCATCGTGAAGGTGCGGCTGCCGCCGTCGGCCCCGGCCCGGGGAGCGGCGGCGAGGCGCTCGCCGGTTCCGCCCTTGATGAGGGTGATCGAGCCGTTGAGGGTTCCGTTGGCCGGGTTGATGGCGGGCAGGGTGACGCCCTGGGCGTCGACTCCCTTCTCCAGGACCTTGATCCGGCTCAGGCGGGTGCCGGTGGGCATCTGCGGGGTGTCGGTGAGGTCGGCGGCCACCGGGCTGGCGACCAGCGAGGTGTTGGTGACCGTCACCGTGTAGCTGGAGGTGAAGGTGCCATCACTGTTGCGGACCACGTCGAGCGGGGTCTTGGAGGCCTTGAACTGGGGGTTGGCGGGCAGGGTGCCGCAGTGCCGCAGCCTCCTTGGGCTGCCCGTCGCCCTTGGTGGTCACTGAGGCCTTGTTGTAGATGGCCTTGCCCTGACCGACGGCGCCCGGGGTGCAGGTTCCCTGGATGCCGGGCAGTCCGGCGTCGGGTCCGGAGACGTTGAGCACCACCGTGTAGGTGTGCTTCTGGCCCGCGGGCAGGGAGATGCCGGTCTTGACGTAGGGCACCCCGGCCTGAGGCGTCTCGGTGCCGTTGATGGCGCCACCTGAGATGCTGACCTTGTGGACGGTGACCCCGGTGGGGACCTGCCAGGCGTCGTTGAGGTCGTAGGTGAGGCCCGCCCTGGCGGAGGGGTTGGTCACCGTGATGGTGTAGGTCTGGTCGAAGGTGGTGCGACCGTTGACCTTCTCGGTGCTCTTGGTGACCTTGCTGAAGGTCTTGTCGATACCGGCGTGCGGGACGACGGAGTTGACGACCTTGATCCGCACGGCTCCCTGCGTGGAGTCGGGCACGGTGAAGGTGACACCGCCGGCGTTGCCGTTGGTCGGGGCCACGGCGGTGGAGGCGAGCTCCCGCTCCTGGTTGCCCGGGTTGGTGACCACCTTGAAGGCGGCCGGGTCCTTCCAGCTGACGCTTCCGCCGGCTGCGGTTCCGGGCTGCTTGAGTCCCCTGGCGTCACGAGCATCCTCGGTGACGGTGCAGGTGGCACCCACGCGCTGGGCGGGCAGGTTCGCGGCATTGCCCTGGGCGTCCACCGTGATCTTGCCGGTGGAGGCACCCTTGCCGTCGGGACCCGGGGTGCAGGTGTAGCTCAGGGAGTAGGAGCCGGCCGTGGCGGCGTCGGAGGCGCCCTCAACGCTCTTGACCGCGCTGACGGGGGTCTGCTGGGGCTTCTGGTGCACGACGCAGGTGACGTTCTTGCCCTCCCCCAGCACGAACTTGTTGTCCGCGCTGACGGGCACGTTGCTGCCGTCGTCGTTGGTGCAGACCCAGGGGCCGTTCTGAGAGTAGCCCTCGGGGCCGTTGCCCGCGGACAGGCCGTAGGTGCCGCCGGCGGTGTAGACCTTGCTGACGGCGGGCGTGCCGCTGGCACCGGTGATGGTCTTCTGCCCGAAGAGCCCATCGGTGGCGGGCTTGGCGGTCAGGGTCCATTGCTCGGGCCTGGCGCTGCCGCCATCGACGATGTTGACGAGGGTGACGCGCCCACGGCCGACGACGTACTCGTTGTGCCAGACGCACTTGACAGCGACCTCTTCCTGGCGCTCGGCCAGCTGGGTCTCATCGAGGCGGATGGTGCGCTGGTCGAGGTTCACGGAGTCCGACTTGTCCAGACGGGTGGTTCCGTCACGGCGCAGCAGCGGGGCGCTGCCGTTCCCCACCGTGCAGCTGACGTCACGCAGGAACCAGCCGGTGGACCAGACGTCACCAGTCCTGCGGTCAACGGAGGCCTGCGGAGTGGTGCCCGCCTCCTGCACCGTGGCGGCGTCGTTGGGGGCCAGTAGGGTGTAGCTCTTGGGGTCGACGTCCTCACCGCCCCAGGTGGGGGTCAGGGACTTGGGGGTCCCCCAGGTCCTTGCGCCGAAGGTTCCTTCCGGTGAGGCGTTGACGTAGTTGAAGGTCGGGATCGTCAACGATCCTTGAACCGATGAGTCCGCCTTGACGTCCTTGGCGAAGGTCACCGGACGCTCCTGCTCGATGGAGCCGTAGAGGCAGCCGTAGGAGACGGCCCGCTCACGGGTGATGAAGCGCTCCTCCAGGTTGGAGGTCTCGGCCTTCTCCATGTCGGGTCGGCACTCCTGGTTGTTTCCGTTGTTGACGAATCCCCACAGCTTGAGCTTGTACTTGATGCCGGTGTTGGGGTCCGTCCAGGCGGTGTCGGAGCGGTCGGACTTGATGTCGAGGATGTCGTCGGCGCAGCTGTGTCCGATCTTGTCGGTGAAGTCCTGGGTCATGACACCGTTGAACCAGACCAGGGAGCCGTTCTGGTACATGTAGGTGTAGGTGGACCCGTCGTAGTAGCCGACCCTCCCGTACTGGTCGTAGGCGTACTGCGTCCTGACCGTCTGATTCTCAGTGGCGTAGTCACCGATGATGAGCTTGCCGTTCGAGTCGAGCTTCCCGGTGCACGTGTTGATCGTGTCGAACTCACTCCACGGGAAGTCGGCCTGAATCGTCTGGGCGGTGTTGATGTTGAAGCTGCCGTAGTAGGTGGTGCCCTTACCCTGGGAGGGGTTGGTCACGGAGCTGTTGTCGGAGTAGATCGGGCTGTTGACGTGGCGCATCCGCCCCACAAGGAAGACGTTTCCGGCCTTGACGCTCGTGGTGTTGGAGGGCTGGAAACCCAGCGAGGTCTGCACATCCCCCGGCTCACCTTGGTAGGAGGTGGGGCAGGGACTATTCAGATTCCCACGCCCATAACCGACCGCCGCGTACTGATTGGAACTGCCGCGAACATAGTCGGTCCAGTAGTTATTGGACCCCGGCGAGTAGCGGGTGCAGGCACGCGAGTATGCCCACTCCCACGGGTAGGAGTTGTAGCCGTACCCGTTCACCGTGTCGTACACACGATCAACAGTGTCAATGGTGCGCACATAGGCGATCTGCACCGCGGTGTCCCCCAGGGGAATGGTGAGGTCACCGGTGGAGGCGTCCGCGGGAGGCGCCGTCCACGGCAGCGACACCATGGTCACCAGGACGACCGCAAGAGAACCGACCACTGCACAGAATCTGCGCAGTAGTCCTTCACGCCCGCACTGCGGGCGACGTGATGACTGGGACATGCCGATGGATTCCGATCATGAGGGATGGGTGCGCGGGGAGCGCACGACAACTGTGACTGCCGAGGAATGTAGGTCATCCGACCTCTTCCTCAACACCTCAGAATCGGCTCACGGGGCAACAATCGCGCATCATTGCACGCCGCAGACACTTTCCCTTGGAATGGCGCGGAACAGCGCGGGTTTCAGTTGTATCTCATTGATGACGGAGGCGTCACGACAATAGAGGAAAGACAACAACAAACCCACAGATATCTCAGAACGGAATCATACCCACCGGGCGTTCGCCGTCATCTATTTCCCTCACAGCCCCATTCAGTCCATTGTCAGTTTCCTGGGTGCAGGAATCCTGTGGTCAGAAGATGACGGGCCGCCTCAACCATCTCCGCACGCAGCGCAGCCGCGTCGGCAGCGTTCAGCTCACTGAGGACGGCGACCGCGGAGGCGACCTGCCCGACGCTCAGCTCGCCGTCAGCCACCCCGGCCAGGGCGGCCACCGCCGTGGAGGCCTGCAGAGTACGCCCCAGCCCTCCGCCCTGACGCAGCAGGATGACCGTGGGCTCGGCGGCACCCGGAATGAGGTGACGCTCCTCGGTGACATCGGGAGCCAGGAGCGGGCACAGGTCGGCGACGGCCTCGTCGTCGAGGCCGGCAAGGCGCTCGCGCACCTCCAGCACCTCGGCGACATGCGGCCCCAGGACCCCCTGACCGGAGGTGGTCACCTCCTCCAGGAGACGCCAGGGCTCACGGGGGCACCGGGGACGGTGGACGATGAGGTAGCCGAAGCCGATGCACCGCACGTCACGGGCCTCGAAGTCGTCGATCCACGCCTCCAGGGCGGCGTCGAAGGCCTCAGGGTCGCGCTCGGGGGTCAGGCCGCCGTCGCGCAGCCACATGGTGGCGTACTCCACCGGGTCCTGAAGCTCGCGCTCAAGGATCCAGGCGTCGAGCCCCTCGGGGAGCCAGGCGGCCACGGCGTCGCGCCACGAGCCGGCGCCACGATGCTCCCAGTTGCCGAGCATGACCGCGCTCGCCCCGGGCTCGAGGTGCTCGCCGAGCCCGGCGACGAGCCCCGGCAGGATAGGGCCGCCGGCGTCGCGGTACTCCATGAGGGGCAGGCCGGCCTCGCGCACCGCCGGCGGAGTAAGGACGAAGGGCGGGTTGGAGGCGATGAGGTCGAAGCGGCGGCCGGCCACCGGCTCCAGGAGGGAGCCGTGCAGGAGCTCCAGGCGGCCCACGCCCGAGGCTGTGTCGGGAGCGGAGGCGGCGCCGGAGCCGGGGGCGACGTCGAGAGCGCTCGGAGTTCCTGGGGCGCCGGTGACGCTCACGCCGGCCAGGGCCGCGTTGAAGGCGGTGAAGGCCAGGGCGCGCGCGGAGATGTCGGTGGCCACCACGTGCTCGGCGTGACGCAGCAGGTAGAGGGTCTGGATGCCGCAGCCGCAGCCCAGGTCCAGGGCGGTGCGCACGGGCGTGCGCGGGGTCAGGCCCGCCAGGGTGAGGCCGGCGCCGCCGACGCCCAGGACGTGATCGGGGGCCAGGGCCCGGCCGGTGACGAGCTCGCCCAGGTCGGAGGCCACCCACCAGCGGACCTCACCGGCGTCGTCAACGGCCTCGTGGGGGCGCAGGTCGACCAGGGCACGGACGCACCCGGTCTCGTCGGGCTCGCCGACCAGGCCGATGGCGGCGGCGCCCGCCGCTGTCGTGCGAGGCAGGGCGGCGTCGAGGGCGGTGACAGGGACCGGATCGCCGAGCATGAACAGGGCGGTCAGGACGGCCACGGGCGAGGAGGCGGCCCCGCCGGCCAGGGCGGCGCGCACGGCTCGCAGGGCGGGCAGGCGGATCTCGCGGCGCAGGGCGGCGTCGGCAACCTCCCCCAGGAGGGCGGCCACCGCCTCCACGCCCCAGCCGGAGTCTGCCAGGTCCGCCCGCAGGCTCGCCGCCTGCTCGGGCGTGGCCGCCGGGGGCGGGAAGGAGGAGGACTCAGAGGCGGACCGGGCGCTCGCAGGGCTCATGGAACCGACCGTAACGCGGGGCTCCACTCATCTCCGGCGCCCCGCCGCACGAGGGGACTCCGGGCACCCGAAGGCTCACAGGAGACGGGCGGCGAGCTCGGCGTACTGGCGGGTCCTGACCTCGACGTCGTCGATGTAGCTGATGAGCATGACCTCCTCGGTGCCGTGGTTCTCGGCGAAGGAGGACAGGGCCTGGGCGACCTCGTCGTAGGTGCCCACGATGATGGCGGTGTCGCGCTCGAGGTAGCGTTCGACCTCGGCGCGGTAGGCGGCATCGAGAGTGGCCGGATCACGGAAGCGCATGGGGCGGCCGGTGCGCAGGCTGAAGCGGGCGTCGGCGGCCACGAGGGCCTGCTCACGGGCCTCCTCGCGGGTGGCGGCGGCGCTGACGCACAGGGCGGAGAGGGTCTGGCCCCCGTGGATGGAGCCGCGGCCGGACCCCTCGGGGAGGTGGGCGCGGTAGTGGTTCATGATCTCGACCTGCTGGTGGCCGGTGAAGAACTGGGCGTAGGCGTAGTTGAGGTCGTGGACGCCGGCCCAGGCGGCCGACTGCCCCGAGGAGCCCAGGAGCCAGACCTCCGGCATCTGGGCCGGGAGGGGTGGACCTCGACGGAGGCGTAGGGGTGGGTGGCGGGAAAGCTCGTCGCGCAGGAGGGCGACCGTCTCCTCGATGAGGGTGTTGATGGCGTCGGGGTCGATGACGCGGCCCTGGTTGAGGGCTGCGGCCGCGCGCATGTCCCCGCCGGGGGCGCGGCCCAGGCCCATGTCGACGCGACCGGGGTGGAGGGTGGCCAGGGTGGCGAAGCGCTCGGCCATCTGGAGCGAGCCGTAGTGCATGGCCATGACGCCGCCCGAGCCCACCCGGATACGGTTGGTGGCGTCCAGGATGTGCATCATGAGCAGGTCGGGCGCCGAGGACAGGAAGGATCCCGTGTTGTGGTGCTCGGCCAGCCAGAGGCGGTGGTAGCCGGACTCCTCCAGGCCGCGTCCCAGGTGGACGAGGTCCTCCAGGGTGCGGCGAACGTCCCCCCCCTCGAAGAGAGGGACCTGCTCGAGGACGCTGATCCGGCTGAGACGAGGACTCATGGCTTCTCCTGACCTGGTTGCGCGGGGATGCGGCGACAGTGGGACAACACCGCGGGGCGGCAACTCATTCCGACCGAGCGGGCCGGAACGGGCCGGAGCGGCCGGGCTCCGGTCGTGTCACCGCGACGGATCACCGCGGCGCGTCACCGTACCGCCACCAGATAAGGCGCACCTTCTTAAAAATAGGAGACGGTTTAGTTGCGCCTATGAGGCTGGCGCCTTACGGTTGGACCGACGGAGCCGACCCTGCACCGGCCCCACCCGGGCCGGTGCAGGCCAGCGCAGACCCGCACCAACTCGCACCGCGATTCGCATCATTCAGGAGGCACCCATGGCCGTTCTCACCATCGGAGACCAGTTCCCCGCCTACGAGCTCACCGCCGTCGTTCCCGGCAACCTCAAGGAGGTTGAGGCCAGCAAGCCCGAGGACTACTTCACCACCGTCTCCTCGCAGGTCCCCGCCGGCACCTGGCGCGTCGTCTTCTTCTGGCCCAAGGACTTCACCTTCGTGTGCCCCACCGAGATCGCCGCCTTCGGCGACCTCTACCAGGACTTCAAGGACCGCGACTGCGAGGTCGTGGGCGTCTCGGTGGACAACGAGTACACCCACTACGCCTGGCGCCGCAGCCACGACAAAGCTCCAGGACCTGCCCTTCCCCATGGCCAGCGACCTCAACCGCGAGGCTCACCGAGGCCCTGGGCATCAAGCGCGCCACCGGTGAGGCCGACCGCGCCACCTTCATCATCGACCCCCACAACGTCATCCAGTCGGTCTCCGTGACCGCCGACTCCGTGGGCCGCAACACCGAGGAGATCCTGCGCCAGCTCGACGCCCTCCAGTCCGACGAGCCCTGTGCGCCTGCAACTGGCAGGCCGGCGCCGCCACCATCGACGCCCTGGGCCAGATGGGCTGACGGGCCCCGCCCCAGCCCCCTGACCTCGCCATCTCCACGACGACGAAACGAGAACACATGAGCATCGACAACCTGCGCTCCGCCCCTGCCCGAGTGGGCCAAGGACCTCTCCCTGAACCTGTCCACCCTGTCCCTGCTCCTCCTCGCTGACCGAGCAGCAGCAGTGGGGCACCTTCGTGGCCGCGGCCGCCGCGACCCGCAACGAGTCCGTGCTGGTCCAGGTCATGGAGGACGCCCGCACCCACCTGTCCGAGGAGGCCATCAACGCCGCCCTGGGCGCCGCCTCCATCATGGCGATGAACAACGTCGCCTACCGCACGCGCCACTTCCTGGGCTCGGCCTACGAGAACGAGCGCATGGGCCTGCGCATGAACATCATCAGCACCTCCGGCGGTGTGGACAAGGTCGACTTCGAGCTGTGGAGCCTGGCCGTGTCCACCATCAACGGCTGCGAGAAGTGCGTGACCGCCCACGAGGCCACGGTGCGCGGCGAGGGCCTGAGCACCGAGCAGGTCTGGGAGGCCGTGCGCATCGCCGCCACCCTGACCGGCGTGGCCCAGGCGGTCGGCGTCGTCGAGACCCTCGACTGACCCGATCACCACGATCACGACGGCGGCCGCCGGCTCCCCTCAGGGGGACCGGCGGCCGCCGTCTTATCAGCGTATCTGCGCCGTATCTGCGCTGTATCTGCGCCCTGTATCGACGCCTCGGTGCCGCTCAGCTGCGGGGGTCGGCGTCGATGGCGCCCTGGGTGTCGTTGAAGATCAGGTTGGAGATCTCGACCTGGACCGTCTCGACGTGGGGGACGTCGTGCAGTAGGAGCGGGTCATCGGCGGAGGTCTGCAGGGCCAGCGTGCCGCAGCCGAAGAAACGGTCGGTGACGTCCTTGTCCATCTGGATGTCGGAGATCCGGGTCAGGGGCAGGTCGTGGCCGACACGGCTGATGATGCCGGAGCGGGTGATGATGCGCTTGGTGGTGATGGTGTAGGTGTGCATGTACCACTGCAGCCATGGCAGGAGCAGCAGGGGGACGCTCACGACGAGGATCACCACCCAGATCGCCACGATGCCCCAGGGCTGCCAGGTGGTGGGGGCCATGACCGAGGCGACGACGCCGACCACGAGCAGGAGGATCTCGACGACGAACCGCCACAGGAGGACCTTGATGTGGGTGTGCATGTGCCGCACCACGACCTCGTCGCGGCTCAGCAGCTTCTTCGACAGTGCCATGCCCCCATCGTGCCAGGCTGCCGGGGGTTCGCGCACCCAAGAGGGCAGGAGTACCCGCTTGAGCGTGCCTCGGGCGGGCGTCGTCACCCACTGAGCATGCTCATGCCGACCGAGGCGACGACTGGCGCGATCCCCAGGATGACGAAGGCTGGCAGGTGGCAGGCGCCCAGCGGCAGGACCAGGCGCACCGCGAGGCGCTCGGCGGCCTCCTCGTCGCGGGCGTGCCGCCCCGCGCGCAGGCTCGCCGCCGTCGCCGCCAGGAGGGCGGCCGGTGAGGCCCCGTCCTCCCAGCCGGGGCGCAGGCAGGACTCCAGGCGGGAGCGCCGTGCCCTCCACCGATCGTCCTCGGGAGCCTGCCAGGCATCCTCCCACGGGGCGCCCAGCAGCAGGGCCCGCCCCACGACCCCAAGCCCCTCCTCCTCCAGAGCCTCCCCTAAGGCGGTGAGTACCCCCGGGCACCGAGGCTCCGGCGCTCAGGGCGGCGGAGGCCAGGTCCAGGACCAGGGCCTCATCGACGACGTCGCCCTCCGCCGTCGCGGCGCGGACGAGACGCCTGGTCACCAGGTGCCCCACCACCATGAGCCCGATCCCCAGCGCCCCCACGGCGCTGCCGAGACCGCCGTCGAGCAGGAGGGAGGCGGGGTCGGCGCCCACGAGCATCCCCAGCCCCAGGCCGACCACGGGCAGGCACGCCAGGAGCCGGGCAGTGGTGCGGGGCCCGGCCAGGGCGGCACGGCGGGAGGCCTCGGCGCGACCGGACTCGGCCACCCCACCGGCCACGGTCTGGAGGATGTCGGCCAGGGGCGCTCCCAAAGCGGTCGACAGGCGGCAGGAGGCGACGGCGCCCGGCACTCCGGCGGCGGTGGCCCGCCTCTGCCGGGCCCGCCGGCCCCGCGGGGGCGGATGCCAGTGCAGGCGCCCGCAGCTCCATCGGGGCAGCCACGAGTCGTGCTGGAGGTCCGCGAGCGCGCACAGCACGGGTGGGACGCCGTCCTCGTCGGGCTCAGCACCCTCGGTGAGGCCGGCGCGCCGACAGGCGCGTGTCCAAGCCCGCTGCGGGGTGGCGCCGGCGCGCAGGAGACTGGCGACCTCGGTGAGCAGCAGGCCGAGGTCCGGTTCAGGCACCCCGGTGCGTCGGGAGCGCAGCGCGGCGAGCGCCGCCTGCCGCATCGTCGGGCGAGCCTGGGCCGCGGGGGCGCCCGAGGTCCAGCCGCGGGGCAGACCGCGACGGGCCGGCAGCAGGAGCACGGCGGCGGCCAGGGCGACCAGGACCGCTGCGATCCAGGCGCCCGGCACCAACCCGACCGCCGACCCACCCAGGCTGCCCAGGCAGGTGCCCGGCCAGGTGCCCCGCCGGGGCGGGATCGCAGCCGTGCCCGTCACGCCAGCCATGTCCACTCCGCAGGTCGCGTCAGTCATCACGGTCTCCTCTCCCCCGCCCAGGGCAGTGCGTCAAGGCCGGCGCGGGCGAAGGCCTGCGGGCCGATCCGCTCCCGCAGCGCCGCCGCAGCCGGGCCGGACCTGAGGCGGCCGTCGCCCGTCACGTGCAGGGGCCTCCTCGCAGATGAGGACCGCTCCGACCGGGGACGCCTCACGCCGCAGCACGCCGACGGAGGCCACGTACCGGCGCGCACCGGCGGCCCCGGCCTGCCGGCGTAGGTGGACGACGGCGTCGAGGGCGCTGGCCGCCTGGGCGGCGACGGCGGCCTCGTCGAGTCCCGCGAGCGCCCCCAGGGCGGTCAGGCGGGCGGGGACGTCGGCGGGAGAGTTGGCGTGGAGGGTGGCCCAGCCGCCCTCGTGGCCGGTGTTGAGGGCGGTGAGGACGTCTCGCACCTCGGGGCCGCGGCACTCGCCCAGGACGATCCGGTCGGGCCGCATGCGCAGGGCGGTGCGCACCAGAGAGGTCATCGAGACCGCCCCGACTCCCTGGACGTTGGCGCCGCGCTCCTGGAGGTGGACGACGTGGGGGTGATCGGGGCGCAGCTCGCTGGCCTCCTCGATGCACACGATGCGCTCAGTGTCCGGGACGAGTGAGAGCAGAGCGGCCAGGAGGGTGGTCTTGCCGGTGCCGGTGGCGCCGGTGACCAGACAGCTGGCGCGGCCGGCCACCAGGGCGGCCAGGACCTCGTCCAGGCCGGGGGCGGTCGTGCCGGCGGCGGTCAGCTCGTCCAGGGTGAAGCCGCGGCGGCGCTTGGTGCGCAGGCTGATGAGAGTGCCATCGGCGCTCAGGGGCGGCAGGACCGCGTTGAGTCGGGTGCCGTCGGGCAGGGTGGCGTCGACGACGGGGCAGGCGTCGTCGAGGCGCTTATGGGCGGAGGCGGCCATGCGCACGGCCAGGGCCCGCACCTCGGGTTCATCCATGGTGGCCGCGGGGACGGGTTCGAGGCCGTGTCCCCGGTCGATCCAGGTGCGCCCGCCACTGACGAGGACATCGGTGACACCGTCGGACTCGATGAGGGGTTGGAGGAGCGGCCCGGCGCCGTCGACGTCGGCGCGCACCCGCTGACCCAGGCGCGCCATCCCCACCTGTCCGGTGGCGGGGGCGGCGGCATCGTTGAGGGCCTCCTCAGGCCCACGCCGCGAGCCAGGGCGCTGCGGACGCGGACCAGGCTCGGGATCGTCCGTCCCACCCTCGCCGGGAGGGCCGGGAACTCTGGGCTGATTGGGACTCTCCGGGGTCATGACTGCCTCCTCAGCTGATTGCCGGATTGATGGACGGACTGATTCCCTGTCTGGCTGACTGACTGGCTCGTTGACCGGTTCACCGGCGTCGCAGCACCGGCGAGCCGGGGCAGCAGCTCCTGGGCCAGGGCGCTCGCGGCGCGCCGGAAGGCTGAGCGGGCCCGCACCGGGTCCTCCCCGAGGGCCAGCCGCTTGGCCAGGACCCGGTCGGTGGGGACCTGCCCCAGGACCGGGCAGCCGGTGATGAGCTCGAGGTCCTCGACGACGACGTCCTCGCCCACCTGGCGCGCCACGAGCCAGACCGGCACCTCTGCAGCAGCGGCGACGGCCGCGGAGGCTTCAGCATCGGCGGCCACGACAGCGGCGGGCGCCGTACCCCGCAGTCGCGAGACGATGCTCTCGGCGGCGACGGCCGAGCGCAGGTCGAGCCCGGTGACGATGAGGACCCCGGCGCCCGGGGGCGGAGACGCCCCGCGGGGCAGGTCCACCAGCACGACGTCGTGCTCGGCCCGCATCGCCTCCAGGACCGCCTCCGCACACGGCAGGGGGCCTCCACGCACGTCCCCGGTGAGGACCGGCATGGCGTGCCACACGGGCAGAGCCCCGACGAGGTGACCGGGCCGGAAGGCCGACTCCTCTGCCGGCAGGTCCGCCCAGCGCAGCCCGGTCAGGACGCTCTGCCCGCACAGGAGGTCCAGGCCGCCGGTGGGGTCGAGGTCCATCATCGCCACCCGCCTACCCGCCCGTCCCAGCGCCCACGCCAGGTGCAGCAGCAGGACGCTGGCCCCCAATCCCCCACGGGCACCGGTGACGGCCAGGACCTGTGCGGCACGACGTCCGCGGCCACTCCCGACGGGGGCGGACGCCCACAGCGGCTCCGACGCTGGTTCCGGCGGTGACTCCGACGGTGACTCCGACGGTGAGCAGCCCGAGCGTGCCCGTCCCTGGCTCGTCCCCCTCTCCCCCGTCTGTGTCTCACCACCGGGATGCACAGGCCGGCCGGCGGAGGGCCTCAGGGGAGGGAAGGAGACGTCCCGGCCGTCCCACACCTGCGATCCTCCCATCACCCCCGAGGCCGGGGCCTCCTCCCCAGGCTCCTGCACCGCCTCCTCCCCGAGCCCCTCCAGTGCCGGGATGGTCAGCGTCTCCTCCGACTGCTCCCACTGGCCCGGCTGTCCCCTGCGGTGCCCCGCTGGAACAGGCGCCTGCCTCACAGGCATCTCCACCGGCATCGCCCTCTCCTTTCGGTTCCCTCACTGTCTCCCCGGTCCTGCCCAAGGCCGGCCGTTGCCACGACCATTGCCACAGCCGCCTCCCGGCTCCCCGGCCGCTACCCCGCGAGTGGTACGGCGGTACTGCGGCGCCGCCGCCGGCGGCTCTCCACCAGGGTGCGGGCCCGCCCGCGGCTGCGCCCAGCGGCGTCGTCGGCCCTGTGGAGACGGGATGCAGAATCCGACCTGTGGCCCCGCGCCCACCGCGTCCCACCGCGCCCCACCGCGGCCCGGGACCGCCCCGGACCGCCCAGCACGGCAGCCCCGGCGACGGCGCAGGCAACCGCAGGGCTCACACACCTGACACCGGAGCTCCCCTCGTGGTGAGATGGGTCCATGAGCGCGCAGGACCGCGCAAGCGCCCCTCCCGACTGCCGGCGACATCACCGGTGACGGCACCGACCGCCCCACCGGCTGCGCCGGCGCGCCCCCCTGCCGGTCCGTCCCCCACCGGGCACCGAGCGGCGGCCTACTTCGACCTGGACAAGACGATCCTGGCGACGTCGTCGACCTGGGCGCTGGGCACCCCGATGCGGCGCAGCGGCCTCATCTCCTCCCGCGCCCTGGCCTACGGGCTCATCGCCCAGATCCCCTACCTCCTGGTGGGCGCCGGCACCCAGCGCTCCAGCACCCTCATGGAGCACCTGGCCCTCATGTCCGCCGGCATCAGCCGCCGGGACCTGATGGAGGTCGTCGAGGGCGCCCTGACCACGGCGATCGAGCCGGCCGTCTACGCCGAGGCCCTCGACCTCATTGAGGGCCACCGTCGGGCCGGGCACGACGTCGTGGTGGTCTCGGCCTCCATCTCCGAGATGGTCGCCCCCATCGCCCGCCTCGTCGGGGCCGACCGGGCGGTGGCCACCCACATGGAGGTCGGTGAGGACGGCCTGTTCACCGGGCGCATCTCCCGCTCCATGCTGCACTCGGAGAAGGTGGTGGCGCTGCACGAGGACGCCGCCGCCCACGGCATCGACCCGGCCCGGTGCTGGGCCTACTCCGACTCCATTTCCGATGAGCCGATGCTCAGCGCCGTCGGCCATCCGGTCGCCGTCAACCCCGATAGGGACCTGCGGCGCCTGGCGCAGGAGCGGGACTGGCCGGTGCGCGACTTCGCCCGCCCGGTACGGCTGCGGCCGCGCTGGGAGCCCCCGAGCCTGTCGACCCGGGCCTCGGTCATCGCCCACGTCGCCGGCGTGCTGGCCGTCGGGGCACCGCCGCCCTGCCTTGTTGCCCAACGTAGCCCGCGCGGCGCCTGAGTCCTCCGGCCGGGCCCCGAGGCTGAGGCTCAAGCAGGGTTCGCCCCGGGGCTCATCCGGCCCGCCAGGTGCCGGCCTGCACCGCCCGGCACAGGCGCTGGGCCTCCTGTACCCCCGCGAGCACCGCCTCGGCCTGCCACACCACCCAGGCCACCACCCCGTCCATGGTGCCCGAGGCGTAGGCCCCGGCGGCCTCGGCGTAGGCCGCCGGCACCCGCCCGGGGTAGAGGTCGGTGACCGCCGTACCGGTCGGCTCGAGCCCGTCACGCACCAGGAGGTGACGCACGAGCAGGCGCCCCACGGCGGCGTTCCCGGCGGTGAAGGGGCGGGCGGTCAGCATCTCGGCGTGCACGATGGCCGCCCGCACCAGCGCCGGCGCCTGCGGCGTCTCGATGAGATCGACCAGTCCCGCCAGCCTCGCCACCAGTTCCTCGCCCTGCGGCGCGGCCCCAGGACCGCCCTCGCGGGCATGCACCTGCCGGGCCCGCGGCACTCCGACCTCCCCCAGGCCCAACCGGCCGCCCGCCGCCAGGGGACCGACGACGTCGCGGTGCAGCGCCGCCAGCAGCGAGCGCGCCGAGGGCGCCACCGGCCGACCTCGCCCCACCAGGTCCGGCATCCAGCTCACCAGGCGGGTCCCGGCGCGCCACAGCCCGGCCACGGCGTCCAGGCCCGGGTCCCCTGTGGCGGCCTGGGTGAGGGAGCCGGCGGCCACCTGCTCGCGCAGCACCTCGGCGGAGACCACGGCGCCCTCGACGCCGCCCGAGGCGATGGCGCCCCGGATCGCGGCCTCGGCGCGGGCCTCACGCCATCGGCGCCGCAGGGCCTCGTTCCAGCGCAGCTCGGAGCAGGCCTCACGCACTGCGTCCTCAGCGGCGCGCACCCGCTCGTCGGCGGCCACGGCCCTGAGCGCCTCCAGCGCCGGATCCCCGGGCGTGGGGGCGCCGTCGGTGGCCGCCCCGGCCCGCGCACCTGCGCCGACCCCACCAATATTCAACCCCTCGGTCAACACGCCGGTCCGGCTCTCCGCGCCCCACGCTGCGGGCCTCTTCGGCCCACCGGGCTCCGAGGGCCCGATCCCCACAGACATTCGCACCACACCCCCACTGTGACACACCGCGGTCACTGCCGACCACAGGCGCCCTCAGGCACCCCTGGCCCCGTATCCCGAGGAAACCAGCACAAGGCGAGCGCACCCCCTAGACTCGATCAGGTGACTGACTCCCCCTCCCACTACGCCCCGGGCTCCGGCCCGCCACCCGCGACCCCTGGCGCATCGGGGCGGCCACCGCGCAGTCGCCGCCCCGACTACGTGCTCACCGCCGCCGTCGGAGTCCTCTTCGCCCTGGGTGCCTCCGCCCTCCTGGGCCTGGCCGCCGACCAGACCTCGATCCTGCGCACCGGCCTGCTGCTCGGCACCCTCCTGCTGCTGTCCTCAGCCGCCGCCGTCCTGTTCGCCAGCCGTTCCTCGCTGGGCGCGCTCGCCACCGGGCTGACCGCGTTGACCGCCCAGTCGATGGTCTTCCTGGCTCCTATTCACGCGGCCTCCTTGACTGAGCCCTGGCTTCAGCACCTCGTCAGCACCGGTTTCATGCTCGTCCTGGCGGGCCTGTGGCTGGGCGGGTCCTGGGGGATGCGCCTGGCACGCCGCGCCGGCCAGGCCCAGGGGCACGCCGCCTTCCGCCTCACCGAGGCCGACCGGACCGTGGGTACCACTCCGACGCCGCCGCCCTCACGCCGTCGCGATCACCTCCTGTCCCTGCCCTGGGTCATCGCCGGACTGGCGCTGACGGCCTATCTGTTGCCGCGCGCCTACCTGCATGCAGTCGCCCCCGGCGTCCAGACCGGGCCACTGCTGCTGGCAGCCGTCCTCATCTCCCTCCTGGCCCTGGCCGCGGCCGGCGCCTCGACGGCCCGCTCCACCCCTCGGCGCGCGCGTCATCGGCCCGGTTCTTGTTCTTGCCGCGGTGCCCGCGCTCAGTAACGATATGATCCCTGGCGGCCATCTGGTCTCCAGGCTCCTGCCGAACGGCCCGAACGCCGTCGTGCTCGCCGCCATCGGCATCGAGCTCATGGCGATCGGCTGGGGAGTACATGTGGCTCGCCGGCAGGGCCGTGCCAACGCGCTGGCCAGGCTGCGCTCCGCCGCCTGAGGGCCCCATGCCCGACTCCGCGTCCCGGAGTTGACCGGTCCCTTCCGGTATCCCCGCCCCTACTACCGTGTGCATGCGTAAGGAGACCTCGTGAGCACCGACAACACAGACCGCACCACACCGCAGACACCCGTCGCCTCCGACGACGTCGCCCCGTCCTCTGAGGCGGCCCCGACGCCCACCGCACGGACAGCGGCCACGGACGCCCGCTCGGGAGAGGCGACGGTCAACCTGGTCGATGAGGGTCTCGTCTCGGCCTCCCTCGCGAGCCTCGCCAGCAAGGTCACCCAGGTCTCTCCATCCGCCTCCCCACGCCCCCGGGCGACGGCGGCCCAGGACGGCGAGGCCGGTGCGGTCAGTGCTGCCGCCGGCGCCGATGTGGACCAGACGACCGATGACGCAGCCCACGACTGGGCCAACGAGCAGGACGCGGCCGATGACGACGAGGCCGACACCCTCAACCTCCGCGAGCACGCGTCCTTCCCCGGCGCCGCCGGGAGCCGGGCCGCCGAGGCGGAGTCGGCCGTCGGGCCCGCTGCAGCCGCCGACGTGCCGCCGTCGATTCCTCCGTCGTCGGAGCCCGGCGAGGTCGAGGAGGAGCCCACACCGGTCACCGACACCGCCCCGGTCTCCGTGGAGACCGCAACCGAGCCGGCGGCCCCCAAGGTCGTCGACGTCTCGCAGGCCCGTGCCGACACTGCTGAGGACGCCGCCGCCCAGGTGTCCGTACAGGCTGTGACTCCTGAGCCCGCCCGCGCCGAGGAGCCTCAGGGCGCCGGGGCCACCGCCGCAGTCGCTCCGGCAGCCACCGCAGCCACCACCAACAGCACGACCAGCAGCACGACCAGCAGCACGACCAGCAGCACGACCAGCACAGCCAGCACAGCGGCAGTCCTCAGCAGCTCCGCCGGCTCCGCCCCGGAGGCACCCTCACCCGTTTCGGCGGACGATGAGGACGATGAGGACGAGGCCCCGGCAGTGAGCGCCGAGTCCACCCGTCAGCAGGACGGCGCACCGCTCACCTGGCCAGCCAGCCAGCCGACCAGCCAGCCGACCACAGCGTCCGCCGCAGTGCCTGCGACAGCAGCGGCCGCGGACGGTCAGGGACGCTTGCCCGTGGCCGACACCGCCGATGCCGCCGATGCCCCTGCGGCGCCGCAGAGCCTCATCGAGGCTGAGGACTTCGAAGACTTCGAGGACTTTGAGGACTTTGACGAGCTCGAGGACTTCGAGGACTCGTCGCAGTCGGAGCAGCCGGCCGGGGCCGATGACCTCGACACCCCTGAGGCGCAGGCCGACCGCGCCCCCGCGACCCCGGCGATCCCCACGCCCGCGACCGGCTCCCCTGCCGTGAGGGCCGTGCCCGTCTCGGTGGCCACCGGCGCCGCCCGCGCCGCGAACGAGACCGCGGGCGCCACCCCGCAGACCCCCTCCGCCGCGACCGGCACCGCGGATGCCGCCGTCGGCGTGGACGACACTGACGACTCCACCATCGACAGCCTCGACGGCATCTCCGACGACTTCGCGGACTTCGACGACTTCGACGGCGAGCTCGACGCGGAAGACGTCGAGGTCGGCGAGGCCGAGCGGGAGGCCGGAGCCGGCGAGGAGTCCGAGGAGTCCGAGACGATGCTCAGAACGTGACCGAGAACGTTGCCGAGGAGGTTGCCGAGGAAGTTGCGCAGCCGGCAGCCGCCTCGACACCCGCCTCAGCATCTGTCTCGACGGCCGCCGCTCAGCCCTGGACGCCGGTTCCACCGGCCTCCGGCTCCCAGACGTTTGCCAGCACGGCCGAGGCAGCCGACGTCGATGACCGTGAGGAGGGTGATGGCGGTGAGGGCGCCGCTGAGACCGACGACGGCTTCGCGCCCGTTGAGGCCCCCGCCGTCTCGGCGGCCTTCGCGGCTCCCGCCGCGCCGTCGGCGACCGTGACGACACCGGCCGCCCCGTCAGCGGACTCGCCGGGCCCGCCTCATCGAGCCGGTCCGAGTTCGAGCCGCAGGTGCCGGCGTCGGCGCCGTCAGCGGTGTCGGGGCCATCAGTGGCCGCTTCGACGTCACCGGCCAAGCCGGAGGCGGCAGCGCCGGTGAACGCCGACGCGGACAACCGCCCCTCGGCCCCGTCCTGGCCGGCGACCCCCGCGGCCCAGGCTGGCCCGGACCGGCTCCGCGGCCAGCGCCTCCTCGGCGCGTTCCTCCGAGTCGGCGACCTCCGCCCGCCCCACCTTCTCCGCCGGCGCCCCGGCCCCCACCCCTCAACGCAGCCGATGGGAGGGCGCCCCAAGCCGCCTCCTCCCCGCACATCGGGCTCTCCGACCTCCGCCCGAGGCCCCGCCGACGCGCCGGCCCCCACCCCAGCGGGAACGACGCCGCAGTCCGAGTGGGCGCCGTCAGCCCAGCCGGCCCCCGCCTCCGCGGACACCCGGGACTATCACCCGACGCCGGCAGCCTCGCCGTCGGCTCCCTCCCCGCAGCAGACGCCCGACTGGTTCGCAGCCGCCCCCACCGGGCGGGGCCTGTCCGCGAGCGCCGACGCCGGGGAGAGCGACGACCCGGAGGAGCGCGGCCGCTCGCGGGCCCGGCAGGCCGCTATGGCCATGACCGGTGCCGACGAGGACGACGACTCCATCCTCCTCAAGGGCGCCAGCGCGCTGAGCACCCCAGGCTCGCGCGTCGAGACCCACTGGGCCGGGGTGCTCGTCGCCGTCGTCCTGTTCCCCCTGGCCTGGTTCCTCGTGCACGACGGCGCCGCCACCCTGACCGGCGGCAACCCCTCGGCCTGGCCGTCGGCCGCCTCCCCCATGGGTGCGCTGGAGATTCTGGGCGGGACCGCGGCCTGCGCCGCCGCCCTGTTCATGATCTCGCGATCCTCGCTGGGGGCCTTCGTCGTCGGCGCCTTCAGCACGGTCATCGGGCTGCCCTTCGTCCTCCTGCCGGGGGTCACCAAGTCGATCCTGGGGCCCACGGTGGATCGGCTTCAGGCCCACTCCGACCTGGGTAAGGCCCTGTCCACCTATGTCATGGACGACGGCCTCTCGGGCCGCTTCATCCTCATGGGCGTACTCACGATCATGGTCGCCGTCGTCGGCCACCTGGCGCGCCGGGCCGGGCAGCGCAAGGTGACCGACGGTCGGGGACCGCGTGACTGAGCCTGACGCCGCCCCGCCGCCTGCCGGGACGGAAGAGGCAGGAGCGCCGTCGGCTCGGCGGATGCAGACCCTCGCGGATGCGGCCCGGGACGCGGTGCCGATTGTCGTGGGATACGTGACGCTGGGGCTGGCGGCCGGGATGCTTCTGGTCGCCGAGGGCCTGGCCTGGTGGTGGGCGCCGGTGTGGAGCCTGGTCATCTACTCCGGGACCATGCAGATGCTGCTGGTGCCGCTGGCCGGTGCCGGCGAGCCGCTGGCGGCCATCGCCCTGTCCACCGGTTTCGTCTCGGGCCGGCACATCTTCTACGGGCTGGGCTTCCCCCTGGAGCGGGTGCGTGGCAGGGCGCTCACGCGCCTCTACGCCGTCCACGCGATCACCGACGAGGTCTACGCGCTGCTGGCGGCACGTGACCGGCGGGCCATGAGCGGGCGCTACCTGGTGGGCGTGGAGGCGATCAGCCACGCCTCCTGGGTGTCGGGCACGACCGTCGGGGCACTGGCCGGCACCGCGCTGGCCTCCGTGGTGGGTGAGCGCATCGAGCTGCTGGGCTTCGTGCTTACCTCCCTGTTCGTGGTCCTGGCCATTGAGAACTGGCGCAACCACCCCGATATCGGGGTGCTGTGCGTGGGGCTGGTGGCCGGCGGCATCGGCCTGGCCATGGGTGGTTCGGCGGCGCTGCTGACCGCGCTGGTGATCCTCGGCGTCGGCCTGGTGGGACTGTACGCCTGGCGCAGCCGCCGCCCCGGGGCAAGCGCGCCGGAGCCCGGGCGGAGGGACAGCTGATGCTCACCAACTCGCAGATCGCAGTCGCCGTCGTGGTCGTCGCCGTCATCACCTTCGTGTGCCGGATTGTGCCCTTCGTGCTGCTGCGCGGGCGTCAGGACAGTGCGCTGCTGGCCTTCCTGTCCCGGGCGATGCCGCTGGGGGTCATGATCGTCCTGGTGGCCTACACGCTGGGTGGGGTGAGCCTGTCGCCGTCGAGCTGGCTGCCGGCCGCCGCCGGGATCGGGGCGACGGCGGGCCTGCACCTGTGGCGGCACTCCATCGGGCTGTCACTCATCGGCGGCACCGGCGTGTACGTCGCCCTCAGCCTCCTGCTGGGCTGACCCGCCGCGGCCGGTGGCCGACCATGTAGAAGACGATGAGGGCCACGTAGGTGACCACGCTCAGCCAGGCGCTGACCAGCCCCAGCAGTGCGGCCAGCGCGTAGAGCCACGGCCCCATCGCGAAGCGCCGGGTCATGGACCGCACCTCCGCCTGCGTCACCTCCGGTCGCAGGCGGCTCCGGTCCCGGATGGACGCGCGCCACAGGGCGTTGAAGAACATCCCGCCGACCACCATGACCGCCCCGTAAAAGACGGCGCCTGTGCGCTCGTCGTGCCCGGACTCCAGGGACCGGGTGAGCACCGAGGTGGCGAAGGGAAGGAAGGCGACGTCGAGCAGGAGGAAGAGGTTGCAGATGAGCATCCACTGGTCGACGCTGCGCACTCGCACGAAGATGGCGTGATGGTTGAGCCAGACCTGCCCCACCAGGAGGAAGCTGAGCACGAATCCCACGTAGCTGGGCCACAGGGAGGCCAGGGAGCGCAGGAGGCTCCCGCCGCCGTCGGGCAGCTTGATCTCCAGACTCAGCAGGGTGATCGCGATGGCGATGACCCCGTCGCTGAAGGCCTCCAGGCGCCCGGGTGAGACGGGCGCCGACTCACTCTCCCCTGCTGCGCCGTCGGCCCCGGCGGCCGCCCCGTCCTTTGGGCGCCGGGTCAGTAACCGGGTCTGTGGCCCCGACATCCGCATGCGCACACCCGCAGGAGTCAGTGCGGGCACCCTCGGCGAGGTCATCGGCAGAACCATCAGCCGAGTCATGGTGGCTCTGGGCAGTCATGCCTTCTCCTTCCCTCCGCGGACAGGGATATAGGGACATTCTGCGCCGTCGGGAACATTCCGGCACCCGCGGGGACATTCCGGCACCAACGGGGACAATCGACGCCGCCGGGGACCGAATTCCAGTCCCCAACGCGCGCCCTGTCCCCGCCCGGGACGACACGCACCCAGCCGCGTGAAAAGTCCCCGCCCGCTCGAGAACGTCCCCACCAGGAGACACCCCGCACCGTCGGGAACATTCCGGCACCCGCGGGGACATTCCGGCACCAACGGGGACACCCGACGCCGCCGGGGACCGGAATCCTGTCCCCCAACGCGCGCCCTGTCCCCGCCCGGGACGACACGCACCCAGCCGCGCAGAATGTCCCCGGCGGGCGCCCCTGAGTGCGGTGTAGGACGACGTGGGCGGTGCCGGGCGGCCCCGTCGCCGGTACCGGGCACCGACCAGTAGGCTGCGGGTGTGCCTGTTGACGTCAATCGCCCCGGCCCCTGGGCCCACCGCAACCTCACCGCCCGCGGCACTCGTTTCCATGTCGCGTTGGCAGGCCCCGAGGCCCCGGCCGGAGCCGGTCCCCTTACCCTCCTGGTGCACGGCTTCCCCGAGTGCTGGTGGACCTGGCGTCACGTCATCCCCGCCCTGGCACAGGCCGGGCACCGCGTGGCGGCCCTCGACCTGCGTGGCTCCGGCGGCTCGGACCGGCCGCCGTCGGGCTACGACCTGGTGACGCTCGCCCAGGACTTGGCCGCCGTGGTCCGCTCCCTGGGTCACGAGCGCGCCGTGGTCGTCGGCGCAGGGCTCGGCGGTCAGGTCGCCTGGGCGCTGCCGAGCCTGGCGCCGGACCTGACGACGGCGATCGTCCCGGTCGGCGCCCCCCACCCGCTCGCGCTGCGCTCGCTTCGGGCCCGGGCCCTGTCCGGGCCGGCGCTACAGTACGTGAGCCTGCGGATCCCGGGCCTGGCCGAGCGCCGCCTGCGCAGCCGCAGCGCCCTGGAGGGCCTGCTGCGCTCCTGGGCCGGGCCGCACACGCGCGAGGTGCTGGCCGAGGAGGCCCCCTACTACGCCGAGCTCCTGTCCCGGCCCGGCGCCGCCCGCAGCGCCCTGGAGCCGCTGCGCAACCTCGTGCTGTCCCGGGCGGAAACGGCGGCCCTGGACAAGCCGGTGACGGTGCCCGTCCTGTCGATGCAGGGCGAGCTCGACCCGGTCCAGCCCGCCCAGGCCTACGCGCGCGACACCCACCACGTGGCCGGCAACCTGCGCCAGGTGACGATCCACCGCTCCGGCCACTTCCCCCAGGAGGAGACCCCGGCCGGGTTCGTCCGGGCCCTGCTGCCCTTCCTGGCCGACGTGGCCCCGCCCGCCACCACCTGAGGCCGCGAGCCGGGCAGACATCCTGTCGACCTACGTGTGGCGTGCCCGGCTCGGCGGGTACGTGCGGTGTGGCGCGGCGCCGGCTCACACCGGCTGACGTAGGTTGTCCATGAGGGAGCGGCGGTCGAGCTGGGCGGGCAACCAGGTGGTTGCCACCGCGAGCGCCAGCGAGATCCCGCTGACGAGAACCAACAGCCCCACCGGGACCGAGGCGACCAGGACCGCCGTCCCGCCCCCGGAGTACAACGCGGCGTAGACGGCGCTGAAAGCAGTGGCCGCCAGCCCGAAGAGGATGCCGGTAACGGCGTAGATGACACCCTCCAGCGCCGTGGAGGCCAGAACCGTGCGGGTGCGCGCCCCGATGACCCCCAGCAGCGCCCCTCTTGGCGCCGGGCCCGCCCCACCATGGCGATATTGGCGATCCCGCCGACGCCGGAAATGAAGAAGGTTGGAACCCCAACAGAGAGGAACCCGCTGACCGAGCCCTGCGCGCCGGTGGCCTGCCCGGCCCCGACGGCGGCGTAGACGGTGCCGGTCAGGGCCACGGCGATGGCGAAGGGGACGATCGTCGTCATCGACAGGGAGGCGCGGTGGCGGGCGTTGGCGCGGGCGGCGAACCAGGCGGGGCTGCGGCCCGGGATGAGGGCGGTCCACCGGGTCAGCAGTGGCCGCAGCGTCCAGTTCGGCACGCTCAGGGCGGCGATCGCGGCGAGGAGCCCCATGGAGGCGCCGGCCATCGCGCGCTCCCCCGGGTCGTTGAGGTTCATACCGGACGTGGCCATCTCCGCCCTCTCCGCGTCACTCATGGGCAGAGAGCTCTCGAAGGGGGTCATGACCAGCCCCAGGAGCATGATGCCGACGACCACCCACTGCCACCACCGGGTCCGGGTCTGCGGAGCCGTGGCCTCCCGCAGCGCCTGCATCTCGGGGACCGACGCCGCCCGCCGGGCCGGCCCCATCGCGCCCAGGACGCAGAACAGCATCGTCACGGCAATGGTCAACGGCACCCCGAAGCCCGGCATGATGATCGGCAGATTCTGAGGAAACACGTCGAACTCCCGCCAGGTGAGCAGGTAGACGCGGACCAGCGGCAGGCTGACCACCGCCCCCATGGCGCCTCCGAGCAGCCCGATCACCCCGACCTGCGCCAGGATGATGCGGCGGATGCGGCTGCCGGGGATGCCCAGGACCTTCCACAGCGCGTGGGAGCGCTGCTGGGCCGAGACGGTCAGGCCCAGCGTCGTGGACAGGATGACGGCGGTGGCCAGCCCCGCGTAGGAGACAAGGCTGGAGCCGATGATGTGGGCGGCGTTGATGAGCTCGGCCGAGCCCTGGGCCTGGGCCCAGTTCAGGGCGCTGTACCAGGCGGTGATGATGACGCCGATGATGGCGCCGCCGACGGTGGCGACGAGCAGTGACCACAGCCACTGGCGGGCATGGTGGCGCAGGTCGTTCCAGATGAGTGTGACCATGATCTTCTCCGATCCTCTCCTGATCCCGTCCCGGTCAGGCGGCGCGCCCGGCTCGCGCTGAGTGGACAAGCTCGGCGATCTGGCGGGCGTCTCGGCAGCCGGTCCACTGCACCAGGTGCCCCTGGCTCATGACGGCGACCGCGTCAGCCCTGGCGGCGGCCTCGACGTCGTGGGTCACCATGACCACGGTGGTGCCCTGCTCGGTGAGCCGGCGCAGCCAGTCCAGGACAAGGGCGGCGGAGTCCAGGTCGAGGGCGCCGGTGGGCTCGTCGGCGAAGACGATCCGGGGCCGGCTGGCCATGACGCGGGCGATGGCCACGCGCTGGCGCTCCCCGCCGGAGAGCTGGTGGGGCTTGAGGCCGGCGCGGTGAGCGAGCCCGACGGCGTCGAGGGCCTCCCGGGTCTGGGCGCTGCTCAGGGGACGCCCGGCCAGGCGCGAGGGCATGGAGACGTTGTCGGCGGCGCTCAGGGAGGCGATGAGGTTGTACTCCTGGAAGACGAAGCCGACGTGGCGGGCGCGGAACCGGGCCCGCTCGGCGGCCCGCATCCCGGAGGTGGGGGCACCGAGCATGGTCACCTGTCCGCTGGTGGGTTCATCGAGGCCGGCCATGCAGTGCAGCAGCGTGGACTTGCCCGACCCGGAGGCCCCGACGACGGCGGTGAAGCTGCCCTCGGGCAGGTCGGCGTCGACCTGGTCCAGGGCGGTGACGCGGGCGTCCTGGCGCCCGGGGACCTCGTAGACGCGGGTCAGGCCGCGCAGCCGGATGGCAACCGGCGACGTCGGGCCCGGCCCGGCAGGCGGCGTGGTGGACTGCAGGGATGAGGCGGGGGCGGCGGTCGGGTCGGAGGAGGCCAGGGGCGAGTGAGCAGTCATGCCTCCAGCCTGACGACGCCTGCCCTCCCAGCCCATCCGGCCATCTGGCGAATCGGGGGTGGGGCTAGCCCGACGTCGGCCCGGGTCCCCTCCACCTGACGTCCCCGAGAAGCGCATTCTTCGCGTATCCCTGCAGAAACGGTAGGCCGACACAGCGTCCGCCCGGCTCGGTGTCAGCTCGGCGCCGGCCTACACAGGCTCGCCCCTCACACCCCCACTTGCGGACACAGCCCGGCCTCGAGCAGTGTGCACTGGCCGCAGCGGGGTGAGCGGGCCGAGCACACCTGGCGCCCGTGCTCGATGAGCCGGTGGCAGCCGTCGGTCCAGCGCCACGGCTCCCACAGGGCCGCGATGTCCTTCTCCACGCGCAGCGGGTCCTTCGACGTCGTCCACCCCAGGCGGCGCGAGAGCCTGCCCACGTGGGTGTCCACGGTGATGGCGGGCTGGCCGAAGGCGTTGCCGAGCACGACGTTGGCGGTCTTGCGCCCCACGCCCGGCAGGGCCACGAGCTCCTCGCGGCTGCGCGGGACCCGCCCCTCGAAGCGCTCAGTGAGCGCCTGACCGATGCCGAGCAGGTGGCCGGCTTTGGCGCGCTGGAAGCCCAGGGGCCGCAGGATCGCCTCGAGGTCCTCGCGCCGGGCCGCCCCCCAGGGCCGCGGCGTCGGGGTAGCGCTCGAAGAGCTCGGGGGTGACGGTGTTGACGCGCGCGTCAGTGGTCTGCGCCGACAGGACGGTGGCCACGAGCAGCTGGAAGGGGCCGTCGTGGTCCAGAGCGCAGGCGGCGTCGGGGTAGAGGGTCATGAGCTCGTCGTCGACGGCGCCCGCACGCCGGGCCGGCTCGGTCGTCATCGCCGCCTCGGCCCCAGCGGTCTCGCTACTCACTGCCCTACGCACTGTTCTCCGTCCTCTCTCGCAACCTCACCGCCGGAACCGTGTCACGACGCACCCGATTTTGCTCACTTCCCTTTGACCTGCAACACACGGAGACTACAATGCTCGACGGCGTGCCACAGGTCACAAGCCGTGGCAGGATAGACCCGAGGGCTCCCGCATGCGGGATGCCAGCCCCCTAACCACCAGGAGGATCTCCGTGGAAGACAGCATTATCTCCAGGATCCCGCTCTTCGAGGGCCTGAGCCCGGAGGAGCAGGAGGAACTGCGCGCCATGATGACGCAGACGACTCTGCGCCGTGGCGAGACCCTCTTCAACGAGGGCGACTCAGGCGACCGCCTCTACATTCTCCTCTCCGGGAAGGTGAAGCTCGGCCACGCCAGCGCCGACGGCCGCGAGAACCTGCTCGCGGTGCTCGGCCCCGGCGAGATCGTCGGCGGTGACCCTGTTCGACCCAGGGCCCGCGCTCCACCACCGCCACTGCCGTGGCCCCCACCGAGCTCCTGACGCTGGACCACAACCAGGCTCATGACCTTCGTGGAGTCCCACCCGCAGCTGGCCAAGGACATGCTGCGCGCCCTGGCCCAGCGCCTGCGCCGCACGAACACCGCACTGGCGGACCTCGTCTTCTCCGACGTGCCCGGCCGCGTGGCCAAGGCCCTGCTGGACCTGGCCGACCGCTTCGGCTCGCCCACCGACGACGGCGTCCACGTCCCCCACGACCTCACTCAGGAGGAGCTCGCCCAGCTGGTGGGCGCCTCGCGCGAGACGGTCAACAAGTCGCTAGCCGAGTTCGTCTCCCGCGGCTGGATCCGCCTGGAGGGCCGGGCCGTCACGCTGCTCGACGTCGACCGCCTGCGCCGTCGCGCCCGCTGAGGTCCCGTCTCGGGTCGCGAGCCCTCAGCGCAGCGCACCGGAGAAGCCGCCGGGCGCTAACACCCGCATCAACCGCATCGACGACGCCGCGCCTGCGGTCCGGTAGGTACCGACCGCAGGCGCGGCGTCGTGCGTGCCTGCCTCGCCGGGCGGCCCGTCAGGACCGGGGGCGCTTGAGGTAGGCGATGAGGTTGTCCGTGCCGGAGGGGCCGGGCACGACCTGGACGAGCTCCCAGCCGTCAGCGCCCCACTGGTCGAGGATCTGCTTGGTGGCGTGAGTGATGAGGGGGACGGTGACGTACTCCCAGGTGGTCGGCGAGGCGGATACGGGCTCAGAAGATGCTGTCATGGGACTCAGCCTAGAGCCCGCCGCCAGGCGCCGGAAGTCGGCAAGGCGAGGGAGACCTCAGGAGGCGCAGCGCACCCGGGCTAGGATGCGAGGGGCGCGACGCGCGTGAATCTCGGCGACAAGCTCATCATCCTCGCGCTCGAGCCACCGGCCCCAGTCGTCGACCTCGGGGAAGCGCCGCAGCAGCGCCCGCCTCTCCCGCTCGGTCAGCCCGCCCCAGACACCGAAGCTGGACTCGGAGTTGAGCGCCTCGGCCAGACACTCCATACGAACCGGACATGCGAAGCACAGTGACCTCGCATCGCGCTGCTCAGCGCCCTTGCCGAAGAGCTGGTCAGGCTCGACGGTGGCGCAGGCCGCTTGGGCCGCCCAGGTCTGGTCGTCTTGAATCATGCTCACTCCCGATCCATTCAACGGCCGACGCCGTTGTCGGTCACGTCACAGTCGTTACCGTATGGCAACCGAGCACCTCACACCAAATCCTCCCCCCGTGACCTGGGCAATCCGATCGCCGCGGAACCCCGATAACGTCCCGAGGAGCAGCACACACAAGGGCGGTTCTCTGATAGCGAGCCGATTATTGGACGTCGAGACCACCGTCCGCCTTGCCTTTCCCACGGCTGGGGATGCAAGTTCTCACGGGCAGCAGACCGCCTCTGAACCGCAGTCCCCCTCAAGGGATCGTGATGTCACCGTGACTCTCACCTGAATAATTTCTAAGAATTACCTGAGCATCGGAGCTGTCTCGCTATGTGGCCGAGCCACACCGTCGCCGGGAGGCCGCCGCGCCGTCGAACCACCCCGCATTCCCGCCGAACAGAGGGCACAGAGCCGGCCTCCAAGGGTCTTCCCAGCCCGAAGAGGGTCTACGCCACTGCATCCTCCAAGCGATTCCACGTAGGCTGGCGCCATGGCGAAATCCTCTGCGCGCGGGCGCTCACTGACACCACCCCAGGTCGTCTCGATGCTCGTGGTCTTCCTGACTCTCTCGTGCGTCGGCGGCGTCCTGTCAGCGGGCTTCGCCGCCCCCTTCGTGGGCGCCACGGCAGCACTGACCAAGGCGTCGGCCGAGGGCTCTTCGAGGAGCTCCCCAGCGACTTCAACGTCCAGCAGCCCAGCCAGATCTCCACCCTCCTGGCGGCCGACGGCACCGAGATCACCAAGTTCTACGCGGAGAACCGCATCGTGGTGCCTCTGAACTCGATCTCGGTCAACATGCAGAACGCCATCGTCGCCGTCGAGGACCAGCGCTTCTACCAGCACCAGGGCGTCGACCCCACCGGCATGGTGCGGGCCCTGGTGTCCAACAACGCCGGCGGCTCGCGTCAGGGCGCCTCAACACTGACCCAGCAGTACGTGCGCAACACGCTCATCGAGACCGGCCTGAAGAACGATGACCACAAGATCATCAGGGACGCCACCGAGAGCACCGTGGCCCGCAAGCTGCGGGAGATGAAGTTCGCTCTCAGCCTGGAACAGAAGTACTCCAAGCAGCAGATTCTCGAGGGCTACCTCAACATCGCCGCCTTCAGCCCCTCCACCTACGGGGTCGAGGCCTCCGCCCGGCACTACTTCAGCAAGTCGGCCAAGGACCTGACGGTGGCCGAGGCCGCCCTCATGGCCGGCACCACCAACGCCCCCAGCGCCTACGACCCCGTCACCCAGCCGGAGCTGGCCAAGAACCGCATGGACTGGGTGCTCTCCAAGATGCTGGAGGAGAAGTTCATCACCAAGCAGCAGTACGACGAGGCGGTCGCCACCCCGATCGCAAGCATGCTGCACGTCTCGGAGTCCCCGGCCGGCTGCGGCGCCGCTGGAAACGCCGCCTACTTCTGCACCTACGTGGTCAACGAGATCCTCGGCTCGGAGAACTTCGGACCCGATATCGCCTCCCGCCGTCGAGCTCCTGACGCGCGGAGGACTGAAGATCACCACCACCTTGAACCTCGAGCGTCAGAGCGCCGCGGACAACGTCATCCAGTCCAACGTCCCCACCGGGGACGCCTCGGGAACCGACACGACCATCGTCTCCATCGAGCCTGGTACGGGCCGAATTCAGGCGCTGGCCCAGAACAGTAACTACGGCGACGGTGGCCCTCGACAGCACCGACACTCAGCTCGTCTACGCCGCGGACGCCAAGCACGGCGGCATCGAGCTCAGTGACGGAACCGTCGGCTTCCAGCCGGGGTCGACCTTCAAGGCCCTCATCCTGGCCGAGTGGTTCAGGAACGGTAACTCCGCCAGCGCCAGGCTCAGCGCCGTCCCCAGGACCTTCCACTGGGACATCCCCTGCGCCCCGGAGAACAACGACCCGACCTGGGCCCCGAAGAACGTTGACCCCTCCCTCAACCGAGCCACCAACGTCACCGAGGCCACGAAGCTGTCCATCAACGTCGCCTACGCCGAGATGCTCAGCCGCCTCAACGTCTGCGACGTCACCAGCTTCGCCGCCTCCATCGGAGTGACGAAGGCCGACGGGACCCAGCTGGACCCGCGTCCCTCCATCGTGCTGGGCTCCCAGAACGTGCCGCCGCTGAGCATGGCCAACGCCTACGCCACCTTCGCCTCCGGCGGCAAGTACTGCAAGCCCATCGCCATCGACCAGATCCTGGACGCCAGCGGCACCTCGATGGCCGTGCCCAGCGCCGACTGCACCCAGGCCATGGACCAGGGGGCCGCGGACCAGACGGCGTCCACCTTGACCGCCACGTCACAGAGAGGCGGAACAGCTCAGTTCGCCGCCTTCGGGCGACCAATCGGGGGCAAGACCGGAACCACGGACGACAACAACGACGCCTGGTTCGTGGGCTTCACCCCGCAGCTGGCCACCGCCGTCTGGATCGGTCACGCCGGCAGCCCCAGGACCCTCAACTACCAGCAGATCGGTCCGCACTCCATTGGCATCATGTACGGTAGCGACGTGGCTGTGCCGATGTGGCGCGACTACATGTCCCAGGCCGTGGCGAACGATCCTGCCCTGCCCATTCCCTCCCACGGGTGAGCGGCTCTCCCCGCGAGAACGACAACTGCACAGAAGAGGACCCGACTCCCCATGACGCCCTGCTCTGCCGGCCGTGCCGCCCTGTCCGTCATCGGCACCAGCGCCGCGCTGGGGGCGGCCACGCTGGCCTACAGCCTCATTGAGGCCAGGTGCCCCGTACTGCGGCGCATCGACGTGCCGGTGCTCGCCACCGACGAGGAGCCCCTCACGGTGCTGCACCTGGCCGACCTTCACCTGACGGACCACACCGAGGCGCGGGTCGCCTGGGTGCGGCAGCTGGCGCAGCTACAGCCCGACGTCGTCGTCAACACCGGCGACAACCTCTCCCTGGCATCCGGCCTGGAGCCGCTGCGGCGGGCACTCGAACCGCTGACGGGCCTGCCCGGAGCCTTCGTCATGGGCGACCACGACTACCGCTCCACCGTCTTCCGCCTGCCGACGCGCTACCTGCACCGGGACCCGCGCAAGGCCTCCAGCCGCGTGCGCGACGAGGACATCGAGGCCCTGCCCTGGGAGGAGGTCCGCGACCTACAGGCCGCAGGCGGCTGGGTGGACCTGACCAACCGGCGCGGCTCGCTGACCGTGCGCGGGCGGCGCATCGAGCTGGTCGGCGTCGATGACCCGCACGCCAACCGCGACGTCCTGCCCGTCCCCGAGGCCGCCGGCTCGGCGGAGTCGGCCACCTCCCTGCCGGCGATCCGTGACCACGAGGGCCGGGCTCTGCGGCTGGGACTCACGCACGCCCCCTACCGGCGGGTCCTGGAGGCGATGTCGGCCGACGACGTCGACCTGGTCCTGGCCGGGCACACCCACGGCGGTCAGCTGTGCGTGCCCGGGGTGGGGGCGCTGGTGACCAACTGCGACCTGGACCGGGGGCGCGCCTCGGCCTGTCGCAGTGGCCGGGCCGGCTCGGGGACCCACGGGCCGCCGACCACATGTACCTGCACGTCTCCGCCGGGCTCGGCACCAGCCCCTACACGCCCGTGCGCCTGGCCTGCCGGCCCGAGGCCACGCTGCTGCGGCTGCTGCCGGCCTGAGGAGGCGCACCCCAGCGCTCCCCCGCTAACACTTCGTCCGAGCCGCACCTCTCCCGACACTCTTCCCACGCAACACTTCGACCAAAACTTCAGAATCGACGCGGCTCCGGGTCGATTCTGAAGTTTCGGTCGAAGTGTGTGGGAGTCGCGGGGCGCGCAGTGGGATGGGGCATGCAGGGCGCACAGGTGCGCCGGCGCCTGGGCGCGGCAGTCAGCGGGCGCCAGCGGGCGAAGCCGCCCTCGGAGTTGATGACCTGCCCGGTGATCCAGCGGGCCTCATCGGTGAGCAGCCAGGTGATGAGGCGGGCGGCGTCGTCGGGCTCGCCCCAGCGCCCCTGGGGGAACATGACGGCCGTCGCCTCGCGGTCCGCCTCGGTGACGTAGCCGGTGTCGACGGGGCCGGGATTGACCGTGTTGACGGTGATGCCGGCGTCGATGAGCTCCTCGGAGATGGTCGGGGTGAGGCCGGCGATGGCGGCCTTGGCGGCGGCGTAGGCGATCTCCCCGGGCAGGGGGCCCAGGCCCTGGCCCGAGGTGAGGAAGACGATCGACCCACGGCGGCGCGCGGAGCCGGACGGGGCGGGCGAGGCGAAGCCCTCCTGAGCAGCGAAGGCCTGCGCCAGGAGGATGGAGGCGCGGGCGTCGACGGCCCAGTGGGCATCCAGGACGGCCTCGGTCATCTCGCTGAGCGACCCGTCGGGGCTGCTCATGGCCTGGTTGCACACGAGGGCGTCGAGGTGGCCGGCAGCGGCAGCGGCATGCTCGACGACGCGGGCCGGCTCCCCGGGGGCGGCCAGGTCGGCGGGGATGTCGACGAGCCGGGCCGGGCCGACCAGGTGGCTGCGGATGGAGTCCATGACGGCGTCGATGTCGTCGGCGCCCCAGGGCTGGGAGGCGTCGTGCGGGCGGTAGTGGTGGGCGACGATGCTCGCCCCGTAGTCGGCGGCGCGGCAGGCGATGGCGTGGCCGATGCCGATGCGGCGGCTGACCCCGGTGACCAGGAGGGTGCGCCCCGCCAGGGGCAGCGGGTCGCGCCCGGCCGGGCTGACCGGAACGGTCGAGGGGGGGGTCCGCGGTGAGCGTCGGTGGTCATGCAGGCGAGTGTAGGAGGACGGTCCGCGCGTCCGGGGGCTTTTTCTTGCGGCCGGGGACATTCCACGCGGGCGGGTGCCGTTGCCTCCGGGCGGGGACAGTGCGCGCGTCCGGGAACAGGATTCCGGTCCCCCGCCGCGTCAGGCGTCCCTGGCCGTCCTGGGTGGTCCCCGGCCGCAATGGAACGTCCCCGACGGCGTCGTTTGTCCCCGTCAGCTCGAGGAGAGGGGGACAGAAGCCGGTGCAGAGGAGAGGGCGCAGGGAAGACCCGGACGGGTCGGCGCCTCAGTCCTCGGTGCGCGCGAGCTCTCGGACGAAGGCCCCGTGGTTGCCTCGCGAGGACAGGACGAAGCGGATGAGCCCCAGGCGTCCGACGGCGTCGGGATCGGTGTGGGCGAGCTGCTCGACGGCGCGGGCCGCAGCCACGGCGATCTCGGCGACCCGGGCGATCTGCCATCCGTAGACGCCTGCGGAGACGGCCGGCAGGGCGATGCCGGTGCAGCCGAGCTGAATGGCGAGCTCCAGGGAGCTGTCGAAACAGGCGCGCAGCAGGGCGGGGTCGTCCTCACCGGCGTGGAGGTTGGGGCCCACGGTGTGGATGACCCAGGCGGCCGGCAGGTCGAAGCCGGGGGTGGCCACGGCGCGGCCGACCGGCAGTCCGTCGGGCAGCTCGGTGTCGCGCACCTTCTGGCAGGGCGTCGAGCAGGCCGGGGCCGGCGGCACGGTGGATGGCGCCGTCAACTCCTCCTCCGCCCAGGAGGGTGCTGTTGGCGGCGTTGACGATGGCGTCGACCTTCTCGGTGGTGATGTCGCCGACGACGGCCTCAATGCGCATAGGAGCTCCTTGTCTGCGGCGGGTGCTTGGAGGGTGATCTCAGGCTGCTCGGTCCTTCACCTTCTCGGCACCTTCTCGGGCGAGAGGGGCCCGCGGGCGACGGGATCCGGGCCGCTCAGAACGCTCCCGAAGCGCGGGCCAGCAGGTGGACCGGTCGTCAGCAGCCTGTCACGGTGGGCGCCTCGGGCCAACCGGGTTCCCACGGGGAGCGAACACTGACGTGACGGAGGACTCAGCGGATCCGATTTCCTCCCTGCGGTGGGTGGAGGCTATGCTGTCGCCTGCTGCACACGGGGTGTGGCGCAGTTTGGTAGCGCGCTTCGTTCGGGACGAAGAGGTCGTGGGTTCAAATCCCGCCACCCCGACGACGAGGACGTCCGCGAGCTTGCTCGTGAGACGTCCGAGGAGGAAGGGGTAAGAGGCCGCCAGGCCGAATACCCCGACGATGAGAAGACCCATGAGTTTGCTCATGAGGTCTTCGAAGAGGAGGGGGTCGAAAGGCCGAAGGCCTAAGCACCCCGACGACGAGACGATGAGAAGGCCTGCGAGTTCGCTCGCGGGCCTTCTGCCGTACCAGGACCACAGAGCCCCACCCTGACCAGTTCAGCCCCACCGGAGTCGACCAGCCCTATGGCTCCAGTGTCCACAGCGCTGACATCAACGGCCCCGATGCCCCTGCACCCACCGGGGATCGTTGGAATGCCGCAGTTTCACCCGGGCATGCAGCACTGATTCGGGGTTGATGTCAGCACTATGGACACCTGCGCCCCGCAGCCCCTCGCTGCCAGCCCTTTGCCCGACCGTCAAGCCCCCCACGTCGCGGGTGTTCGATCGCGCGACTTCTCACTTCACAGTCACACCCGACCGCCCGCACTGCACGAGGGTGGGGCACCACTGCACGAGCATCGGGTGTACTCCATGGGGGTCGGAGGTTCGTGCAGTACGCACAACCCGCGGCCAGTACCTCCCGCCCCTCGTGCAGTGGGAGCCCGGGACAAGGCCACCGGCCGAACGCTCTACTCTGAGGCGGGGACACCACCGGGAAGGAGGCCACACATGCCGGATCCCAGCACCGAGCTCGAGGAGCTGCGTCGCAGGGTCGAGGAGCAGTCCCAACGAATCGATGAGCTCCAGGACGCCCTCCACACACTGTCGATCGCGGTCCAGTACCGGCAGGAGGAGCCCTACCTGGCCTTCCTGGCGGAGCACGGCATCGCCGGCCGACGGCGGATCGCCCTGATGACGGCTATCGCCGGAGTGCAATCACGGGCGCAGGGCGAGGTGCTTCCCCTTGGCCCTGGTGCTCGCGACGAGCTTCTGCCGGACTACCCCGCCCTGGCCAAGGCCTACCTGCCCGAACCGATCGACGACGACGAGGCCATCCGCATCGTCGGAGAGGTCCTGGGAAGTGAACGCCTCGGCGCGCAGGCACTCGAGGCCCACCGCGCCCGCGGCCTGGGGCGCGAGGGCCACCAGGCGCTCACCGGACGTTCAGACACCCAAGGCCACCACACGTAGCCACGTTGCTCCAGGCGCCCGGGATGCTCGACGTCGACGCACTCACGCCGCCCGCCCTCCTCGCCACCCACAGCCGGGACATATGCCGCCCACAGGCGCACCGGCTAGGCTGACTCCCGGATATTCACCCCGGGGAAAGGACGAGCGAGCGTGACCGAGCCTCCATGCGACTCCGCCGCCCCTACCGCCGCCTCCCCTCCCCCGAGCCCCCGACGCCTGAAGTACGTCGAGGCCGTCCTGTGCATCGGCTTCACCCTGGCCTTCCTCGTGTGGACCTACTTGAGCGCCCCGGGGCCGCTTGCCCCCCACGCCACGCACCACTCCCCCGCCATCGACGCCCTCCTGCCGCCCCCCGACGCCCAGGCTGCGGTCGGCCGCCCGGCCAGCTCGCCGAGGCCTTCGCGACCCTCACCCACCCCATCCTCATCCTCAGGCTCATCGTGGCCGGGGTCGCCTACGCCTACACGGCCCGCATGCGCCGCCTGAGCGTCTCGCTGGCCATCGCCGCCGCCGGCATCCCCACGCAGTACCTCATCGCCCTGTACCTGGCCCACCCCGACCCGGGCTCCACCTTCTCCGACTCCATCGCCGCCTTCGAGTACTCCTACCCCAACGCGCACATCACGGCGATGACCCTGGCCTCCTGGGTCCTGGTGACCCTCGCGCGCGCCCACCACCGCAGCACCATGGTCGCCGCCGGCACCGTCCTGGGCTACGCGGCCGTCGCCGTGACAGCCGTCAGCCAGTGGTACATGGGCCTGGCTGCGCTCAGCGACCTCATCGGCGGCTTCCTCCTGGGCGCCGCCTTCGCGAACCTGGCCCTGCGGGTCGGCGGCATCGACGCGATCCTCACCAGCTGGGTCAATCGCCGCCTGTCGCGCGCCAGCAGCGAGAAGCGCGCCGCCGTCATCTACAACCCCACCAAGTTCGACGACCTCTCGCTCCTGCGCCGTCGGGTCGCCGCCGAGGTGCGCGCCGCCGGCTGGCTGCCCACCGTCTGGCTGGAGACCACCCCCGACGACCCCGGCCGCTCCATGGCCCACCGCGCCCTGGAGGCCGGCGTCGACCTGGTCATGGTGGCCGGCGGCGACGGCACCGTGCGCGCCGTCTCCTCCGAGCTGGCCGGCACCGAGATGCCGATGGCCCTCATCCCCGCCGGCACCGGCAACCTCCTGGCCCGCAACCTGTCCATCCCCCTGGACACCGACGCCGCCATCCGCCTGGCCCTGCACGGCCGCCTCCAGGCCATCGACATGGTCACCTGCGCCTTCGACGACGGCCAGGAGCGCTTCGTCGTCATGGCCGGTATGGGCCTGGACGCCCAGATCATGGAGTCCACCGACCTGGGCCTGAAGAAGGTCATCCGCTCGGGCGCCTACGCGGTGGCCGCCGTCCAGAACGCGGTCCCCGACCCCTTCACCGCCACCATCACGCTCGACGACGCTCCCCCGGTGCGCCGTCGGATGGTCATGGCCCTCATGGGCAATGTCGGCACCATCACCGGCGGCATGACGCTCTTCCCGCGGGCCACCCCCTCCGACGGCCTGGTCGACCTGCTCCTGGCCAGCCCCGGCAAGGTCGTGGACTGGGCGCGCCTGGGGGCGCAGATCCTCACTGGCCAGGAGATGGAGGGCTTCACCCTCACCCGGGCCCGGAAGGTCCTCATCGAGGCCGATCGTCCCGTCCCCTTCGAGCTCGACGGCGACACGGCCGGCTCCACCCGCACCCTGCGCGCCGAGGTCGAGGACGGCGCCCTGCACGTCGTCGTCCCCCAGTGAGCCGCCCCGGCGAGCACTCCCCGTCCCCCGCGGCCCGCGCCGACCACGTGAGCATCGTGACGCATCCGTGACCGGCCCCGCTGCCCTAGACTGACGCCCAGTCGGTGCCCATATGGACACCGACAGCGCCCATATGGGCACCAGCGCCCCGATCGCATCGTCGGTGCGCCCCTCTTCAGCCAGCAGGAGTTCCATGCGTTCTCGTCTTACGGTCGCCCTCGGCCGCACAGCGCGCCTGGCCGCCCGCGTGCGCGGCGGCGGCAGCGGCGGCACCGCCTTCCCCGGCCTGGTCATGGAGCGCACCGACCCCGGTTTCCTGGAGCGCACCCTCGGCCGTCTGCCCCGCGGCGTTATCGTGGTCTCGGGCACCAACGGCAAGACCACGACCACCAAGATGGTCGTCCAGCTCCTGCGCGAGCAGGGCCTGAAGGTCTTCACCAACCGGACCGGCTCGAACTTCGTGCGCGGAGTGCTCGCCTCCCTGCTCACCGAGGTCGACGCCGCCGGCAACCTGGAGGCCGACATCGCCGTCCTCGAGCTCGACGAGGCCCACGCCGTGCACTTCGTGGCCCGGGTCCGCCCGCGCGCCTGCCTCCTGCTCAACGTCATGCGCGACCAGCTCGACCGCTTCGGCGAGATCGACTACACCGCCTCCCTGCTGCACTCGATCGCCCAGGCCACCAGCGACGTCGTCGTGCTCAACGGTGACGACCCGCGCCTGGCCGCCCCCGCCTTCCTGGAGGGCGTCAGCGCCCGCGTCGTCTCCTTCGGCGCCGGGGAGGACCTGCGCTCCCTGTTCCTGTCCGACGACGACCTGCGCACCGGCCTGGTCAGCCCCCGTCAGGCCGGCCAGGCCCCCGGACCGCGCGTCACCCTGGAGGCCATCGACGGCCAGCGCGCCACCGTGCGCGTGGACGGGGTCTCCCACGAGGTCGACTTCGCCATCCCCGGCGTTCACAACTTGCTCAACGCCTGCGCCGCCCTCGGGGTGGTCCTGGAGGTGCTGGGCGAGGACGCCGACCTGCCCGAGCTGCTGACCACCCTGGGCACCGTGCAGGCCGCCTTCGGCCGCGGCGAGGTCCTTACCCTGGACGGCCGCCCCGTCCAGCTGTCCCTGGTCAAGAACCCGGCCGGCTTCCGCATGGGCCTGCTCTCGGCGGCCTCCCAGGCGCAGGACGGCGAGGTCGTGGTCGTGGCCATCAACGACGAGTACGCCGACGGCCGGGACATGTCCTGGCTGTGGGACGTGGACTTCTCGGCCCTGCGCGCCGGCGGGGTCGCTGTCGTCACCGGGGTGCGGGCCTGGGACATGGCCCTGCGGCTGCGCTACGACGAGGTCGAGGTCGCCGAGGTCGAACCCGACCTGCGTAAGGCCGTGGCCCTCATGCGCCGGGTGGCCGCCGACACCGACCGCCCCATGCGAGTCTTCACCACCTACACCGCGATGCTGGCCCTGCGCTCGATCCTGGGCGAGATGACGGACGTTGAGGAGGTCATGTCATGACCGCGCGCTATGAGCACACCACTGACGGCCCCGCCCGCGGGCACCTGCGCCTGCTCCACTCTACCCGCGGGACATGAACATCTACGGCGACTGGGGCAACACGCTCGTGCTGGCGCGGCGCGCCCAGTGGCAGGGCTACGACGTCGAGCTGCTCTCCTACGACCCGGGCGATGAGCTGCCCGGCGACGTCGACATCCTCGTGGGCGGCGGCGGCCAGGACTCCGGTCAGGACCGCATCAAGGAGGACCTGGTCACGGTCGGCCCCACCCTCAAGGCCTGGGCGGCCGACGGCGTCCCGATGCTGGCGATCTGCGGCCTCTACCAGCTCTTCGGGCACGGCTTCACCACCGCCAAGGGCCAGGAAATCCCTGGGATCAGCCTCATGGACGCCCACACGGTGGCTGGAGACACCCGCCTCATCGGCAACATCTCCCTGGACACCAAGGACTTCGGGGCGGTGGTCGGCTACGAGAACCACTCCGGCCTGACCACCCTGGGGCCGGGCGCGCGTCCCTTCGGCACCGTGCGCATGGGAGACGGCAACAACGGCAAGGACTCCACCGAGGGCGGGCGCGTCCACCACGTCATCGGCACCTACCTGCACGGCTCCCTGCTGCCCAAGAACCCGACCGTGGCCGACTGGTTGCTGGCCCGCGCCGCCGAGCACGCCGGCACCACCTGGGAGCCCGAGCCGCTCGACGACACCTGGGCCGAGCGCGCCCGCGTCGTGGCCATGTCCCGGCCCCGCTGAGCTCTCCCCACTGGGGTGCGACGGCGGGCCTGCTGGAGGGGAGCAGCACCTCTTCTCTGACAGGCCCGCCGTCGCACCCCCTTATTTTCACAAGGGACATCGGGCGAAATAAGAGAGAACTGGCGAGAGATTCACGTCACTCTTATTGGACATCGAGTATTTTCCAAGGTTCATCCCATGGAAGCGGGAGGAAACCGGCGGACAGCCTGCCCTTTCAACACATAGAAGCCTCACCTTAGACATATTCACCGCTCGATCACTCACTGTTGGACACTGATTTATTCAGGACGTAACCCCAACGTGACACCAGCACGTCAGACATTGCAGAATAACTGCCATGACAGCACAGAATTCTACTGGTTTCGATTGGCCCGCCCGTTCCGCCAACAAGATCTGGCTCGGCGTCTGCGGAGGCCTGGCCAACAAATGGAACGTCAATGCCTGGCTGGTCCGCGCCGCCTTCTTCTTCTTTGTGGTGCCGCTCGGCTACGTCTACTACCTGGGCGCCCAGAACATGCCCGATCCCGCCACCCGCTGACCCACCGCCACCTCCCCGAACTCCCTGGCCACCCTCAAGAACCCTGAGTGACGAAGAAGCAAGGAAGCAATTCCGGATTCCAGGGAGAAACATCCCGAACGACCATCCCGACATCTTATCGACCAACCACTTCCTGCTTCCGCAAGAATAACTTTCCGCGGAGGCAGGAAGTGGTCGAAGCACGTTTTATACGGGAAAGCTCAGTGACCGAGCCCCACTCAGGGTAACCTCAGTCCCCACCCCCAGGATTCACTAAGAAATCAGACCTCCTGTCCACCACCCCTCCGCGCAGATGCGTCTCAACGCAGCAGAACGCCTCTTGACCTGCTGCGAGACAGAGAAGCGTTCCCTTAGACTCCTATTGACGAAGCCCTCTTCATGTCGACCCGAGGACACCATGGATTTTGCTGTTCCACGACACCGCGCCCCCGCCAGCACCACTAACCTTCCCGAACCGGGTGCTGCCACCTTCGCACTGTCGGACCTGAGCCCCGGCACCAGCGGACGCATCACCGGCCTGGCCGACGACGGCGTCGGCGGCGTCCTGGTCAAGCGCCTGCGCAACCTGGGCTTCGTCCCCGGCCGGATCGCCACGCCGCTGCGCCGTGCCCCGATGGGGGACCCGGTGGTCTACCGCGTCTCCGACTACGAGCTGTGCCTGCGTCGCCAGGAGGCCAGGCTCATCCAGGTCACCACCGTGGAGGCCGAGAACCGCATCATCCTCCAACCCCGGCCGGCCGGACGGCATGCGGCCGACGACCCCGCAGCACCGAACACGGGAGAGACTCTGTGAGCACCCACGACACCACGAGACACGCCTCCGGGCAGTCGCAGCACTGCGAGCAGCCCTACGACGGCGCCGACTGCCACTGCGGCTCAGGAAGCTCCAAGACCCTGGTGGCCGGCGCCCCCCGTGTCGCCCTGGCCGGCGCCCCCAACGCCGGCAAGACCTCCATCTACAACGCCCTGACCGGCCTGCACGCCAAGACCGGCAACTACCCCGGCGTCACCGTCCAGCGGTCGATGGGAACCTGCAAGGTCGGCGGCAAGACCCTGACCATCGAGGACCTGCCGGGCGCCTACTCCCTGGACCCGATCAGCCCCGACGAGCAGATCGTCCACGACGTCCTCACCGGGACCTCGACCACGGTCAGCGCCCCGGACGCCCTGGTCATCGTCGTCGACGCCACGACCCTGCAGCGCGGCATGAACTTCATCGCCGAGGCCCTCGCCCTGGAGCTGCCCACCTGCCTGGTGGTCACCATGACCGACGAACTCAGCCGCCGCACGGGTCGGCTCAACGTCGCCGCTCTCGGACAGGCCCTGGGCATCCCGGCCGTGCGAGTCATCGGACACCGCGGCGTCGGCATGCCTGACCTGCGCGCCCAGCTCGCCCAGGTCGAGAACTGGCAGCGCACCCCGCTGCCGCCGCCCACCGACCCCGACGAGATCACCTCCTGGGCCGACTCGGTGCTGGCCGCGGCGGACTACCAGGCGCCCCAGAACGACCAGATCACCTCTGCCGTGGACAAGGTCCTGCTGCGCCCCATCCCCGGCACCATCGTGTTCTTCACGATCATGTTCCTCTTCTTCCAGGCGATCTTCACCTGGGCGGCCCCCTTCCCAGGACGCCGTCGAAGGAGGTTTCGGGTATCTGGGGCAGCTGGTGCACGGCTGGCTCGATGAGTCCCATCCGCTCATCGCCGGGCTCCTGGGCGACGGCATCATCGGGGGTGTGGGCGCCGTGCTCACCTTCATCCCCCAGATCATCATCATGTTCCTCATCATCTCCGTCCTGGAGGGCGTGGGGTACATGTCGCGTGCCGCCTTCCTCATGGACAAGGTCATGAGTATCGCCGGCCTGGAGGGGCGGGCCTTCGTGGCCCTGCTGTCCTCGCTGGCCTGCGCGATCCCCGGGATCATGGCCACCCGCACGCTGCCCTCCACGAAGGACCGGGTGGCCACGATGCTGGCCGCCCCCCTCATGACCTGCTCGGCCCGCCTGCCCGTCTACGTCATCATGATCTCCTTGACGGTCGACGGCGACGCCAAGGTCGGCCCCTTCGGGACGCGCGGCGTGGTCATGTTCGCCCTCTACCTGCTGGGCGCGGTCTCCGCGATGGCGGCCGCCTGGGTGGTCAAGCAGCTCACCGACCGCGGCGGGGTGCTGCTGCCCTTCTACATGGAGATGCCGCCCTACCGCATGCCCCGCCTGCGCACCGTCTTCATCATGGTGTGGGACGCCTGCAAGGGCTTCCTGAAGAAGGCCGGCACGATCATCACCCTGACCACCGTCATCCTGTGGGTGCTGCTCAACGTCCCCATGCGCTCGGACGCCCAGTTCGAGGCCTTCTGCGCCTCCGACAAGCAGTGCGCCGCCATCGCGGCGGCCGTGGACAAGCCGGAGTCCTCCACCGTCAAGGGCGATGACGGTCAGGTCATCACCGACGCCGAGGAGCTCGGCAAGCTGTTGGATGCCCAGAAGACCTCCTACACGATGGACAACTCCTGGGCGGCCAAGGGGGGCAAGGTGGTCCCAGCCGGTCTTCGAGCCCCTGGGCTTCGACTGGCGCATCAATGTCGCCACCCTGTCCTCGCTGGCGGCGCGCGAGACCTTCGTGGCCACCCTGGGACAGATCGCCGCCGCCGAGGACCCCGAGGACCCCGGCGCCCACCTGGCCACGATGACCTACCAGCAGGACACCCTGACCAACAAGGCCGGTGACCAGCTGTTCAACCCGGCCACCGTCATCGCGATCCTCGTGTTCTTCGTCTACGCCCTGCAGTGCATGGCCACGGCCGGTGCGATGCGCCGCGAGACCGGCACCTGGAAGTGGCCGGTCATCGCCTTCACCTACATGTTCGTCATGGCCTGGGTCATGGCGGCGCTCAGCCGCGCACTCGTGGCCGCCTTCATGTAGGTGGAGCAGAATGAAGCAGTGACCACGACGGTGCCCCCGCGACGGCGGGGGCACCCCGGACATCAGGAAAGGTGAAGCGACCGTGCCCGTCGTTCCCACGCACCCGACAACCACGCCGGACCCCGACGTGCTGCGGTGGGTCATTCCCGACGGCCTGCTGCCCTTTACCGGGGAGGTCGCCCACGCCCCGGCGCTTCTCCAACACTCCTGGATGATGGCACCCTGCGCTCGGTGAGAGTCGACGGCGGCGGGGTGCTCACCCTCCTGGGCACCGGCCACGACTGGCGCATGGAGGGGGCCCGAGTGCGATCCGCCCTGGTGGACGCCCTGGGCGCCCCGAAGTCGTGGAGGGGTGCCGACACCGCCCACGCCTCCGGCCCCGACGACGCCCTGGAGGCGGCCGCCCGCCAGATCGCCGACGGTTCCCTGGGGACCTTCGTTAACAGCCACGGGGGCGCGCTCGTGGTGCACTCGGTGCGCGACGGCGTCGTCGAGATCGCCATGGAGGGCGCCTGCGACCACTGCCCGGCCGCGGAGATCACGATGCACGCGCGCTTCGAGCACCTGCTGCGGCGCCGGTGCCCCTGGCTGGTCGAGGTCCGCCGGATCGACGAGTAGCCCCTCCCGAGAGCAGCCCGCCGTCGAGCCGGGCATTTTTCGCAAACTCCGCCATTTTTCCGCCCGGCTACACGAGGAGCGCCCCGCTCTTCACGTTGCGGGACGTGGACCCCACCCCCTGATCTGTGTCGGTGGCACCCCAAGAACCTGACGGTAGTTAAGCCTTACCTTAGACTGTCGTCGTCGATGTGCTGCCCCGCATCGCGACCGAGAACAGACTCAAGGATCCGAGGAACTCCGAGGTCAACATGGCGACTGCAGTCCCACACCACCGCACGACGCCGCCCGCAGGCACCGGCGGCGCCCCCCCTCTTCCGCCCACCCATCTCTGTCCGATCTGCGTCTGGGGACCAGCGGCCGGGTCGTCGGCCTGCAGGAGGACACGGCCGACGATCCCATTGCCAAACGGCTGAGCAACCTGGGCTTCGTGCCCGGCCGGACCGTGACGCCCCTGCGCCGCGCCCCGCTGGGTGACCCGGTGGTCTACCGCGTCGCCGACTACGAGCTGTGCCTGCGCCGCCACGAGGCCCGCATGGTTCACGTCGAGGTCCTCACCGAGGCCGACGTCGTCGAACCCCTCACCGGGCAGCGGGCCGACACTACCGACCGTGAGGAGCAGCGCCCATGAGTGACCACTGCGCAGCCTCCGAGGTCCCCGGCGCCCCCGACTGCCACTGCGGGTCCTCCAGCTCCAAGACCCTGGTGTCCGGCGCCCTGAGGGTCGCCCTGGCCGGCGCCCCCAACGCCGGCAAGACCTCCATCTACAACGCCCTGACCGGTCTGCACGCCAAGACCGGCAACTACCCCCCGGCGTCACCGTGGCGCGGTCGCTGGGGACCTGCCAGATCGGCGAGACCAGCCTGACCATCGAGGACCTGCCGGGCGCCTACTCCCTGAACCCGATCAGCCCCGACGAGCAGGTGGTGCGTGACGTCCTCACCGACGCCTCACAGAGCATCACCGTGCCCGACGCCCTCGTGGTCGTCGTCGACGCCACGACGCTACGGCGCGGGCTGAACTTCGTCGCTGAGGCCCTCGCCCTGGAGCTGCCCACCTGCCTGGTGGTCACCATGACCGACGAGCTCACGCGGCGCGCCGGGCGCCTGGACGTGGCGGCCCTCGGGCAGGCCCTGGGGATCCCGGCGGTGCGGGTGGTCGGCAACCGCAGCATCGGCATCCCCGAGCTGCGCGAGCGCCTCACCGAGCTCTCCTCCTGGCAGCGCCCACCGCTGCCCGCGCCGACGGAGCCCACCGAGGTGGCCTCCTGGGCCGACTCCATCCTGGAGGCCGCCGACTACCAGGCACCCCAGCAGGACCGCATCACGACCGCCGTCGATAAGGTCCTGCTCAACCCCGTCCTGGGATCCCTGGTGTTCTTCGCCATCATGTACATCTTCTTCCAGGCGATCTTCACCTGGGCGGCACCTTTCCAGGACGCCGTCGAGGGGAGGTTTCGGGTACCTGGGGAAGCTGGTGCACGGCTGGCTCGACGAGTCCCACCCGCTGCTGGCCGGGCTCCTGGGGGACGGTCTCATCGGGGGTGTGGGCTCGGTGCTCACCTTCGTGCCCCAGATCATCATCATGTTCCTCATCATCGCCTTCCTCGAAGGCGTGGGGTACATGTCGCGCGCCGCCTTCCTCATGGACCGGATCATGAGTCGGGCCGGACTGGAGGGGCGGGCCTTCGTGGCACTGCTGTCGTCCTTCGCCTGCGCGATCCCCGGGATCATGGCCACTCGCACGCTGCCCAGCGCCAAGGACCGGGTGGCCACGATGCTGGCCGCCCCCCTCATGACCTGCTCGGCACGGTTGCCCGTCTACGTCCTGCTCACCTCCATCATGGTGCCCGCCGACACGAAGATCGGGCCGCTGAACGCGCGCGGCACCGTCATGTTCGCCCTCTACCTGCTGGGGGCGGTCTCCGCGATGGTGGCCGCCTGGGTGGTCAAGCGCCTCACCGACCGCGGCGGGGTGCTGCTGCCCTTCTACATGGAGATGCCGCCCTACCGGCTGCCGCGGCCGCGCACGGTTCTCATCATGGTGTGGGACGCCTGCAAGGGCTTCGTGAAGAAGGCCGGGACCGTCATCGCCCTGACCACGCTCATCCTGTGGGTGCTGCTCAACGTACCGATGCGCTCCGATGAGCAGTTCAACGCCCACTGCTCCGCCAGCGCCGAGTGCGCGGCCGTGTCCGCGGCGGTGGAGGACCCGGCGTCGTCGACCATCAAGGGCGATGACGGGCAGGTCATCACCGACCCCGAGGAGCTCGGCAAGCTGCTGGATGCGCAGAAGACCTCCTACACGATGGACAACTCCTGGGCGGCCGCCATCGGCAAGACGGTGCAGCCAATCTTCGAGCCCCTGGGCTTCGAGTGGCGCGTCAACGTGGCGATCCTGTCCTCGCTAGCGGCCCGTGAGACCTTCGTGGCCACCATCGGCCAGATCGCCGCCGCCGAGGACCCCGAGGAGCCCAGTGCGCACCTGGCCACGATGACCTACCAGCAGGACACGCTCACCAACAAGGCCGGCGACCAGCTGTTCAACCCCGCCACGATCGCGGCGATCCTGGTGTTCTTCGTCTACGCCCTGCAGTGCATGGCCACGGCTGCGGCGATGCGCCGCGAGACCGGCACCTGGAAGTGGCCGATCATCGCCTACACCTACATGTTCGTCACGGCGTGGGTCATGGCGGCCCTCACGAGGGTCATCGTCGCCATGCTCATGTAGGCGGGGTGCGGGGCGCTGGGCCCCACCCATCCCGCCACTCACCTCCTACCTCCCACACACTTCGACCGAATCTTCATAATCGACGCGGCTCCGGGTCTTTTTTGAAGATTCGGTCGAAGTGTTAGTGCGAGCAAGTGCCGGCACGTGGCAGCCGCCAGCCCCGCGGCCGCCTCCCACTCCACCCGCTCAGCGGGTGATCGTCTGAGGCTCGTGGCATGGCGACTCCGGAGTTCATCGTCTCCCTGCGACAGAGGATCGGGCACGACATGCTGTGGCTGCCGGGGGTGAGCATCGTCGTCGTCGACGAGGCCGGCCGGCTCCTGCTGGGTCGGCGCGCCGACAACGGGCGCTGGGCGGTGGTCTCCGGCATCCCCGAGCCCGGCGAGCAGCCGGCGGTGGCGATCCGGCGCGAGTGCCTGGAGGAGACCGGCGTGGACGTGGAGGTGCTGGCCATCACAAGCGTGACCGCGGGCGAGCCCTTCGCCTTTCCCAACGGGGACAACTGCGTGTTCATGGACATCAACTTCGTCGGGCGGGCGAGGCCCGGCAGCGCGGATCGCGCCCACGTGGCCGACGACGAGTCCACGCAGGTGGGCTGGTTCGCGCCGGACGCGCTGCCCGAGCCGCTGCTGGGCTCGACCCCCGGACGTATCGAGGCGGCCCTGGCCTGGCTGGCCGACCCGACGTCGGGCGCACGCTTCCACCCGGCGTCCTGAGGCCGGCTGCCTTCGCTCGGCCGGGGACATCCGGGGACATCCGGGGACGCCGACGGGGACATTCCGCGCGTCGGGGTGCCGTCTCTTCCGGCCGGGGACAGTGTGCGCGTGCGGGGACGGGATTGCTGTCCCCGACGGCGTCGAACGCCCCCGGCCGTGGCGATATGTCCCCGACGGCGTCGGATGTCCCCAGCGCACGAGGGCGCACAGCGGCTGCAGTCAGGCCTCGGGCGCCTCGATGCCGATGCGCCGAAGACCCTCGGCCTGCGCGCTGTTGGGGTCCAGGGGCCTGGCGGCGGTGAGGACAACGCGCACGCCCTCGGAGGTGGCGACCTCGACCTCGCGGGAGTTCCACGGGGTGACGCGCGGGCCGGTGACGCTGCCCGGTCGGCGCTGCTCGCAGGCCGCGGCGATCTCGTCGATCTGGGACAGGACGCAGGAGAAGGCGACGCTCATCGAGGGGCCGTCGGCCGGGGCGGGTGCCTGCGGCGTCGGCACCAGGAGGACGTCCTGGAAGGCCCAGCGGCGCAGGTGCACCAGCTGGCCGGGAATGCTGAACAGAGTGAAGAAGCCCAGTGCCTCGGTCCAGAAGTCGACCGAGGCGTCCAGGTCCGACGTCGGAACGGTGACGAACATCGGCATGCCGTAGATGCCGTGGAAGGGCTCGGGCGGTTGGGCGTCCTCGCTGGGCGCGGGCACGGGGCTCATCTCGAATGCGTTGAAGGTGCTCATGCGGGGCAGCCTCGTCCCTCACGCTACGTGAGGGTCAAGGTGATCCGCGTTGCTGTTGGCCCCGCTGTCGGGGATATCGACGGGGACATTCCGCGCGGCGGGGTGCGGCCTCTTCCGGACGGGGACAACCCGCGCGTACGGGGACGAGTTTCCTGTCCCCATACGCGTCGATGGCACCCGCCGGCGGCAAAGTGTCCCCGACGGCGTCGAATGCCCCCGGCCGCGACAGAAGACAGAAAGTCCCTGTCGCAACCAACAACGCCGTCAGAATGGAGCCATCGCGGAGACGACGAGGTTGCTGCGCGGCAGCGGCTCGCGGCGAGCCAGCGCCCGGCACCAGTCGTCAGTGGTGGCCACCGCCGCCCAGTTGGGAGTGCAGCAGCGCCATGAGCGTGGTGTGCACCGTGCGCGCATCCGCCTTGCCGGCGCGGTTGCGCAGGTTGATGGCGCCGACGGCGTCAGAGAGCACCTCTGTGGCCAGGCCGATCGTCTCTCCCCAGGCCGCTGAGGCCAGGACGCAGTTATTCACCATGAAGCCGACGAGTGTCACGGTATTGACGCCCTGCTCGTGCAGCCATGCGGCGAGGTCGGTTCCCGCGTAGATCGACCCGTGGTGCTTGACGACGCTTTTCCACTGCGGGGTCCGTCGGCGCTCGATGCTCGGGCAGAGCTCGAAGCCCTTCCCACCGGGGGCGAAGATGGTGCCGCCGGGCGGACCGGCGTGCTGCACGCAGACCACGGGGAGTCCGGCGCTCTCGGCGGCATCGAGCACCCGCTCGATCCTCTCCATGCAGTCGCGCAGGCGCGGGTAGCGGATGCGCAGCGGCAGGCGCGAGTACTCATTCTGTACGTCGATAAGGACCAGGGCCCTGCGCGGGGCGGTTAGGTCCGGTTCATCACGATCAGTCACGGTGCCTCCAAACATGCGCGCCGTGGCGCGGCGGTTGCGTGGTGACACTCAGGATGTGCGATCGGACTGGCACCCACCAGTGGCGCATATGCTACGTAACGATGGTTTCACGCCAGCTGTTGAGGGATACCGATTCGGCGCAAGGCAGGACGTGCTCAGGGAGGTCTCATGCATATCGCCGTCTACGCCTTCGACGGCATCACCATGTTCCACCTGTCGATCCCCCAGATGGTCTTCGACACCGTGAGCCGGCTGGGTCTTGCTAACTGGCAGGTCTCGCTATTCACCACCACCTCCGAGTCAGCGACGCTCCCCGAGGAGGCCGCGGCTCCCGCGGAAGGTGCGGCCCCACCGCCATCCACCGCACCATCACACACCACCGCCATCCGCACCTCAGAGGGCCACATCCTTGGCGGTCTGGGAGGTCCGGAGCTGGCGAGCGAGGCCGCCGTCGTCGTAGTACCCGCCTGGTTCTCCGACGGCCGCCCCGCCGGGAAGGAGCTGTGCTCACTCCTGAAAACCGCACATGCACGGGGAGCCTGCGTCGTCGGCCTGTGCCTGGGGGCGATCCCCTTGGCCGAGGCCGGTCTCATCGGCGGGCGCCGAGCGGTGACGCACTGGCAGGCCTTCGAGCCGATGGCGCGCGAGCATCCGGAGATCGCGCTGGACGAGTCGGTCCTCTACGTGGACCATGGCGATGTTCTGACCTCGGCGGGTGCGGCGTCGGGCCTGGACGCCTGCCTCCACCTGGTACGCACGCACCTGGGGGCACAGGCCGCCAACGAGGTCGCACGCCAGCTCGTCATCGCACCGCATCGCGAAGGCGGGCAGGCACAGTACATCAAGCGGCCGGTGCCGCCGCGCGCCGACAACGACCCGATCGGCAGCACGGTGGCCTGGGCACTGGAGCACCTGGGCGAGCCGCTACCCGTGGAACGGCTGGCGACGACGGCACAGATGAGCACCCGTTCCTTCATCCGTGCCTTCCGGGAGTCGACCGGCATCGCGCCTGCGGCATGGGTGCGCGCGCAGCGGGTGCGCGAGGCCCAGCGCCTTCTGGAGAGCACGGACCTGGCGGTCGAGCAGGTGGCCTCGAGTGCGGCTTCGGCAGCGCCGTCACTATGCGCCAGGCCTTCGCCCGGATACTGAGCACGACGCCGTCGGCCTACCGACGCCGGTTCCGCACTGTTTCTCCCGATCCCGCCACGATGTGAGGCCACACTGACATCCGAGGCCGCACCACCGGCGACATCGATGGGGACAATCTGCGCGGCGGGGTACGGTCTCTTCCGGACGGGGACAACCCGCGCGTTCGGGGACGGGAATCCTGTCCCCGACGGCGTCGATGGCACCCGCCGGCGGCAAAGTGTCCCCAACGGCGTCGAATGTCCCCATCAGCGCGCGGGGCCGCCCGCGCCTCGACCGACCAGGACGCCGACGCCACCGATCTCCGGCCGCGCGCGGAGCCCCTCACTCCGCGGGCGGCTCGACGACGAGTGGCGCCTTACCGGGGGCACGCACCTGGGCACAGGGCGTCTTCGCCACCCTTGGTATGATTCGGGTGTGACTCAGAAGATCGCGGTGAGCCTCCCGGACGAGCAGGTCGTCTCGATCCGTCGCGCGGTCGAGCAGGGCAGGGCTCCGTCGGTGTCGGGCTTCATCAGCGCGGCGGTCGCCCGTGTGCAGCGGGAGGACGACCTCGCCCGGCTGCTGGACGACCTTGATCGCGAGCTCGGCCCCGTCGACGACGCCGACCTGGCTTGGGCGGACAAGGCGCTGGGGCTGGCGTGACCACCACAAGCAAGAAGAGCGTCAAGGGCCTGACTCTCGACACCGGTGCGTTGCTCGCGCTTGAGCGCGGGGACTCGCGGGTCCGCGCGCTCCTTCGGCGGGCACTAGAGACGGGACTGCCTCTGAGTATTCCCGCCGGCGTCGTGGCACAGGCCTGGCGGGGCGGTCCGCGGCAGGCCCGCATCGCACGACTGCTCGCGGATCCCAGCGTGCACGTGGCGCCTCTGGAAGACATGACGGCGCGAGCCGTCGGCCTGCTGTGCGGACGCAGCGGACACCGGGACATCGTTGACGTTCACGTCGCCCTGCTGGCGCAGGAGCAGGGGCACACCGTGGTGACCTCCGACCCTGAAGACCTGAGCGCGGTCCATCCCAGTCTCCCACTCATCACGGTCTAGACGGGCGTTGCAAACCGCGGCTGCAAACCCCTGCCGGCGACATCGCCAGGGACATTCCGCGCGGCGGGGTGCGGTCTCTTTCGGACGGGGACAGCCCACGCGTACGGGGACGGGAATCCTGTCCCCGCACGCGTCGATGGCACCCGCCGGCGGCAAAGTGTCCCCAACGGCGTCGAAGGCCCCCGGCTGCAACGACACGCCCCCGCCAGCGCGAGAGCCCCTCACTCCGCGGGCGGCTCGACGACGAGCGGTGCCTCGCCGGGGGCGCGCACCTCGGCGCGGGGTGCCGGCTCCAGGGCCAGGCTCACGTGCAGCCGCTGGCCCTCCTCGCCGACGGCGTCGTAGGACAGTCGCGGATTGTCCAGCTCGGTGACCTCGGTGCGGGCACGCACGAGCCAGGGGTGGCGGCGTCGCAGCCCGATGAGGTCCTGGTGGAGCCGCAGCATCCAGGCACCCTGCGGCGCGAGCCCGGACGGCGCGGCCGGCAGGGCAGGGCGGACCTCGTCGTCGCCGCCGAGAGTCTCGGTCTTCACCCCCCGGAAGGCCTGCTCGTCCCCGTAGTAGACGCTGGGCACGCCGCCCACGGTCATGAGCAGGACAACGGCGAGCGCCGCCCCGCCGGCCCCGACCTTGCTCGCGATGCGGGTGACGTCGTGGTTACCGACGAAGGTCGCCGGGACGAACCGGTCCAGCAGCTCATTGTGGCGCTTAAGGCACCAGTCGAGCTCGTAGAAGTTGACGTCGGCCAGCGAGCTCCACGTGGCCTTCCACAGCTCGTACTGGGTGACGGTGTCCACGGTGGAGGCCTCCACGAAGCCGGCGTAGTCGCCGTGGATGACCTCCCCCATGAACCAGGCGTCGGGGTGGCGCTCGCGCACGGCGGGCAGGACGCTCGCCCAGAAGGCGGGGTCGACGGCGTAGGCGGCGTCCAGGCGCCAGGCGCTCGCGCCGCGGTCGAGCCAGTGGGTGAGCACCCGCACGGCCAGGTCGCGCACCTCGGCGGAGTCGTGGTTGAGGGCGGCCAGGGACTCATGCCCCTCGAAGGTGGCGTAGCCGGGGCCGGTCGATCCTGCATCGCTCCCGCCAGCACCGTCCCCGACGGCGGCGTCGTCGAAGCGGAAGAGGCCTCGCTCCTCTCCCCCGGCGCGGGCGGCCCGGAAGAGGGGGGTGCTCGGTGCCGACGTGCCCGAGGACGCCGTCGAGCATGAGGGCCAGGCCCCGGGCGCGGCAGGCCTCGGCGAGGCGGTCGAAGGCGGCGTCATCACCCAGGCGGGGGTCGATGCGCAGGTGGTCGGTGGTGTCGTAGCCGTGGGTGGAGGAGGCGAAGATCGGCCCGAGCGACAGGCCGTTGGCACCGAGCTCGACGGCGTAGTCGAGCCAGGGCTCCAGGCGGTCCAGGCGCGCGGGGGCGCCGGGCTCGGTCAGGGGCGCACCCGGTTCGGGGCGGATGGGGGCGCCGATGGCGCCGAGGGGTAGACCTGCCACCAGATGGCGTGGTCGATCCAGGCGGGGGCGGCGGATCGGCTCATTCCAGTTGACTCACTCGTCATGTCTCAAGGGTGCCACTCCTGGGCCGCGCAGGCAGCGCTACGGCCCGGCCGACGCAGCACCGGGCTGCACTGGGCCACCTGCGGGGCGCCGGGCGACTGGCGGAAGTAAGCTCTGGGACCGCCCCCGGCGAATAACACCCCGGAGCCAGCAGTCCGGCCCGCAGACACGAACGTGGGGCCCACCTCTCAAGGAGGTGGGCCCCACGTGATGGAATCAGCGCGTCGGCGCGAGCCTCAGGCTCAGCGGACGGGCTTGCGGACCTCGGCGGAGAGGAACCAGGCCTGCTGCTCGAGCGTGCCGATGAGGTCCTCGACGATGCCGGAGGAGGTGGGGTCCTCGGAGTCGACGTCCTCGTCCACGCCGCGCAGGGTGGCGACGACGGCCTCGATGGCGGAGACGATGTAGGCGACGCCCTCGCTGGTGAGGATCTCACCCTCGGGGGCGGCCGGCACGGTGGTGGCGGCGGAGACGGTGGCCGGGCGGCCGTCGGGGACGGCGTTGATGGCGCGCATGCGCTCGGCGACCTCGTCGGAGCCGGCGCGAGCGATGTCGACAACCTCGTCGAGGTTGAGGTGGACGTCGCGGAAGTTCGGGCCAACGATGTTCCAGTGGATCTGCTTGCCGACCAGCTCGAGGGCGATGAGGTCGGTCAGGACGCGCTGGAGGTTGTCGCTCAGGGCGGCGGAGGCGGTGAAGGAGAGGTTGATGGACGGTGTTGTCATGGTGTCTGCGTTCATGGCCATCACTTTACTACGTCGGAAGTCTCCGTGGGTGTTACTTATGATTCACAGGCAAGCCATGCCTCACCTGGAACCAAGGCTCACCTGCCTGGACAGGTTCTTCTGGCAGCCCGCTCAGCCGACCTTGCAGGTGTTCGGCTCTCCGGTTTCTTCCTCCTCGGAGGCGAGCCAGTGCCCGTTACTACCGGGCACCATGGTGTTCCTCGCCGGGATGCGCGCCTTGTTGGTGGGTTCGGTGACGTCCTTGCCCTGCGCGTCGACGTAGGTCACCTGCGTCATGTCCACACAGTAGATGACGGTGGCGCTCTGGCCGTCGGAGCTCATGGCGACCTCGGAGATCGCCACCTTGACGGGGGTCTTGGCCTTCTGCCCCGCGTTTTTCAAGGTGGCGGCGTCATCGAGGAGCTGCTGCTGGAGGTTGCCGGTGGTGACAGTGGGTACCTTGCTCGTGTCCTGCCCGCCGCCGACCCACAGCTTCCAGGACATCTGATCGTAGGCCACGAAGTCCTGGAGGATCGCGACCCGCTTGACGTCGAGGCCAGTGGGGATCGCGGTGACGGTGTACCCGAGCTGGGCGTCGGACAGGGAGGCCGCCGTGACGGTGCCAGCAGTGCCCGACGCCGTAGCGGAAGCCGAGGGGGCCGACGTCGGCTTCCCCGTGGAACCGGCTCTGCTGGCGGGCGCCTTGGCGTCGGGCGTGGAGTCCTTGGAGGAGCAGCCGGTCAGGGTCAGTGAGCCGGCGAGCAGCAGGCAGCCCAGTGCGGCGGCTCGACGACGGCCTCCAGCTCGACTCGCGGGGCGGTTCTCGGCATGTGCCACGGGGGCTCCTCACTGTCGGCCGGAATCAACCCGGCGGAAACCAACTCGTTGACACTACCGCGAAGGTCACGAACATGTCTCGACCTTCGTCGACCTCCTTGCTACACCCCTGTTCTGGCGAGGGTACGTGCTGCCAACAGTCCTCAGAAGGAGGAACCAGGTCTGCTGCGCGGAGTTGCCGGTCAAGCCCTTCAGGATGATGGCCGATGTCAAGGGCTCGTCATCGACAGGGACACCCTGCGCACTGGGGACAGGATTTCCGTCCCCCAACGCACAAACAGCCTTGCCTGGAACGGAGTGCCCCCAGCCACGGTGAAGTGTCCCAGACAGCGTCGAAGATCCCCGTGAGGAAGCGAGCCGACCGAGGTCTCCCCGCCCACCGCGACGAGACCGGACCAACCTGACCAACAGCCCGGGACACCAGGCCCGGGCAGTCGCGGTCACCTTGGCAACAGCTGGAGTCTCACCAGTGGCCCACACCCCGCCACCCGCACCCCAACACAGGTCGCCAACGTCATGAACTCATACATCTAGGCAAAGACCACTCACCACAGGATCGTCACACCGGACAGTTCCTCGAAGGCCGGATCGCGCGTCACCAACGCAAGCGACTCGTACATCGCTTGCGCCGCCAGCATCCGATCAAAGGGATCGCGATGCGACCACTCAAGCTGCCCGCTCAAGCGCGCGTGCGACCACTCGATGGGCAAGAACTCCGCTCCGAGCCGTCGCACGTGCCCCTCGAGAGCATCCAGCCACGGCCCCGCTCCAGGCAGTTTCCCAATGCGGTTCTTGGTATGCAGCTCCCATGCACTGGCGGCGGAGACCACCACGAGATTCCCTCGGTCTCGCAGCACCTCGACAGCCTTCCCGCCCAGACGTGCGGGCTCATTGATCGCCCACATGAGCGCATGCGTATCGAGCAGGTAGCCCTTCATGCACCCTCCCAGGCACTCAGCTCCTCCTCCGGCAGCTCGTCGAAGAACGTGTCCGGCAGCTGGTATCCGCCGAAGCCCAGCTCCCGCTCGCCCCCGACCGGAACCAAGCGCGCCACTGTCTGACGCCCTCGGGCGATGTTGATGGTCGCCCCCTGCTCGACCTCCACCAACAGCGCCGACAGATGCGTCTTCGCCTCCTGAACCTTCACCGTCTTCATGCATTGATGGTCCCAGGAGAAAGCGACCTGATCAACCAGGTTGGTCAGGTTGCGCCGCCGCCCACCCTCATGGCCGGGGACATTCGCACCGACGGGGACTGTTTGCGCGCCCGGGGACAGGAATGCTGTCCCCGGGCGCGCAGGATGCCCCCGTCTGGAGTGGAGTGTCCCCAGCCGCAAGGGAAGGTCCCCGACGGCGTCGAATGTCCCCGCAGGCGGGGAGTCAGGCCCAGGGCTGGCGCTGAGCCCACTCCTGCGGGCTGACACGGCGCCCGGTGTAGAAGGGCGTGTCCACGCGCACGTGCATGCGCGCCTCCGTGTAGCGCTGGTGGTGCAGGACCCCCTCGAGCCGGTCGAGGCTGTCGGCCTCGAAGCCGAGGATCCACTCGTAGTCGCTCAGGCCGAAGGTGGACAGGGTCGAGCCCTTGACGTCGGGGTACTTGGAGAAGCCGTGGCGCCCGTGCTGGGCCATCATGCGCGAGCGCTCCTCGGGCTCGAGCAGGTACCACTCGTAGGAGCGCACGAAGGGGTAGACCATGACCCAGTCGCGCGGCGCCACCCCGGCCAGGCAGGCCGGCACGTGGCGGGGGTTGAACTCGGCGGGCGTGTGCAGCCCCATGCAGGACCACACCGGCTCCAGGTAGCGGCCCAGCGCGCTACCGCGCAGACGGTGGTAGGCGTCCTGCAGGACCTCGGGGTCGTCGTCGAGCCACCACACGAGCAGGTCGGCGTCGGCGCGCAGGCCCCCGACGTCGTACCAGCCGCGCGTCGTCACGCCGCCGGCCTCGACGAAGTTGGCGCTCTCCCCCAGGAGCTGCTCGCGCTCGGGCTGGGAGGCGGGCAGCGGGCGGGTCAGGCGGAAGACGGCGTAGAGGGCGTAGTGGTACTGGTTGTTGATGGCCTCCAGGTCGACGTCGGTGGCGTCGCGTGGGTCGCGGTGGGGGCGGCGCTCCTCGTCCTCGAAGCGGTGCAGGCCACCCTCACCGGGGTGACCGCCGGGATGTCCGTGCTGGCCGTGGGTGTCGGTGCTCATTCTCTTCTCCTGGTTCTTATCGGAGCTACTGGGATGGGGACTATCGAGAACCGTCGCCGTCGGTCCCGTGGTGAGCGGGCCGGCCGGGGTGGCTGGCCCCGTTCCGGCAGCACGAGTCCGGGCAGACCGTGTGGAAGGGGCCGACGCCGGTGGTCGAGTCGGGCCGGACGTCCTCACCGCGGGCGGCAGCGGCCCGCTCGAAGAGGATGTCGACGAGGGAGTCGATGAAGGCCGGGTGGGTGCCGACAGTGGCAGCGCGCGCATACGGCATCCCCAGGTCGCGGGCGGTCTGGGCGGCCTCGGTGTCGAGGTCGAAGACGACCTCCATGTGGTCGGAGATGAAGCCGAAGGGGGCCACGACGACGCCCCCGGGTCGCTCCACGGGGTGGCCGTCGGTCAGGTGCCCGGCGGCCAGGGCCTCGAGGTGGTCGTTGACGTCCGGTTCGAGCCAGCGGGCCTGCGGCGGGCCGGAGCGCGAGCAGTAGACGAGGTCGGCCTCCACCGTCTCCAGGCCGAGACGACGGGCGACCTCGGGCACGAGCACGGCGGCGAGCGCCTCGTGCTGGGCGACGTAGGAGACCTCCGTGGACAGGTCGGCGGCCACACCCGGCTCTCGCGGCCCGGCGCCGGTCGGGTCATGCGAGTCAGAAGCGCCGGAGGCGCCGGGTGCGCTCTCGGGGCCCGACTCCGGGGCGGAGCCGGCCTCCATGCCCAGGGGGATAGAGTGCGTGACGAGCACGAGGCGCGCGTCCGCGGCCGCCACTCCCTGCTCGGCCAGGGCGCCGTAGGCCTCGACGATGGCGTCAATGTTGGCCTGCAGCAGGCCGGGGGTGTTGTAGTAGGGGCGCGTCTTGTCCACGGTGAGCTCCACGGGACCACCACCGTCCCCGCCGACCCGGGCGGCGGCGTCGGCCTCGAATCCCTCACCGGTGGAGCCGTCCGCGCCGTCGGCGAGCAGGGCGACGGCACCGGCCAGGTCCTCGCGGTACTGGCGGCACCCGGAGTAGGAGCCGAAGGCCGCGGTGGGAAGGGCCAGAACGCGGCGGGCTCCGGCGTCGGCCAGCTCGCGCAGGGCCTGGCTGACGAAGGGGTGCCAGTTGCGGTTGCCGACGATGATCGGCAGCGTCGAGCCGCGCTCGGCCAGGCGGGCCTGGAGGGCATCGCGCAGCTCGGCGTTGCACGCGTTGATCGGGGAGGCGCCGCCGACGCTCTGGTAGTGGCCGGAGACCTCCACGAGGCGGGAGTCGGGCACGCCGCGGCCGGCGGTGGCGTTGCGCATGAAGGGCAGGACGTCTTCGGGGCGGCGGGGCCCGCCGTAGGACTGCAGGAGAATGGCGTCGTAGGGGGCCAGCGGGTCGAGGGCCGGGACAGTGGCCGGAGCTCCGACGAGGTCGGCGCCCGGGAGGGCAGCCGGGCGTGCAGCCGGGCGTGCGTCCAGGCACGCGGGAGCCTCCTGGGTGGACCCGGGCACGGGCGCGGCGGTGTCAGTCATGGTTCTCTCCTGTGCTTTCCAGGCCCCAGACGAGCTCGAGGGCCTGACGGTAGGCCTCCTCGCGGCCCTCCTGGCCGGCGCGGCGGGCCATGACGGTGGGCTGGTGGAGGAGGCGGGCGGCCAGATGGTGCAGGGCCCGCTCGGCCTGCGCCAGGGGCACCATGGGCTCGCCGTCGATCTCACTGGCGGTCTCGAAGCCGGGCTCGGCAGCGAGGTGATGGTGGGGGCAGGCCCCTGCGGCGGCGTCGGCGCTGTTGACACCGCTGACGCCGGTTCCGGCGCGCCCGTCGACGGCGGGGACGGCCAGGGCGAGCCGGCGGGCGGGCTGGGGGCGCAGGCGGGCGGCCTCCTCGGCGACGACGCGGCCCACCTGGGCGCGCAGGGCGGTGATGAGGGGATCCATGGCCCGGCCGGCCAGGGTGCGCTCGAAGTCGGCGGCCTCGGCCTCGACGATGGCGCGGGCGGCGGTCACCTGCTGGGCCTCGGCGTCGGGAACGGCGTCGCGCACGCGGGCCAGGTCAAGGTGGACGACGCCGGGCAGGGCGCCGACGGCCTCATCGACGTCACGGGTGAGGGCCAGGTCGAGGATGACGAGCGGGCGACCGGCTCCCCCTGCCGAGCCGGCGCGCTCGGCGGCGACGGGGGCGACGACGTCGGCGGTGAGGATCGGCCCGCCGGTGCCGCGGCAGGTGACCACGAGGTCGGCGCGGCTCATGGCCTCACTCAAAGCGCCGGTGGGGACGGCGCGCAGGCCGTGGCCGGCGGCGAAGGCCTCGGCGCGGTTGGAGGCGGAGTAGACGGCGATGTCGCTCAAGCCGCGGGCGCGCAGGTCGGCGACGGTGGCGCCGGCGTAGGAGCCGGTGCCGACGATGAGGGCGCGGCAGTCCTCCAGCGGCGGCAGGTGGCCTGCGGCCTGATCCACGCCGACGGCGACGACGCTGCGCCCCTGACCGGACAGCTCGGTCTCGTGAGCCACCCGGCGGGCGGTGGCCGAGGCGCGCTCGACGACCCGCACGAGCTCGGGGCTGAGCGTGCCCTCGGCGGCGGCGGTCTCAGCGGCGCGGCGGACCTGGCCAACGATCTGGGCCTCGCCGACCACCATCGAGCTCAGGCCCGCAGCGATGGCGAGCATCTCCCGGCGGGCGGCCGCCCCGACCAGGTGGGTCAGCAGGAGGCCGCTCGCGGGGAGCCCGGCGCGCTCGGCCAGGAAGGCGGTGATGGTCTCCCCCAGGTCCGACGCCGCGGCCGACTGGCTCGCGTCCGCCGGGCGGAGGTCCGGGTGCAGGGCCGCCGGGCAGCCGGTGTCGGCCCAGGAGTCGGCATCGATGAGGAGGGTCAGGCGGTTGCACGTGGACAGCACCAGGACCCCGCGCAGCGCGGGGACCGCCTCCAGGAGGTCCGGTCCCAGCCCCGGGGCGACCGCGCCGAGCCGGGCAACGACGTCGAGGCCCGGCAATCGATGGTCTGCGGAGAGAAGATGAGTAGTCACAACGTGCGCTATTGAAACATCACCGTGGGGAGCGGGCACAATAGCGGCGTGGCGACACACACCCGACATCATGACAATGCGTCATCACCATATTTCTGACACCCTGTCAGGACCCGACGGACGTCTGGAACGCCGCATCATTACGCGCAATAAACCCCCTCTGACCACTGCTGACAGGAGGCAGTCGGATATGTCTCGCATTCAGTTCCCTTATCGCAGGGAAAGCACGCGGCGTCAGCATTCTTCGCCCGATAACGGCGATTTCGTCACCGGCAGTTCACACAATGATTCAATGACTTGCGAGCCGGCGGCGAGGGCTGCCGAAGCGGCGGGGCCTGCTGGGACCACGGCGGGACCGGCTCCGTCGCCGGCGCTCCTGGAGGCGCTGGCGGGGCGGAGGCCCGCGCGCACGCCGGTGTGGTTCATGCGTCAGGCGGGACGGTCGCTGCCGGAGTACCGGGCGCTGCGGGCGCGCGCCGGCGTGCCGATGCTGGATGCCTGCCTGGATCCTGCGCTGGCGGCGGAGGTGACGCTGCAGCCGGTGCGGCGCCACGGCGTCGACGCCGCCGTCTTCTTCTCCGACATCATGGTGCCGCTGCGCCTGGCGGGCGTCGGGGTGCGGATCGAGGAGGGCGTCGGGCCGGTCCTCGACGCCCCGGTGCGCAGTGGCCGCGAGGTGGGCGAGCTGGTGGCCCGCCGCTTCGGTGACGGCCCCGACGCCGAGGGGGTCGGGGCGATCGAGGAGGCGGTGCGGCGCGTCATCGTCGAGCTGGGCAGTCCGCAGGCGCCAGGCGTGCGCGAGGGGCTGAGCGAGCGGGCGCGCGCCGGGCTGGAGCACAGTGCCGGGTCGGCGGGGTGGACGCCGGTGCTCGCCTTCGGCGGGGCGCCCTTCACGCTGGCGGCCTACCTGGTGGAGGGCCGGCCCAGTCGCGACCACCTGGCGGCGCGCACGCTCATGCGCGCCGACCGCGACTCCTGGGACCGGCTCATGACGTGGTGCGCGCGCCTGACCGGCGAGTTCATCGCCACCCAGGTGCGCGCCGGGGCGGCCGCGGCCCAGCTCTTCGACTCCTGGGCGGGCTCGCTGTCCCCGCGCGCCTACCGCGAGCGCGTGGCCCCCTACTCGGCGCTCGCGCTGGATGTCGCCCGCCAGGCCGTCTCCCCCACCACCGGTGAGGCGCGCCGCTCATCCACTTCGGGACCGGGACCGCCCGACTGCTGGGGCTCATGCGGCAGGCGGGGGCCGACGCCGTCGGCGTAGACGAGCGCATCGAGCTGGGCGAGGCCATTGAGGCGCTGGCCGAGGCCGACCCGCAGGCGGGGGCCTGCCCGGTCCAGGGCAACCTCGACCCGGCGCTGCTGGCGGCGCCATGGCCGATCCTGGCTGAGGAGCTCGACGCGGTGCTGGCCGCCGGGCGCGCGGCGCCGGGGCACGTGGTCAACCTGGGGCACGGGGTCCCGCCGGCCACCGACGCGAATGTCCTCTCCCGGATCGTGGCGCGGGTGCACGGCTCGGCCGACTGGGAGTCCGTGGCCCTGGCCGGGTGGGAGGCATGAGCGGGGAGGCCGTCGGGGAGCGACGGTGGGACGCGCTCGTCATCGGCGGCGGGATCGCGGGTCTGACGGCGGCCTGGGACCTGGTGCGCGCCGGGCTGCGGCCGCTGCTCATTGAGGCGCGCGGCTACACCGGCGGGCTCGTCGCGGCCGGGCCGATCGGCGGAGCACGCATGGACCTGGGGGCTGAGGGCTTCGTCGTGCGCGGCCAGGCGGCCACCTCGATGCTCGCCGAGCTGGGGCTGCGCACCGCCGCCCCGCACGGCCGGCCCCGACTCTTCCTGCCGCCCCTCGCACCGGGCGCCGGCGCAGGGCCGTCCCAGTGGGGGCTGCACCGATTTCCTGACCACGCCTACCTGGGGATCCCTGCGGACCCACTGGCTCCCGACGTCGTCGCCATCATCGGGCAGGAGGCGGCGCGCCGGGCCGCGCAGGACGCCGACCTGCCCGGCACCGTGGGCACCAGCCCTGAGGATCCGGCCGACCTGGCCTCATTCGTCACCGCGCGGATGGGGGCCGGCGTCCTGGAGCGCCTCGTGCGGCCCATCGTCGCGGGCATCCACTCGGCCGACCCGGCGGACCTGGCGGCCGATGTCGTCATGCCCGGGCTGCGGCGGGCCACGGCGGAGCTGGGGTCGCTCAGTGCCGCTGTGGCGGCGGTGCTGGAGCGGCGTCGGGCCCGCCAGGACGGGGCGGGTGGTCGGAGCGTGGACGCGGCCGTCGAGGGCGGGCTGTTCCGGCTCACCGACGCGCTGCGCGAGGCCATCGAGGCCGGCGGAGGGAGCGTGCGCATCCGCACCGGTGCCCAGTGGCTGCGGCCCAGCGGCGGCCAGGACTGCGCGGACGGGGAGGCGCCGGCCGCCTGGCGGGTGGGGATCGCCCCGACGCGCCGGGGTCCGACGCCGTCGGATGAGCCGGTGCCCGATGGCGCGCAGGAGGTCGTGGCCACCGACCGCGTCATCCTGGCCTGCTCGGCAGGGGCCGCGCTGCGGCTGCTGCGGGGGATTCCCGGCCTGCCCGCGAGCGCGACGGAGCTGACCGTGCCGGTGGGGGCGCCGATCGCCCGCTTCACGCTGGTGGCGCGGGCGCCGGAGCTCAGTGATGAGCCGGTGGGCTCGGGGCTGCTCGTGGCGCCCGCCGGCGTTGCTGAGCCCGGTGAAGTCGCCGGCCCGGCTGGGCCCGACGCTGCGGCGTCGTCGGCCGGTGCCGGAACCTCTGACCTGGTCTCTGACGGGATGGTTCCCAGTGGGGGGTCTATGGGCCCAGTGGACTGCCCGGTGCGGGCCAAGGCGCTGTCGCACCTGAGTGCCAAGTGGCCGTGGGTCGGTGCCGAGCTGCGGGCGCTGCACGGCCCGGACGTCCACGCGCTGCGACTGTCCTACGGTCGGCCCGGGCAGCCGCGCCCGCAGGTAGATCTGCAGGTGGCGCTGGATGACGTGGCGGCCCTGACGGGGGTGCGGATCGAGCCGGAGGCGGTCATCGACCACATGCTGGTGCGGTGGGACGGGACGCTGCCGCCGGTGACGCCCACCTACCGGGAGCGCACGAGGCGCCTGGAGGAGCAGCTGGCGCCGGTGACGGGACTGGAGGTCACCGGGGCGTGGGTGGCCGGGACCGGGATCGCCGCCGTCGTCGAGCACGCCCGCGCCGTGGCCGGGCGTCTGGTGGGCTCCCATGGCGGGTGAAGCGCCGCGCCAGGACGGAGGCGGGCGGCGCGTTCGTATATTAGGGTCTCGAGTTCGTACCCCCAAGGTACGAAGGCGAGCCCTACGGTACGAAGGCGACGATTGAGAACTGCGCACGAGGAGGGGATGCATGACCACGACGGGGACGGACTCCCGGCGGCTTCGCCTGGGCACGCGCGGCTCGCGCCTGGCGCTGACCCAGTCCAGGCAGGTCGCTGAGGCACTGATGGCGGCCGGAGGGGGCGGTGCGGCCGCCGCGGCCGGCAAGGCCAGCGAGGGTTCCGGCGGCCTGGGCATCGACCTGGTCACCGTGCGCACGGACGGCGACGGCGACCGCACACCCCTGCGGCAGCTCGGCGGGGTGGGGGTCTTCGCGGCCCGGCTGCGTCACGCGCTCTTGGATGGCGAGGTGGACCTGGTGGTCCACTCCTTCAAGGACCTGCCCACGCAGCCAGTCGAGGGTCTGGAGGTCATCTGCGTGCCACCGCGCGAGGACCCGCGCGACGCCCTGTGCGCCCGCGACGGCCTGACCCTGGCCGACCTGCCCGAGGGGGCCCGCGTGGGCACCGGCTCGCCGCGCCGGGCCGCCCAGCTGCTGGCGGCCCGCCCCGACCTGGAGGTGGTGGACCTGCGCGGCAACGTGCCCACGCGCCTGGCACGGGTGCGAGGGCTGGAGGCGGTCGGCGTCGGCACCGATGAGCCGGTGGCGCCGAGCCGAGCCGATGCCGCCGGCGACCTGGACGCGGTGGTCCTGGCCCTGTCGGGGCTACGGCGTCTGGGGCTGGAGCACTGTGCGAGCGAGGTGCTGGACCTGGAGACGATGCTGCCCGCACCGGCACAAGGGGCCCTGGCCGTGGAGACGCGAACCGGCGAGGACTCCGCGGAGCTGGCCCGGGCCGTGGCGGCGCTCGACGACGAGCCCACGCGCCTGGCGGTGACGGCCGAGCGGGCACTCATGGCGCGGCTCGGGGCCGGCTGCGCGGCGCCGGTGGGGGGCCTGGGCGCACCTGCGGGGCGGCGATCAGGAGCCGTGGGAGAGCACGCCGAACACGGAACCGGGTGGAACGAGGGCTTCCGCGACGATGACACCGCCGTGACCGGGGGCAAGCAAGGGGCTGGGGCCGCGAACGGCGGCCCGCGGCCAGTCGGGGTCTCCGAGGTAGGACCGCACGATTCAGCGGCCTCGTGCCACTCGCCGCGGGTGCTCGTGCTGCGAGCAGTGGTCACCTCACTCGATGGCGGCCAGGAGGTCGGCTGCGAGCTAAGTACTGAGCTGCCCGAGGCCTCTGGGGTGCCAGGGGCTCCCGGGGACACGGCGGTTCGGGCGGCCGAGGCACTGGGGGTCAGGGCGGCCGAGGTCCTGCTGGAGGACGGCGCCGACCAGATCGTCGACCTGTACGCCAACAAGCCCCGGCGGGACTGAGGCCATGGCGCAGTCCACCTCACGCACTGACTCGGCCGGGGGCGTGCCGGGCCTGCCCCGGGAAGGCGGCGGAGCACCGCTGTCGGGGCGGGTGGTTCTCCTGCCGCGCCTCAAGGAGCGCGACCGCATCGCCTCGGCGCTGGAGCGGGCCGGGGCTCGGGTGCTGCGCGCCGCCGTGACACGGACGGTTCCGGGTGAGGCGGCGGCGCTGGAGGCGACTGCGCGCAGGATCGTGGCGGGCAAGGCGGCCTGGCTGGTGCTCACCTCGGCCCGGACGGTTGAGGCGCTGGCGCCGTACCTGCTTGCGGAAGCCGCCTCGGCGACCGGAGACCAGGCCCTCCATCAGGAAGCCGGCACGTCCGGCCCCCACGACGGCTCCGTGCCTCCCCACACCCCAATCACCCCACCGGGACAGCACCAACCACGCTCAAGCATCCCGCCGATGCGGGTGGCTGTCGTCGGTCCGGCGACAGCACGTGCGTGGACCAAGTTCACCGGGACCGCCCCCGACCTGGTGGCCCGAGGATCGGCCGCCGCCCTCCTGAAGGAGCCCGCGTTCGCCGGAAGCCCAGCAACCGGAGACCACGCGCCCTACCAGGAACCCGACATTCCCAACACCCACCACGGCACCCCGCCACCCCACGCCCCAGCACGGATCCCGGAATCGAAGACGGCCCCTCGAGGCCTTCCCGGGGGTGTCACCGGCCCGCATGACTCCAGCTGGAGGGCTCATGCCTCCGACGATTCTCCCGCTCGGCTTCGAACCGCTCCGGAGGCGGCACGGCGCGTGCTGCTGCCGGCCTCGGCTCTGGCCGACCCGGCACTGGCGGACGGCCTGCGTCGAGCGGGCTGGGAGGTGGAGCAGGTGGCCGCCTACACGACCGTCACGGCTGACGCCTGCAACCTGCCCCCGGACCTGGAGCACAGGTGGGCCACTGGCGGTGTGGACGCGGTCGTGCTCACCGCCCCGTCCACGACGCGGGCCGTCCTGGAGCTGCTCGGCCCGCCGCCGCAGGGAACCGGGCTGGTGGCCATTGGCGCCACCACGGCGGCGGCCACCCGCAAACTCGGTCTGACGGTTGCTGCCGTCGCCCCCTCCCCCACGCCCGAGGGGTCCTCCAGGCCACCATCGACGCCATCCGGGCCACCGCGGGCCCCACCCTCCCCTCAGGAGCCACCGTGATGGCCTCGCACCGGCAAAAGTGTCACGATTGGCGACTTTTCATCGCCGCCACTGCCCCCAGCGCACCTACCTCTCAGGTATTCGCCCAGGTCAGAGCCGGATACTCCGATGAGTTCAGCAGCCGCCACCCCCGCTCGGCACACTAAAAGTCGCCAACCGTGACACAAAACCACCCCGCAGCCTCTGAACCCAACACGAGCGTCCCCCGCACAGACCTCCTCAGACCCACCCGATCCGCCTGGTTCCAGTCATTCCAAAGCCTGTGGACGGCCTGCGAGGCGGCGGACCCCCAACCACCAGGAGCCCCTCATGACTGACGCCCTCCGACCGGCCGCCGACTTCCTGTCGCGCCGCTCCGTCCCCGACCCGCAGGCCCCCACGGTTCGCCCCCGGCGACTGCGTACCACTCCCGCGATGCGGCGCCTGGCGCGAGAGCATGTCGTGGACCCGGCCGCCCTCATCCTGCCGGTGTTCGTGCGCGAGGACATCGACACCCCCCGCCCCGTGGAGGCGATGCCGGGGTCGTCCAGCACACGCTGGACTCGCTGCGCGGCGAGGCCGCCGCCTGCGCCGAGGCAGGCATCGGCGCCATCGACCTGTTCGGCGTTCCCGCCACCCGGGACGAGGCCGGCACCGCGGCCTGGGCCGAGGACGGCATCCTCAACCGCGGGATCGCGGCCGTGCGCGCGGAGGTGGGGGACGAGGTCGTCGTCTGCGCAGACACCTGCCTGGATGAGTTCACCAGCCACGGCCACTGCGGCCTCATCCGCCCCGACGGCCCGCGCGCCGGTGAGGTCGACAATGACGCCACCCTGGCCACCTACCAGGCCATGGCCGTCTCCCAGGCGGAGGCGGGGGCGCACATGGTCTCGCCGTCGGGGATGATGGACGGGCAGGTCGCCGCGATCCGCGCCGCCCTGGACGCCACCGGCCACGACGACGTCTCGATCCTGGCCTACTCGGCGAAGTACGCCTCGGCCTACTTCGGGCCGTTCCGGGAGGCCGTGGGCTCCACACTCACCGGGGACCGGCGCGCCTACCAGCAGGATCCGGCCAACCGCCGCGAGGGCATGCGCGAGGTGATGCTCGACGTCGAGGAAGGGGCCGACATCGTCATGGTCAAGCCGGCCGGCCCCTACCTGGACGTGCTGGCCGACGTCGCCGCCGCCTCACCAGTGCCGGTGGCTGCCTACCAGGTCAGCGGCGAGTACGCGATGGTGGAGGCGGCCGCGCAGCGCGGGTGGATCGACCGCGAGCGCGTCATCGCCGAGTCGGTGCTGGGCATCGTGCGCGCAGGGGCGGACATGGTTCTGACCTACTGGGCTCGGGAGATCGCCGAGAACCCGGCCCTGCACTGATACAAGAGCCACGGAGGGCAGGATCGTTCCGGTAGGTTGGGAATCAGTTCCGGCCGGCGCGAGGTCACCTCCCGAACCGGCCCTGACCAGTTCATCGACAGGATCATCGTGACTCAGCAACCGCAGCCCGCCGGCCGGCCCTCCAGCGCCACTGCCTCCACCAACACCTCCCTGTTCGAGGCGGCTCGCGCCGTCATCCCCGGGGGCGTCGACTCCCCCGTGCGCGCCTTCGGCTCGGTGGGTGGCACGCCGCGGTTCATCGCCTCGGCGAGCGGTGCCCACGTCACCGACGCCGAGGGCCGCAGCTATGTGGACCTGGTGGGCTCGTGGGGCCCGGCACTCCTGGGCCACGCCCACCCGGAGGTCGTCGCCACGGTCCAGGCCGCCGCCGCCCGCGGCCTGTCATTCGGTGCCCCCACCGCCACAGAGACGCTCCTGGCCGAGGAGGTGCGCCGCCGGGTGCCGGCCGCACAGAAGGTGCGCTTCGTGTCCACCGGCACCGAGGCGACGATGACGGCCGTGCGCCTGGCCCGCGGCGCCACGGGCCGCGACCTGGTGGTGAAGTTCGCCGGCTGCTACCACGGGCACAGTGACGGCCTGCTCGCGGCGGCCGGCTCGGGCCTGGCCACCGGCGGCCTGCCGGGCAGCGCCGGCGTACCCGCGGCGGTGGCCGCCCAGACCATCGTCCTGCCCTACAACGACGTCGCCGCCCTGGAGGCCTGCTTCGCCTCGCGCGGCGCCGAGATCGCCGCGGTCATCACCGAGGGCGCCCCGGCTAACATGGGGATCGTGCCACCGGCACCCGGCTTCAACGCCGCGATCCGCCGAGTGACCGCCGAGCACGGCGCGCTCATGATCCTCGATGAGTCCTCACTGGCTTCCGCGTGGGCCCGGCCGGCTGGTGGGGCCTGGAGGCCGTCGATGGCTGGACCTCGGACCTGCCGGTCTTCGCCACCGCCGGCGCCGCTGCTTCTGAGCGCGCCGGCGCCGGCACCCCCTCCTGGCCGGGCGCCGACTGGCGCGAGCGCGCCGCCTGGGTGCCGGACCTGGTGACCTTCGGGAAGGTCGTGGGAGGCGGGATGCCGCTGGCCGCCGTCGGCGGGCGCACGGAGGTCATGGACCTGCTGGCGCCGGACGGCCCCGTCTACCAGGCGGGCACGCTCTCGGGGAACCCGCTGGCCACGGCGGCCGGCCTGGCCACGCTCCAGCGGGCCGACGACGCCGTCTACGCCTCGGTGGCCGAGCATGCCCGGACCATCGGAGAGGTGGTCTCGGCGGCCCTGACCGAGCAGGGCGTGCCCCACCGCGTGCAGCGGGCGGGCTCGCTGTTCTCCTTCATGTTCGGGCAGCGGGCCGCCGAGCAGGGCGTGAGCGACTACGAGGCCGCTCGCGCCCAGGAGACCTGGCGCTACGGGCCCTTCTTCCACGCCTTCCTCGAGGCGGGGGTGGGCCTGCCGCCGTCGGTCTTCGAGGCCTGGTTCGTCTCGGCCGCGCACGGCGAGGCGGAGCTGGAGGCGATCGCGTCTGCGGCCCCGGCGGCCGCCCGCGCCGCCGCCCAGGCCCAGGCGAGCTGACCGCCCTCCGTGGATCTGGTCCGACGTCGGAGCCCAGAACTGCCCACACTGCACGAGGTTGGGGACCTACTGGCCAGGGGTTGTGCGTACTGCACGAACCCCCGCACCGCGTGGAGTACACCCACCTGTCGGCCAGTGGAGCCCGACCCTCGTGCAGTGCGCCGCCTCAGGCGCACTGCGGACGGCGGGGCACGGCGGACCCCACCCCCCTACGGCCGCCAGGGCGGCGGGGCGAGGGCGGCTTCGTAGGCGGCGACGTCGACGTCGGCGTTGAGGCTGATGACGATGCGCATCCGGGAGTCGGGGTGGGCCGCCAGCCAGCGGCCGATCGTCTCCAACGTCACCAGCGCGGCCTGCCGCTTGGGGTAGCCGAAGACGCCCGTGGACAGCGAGCACAGGCCGACGCTGCCCAGCCCCGCGGCGTGCGCGACGTTGAGGACGCTCGTGTAGCACGAGGACAACAGGCGCCGGTCATGCAGGGTCGGTTTGCGCCCGTCCTCGATGACGGGCCCCACCGAGTGGATGACGTGCTGGGCCGGCAGGTGGTAGCCGCCGGTGAAGACGGCCCGGCCGGCGGGCTCCCCGCCCTGGCGGCGGGTGGGGTCGAAGGTCTCCGCCCAGGTCATGTAGCGGGCGCACTCGGCGCGCAGGGCCGGCCCGGCGACGGCGTGGATGATGTTGTCGATGCAGCGGTGCCCGGGGGCGAAGCAGCCGAGCATCCCGGAGTTGGCGGCATTGAGGACGGCGCCGGCGCGCAGCCGGGTGAGGTCGCCGCGCCAGAAGGCCACGTTGCGGCCCAGCAGGCCGGGAACGTGATCGGTGATGGCCAGGGGCGGGATCTCGGTGGCGTCGACCATGCCGCGCTCGGCGGCCTCGGCCTCCAGGAGGGTGTCGAGGTCGGCGGCGATGTCCTCGGGCAGGGGAGCCGGGGGGCGGGCGGTGAGGAGGAAGTCGAGCATGGTGCGCAGGCTCGTCGGGGTCGGTGGGGACCGTTGAGTCGATCCAGTCCGTGGCACCCTCGGGGTCAGAACGCAGGAAGGCGTAGACGAGGTGGCGCACCAGCGCGTCGCGGCCCGAGGCACCGACGGGGACCGCCCATCGGGCTCTGACAGCGTGACTGACGTGGGACTCCAACTTCACGCGGGCCATCATAGGATATCAAAACGTAATGTTCTGCCCTTGGGTGGGCGAGCCGGGCAACAGACGACGACGTCGCCCGGAAACGGCGGGTTCCCGGGCGACGTCGGACGGCTGCAGGGGCCGGCAGGCGGCCCCGCGGTACCTGACGGATCAGGCCTGAGCGCCGGAGGCGGCCTCCTCCTCGGCGATCTTGGCCTTGAGCTCGTCCATGTCGAGCTCGCGCACCTGCGTGATGAGGGAGTCCAGCGCGGGGGCGGGCAGGGCGCCGGCCTCGCGGTAGACCAGAACATTGTCACGGAAGACCATGAGCGTGGGGATCGAGGAGATGCCCAGGGCCCCGGCGAGGTCCTGCTCGGCCTCGGTGTCGACCTTGGCGAAGGTGATGTCCGGGTTGGCCTCGGAGGCCTTCTCGTAAATGGGGGCGAAGCGCATGCACGGGCCGCACCAGGAGGCCCAGAAGTCGACGATGGTGATGCCTTCGCCGTGGATGGTGTCCTTGAACTCGGGGCCGGTGATGTTCTTGGTGGTCATGAGTGTTCCTTTCAAGACTGTGGAGACAGATGGGTTCCACTGCGGCCAACACGGCTAGGGCCCAACCTATTCCTGAGGCCGGCGACCCTCACGACGGGGCCGCCCGACCTCGCACCGGTACCGAGCCGCCCGTCTCTTGCAGCCGGGGACATTCCACGCGGCCGGGTGCACACCGCTCCGGGCGGGGACATCCTGCGCGTCCGGGGACAGGATCCCGGTCCCCGACGGCGTCGAACGCCCCCGACCGCACAGACATGCCCCCGACGGCGTCGAATGCCACCCGGGGAGAACGGTCCCCATGGGCGGCAGGCGTCCACCACCCCCAGACTGGACTCGCCAGCCGCAACCGACCCACCGACAGTTTTCAGAAGGGCACCCATGGCGATCTACCTCCGCACCTGCCCCACTACGAAGACCAGGGTGCTCGGGTACCTGGGCGCCCTGGCCGCCGCCGGCATCGCGCTCCTCTACCCGCTGATCCTGCTCATAACCGCCTTCGCCCTGGGCTCTCTGGACGAGGCCGTCGACTACCCGGAGGGCAACGAATCGATAGCCGATGCCGCAACTGCGGTAGGCGCGACACCACTCATTTTCAGCTTCGTGCTGACCTCCGTCATCTTTGGAGCAACCTCCTGCTTCACGGGCACGGACCAGTGGCTCGCCAAGGACGCGACAGTCACCCATCGCGATATCGCGTCGTCACGGTTCCTTCATATCGCCCAGGACCCCAACAGCCGCGCCGTGGGCATGCTGTGGGCGATGCTCGCGGGCATGCTGGTGACGGCCTCCCCCTTCACCATGATGTCTATCCCGCACTCCCTGATCTACAGCGATTCCACTCAAGATCTGGCCGTGGGGGCAACCTGGATTCTCGGCCTGGCCCACATCGGCCTGTTCGTGGCCCTGAAACGCGCTGCCGCACGCCGGCGGGCAAGCGCGGTACGCCTGAGAACGTACGGCATGGCGGTCGCTAACCCGAAGTCCTTCTCCCTCCCCCTACCTGCTGGGCGCAACAACTTCAGCATCCAGGAGGCTCCGGCACTCTGGGGTCGCGTGAAGGTCCAAGCCGTCTATGCCCCACCCGCCGGAGGTGCCGAGCCGGGGCGACCGGTCATCATCCCGCGACTCAGTCTGACGGTGAGACTCTCCCGGCTCGACGACGCCCGTTCCCGGGTCGAGGCCCGGCTCGACGAGGTCTGGCGGGCCACTCAGCTGATACGAACCTCAATCGAACAGGAGGAGGCAGCCGACGCACCGACGTCGGAGGCCGAGCCGCAGCCGGCCTGAGAAACGTCGTCCTCGTCCTTGCGGCCGGGGACATTCCACGCGGCCGGGTGCACGCCGCTCCGGAGGGGGACATCCTGCGCGTCCGGGGACAGGACTCCGGTCCCCGACGGCGTCGAACGCCCCCGACCGCACAGACATGTCCCCGACGGCGTCGAATGCCCCCGTCCACAGCGAACGCCCCCAGGGCAGCGGTCGCCCCAGCATCCACCCACACATGGCGGTTTCCAGACACACACCCACCCACGATGTTCGACAAGTCATCAATGTATGCAATTCACCCTCTTTAGATGTCACACAACCACTAGTAGACTGACATCGTGGACGTGAGCATGTTCGTCACCGACACCATGGGGGAGCTGGTCGACATCACCGGCTCCGACCCGGTGACCGGCAACTGGCAGCACAAGGCCTTCATCCCCGCCCCGCTCAGTTCCGACGAGCCACCCCTCAGCGGCGGCACCTACCGCATGGTCGCAGCAGCCGGCCGCGCACTGGCCGCCCTCGACGCCACAGGCCAGCAGCTGCCAAACCCCTACCTACTGCGAACTCCCTCCCTACGGCGCGAGGCTCAGTCGACGTCGGCCCTGGAGGGCACATACGCACCCCTGCGCGAGGTGCTCACCGCCGACGACGACGCCCCCGCGACCGCCGAGATGACGGAGATCCTCAACTACGTCCGCATGGCCAACAGCGGTTTCCTGTGGGCGCAGGAGGGGCGCCCCATCACCCTGTCACTCATCGAGGACCTTCAGGGCGAGCTCATGCGAGGCACTCCCCTGGAGTCCACGTCAGGTCGCCTGCGCGACACCCAGGTCATGATCGGCCGCCGCCCCGGTGCGCACAACACGACCCCGGTCCATGCGTCCCGGTTCGTCCCCGCACCGCCCGGGGATCCTCTTCGTGCCGGCGTGCGAGCCCTCGTCGACTGGCTGCATCAGGACCACGCTGGAGACATCGACCCGATCATCGCCGCGGGCATGGCCCACTACCAGTTCGAGACCCTTCACCCCTTCCGGGACGGCAACGGGCGCCTGGGGCGGTTCCTCATCGTGCTCACCCTCCTGAGCTCGGGTGTTCTCAGCGAACCCACCCTGACGGTCTCACCGTGGCTCGAGGAGCGTCGCGCCGAGTACTACGACGCGTTGCTGCGAGTCAGCACCCACGGCGACTGGGACACCTTCCTGGCCTTCTTCTCCCAGGGGCTGGCCGCGGCAGCCACCAGCACACGCCACCAGATGCTCGCCCTGGCCGCTGCGCATCAGAGCCTCAAGGAGACGGTGCGCGCCTCCAGCCTGCGGTCCGCGCACGCTCTCGACCTCGTCGACTTCGCGGTCGCGAATCCGAGCTTCACGGTGCGCAAGGTCGAGGCCGCCCTCGGCATCTCGTACGGGCGAGCCAACGGCCTGGTTGCCCAGCTGACCGACATCGGGGTGCTCGACGTCGTCGAAACCGGCTCACAGCCTCGCCGCTTCGCCGCCCCTGCCGTCCTGAAGGTCCTCCTCGCCTGAGCCCGCCAACCTGAGCCCGCCAGCCCCGCCTTCCAAGACGGGCGGGGACGTTCCGCGCGGCCGGGTGCACACCGCTCCGGACGGGGACATCCTGCGCGTCCGGGGACAGGATTCCGGTCCCCGGACGCGCAAACCGCCCCCGACCGCACAGACATGTCCCCAACGGCGTCGAATGTCCCCGCCGGTGATGGCAACACAGTTCCATCCCCAGCGCCGTCTACCATTGGAAGCATGCCGACTGACATCAGCCCGGACGCTCGGCTGCGGGCGTGGGAACGAGCCACCGAGTGGCCACTGACCGGCGCCGCCGTCATCTTCCTGGGCATCTACGCCTGGGAGATACTCACCAACGCGCAAGGCGCGGCCAAGGAGACGGCCGAGCTCGTCATCGACGGCGTGTGGGCACTGCTCGGCGTCGACTATCTTGTCCGCCTGGTCCTGGCGCCGAGCCGGGGCCGCTGGTTCCTCCGCCACCTGCCCGACCTGGCGATCATTGTTCTGCCGTTCCTGCGGCCGCTCAGGCTCCTGCGTCTGGTAACGCTCGTGAGCGTCATACAGCGCAGCGCCGGCGCTGCGCTGCGCGGGCGCATCACCCTGTACACGCTCGGCAGCGCCGCTCTGCTCATCTTCACCTCCGCACTGGCCGTGCTGGATGCCGAGCGCCATGAGCCGGGCTCCTCGATCCGGTCCTTCAACCAGGCCTTGTGGTGGGCGCTGACGACGTTCAGCACCGTCGGCTACGGCGACTCCGTCCCGGTCTCCACGCAGGGGCGTTTCATCGCGGCGCTGCTCATGATCGGTGGGGTGGCACTGGGCGGCGTCGTCACGGCGACCCTGGCCTCGTGGATCGTCTCGCTGGTCGAGGAGGAGAACGCCGAGCAGGAGGCCGCGACGCGGGCGCAGGTGGCAGCCCTGCAGCAGCAGGTCAGCGAGCTGAGCGAGCGCATCGACCGCCTCCTGGAGGCACCCGACTCGGGCAGGTGAGAGCACGCTCCGCCTCTCGGACCGTCACCGTCCACCACACAATAATCGAGCCGGGCAGACCAGTCCTCCTCCCGCGGCTCAGCCCTACGACGGCGCTGCCCCCACGCTCCAGAGGCACCTGCCCCTCTCCCCTCGTGCGCCAACACGGCCAGCCGTCCTGACATCACCACATACCGCTATTCGGCGGATCCCAACCGCCGACACGGATGATTTTCTTCACTACACTTCCCGACGACGCACCACCCAGATCGAGCCACTGTGCCACCGCACCCCGGCAACACGCCCGGCACCTCCCAACCCTTGAGAAGAACAGCATCGCGACATGAACGAGGACAAGCCGTTTCAGCCGCTGCGCATACCGGCGGCCGTCATCATCAGCGCCTTCACCGTCATTGCACTCACAGAGATATACGGGCTCGACACCGAATCCACGTCATTCGACTTGCCCACAACCATTGTCATCCTCATTTTCTGGATGATCTCTACAGGGGTGGCCACATGGAATTCCCCGCAAGCACAAGGGGCCGCAAGCACAGTATTCACTATCACCGCCCTCATTGGCGAAATGATACCAACAAGCAGTGAGTACGATCAAGGCGACCTTTCAAGAATCTCTCCCACCTTGTGGATACTGTCTGGCATCATGTGCGGATCCGCCGTAGCAACATGCACCGCCATCAACCGCATGAGCAAGCATCGCTCGTCTCTCGACATCAAGGGCCTGATTCTTGATAAGATTGCGGTAGTGACACTTGTCAGTATCCTAGCGTCCGCACCTCTTGTCAGCGCATCATATCCACGCTTATGGGCCTCATCCGGAGATCTCGGAGCAGCTATCACTGCTTTCTTTTGCGGTTTTGCAATGACCTCGCTCGCTGGCATGGCGCCCTCCGTCTCGTTGATCTACCTGGCTATCACCATCAGCCGCTACTACACGTTCGACGACGCAGATGCGGCGAGGAGCTACCTGGTCGAGACTCTCCCCCTCCCTCTTCTCGCCATCTCCGCCACAGCCGGACTGCTCACCATGTACCACGACAAGCGGCCACGGTCGCCCACGTTGGGGAAAGCCTTAAAATCCAGCACCTCAGCACAGCAAAAGGACACCCATGAGTCATGAGACCTCGTTCCAGCAACTACGCACGCCGGCGGCGGCTCTCGCCTCCATCACCATCGTTCTCAGCCTGCTGGAGGCCCGGGCTGCAGGCCTGCATGACACTGACACCATCTGGTTCATGCTGGCCCTCATCGGCGTATCGGCCACGCTTCTCGGACTTGCATCACGGAGTTCGTGCCGCGCTCAAGGGTTATCGGGCACCGTCTTCGCCGTCATCGCAACCACGGCAGTGGACCTGCCGGCGACCGTCGAGGAGCACATCGACATTCACCTCTCTCAAGTCGCACCCACACTGTGGGCACTGTCCGGCATCATGTTCGGCACCGCTGTTGCCACATGCCTGACTCAAGGCGGCTGGCACCGGCGCCTCATTCAACGCGAGGCACCCACAACTTCCCTGGCCACCATGTCCGTCCTCGGCTTCCTACTCGGGATCGTGTTCTCCTTGCCGCTCGTGTCACGTCCCGAGGTATTCACTTCCCTGCACACGGGAATCCTGCTCGACGCGGCTGTTTACTTCCTCTGCGGCGCCGTCATCACCCTGCTCACCGCGGTGTCCCCGATCGTTCCCCTCACTGCCTCGTCTCTGTGCTCATCGGCTACGTCGTGACGGATGGCCTCGAGGACGCCGTACGCTACTCCGTCGCAGTCGTCCCCGTGCCGATCGTCGCCACCGCAGTCACGGTTCAGTTCTTCAACATCCACCGGCTCGCGGCGACGTCGTCGTCCACCACGCAGTAACCGAGCCGGGCACTTCTCGCGCGGCCCGACCGAAGAACGGTCGCCTCACGCGAAAGATGCCCGGCTCGGCGCGGAGGGCTACGCCGCACACAGATTCGCAAGCTCAGTCATTCATCGTCGGCACGCAGAAGCGGACCATAGTCGCGCCCGCCGTAGTAGACGCCGATAATCTCAATCATCTCATCGGTGACGGCGAAAGCGATGACAGCACGTCGGCGAAACCCGATGGTGCGCAGGCCGGGGCGGATGTCGTCGCGAGCGCGACCAACCATTGGGAAGTCGGCCAACGCATCGCACCGGTCCATCAGCGCGGTCACGTAGGCCTCGGCGCGATCAGGGAAGCCCGACTCGTGTGCGATCCAGTCGTAGAGATCGGTCAGATCACGCTGCGCCTGCGGAGAGTATCCCACACGCCGGGTCACAGATCGCCCTCACGCCTCAGAGGTCCGGCGGGAGTGATGGGCCGCGATGTGGGCACGCACCTGCGAGGCATTCAGGGCCAACGAGGGATCAGCCCTCAGCTCGTCATACGCCGGCGCCACATCGCCGCGCAGCCAGGCATCAACGGCCTCCTCACGGGCGAACAGCTCCCGGAGTCCATCAGTGACTGCCTCACTGCGGTCGGTGTAAGCACCCGATGCGACGCGCTGCTCCAACTCGTCCGCCAGATGAGTTGGCAGAGTGACACTCACTTGTCTGCTCACAGGACACCTCCTCTCCTCTGATGGACGGGACTCTACACCGGGCTCCTGGGAAGATCGGCGGCCGCACTGACCGCGCAGGCACCGAGCCGGGCACGTCCCGCGCAGCCCGACCGTAGAACGGTCGCCTCACGCGAAAAGTGCCCGGCTCGGCGAAAGAGAGGACCCGGTCAGCCCCGCAGCTCGGCGGCCACCAGCTCGGCCAGCTCGACGGCGTTGAGGGCCGCGCCCTTGCGCAGGTTGTCCCCGACGGCGAAGAACTGCAGGCCGTGGCCCGGCGCGAAGGCCTGGTCGGCGCGCAGACGCCCCACGAAGGTGCCGTCGCGGCCGGCGCCCTTGAGGGGGGCTGGGCACGTCCTCGTAGGTGACGCCGGGCGCCGCCTCCAGCAGCTCGCGGGCACGCTCGACGCTGATCTCGCGCTCGAACTCGGCGTTGATGCTGAGCCCGTGGCCGGAGAACACCGGGATGCGCACGCAGGTGCCGGAGACCAGCAGGTCCGGGATCCCCAGGATCTTGCGGGACTCGTTGCGCAGCTTCTGCTCCTCGTCGGTCTCACCGGAGCCGTCACCGGCGTCATTCCCGGCCCAGGCCACGGCGTTGAAGGCGATGGTGTCGACGTAGACCTCCGGCGCGGGGAACTCGACGGCCCGCCCGTCCAGGGCCAGGCCCTCCATGTCCTCGTTCACGACGGCGCGCACCTGCCCGGCCAGCTCGGCCACCCCGGCCCGACCCGATCCGGAGACAGCCTGGTAGGTGGAGACGATGAGGCGGATGAGCCCGGCCTCCTCGTGCAGCACCTTGAGGGCCGGCATGGCCGCCATGGTGGTGCAGTTGGGGTTGGCGATGATGCCCTTGGGGCGCTCGCGCAGCGCGTGCGGGTTGACCTCGCTGACCACGAGCGGCACCTCGGGGTCCTTGCGCCAGGCCGAGGAGTTGTCGACGACGACGGCCCCGGCCTCGGCGAAACGCGGGGCGTGCTCGCGCGAGGCCGCGCCCCCGGCGGAGAAGATGGCGACGTCGATGCCGCTCAGGTCCGCGGTGGCGACGTCCTCGACCTCGACCTGGGCGCCGCGGAAGTCCACGACGGTCCCGGCGCTGCGGGCCGAGGAGAAGAAGCGCACCGAGCGGGCGGGGAAGTCGCGCTCGGCCAGCATGGCGCGCATGACGCGGCCGACCTGGCCGGTGGCCCCCACGACGGCGACGCAGACGCCGTCGGCCACTCCGGTGTAGGTGTTCACGGGATTGCTCATCGTCCGGTCCCTCCGTAGACGACCGCCTCGGCGGCCTGGGTGTCGAGGCCGAAGGCGGAGTGGACGGCGCGCACGGCCTCGTCGAGTACGGCGTCGTCAACCACCACCGAGATGCGGATCTCGGAGGTGGAGATCATGTGGATGTTGACCCCGGCCTCGCTCAGCGAGCCGAACAGGCGCGCAGAGACCCCCGGGTTGGAGCGCATGCCGGCCCCCACCAGGGACAGGATGCCGATGTCGGGGTTGAAGTGCAGGCTTCGGAAACCCAGCTCCTCGCGTGCGGCCTCGAGGGCCTCGCGGGCGGCGGCGGAGTCGCCGTCGGGGCAGGTGAAGGAGATGTTGGTCAGGCCCGTCCCCTCGGCGGAGACGTCCTGGACGATCATGTCGATGTTGGCGTCGGTGCCGGCCACGATCGCGAAGATGCGGGCGGCGGCGCCGGGGACGTCGGGCACGCCCACGAGCGTGATCTTGTCCTGGCTGCGGTCGTGGGCGATTCCGGAGATGACGGGGGCTTCCACGTGGTCCTCCTTGGCGGTCGGGCGGGGGCGGGCCTGGGCCCGCGCTGCGATGGCATTGCGGTGCGCGGTGTCAACGACGGAGGCCGAGGGCCCCTCGTCGAGCCCGGCGGGGTCTGAGGGTGAGGCGGAGGCGGCTCCCTCGGCCTGCGAGGCGGCCGGGCTCGCGGCGCTCGGGGCACTGGCGGCGCTGGGCGCGCTGTCGGTGTCGGCGGCAACGACGTCGTCGAGCTGGGCGGCCACGACCGAGGGCACGAAGGCGCCCTCGCGGCGGCCGTCGTAGATCCAGGTCCCGGTCTTGTCGGAGAAGGAGGAGCGCACGTGCAGCGGCACCCCGAAGCGGCGGGCGTACTCCACGGCGCGCAGGTGGAGGATCTTGGCGCCGTGAGCGGCCAGCTCCAGGGTCTCCTCGCTGGAGAGGGACTCGATGCGCTTAGCGGTGGGGACGATGCGGGGGTCAGCGGTGAACAGGCCGTCGACGTCGGTGTAGATCTCGCAGACGTCGGCGTTGAGGGCCGCGGCCAGGGCAACCGCGGTCGTGTCGGAGCCGCCGCGCCCCAGGGTGGTGGTGTCCTCGACCTCGTTGATGCCCTGGAAGCCGGCGACGATGGCGACCGAGCCGGTCTGGATGGAGCGGGCCACACGCTCGGGCAGCACGCCGACGATGGAGGCCTTGCCGTACTTGGAGTCGGTGAGGACGCCGGCCTGGGCGCCGGTGTAGGCGCGCGCCGGGACGCCGAGCTCGGAGACGGCCATGGCGAGCAGGGCCACGGAGATGCGCTCACCGGCGGACAGCAGGATGTCCATCTCGCGGGCGGGGGCGTCGGTGGTCAGGGCGGCGGCCTGGTCAAGGAGCTCGTCGGTCGTGTCCCCCATCGCGGAGACGACGACGACGACCGTGTTACCGGCCTGGCGGGTGGCGACGATGCGCCGGGCGACGCGCCGCATCGCGTCGACGTCGCTGACGGACGAGCCGCCGTACTTCTGGACGACCAGTGCCATAAGGCGCTCCTCGGGTCCTGGAATCAGTGCGTGTCTAGCATCAGGTGCTCCGCGCCGGTGCGGGCGTCCTGGCAGGGGCTTCCGGGGATGGAGCCGTCGCCGCGCGGCGTCCCACGACGACGTGGCTGGGGCAAGCATACGGTGCGCCGTGTTGCCTGCACATCACGCGGCACGCAGCTACCTCCCCACCCACACTTCGCGGCCCCCCAGTTTGCGCCCCCTGGCCCCCAGCCCTCGCCCCGCACGCCCTGCGACCACTTCGACAGAATCTTCAAAATCGACCCGGAGCCGCGTCGTTTTTGAAGATTCTGTCGAAGTGTTGACGTGCGGCGGGCCCGAGAGCCACCCCGCTCCCACCCACTCTTACATACTCTAAAAATGTTAGAGTAGAACCATGGGCCACGACGACATCGATACGCTACTCAACCTCCCGATCAACGAACGCGGTGAGCGACTGGCTCAGACGCAGGAGAACCAGTGGTTCGAACGCAAATCCATCCGCGTTGACCAGAAGAGCTTCGCCAAGGCCATCATCGGGATGGCGAACGCGGAAGGTGGAACCGTCGTCGTCGGCTTGAGCGAGAAGCGAGTCGAGGGGACCAACTCCACACCCTCTCAAACCAACAGGCTTCGCCAGGTACCGATGACCATGGTGGCTCCACCACTGCGCGTCCACTTCCGGGAGGTCCCGGTGATGAACGACGACGGCACGCAAGACCATCTTCTCGTCGCCCAGGTACCTCCCAGCCGACACGCACACCGGCGCAGTGACGGAACAGCCTTCCTGCGCATGGGCGACTCCACCGTGAAGCTTGACGGCCCGATGTGGGAAGAGCTCGTCTACGACCGGGAGGCCGAGACATATGAGGCCCAGCCCGCCGGTATCACGATGGCTGACCTGAGCGGGAAGGCAATCGATCGACTACGAGCGGAGATCGGCGCACACGGAGACGACAGCCACGTCTTACGCAGCCGCAGCCTCCTGACACAGGACGGCAAGCCCACCATCGCCGCACTCCTGCTCTTCGGCGCTGCACCCGAGCAGCTTCTGCCGCAGGCACTGGTGCGCGTCCTACGCTACCGAGAGGACGAGACAGGCACCGGAGCGCGCCAAACCATGGAGGCCGACGGTGATCGACGCCTCGAGGGCACTATCCCAGACGTCATCGCCAGAGCAGCTGAGCTCATCGATCAGTGGGCCCCCAAGCGCAGGGCCCTGAAGAACGAGGGGACCTTCGGCCCCACGGACATCATCCCCCGGGACGCCTGGCTGGAGGCCGTGGTGAACGCCGTCGTCCACCGCTCTTACTCGATGGCTGGAGACCACATCCGCGTGTCGATCTTCCCCCACCGCATCGAGGTTTCCAGTCCGGGCCGTTTCCCGGAATGAGCGATCCGAGTCGCCCGCTCGAGATCGCGCGATACGCACGCAACCCGCGCATCGCGAGGGTGTGCGCGGACCTCGGGATCACACAGGAGCTCGGCGAGGGTATTCGACGCATGGTTGACGACATGCGCCGGGCCGGCCTCGCGGACCCTCGCTACCGTCAGACCTCAACCAGTGTCATCGTGAGGCTGGATGCGACGTCGGCCATCTCGAGCGACGTCATGGAGAGGCTGCCTCACGGCTCGCTCGAGGTCGTCACGCTCCTGCGAAGCACCGGACCATTGGGCACGGGGGAGATTGCGTCGGGCGTCAACGCATCCCGCCCTACGGTCCTGCGGTGGCTCAAGACACTGCGCGACGAGGGACTGGTGGAGCGAAGAGGGCAGTCACCCCGAGACCCGCGAGCCACATGGTACGTCCCCGGCACGTGACCCCCCGCCACTGCCGCCTCACTACCCGCAGCAGAGTCCTCCGACCACCCACTGACATCTACTCTAAAATATTGAGAGTAGCGACGTGAACTTGCAGAACGTTGGAATGACAAGGAACAACTCGCCTCGAACGGCGCTACTGCCAACCTACTCGAACGCTACTCGAAGCTCTCTCAACAGCCGCCGGCCCACACTTCGACCGAATCTTCAGAAACGACGCGGCTCCGGGTCGATTCTGAAGATTCGGTCGAAGAGTCGACGTGCGGCGGGCTCGAGTCCCGCTTGCCGCGCCGGGCATGTGTCGCGTAGCCCGACAGCATTTCTGTTGGAGGCCGCGAAAGGTGCCCGGCCCGGCGCGAGGAGCAGAGGGGCGGTCAGTCCTCGACGCGGCGTCGGCCCTCGAAAGCCCGCCCGAGGGTGACCTCATCGGCGTACTCCAGGTCGGCGCCCACAGGCAGGCCGGAGGCGAGCCGGGAGACGGGCACGGCCATGGTGCGCAGCATGCGGGTGAGGTAGGCGGCGGTCGCCTCTCCGACGACGTCGGGGTCGGTGGCCAGGATGACCTCCTCGACCTCGCCGTCCCCCAGACGGCTGAAGAGCTCGCGCACGCGCAGGTCGTCGGGGCCGACGCCGTTGATGGGGTCGATGGCGCCGCCGAGCACGTGGTAGAGCCCCCGGTACTCGCGGGTGCGCTCGATGGCGACGACGTCCTTGGGCTCCTCGACGACGCAGATGACGCGCTGGTCGCGGCGGGGGTCGCGGCAGATGGCGCACTGGGGGGCCTCGGCGATGTTGCCGCAGGTCTCGCAGAAGCGGACCTTGGCCTTGACGGCGCGCAGGGCCTCGATGAGGCGCTCGACGGCGGCCGCGTCGGCGGCCAGGACGTGGAAGGCCATGCGCTGGGCGGACTTGGGGCCGATACCGGGCAGCTCGCCGAACTCGTCGATGAGGTCCTGGACGGCGCCTTCGTAGACGGCGGGCATGTCAGCGTCCTTCCTGAGTCACGGTGACCTCTTCGATGACCTGGGCGCCAAGGATCCGTTTGACGACCTCGAGGCCCGACGACGCCGGCGTCCTCGGCGTCGGGGTCGTCCTCGCTGAGGGGTGTCGTCGGCCAGGGGAGTCGGTGTCGGCCTCCTGGGCGGCGGCGCGGGCGGCGGCCATGGCGGCGGCCAGGCGTGAGCCGGCGATACCCGACGGCGCCCAGGTGGACTCGTCCTCGGGTGGGGCGCTCGAGGCGCTGGGCTCCTCGGGGGCGGGCCCGGGCTGAAGGGCTCGATGTCGTCCCTCCCAGGTGACGGGGGCCAGGCCGGGGATCCTGCGATGGTCTCCGAGGAGCCGGGGGCGTGTGACGCGCTGCCGGCTCCGGGCGCCTGCGGGGACGGGGAGGAGGGCGTCTGCTGGAAGGACTGGGGGCCGCCGGAGCGGACGCGGCCCCGCCGGGAATCTCCGGCAGGGCGCGCAGACGGTGGACGGTGGCCAGGGGCGCCTCGTCGGGCGCCTGCGCGGCGGGGGGCGGAGCGGGACTGGGCGGGTGAGGCTGAGGCCGCCGGGGCCGAGGTGGGGGCCGGAGCGGACTGGGGGTCGGTGGGGGCGGGGGACGCAGGCAATCCTGAGCCTGCGCCTGAGGAGGGCCCGGGCGGCGGGGACGAGGGCGCGGAGGCGGATGCCGACTGGGCGGGCACGGTTCCGCCGCCGGGGACGGCGACCGGGCCCCAGCCGTCGTCCAGGTCGGCACCGCCCGCGGCGGCGGCGGGCGCGGAGACCGGGGCCGGGGCCGAGGGCCGACCCGCCGCCGGGGATGGCGACGGGCCCCCAACCGTCGTCGGGATCGGTGGGGTTCGCGTGAGCGGGGGATGCCGGCGACGCCATGGGAGCAGCGGTGGGCGCCGGGGACGTGGAGGCGGCCGGGGATGCCGGGGAGACCGCCTGGAACTCGGTGGGGGCGGCGGGATCGACGCCGACCTGGGCCGGCTGCGGCTCGGGCGAGGTCGCGGCCTCCTGGGCGACGACGGCCGGGGCTGGAGCGGCGGAGTACCCAGCAGAGCCGCTGGGCTCATCAACACTGAGAGCCCCACTGACGTACCCGAAGTCCTCGGCGTAGGGATCGGCACCCCAGTCGTCCTCGGGCGGGGGCGCGGGGATCGGGGAGCCGTCGTCCCAGGTGGTGGAGACGGGCCGGTGCGCGCCGGGGCGGTCGGCCGGCTCGACGTCGGTTGGCCGCGAAGGTGCTGCAGCGGGCGACTGCGCGGCCGGGCCCTGGGCGGGGCGGCCGGCGTCATGGACAGCGCTACTGGGGTCGTGGGTGGCAAGCGCCTGGGGGTCGGGAGCGGATGCGGCGACCGGCTCACCGGTGGAGCCTGCGCGGCACCGCACCTGCCGCGCCGGAGCCCTGTCAGCGCCGCTGCCGACGACCGGAGCCGCCACGTCGGCTTCGGCCGGGCCTTGGCCGCCGGCGTGCATCCCGGCGCCGTTGACGTCCTGCGCCACGCTGCTGGCGGCCGAGCCCGCCGAGTCGAAAGCGCCGGCCTGTGGCCCCTGGTCCGCTCGGGCCTGCGCCCGGGGCGCCGCCACCGTCGAAGCCCCTGCGGCCCGCCGTGACCGGCGTCGTGGCCGACGGCGGAGCCCTGACGCTGGGGCCGGGGTTGTGCACCGCCTCCCGCTCCGGAGGGGGCAGCGCCGGGGCCACCCATGCCCTGCGGTCCACGCGGGCCGCCTGAGCCGCCCGGGCCGCCAGGGCCTCCGGAACTGCCCGGCCCGTCGTCGCCGGCGACGATGGCATGCACCTCGAGGCGCAGGCCGAGGGCCTGGTGGAGGGCCGCGGAGAAGATGGGGCCGTGTCCGCCGTTCTCGAAGGCGCCCACGAGGCCGGGGGCGGCGAACAGGAGCGTGAAGACGCCCCCGGAGACGGTGCCCGGTCGGGAGTTGGGGCCGACCAGCGCCCAGGTGGCGCGCCGCGAGCGCTTGGCCGCCTCGAGGACTTCCTCCCAGCGGGTGCGGATCATCTCCGCGTCAGCCGCCTCGCCCCCGCCCGAGCCGCCAGCAGCGGCGCCTGGCTGGGCAACGGGCGCTGAGGCCGCAGCAGGGGCTGCCCCCAACCGGCACTCCCTGGGCGGCGGGTGCGCTCGGGGCGGCCCGGGGCGCTGGCCCGGCTCAGCCCGCGCGAGGACTGCTCGGCCGGTCGTGAGGCCGCCGCGGCCGAGGGTGCGGAAGGCCCCGGCGAGGCAGAGGCGCCATCATTCGGGCCGTCCCAGGCTGACGGTGGGGCCGGCCTGTGAGGCCGGTGCGGTCGACGTCGGACCCGCGGCGGGCGCTGAGGGCGCGGCAGGGGCCTCCCCCAGCCGGCGTCGGACTGAGGCGCCTGAGGGGCGGTGGGCACCGCGCTCCCGGCTCCCTCCGGTCCTCCGACGTTCTCGGGCCGCTGCCCTCCGCGCCGTCCGGCGGCCTCTGCGGAGGCCTGTCGGGCGATCTGGGCGGCCATCTCGCGGCCCGATCCGGCAGGCACTGCGCCGGCAGTGCTGCCGGGCCGCTCCCGTGCCCGCGCCGGCGCCCGCACCACCGGGGGCGGGCGAGGCCATCGGTCCGGCGCTCCCAGCAGGCCCATCCGCACCCCCGGCCGCAACACCACCACCTCTGGCAGCACCTCCGGCGGGGATGAGCAGGCGGGCCACGAGCAGCTCGAGCTGGAGGCGCGGGGAGGTGGCGCCAACCATGGCGGTCAGGGCCTGGGCGGTGGTGTCGGCGGCCCGCGAGAGAACGGCGGCCCCCATGGTGCGGGCCTGCAGGTCCATGCGCTCGAGCTCATCGACCGGCAGGGAGCCCAGCGCCGCGCCGGCCTCGGAACCGGCCAGGGCGATGACGAGCAGGTCGCGCAGGCGGGCCAGCAGGTCCTCGACGAAGCGGCGGGGGTCGTGCCCGGAGGAGACGACCCGGTCCACCACCCGGAAGACGCCGGCGCCGTCGGAGGCCGCGATGGCGTCAACGCACTGGTCGAGCATGGTGGTGTCGGTGTAGCCCAGCAGGGCGACGGCCCGCTGGTAGTCGACGCCGCCGTCGTGCGCCCCCGATGAGCCTGGTCCATGACCGAGAGAGTGTCGCGCACCGAGCCGCCGCCGGCGCGCACCACGAGGGGGAAGACGCCGGGGCCGATCTCGACGCCCTCGGCCTGGCACAGGTGGGCGAGGTAGCCCTCGAGGACGTCGGGCGGGACGAGACGGAAGGGTAGTGGTGGGTGCGCGAGCGGATGGTGCCGATGACCTTCTCCGGCTCGGTGGTGGCGAAGATGAACTTCACGTGCGCGGCGGCTCCTCGACGAGCTTGAGCAGCGCGTTGAAGCCCTGCGCGGTGACCATGTGGGCCTCGTCGAGGATGAAGATCTTGTAGCGGTCACGGGCCGGGGCGAAGGCGGCGCGCTCGCGCAGGTCGCGGGCGTCGTCGACGCCGTTGTGGCTGGCGGCGTCGATCTCGACGACGTCGAGGCTGCCGGGGCCGCCGGTGGCCAGGTCCCGGCAGGAGGGGCAGGTGCCGCAGGGGGTGTCGGTGGGGGCCTGGGCGCAGTTGAGGCAGCGGGCCAGGATGCGCGCCGACGTCGTCTTGCCGCAGCCGCGCGGGCCGGAGAAGAGGTAGGCGTGAGTGACGCGGTCGGCCCGCAGCGCCGCCATGAGCGGAGCGGTGACGTGGTCCTGCCCGATGACCTCCTGGAAGGTGTCGGGGCGGTAGCGGCGGTACAGAGCGGTGGTCACGGCCCGAGCCTAATCGGCCGGGCCGACACCGTGCGAGGGACCGGGCGGGTCGGGTTCCGTCTGGCACGATGGGCGGGCCGGCGCGTCGCCGCCTGGAGGAACGGAGGAACCATGACCGTCACCGAGGCTCTTGTCTCCCGCAACGCCGCCTACTCCACCGAGGTCCTCGCCCGCGGCGGCCTGGCGGCCAAGGGAAGCAGAAGGTCGCGGTCGTGGCCTGCATGGACTCGCGCGTGGACGTCTTCGCGGCGCTGGGACTCGCCCCCGGGCGAGGCGCACGTCATCCGCAACGCCGGCGGCCTGGTCACCGAGGACACGATCCGCTCTCTGTCGATCAGCCAGCACCTGTTGGGCACCGAGGAGATCCTCGTCATCCACCACACCGGCTGCGGCATGCCTCCTTCACCGACGAGGAGCCTGTGCTCCGCCCTGGAGGCTCAGACCGGCGCGCGGCCGACCTGGGCGCCGGGGCCTTCACCGACCTGGCCGACAGCGTGCGCCAGTCGATCGCCCGCATCACGGCCTCGCCCTTCATCCCCCGCACCGACGCCGTGCGTGGCTTCGTCCTGGACCTGGCCACCGGCCGCCTGGCGGAGGTCGACGCCGCCGCGGCGTGACCCTCCGCCGGCCGGGCACGTGAGGACCCCTCGCGCACCCGCCAGAGCCTGCTTACCCTTGCTACCTTCCGGTCCTGGGGGATTCACTGGATGACGCCGCACGAGGGGCCGAGCGAGAGACTACCCGATCCGGCCCCCGGTTGCGAACCGTCCCGACCGGCTTTGCGTGACAGATCCCACCGCCCCGGGCTGGCCCCGGGGATGGACGGTCCGATATATTCCTTTCTCGTTGCACGTGGCTGTCGCCGCGTGGAGCGCCTGGAGGATTCGCCTAGTGGCCTATGGCGCACGCTTGGAAAGCGTGTTGGGTGCAAGCCTCGGGGTTCGAATCCCCATCCTCCGCCACCGCCCCGGAATCCTCGTGATTCCGGGGTTTTGTTGTGGCGCGAGGACGCAGCAAGCGGGTGACGCTGCTCGACGTCGCGAAGGAGGCGAATTGCTCGGTCTCGCTGGCCTCGATCGTCATGCGCGACGCCACCGGGGCGTCCGAGGAGACCCGGCGCCGGGTCAAGGCCGTCGCAACCCGCTTGGGTTATCGCCCCGACCAGCGGGCCCGAGCCCTGCGCTCGGCCCGATCGGGGCTCATCGGGGTCACGTTCGGCGTCCACCAGCCCTTCCACGCGGAGATCGTCGACGGCCTGTATGCGGCGGCGGAGTCCGGCGGGCATGAGCTGGTCCTCTCGGCCGTCGTCGGTGCCGTTGATGACCGCCGGGCCGCAGAGACGCTTCTGCGGGATCGTTGCGAGCCCTCGTCATGATCGCGCCCTCCCTGGGTATGGGACGTCTGCGGGTGCTGGCGGATGGGGTCCCCATCGTCGCCGTCGCACGTCCGTTGTCCTGCCCGGGCGTCGACGTCATTCGTATTGATGACCAGGGCGGCATTGGCATGGCGGTCGACCATCTCGTCAGCCTCGGGCACCGAAGGATCGTGCATGTCGACGGCGGGAGCGCCCCGTCGAGCAGTGAACGACGGGCCGGCTACCTCAGGGGCCATGGAGGCACACGGCCTGGGAGAGAGACAGTCGTGGTGCCTGGGGGCTCGAACAGGTCGACGGCGTCCGAGCGGCCAAGGCGATCCTGGCCGGCGGGACCTTGCCGACGGCGATCACGGCCTTCAACGACCGGCTCGCTTTCGGGATCATTCAGGGGCTCGTCATCGCGGGCATCAGTGTCCCTGAGCAGGTGAGCGTCGTCGGCTTCGACAATGCTCGCAGGTCGGACACCAGCCTCGTCCCGCTGACCACCATCGATCAGAATCCTTCTCTCATGGCTCAGCTGGCGCTGGAGCGCGCGGTGGGACGCGCCGCGGACCGTTACCTGCCCACGCAGCAGGTTCTCGTGCCACGACTGGTGGACAGAGCGTCGACCGGCCCCGCCTCTTAGGTCAACCACCAGCGCAAACGTAACCAAAAACAAACGTCACGACCAGACACCCCAGCCCACCGCAACCAGAGATAGGGATGAGAATAGGTCGCAAAGCATGCCTGCCTATCCCTGGGACTAGTTGCATCGCGACAGAGGCTATCAAGACTCGGCGCAGCACGGCGGCTGCAGCAGAGAACGACAACCGTCACTCAACCGTCGCCGATGACGAGAGGATGAAACCACCTTTGTCGTCACCGCACAGGCCACGCCACGACCATACCAGAACCAGCAGAGATCAACCAACAACTCACCGGGCCGATCATCCCCCAAGAATAGATCATGCTAGGGTCTATCCATGGTGATCATTCGAGTTCCACGCTGGGCTGCAACCAACGAAAAGTTTACAATCCCAGTCGATGTTGAGCACAACATGCCAGCAGCAGCTAAGGCCCACCCTACCGACCTGAATATCTCGGGATTCGAACTCATTTGGGCTGCCGTACGGTCGGGACGGCCAGAACAGTTCTTGAAAAACCCTCACAGCGCAAGCAATGCAGAGTTTGCACAATGGCGGGCAACCTCGTGCCTACGGCTCCTCGAACCCGACAAACCATATTTGCGTCGCCCTGAGATCTTCCATTCAGAGGTCGACCCATCAGAGAAGGGATATCTGAACTTTATGCTTGGAGGAACTCTAACGATGGCCTATCTCGCAAACAAATTGGGCATCCGTTGGCTAGCACACTATTCCCTGGTCGAGAAGTCTCCAAATTACCACATCATCAAAACCTCGCCAAGCAAAGTCGAACCTGACTACATAGGAATGAACAAAAACCAACAATTCTTCGCCGCTGAAGCCAAAGGACGCATGTCGCTTGACAAGCACACGAAACTCAACCTCCAGGCGAAGAGGCAGACAAAGACAGTCAAGTCGGTCAACGGCCAGGCAAGCCTGCACGGTTTTGGCATCGCAGCCATCTCAGGCGGCCAGAAAATTGAGCTCTACGCAACCGACCCGGAGGTCGAGATAAATCTTCCCACCCCCAGCGAATGGGTAAGGAGGTACTATGAGTACGTGCGGGCCGTATGCGGCCCCGAAGGAGGGGTCATAGAAGCCAGTCAGGGGCCAGAGAATGGAGATTGGGTACGTGTGAGCCTCGACTTACCCAGGACAGTCTCCCAGTGGGCCCTTGATGCCTTTAGTCCAGGATGGGGCAAGCCTCAACGACACGAATCCAGTTGGGACAGACTTGCCCAAAGCACACACGAACGCGCAAAGACGGAAGGCGGAGACGTCCTGCCGGATTTGACCATAGCGACTCCGCTCCAGCGTGACTGAAAACTAAAACCATTTACTACGGACTGGTGGTACTCAGATCACGTAACAGATCTTCGGAAATTTCGGAGCACCAAGCCGCAACACCACATTCGTCAGCCTCAGACATCGGCGAATCGAGAACATCAGCGGAATCGCCCCTCGTACAACGAACGACAAGATGACTGCCTCCAGGCGATAAAGGCCTACGCCTGCACGAGGAGGCGGGCATCAACACACCTGAGCAGGTGAGCGTCGTCGGCTTTCGAGGATGCTCGCAGGTCGGACACCAGCCCCGCCACCCATGACCCGTTTCCCCGGGCCTACGCTCACCCGGCCTTCCTCCCCATCGACGCCGCCTCCCGCCCCTGCCACGATGGCCCCATGCGCACGAAAGCCTCACCCCTCATCGCCCTGCCGACCGCGCTCCTTCTCGCCGTGAGCCTCAGCGCCTGCGACGAAGAGGCGGCAAGCACCCTCCACCCACCCCTCCTCCTCAGTCAAGGCCACTCCCACAGGCTCCCTCAGGGCAAGGACGCCCGGGGCTCCGACAGCGATTCCTCGGCCACCCCTCAGGGCCGACGCCTCCACCTCCTCCAGCGCCACAGCGAAAGGCGGGGCCACGACCGTGGACATCCAGGACCTCAAGACCGGCAACTGCATCTCCGAGATGGTCAACGGGACCGGGCACGGCGACACGCAGGCCACGGGCGCGAAGCTCGTAGACTGCGCTACTCCCCATCAGTACGAGGTGACTGGAACAGGGCAGTCCACAGCCTCCACCTACGCTGAGGCGACGACCTCCGATGAGGTCACCACCGTCTGCGCCCCGGTGCTGGAGAGCACGTCGGCTCCCCCTCCAAGGCCAAGAAGTACCAGGCGGCGGCCCTGACCCCCTCGCAGTCCTCCTGGGACCAGGGGACCACTCGTTGACCTGCTTCGCCCAGAACCGGGATAACACACCATTGAATAATTCCATCAAGAACTCCTGAGTCTGTCCCCATCGAGCAGGACAGCCGCGTACGGGCGTGCCACCACTGGAGAAGGCCCACTTCTCCCTTCCAGCGCCTCGCGAATACCGTCCTGCCTCCCACTCCGGCCGGGTGGCGACTCTCCGTTTCTCCGTCTCATGTCGCCACCCGGTCCTTATCCCGGATTTTTCAGAATCTCTCCGGCCGTGGCCAGAATCCTGCAGAAAACCGGCACAATCCAGCCATTCCGGCTGTTACGGTTCGATCCATGCGCACCCGGACCACGCTCCTCACCCTTCCCGTCGCCGCCGCTGTCACCCTGGGGCTGGAGCCCTGCAGCCTGTTCTCCTCAGGCACCACCACCGCCACCAAGGACCTCGAGGTCGGGCAGTGCTACAACACCGTGAGCAAGGACTCCGGCGGGGAGAACGCGATCGGCGAGGTCACCGTCGTCGACTGCTCCAAGGCGCACACCTACGAGGTCATCGCCCAGACCACCTTCGGCGACGACATCAAGAAAGCTTTCCCGAAGAGGGAGCACTCGCCTCCCTGGGCCAGGGATTCTGCCCTGGGTGAGGACTTCACCAAGTACGTCGGGATCGAGTCCGGCAAGACCAGCTATCAGGTCGAGTACCTCACGCCGGGCGAAGGCACCTGGGCCCAGGGCGACCGCAAGATCACCTGCGTCGTCACCCAGGGTGACAAGTCGCAGGTCAAGGGCTCGGCCAAGAACTCCAGAGTAGCCCCACCCCTCAGGAACCGATACCCCTGGCGCCCGTGGCGCGCTCCGGATTTCGTCACGATATTGAATATCGCGTCGATAGCCTTCCCTAAAATGAGGACGGCCGTCACCCTCTCCCGGGATCACCGACCCCGCCCAAGCGCCACGTTCTTCCGGAACTACTCGAGTCGGTCCGGCAGCAGCCGTCACGTGCAGCCGAGGCGCCCGTAACCTCCTGGAGTGACCAGTGATGTTCTTCGTGCACCGCAGCCCGGCGCCCCGCTCGACGACGAGCCCCCTGAGCCCCGCCCTGGCCGTGCGCGCCGTCGAGGCCCTAGACGTCGCCCCGGCGACGGCGGTGGCCGACCGACCTCCACCCAGGAAGCGATTCTGACCGCCGCGCGCGAGTCCTTCCTGACCCGAGGCTATGAGGGCACCACCATTCGGGCGGTGGCCCGTACAGCCGGCGTGGACCCGGCACTCGTGTCCTATTACTTCGGCTCCAGGGGACCTGTTCGGCGCCGCGGTCAATCTGCGCACGCGGGCGAGCCAGGAGATCGCCACCGCCATCAACGGGGATCTCCTCTCAGCCGGCCCCCGCCTGGTACGTCTGTCTCTGACGGCCTGGGACGATGCCGACGACGGCGCGACCTTCCGCACCCTGTTGCAGTGGATGGCCGCCGATATCCGCAGTCCCGAGGCGATCCAGAACTACGCCACCGAGCAGATCGCAACCCCAATGGCCGAGGCCCTCGAGCAGTCGGGCCTGCCCATCGCCTCGGCACGCGAACGGGCCGCCCTGATCGGTTCCCAGGCGGTGGGGTTGGCCATGACCCGCTATGTACTGCGCCTGGAGCCCATCGCCGGCGCAAGCATCGACCACCTCGAGGAGGTCGTCGGACCGACGATCCAGCACTACCTCACCGGTCCGCTGCAGCCCGCATGAACCAGGTTCGCCCCGGCGACAGGTCACCGGGGCGAACGCAGGTGTTCCGAGGATGTCTCGGGTTCGACTCAGAAGGTCTCGTAGCGCCCAGAGGCGAGGAAGACGCCGTGACCGGTCTCGGTGTTGCGGCAGGTCATGCCGGTCTCCTCGGAGCTGCACACCCAGGCACCGAAGGTGACGGACTGGCCGTACTCCACCACCTGGGGCGAGGAGCCGCCACCGCGGAAGGCCTCGTCGAGCGAGAAGGCGCCCTCGCTACGGCCGGCGAGCTGCGGAGTCCCACCGGAGCTGAGGTCGAACCACCACTTGGGCGAGCCCGCCTCATCCTTGCCGTAGGTGCCGTTGGAGCGGTAGGACAGCACGCCACAGCCTGCGTGGTGGGCCGACAGGTCACAGCCGATGTTGCCCGACGGCGACACAATCATGGCGGTCTTCTCCGAGACGAGGTTGTCCGGGACGAAGGACGTGGCCTGGCCGGGCTGCTCGTCAGCGGGGGCGGCCGGCTCAGCGGGCGCCTGGGCATCGGCGGGCTTGTCTGCCGGCTTGTCAGCCTGGGCATCAGCGGGCTTGTCAGCCCCCCTTGTCGGCCTGCTTGTCAGCAGGCTTGTCGGCCTGGGCATCAGCGGGCTTGTCTGCCGGCTTGTCGGCCTGGGTGTCGGCCGGCTTCTTGGCCTGCTTCTCAGCCTGCGTCTGATCCGAGGGCTTCTGCTGAGCCTCAGGGGTCGCGGATCGCGGCGCCTGAGTGGCTCCGGCGTAGTTCTTGCCGCCGTCGTCGGCCTTCCCCTGACTCTGGGGGGCCTTGGAGGCACCACCGTTCTGCCGGCCCGGAGCGTCCGTATTGCCGGAGGCCAACGCCTTGGGGGCGCCGTTTCCGCTGGCGGCGGGACGAGGCTCACTGGCCCGCGGGCTGGCGGGACGCGACTGAGAGCCGGAGGGCTGCGATGCGGAGGAGTCAGCGGCCCCCTTACCAGTAGGACTGGGGATGCGAGGAGAGGCGTGCCCCGACTTCTGCCCGGAGGTCGCCTTGGCACTGGCCGTCGACTGCACCTTCGCAGATGACGATGAACCCGTGGTGCCCTGCTGATTGGCATTGGAGGCACCACCGGACTGACAACCGGCCAGAAGCATGGCGGTCGAGGTGAGAACGACAAGGGACAGGGGAATGGTGAAGCCGCTTCGGCGGACCGCGATGGTCATGGCTGCGGCATCCTTTCGGTCGAGGTCGGTGCAGCGAACACGGTACTAGAGCCCGGAAGACGAGGGGAACAGTCTGAAGGTCAGGCATCCCGCCGATTTCCGGCATCAGACATCCCACTTTCCCAGTAAACCACCAGATATCGCAGCGATAACGCCAATCACGGAGAGATGACGGAATCACCGTCCTGTTGGTTACATTCCAACTAGTGAGACAGATAACGGAAGGGTCTCCCCATTCCCGAGGGCCTGGACAGGGCGACCTCAGCAGTCCGGCACCCCGGCAGAGTCGGCACCGTCGACGCCGTCGACGCTGATCGATACCGTCGATGTTGGACGACCCGCGGCTCCCCCCACACACCTGCGGCCGCTTCATTCACTAGGATGTTGCCGTGATCTTCAAGGCAGTACGCGAGAGGCCCCCCTACCCCGACCACGGGGTCACCACTCAGCGCGATTGGGCCGTCATCGCACCTCGACAGATCCGCCTGGCCGATCTCACCACCACCCGCGCGACCCTCGATCTGCGCAGCCTCCTGGATGACGACTCCACCTTCTACGGCGACCTGTTCGCCCATGTCGTCTCCTTCAAGGGGGACCTCTACCTGGAGACCGGGCTGCACCGAGCACTGCGCGCCGCCCTGCAGGGGCGCACCGCGATCCACGCCCGCATCCTGGAGGTCACCGAGGAAGGGGTGCCGCGGCTCGCCCCGGCACCGCCGAGCGCCCTGATCCTCACCGGAAGCACCCGGCAACCCGCTCGATAACCCACCTTGCACCCCGATCCACGGCTCGGTCCCATGTCACATCGAGCCCAGCACCACCCGATGAGCGCCGTCGTCCATTACCCTGGATCGCGTGAGTAGTCCCGCAGATCCGCGTGCCGAGTACCGGCGGCACATGCAGCACCGTCAGGCCACCGTCATCGGCGCCATCCTGGCCGTCATGGTGGTCGCGGTCGCCGTGAGCCTCCTGGTATCGCTGGGCATCCTGCCCGCCTACAACCCGGGCTTCGCAGCCCAAGAGCACGGCGACCCTACGTGCCCCAGACCTGCCCGCCCAGCGGCGCCAAGACCGTCGACGTCACCACGATCGAGAAGATCAACGTCTACAACGGCTCCGGAGACAGTGGGTCTGGCCGCCACGGTGCAGCAGGAGGCTGGAGGAGGCGGGCCTGACCGTCACCTCGGCGAATGACTGGCCGGGGGCATCTACAACGGCGAGGTCCAGATCATGGCCTCCAAGGGCGGCCTGACCAATGCCTACTCCCCTGGCCCAGATCTTCCCCAAGTCCACAGTGCACTCGACAAAGCCTGTCCGACGACGACACCACGGTCTCGGTGGTCCTGGGCAGGAGTACCTGCAGAACGCCCCTGAAGGCGGACGAGATCAGGCTCCTCGGCGCCGGCAAGCCCATCACCGCCCCCAGCGACTGCGTTCCGGCGGACAAGGCCGCCACGAAGAAGCCCAGGCGATCGGGCTCGCCCAGTCCGGGCGGGGCATCCCGACGACGGCTCCCTGCCCCATGACTTCCCGCCTCGATCGAGGACGTCCTTCTCCGACGAGGACTGCGCTGTCCCCAGACGACTGGGGCCCTGACCTCAGTCATCTGGAGGACAAGGACGTCCTGGGCGAGAAACGCAGTTCCCGATTCAGAGCGTCATAGCGTCTGAGACGCCGGCTTGCGTGCGGTTCCAGGATGGGGCCGGTCTCGCCTGAAGCGACAGCGAGCTCACGAAAGAGGCGTGGCGCGCCAGCGGTGTCCACAGTGCTGACATTAACGGCACACCGGCGCCGCACGCCGACAGAAACCGTAGAATGACAACGACCTCCACTGGCTGCTTGCACGGCTGGTTGCTCGATGTCAGCGCTATGGACACTGGACTGCTGGCGCGGTGACTCCGCGGGGAGCTCAGGCGCGACTGTCACCAGCGCCCCTCAGCGTTGTCGGTGCTCGACGACGTCGGGCCTGGGCCGCCGAGGCGGCCGAGGGCGCAGTGGGCGGCGCGGCTGGAGTAGGCCGGACCCTCCAGGTCCGGTCCCGGCGGGGCCGAGGCCGGGGAGGCCTGCTCGAGGTTGAGTGCCGCGCAGGCTCGAGATCCAGCGCATGGCGTGGTAGACGCCGATGGCGGCGGCCGACCCCAGGGCGATGCCCTTGAAGGTCATGTCGCCCCAGACCAGGGGTGTAGATCGGCGATGGCCACCACCATGGACACGGCTGCCGTGTTGAGGTTGACCGGGTCGGAGAAGTCCACGCGGTTCTGCACCCAGATGCGCACCCCCAGCATGCCGATCATGCCGTAGAGGACCGTGGCTGCCCCGCCCAGGACGCCGGCCGGGATCGTGGCGATGATCTGGCCGAACTTCGGCAGGAGGGACAGTCCCAGGGCGCTGAGCGCCGCCACCACGTAGGCGGCAGTGGAGTGAACGCGGGTGGCAGCCATGACGCCGATATTCTCCGCGTAGGTGGTGGTGCCCGAGCCGCCGCCGCTGCCGGCGAGCATGGTGGACAGACCGTCGGCGAACAGGGCACGGCCGGTGATGTCGTCGAGGTCCTCCCCGGTCATGGCCGAGACGGACTTGACGTGGCCGATGTTCTCAGCGATCAGGACGAGCACCACGGGGATGAACAGGCCCAGGTAGCGCACATCGAAGGCCGGGGCGTGGAAGTCGGGAAGCCCCAGGATGGGGGCATTCTTGACATCATGGAAGTTGACCTCTCGCGCAGCACCGCGGTGGCATAGCCGATGAGCACGCCGATGAGGGATCGCCAGGCGCCCGATGATGCCCTTGAACAACACGGTGACGACCAGGATCGAGACGATCGTGACGACCGCCGTCACCGGGCCTAGCGCGACCATGCGCCAGGCCGCGGGGGCCAGGTTGAAGCCGATGAGGGAGACGATCGCACCGGTGACGATCGGCGGCATGAGACGGTCGATCCAGGCCGAGCCGACCAGGTGGACGATGACGCCCACCACCAGCAGGCACAGTCCCACCGAGATGATCCCGCCCTGCGCCAGGGCCGCCTTATGGGAGTCAAGAGGGACTCCGCTGTCACGCGTATAGCCGGTCACCGCCCCGATGGGGGCGAGGAGGGCGAAGGAGGAGCCCAGGTGGCTGGGCAGGGCGACCGGAAGTGATGCCCAGGAACGGCAGGGTGCCCACGCCGGTGAAGAACAGCGTCGTCGCCGGGTCGAAGCCGGTCAACAGCGGCACCAGGAAGGTGGCGCCGAACATGGCGACGACGTGCTGGACACCGATACCGATGGTGCGCGGCCAGGTGAGGCGCTCACCGGGGGCGACGACCTCACCCGGAGCGATGGACCGGCCATCGCCGTGCAGGCGCCAGCCACGAGAGGGAGAAGAGGACACGAGTAAACTCCTGCCTAAGCAACGAGGGGACTGACTGTGTCCCGTGTGAAATCCCTCGCGGGAGACCCGCGGGACGCTCAGCAGGGACCCGGCAGAGCCTGCCGGGACTTCAGCATAGCCCCTGCCCGGGAGGCGCGAGGACCGGGCCTCCTCACGGGCACCGGTGGGCACCGGTGGGCGCCAGGGGCACCGGAGGGGCTCTTCGCGGACATCTGCCGGGCGGCTCACAATTCGTCCGCGGGAAGGATGTCAGCGGCAGGTGCCGACAGTGCATGATGTGGGCATGAGCACCGTCGGAACCTCCCCTCCAGGACAGAGCGCACCGCGCTTCTCACCAGGGCGCGGAGCAGTACGCCGACGGGCTCCCTGTCGGATTCGTCTTCCCGGCACCGAGAACCTCGACCCGGCAGAAATCTTCTCCGGCCCCGGCTACACGGCACCCCGCCCGCAGCGACTCCGGCGCGACGGCCGCCCTGGTATGCGGACTGCTCAAACTGCATCCCCCTTGTCGGCGTCGCCGCGATCATCCTGAGCATCAACGCGCTGCGGCACCTGCATCACGGCTATAACTCCGGCGAGGGGCTGGCCTGGCTGGGGACTCATTCTGGGAGCCGTCTTCGTCATCCTGTGGCTCTGCGTCCTCATCCTCGTACTGCTCGTGGGCTAGAGGCCACACAGCCACTGAGCCAGCCGGTCCCCTACAGTGGTCCCGTGAAGCCTTTCATCATGGTGACCACGCGCCCCGAGCACGAGGCGGCGCAGGACGAGTACGAGTCCTTCCTGGCTCAGGTGGCCTGTCGCGCGAGGACCTGCAGCCATCGCCCTGGAGGAGGTCGATTTCTCGACTCCTTCACCGCGGCCGATGTCTCCGGGTGCTCATCGGGGCCAGCCCCTACAACGCGGACACGCCGGCAGCCGAGAAGACCCGCAGTCGAACTCAACGTCGAGAGCAGATCCGCGAGCTGCTCGGGTGATCCTCAGGAGGCATCCCCTTGCCAGCCCGGCGTCGCGCTCCAGGTACTGGCCGCCTACCTGGGCACCGAGACGCATGAGGAGTTCGGTGAGGAACTGGGCGCCGTCGACCTGTTCCTGACGGCGGAGGGCCGCGAGGACCCGGTCCTGGAGGGACTCCCAGGTGGTCACGGTCTTCGCCGGCCACTACGAGGGCGTTGGGGAGGTGCCTGCGCATGCGACCCCTGCTGGCGAGACTCGCCGGACTGCCCGGTCAGATGCTGCGCGTGGGCGGGAACGTCTACGCCTGCAGTTCAACCCCTGAGCTCGACGCCCTCGGTTCGAGCGCCGCGTCAGCATCTACGACGAGGCCGGTTACGGTGACCCGGACATGAGCGAGGACATCCTCACCCAGGCCCGCTCCTCCGAGGCGCACGACGCCGGACAGATCATCCGCAACTTCATCTCGCACTTCACCCGCAGGCTGGTACGCCTCCAGTGGGGGCCGCACGCCCCGAACGACTCAGGGGCCCAGGCGCTGCCCTGGGCTGAGGGCCACGACCATCAGGACGTTGTCGTGACTTACCGCCCGCCTATCCGCCGCCACAGGGATACAGCGGCCCACCGAGCCCGCAGTACCCGCCTCAGGCCGCCCATGGTTCTCCCCGGTGAGGCGCCCCACAGGGCGAGGGCGACCTACGGGCAGCCGCCGACGCCGGCCGGTCACGCGCGTACATGCCCCCTGCCCAGGCGCGATTCCGCACAGTCGGTGATGCGACCTCCCGGGGCTCCCACTTTTCCCAGGGTCAGCCCTATCCGCCTCCGTCCGTGCAGGCCTCCGCGCCGCAGTACCAGCCGTACCAGTCGCATCCCAGCAGTACCAGCAAGGCGTAGGCTCACGCACTGGCTTCAGTACCTGAGCGGAGCGGTCACCGCACCGGGCTATGCCGCCTCCGCCAGACCGCCACGGGCAGCGGCCTGCACCAGGGGCGGCCTCATCCCAGCCTCAGGCGCACTGCAGCACATGCCGTGGCGCGGTTTGAAAGCGGCGGCACTGGTCAGCTGATGATCGTTGGCTGCGCCCTTGAGGTCGTCGTCTATGTCACCTACTTCCTCAGTTTGATGCGGGGCAACATATGGGTGTCACTCATCATCGTGACGCTCTTATTCATCGCCACATCACCAGTAATCTGGTGGCATTATTTTGGATTGCGCCACCTACTCCGCGACCAGCCGGTCACTGAAATAATAGGACTCTCGCTGTGGTTCCGGTTACAGGGTAGTCACCACCTATCGCCATCCCCAACGAGAACCCATACGCTGGCGTACAGGGATATCACCAGGTCCTCCTATTCATCGTCACCGCAGTCGCGCCACCCTCACTACACGCCTCAATCAACGCAAGAAATCCGCAGCCATGGCCGATTACTCTGGCCTGAGCGCCTGTCAGTTCGTGCTCATCAACAGCGCTGTACGCTTGTCATGCTTTGGCATCTCAGTCTACTTACACCTATCGACGGGCAAGAGACTCGATCGACTTACGACCAACGCCTGGTTCATATCATCAGATTCAGGGCGGAGCGGGCCTCCCCTAACAGCAGGACTACTTATTCTCACTATTGTCACTTCCCTGGCCGTCGCAGGCCCTGCTCCTGGGAGTGAGGCGTCCTTCAAACTATCCTTCCGAATCGCGTCGACAGAGTGCTGTCTCACTTTTGACTCTGTATAACATCGTCATCGTCCTCATCTACGGGTTACCCCAACTGGCGAGTACGCCTTTGATCCGTCCAGCACAGGAATTGCGGTAGCGATCGTCATCACTCACAGCGCCTTCCTCATCGGTTCGACACTGGCGGTCAGGCGCGGCTCCGCCGCAACCTCCAGCCGGCGACAACCAGTCCCACTATGGTGTCGCAAGCACTTTCAGGCCCCACGGCGTGCAGAGCCCCGTCAGGGCAGTACCACCAACCCGGGTCGCCACCATGGGACAAGCGGTCGCCGAGTATCGAGGCGATCGAGAGAAGCGTACCACCAGCGCTCGACAAAGCGCTGCATTGAAGCGTTCCACCCGCCCCAGCAAGGTCCAGGCTCATCCAACCCGGAAGAAATCCTCACCATCCCACGCTCGTATGTGGATGTGCGAGCCAGCGGGCACAAGCCCTCATTCACATGGTCGGCGGCGTCCACGCAAAGCGAAGGGTGCGTACTCCATCACGGCTGATAAGACAGGGCCGCCCAGCCGGCCCGGGCGTGGCTTCTGCCGTCCCAGCAGTGGTCCCTCATCGGGACTGCCCGGCAGCATGATGCCCAGGGTGGACAGATCGCTGAGCGTCTGCATGATCGGCTCGTACATGGCGCGCATCGTTCCACCAATGCGGCGCGTGAGCACGAGGTGGAGACCAATGTCCTGAGCCTGCGCCAGCAGAGGCTGCAGAGGCGCAAGGGGTTGGAGGTATTCGTCGCCACCAGGTCATAGTCGTCCACGAGGAGGTGATTTTCGGACCCTCCACCACGAGCGATTGCGCAGCTGCTCGGCCGTGACATCGGGACCAGGTAGACGCATCTGAAGGTAGCCCGAGGTCGTTGATCTCCGAGACGGCCATGTCGCGCACTGAGAGATAGGCGAGCAGGAACTCCTCGGGAATCTCTCCCAGCAGGTTGCGTCGCAGGTCGATGGCGAGAATCCGCACCTCATCGGGCGTCCTGCCACGAATCACTCGCAGGGCCAGAGCGCGCAGGAAAGTGGTCTTACCCTTCTTCGCGTCACCCAGCGATGAGATTAGGATCCTGCTGCATGTCCAGCGTGACCGGCTCCAGACAGGCCTCGTCGATACCAATGACGGGGCCGGCGTCAGCGAGCACCATGGCGAAAGACGGCAAGATCGATCTGGGTCGGCAGCAGGCGCGCTGGGACCCGGCGCGCCCTTCCAGGCGTTGGCAGACGCTGACATGCGTGGTGAATCCCCTGCGCCAGGGTGGAGTCGTCGTGGTTCCCATCAATACGCGGCTGCGCACACAAGCATGTGACGAACGCCGATCCAGGCCGCGCCCCGGCCTTCCCTCGGGCACCTGGCGGGCAATCTTCCGATTGATTTCTGAATCCGCAGAGTCACCCAGGCGCAACTCGATACGGGTTCCGATCGCGTCACGAATCGACGCCCGCACGTCCATCCATCGGTTGGAGGACAGGGACGAAGTGACACCCAGCGCCAGGGCTCGCGGGCTGGGTTCTGAACCTCCAGGACACATCTCGAAATCGGTCTTACGGGTGGCCCAGCCGTCGATAACGAGAAGACGTCTCCCATACCACGTCGTCGACGTGCCCCGCAGCCCGCTCCGCCGATACGTCTGGATCGAGTCGATCCGATTGGCCCGAAAAATACCGTTCACGGTCGTCGAGCAGGAGGCGATCTCCGCCATGATTCGCGCCACAACGTCCGGCTCATCGCGTGTGGCCATTCCGGACAGATAGGGCGGGTCCAGCATCGTCGAGAGGTTCCTCCACCCAAATCAATGACGTAGAACTGCACCTCGGCAGGCGTCCGGGTGAGAGCCAACGACATGACCAGCGAACGCATCGCCGTCGACTTCCCGGACAGAGGCCCGCCAATGACGGCGACATGTCACCGGCGCCCGACAGGTCCACAGTGAGCGTCTCGCGACGCTGTTCCAGGGGACATCCGTGACCCTCAGGGCACCGTGAGGTCGCCCCGCGCCCGCCACGATGGCGAGGTCAGGCCCAGGTTCTGGTCAACCACCAGATCAGGGATGAGCCAGATCGAAGGTCTCGCTGACCTCGAGCGGCGCAGCCAGATCTGGTGAGCCGGGTGCCGTGACCGGTCATCGGTCCACGGCTATGTCCATGTAGTGGTGCTGTCGGCGTAGGCCGCGTCCTGCGGGAAGGCCTCAGGCTCAGGCGCAGCATCCTCCTCAGCCTCGATGACCACCTCCTCGTTGGGGATCTCCGCCTCGACGTCCTGAGCGGTGAACGGCAGGATCTCGACGGCGCCTCGAGCCCGTGTCGGCCGCCTTGGCGGCTCCGGCAGCCGCAGCGCCCGAGAGCGCGTCGGGCCGGGGGCTTGCGGCGACGTAGGGACGCACGAAACGAGTCATCGTCTCGGTGTCACTCTTGAGGTAACCGCTTCCCGGCAGGGGAGGCAGGGTGATAGGGCGTCCGGGGATCCCAGAACCGTGCGGGACTCGCTGGCGGAGAAGGTACGCAGACCAATGCGGTGGGACAGGGTGCGAGTCCAGGCGCGCAGGCGCCCCTCCTCCAGTCGCTGGGAGGACAGGAGCAGATGCATCTGCAGCGATCGTCCCAGTGCCCTATGGCCACGAAGGTGTCGATGAAGTCCGGCTTGGCGGACAGAAGCTCGGAGAACTCGTCCAGGATGATGAACAGTGCTGGAAGCGGGTCGCCGTTGCTTGCCCTTGGCTCGATCCTGCTCGTAGTCCATGACGTTGGCGTAGTTTCCGGCGTCGTGGAGCATCTGCTGACGACGGTTCATCTCACCGCGCAGCGCCTCGGCCATACGATCGACGAGTCCCAGCTCGCTCTCCAGGTTAGAGATCATCGCCGAGACGTGTGGGAGGCTCGGACATGCCAGCAAAGGTCGCTCCACCCTCGAAGTCGACCAGGACGAAGTTGAAAGCTGGTCGGCCCGTGAGTGAGGGCCAGGGCCAGCACGAGCGTCGCAGCACCTCCGACTTCCGAACCGGTGGCGCCCACGAGCAGACCGTGAGGCCCGCCCTACGTTCTCCGCCGACTCCTTGATATCGAGCGACACCGGCTCACCCTCAGGGCGTCACCGCGAAGGGCACGTTGAGACGCTCGGCGCCGGTGCGCTTGACCCACTGGGTGTCGGGGTTGAAGTCCCTCACGTCTCCCAGGTGCAGGAGCCGCAGCAGGGTCCTCAGCACGTTCGGGATCGGAGGTTCCCCACCGGGGCCGAGGGGGTGATGTCCTCCCCGGTCGCCCGGTAGCGCGCCACCAGTCGACGAGCGACGGCCTCGGCGCCATTGATGCTGATGGAGTCGGCCAGCGCCGGGCTGGGATCTGTCCGGCGAGTCTCAACGTTCGTGGGGACCACTGCATCGTCGAGAGTCCCGCTCAGAGACGGTCTCGGACTGGCTGCCGGAGGGCTGAGGACTAGGCGTAGGCGGTTGGGCAGGACCAGGGGCTGCTCCGCACGCTCGGAGACGCTGATGACGGTCACGCCCTGAAGCCCGCGCTCAGCCGTCAGCGGAGCGCTGGGAGGAGCGTGCCGCCGTCAACCAGGACGATGATGTGGGGCAGCGGTGGCTCCCCCGCGGCGGAAGAGAAGGTGCCCCGCGCTGAGGGTCCTCGGGCGAACTTGTCCGTGAACTCATCCAGCAGAGTGCGCCATGAGCCGCGACGGTCCCGACGGCGTCCGCCACGGAATCAGACCAGGCGTGGGGCGCCCACTTCACCCAGTCCCACTCGGCATCCGCTTCCTGAGAGGGTGAGAACGACCAGCCGCACCAGGGCGGGTGAGGTCAACGCCAGGATGTGCGCGAGCATGGCGCACCTGGGCGCGCGCCTCGCTCGGCAGGGCCAACCACCTCGATGTGGGAGAAGGCGCTCAGGCTCGATGCCGAAGGGAGGCGTCCACCCTCGGTGTGGGTGGTGACGAAACGATGCATCACTGACAGGCACACCGGGTCCGGGGTGCTCGAGGGCCAACCTCCTCGGCCTCGATGGTTGCCGCTAGCGGCTGGGAGGAGCGCCCTAGCCGGATGAGCAGGTGGTCCTGCCCCTGGCGCCGTTCCCACACCCTGCCCCCGTGCTGCACCAGTACGGAAGGGCCTCCGGCTCGGGCAGGTGGTTCACAGCGGTGTGGCGCTGGTTCTTGGCCGCCTCCGGACCTCAGAGCGCACCTCTGAGATATAGCCGAGGTACTCGCGGCGTTGGTTCGTGACGTTGTTTCGGTGCTGACGGATCTGGCGGGTCACGTTGAGCACGACCATCGAGGCATGGCTGCAACCATCCCGCCACTCATGGCGGCAGCGCGTGTCGTTGTTGTTTGAGATGGCCATGAACACCATGACGCCCATCGACCCGGCCATGGGCAGCACCATCGTGAACGAGCTGGTGGCGTCCTGCGGTGTGATGGCGTTGGGCGGGGCCTTGAGCTCGATCGTCTCGGTCGACGCCTCAGAAGTGTCGATAGTCACATTCTGCTCCTCGGTGTTCATGAGGGTGGGGAGGGTGCACTACGTGGAACGGCAGGTTCGACTTCGTGAAGTAACCGACCGAGTGAAGCTCCACCCAGCCGGGTGCTGACGTCATAGTATCGATAGAGTCACGATTGTCTGCACCCGGCCGACCTTCTCTCCCCAACCCTCTCGAGTACTGATCCTCGGATGAATGCGACCAGCACCCGCGTCACCCTCGTCACGAGGGCGAACGGCTCGACATGGCGGCACGCACCGGAGTGTCTGTTGCCGCGCTCGTGCCTCCGCCGAAGGCGCACCAGCCCAGCGGGTTCCTTATCACAACGGCCGACGGGACAGTGGTGGACGCTGAGGCAGCCGTGGGAACCGACGTCCTCGAGGGCACTGTTCTCATCACCACCGGTTCGGGCCGGCCTGCGGAGCTACGAGACTACAGACGGTGATCTGGAGGCGCTCTGCGCGCATCCGTCAGGGGAGGCTGCGGTCGTCCCTGGTGGCAGTTCTCTGCTTCTTCCTAGGCGGACTGCCACCATTGGTCGGGCACGGTCGGCTGCTGCCAGCCGCGTCGCACATCGTGGGAGCCTGTCTTCTGATGATGCTCCTGGTGGCAGCGGCCTTCAGACCCGTCAGACGAGCGATCAGCGGTACGAGAGGCATTGGGAGCACTGGCCGTCCCGTGACGGGAGGAGCGGCCGGTGCTCTTCTCGCACCTGTTTCCAGCCCCGACTCGCGGCTACTTGTCGCACTGCTCACCATGTGGGGCACAGGAGTCGCGGCACTGCTGCTGTGGATCGCTCGCAGGGGCTGCCAGTGAAGCGGTCTCAGCGGGTGCCTGGCTCTTCCTGGCCGCCGTCGGGACGTTTGTGCCCGGCTATGGGGGTCTCGCGCGTTCCCGTACTGGTAGTGCTCATGGCGGTAGGGGGCCCTCGGCGGTCTGTTGATCCCAGGCCTCGCCGTGCAAGTCCCCAATCAGCAACTGCTGGATATGACTCAGCCACGCGTCATGGGCCGTTCTGTGCGCCAGCCCATGATGCCTCCGCACATGATGCGTCTCCCCGCTCGATATCACGGTCCGTGACTCGGACGACAGTGTCCTCGGTCGCGCTGGAGATCGCCTTCGGGAGCCTGGTGCTGCTCAGCCTGCCGACGACGATCCAGACGGCCTTGGCCGACGGCATGACGGCCTGGGGACTCGGGTCGAGATCGTGTGCGTCATGCTGCTCCTGCTGCTGCGCCCGCGTACCGCATCACTGCGGGTGCTGCGGCTCATGCCGAGGCTGGTCGTCGCCGTCGCGATCGTCCTGGTGCTGGTTCTGCTGTGGATCGACGGCGGCGCGGGGGTCATCACCCGATCCTGGAGCCAAACAGTCGCATTCATCATTTTCCTCACAACAGCGAGCACTTTCGCGGTAGGGGATGTTCCTCAGTACCGTTCGGTCGGCATGGTGAGGGCTGACTTGGTGACATCTTCAGACCCTCGCCGCCGTGGGGACCCTTCCCTCGGCCGTGATCGCAGCAGGACGATCGACGTTGTGAGGCAACTACGAGAATCATGCCGACCTCCGTCGCACGTGCGGCGAAGCGCGCGCACACTCGCAGTAACTGGCGTCCTCTCACCACAGGAGGCGGTGGTCGCCGCCGTCGTCGATGTCCTCCTGCTGATCGTTGTGGTTCTCGTCCCGATGCTGGCGCTCAACGTCAAGGCCCTGCCCTGGATTCTGCTCGCTCAGGGTGATCATGGCCCCAGAGCCTGGTTCTTGCACGTTTCGGCAGAACGGCGGGGCTGGCAGCAGTGTCTGCCACGGTGGTGGTCCGCGCAGGGGGCCGCCCCGGGATCGGACGAGCCGTGGCGAGAGTTCTTCTGCCCTTCCTCCTCCCTTCCAGATCAGCCCCGCGGGTGTCGGCGGGTCGGTCCGACGAGGGACCGGAACGCCTTCTGGATCGTCTCACCGGGACTTTGACCGTGACCCGGCGACCGATGCCAGAGCAGGCGCAGCCTGGCGCAGACGGACGGACTCGCACAAGCCGCGTCGCAGCAAGCGCGGTTCGACGCCTGTTGCAACGCCGCCCGTGGCTCCTGAGGTGATGACCCGAGGACCCTGTGCCCGGCGGGGGCGGCTCTCCACCAACCCCACCACCGGCGCACCCGTGTTCCATCCCCGGCGCAGCCCGGCGCCACCTGCGTACGAGCGCCCCGATCTGGCAGGCCCGGCTACAGGGTGCCTTCGCCCGGCACCGGGGTCCCCGCGGGTCCCGCCGGTGGCCGCCTCCGGCTCAGGTGCTACTCAGTCGCGCTTCGCTCCACCCGCGGCCTCCCCGCACCACCGCCTTCCACACTCACTCCCCGGTAGCGCCGAGCCCCGCCTCCGGCAGCCCCTACCCCATCGCCCGTACCGGCGGCCTGACTCCTCGCCGATCACTCCATCGGTGTTCGCCGCCCTTCGGGTCCTCCGACGCCGTCGATGCCCATCGGGGCCGGTTCGACCGCTCCCGTCGGCGCCGCCCAGCGCTCCGGTCCCTCAGGCTCCGGCTCAGGCGAGCCTCTCTGCCACCGTCGCTGCCGCCTCGTATTCAACCGGCTCGACAGCAGACAGCACCCCCAGCCCCCGGCAGCGATTCTGCCCGTCTGCAGCCAGCGGGGCGTACGCCACCGCCCACGGGATCCGCAGCGGCGCCCAGATGCTCCTGGCACGCCGATCGGCCCACAGTACGCTCAGCCCCGGTGATACCAGCCTCGATACGGTCGTCAGATCCATCGGATGCGATCTGACGACCGCGCGCACCTCCGTACAGCACGATGGCGCCCTGGGCTCAGAGCTCAGGGCGCCATGACTGCTGGGGCGACGGCTCGGCAGAAGTTGCCAGCTGCCTGGTGGTCAGTCGATTTGCAGTCACCGTGAAAGTATCCACATGGGTACCGGTAGCTGAATCAGGCGATGCTGGTCGGTGATGGCCGATTCACACTCGGTCACGCAGATGGTGTACTGCTGATGCGCCTCACCGCTCCAGCCGCTCTGGGCGGGACGCAGATTCAGCCTTCATGGCCTCCAGGTCCGCCTGGGACTGAGCGGAACCCTGCTTCATCGCAGCACTGAGCGTTTCGAGGGCTCCGTAATTAACAACAAAGTCTTCATCCGACATATTATCTCCTGACGGTATAGAATAGGGTGTGGTTCGAAAGCGAGGATCGAGACGACGAGGTTGCGGTGAGTTACCAGCAGTGTGCACCAACGCGCTGGGCAGCGACCGCAGAATCGGCATCGGCACCCTTATAGACCTTGTCGGTGGACTTCACAGGCCTCCGGAGAGCATGCCATTGCTTGGACGATTCGACGATTGTCCTCACCGTACTGCTGAACAACGCTGGGCGACGGCTGTCGCCCCTGACCAGCCGGGCTGGGACTCGGCGGCTGCGGACTGAACCCGCTGACCGATCGAGGCTTGCTCGGCGCGGTGCGTGTCCACGAGCCTGGCTCGAGTTGATGATTACGCCGCCTTCTGACTTCAGAATCTCAGGCATGAGGGCTCCTTTCTGAGGACTGCTCGCAACAGTCACAGTATGTGAACAGCATCAACAACGGTCTGTGCTGGGGACCTCAGGCGTTCATATGCTGCCTGGCCCGCTCAGACTAGCGCACGACAACCGATCGCGGCATTGATTCACGTAATGTGATCGAGATCGGTGTGGGCGATCTCGCCGCATGAGCCCCGCCCTCCCCTGGCCCTGACACCCGATTCGTGATCTACGATGGGGTGTCGGCTTAGCTACATCCGCAGGTGATGACTCACCCTCGTCCCGCCCTCCAGGAGAATCGCCTTGCCTCCTACCGCCTCGCGTGTCCGCTGGCTCCTCCCCTCATGCCCGTCACCGTCGTCTACGAGCGCATCCCGGCGGACATCTCGTTGCCGGTCGATCTGCCCTTGGTCAGTGGTCCCGCCCTGGCGGAACGGCAGAAGGGCTCGGGGAGGAGGCCTCGGCTTACGGCATGTGGCTGACCACACAGGCGGGCCGTGTTCTCGACGACTCCCTGTCACTGGCGGATCAGCGCGTCGGCGCCGGCGACGTGCTGACACTCAACCTGCGCAGCACGGAGGCGGAGCACCGCTACGACGATCTGACCGAAGCGGTTGCCGCCGCGGTGGAACGCCAGCAGGTCGCCTGGGACCCCAGGACACGCTGACCTTGTCGGTGGGCGCCACCTGCCTGCTCTTCACCGCCGAGGCGCTCTGCTCCTGCGCCGAGGGCGGAGGATGGGTGACCCCGACGTGCGCGGCGGTGGCAGCGGCGCTGCTGATCCTGGCTGCGCTCGCCGTCAAACAGATGAAGGAGAAGGGGCCTGGGCGCTGGTCATCGACGGCGGTGCTCGCTGGCGTGACCCTCCACACCGGGTTCCAAGGACCGCCGACCGGGCTGAGGATGGCGGCCGCGGGCGCCGTCGGCGCCTCACTCCTGAGCGCCTGCATTCCGTTGCTGGACCGCGATCGTCCGTTGCTCGCCGGCCCCCTGCTCGTGTGCGCGGCCATGATGGCCACAGGACTAGAACTCAGACACTCGGTTACCGGTTGGCACCGGTTCTCGCTCTGGTCAGCGCGACCGCCGCGGCATCTCGCTCCTGACGCCGTGGCTCGCACTCGCCTCGGTCCCGGTGACCATCAGCCTGCCCGACCAACCCGAGGGTATCACCGAGCCGAGGACGAGGGGCCGATCAAGGCAGCCCTGACATCTCGCATCCCTGAACATGCGCGGGCTGGTGCTGTCCGTGCGTATCGCCTGCTCGATGATCGTGCTGGTCTCGGTTCCGATTCTCGCCTCAGTCGGATATGACGGCGTCGCCCTGGTCGCGGCCATCGCGATCGCCGCGATGCTGAGCACTCGCGCGGTTCGGTCACGGGCGGATGTGACGGCGGCGTCGTGGGCGGCATGCTCATCCTGGCGACGCTGGTGCTCGTGATCGTCCTCAAGCGGGCCGACGTCGTGATGCCCATGGTCGTGCTGGTCGGGGGTGGTGGGGCTCGTGGTCCTTCTTCTCAATCGTCCCTTGGGCCCACGTGCCGTCCTTGGCTGGCACGCCTCACCGATGTCATCGGATCCTGGTCCTGCTGTCCATCGCACCTCTGGCCGCCCTCGTCATTGGAGTGTGTGATGGCTTCCAGCAAGGACATCCTCAACGCGCAGCGATTCAACCGCCAGCGCCTCGTCGCGGCCTTCAGCGCCGGGACGCCGAGCCGAGAGGTGGAGCCGCGCAACGATGCTCCGACCAGTGATCGGCGGGATCGCGATCGCACTGGTCATCCTTCTGGTCTCACTGGTCATCGGTCGATTCCACCTCGCCGCCCAATGACTGGCAGAACAACACCCTCGTCGTCGTGAAGAACGAGGGGACGCGCTACGTGACCATCCGCGGACGCCTGCGCCCGGTCACCAACATCGCCAGCGCCCGCCTCCTGTCGGACCCCGGCGCCTTCAAGCAGACCACCGCAGAGCTGACACGCTGAACGGCATCGAGCGGGGCTCACAGGTGGGGATCGCTGACGCCCCCGGAGTCGCTGCCCGCCGCAGTCCCTGGTGCCCCGGGGATGGGCCGCCTGCTCCTCCACCGCGGGCGCGACCTCGACCTTCGTCGGCTCAGCGCCCTCGGGCATGGGCTCGGTGGGGCATGCGCTGGTGTCTGTGGGGAGAGCCACTACCTCATCGCCAACGGCCACCGCTACCCGATTCCCTCCGAGAACCTGGACGCCGTCCTCCACGCCCTGAATCTGGACGCCGATCCCGGTGATCGGTCGACGCCACCTGGATCAACCTCTTTCCCCAGGGGCACGATCAAGCCCTTCTCGCTGTCGGACGCCGGCACTCCGGTGACCACCCTGTCCTCCTCGATCTCCCAGCCCCATCGCCGGCACCCCTGCTCGTGGTGTCCCGACGGCTCAGGGCTCAGCGCCACTACCTGGTGCGAGCCGACGGCCAGGTCGCCCCAGCCTCGGCGAGGTCGAGCTCGCGATGTCGAGCTCGGCTCCCCCAACGTCACTGGGCAGCAGGTCAACGCCTCGGACCTGAGCCAGGCCAGCACGACGACGTCGTCGGCCCCGTCCGACTGGCCCGACACGCTGGGCAAGGGCGTCACTGAGAACAGAGCGCCTGCGCCGTCCTCCAGGTCGACGCCTCGGGCAGATGACCTCGACGATCAACGCGAGCAATCAGATCGACAAGGGGCGTGACGGTCAAGGAGGAACGGGCGCTCTGGTGCGAGCGACCTCCGGCGCTCCGCCGGCCAGGTCTTCCTGCTCACGGACGCCGGTCGCGTCTGGGCGCTGGGAGGCGCCACCGCTGACACGGTCAGGCGGGCTCGGCTACACCATGAGCAACGTGTCAACATTCCCTCCCCGTGGATCTCCTTGTTCCCGGCCGGGCCGGAGCTGTCGAAGGCCGCCGTGTGGAAGGGGCGTGCGGGACAAGTGAAGCGTTCCCCGCGCCGCCTGGCAGCGTGCGTTCCGCGGTGATCCTGTTGGCCACGTCGCCCGTCATGGGGACGGCGTCACTCGCCGGTTCCGCTGCGGTCACGGGTGCGAGCGGCGTCGCCGCCGGCGCGCTCCCGCCCCGGCTTCCCATGCCGAATCCCAGCCGGCCTCAACGCAGGGAAGCCGCCCCCGCCCCGCAGGATGGGGCCGCCCCGGCGGCTCCAGCACCCTCGCCCGCACCGTCAGCCGCATCGGGCAGACCGCGACCGCCGCCCCGCAGGTGCAGACCGGCCCTCCGCCCATCGATGCCGAGGTCGCCGACTGCCAGCGAGGAGAGGGTCACTGCTGACGACAGAGCCCACCGGTGTTCAAGCAGATCGGTGTGGAGCAGGGCCTGGAGCGTGACAGAGGGGCGGGGCGTCGTCGTGGCCGTTGTCGACTCCGGCGTGGATGCGAACAACCCCCATCTTCGAGAGCGATGACTCCGGGGTCGATCTCCTGGGCCGGGGGATGGCCAGCGCGACGACAGCGGCCACGGGACCGCGGTGGCGGGGATGATCGCCGCCGCCAGGTGGAAGAGCTCCGGCGTCGTCGGGATCGCCAAGAGCGCCACCATCATGCCGGTACGGGTCTGCAAAGGACCTCCGACGATCAGGGTGAAGAAGGGCGTCGGCCCCACTCCGACGCGCACCGCCGAGGGATTCAGTGGGCCGCCGACAACGGAGCCAGGTCATCGTCGTCGGCACATGCTGACTCAGGACGAGCCCGAGGTTCAGGCGGCGGTGAATCACGCGACTGAGGGTCAGGGCCCCTCGTGGTGGCCGGCTCCGGAGCCGTGGAGCTAAAGCGCCCGAGTGGGGACGACTGGCCTCCACCCACCACCCGCTACGGATGCGAACGGGGCTGAGGTGCGTTACCCGGCTGCCTACCCGAGACGTCCTGGGGGTGACGAGCCTGGACGCCAGCGGCGGCGTCTCGACGGACATGCTGCACGGCTCTCCGTCGACAGTGGCGATCCCGCTCAGGCCGTTCCACCACGTTCTTCGAAGAGGGGACTGCCTGGTTTCCCAGAACCGCCCCTCCCCGCCTTAGCGGCCCGGGTACGCCGCAGGGGTTGCAGCGCTCGTGGTGGCCGCGCACCCGACGGAGACGCCTGCGGACTGGAAGTACCGGTTGACGGCGACAGCGATCCGGCCGGAGCCGACCAAGTCCAGCCCAGCGACCGGCTGGGGGCTCATTGCTCCGTATGCGGCGCTGAACTTCGTCAACGACGGTACGGCGGTGGGGCCGGAGAACCCGCGCGGCGCTCACCCGGTGCCGACGCCGTCTCCGGAGTCCGTTGAAGCCGATCGTCCCGACCCTGCGCCGTGGCGCCAGGCGCAGCTTGCGGAGGTATCAGGGCCACAGGATTGGTAGCGCTGTCCCTGGGTCTGGTGGCCAGCAGGATTCGAGGCCGGAAACAGGCCTGAGGTGAGGTGCCTGAGCGTGTTCACTGAAGGGGTCCGTGACACCCCGACCACGAGCCCTTATCACACTTACAGGGCTTTATTACTAACGGCTCTTAGCAGATCTCCGCTCGAGATGTCGAGAAAGGTGGGGAGTTATCCCCTTGTTATTAACCTGACAGTTTGGTGGAGGGCGTTCGCATCGGGGTTGTGGTTAGGGATGGGGTTCATGTCTGATCGGTTGGTTGAGGAGCGTTTGTCTCGGATTGCTGAGCAGGTCGCTCAGGCGCAGCGTAATAGTGAGGCGACTGAGCGGGTGCGTGACGCAGGCCGACTCGCTGGAGGTTGAGGGCACGTCCAAGGGCGGGAGGTCACGGTGGTTGTTGACGCCGCCGGGCGCCGTGCGGGATGTGCGTTTCACGGCGGCGAGCCAGGTACTCAATCCGTCTCGGCTTTCCGCGGCGGTCATGGAGGCCATCGACACCGGCCACCGTGACGCGGCAACCAGGATCCAGTGCGATCGTGGATCGTCATATCGGTGCGGACACGGGGCTGGGCCAGGCGATGCTGGAGGCCTACGAGCAGATGGCGGCCCCAAGGTGGGAGCCACCAGCGCACCCAGAGAGCCGAGGAGAGCCGCAGCAAGAAGCGCAGCACGCCTCCCGGCCTCATCTTCCCGGGCATGCTAGTCCGCTGCCTACCGCCCGCTCAGGAGGATCTGAGGGCGGGCGGGGCGGTACTGACTGTTGTCAACGGAATCACCTCAGGACAAGAGAAAGAAGAAAGGACCCACAATGGCGGATATTCGGGATGAATGGAGAGACGTTTGCGTTCGAGGGGCGAAGGATACCGATGCGGTGGCCGCTGCGTGTGGCTCAGGCTCAGGATGCTTCCGGTGCGGCGCTGGCGGATAACGCGTTCGGCATCATGTGCTCACCGTTGTTCCTGCCTGCCTACACGCTGGTCAAGACGGCAGCTGATCTCATGATGGTCTCGGCTGAGAAGGGCTACGCAACAGCGCCACCGCCCTACGAGCACCGCCACCGCCCTGGAGGGCACCGACTCCAACTCCGCCGCCGGTGCGCGTCAGGCTGGGAGCGTGATCGACAATGGGTAACGTATCGTCGCTGAGGTCGAAAGAGTCGGAGACCGTCTGGTCTGGTTCTCGTCTGATTGAGGACGGTTTTGATCTGAAGGAGGCGTTTGAGTCAAGAGTCTGGGTCGCCGGTGGCCTGGCGACGGCGGCCACGGCCGCTGACACAGCCGCTGCGGTGATGGACCCCTGGGTGAGGCCCTGTCCACCGGAATAGGGTGGATCATTGAGCACTTGTGGCCTTTGAAGGACTGGCTCAATGAGCCCTCGCCGGTGACAGTGACGCGGTGGCTGCGGCTGCCTCGACGTGGACGAACATCGGCACCAAAAGTCGAACTCGTGCGCCGGTGAGTGCGAGGCGGTGTGCTCAGTCGCCTGGCCCGGCCAGGAGTCACTGGCGGTGGCGACCTTCAAGACCCTCCAGGCGCTCCCGCCTCCACCTGCGCATGACCGGCGAGGTGGCAGGCGCGATCTCGGGTGGGCTGACGCTGGCTTCGGTGATCATGCGCGTGGTGCACGATATGGTCCGGCGACGCCATCGCCGACGTCATCGCAAGGCTGACCTCAAAAGCAGCCATCATGGCCCGTCTCCTTAGGGCACAGCCGCTCCCTGGGCAGTGTCCTCAGTCGCCGCCGACGTGTCCTCCTGGGTAACCCGCCTGTCCAAAGGAAGTCGCCGACGTGGTCCTGTCGTCCAAGAACCTCAAAAACCTTCTGTATACGGCAAGAGCCTCTGTTCGATGACGATGGCTACAAGTTTTGCCCACATCCCTTCTAAGATCGGCGACAGCCTCGCCCAGCATTCCCACTAAGGTCGGCGAGACGGCGCTCCAGGGATGGACAGCAGCTAGGGGGCGTTGACCGTCGCATCGAGAACGTTTTGGACGTTGTGGACAACGCAATGCCTCAAACTCGTATGGTCACCCCTGATGGACAAGTCTTAACTCGCTGGCCAATGGCGCATGATGCGCCAAAACCGACACCCAGATACGGTGGAGGCGGCAGCAGCCCCAGAGGCGAAATAGCGCAAAAGAGCGTCCCCCGTCAGAAGTCAGAGGAAGCCTTCGACCGCGCCCAAGAAGCCAAGCAAGAAGTTTCTCGTGGACGGAGATTGTTTCTTAAGAAGACAACTCTTCCGATCACGTGGAGACGCTTAGCGGGTGGAGCATGAAAAAGGTCGCTGAACGTTTTCAGGAACCCAACGATTAACGAGGTTCTCGCCAAGCAGGAAGAGATCGGTCACGACGTCAGACGGGCCGGAGCACTTGACCATGGCGTAGACGGCCAGTATTATGCCTCACATGCGGAGCGTCGACTTTCCATCAACGCTGAGGAACCCTACATTGGTGTTTCGAAAGTCTGCAAGAACTGCCAGCAGTATTTTCGAGCTCGCTCAGCACGAGGGCGCGACTGGTATGTCACAGACCCGAAGGGGACATTGGTGTTCGGCGCTGACGGTTCAGTGGTCCGGCAGAAGTGACACTGTTCAGATTCAGAATTGATAGCGGAAGTGGATTGAGAGAGTTGTTGTTGGATGATTGATATGGGTGCTGTGCGCGTGGAGGTTGAGGCGGCTCGTGGTGAGTCTGGTCGATGCGGGCAACGTCAAGGGATCCTGAGCCCTGCCGGCTCGCACGCGGATCTGGCAGGCGATGCTGGACCCCCAGGACGCTGAGCGCTCCTACCGGTGCCGCACGGAGCTGAAGATGGCCTGCCCTGCGCCGCGTCCTGCCCCTGTGGAGCGCGCCTTCCCGGCGACGACAGGGTCCAGGGAGATGCTGAACCTGACTGAGGGTCTCATCGACGCCAGCCAGGACCCCTGACGACGCCGAGATGACCAGCGACGAGTTCCTGGCCGACGTCTACGACGGATCGAGGACTTCGACGCCGTCACCCAGCCTGCCGCGTTCGTGGCCAACGGCGCCGTCAGCCTGGTCGGCTCAGCCCTCGACCGCAGCCTGGACTTCGACGTGGTGGGAGACATCGAGGACGACGACGGCTGCCGCCGGACTCCCGCAGAGACCAGCTACTGCTGCGCCAGCGCTGCAGCCGGGGCACTGAACTGGCAGCCGCTGGAGGACACCGACGTCGATGCCCGGCGGGCCTTCTGGCTGTGGTACCTCGATGAGGCCATCCCCGCAGTCCTCGAGGCTCAGTGACCACTAGCCGGGCTAACCAGTGCTTAACACCAACTAGTGCTCAACAGGGAGGAACCAGATGATTGACATGGGTGCGGTGCGCGCTGAGGTGGAGGCGGCTCGTGCTGAGTACGCTCGACGAGGAGGACAACCCTCAAGGCGATCCTGTCCCTGGGGGCCCGTAAGCGGGTGTGGCGGGCCATGATCGACCCCGACGACCCTGAGGGCCTCCTACCGTCGTCGGATCGAGTCGAAGATGGCCTCCGTGCGCCGCGTCCAGCACTACTGGGAGCAGTACTCACCCAGGTGACCAGCGGGTCCAAGAGATGCTGGACCTGGCCCCAGCGCCTCATCGACGGCCAGGAGACCAACACCCGCAAGGCGCTCAAGCAGGCCAAGAAGTTCCGCAAGGACGTCTGGACCGACGACAGCGACTGGACGAAGGAAGGAGATCGCGCCATGCATGCGGCCTATGGTGCCGCGTTCCTGGTGGTCTCGGCGTGCTCGCGTGACCCATACGCCGACATCACCGGCCCCGAGACGAACGACACTCAGCGTTGCCGGACTCCGTCGAGACCAAGTACGACTGCGCCTGCGCCGAGACCGGAGCCATGAATGGCGTCAAGATTCACAAAACCGATGTCCCCGCACGCCGGGCCTTCTGGCTGTGGTACCTCGATGAGGCCATCCGGCTGTCCTGGCCGGCTGAGCACTGGAAAAGGGACTGCTCGCGCGAGCCGCCCGGCCGGTGGCACCTTTCGACCAACATCTCAGCGGTGGGGTCGAGTCCTTCGGCTCGGCCCCACCGTCTCCATCCGCACGCGGTGAATGCGGCCGCCTTGACGTGGACGATCATCGGAGCCGGGCCGAGGGCTCCATGGGCGTGGTGCATGGCCTGGCCCGCAAGACGATCGCCACCGTCATCAGCAAGATCGGCTCCAAGGCCACCACCGAAGAACTCTCTGCGAATCAGACGCCCCCCGATCAGCGTCCTCAGCGACCGTCGACAACAATGGGCCACCAAACAACCCCGTCATCGTCAAACTGGACGACGGACGAACCATCAAGGTCACCGAGGTTCAAGTAAAGAGGTTGAGAAACAACAATGAGACGCTTCGCCTATGAAACAAACGGCAAGAACGGACGGGTTGGGACTTTCTTTCTTCCTCAAACTCCACAAGAATTTGCCAGCCGAGTAACTCGCCGTGTATCTAGTTCAAAATTCATGGACGGAGTGAAGCACTTTTCCATGTTGGTCTGGGCTCTTCCTGAGGGGGTCACGCACATTGATGATGTTCCTTATTCGTCTCCGGCGCGGGCTACGTACATCCAGTGCGGCGGGTCCACGGAGGCGATGACCATCGAGATCCGGGTGACTCACGACGACGACTCCTACGAGCAGTACGCAGTTGCTCGTGAGCCTGTCGCCGACCCCGAGGCGTGGACCACGGTGTCCTGGGACAACAGCAACCCCGAGCCCTTCACCATCCAGGTCCACCCCGAAGAGGTCTTCACCGGCGAGCAAGCCGTCCCGTCTTCCGAGCCTACATCGAGGAAGGCGCCCTACCACCAACCGAGCTACTACGCAGGATCGACGTCTAACCACCAGCAACCACCATGGCCCCGCACCCACCCAGTGCGGGGCCACAGTCTTACCACGCCGTCGACGCCTCAGACTCCCACCACACTGACAGGCAGTTCCACTTACCACCCCCAACCCCTTGAGAAGTCGAAGACTGTCCGGCCCTCGCCTGTTGGAGGATGGCGCCGATCTGAAGGAGGCGTTTGAGTCCAAGAGCTGGGTCGCTGGCGGTCTGGGGACGGTGGCCACCGCCTTGGACACGGCCGCAGCGGTGATGGATCCCCTGGGTGAGGCACTGTCCGCTGGAGTGGGATGGATCATTGAGCACCTGGGGAGCCTCAATGAGTGGCTCAACGAGCTCACCGGTGACAGTGACGCGGTGGCTGCGGCTGCCTCGACGTGGACGAACATCGCCACCAAGCTGAACTCGTGCGCCACCGACCTGGACAAGGTGCGCTCCAGTCGCCTGGCCGGCCAGGAGTCCCTGGCAGTGGCGACCTTCAAGACCCTGCAGGCCGGCTCAGCCTCCCACCTGCGCATGACCGGCCAGCTGGCCGGCGCGATCTCGGGCGGGCTGACGGTGGCCTCCATGATCGTGCGCATGGTGCACGACATGGTCCGCGACGCCATCTCAGACGTCATCGGCAAAGCCTGCTGTCAGGCGAGCATCACGGTCCTCACCGCAGGCGTGGCCGCCCCCTGGGCGGTGTCCTCAGTCGCCACCGACGTGTCCTCCTGGGCCACCCGCCTGTCCAAAGAAGTCGCCGACGTGGTCCTGTCGTCCAAGAACCTCAAAAAGCTACTGGATAAGGCTGAGAACCTCTTCAGCCGCCTTGGCAGAAGTGGGAGTCGTTCAAGGCGTCCCGCGCTGAGAAGAAGGCCGCCAAGAAGAAGGCCGCCGAGAATCCCGCTGATGACACTAAGAACGCCGACAACGCAACCGACGGAGCCAAGAGCACCAGCCACGCAACCGACGCTGCCGCCGACGGAGCCAAGAACGCCAACCACGCAACCGACGCTGCCGCCGACGGAGCCAAGAACGCCGGCAACGCAACCGACGCTGCCGCCGACGGAGCCAAGGAAGCAGCCAGCGCCGCAGGCGCAGCAGCAACCAGCACAAAACATACCGACAGTGCGGCAGACGCAGCCAAGACGGGAAAGAACGCTGATAAGTACCAAAAAGACATACCTGATGCTATTCCACCAGCATCAAGCCCAGAAGGCCGCAAAGCAGCAAGCCATAGAGCGCCTGGATGAAGCAATCCCTGAAGGGTATTCTCGTAGCGACTTTACGCGAAAGAGGATGGGCGACACAAGCCGAAGGTTAAAGGACGTTGATGGTTACAGCCGGCGTGAGATTGAGAACCTCAAGGAGATGGCTGGAGACCTATCCAAAGCACGCAAGGAATTAAATGACGCTGCCGCCAGGATCGGAGAGGCTGGCGGCGAGGCACATCTCACGGAGAATGGGTACCATATTCCTGAAGAATTCCGTGCAGACAATGTGACAGTCAACAACGGGACCGCCCCGCGAGGTTGGGTCGACGGGATGGCCTTGAGTCCGAACGGCGATGAAATGGTCGTCGCGGAATACAAGGGGGTAGGAGCGCGGGTGGACAGCACGCCGCGTGCGACTACTTACGAAGGGAAGGCCCCTCAGGCATCGCCTGCGTATACGCGCGACCGCATGCTGAGCGACCCCCGCTTCGCCCAGTACTTCCACGACCACCCCGACGTATGGCAGAGCGTTCAGAACGGGGACACAAAGATGACAATCAAAGTGATAGCGACACGCGAACCTGGTAGAATAGAAGTCACCGAAACCCCTTCGAGTCTCACACTGAAGTCACTCAGCACCTTCAAAAATTCTATCGACAAACTCTAGAAAGCCCAGGAGAGTGCCATGAGACACTGCATCAAACGACACAGGATCAACAACATCAGGCTTTCGCTATTACCCGGCTGACCAGGCAATTGGTATTATTCGAGCGATTGCCGAGCATCGATGGCCCATGACCGTCGAAGAGGCTTTCTCGCTGCGAGACCAGTTCGGCTGGACGCCCGCTCCCGACGATGGAAGATTTTTCGTTACTCCCGTCAGCAACGGAGAAGAAGACGGAGCAATAAGCATCGACCGAGAGAACAGAGTTTATATATCAGGAATCGACTTCAACTTAACTTCCCAACTCCCTAAAAATCCAGATCCCGACATTCAGTCAGAAATGCGGTCAGTATATTCGAGGTACGTCGAAGCTCTCACCAGGCAATACGGCACAGGCGAAGCCAGATCTAGCAGTGACGTAGACGGTGTTTTGTGGCACCTACCATCACGCGCGAGCGTCGACATCGGGGTCACTCATCGATCTATTTCTGTTGCCATTGAATCGCCAGCGATGACTGATCTTACTGAAGCTGAAGAGAAGTATTTCGCAGAAGGAGGAGAATTGTAGCCCTCGAGGCCAGCCCTGGCTGTACCAGCGCAGCCGGGGCACGAAACTGGCAGCCAGTGGAAGACACCAACGTCGATGCCCGCCGGGCATTCTGGTTGTGCTACCTCGATGAGGCCATCCCCGCAGTCCTGGCCGGCTAAGCACTGAAAGGGGCTCACGCGAGCCGCCCCTGCCAGCAAGCACCTCTCTGACCAACATCCCAGCGGTGGGGGTCAGGTCCTTCAGCTCGGCTCCCCACCGTCTCGCATCCGCACGCGGTGGCTGCGGCTGCCTCGACGTGGACGAACATCGCCACCAAGCTGAGCTCGTGCGCCAGCGACCTGGACAAGGTGTGCTCCAGCCGCCTGGCCGGCCAGGAGTCCTTGGCGGTGGCGACCTTCAAGACCCTCCAGGCCGGCTCCGCATCCCACCTGCGCATGACCGGCCAGCTGGCCGGCGCGATCTCGGGTGGGCTGACGGTGACCTCAAGATCGTGCGCATGGTGCACGACATGGTCCGCGACGCCATCGCCGACGTCATCGGCAAGCTGACGTCGAAGGCGATCATCACAGCCGTCTCCTTAGGCACAGCCAGCGGCTGGGCGATAGCCTCGCTCAGCGCCGACGTGTCCTCCTGGGTAACCCGCCTGTCCAAGGAAGTCGCCGACGTGGTCCTGTCGTCCAAGAACCTCAAGAAGTGCTGGATAAGGCTGAGACCCTCTTCAGCCGCCTTGGCAAGAAGTGGGAGTCGTTCAAGGCGTCCCGCGCTGAGAAGAAGGCCGCCAAGAAGAAGGCCGCCGAGAATCCCGCTGATGACACTAAGAACGCCGACAACGCAACCGACGGAGCCAAGAGCACCAGCCACGCAACCGACACAGCCACCGACGGAGCCAAGAACGCCAACCACGCAACTGACGCTGCCGCCGAGGGAGCTGCTAGCGCCGCAGGCGCCGCGGCAACCAGCGCAAAGCGCGCCAGTCACGCAGCCGACAAGGCCACCGACACCGCTAAGCACACCGACGAAGCTACCGAGGCCGCCACCGCAGCAAAGACAAAGAGTGAACCGGTGGACGAGTACGCAGACCGTGGCGACGGTCGCGACATCAAAGGCCGCTACGCCAAAGGCAATGGCGGTGCGCACACATACGATGACAGCGAAGCACTTGGCCTTGAGCGATACACCAACGACCTGAGCCGTGAAGGCGTGGCCGTTAAGGAGGTAATCGAGTACAAGCGGCTTGCGCGTATTGAAGGAGCTCCGCAGGGACGCTACTATGACCGCCTCGTTCAACGCGAGGACGGCACCTGGGTCGGCCTGGAGGTAAAGAGCGGAGGTTCCTCATATAGCGGCACCCAACGAGCCGCTGATAACATGGTGTCACCAGACAACCCCGCCATCGTCAAGCTGGACGACGGAAGAACCATTAAGGTCACCGAGATTCACGTAGAGAGAGTTCCAAAACAATGAGATATTTCGCTCGCGAGACTAACGGCGAGAGCGGCCCCAGAGAGAGTTTCTTCATGCCGCAGACTCCGCAGGAGTTTGCGAAGCGGGTGGCACGGAGTCTCACTTCCCCTAAGTTTCTAGACGGGAAGTACGTGTTCTCTATTGTAGTTTGGGCTCTTCCTGAGGGGGTCACGCACATTGACGATGTTCCTCGTTCGTCTCCGGCGCGGGCTACGTACATCCAGTGCGGTGGGTCCACGGAGGCGATGACCATCGAGATCCGGGTGACTCACGACGACGACTCCTACGAGCAGTACGCAGTGGCTCGTGAGCCTGTCGCCGACCCTGAGGCGTGGACCACGGTGTCCTGGGACAACGGCAGCCCCGAGCCCTTCACCATCCAGGTCCACCCCGAGGAGGTCTTCACCGGCGAGCAGGCAGTCCCCGTCTTCCGGGCCTACATCGAGGAAGGCGCCCTACCACCAGCCGAGCTGCTACGCAGGATCGACGTCTAACCACCAGCTACCACTATGGCCCCGCACCCACCCAGTGCGGGGCCATAGCCTCTTACTACGCTGGGGCTTGCCTCCATCGGCCTGCACACCAACCTAGCCTTGGACGCTCTGAGAATGGTCGTCTGGCAGCGGAAACGGCAGGGGCTGATCTCTCTGGCCTGGTGCGTCACTCCGTCATCGACATGCGTCCTCCCGCCGAGCACGAGGCCGCCCGGGTCCGCAGCACCAACAACGTCGGTCAGCAGACCATCGGCCAGCCCCAGCCGGAAACCACTGGCGCCAGGTAAACCAGCCTCCACAAAACCCGAGGCTTGACACACCGACGATGAAACCTCGAGGCCAGGCGCTGGTTCCAGGGACTCCAGGTCCAGCATCCCCTGGCCCTGCCAGGCAGCGATCTTCTGCCGCCCAGCCTCCATCCCCTTATTACTAACGGTTCTTAGCAGACCAATACCTGAGGTGTCGACAAGAACAGAGGGTTATCCCCTTGTTATTAACCTGACAGTCTGGTGGAGGGCGCTCGTATCCGGGTTGTGGCTAAGGTGTGGCTCATGTCTGATCGGTTGGTTGAGGAGCGTTTGTCTCGGATTGCTGAGCAGGTCGCTCAGGCGCAGCGCAATAGTGAGGCGACTGAGCGGGTGCGTGAGCAGGCCGACTCGCTGGAGGTTGAGGGCACGTCCAAGGGCGGGGAGGTCACGGTGGTTGTTGACGCCGCCGGGCGCGTGCGGGACGTGCGTTTCACGGCGGCGAGCCAGGTACTCAATCCGTCTCAGCTCTCCGCAGCGGTCATGGAGGCCATCGACACCGGCCGCCGTAACGCGGCAACCAGGATCCATGCGATCGTGGATCGTCATATCGGTGCGGACACGGGGCTGGGCCAGGCGATGCTGGAGGCCTACGAGCAGATGGCCGGCCCCAAGGTGGGAGCCACCCGGCGCGCCCAGAGAGCCGAGGAGAGCCGCAACAAGAAGCGCAGCACGCCTCCCGGTCTCATCTTCCCAGGCATGTAGCCCCCGCTGGCCTACCGCCCGCTCAGGAGGATCTGGGCGGGCAGGGCGGTACTGACTGTTTTCAACGGAATCACCTCAAGGACAAGAGAAAGATAGAAGGGGCCTGTGATGGCGGATATTCGGGTTAATGGAGAGACGTTGCGTTCGGGGGCGAAGGATACCGATGCGGTGGCCGCTGGTGTGGCTCAGGCTCGGGATGCTTCCGGCGCGGCGCTGGCGGATAACGCGTTCGGCATCATGTGCTCACCGTTGTTCCTGCCTGCCTACACGCTGGTGAAGACGGCAGCTGACGCCATGATGGTCTCGGCCGAGAAGGGGCTGCGCGACAGCGCCACGGGCCTGCGTGGCGCCGCCACCGCCCTGGAGGGTACCGACTCCAACTCCGCCGCCGGTGCGCGCCAGCTAGGGGCGTGATCGGTAATGGGTAACGAGCTTGTCGCTGAGGTCAAAGAGTCCGAGACCGTCTGGTCTGGTTCTCGCCTGATTGAGGACGGTTTTGATCTTAAGGAGGCGTTTGAGTCCAAGAGCTGGGTCTCTGGTGGCCTGGCGGTGGCGGCCACGGCCGCTGACACGGCTGCGGCGGTGATGGACCCCCTGGGTGAGGCCCTGTCCGCCGGGGTTGGGTGGATCATTGAGCACTTGTGGCCTTTGAAGGACTGGCTCAATGAGCTCGCCGGTGACAGTGACGCGGTGGCTGCGGCTGCCTCGACGTGGACGAACATCGGCACCAAGCTGAACTCCTGCGCCACCAGCCTGGACACGGTGTGCTCCAGTCGCCTGGCAGGCCAGGAGTCCCTGGCAGTGGCGACCTTCAAGACCCTCCAGGCCGGCTCCGCCTCCCACCTGCGCATGACCGGCGAAGTGGCAGGCGCGATCTCGGGCGGGCTGACGCTGGCCTCGATGATCGTGCGCATGGTGCACGACATGGTCCGCGACGCCATCGCCGACGTCATCGGCAAGCTCACCTCAAAAGCAGCCATCATGGCCGTCTCCCCTAGGCACAGCCGCTCCCTGGGCAGTGTCCTCAGTCGCCGCCGACGTGTCCTCCTGGGTAACCCGCCTATCCAAAGAGGTAGCCGACGTGGTCCTGTCGTCCAAGAACCTCAAGAAGCTGCTGGATAAGGCTGAGAACCTCTTCAGCCGCCTTGGCAAGAAGTGGGAGTCGTTCAAGGCGTCCCGCGCTGAGAAGAAGGCCGCCAAGAAGAAGGCCGCCGAGAATCCGCTGATGACACTAAGAACGCCGACAACGCAGCCGACGCCGCCACCGACGGAGCCAAGAGCGCCAACCACGCAACCGACGCCGCCACCGACGGAGCCAAGAGCACCAGCCACGCAACCGACACAGCCACCGACGGAGCCAAGAGCGCCAACCACGCAACCGACGCTGCCGCCGACGGGGCCAAGGAAGCAGCCAGCGCCGCAGGCGCAGCAGCAACCAGCACAAAACATACCGACAGTGCGGCAGACGCAGCCAAGACGGGAAAGAACGCTGATAAGTACCAAAAAGACATACCTGAGCTATTCTGCCAGCATCAAGCCCAGAAGGCCGCAAAGCAGCAAGCCATACAGCGCCTGGATGAAGCAATCCCTGAAGGGTATTCTCGTAGCGACTTTACGCGAAAGAGAATGCTAGGCACAGCAACTGAGCTGGCAGACAACGGCCACAGCGCACGTGAAATTCGCGAGCTTAAAAAGTTAGCGAACGATGCGTCTACCGCACGTAAGGAGCTGAATGACGCTGCCGCCAGGATCGGAGAGGCTGGCGGCGAGGCGCATCTCACCGAGAATGGGTACCATATTCCTGAAGAGTTCCGTGCAGACAATGTGACAGTCAACAACGGGACCGCCCCGCGAGGTTGGGTCGACGGGATGGCCTTGAGTCCGAACGGCGATGAAATGGTCGTCGCGGAATACAAGGGGGTAGGAGCGCGGGTGGACAGCACGCCGCGTGCGACTACTTACGAAGGGAAGGCCCCTCAGGCATCGCCTGCGTATACGCGCGACCGCATGCTGAGCGACCCCCGCTTCGCCCAGTACTTCCACGACCACCCCGACGTATGGCAGAGCGTTCAGAACGGGGACACAAAGATGACAATCAAAGTGATAGCGACACGCGAACCTGGTAGAATAGAAGTCACCGAAACCCCCTTCGAGCTCACACCTGAAGTCACTCAGCACCTTCAAAATTCTATCGACAAACTCTAGAAAGCCCAGGAGAGTGCCATGAACCCCACTGCATCAAACGACACAGGATCAACAACATCAGGCTTTCGCTATTACCCGGCTGACCAGGCAATTGGTATTATTCGAGCGATTGCCGAGCATCGATGGCCCATGACCGTCGAAGAGGCTTTCTCGCTGCGAGACCAGTTCGGCTGGACGCCCGCTCCCCGACGATGGAGAATTTTTTTCGTTACACCCGTCAGCAACGGAGAAGAAGACGGCTACATAGAACTAGATGTCAGCAACAATAAATTTGTATCGGGATTCTCTTTCCGCTTGACCAGCCTCGCCCCCCCGGACCCGGACCCGGAAATTAGGGCATTGATACAGTCAGCCCGCTCAGAGTACGTTGCTGGACTTACATCACTGTACGGGCCCGCAACTCCCGGTCCTAGCAGCAAAGTAGAAACTTTGTCTTGGTATTTGCCATCACGCGCGAGTATCGGTTTAGGAGTCGGCAAACGACTTGTGTCCGCGACAATTGAATCGCCAGCGATGACTGATCTTACCGAAGCTGAAGAGAAGTATTTCGCAGAAGGAGGAGAATTGTAATCCTCTCGACCAGCCCCGGCTGCGCTAGCGCCGCAGCCGGGGCACTGAACTGGCAGCCAGTGGAAGACACCAACGTCGATGCCCGTCGGGCATTCTGGTTGTGGTACCTCGACGAAGCCATCCCCGCAGTCCTTGAGGCCCAGTGACCGCACAGTGACCGCCAGCCGGGCTAACCGGCGCTCAAGCAGGAGGAACCAGATGATCGACATGGGTGCGGTGCGCGTGGAGGTTGAGGCGGCTCGCGTCGAGCTGCTCGACGAGGAGGACAACCCCAAGGCGATCCTGTCGTTGGGGGCCCGTAAGCGGGTGTGGCGGGCCATGATCGACCCCGAGGGCCCGGAGGCCTCCTACCGGCACCGGATCGAGCTGAAGATGGCCTGCGTGCGCCGCGTCCAGCACTACTGGGAGCAGTACCACCCAGGTGACCAGAGGGTCCAGGAGATGCTGGACCTGGCCCAGCGCCTCATCGACGGCCAGGAGACCAACACCCGCAAGGCGCTCAAGCAGGCCAAGAAGTTCCGCAAGGACGTCTGGACCGACGACAGCGACTGGTCCAAGGAAGGAGATCGCGCCACGGACGCGGCCTATGGTGCCGCGTTCATGGTGGTCTCAGCGTGCTCACGCGACCCCTACGCCGACATCACCGGCCCCGAGACGAACGACACTCAGCTGTTACCGGACTCCGTCGAGACCAGCTACGACTGCGCCTGCGCCGAAACTGGAGCCATGAACGGCGTCAAGATCCACAAGACAGACGTCCCCGCACGTCGGGCCTTCTGGCTGTGGTACCTCGACGAGGCCATCCCCGCAGTCCTGGCCGACTGAGCACTGGAAAGGGACTGCTCGCGCGAGCCGCCCGGCCAGCAGGCACCTCACTGATCAACCAGCCAACGGTGGGGGCCGAGTCCTTCCGACTCGACCCCCACCGTCTCACACTCACACACAGCGGCTGCGGCCGCCTCGACGTGGACGAACATCGCCGCCAAGCTGAACTCATGCGCCGGCGACCTGAACACGGCCTGCCACAGCCGCCTGACCGGCGAGAAGTCACTGGCGGTAGCAACCTTCAAGACCCTCCAAGCCGGCTCCGCCTCCCACCTGCGTGACGACGTCGGGACTGCTTCTGCTCGCATGGACTCCCAGAGACCAGTGAGAGCGCGGCCAAGAGAGCGGACGATCTCGCCCAGAGCGCTCAGCACCGAATCAAACGCCAGTTGACGACCGACAGTGGTAATGATATCCGGGCAGACTCCGTCACCACAGACGGCACAATCACGAAAGCTTGGGACGCCAAGCACACAGTGAGCCACACATCCAACTGAAACCATGAATTTAGAAGGAGGACATAGAATGGGCGTCAGATACCTCTATACCACTCTCAATTCAGGACGAATTATCGCCGACACTGACACGTTCCTCCACGAAGTAAGCAAGGCATGGCCAGACTGTAAGGCCAAGCTTGTGGGTTCCGACACCCTTAAAACCGACGCCGACATTGTGCTTAACCCAGATGGGGCGTCCACGATTATCAGTCACTTCAGGCATGGTCGCCTCATTTCTGTTGACGGGGCAGACTTTGAGGAAGCTGCCGACATTGCCGTTTGGGTACGATCTCTTAACCCGGACCCCGATTTGGTGTTATGGTTCACTACGAACGTCTTCGACGGGGCACACCGTTCTGACTCCAGGCATCACACCCCAGCAGGTCATTGATCAGTGGCTGGATCATCGGGAGCATGACCCCTATGTGGAGTACCCCGAATACTTCTCCTGACAACTCCGCTGGCACCGATAAGTTCACGGTAACACCCCGCTCCGGGAGACAGCAGAACGAACGACTCACCACTACCGATCCACTACCACGACCAGCGTCTTCCTACCTCAGCGACCTGCCCGGTGAGCACAATGGTGGGCACGGGGCCGGTACCCAGTTCCACGGCCCACCTGAGAAGATCAACGTGGTGGCGATACTCAAGGAGGTCAACCAGAACTTCCCCGACAGCGGTTTCGAGTCCCTACCTGAGGCTGGAGCAGCAGATCGCCAAGGAGCCGGGCAACTACAAGGGCTTCGCCGTAGACTTCGACTACCGAGACCCGGTCGGGCTGGGCTGACCAAGACCGAACAAGTACCCACCGAGTTCAAGGCGACGTGGACGGACGCGTCTGGCGCCGACAAGAGCGAGCTGTTCGTGAACCATTAGGAGGTATTTTTCTGTGAGTGCTGAGGACCTGAGTGCGCAGGGAGGCCTTCGAGCGGTTCGAGGGCATGCTGCGGGACTGGCTGCGTGACAGCGGCGGGACCCGCATCGACATCGATTACCATGCCATCCACCGCACCGGATTTGTCATCAACTGGCTGACGATCGACGGCCAGCGCAAGACCGTACGGTTTCCTGCGAAGCTGGACTTCACCATGTACAAAGCTTCGCCCGGCCCAGGTCGATCCCCGTCGGGGTGCGTGGACGTACTCGCACCTGTGGATGGAGGCCTCGGACGGTGTCCTGCATCAGGAGTCGGACTGGATGCGTGAGCCAGTCATTAACGGCCATCTCATGTCGGAGCAGGACGCGGCGGTGGAGCTGAGGATTCACCCCAGGGATCCTGAGTTCATCCCGGAGTGGATGGCGACCAAGGCAGCCGCCTTCCACAAGAAGGAGGAGGCCCGAGCACGACGTCGCCAGCGCGACCGAGCCCGCCGGGAACGCAAGAAGGCCGAAGCCGCCCACGAGGCTGCCACGGACACGGCGAATACCAACGAGGACGGCCAGTAGCGGGCCCGATGGGGGCACCCGTGCCGTCAGCTATGTGGTTGGAGTCACTCTCCTGGCACCATCCAGACGCCTCGCAGCTCCGAACTCCTGGTGACGGTGCACTACGTCGGTGCACCACCACTTACCTGGCCACGTCGCCAGCCCATGTCACCAAGGAGTTTTCCCATGCGTACTCGCAAGATCGTGTCAGCCGCCCTGCTCGTTGCCGCCCTCGCCGTCGGCACCGCCGCCTGCGGCTCGACGAATGCCGACAAGGACAAGATGGAGCAGACCTCCACCCCGAACGGCACCATGAGTGACGGCAAGATGTCTGATGGAAAGATGAGCGACGGAAAGACCGAGGACGGGAAGATGTCGGATAACAAGATGTCCGACAGCCCCACCTCCGGCAGCATGTCGGACGGCAAGATGAGCGACGACAAGATGTCGGCCGCCCCCTCGGCCAGCGCCATGTCGGACGGCAAGTAGATCCCATCCGAAATTGACCCCCGCGACATGCGTTGGCCTGCACCCATGCTGTGAGTGCAGGCCAACGCACTGCCAGGCAAGCGGTGCAGGTTCCCCAATCAGCACAAACATGAAGCACGACACATTTTGCTCATCGATAGATATGTTGATACACAAAACCGCCAGGGCTGCTAAGGTTCGAGAGCCAATTATCCAATAGGAGGTCAATATGCGACAGTCATCCACCCCGAAGCGCTTCCTCGCCCTTGCCCTGAGCGCAGGCATCCTGACCGGCGGCCTCGCGCTGAACAGCACCACCGCCAGCGCCGCCGAGCCCGCAGCGGTCACCGCCTCCTCACCCCAGACCGGTAGTACCGGCGTCGCCGCCCCCCACCGGGTGGTTCGATCGTTTCAAGCGGAACTGGCGCGAAGCGGCTCGCAAGTACAGAGAGGAAGATGAGAGGGCTGCCAGGAACTTCCAGTGACCACATCACCAAGGCCCTACCGGACAATCTGGCGAGCGCTCCCAGCCCTTAACAGCACAGCGCTCATACTCTTGTCATAGTATCTGAGGCCACCCACCCCAAACAGACCACGAACCGCGGCTCCGGCCCGCGCTCACTGGGCGAGCGCGGGCCGGAGCGCTTTTTCTGGCCGTACTGGGACGAAAAACCCGTCAGTCGCGGGCGTGGACGGACACGAAGTTGGCCAGGAGCTCCAGGGAGTCGGAGACGTCGTCGAGGCGCACGCGGGCCTGAAAGCTCGGCGAGCTCGTCGTCGGCGAAGTAGCCGTGACCGGAGTAGAAGCCGAGCCGGTGGGCGAGGTAGTCGCCGTCGAGCTCGGGGTGGAACTGGGTGGCGTACAGGTTGGACCCGATCCGGAACATCTGGACCGGGCACGCCTCGCCGGTTCCTAGGACGACGGCGTGGGGCGGCAGCGTCGTCACCGCCTCCTTGTGGGCGACGAAGGCCTGGAAGACCTTCGGGACGCCCGCGCAGATCGGGTCGGCCAGGCCGGCCTCGGTGAGAGTGACCTCGGGGGCGGTGACGGCCTCACCGTAGGTGGTATCGACGACGGCGCCCTGGTGGCAGGCAAGCGTACCGACGCCGTAGCAGGCGCCGAAGAAGGGAAGTCGGCCTCGACGACGCGGTCGAGCAGGCCGGAGAGCTCGCCCTCGACGCGCTTCTGGGTGGCGGACTTCTTCTCCGCCGGGGTGGAGGCGTTGAAGGGGGAGCCACCCACGAGGATGCCGGACCAGTCGTCCAGGTCGATCTGCGGCAGGGACTGGGACTCCAGGCGCAGGCGGCGGAGCGTGGACTCCTCCCAGGCCGGTGCGCTTGAGGAACGCCTCGTACTCGGCGTCGGCAGGCTCGTCGTCGCTGCGGGTGGCCAGGAAGAGGAAGGGTTTCACGAGATGACCTTAACGGGGGCCGACAGCCTGGGCAGCATCCTTTTCCACGCCGTTCCCAGAATCACGTTCAGGAACCGGCCCGCAGGCTTCTGAGGATCTCCTCGACGGCGGCCAGAGTGACGCCGGAGGCCTGCCTCAGGGAGAGCTGTGCCCGCCCGAGGTTGCCGCCGGCGGCCGGGGCGTCGAGGTAGGTCAGGGCGGAGACCGCCACTCCCCTCGCGGCCAGGATCATGGCCTCGGCCACGGAGTCGGTGACGGCGGCGTCGGCCCCCAGGGAGACCAGGGCACGGGACTCGGCCGGGCTCGGACGCAGCGGCCCGGGCACGAGGGCGACCACGGAGCTACCGCTCACGCCGCGAAGGCTCCCCAGGCGCTCGGTAAGCGTTGCGTCCCAGCCAGCCGAGACCATGCCGGGGGCCGGGAAGAGAGAGAGCCGCCGGAGAGGTTGAGGTGGTCGGCGACGACGCGCACCTGTCCTGGCGCCGAGCCGCCGGCCACGTCACCGGAGCCACGCAGCGGGGTGGCGCGGGTGACGAGCAGCGCGGCGCGCAGGCGGGCCCCGCTGGCGATCCGGGCCAGCGCCGTCGCACTACGGGCGGCCTCACCCTCATACACGCTGGTGCGACCCCGGGCGACGAGGACGCCGAGGCCACCGCGCTCGTAGGACATGAGCGCGTCCTCGTGGCCCGGGGCACTGGGAGCCTCGACGCCGGGCAGGAAGGACAGGCGCACCCGGGCCGAGGGGCGCCCCCATGCCTGGTCGAGATCGCGCAGGAAGACGGGCTCGGCGACGACGAGGAGGTCGTGGCGAGCGCGCCCGGTGGCCAGGAGGATGGAGGCGCCGTCGGGGTCCTCGTCCCAGATTCCTGGTGGGGCGGACTGCTGGACCATGGATTCTCCTCGAGTGCGCCCGGGGCGGGCGGTGGGACAGGGAACGACGACCGACGTGGGACGCCGGTCAGGGTGGAGCGAAGTCTACGCGAAGACGCCGGCCGCCGCCGGACCCAACCCACACCAACCGACAAAATCTTCAGAATCGACGCGGCTCCGGGTCGATTCTGAATTTCTCGGTCGAAGTGTGCGGGGCGGCGGGCCGGGCAGGGCGGGCCGGGCAGGGCGTGCAGGGGCTGCGGACAGGCACGGCCACGCCTCCACGATCTACATCGTGCGGTTGAAGTGAGATGTTCCCTCCGATGAAGGCTGACCAGCTGGAGCCACAGGACGACCACCAGGGCCAGCTTCATCGACCCCCCGAAGGCACCCACGGCGCCGACGACAACGTTGCCGAACAACCCGACGACGCCGGCCAGAGCCCAGGCCCGCTGCGAGGTGGCCCTGTCCCGCTCGTCCTTCCGCCTCTCGAGCCCACGGACGGCGAAGGTGTCGTGCCCATGTCTCTTCGCGATGATCAGGGCGATGTACACGAGCATCACGGCTGACGCCCCACTGGCACCACCGTAGAGAAAGCCGTTGGACATCGGGATCGTCAACACAGCCGCCCACAGAAGGATCACGACGGCGACAACGCAGGCCATGCCTCCAATGGCGGACCGCCGCCGCTTGGTGGCCTTCTGGCTTGCCCGAGCACTCGACGTCGAGCCCGGGGAGGACGAAGCGGCTGCCGCAGCGGAGGAAGGTGTAGGCGTGGGATCCGACTCAGACATGAAAGATCTCCTCAACAGAGGTCTCAAAGTAGCGGGCGATGGCGATGGCCAGAGGAAGGGAGGGGTCGTACTTGCCTTTTTCGATGGAGTTGACGCTCTGTCTGGAGACACCCAGGACGGCTCCGAGCTGGGCCTGGGTGAGGCCTCGAGCCTCGCGCAGACTGCGCACGTCATTATCCATGAGCCTCACCACCCGCGGAGCGGCGAGGCAACCCACTCATGCCGCAGCCGCGTTCCGGACGGCACGCAGTCTCGGGGACAGCCACGCAACACCGATGATGGACACGCTGACCATGGCGGCGCCTATGAGATGAACGACCAGCAGAAGTGGTCCGGTGGAGAGATGACTGGTCGCCGGGAACACGAAGCCCACCATGATGCCTGTGGGGAGGGAGCAGACGAGACCGGCTTGCTGCCCGCTGAGCTTCTTGAGGAGCTCGGACGCCTCCTCGGCACGGACCTCGGGCAGATGGCGAGCCGAGTACCGGTAGACGAGCAGGTAGAGGACGATCCCGGCGACGATGCCACCGACCACCCCGGCAACGAAGGTGACAGCGGAGGAGGTCGACGACGTGGCGGCCAGGACAGAAGGAGCGGAGACGGCGGAGAACATGGCAATCATCCCTTGAATAGCCACTGACCCCCGAAAGAGGGTGTCATGTTTGCTTGACATGTCTAGTGTGCTTGACAGGGTCGACCATGTCAAGCGTGCTTCACTCGAAGAGTCCGGGCCGCCAGCACCCACCTCAGACGAACTCTTCAACAGAATCTTCAGAATCGACGCGGCTCCGGGTCGATTCTGAGATTCTGTCGATCTGAGCGCGGGCCAGGCCGGCGCGCCGCGTGCGTGCGGGCTGACAGGCCGGCACACCGAGCACGTGCAGGCTGAGCGGCGCGCCACCTTCACGCAAACGTTATTGCACACAATGTGCAAGAACAATGGAGTATCGCTTAACATCCCGCCATGGCTGAGCGCACATACACCATTAATGCACCAATCGATCAAGTTCGATCAATCGTTACCGAGTTCTTCACTCAGGAGGGTTGGACCGTCGCGCCCTTCTCCGCCGACACCCTCCAGATCACCCGCGGCAAGAAGGGCAGGTCCATCGCCTTCGGCGCCCTCATGGGCAGCAGCTTCTACCTTTCGCAGAACCTTCAGTTCGGGACCGGCCCGCACGGCGAGACCCTGGTGCGCTACCTCTCCTCAACGGGGTCGGCCATCATCGGCGGCGCCCTCGGCATGCGCAAGGCCGTCAAGACCCACGCCGAGTACGCCGAGAAGCTCGCCGACACCCTGCAGGCGCGAGACATCCTCATGAGCATCCGGTAGCCGCCGGCTCCTGCGCGTCTCCCCTCACCCCTATCCACCCACTGCACCTCCGGTCCTCCACGGCCCGAGGCCACCTGCTGCTCAGGCTCCCGCCCCGGTCCGACGTCGGCCCCACCCACTCCCCCACCGGGCACAATCAGGGGCATGACTCGCACCGGGCCGCAGGGCCGCACGCTGCCTCCGCAGACCGACCCCATCAGGGCGCTGCTCGCCTCGCCCCCGGACCTGCCGGTGGTCGAGGTGCTGCCCGAGCTGCGCGAGCTCCTCTCCCCCAGCCCTTCCGCCTCCGACGACGCAGGCGCCGGCGCCTGCCTGGTCCTCACCGCCCCGCCCGGCACCGGTAAGACGACGCTCGTCCCACCGCTTCTGGCCGACATCCTTGCAGACGTCCCTGCCGACGCCCCACAGCGCGCCCAGGAACACTGGCCGGGCCGCGTCGTCGTCACCCAGCCGCGGCGCATCGCCGCCCGCGCGGCCGCCCGCCGCCTGGCCGACCTCCTGGGAGAGGAGGTCGGCGGCACCGTCGGATACGCGGTGCGCGGGGAGCGGCGCGCCGGCCCGGACACGCGGATCGAGGTGGTCACCGCCGGGCTCCTCCTACGCCGCCTCCAGCGGGACCCGGAGCTGAGCGGCGTCGACGCCGTCATCCTCGACGAGGTCCACGAGCGTTCCTTGGACAGCGACCTCCTCCTGGCCCTCCTGGCGGACGCACGCGCCGCCCTTCGCGAGGACCTCACCCTCGTGGCCATGTCCGCCACGCTCGACGCCGACCGCCTGCGCCGCATCCTGGGCGGCTCCTCGGGCGGAGCCTCGCACGGCTCGCCGGATGGTGCCGCCCCGCTGGTGGAGGTGCCCGGGCGCCTCCACCCCCTTGAGGAGGTGTGGGCGCCGCCGGGGCGCACCGGTCGCCTGGGGCCGCGCGGGGTGCCGAGGGAGTTCCTCGCCCACGTCGCCGCCACCGTGGAGCGGGCCCTGGCCGAGCGCTCCGGCGACGTGCTGGTCTTCCTGCCCGGGGCCCGCGAGGTCGACGACGTCGTCTCCAGCCTGCGCGGTGCAGCTCCCGAGGGCGTGGACGTCCTGCCGCTGCACGGTCGCCTGCCCGCGAGCGCTCAGGATGCGGCCCTGGCCCCGAGCCCGGAGGGGCGGCGGCGCGTCGTGGTGGCCACGAACGTGGCGGAGTCCTCGCTGACGGTGCCCGGGGTGCGGGTGGTGGTGGACTCCACGCTGGCGCGCGAGCCGCGCCTGGACGTGGCCCGCTCCATGAGTGGCCTGGTGACGGTGGGGGTCTCGCGGGCGGCCGGGGTGCAGCAGGGCCGGGCGGGCGGGGCGCGAGGGTCCCGGCGTCGTCTACCGCTGCTGCTCGCCCACGGACTGGGCGCGCTCGCCGCTGGCTCCGACCCCGGAGATCCTCTCGGCCGACCTCACCGGTGCGGCCCTGGGCTGGCCGTGTGGGGTGTGCCCGACGGCGCGGGACTGGCCTGGGTCGATGAGCCGCCGGCTGCGGCGCTGGCGGCAGCACGGGAGGCCTTGGAGCGCCTGGGCCTGGCCGGCGCCGATGGCGTGACGCCCCTGGGGCGGGCGGTGGCCGGACTGCCGGCGGGCGTGCGGGAGGCGCGGGCCCCTGCTGGCGACGGCACCGGTGCTGGGGGGCGCGGCAGGCGGCGCGGGCGACGGCGCTGCTGACCGCCGACCTGCGCGCGCCCGGCGGGGACCTGACGGCCCTGGCCCGACAGGTACGCAGTGGTGGGGCCGGGTCGGGGGTGTGGAAGGCGGAGGCGCGCCGACTGGAGCAGGCCTGCCGGCGCGCCGTCGCCGAGCAGTCGGGGGCCCCTGAGGAGTCGGGTTCCGCGAGCGGTGGACCACAGGCACCTGACGCGTTGGGAGTCTCCGGTTTGCCGGGCACCGGGCGCGGCCGGGAGGGGCTGGCCGACCCGACGGCGTCGGCGGGGACGCTCTCGGAGGCGGCGAGGGTGCCGGGGCGCACGACCTGGGTCGGCGGTGGCGCTGGTGGCCGGGACGGCGCAGCCGCAGTGGATCGCGCGACGTCGGGGGCCGGCCCCACAGGCAGGCAAGGAGGCGCACTACGCGAGCGTCGCCGGGACCGGGCTGCGCCTGCCGGTGGGCTCGGCACTGGCGGAGTCCGAGTGGTTGGCGGTGGCCGGCGTGGACCTGACCAGTGGGCGCGGCGACGCACTCATCCGGGCCGCGGCGCCCCTGGCTGAGCAGACGGCCCTGGAGATGGCCGGGGCCTGGCTGACCGAGGAGGAGCGCACCGTCTGGGAGGGCGGGCGGCTACGCACGGAGCGCCTGCGCCGCCTGGGGGCCATCACACTCACCACCACCCCGGGGCCGCCGCCGGGTCCGACGGCGGTGGCGGAGGCCGTCGTCGCGCGGGTGCGCGCTGAGGGGGCCGATGCCGGCCTGGGCGTGCTGCCGTGGGATGAGGAGGCGCTCGGCCTGCGCGCCCGGCTGGCCCTGCTGCACGAGCACCTGGGTGAGCCTGGCCGGATATGAGCGATGCGGCCCTGGCCGAGCGGGCCGAGGAGTGGCTGGCACCGGCGGTGGTGAGCCTGGCCGGGCAGGCCGGAGGGTCAGGCGGATCGAGTAGGTCCGGTGAGTCGGCGTCGGGCTCGGAGGGCCGGCGTTTCAGCCTGGAGCGGCTGGACGTGGCCCAGGCGCTGCGGGCGCTGCTGCCGTGGCCGCAGGCGGCGCACCTGGACGAGCTGGTGCCCGAACGGATCGAGGTCCCCTCCGGCTCACAGGTGCGGGTGGACTACACGGCTGCGGTCGGCGGGGCGGCCGGGGCAGCTGGCTCAATGGGCTCAGCGGGCTCGACCGAGGCCAGGCAGGTGGGTCGGCCGGTGCTGGCGGTACGGGTCCAGGAGTGCTTCGGCTGGGCGGCCACGCCGCGGATCGTGGAGGGCCGGGTGGCGGTGCTGCTGCACCTGCTCTCTCCGGCGCGCCGTCCGGTGGCGGTCACCGACGACCTGGCCTCCTTCTGGGAGCAGGGCTACCCGCAGGTGCGCGCCGAGATGCGGGGCCGCTACCCCAAGCACGCCTGGCCGGAGGACCCGTGGAACGCGCCTGCGACGAGGGGGGACCGGACGACGTCGGTAGGTGGGGGCGAAGCTCACCCAAGCCACCCGGGGTCGATGGGCGGCGCGTGCGCATCGGGAGACGAGTACCGCAGCGGACCGGGGCTACCGGCCCTGTCAGCACCGCTGACGCCACGAGGCCCGCCGGGCCCGGCCGGAGCTGCTCACGAACCGCCCCGGCCGGCTCACCGGCGCGGAGGGTAACCGGCCGGGCGTCGGGGCCTCACCAGGTGGAGGCGTCCAGGCGGCTGAAGCGGAAGCCGGTGGGGTTGCGCTCAGTGTCGGGGTCGGCGTCGGGCACGACGTATCCGACGATCTGGAGGTTCCAGGTGCCGCGCCCGCCCCACAGGGTGGCCGTGGTGCGGGTGCGGCCGCGCACCACCGGGAATCCGGCGATGGTGTCGGGCTGGACGGAGACCACCTCGTGGTCGTGGTAGCGCATGGCGCCGTTGGCGATGTCGCCGAGCCACTCGACCTTGGGCTGGGGGTAGCCGGTCATGTGGGTCAGGACGCAGTAGTCGGTGAGCAGGGCGTCGATCGCCTTGGTGTCAGCGGCGACCATGGCGTCGCACAGGAGCGAGTAGAGGTCAGCGGCCGCGCGCGGCGCGATCTCGGAGGCGTGGGGGTGCGGGACCTGAGTGCGGGAACGGGACAGGGTTCGGGATTCGTGGGGACGGCGACTCATAGGCCAAGAGTACGGCCCGACGTCGAATATGTGAGGGACCAAGAGCGCTCCCGCGGCCAGGTCGGGGCGCGGGGCCCTCGCAGCCACCACGGACCGCGCGAGGCGGATACTCCACGAGGGTGGGAATCTACTGCCCGAAGGTTGTGCGTACTGGACGAGCCCCCGACCCCCGTGGAGTACACCCGCCTCTCCCCAGTGACCCCCCGGCCCTCGTGCAGTACAGGCGTCTCACGACGTCGAGCAGCCACCGGCCATCAACACGGGCAGCGCCGCAACCGGCAACGCGAAGGGCCCGCCGTACAGCTCCTGGCTGCTCGGCGGGCCCTCCTGTGGCGGTAGCGCTGGGATTCGAACCCAGGGTGGCTATGAACCACACAGACTTTCGAGATCTGCACCTTCGGCCGCTCGGACACGCTACCTCGCCCACGAGGTTACACGGACGTTGCCCCGCTCCCCAACGCGACGTCCTGCGGTATCAGTCACGACCGACGTCGTGCCCGGCAAGCCCTGAGGCTCACCGCGCCCGGCGGGCCCAGCCGGCGGGGCCCGTCAGCGGCGGTCGGTGAAGAAGGCGGTCAGGAGGTCCTGGGACTCCTGGGCGCGCAGGCCGGCGCGTACCTCGACCTGGTGGTTGGCACGGGTGTCGCGCACGACGTCGCGCACCGAGCCGCAGGCCCCGGTCCGCGGCTCCCAGGCCCCCAGGACGAGTCGGGCCACCCAGGGCCAGGACAATGGCGCCGGCGCACATGGTGCACGGCTCGAGCGTGACCACAAGAGTGCAGCCGTCCAGGTGGGAGTCGCCCAGAGCGGCGCCGGCGGCACGCAGGGCGCGAATCTCGGCGTGCGCCGTCGGGTCGCGCTCGGCCTCGCGGGCGTTGGCGGCCTCGGCGAGGACCGCCCCCTCCGACGAGAGCACGACAGCACCCACCGGCACCTCCCCCACCTCACCGGCCGCCCGGGCCAGGCTCCAGGGCGCGCACCATGGCGGCGTCAATGACCGGACTGGCGGCCGAGCTGAGGGTCGGCTTGATGACCGTGCCGCCGCCCCGCCCGCGGCGACGCCCGCCCACCCGCCGGGCGCGCCGGCGTCGGAGCCCAGGGACCGGCGGCCTCGGCGGCTGCGCAGAAGAAGGTGAAGACGTCACGACTTCATTATCTCGTTATAGGCTCCCCACGACATGCCCGGGCTCGGACGGTCAGCCGTCCCACCGGTCACCGGCGGCCCCGGCGCCGCGCCCCGGGCCAGCGCCCTACCCCCCACGAAGAACGGAGCAGGTCGGTGAGCCGGTCCCCCGAATCGAGCGATGAGAGCGAGTCCGCGCCAGGCGGTTCCGTTCCGGGAGCCTCCCGGCCGGCCCCGTCGTCGGACCGATTCTCAGTGCTGCGACTCCCCGCCGGCTCCCTGCCCGGCAAGGAGCCCCTCAACCCGGTGGTGTTCTTCGTGTCGGCCACCATCATCGCGATCGTCGCCCTGGCCGCGCTCATCGCCCCCGACCTCGTCAAGAGCGCCTTCGGGGCGGCCGTGACCTGGACGAGCCGATGGTTCGGCTCCTTCTACATCCTGCTCATCACAGCCGCGCTGGTCTTCATCCTGGGGCTGGCCTTCTCCCGCTTCGGGCGCATCCGCCTGGGCCCGGACAACTCGACGCCGGACTTCTCCACCTTCGCCTGGACGGCCATGCTCTTCGCCGCCGGCATCGGCACCGAGATCCTGTTCTTCGCCGTCGCCGAGCCGGTCGACCAGTACGTGCACCCGCCCACCGGCGACGCCCAGACCATCCCCCGGCCGCCCCGCGCCCGCGAGGCCATCGTCCCTATCCCTGTTCCACTACGGCATCTCCGGCTGGGGCCTGTACGCCCTGGTGGGCCTGGCCATGGCCTGCTTCGCCTACCGACGCCGCGACACGCTCACGCTGCGCTCCACCCTGCGCCCGCTGCTGGGGCGGCACACCGAGGGCGTCATCGGCGACATCGTCGACGCCGCAGCCCTGGTCGGCGGGGTCTTCGGCATCGCGGCCTCGCTGGGGGTCGGCGTCGTCCAGCTGAACGTGGCCCTCAACATCCTGTTCGGGCTGCCGCAGGGCTTCCCCACCCAGATCGGGCTGACCGCCCTGGCCGTCATCATGGCCACCGTCTCAGCCGTCTCCGGCGTCGACCGGGGCGTGCGCGTCCTATCCACCATCAACGTGCTGCTGGCCATCGGCCTGGCCCTGTGGGTGCTCATCACCGGTGACGCCGCCTTCCTCATCGACGCGCTCATCGGCTCCATCGGCGACTTCTTCACCCGCTTCCCTCAGCTGACGCTGGAGACCTACGCCTACAACCGCCCCGAGGGCTGGCTCAACGCCTGGACCCTGTTCTTCTGGGCGTGGTGGATCGCCTGGGCGGCCTTCGTGGGCATGTTCCTGGCCCGCATCTCACGCGGCCGCACCATCCGGCAGTTCGTGCTCGGCAGCCTCCTGCTGCCCTTCTGCTACATCCTCATGTGGGTGGCGATCTTCGGCAACCACGCCCTGGACCTGGTCATCCGCGGCAACGGCGAGTTCCGGAACATCACCCTGGAGCGGCCCGAGCAGGGGCTGTACTGGATCCTGGAGCACCTGCCGGGCCAGAAGATCCTCATCGCCCTGGCCCTGTTCGTGGGGATCCTCTTCTACGTCACCAGCGCCGACTCCGGCGCCCTGGTCATGGCCAACCTCTCCAGCCGCATCCGCTCGGCGCGTCAGGACGCCGCCGCCTGGCTGCGGATCTTCTGGGCCGCCCTGACCGGGATTCTCACCATCGCGATGCTCGTGGCCCGGCGGCATCCCCATCCTGCAGCAGGCCACGATCGTCATGGCACTGCCCTTCTCCGGGGTCCTCATCCTCATCATGTACACCCTGTGGCGCTCCCTGAGCACCGAGGACACCTACAACCAGGCCCTGAGCCAGGCCGACCGCAACCGGGCCCTAGGCTTCAACGGCTCGGCCGCGGGGCTGGAGCAGACGCCCTGGCGCGAGCGCCTGACGCACACCCTCAACTCGGTGTCCCCCGACGAGGCCGGCAACGCCATGGAGCGGCGCATCGTGCCGGCCCTGGAGGCGGTGGCCACCGAGCTGCGCAAGGAGAACGTCTCCGCCGAGGTCTTCGTCGAGGGCCCCGAGGCCCAGGATCCCGACGACGAGCGCACCTTCCTGGGGCGCGCCAGCCTGGTGGTCTCCCTCCCACCCGGCCACCGACAGCGGCGAGGAGCAGTCCAGCTCCATCGACTCCTTCCGCTACGTGGTGCGCATGGTGGTCACACCGGTGCCCGCCTACGGTTTCGCCGTCCACGAGGCCGACGACCTCACAGTGCGCCTCGAGGTGCGCCCGCACAGCGGCGGCCAGGGCTACGACGTCGTCGACTGGAACTCCGACCAGGTGGCCCACGACGTCCTCGACCACTACGAGCGCTGGCTGGAGTACGTGGGCACCTCCGAGAAGAGCGAGTCCCGGTTCTCCCGCCGGCTCTGAGGCGCGCGCGCCGGCACCCGCTGTCGGGCCTGCCCCGGGCCACCGTCTCCTCACCACTCCTTCCCGCCGTCGACCGGTCTACCCCGGCCCCGCTCGCCGTCGCCTCCCGGGCAGTCCCCCGGTCTCCTCCCGGGCTGCCCCGGCCCACCGCCTCCTCCCCACTCCTTCCCGCCGTCTCGCGCTCCGCCCCCAACGCCGACGGGGACATCCTGCACGCCCGGGGACTTTTCCTCACAGCCGGGGGCATCCAGCGCGTGCGGGGACGGGATTCCTGTCCCCGACGGCGTCGAAGGTCCCCGGCCGGAGTAGACCGCACCCGGCCGCGTCGAATGTCCCCGCCGGATGCGGCCGCCGGTAGCCGGATACGACCGCAGACGTCCGAGAGTCAGTCCGCCTCGACCGTGTAGGAGGCGAGGCGCTCCTGGAAGGCGGGGTCGTAGTGGTTGACGACGCCCTGCCCCTCGTCGAGGGCGGCGATGGCCCGCATGTCGGCGTCGTCGAGCTGGAAGTCGGTGACGTCGAGGTTGGTGACCATGCGCTCGCGGTGGACCGTCTTGGGGATAACGATGATGTCGAGCTGGATGAGGTAGCGCAGGGCCACCTGGGCGGCGGTCTTGCCGTGCTTCTCGCCGACGGAGGTGAGCACCGGGTGGGTGAAGATGTTGTTGCGGCCCTGGGCCAGCGGCCCCCAGGACTCCAGGGCGGTGCCGTGCTTGGTGTACCAGGCGCGGTTGTCGGCCTGCTGGTTGAAGACGTGGGTCTCCATCTGGTTGACGGCCGGCGGCACCTCGACGTGCTGCGCCAGGTCCACGAACCGGTCCGGGAAGAAGTTGGAGACGCCGATGGCGCGGACCTTGCCTGCGGCCAAGGCCTTCTCCATGGCGCGGTAGGTGCCGTAGTAGTCGCCGAAGGGCTGGTGGACGAGCAGCAGGTCGATGTAGTCGGCGCCCAGGCGGCGCAGGGAGCCGTCGATGGAGCGGGCGGCGCGCTCCTCCCCGGCGTTGGAGATCCACACCTTAGTAGTCAGGAAGATGTCCTCGCGGGGCAGTCCACTGGCGGCGACGGCCGCGCCCACGCCCTCCTCATTGCGGTAGGCCTGGGCGGTGTCGACGTGGCGGTAGCCGACCTCGAAGGCCTCGAGCACGGCCCGCTCAGTCTCCTCCGGCGGGGTCAGGAAGACGCCGTAGCCGATCTGCGGGATGTCGACGCCATTGTTCAGAGTGACGGTGGGGGCGGAGCCGTTGGCCATGAATTCTCCTTCGATGCGGTCGGTCTCAGCAACCTAGCCCCGCAGGCGGGCGCGATGTCGTCCCTTTCGCGCCGGGCCCAACTGGCGTGCGGGCCGCCCGACGTGCGCGTGGCGCCCTGGCCCGGCCGCCGACGGGGACATCCTGCGCGGCCGGTGACTTTTCCTTCCAGCCGGGGGCATCTCACGCGTGCGGGGACCGGAATCCAGTCACCGGCGGCGTCGAATGCCCCCACCCAGAGCAGACCGCACCCAGCCGCGCGGAATGTCCCCGACCGTGCAACGCAGGACGAGGCCTGCGGGCGGACCCGCCACCCATGAAAGAGACGTTAGGTGTCTGGGACCGGTTGGGGCGGGGTTGCGCATCGGGATACGGCGGCGCGCGGTGACCAGACAGTCCTCTAAGGCGGGCCGATGTCCAAATTGGATACAAAGGGCTTTGCCGGACTGAAACGGGCGAAATGAAACCGCATGATTCCGGGGTTCTGTTGCAGGCCTGAAGAACGCTAAGCGTCCTTTGTGTCCGATTTGGACACATGCAGTCACCGCAGCGCGACTCCGGCGGCAACTCCGACGCCAGCGACGCATCCAGCCCGTCGGAGCGACGTGACCCCGCCGTGGCGCGCACGAGGCCGGCACGCGTTGCGACGGTGCGAACCCGGCTGCGGCATTAGGCTGTCCCCATGCGCCTCCACGTTGCCGACCACCCCCCTCATCGACCACAAGCTCTCCGTCCTGCGTGACGAGAGGACACCGTCGGCGGTCTTCCGCCAGTTGGTGGACGAGCTCGTCACCCTGCTCGCCTACGAGGCCACCCGCGAGGTGCGCACCGAGGAGGTGGAGATCCGCACTCCCGTGGCGCTGGCCCAGTGCCGCCGCCTGGCCGACCCGCGGCCGATCGTGGTGCCGATCCTGCGCGCGGGCCTGGGGATGCTGGAGGGCATGACCCGCCTGCTGCCCACGGCGGAGGTCGGCTTCCTGGGGATGAAGCGCGACGAGGACACCCTGGAGGTGGAGACTTACGCCAACCGCCTGCCCGACGACCTCTCGGGCCGCCAGTGCTTCGTCGTCGACCCCATGCTCGCCACCGGTCACACCCTTGTGGCCGCCATCGACTACCTACTGGAGCGCGGGGCGCGCGACGTCACCGCGCTGTGCCTCATCGCCGCGCCCGAGGGGGGGTCAAGACGCTGGAGGATGCGGTCGGCGAGCGCGCGAACGTCACGGTGGTGACCGCCGGGGTTGACGAGCGCCTCAATGAGCACGCCTACATCGTGCCCGGTCTGGGCGACGCCGGCGACCGCCTCTACGGCATCGTCGACTGACGCACCGGCCCGCCGGCCGCGTCATTTCAACGACGCGGGCGGGAGGATGATGTGCCCATTCTGTGACCTCGAGCCATAGATTTCGTTAGGCTCGGGAGACATGACGACGGGGCACTCACCTTCTGCTGGCGACTACGACGCGACAACCGCCCTCAGCAGGTTCGCCTCGCCGCAGGACCTCGAGCGGATCGCCGAAACCCGTCCCGACCTGCACTCGATCCTGGCGACCAACCCGTCGATCCCGCCTCGGGTCCGCGAGATACTGGAGCAGTCCGACGACGTCGTCGTCCAGGAGGTGCTGGCGCGCCAGGCCGGTCGTGGCGCTCAGCCGGTGCGGCCAGCACAGTCTTCTATCTCGGGCGAGATCGGCCCGATGGCTCCGACGATGGCGGTGGGAACAGCTGCTGGGACGATAGGGGCGCCGCCCCAGCAGGCGGCGCCCACCAGCTCCGGGTACGCGCAGGTTCCTCAGGAGAATGGCGGTCATCAGCTGGGGGCGTCCGGAGCGGCACCGCGGGGAGGGGCGCTTCAAAGGGTCCTCCCCTCAGGGGTATGCGGCCGTGGAGCCTCAGGGTCCGCAGGGCTCGCCCCCGCAGGTCTCTCAGGCGGCGCAGCCCGTCGCGGCGGCACAGGCCGTCGCGCCGCCGCCTGCCGCCCAGGCATATTCTGCGCCCTCGATGCAGGCAGCGGCTCAGCCCCTGGACCAGCAGACCGCGATGCCGCCCGGGGTGCCAAGCCGGGCGCCGTCGGAATACGTACTGGGCCACGGCCAGGCTTATGACTCAGGGCAGGCATACGGTCCGGAGCAGCCGGCCGCACCGGCCTATGGGACACCAATGTATGCGCCGCCGGTGCAGGCCCCGAAGAAGCGCCGCCTGCTCAAAGTGGTCGCCGTCGTTCTGCCGATCATTCTTGTTCTGGGCGCCGGAGGCGCGGCCGCCTGGTACTTCTTGGGGCGCAGCGAGGTCTCCTTGGCATCTCCATTCGTGACCCCATCAGAGGCATGGCTGAAGGGTGCGAGCAAAGCCTGGAGTGCCGATGTCGCAGCCAACAAGGACCCCTACGTGATCGGTGGTCATTTTCTTACGCTCGACACGTCCGACGGCACTCTGACCGGCTACACACCTCTGGGCGACAACATGGAGGAGGCGTGGCAAGCGACCCTCGACGACGAGGACCTGACATCCAGTACCGACCCACGCCGGGCTTTCAGACCTGGGGCAACAACACGCTCGTCTACAAGTCGACCCTCATCGACATGAAAACTGGAAAAGTTTCTTCAGCCCCTTGGAAAGAGGGGAAGTCAGCGATTATCGCCGACAACATCGCCATCTCCTGCAATTCGAGCGACAAGTGCACCGCCTGGGACTCCCCGGCGAAGCAGAAGTGGACACGCGAGATCCCCGGGACTGGAGAGATGTCCTCCAAAACCTACTATCGCAATGATTCCACCCTTACCAGAGGAGGTCGGCGCTACGCCTGGGTGTACAACGCCATCATCAACATCGACAACGGCGAGACACTCATCCTGGGCGGAGGATCCAAGGTCGACTCTGACCTCACCAGCACCTTCTTCAAGGATGGTTGGGGACCTTCGAGATAAAGAATGGCGATTCCGAGGCTGACGACACCGATAGCGATTCACCATGGTCAACCACGTACAAAGTGACGATATACGACTTTACAGGCAAGAAGCGGAGCAGCTTCACCGAGACAATAACATTGGGCGAACAAGTTGTCATAGGCGAGAGCGAGCTCATCACCGCCGAAGAGTACCGCACGTACTTCAAGGACCAGGACTACAGCAAAGCAAAACTGACATCAAAAGTCAACGCGAATGGGTGCATCACGAAACTCAAACCGAAAGACGGAAAGACTATCAGCATCCAGCCACCCGACAACAGTAGCGGCTTATCCTACGACTGGATTTCACCATCCTGCGCATCCGTCGCAACAAGCCCTCAGGGCAGTGACATGGTTAGATTGGCAACATTGGGCCGTGGTGACATCAACGGGCTGACTATGCTTATGAACATCAAGACCGGCGAAGAGATCACCTTCAATGGGATCGACTGGAAAAACGGAGACTCGCTCATCATCGCCAAGCCTGACCTCATCATCGGCTACAACAAGTTTGACGGCAAGGTCATCGGCTTCAAACCAGGCTCCTAGGGCAGCGCCGCAGCGGCACTGATGCAGCACTGTCGGACACCTTCCGCACGCCGAGCGCGGTCCGCCCCAGCCGAGAACGCCTCACGCGCCAGGGGATTCAATCCCTGTCCCCGACGGCGTCGAACGCCCTCACTCTCGCAGCTCCACGCCGGCCCCGGCCAGGAGACTCCGTACCCAAGTAATGGAGTAGCCCGATTGAGTCGAGATCTGCTGAACTGACGCTCCCTTCGCGTACTCATCAGCCAGGATCCGGGCGACACGATCCGAGAGCCAGTCGCTCATCTGCTCGTTGAGCTCCAAGTCCGGCAGAGGATCGATATCGCCGCCGGCGTATCCCCGCTGAGCCTTCCCCTGCGGCGTGATCTCTTCATCCGATTCATTGCCCCACACGGACCAGCCCGGGCGCGCGTAGCGGGCGAACATCTCCAGGTACGGCCCCGGCGAGCATGACTCAATGAGGTCATACTGCTCGTCGGGCTTGCGACTGTGCTCACGCTTGCGCGTCTCGATCATGTTGACCGTTGAGCGTCCCGGCGCCAGCGTTCTCATGGATCCTTTGACACCGAATAGGATCGGCTCTGTGACATTGCGGAAGTAGAAGCCGACGCCGCGGCCATCCGGCCCGCCGTCCTTGCGCCGCTTGGCCCAGATGATATTCGAGACGTAGCGGAACCCCCACGCCTGCATGACCTCCAGGCCCTCCGGAAGTAGGGCGTTGGGAACCCACAGGTACAGGTGGGCATTCGCTGCGGTCACGTCACCGACCGGGAGCTCCTTGATCTCCTCGAGGGACATCGTCCCATACCTGCCCAGACGACGGTGCTCGGGAGCGACCTTGCCGGTTCGATTGGTGAAACGCCACGGAGGGTCGGCCAGAACGGTCTGAAATCCTCCTTCTACTGTAGGAAGTGGAGCGATTTTCGCGGAGGATCCCAGAGCCTTGGACACTCCTTAGATGTACCAGAAATAGATCTGGTTTGTCACTCGTGAGGATTTTACGTGGATGGACGCTGCGCTCATCCCACGTCTTCCAGCCAGGCTCCCGAGCGCCGCCCCACCGAGGACCGGCGGGACTGGTGCCGATTGCAAGCTTCCGCGGTGACCACGGACGACTGTGCCTCCGATGCCGGCGGGGACATTTCGCGCGGCCGGGTGCGGTCCGCTCCAGCCAGGGACAGCCCACGCGTTCAGGGACAGGATTCCCGTCCCCGACGGCGTCGGCTCTCCCCGCCCGCGACGACATGTCCCCGGCCGCGCAGGATGTCCCCAGCCGCGAGGACACACGTCTCAACCGCCGCTCTTGTACCAGGCGACGGCGATCTGGACTCGGTCGCGCAAGTGGAGTTTGGCCAGGATGCGGCTGACGTTGCGGCGCACGGAGGCGGGCTGCAGCACCAGCCGCTCGGCAATCTCCTCGTTCGACATCCCCTCCGCAATGAGCCGGGCCACGTCGAGCTCCCTGGGCGTCAGCACTCCGAACCTCTCCCGCAGCCCCTCGCGCTGCGCCCCGGACAGCGCCCGCGGAACCCCACGCGCGATGAGCTCCTTGGTGACGCGCGGCGTGAGCACGGCGTCGCCCTGCGCCACCGCCCGCACCGCCTGAGCCAGTTGCGCCGCGCGCACGTCCTTTGAGCAGGAACCCCGATGCCCCCACCTCCAACGCCCCGAAGGCGTAGTCGTCCTCGTCGTAGGTGGTCAGCACCAGGACCTTCACCGTCGGGAACCGCCGCGCCATCGCCCGGGTCGCGCTGATCCCATCCATGCCCGGCATGCGTACGTCCATGAGCGCGACGTCGGGCAGCCCCGTTGACCGGTTCAGCCCCTCCAGGACCTCCAGCGCCTCCTGCCCGTCACCGGCCTCCGCCACCACGCGCAGGTCCGGCGCCTTGCGGATCATGAGTGCCAGCCCCAGGCGCGCGTAGCGCTGGTCATCCACGATCATGACCGACGTCGGCCTCAGTTCCTCCGACTCCGCGCCCACGCCTCAGCCCTCACCGCGAGTTCTCGGCACCGTTGCCGTCACCAGCCAGCCGCCGTCGGCCTCCGACCCCCAGTCCAGCGAGCCTCCCACCGCCTTGACCCGGTCCTGCAGCCGCAGCAGGCCGGTCCCCTCCGCAGACCCACCACGGCAGCCGTCATCTTCCCCGCCACTGTCACCCGAGGCGCCGTCGTTGCGAACCGTCACCGTGACAGCCGACTCGCCGTGGTCCCAGGACACCTGCACCTGCGACAGCGCGGGCGCGTGCCGCACCGCGTTGGTGAGCGCCTCCCGGGTGAGCGCGAAGCACAGCTCGGCCTGCCCGGCGTCGTCGGCCCGCTGCCCGGTCTCAGTGAAAACGACCGTGACACCCAGTGACTCATCCTGCCGACGACGTTCCTGATCTCATCCCAGGTCCGGCGCCCGGCACCGTCCCAGTCCGGTGAGTCCGCCGGCTCATCCTCGGCGTCGGCCAGGGCCCTCACCGCCCGGCGAGTCTGCTCCAGGCACTCCCGCGCCACCTCGTTGATGCCGCCGAGCGCCTCATCGATCTCCGGGTCGGCCCCACCGGCCAGCCCCTCGGACAGGGCGATGATCGTGGTCAGGCCGTGCCCCACGGAGTCGTGGAGCTCGGCGGCGATATCGGCCCGGTTCACCGCGCGGTCGCGCTCGGCCCGCAGCGCCCGGAAGCGCTCCCGCTCGGCTTTGGCCCCGGCTTGCGCCGCTCGCCAGTTCGCGACACTGCGCGCCATCATTGCCGCGATGACCGTCAGCAGAACGGCGACCACCTGGCTGAGCCACTCCTCCATCAGGACCTCGGGCGGGGCCACCAGGACCGCACTGGCCGTCGCCATAAGGAAGGCCGCACCGATCACCGCGAGGTGCTGCCACAGCGGGAGCCGGCTCACCGCGCTCCCCAGCGCCACCAGCACCGGGAAGAGAAAGAAGTTGTTGAGCCCCAGCGCCGAGGCCACCACATACACGGCACACTCGGCCAGAAAGACCGCCAGCGCGTACCTGCGTCGCGCAGTAAGGAGCGCCGTGGACCCCATGACCGCCACGATGAGAATCGCGAAGCCGATTCTGGTTGGAGCGATCCCTGCAACCAGGTCGCCGTCGCCGACACGGCCGGTCAGCACCGCGCTACCGATCATGCCGCCTTGGTAGGTGGCGCACAGGATGAGGAGCAGCGTGGACAGAATGCCGGGGCCGGCCTGCGCGGGCGCCGGCTGGCGCACCCACTCCCCCAGCGTCCGCCAGTCGACCCGCACCCTCATGGCCGACGACGAACCGCGCTCTGCACCGGACACCGGTGTCCCTCCTCCCCCCGTTGCGTCCGTACCCTACGCCCCGAGATCTGAACCCGGACCGCAGCCGGCGGGCCGCCAAGCACAGTCGCTGCGAGAACCGAATGACGCGAGACAGTTTCCGACGCCTTAGAGTGTCAGTTCCTGGCGGCAGGCGGCAACGAAGTCGTTCAGTTTCTCTTTCTCGAGGCGGGCGAGCAGGTCATCGACAGTCCAGCGAGGCCCTTTACGACCAGTCCGCGATACCACTGTTGTGAACACGTTCTGAACCGCTTCGGGATACAGCCCCAGCACATCGAGAAGAAACTCGTCTGGAGATTGGGCGAACAACTCACCAGGAAGAGCTGCGTCGTCGAAGTCCTTGAGATTGAACGTCACGATGACGTCCGCGCGTCCCATGAGAGCCGCTGCGACGACGTGCCGGTCTCCTGGATCCGGGAGACCGGGGACCGAAGGGAGAAGAGTCTCCCAGTCCTGCACCTGGGCATCTGGCAGCGCCAGGTTCATCTGCCGCCGAAGTCGTTTGACGTAGCCACGGGACTCCCCTTCGTCCTTGCCACGCAGTGCATGCAGCCGAAGTATCGTTCTCTCAATCTCCTCCTCAATCTTCTCGCTCCACAAAGGCCTGTAGACCTTCCGGACGGCAATCTCAAGAAGAACGTCTCGCAGCGCGCTGGGGACCAGCACACAGGCATCGAGTACTGCGCAGAACGCCATCGGTCAGTCCTGGGAGCGGAGGTCCTTGAGGACTTGGCGCACCTCGGCAGGTCGTCATCGTAGGCGCCCATCGCCTGAGCGTCGGCCACCATGTCCGACAGGGCCTCATTCGCCGCCCGACGCTGACGATCACGGAACTCCAGCACGTCAGTGAGGAACAAGCGACGATGCCGTCTGACCTTCTCAAACGGGATCTCGCCGGCCTCCAACATCCTGACCAGCGTCGGCCGTGAGATGCCCAGCATGTCAGCCGCCTCCTGGGTCGTCAGACGCTGGTCCTGCGGCGCCACCGTGACAGCCAGACCTCGACGCATCGCATCCACGACCTGAAGAAGGGCCTCAGCCACCGCAGAAGGGAGGTCAATCGTCTCACCATTGATGGTCAGCGCCGCACCAGAGGACGCCTCAAGCTCCGTCACCAGCTCGGTGAAGCGCCCGGCGACATCCTCCTCGGGAAGGTAGGTCTTGCTCTCAATCGTCACAGTCATGGCGCACTCCTACACTGCTGTTCGTCCACTGTTTTCGAGTTGATCGTTTTGAGCGATTTGAGTGTAGGGCCCGGTGGGCGTTGACACAAGGCGGGGCGCTATCACTTCTGCCAGCCTCCTCGAGCCCCAGGCAACCAGCGACCTCAGCTCAACCTACTCCGGCCCATCGTCACTCGGCCGCCAGAACGGCACCGATCGGGGTCCGGGTGGCGCCCCGGATCGGAGCGAGTAGCACCGCGACCAGGGCCAGGAAGGACAGGAGGGCCACCAGCAGCACTGGCCCGACGCCGGGGCGCACCACCAGCGGCATCCCCGCCCTGGCGTAGAAAAGGGACTCGCCGGCCGTCGTCACCACCAGTGGCACGAGCGAGATCAGCAGGGCCGTCCCCACGTACAGGCCCGCTTCGATGACCACCTGCCGGCACACGCCGCGCACCGTGCTCCCGGCGCAGCGCAGCACCGCGAACTCACGCTGCCGGGACCGGGAGGACATGCCGACGACGGCCACGGCCCCCAGCAGCGCCATCGCCCCGAGGATCGCCGCCAGCACCAGCGAGTCCACCTGGTTGATCGCCACGCTCAGGCGCGCCGCCTCCACCACCGCCTGCACCGTGGCGAGACTGGTCGTGAGTGCCGCGGTGAAGGAGATCGCCAGGGCCAGCAGGCCGATGGCACTCGCCGACGACTCGCTGCGCCACAGCGCCGAACGCCGCGCGATGAGCCACGGTCCACCCAGCCGCGCCAGCGGCGCCGACCACAGCCGCAGTAGCCCCGGGATAAGAACAGGCGCCAGCAGCACCACGAGGACCGCGAGCAGGAGCGACGCCAGGATCGCCTGGCCCCCACCGGTCGGCCATCCGTCGATCTTCCTTCCGGGTGGGGCCAGAAAGCGACGAACAGCTGCCCCGCACACGCAAGCGCCCACACTCCGGCGAGGATCCGTCGCCCCACACCCATGCGGCGTCGCCCACCCGGGGCGGCGTCGCGCACCGCCTCCACGGCGGGCGTCCTCACCGCGGCGCGTGCCGGGCCCACGGCTCCCAGGAGCGCGACGGCGACCACAACCACCACGGTGAGCAGCAGCGTCGTCGGCGTCTGAGCAACCTCGATCCGCCCCATACGCGCGGCCGCCAGGCGGGTGAGCACCGAGGCGAAGGGCTGGGCCGCCACCTGCCCCAGCAGGATCCCGGGCGCGCAGGCCACCAGGCCCAGCGCAGCCACGGTGGCGAGGACGGCGGCGAGCACCTGCCGGGGCAGGGCGCCGGCCAGTCTCCACAGGGCCCAGCTCGTGCGCAGCGCCTGCACGCAGGACTGCCCGACGACGGCCACCACCGGAACCGTCACCATCGCCGTGTAGAAGGCGACTGAGACGCCCGGAACCGTGAGCTCGGCCGGGTCCACTCCCGCCGCCCGCGCCGCAGCGACGACGTCGGGCCGGGTGACGGTCATGCGGTGCACCAGGCAGACGTTGACGAGCCCCGCGGCAAAGGCCAGCACCGCCACTGTCCCCGACCAGGCCCGCCACTGGGCGGCCAGGGCGCGCAGCGTGTAGCGGTTCATGCCGCGGCTCCCGTCTGGTTGACGGCGGCCAGCAGCTCGTCGGGGGTGGCGCCGCGGCGGCGGTCGACGATACGGCCGTCGCGCATGATGAGCACGCTCTCCGCCAGGGCCGCGGCCCCCAGGTCGTGCGTCACGAGGATGACGGCGGCCCCATCGTCGGCCAGGCGCCGCAGCTCGGCGAGCACGAAGGCGGCCGAGCGGGTGTCGAGGGCCCCGGTGGGTTCGTCGGCGAAGACGACCGGTGGACGGCGGTAGAGGACCCGTCCCAGGGCGACGCGCTGCTGCTCGCCGCCCGAGAGCGTGGTCGCGACCGCGTCAGCGCGCGACTCCAGTCCCAGCCCGGCCAGGACCTCCCGCACCCGTGCCGAGTCGGGGCGCCGGCCGGCCAGGGTGTCGGAGATCGTGATGTTCTCCCGCACCGTCAGGTAGGGCACGAGGTTGTAGGCCTGAAAGACGAAGCCCACCCGGTCGCGGTAGAGCTCGGCCACTCGCGCCGCCGGGAGCCCGCCGAAGTCGCGCCCCATGAGCGAGACGCGCCCCGACGTCGCCGGCTCCAGCCCGGCCAGGCACAGCAGCGCCGTCGACTTGCCCGAGCCACTGGGACCGACCAGCGCCGTCATCCGCCCCGGCATCATGGCGCAGGAGATGCCGTGCAGGATCTCGATCGGTTCCCCACCGGGGGTCGGGAAGGACTTGTGCAGATCGCACGCCTCCACAGCGGCCGGGCCGCCTTCTCCCCCGACGCCGACGACGCCTCCCTCCCCAGCCGTGCCGCCCGGGTTCCCGAGACCCCCGGTTGTGCGTCCCCGCACTGGTTGAGCCGACCGGTCCCACTGCGTCCGTTCACGTCGAGTCGCCATGACCCCTGCGCCGTCCTCTCCCCTGTGAATCCGCCGGTATCGCTGGACGCCGTCGGACGCCCGCGGTTCAACCCTAGGGCGGCCGCCTCGGCTCCCGGGCCCGCAGACCGCGAACTGTCCACAGATGATGACAACCGGCCCCACCGGCAGTGCGGTGGGGGACATTCCACGCGGCCGGGTGCGGTCCGCACCAGCCGGGGACAGTCCGCGCGTTCGGGGACAGGAATCCGGTCCCCGACGGCGTCGAAGGCCCCCGGCCGCACAAGATTGTCCCCGGCCGCGCAAGATGTCCCCGCCCGAGCCGCACATCCGCCCACACCCCGTGCGCCCCACCCGCCGGCACCAACACGAGGGGCCGGTCGCAGTCGGCCTTTCGACCAACCACAACCGGCCCCGCGCACGGACCTCAACCGGCCCTCAGCCGCAGGCTTTCCGACGTCAGAACGCCGCGACGACCGCCCCTGTCGGGCCAGGTCTTGTTGATGTAGTCACGCAGCTTTTTCGTCGTTGAGGAGCCTGGCGAGCTTTCTTGAGGTGCTCGTTGTCCTTGTCGTCCTTGCGCACGACGAGCTGGTTGGGAGTACTCCGAGTCCTTGCCGCCCTTCTCCAGGACGAGCGCGTCCTTCTTGGGGTTCAGCCCGGCGTCGATGGCGTAGTTGCCGTTGATGACCGCGGCCTCGGCGTCGGGCATCGACTTGTGAGACCTGGGCACCGTCAACCGTGGTGAACTTCGAACTTCTTGGGGTTGGAGGTCACGTCGGTGTCGCTGGGCAGCTCGGCGGACTTGTCCAGCTCGATGAGCCCGGCCTGGGCCAGGAGCTTGAGCCCACGCGCCGTGTTGGCCGGGTCGTTGTTGAGGACGATCGTGCCGCCCTCCTTGATCTCCTTGACGTCCTTGTAGCCCTTGGAGGTGTAGATACCCATGGGCTCGATGTGGACATCGGCGATGGAGACGAAGTCGTAGCCCTTCTCCTTGTTCTGCTGAGCCAGGAAGTTGGGGGTCTGGTAGAAGTTGGCGGCCAGCGAGCCGTCCTCCAGTGAGGAGTTGGGCGTCTGGTAGTCGTTGATCTCCTTGATGTCCAGACTGATGCCGGATCCCTTGGTGAGGTTGTCCTGGACCCACTTGAGGATCTCGACGTGGGGCTTGGGGGTGGCACCGATGGTGATCGTGGCGGTGTCGCCGTCGACCTTGATGCCCTTGACCTCGCCCTTACCGGACTTGGAGCAGGCGGCCAGGGTGAGGGCGGCGGCGGTGGCCAGGCCACCGGCGATGACGGTGCGCCGGGAGATGAAGGAGGACATGGTGGTTCCTTTCGCGGGGCCGAACGGCCCCCAGTGACGGGAGAGAGGAAAGTCTTGAACGGTGCTGGGGCCGACGGCGCAAACTGCTCGGTTCTGGGCGGCTGCGCGCCTACCCGGCTGGTGATCGCCTCAGCGGTGGTTCACCAGCCGGCTGAGCATGTCGCCGACCAGGCTGGATGACGCCGACGATGGCGACGATGACGACCACGGTGATGACCATGACGTCCACCTGGTTGCGCTGGTAGCCGTACTGGATGGCGAGGTCACCCACGCCGCCGCCGCCCACGGCGCCGGCCATGGCGGAGTAGCCCAGGAGGGTGATGATGGTGACGGTGGCCGACTGGATGAGGATCGGCAGGGCCTCACGTACGAGGACCCCCCAGGTGATCTGCCGCCCGGAGGCCCCCATCATGAGGGCCGCCTCGACCTTGCCGCGGTCGACGTCGTTGATGGCCGTCTCCACCAGGCGCGCGTAGAACGGGATCGCGCCGATGGTCAGCGGCACACAGGCCGCCTGCCACCCCAGGGAGGTGCCCACGAGCAACCGGGTGAGCGGGATGAGCGCCACCATGAGGATGATGAAGGGCATGGAGCGCCCGATGTTGACGATCTGGGAGAGCACCCAGTACAGGGTCGGGTTGCGGAACTGGCCCCGCTTGCCGGTGGAGACCAGGGCCAGCCCCAGCAGAAGCCCGAGGATGACTGTGATGGCCCCGGAGACGAAGGTCATCGCCAGGGTCTCAACGAGGGCGTAGCCGAGCTTGTTCTGGATGGCCGGGTTGTCGAACCAGGTGCGGCTGGTCGGCGCGGCGGCGGCCTGGGTCAGCGGAAGGAGGATCGGGTTCATGAGCGGACCTCCGCAGCAATACCGGCCTTGCGCAGGGTGCTCACGGCCTGTTCGGTGTCGGACTCGGGGACGGTGACGGCCAGGCGCCCGATCTGGGCCTGCCCGATCGTCTCGAAGACGCCGGCGGCGATGTCCCCGCCGAGCTCGGCCACCATCGACATGAGGGCGACGGCGGCCCGGCTGGCCCGGGTGGGCGGTGATGGAGACGTCGATGACGCTCTCCCCGTGGGCGACGGCAGCCTCGGGCACCTTCGGGAAGGGCACGATCTCGCGTGAGAGCCGGGAGTCGACGTCGAGCACGATGTCCTCCAGGCGGCCGCTCTCGACGATCTGTCCGGCCTCAAGCAGGCTGACGGAGTCGCAGACCTGGCGGACCACGCTCATCTCGTGGGTGATGATGATGACGGTCAAGCCCAGGGTGTCGCGGACGTTCTTGATGAGGTCGAGGATGGAGCGGGTGGTCTCCGGGTCCAGGGCCGAGGTGGGCTCGTCGCACAGGAGGACGGCCGGGTCATCGGCCAGCGCCCGAGCGATGCCGACGCGCTGCTTCTGGCCGCCGGAGAGCTGGGAGGGGTAGGAGCCGCCGCGGTCGGCCAGCCCCACGAGGTCGAGCATGCGCTTGACGACCGGGTGGCGCCTCCCGCCGGGGACACCCGCGAGCGCCAGCGGGTAGGCGATGTTCTGCGCCGTGGTGCGCTGGTCCAGGAGGTTGGCGTGCTGGAAGACCATGCCGATGCGGCGTCGGGCCTCGCGCAGCTGACTGGCCGACAGGGCGGTCATGTCCTGGCCGGCGACGCTCACGTGGCCGCTGGTGGGACGCTCCAGAGAGGTCAGGCAGCGCACGAGCGTGGACTTGCCGGCCCCGGAGGTGCCGACGATGCCGTGGATGGAGCCGGCGGCGACGTCGAGGCTGAGCCCGTCCAGCGCGCGCACCTGCTTGCCGTTGCGCAGACGGTAGACCTTGTGGACGTCGCGCAAGGAGATCATGGGCTCGCTTGGAGAGCCGGGCACGTCACCGTCTTCGGACCGGCCGGGCTCGGCGGTCGACTGTTCACTGATTGTCACGTATTCCTCCATCGTTCCTGGCGGAAGCACCCGCACCATGAAGGGGGTTGCTGCAATGTCGTCGAGCCAGGTCTCTCGGTTGCTCTGGATGGCCACCAGTAACTTACGCAGCGCCGCCTTGGCGACGCAAGCGAGGCCACCGCCAAGGGACCGAGGTCACGCCCACATCGACGGCGTTCCCGAAGTGCGAGACGAGCCGGGCCGGGCGGGGCGAGCGGTCCGACCAGGGTTGCACGGGGCCCGCTGGCCAGCCCGCTTTCAGCCCGGGCCGTTCGGGCCCCACTGGCGGCCCGCGCTCGCTCCTCACCCGCGCCCCACCCAGCCATCACCCACCGCTCAGCCCGGACCTCAGTCCACCCGCCACCGGCGCTCCCGCAACATCCTGACTATTCCCAGGTCACGTGTCGGCGCCGCTACTCGCGCCGCACAGGGCAACGTGTTTGGATCTGCTCATGAGTGCGACCTTGGAGCCGACCGCCCCCGACATCCTCGGAGAGCCGTGGGTGGCCCGCCGTATCCCGGTGACCGAGTCACCCACGAAGGCGCCCGGCGCCGACCACGCCGTGCTCGTCTTCCAGCGTGAGGCGGCGGGCCGGGCCAGCCGGCCCCGGCACTCGCGCGCGGTTCTCTACCTGCACGGCCGCAGCGACTACTTCTTCCAGACCCACCTGGCCCAGGCCTACCTCGACGCCGGCTTCGAGTTCTACGCGCTGGACCTGCGGGCCTGCGGGCGGGCCGGCGTCGGGTACGCCTCCCCGCACGACGTGCGCGACCTGCGCGTCCATGACGAGGAGATCGCCGAGGCCCTGCGCATCATCCGCTCCGAGCACGGGCACGACGTCGTCGTCCTCAACGGGCACTCGACCGGCGGGCTGCAGGCGGTCATCTGGGCGGCCGACCACCCCGGTACCGTGGACGCGCTCGTCCTCAACTCCCCGTGGTTGGACCTGCGCGGCTCGGCGCTGGTGCGCTCCTACGGCTCGGCCTTCGTGGACCTCCTCTCGCGGCGGGCCCCCGAGCGCGTCATCGGTGAGCCGGGCAGCAGCGATGAGGACAACTACGTCACGGCCCTGCACCGGCGCTGGCGCGGCGAGTGGGACTGGGACCTGGCGCTCAAGCCGGCGCCGTCCTTCCCGGTGCGGGCCGGGTTCCTGGCGGGGATCCGGCGCCTGCAGCGCGAGGTCCACCACGGGCTGGGGATCCGGGTGCCGATCCTCGTGTGCTGCTCAACGGCCAGCGGCGGCGTCAAGGCGAGCCTGGAGGAGGCGCAGCGCTCCGACGTCGTCCTCGACGTGGAGCAGATCATCGACCGCTCCCAGTACCTGGGCGACGACGTGACCGTCCGCCAGATCCCCGAGGGCGTCCACGACCTGGCCCTGTCCGGGCCGCTGGCGCGCGCCGAGTACCTTCAGGCCGTCATGCGCTGGCTGGACAACCGCCTGCACTGAGCGCCTGCGCCGAGTCGCTGAGCCTCAGTCGCGGCGCCCTAGTCGCGGAGCGCGGTGAGCTGCTCGGCGAGCTCGTCGCAGACTCGTTCGACGACCTCGAGGGTGTCGAGGAAGTCGGCCATGGTGCCGTACCAGGGGTCGGGCACGTTGAGGACGCTGCGGGAGGACCCGCCTGCGGCGACCGCCTCGACCTGCTGGGTGGAGGCCGGGTCGAGCTCGCGGTACATGCGGATGCGGTCGGGCTCGGCCCCCAGGCCCCCGGCGCGGCGCTGGAGGACGTTCCAATGGGAGTCGGTCATGGCCAGCAGGAGGTCGGCCTCGGTGATCTCGGCGTCAGTGACGCGGTGGGCGGTGTGGGAGGCGATGGCGATGCCCGTGGCGCGCGAGACGTCGTCGGCGCCGACGCCGTAGCCGGCCTCGGTCAGGACGCGGCGGGCCCGGGAGTCGATGGGGTTGCCGCGTTCCTCGTCGGAGACGCCGGCGGAGGTGACGGTCACGCCGCCCGGCCCGGAGTCGGGGATGCCGGCGGCGGCGAGGCGATCGCGCAGGACGACCTCGGCCATGGCGGAGCGGCAGATGTTGCCGGTGCACACCATGACGACCCGGTAGGGGCCGGCGCCGCGACGGCCGGGCAGCACGGCAGGCGCCGGGGCGGCTGAACCGGCGGACGCAGTGGAGGAGGCTGAGGTGGCGGAGGCAGGGTCGGTCGTCTCGGTGCTGGCGTCGGAGGAGCTCACGTCCCGAGCCTTGCGCACGCCAAGCTCGCCTGTCCACTGACCTGTCCACTGACGCAGTCTCCCGGCGTCAGGAACGGGCGCTCGCCGACGGGGACATCTCACGCGTGCGGGGACTTTTGCTCGCGGCCGGGGACACCCTGCGCGTGCGGGGACAGGATTCCTGTCCCCGACGGCGTCGAATGCCCCCGTCCGGAAGGACACGCACCCGGCCGCGCAGATTGTCCCCGCCGGCAAGGGAACTCGACGGCGGCAAGAGGCCACTGCGACGCCGGCACGAGGTGAAGCGTCCGCGCGGTCGTAGGGTAGGTCGCGCAGTCGTGCCTTTAACCCTCTGTGCTGTCTCCTCACTTCTGAGACATTTTGGGGGTCATGACTTCTGAGACGTTTGGGTGTCATGACTTCTGAGACACTGATTGGGGTTATGACCTGTGAGACGTTCAGGGGCGTCGGGGTGGGAGCAGGGATGAGTCTGTAGGGCGGTTTCTTGGTGTCGATGGTGGAGCGGTTGCCTTGCTGCCTCTGGGTGGGTTGGGGCCAGGGCAGGGACACGAAGCGGCGTCCGTCGGGGTCGTAGAGGTCCAGGCGCGTGGTGTACTCGATCAGGGTGACCTCGACGCCGCGCATGGTCTGGCCCAGTGACAGTGCACGGTCCTTGTAGGACACGCACCCGTTGGACATCACGGTGCGTCGGGCGCGGTCCACGGCCTGGTCGGGATCGGCGGGGTCGGGCAGGCTGATGGGGCCGCCGCCGGCTGGTAGGCGCTCCAGGTCGATGGGGGGGCTGGGCTGGCCAGCGCCCTGGGGGTCTGAGCCCATACCCTCAGCGGGGTCAGTGCGACGCCGTGGCCCTGGTGCTGGCGCTCGGTGTTGTAGTAGGCTGGTGAAGCGGTCCAGGCTCGGCGTTGAGCTCCTCAAGGGTGCTGGCCGGGTGGGCGCGCAGCCAGGCGGCTGCCGGCTGGTGGGAGCGCTCGACCTTGCCCTGGGTCTGAGGATGGCCCACCCGCCCGCTGATGGGTCAGACCCCCAGGGATGCCAGCCACTTCTCGGTGGCTCCCGGGCCAGTGATACGGCTGGTGTTGAACGCCAGTGCGTTGTCCGACAGGATCGCCGCCGGACGCCCCCAGGTGGCGAAGGCCTCCTCAAGGACCATGCGGGTGCCTGCCACGCTCTCACCGCCCCAGCAGGCCCTCAGGGCGGTGATGACCCGCGAGCAGTCGTCAACGACCTGGTAGACGGTCACCAGATGGTCCTCCAGGCGCCATTGGAAGCCGTCGATCTGCCACAGCTCGTTGGCCGCGCTGCGGGTGAAGCGCTTGTACGACGTCCTGGGCCGCTTGCGCGGGGCGGGGACCACCAGGCCGGCTCTGCGTAGGCTGCGGGCGATCGTCGCGCGCGAGGGAGCCGGAACGCTGGCGCCCTGGCTCATCACCCACCACACCGAGGCCGGACCCGCCTCCCGGCCGGCGGCGAGCAGGTCGGCGCGAACCTGGGCGATGCGCTCATCAGTGCCCTGGTCCCACACCCGCGCCGGGTGGCGCGGGGCCCGTGAACGCGGTGTCAGCGCGGCAGCCAGGCCCTCGTGCTCAGCGCGTCGGCGTATCCGGTAGAACGAGGGCCCGCGAGATACCCACCTGAGCGCAGAACTCCTCCACGCTCATCCCACTGGTCCTGGAGTCAAAACCTATGACCTGCTCACGCCGAGACGGCGAAATCGAGTTACCCATAACCCCAGGCAACCCGCCCCACCAGTGTCTCAGATGTCATGACATCCGAAACTCTCAGAAGTCATGAGACAACACAGTGCCTTTAACCCTCGACTGCGCCGCATACGGTACGACCGCGACGGCGGCAAGAGGCCGCTGCGGCTAGGTGACTGCGCGGCCGAGCGGCTGCGCGAGCCCCGGCTAGAGCGCGCGGCCGTCGAGGACGTCGGCGACCCAGGACCGGGCCACGACGAAGTCCTTGTCGCTGGTGCCGGCCAGGACCGCCGTCGGGCGGGCGTCCAGCCGCGGGTAGGAGCCCAGGAACCGCACCACCGGGCAGGTGCGGTGCAGCCCGATGAGGGCGGCCTGGACCCGCTCCTCGCGCACGTGCCCCTCGACGTCGATGGAGAAGCGGTAGCGCCCCAGGGGAGTCGCCCACGGGCCGGGACTCGATGCGCGAGAGATTGACGCCGCGGGCGCTGAACTGCTCGAGCATGTCCAGCAGAGCGCCGGAGCGGTCGTGCGGGAGGTGGACGAGCAGGGTGGTCTTGTCGGCGCCGGTGGGCTCGCCCACGCGGCCGGGCCGGGTCACCTTGACGAAGCGGGTGACGGCGTCGGGGTTGTCCGCCACGCCCCCCGGCGATGACCTCCAACCCGTACTGCTTGGCGGCCAGCGGGTTGCACAGGACGGCCTGGAATCCGGTGTCCCCCTCGGTGGTGGCCAGCGCGCGGGCGGGCGCCGAGGTGGAGGTCCCGGCGACGTACACGGCCTCGGGGAGGCTCTGGTGAACCCAGCCGCGGCACTGGGCCCAGGCGTGCGGGTGGGTGGAGATGGCGCGCACGTCCTCCAGGCGGGTGCCGGGGCGGCCCGCCAGGACGAAGGTGATCGGCACGGCCATCTCGGCGGCGATGACCAGGGGTGTGGAGGCCACGAGGTTGTCCAGCGTGGCGTTGACCCCGCCCTCGACGGAGTTCTCAATGGGCACGACGGCGGCCTCCACCGTGCGCTCGCGCAGGTGGTCCAGGGCAGTGGGCACGTCCGGGCAGGGGTCGAGCTCGACGTCGGCGGGGGCGACCTGGCGCAGCGCCATCTCGGTGAAGGTGCCGGCAGGCCCCAGGAAGGACCAGAGCGGGCGGGAGCAGTCATGGGCACAGGGTAGCCAGTCCGGGCGGTCGGGCCGGCGGCGGCTTGCTCCGTGGAACGCGGGGCCCTCTCCGCGAGGCGACGGGCCGGTCCCTCCGCCGGGCCTGGTCGAGAGGAACTGCCCAGGTCCCGGTCAGAGCCGGCCTCCCCCGACTCCCCCGCCACCGTCGTAGGACCCCGCGCCCTCCCGTGACGCCGCCGGGCCTGGCAGGCTGGAGCCATGAGCGTTTTCCGCAAGCACGACGACGGCCCGGTCTCCACCGCCCTGGAGGCCCAGGGCCTGACCTGGCTCGCCGAGGCGATGGACGACGGCGGGGCGCACGTGGTGCCGGTGACCAGCGGCCCGGGCTGGCTGGAGGAGCCACGCCTGACGACGACCAGCGTGACGCCGGCCGGGGCGGAGGCCTTCGGTCGGGCGCTGGCCGTCACTCACGCGGCGGGCGCACCGGCCTTCGGGGCGGCGCCTCCCGGCTGGGACGGCCGGGCGCAGATGGGCCGCTCGGACATCCGGTTGCGGCCGCACGCCGTCGAGGAGGGCGAGCCGCGCCGCTGGGGCGAGTTCTACGCCGAGGACCGGATCCTGCCCTACCTGCGGCCCAGTCGGGACAACGGCTCGATCAGCGCCGGCGGGGCCGGAGTCGTCGAGCGGCTGTGCGAGCGTCTGCGCGACGGCGACTTCGACACCGACCAGCCGGCCCTCGTGCGCGCCAGCGCCCGCGAGCGCGGCGCGCGGGTCGCGGTGGCCCGCACGCACGGGGACCTGTGGTGCGGCAATGTCCTGTGGACCCCAGCCGATGAGGCCGCCCAGTGGGCACCGCCGCGGGCCGGGCTCGGGCCGCAGGAGCCTGACCCCGGGCAGACACCCGTGGGCGAGCGCGGCAAAGCGGCGGCGGGCCGACGGTGGTCGGCGTGCTCATTGACCCGATGGCGCAGGGCGCGCACGCAGAGACCGACCTGGCGGCCCTGGGCGTGTTCGGGCAGCGCTACCTGGATCGCATCTACGCGGCCTACCACGAGGTCTCGCCGCTGGCGGAGGGCTGGCGTGAGCGGGTGGGTCTGCACTCCTGGCACATCCTCATGATTCACGCCTTCCTCTTCGGCGGGGGCTATGGCGGGGAGTCGGTCGCCATGGCCCGCCAGTACCTGTGAGCGGTCAGGGCCCGTAGGCTGGTCGGGTGAGACCTCGACGACGTCAACAGCGCCTGGTGCGCGGGGTCGTGTACGTCCTCGTGCTGCTGGTGGTCATCGGCATGATCCTGGCGGTAGTGGGGCCGGCCCTCGCCACCGCGGTCCCGACGGCGCCGGAATCCGAGACAGCGCCGGCGTCCCAGGCGGCGTCGGCGCCGGCCTCCGATGTCGCCTCGGCCTCGCACTCATCTTCGCGGCCGGCGCCGGTGGTCGTCCTGGCGACGAACAATCTCACCTGGGCGGACCTGCAAGAACAGGCCTCCCGCGAAGGCGCCGGTGCGAGCTCCGACTCTTCCGGCGTCGGCTCGGCGGCCGACCGCCTGCTGGCCTTCGCCCAGCGAGGCGAGCCGATGAACCTGTCCGTGCGCACCCCGGCGGACCGCACCTGCCCGGCCGATGCCTGGCTCACCCTGGGCCGGGGCAGGCGCGCGAGCGCCGTCGAGGCGGCCGCTTCCTGCGCCGGCCCCACCACCGCGATCCCCCGCAGCACCCCCTGGTCAGGGGCGCTCGGGCAGGACGTCTCGGTCCAGACCGTCGGCCCCGGGTACGCAGGCGGCCACAGGGGCACCAGGGGGCTCAGCGAACAGGCCCGCCCCCGTGGCGCCGTCGGTGGCCGATGCCCTGACCGCCGACGCGGACCTCACCATCGTCGACACCGCGAGCGCCGCCTCCACTGACACCGAGCGGATCGCCGCCCTCGACGAGGCCCTGCGCATGGTCCAGGAGCAGTCGCGCCCTGGCACTCGCATCATCGTCGCCTCCCTGGCCGACGACGAGGCCCCCGGCCCCCAGGTGGCGGTCCTGCCCGCGGGCACGAGGAGCGCGCGCGGCACCTCCGGGGGTCTTGTCGTCGGCGACTCCACGCACCAGGCGGGCCTGGTCCAGCTGACCGACCTCACCCCGACTCTCGTCTCCGCCCTGGGCGGTCGCCGCGACCCAGCCTTCGACGGCCACGCGCTCACGTTGCCCGAGACCGGCCGCGCGGGCGTGGCAACGGCCGGCGCCGGCGCCGCCACCGAGGGACGCCCGCATCTCGCGGCTCGCCGACGACGCCCTGCACGCCCGCGCCTCCCAGGCCACGGTCATGCGGGCCGGCGCCCTGCTCATGGGGCTGGCCGTGGCGCTCCTGGTCTGGGCGGCCGTCGCGCTGCGCGCCCCGAAGGCGAGTCGGCGCGAGGCTCTCCGCCGCCGGGTCACGTGGGTGGCCGTCTGCCTCAGCGGCCTGCCGACGGCGTTGCTGCTGGTCAATGCCGCCCCGTGGTGGCGGGTGGGGGCCCGGGCGGCTCCCCCTCGGGGTGGGCCTCACTCGTCGCCGTGGTCGCGGCCGTGCCGGTCGCAGCCGGGATCGTGGGACTGGTCGCCGGGATCGTGGCGCTGGTACGACGGCGCAAGCGGCCCCACCCTGCCGTCTCACCGAGCCCGTCGCCCTCAGCGCTTGGTGCCGCAGCCGCTGAAACGGTCGGATCCCCCAAAACCACCTCCGCCCGAGGAGAGGCCGCGGTCGAGCCGCCACCGGACGAGGCCGACGGCCCCGAGCCCGCCTTACCGTCTCCACCCCGTAACGGGACGAGCCTGACGGCCCTGCTGGTGGCGGCGGCGATCCCGCTGGCCTGGCTGGTCGACGCCGCCGCGGGCACACCCTGGCCTTCAACAACCCTCTGGGCATGAACGCGGTGGTGGCGGGCCGTTTCTACGGGGTGTCGAATACGGCTTTCGCGCTGGTGGCCGGCGCGCTCATCGTCGTCATCGCCGGCGTCTGGGAGGTTCTGGGCGGCGGCCGGCGGAGCGCGCTGCTGGTGACAGCCCTGCTGGGCGGGGCGGCGCTGCTCGTCGATGGGGCCCCGCAGCTGGGCGCGGACGTGGGTGGTGCGCTGACACTGGTGCCGACGCTGGCCTTCCTCACTGCGGGCCTGGCGAATCTGCGCCTGAGCTGGCGGCGCTGGCTGGCCATCGGGGCCACAACGGTCCTGGTGGTGGGCGGCTTCGCCGTCGTCGACCTCCTCCGACCCGGTGAGCCCCACGCACCTGGGGCGCTTCGCCCGTCAGGTGGCCGACGGCTCGGCCGCCCGGCGTGCTGGGGCGCAAGGCCTACGCGCTGGTCGGTCCCCTTCGTCACGAAGCCGATCATGGCGGTAGCCCTGGCCTGCGCCGTGGTCATCGTGGCAGCGGCCCTGTGGTGGGGACGCCGGCAGGTGCGGGCCTGGCGCAATGGCACGAGCCCCTACGCCTGGCTCGCCCCCACCGCCCACGGGGACAATCCACGCGTGGGGGGACAGGAATCCGGTTCCCCAACGCGTGGAATGTCCCCTCCGCGCGATGGGTGACAACGGCGATGAAGTCCCTGGGGGTACTGACGCTCGTGGCCGTCCTGGTCAACGACTCCGGCGTCACGATGGCCGGCTTCATCCTGGCGGCAGCGGCTCCCGCCCTGCTGGCGCTGACGCTGGCCGGGAGTGAGTCGGCGCGCTAGCTCTCGGCCGTCTCCGAGGCTGCCTGCGAGCCCTCACCGTGGTGCGGCTTCTCGGCGGGCTCGACGTCGTCGTCGGCCTTGGGGGGCTGCGGCACGGCGCGGTAGGCGAAGAAGTGGTCCTGCTCGGCGGCCGCCCTGTCGAAGGAGGCGCGCGGCACACGGTGGCGACGCAGCTCACGCCGGGTCACGGCCCTCAGGACGTCCTTGTACTGGGAGGCGCGGTGCATCGTGCCGGCCCGGTCGTTACCGGTGACGCGGTGGGTGATGTCGCAGGGGACCTCGATGACGGCGAGCCCGGCCACGAGGACGTCGATGGTCAGGCCGACCTCCACCCCCCAGCCGTCGGCCAGGGGCACCGCCTTCTCATAGGCCTCGCGGCTCAGACATCGCTGACCGGACAGCGGCGCCACGGGCAGCCACCCGGTGGACAGCGAGATGGCCCGCCTGGCGGCGCGCACGACCCGGCCGCGGCCGCCGGCCCCGGACTGCTTGGGGGGCACCGCGATGGACATGTCGGCCACGCCGTCGACGACCGGAGGCACCAACTCGGCGCAGGAGGCGGCCGAGTCCCCCAGGTCGGCGTCGATGAACAGCAGCAGCCGGGCGGGACCGTCGGAGTAGTCGCGCATGGCGACGACGGAGGCCCCGGTCTCCATGGCGGAGGCCTTCCCGCGTGAGACGGAGTGGCGGACGGTCACGGCGCCGGCGGCGCGGGCGTGGTCCTGGGTTCCGTCGGTCGAGCCGTCGTCGACGACGATGACGAGGTCCACTCGCGGGATGGAGCGGCAGGCCCGGACAGTGGTGGCGATGCGCTCAGCCTCATCCTTGGCAGGGATGACCACGGCAACGCGCTGGTCGGGCCGCTTGGTGGAACTCACTCCCCCAGGGTATCCAGACTCCCGGCCTCCAGCCGATACCTGAGCGCCTCGTTATCGCACGCCTTTTTTGTGAGGCCCGTCAAGTTCTGCGATCTCATGCCATGCGGCGCGGAATCCTCGGGCTCCGCGCGCAGCACAGGCACGTCGCGCCGACCGCTGCGACACGCCGATGCGCCACGAGGAGAGCACCCCTCGCCACTTTCAGACTTTCCTGGGTGATCTTGTGTCAAACCTTCAGCATGGGACCACGGTCCCCGGAGAAACTGAGAAATCTTGCAGCAATGAATCAGGATTCCTCATTCGGGAGCTAGAGTCACGTATTTCGGCATGTCACACCCGGTTCTCGTGGCACAGTGGAGACACGGAGCCCGTCAACGGAGCCGGGTTCCGCCGGCGCATTTCGCGTCCTTCCGTGTGCCGGGGCGACTCCCTGCCGCCCCGGCACGCCTTGGCCCTCATCAGCCCCTGCATCCTTCATGCAGGTCAGTGCAAAGGCGCTTGCGAGCAGATCGAGCCCCACGCTGCCCAGGTCGATGCCCCGGTTGTGGAAGGCGCGCAAATCCAGCTCACCGCCCTCGGTGCGGGCCTGAGCCCGGGCACTGCGCCGACCGGCCTGCCAGACCCGCTCCCCCACCGCGTAGGCCAGCGGCTGGGACGGCCACCCCAGATGCCGGGAGACCTCGAACCGCAGGCGCCCCTCGGAGATCACGGTGTGGTGGCGCAGCACGGCGGTGACGGTCGCCCGGTTCCACTCGCGGCAGGCCCCCGGGAGGGCGGCGACGTCGTCGGGCACGGGGAGCCGGGAGTGGACGCCCAGGTCCACGAGGACCCGGGCCAGGCGCCAGCGGCGCGCCGCCAGGCAGCCGAAACGGTCCTCGGGCGTAGGCATGAGCCCGAGCTCGTCGGCGAGGGACTCGGCATACAGGCCCCAGCCCTCATCGCAGCCGGGCACGGAGCCCAAGTAGCGCTGCCAGGCGGTCAGGCGCGTACTGGTGGCATGCGCGCCGACGTGGACGTGGTGGCCCGGAACCGACTCATGCAGGACCGTGGTCCGCTCCATCCACGGCCACACCAGCTGCTCGCCGGCAGCCAGGGAGCGCATGACGACGCCGGGCCGACGCTCCCCTCCGGTACCACGCGGCTCCTCGTAGTGGACGGCGCCGTCGCCGGACTCCCCGAGGCGCACCCGGGGGCGGCCCAGGCCGTCGGGCGGGTCGAGGATCCGGCCGACGACGGCGTCCCAGGCCTCGTCGGCGACCTCCTGCGCCCAGATCGTGTAGTCCTGCGCGCGCACAGCGCGGGTCGGGTCGGCGCGCAGGTGCCGGTTGAGGCTGCCGGCATCGGCGCCGGACCCCAGGACGTCGACGGCGATGGCGTCCTGCTCGGCGATGACCCGCCCCACTCCTCCGTGGCCCAGGCGTAGGTCTCCTCGGGGTCCACCCGGGTGCCCAGGACGCGGCGCATCCACAGGGCGTGGCGCTGCGGGCCGACCCCCTCGGCCTGGGGCGCCCGCGGCGAGAGCGTCGTGCGCAGGTGCGAGGCGAAGTCCAGCGCGGCGCGGCGGGCGACGATGTCCGCCTCCTGGAGCTGGACGTGCAGAGTGGCCGGCAGGTCCTCGGGCAGTCCCAGGGTCCGGCGTCGGGCTAGGTCGCGCGCCTGCCCGGCGACGACGTCGACCTGACTGAGCGGGGCGATCGCACCGGCCTCGGCGGAGGCGGACAGGGAGGCGGCCAGCCCCTCCAGGGCGGCGGGCAGCGCCTCCAGACGGGTGCGGTGCAGGTTCCAGGCGTCCTCCCACTTGGCCTCGGCCTCGGCGAGGTCCGCCTCCTCGGAGCCGACGCGGTCGGGCGCCTCAGGGGGCCGCTGCAGCTGACGGGCGATCTGCTGGAACGGCGAAGAGAGAGGAAACCGAGGTTGCCGCCCTCCTCCCCGGCGGAGATGAACTGGATGGAAGTCTCCAGACGCTCCAGGAGGTGGCGGCGCAGGAGCTCGTCGGAGCCGGTCGAGTGCTCGACGGCGGCCACGCGGTGACGCAGGGAGCGCTCGGCACTGAGACGCTCGGCCAGTCCCGCGGGCGAGTAGTCGGGCAGGATGGTCCCGCCGGGCAGTCCGGTGCGGGCGGCCGCCTCGGGATCGTGGGCACACAGGAGCTGGGCGTACTCGTCGGCAAGGTCGCGCAGGACGACGCCGGCGGCCGCGGTCTCCGAGGGGGAGCGGACCGAGGAGCGGGTGGCAGCCTGGGCGGAGGTGTGAGCGGCGGGCGCCGCGGAGGATGCCGCCTCGACCTCGCGCACGCTCAAGGGAGCGCCGGCCGTGCGGACGGCCCGCCAGGTCCCTGAGCTCGGATGCTGCGGGTGGACCGGTGGCCGCTCGGGCGGCCCGGTGCTCACCGGGCTGGTGGCGGGGGCGGGTGCGACGTCCGCCGTGTCGGCGGGGGCGTCCTGCGGGTGGGAGCCGGCCGCGGATGCAGCGGGTCCGACTGGAGAGTGCTTCGAGGAGTGATCGGACATAACAAGCAGGCCTTTCGCTTCACTCGCCGCATGGCGTGCGGGCCCGGCGGCGACATTGCCGTCTCACCAGGGTGCCAGGAAGCGGAACAAAGGTCCATAGGCATCGTGGATCTGACAGCGAAGAAAGTTGGATGAATTGGCGGGCGCCCCGCTCTGTTCGCGGGCGGTGGGCGCGAGTGGGGACTGACGGTGAACGACGTGGGAACTGGTACGGGTGCTGATCCAGCCCCGGGGCACGTGACTCAACGATGAGCCCCGGCCGGGACCTCGGCGGTGGACACGGGGAGCCAGGACTCCCTCCTACCCCGGCCGACACGAGCACCCGAGGGTGCGGCCGTCGATCAGCGGGTGGCTACTGAGTAGCGGTCGAAAGGCGTCGATGGCGACCGGCCGATGAGCAGGGGCGCAGCAGACTGACGCGCATGGCCGTCGACCGCGGCGCGCAGCCGCAAACAGGACGGGTCATCAGTGCTCCTCTCATCTCGACGGGCCGGGACGCCCCGGTGTGGGGCGCTCGTCGTGCCGTTGTTGTGCTGTGATGGACGTGACACGATTCAAGGACGCTGGGCCGGCAGTGTCAAGGATCTGCGGCCACGGTTCACCCATACCGATATCCACGCAGGTCAGAGGCATCTTGGCGATCTGGGCGCATCGCTGCGCTGCCGCCATTGGGAGCGCTCACAGGCGAGCGCCGCGCCGTCGTCAGTCCGTACCCTCCGGCCCGGACCGACCGCATGGTGGTCACTCGTCATTGACAGCACGTGCCAGGTGTGCGCAACACGGCCCCACCTCAGCCTCCTCACCAAATCCCGCCGCACCCCAACTGTCCATGTACCCCGCCACACCCCAACCGACCGCGCCTGCCCACCGATTCCCGGACCGCCACCGACACGGCCGGGGACATTCCGCGCGGCCAGGCGCGTCTCTCTGCGGCCAGGGGCATTCGACGCCGTCGGGGACAGCAATCCCGTCCCCGAACGCGCGAGACGCCCCCCGGCCGGAAGAAAGTGTCCCCGCACACGCAGAATGTCCCCCGGCATGCCAGCGAGCTCTCGGAGACACGGCGTACGTTGGTCGCACCCAATGCCGCACGCCTTCCGCTGAGTCGGGGGCACCGGTGCCCGCGGATGGCGACCGACAGCACCACCGCCGCCACCACCTTCGTCCGCGCAGCCCTGCGCGCCATCGTCACGATTGGAGACAGCTGATGACCGCTAAGAAGACTCTCAAGAAGACGGGCGACCGCACTCTCATCATCTACGCCCACCCCTACGACGGCTCCTTCAACCACGCCGTGCTCGAGGCCGCCACCTCCGCCCTGGACAAGGCGGGCCGGCCCTACGACGTCGTCGACCTCTACGCCGACGGCTTCGACCCGCGCATGCCCGCTGAGGAGCTGGCCCTGTTCACGGAGGGCGGCACGCTGGACCCGCTGGTGAGCCACTACCAGAAGCTCATCGAGGGGGCCTCGCGCATCATTGTCATCTGCCCGATCTGGTGGAGCGAGGTGCCCTCCATCGTCAAGGGATTCGTCGACAAAGTCATGAAACAGAACTGGGCCTACCACCCGACAGCCTCCGGGGTGAAGGGGCACCTCACCCACATCCAGCAGGTGCTGGTGCTCACCACCTCAACCGCCCCGACCTGGTTCCTGCGCCGGTTCTGCGGCAACTACGTCGGCTCGGTGTTCCTGGGAGCCGTCCTCAAGCAGCTGGGCATGGGCGGGCGGAGCTGGGTCAACTTCGGCAAGGTCGGCAAGACCGGCCGACGCCAGCACAAGAAGCACCTCAAGCGCGTGGCCCGCCTCGTGGTGAAGTGACGCATGAGCCCCGCCGCGGGTATCACCGCAGAGCGCCACGCGGACCTGAGCTCGGGTCGGGACGAGTCCCGAACACTGGCGGAGATTCTGGCCATCACCCATTCCGAGCTTCTGACGCAGGTGGTGCCGGGGGCGCCCGAGGGGTTGGTGGAGGCAGCCAAGCGCGCCGACTCGCTCGGCATCCTGGCCCGTATGCAGGCCATGGGCGAAGCGCTGTACACGCATCTGGGTCACTCCGCCTGCCTGGATCTCGCTGACCACCCGGTCGATACGGTCCGGGGCTGGGCGGTCTTCGCCCTGGTTTCCCAGGAGAAGGACGCCGACGTCGGCACGTTGTTGGCCCTGGTGCGGCCGGCCGCGGACGACCCGCACTTCGGAGTGCGCGAGTGGGCATGGATGGCGGTGCGACCGCACTTGGTGCCCCGGCTCGATGAGGCGATCCGCGCGCTGCGGCCATGGACCTCGGAATCCTCGGAGCGCATTCGGCGCTTCGCCAGCGAGGCGCTGCGTCCACGGGGCGTGTGGGCGCGGCACATCCCCGCGCTCAAGACGGAGCCGGAGCGGGGCCTTCCGCTGCTCGAGCCGCTGCGTGCCGACTCCTCCCGCTACGTGCAGGACTCTGTGGCGAACTGGATCAACGACGCCGCCAAGACCCAGCCCGCCTGGGCCAGGGAGCTCTGCGAGCGCTGGCAGGAGGAGTCGTCCACCCCGGCCACTGAACGGATCATCAAGAGGGCGCTGCGCTCGATCCGGTGATGGTGTCGGCCAGCTGGTGGCCGAACCCGGACGGGCTGTCCTCTCAGTACTCACGCACCCCTCGACGGGGGCATTCCGCGCGGCCGGGTGCGTGTCCTTCCGGACGGGGGCATTCGACGCCGTCGGGGACAGCGAACCCGTCCCCGAACGCGCAGGATGCCCCCGGCCAGAAGAGAGTGTCCCCGCAAGCACAGGATGTCCCCGGCCGTGAGGGAATGTCCCCGCACGCGCAGGATGTCCCCGGCCGGAAGAGAGTGTCCCCGTCAGCAAGGGGACCAGGGAGGCCAGCAGGAGGACTCGCCCGCCCCGGTCGCCATCGAGCCGGGCATTCTTCGCGGTGCCCCACAGAAATTCCGGAGGGCGACGCGAAAGATGCCCGGCTCGACGAGAGAAAGAGTCAGAGATTGACCTGGCGGGAGATGATGCCGGCCTTGGCGCGGCGGACCTCGGGGCTCAGGGGGCTGGTGTCGGCCAGTGCGGCCTCCAGGCGCTTGCCCATGGCCTGCAGCGGCTTGGTGAGCTCCTCGGCCTCGGTGCCGGGGACGAGCTCCCACACCGGGATGGCCAGGCCGTTGGCCCGGGAAGGCGCCGACGAAGCGCGCCCCCTCCTCCAGGTCGGACTCGCGCGCGGCGTAGATGCGGGCGAAGGCGTTGAAGAACTCGTCCTCATCCTCCCCACGCGCCCAGCGCACGAACTCCTTGGCGCCCAGTCGGCACCAGTAGGCGTGCTCGACGCCGGGAACGGGCCGGGTCGGGGCGATCTCCTCCTTGGCGCGCTCGATGGCCTCCTCAATGACCTGGCGGGTCTGCTCGTCACCGGCCCCGGCCTGCGGGTCGATCCAGAAGTCGAAGGTCTCGCGCACGGAGACGACCGGCGGCTCAGTGGTGTCGAGGATGTCCTGAAGGCGCGGGCCGGGCTCGGGCAGGCCATCGGTGCGCAGGGCCTGGCCCTCGGGCAGCTCGAGGGTGGCCAGGACGGCGGCGGCGACGTCGCGGGAGGCGTCCCCGGAGTGCATGGAGGTCTGCATGGCCACGAGGACCTCGCCGTCGGAGCGTTTGAGCCCCTGGACGAACTCGGGAAGGAGCGTGACGAGCTGGATCTGCTTGCCCCCGTACTCCTTGGTCAGGCGCACGGTGGCCGTGGCGGCCGGGATGATCTGGGCCATCGCCACGAGGTCCTCCTCGGCCGGCAGACCGGCGAAGGGACGGGCGACGAACTCGATGCTCTGCTTGCGGGGCTTGGCCGATGCGGCGGCCGGACGGCGCCCGTGGCGCTTCTTCTTCGACATGCCCGTCAGCCTACCGGCCCGTGGCGCCCCACCCAGGCCGACGGCGAGCCGTCGCCACCCCATGACGCGCCTCACGGCAGTTCTCCCCACCGGTTTCCCCCGACGTCACAGGGACAACAGTCCCGCCGCCACACGGAGTGAGGAATGCTAGTCCCATGCGATTCAGTGCGGTGGGCCTTCGGCACCTGGGGATCCGTGTTGCTCGAATGGCCTGGAGCAGCCGCCTGCTCAAGACTGCACTGGTGTTCGTCGTCATCAGCGCGTTCCTCACGCTCGCACAAACGTGGGCTCAGCAGCGACCGGTCATGGCGTCCTCACTCACTCAACCGGAGGCACCGGCGTACTCGACCTGGCAGGCCTCGGCCGAGACGAATGAGACGACGTCATGCGACACCTCCACCGGCACGAGCCCCGCACCGGGAACCCAGTGGAGTGAGGCCTGGCGCTTCGACAGCGGAACCAACCCATCCGAGACTCTGAGCTCCCCCGTGATCCACCGATGCGGGAACTACCTCGTTGTGGAGTCCCGTGAGAAGAAGTCCACTCTGCGCGGTTACCTCCTTGACAAGACAGGCCCAAAGAAACTGTGGGAGCTGCCGGACAAGAACATCCACGTATGGGGATCCCCTTGGTGGGGCGGGCACTTGGTTCTCAATCACGAGATTCTCGATCCGGCCACCGGGCGCACAGAAGCCGCCCCGTGGTCCTCGGACGACTGGCCGTACGTCATCTCCCCTCATCTCATCATCACCTGCGACACCTACAGGAGCACCAACCGGTGCAGCGCCTGGGACTGGAGCGGCGGGCGCCCCACTCGGCGATGGGAGCGCAGGTACGACGCCCAAACCACCCCTCTGCCGTCAGGAATCGCAGGAGATGACGCCACTGGAAGCATCCTGGTGTCGGCCGTCTCGGTTAACAACAACTATGCGGCACGGACTGGTCTCATGAACCTCGCTGACGGGAGCGTCCGCAACGACTGGGCGGGCGAGGATCTGGGGAAGGAATCGACATACATCCCCCGCGCGACGGGTGGATCCACATCCCCGGGACTCCGAGACCGCTGAGGCATACTCCCTTCAAGGAGAGCCGAGGGGGACATTCCCCCTCTCCGGGAGCAATGCGGCGCTGCTCCTGTCGGAATCGGGAACCCCCACCGTGGAGCAGTTCCAGCGAGCCTACGAATCGGGAGACCTCTCCTGGGCCACGTACACCATCGAGTGCACCTCCCCAGCGCCTGCACCTTCAACGGCACCCCCGTGACGCTGCCCCTCGAGAAAGGCCTCGACCGGACTCCAGGGCGAGGCACGCTGCAGCTCGGCTGGCATCTCACCAGCGACCGACACATCCTGGCGGCCCCGTTCGCATTCCACCGCCAGTGGAGCCAGTCGACAAAAAATGAAACATCCCTCGTCATCGACACCCGGACGTCGCAGGTCATCGCCCCTCCGGGGACGTCAGCGCACATTCAGGCCAATCTCACCGACTCGCACCTGATGATCGGTATCCACGGCACCGAGATCGTCGGCTACACGCCCACCTCGTGACGGTCCGCCTACACCCGCGCCGCGGTTGCCGTCGACGTCGCGGCAGCGGCATTGGCAACCACATCGCGACGTCGTGCCACCGCTGTTTCCACGGTGGCCACGAGACGAGAGATCCGATCCAGCTCGGCCAGCGCCGCAGCCGGAGCGATCTCGCCTTGATCCAGGCTGTTGGTCAACTCTCCCAGCCTCCGATTCTGGTGGCCGACCCAGTTCTGCACAGCCTCGACATGGAGCCCGGACCGACGGCGACTTGCGGATCGCACCATCCGAGTCACCGATCTCAGGTTCTCAAGAACCGGTTCCTGCAGCTGCCCCAGACCTGCTCCCAGGTCGGGGACATCGTCAGCATGGACACGGTGTCCACGATGACGTCGTCGCCGTCATCAAGGGCTGCGGAGCGCCGCTCGAGCTCGAGGGCCTCATGTTGAACGCTCTTGCTGAACCAGTCGATGCCTCGAGGTTCACCGAATCTGTTCCAGGCTCGTGCGACGTCGTCATACTCGGCCTCGAAGCGCTGGTAGCGCTGTGCGAGCTGACGAGACTCCGGTGAACCGGGCTCGAGCGTCCCCACGCGTAGGGCCGTTGAGTCGTAGTCGTAGGTCACCTGTGCGTAGGAGCGGGCAGCTGCTCGTGCCCGACGACGGGCGCTGAGCCCTCTCCGACAGTAGATGACGAGTCTGACCACGCCTGCCACGCACAGCACCCCTGCACCGACGACGCCGATACCCGAGACCGTCATGCCGTAGGGACCCAGGTAGGTCTCAGCTTGACGTCCCATCGCCACGACGCCGCCGTTCCAGTCCTGAGCGGCGAAACGAGAGGCCGCCGCGTCCTGGATGGCGACCTGCTCGGATCGCTCCAGTGACACGTCTGCGCCGGGGTAGAAGGCCATCTGGTGCGCGTGAGGGGCAACCGCGATGACAACCACTCCTTCTTTCCAGCGACCTCCGCCCGAGGCTCGAAAGTCCTGCCGGTAGTCGAAGATGTTCTCGGCGTAGTTCGCGGTGGCGGCATCCAGGTTGTTGATGCCCCACCCCGTCAGCGAGACGACTTCGAAACGAATATCCTGCCGGAATCTCAGACTCTGCAGATCACGCTGAAGAGCCTGGGCATCGAAAATGCCGGCCTCATCGCGAACATTGACAGTGGGGACATGACCTTGCCGAAAAGGCCCAAGAATCGCGAGTGGAAGCGCAGAGATCATCAGCGCACATAGCACAATATTTGCAACAAACGTGATGACATCGGAGATGCTGCGTCGCCGATGCCCCTGAGCACCTCTCCCTAAGACCATCGTATTGCCCACTTCCGCTTCTTGCTGGGTTCACGCTTCCACCAGGGATCCCTGTATAACATGGCGTACCGGTAGGCGTTATATACATCCATCACTGGGGTACTCACAGACAGTGCACCCACACCCTCACCCGTCACCGCGACCTCATCAACCGCGGGCGACCTCGTGAGCATGCGCACGGTGCTTGACATTCTCGGCACGCCTCCCCAGCGGTCATTGGGCTTCAGTCCCTCGTCACCAGGAGCCTCCTGCCCGCCAGGCCCGATTTGAGCACCACCCAGCATCATGGAGATCTTCCACTCGGGTTGCTGCTACGCGAGTTCATGTACTTCTTATACCGGCGACGACACCTCCTCCTCTCACCCTTCGACATTCCAGCAAATACGCCATCAACAAAGCGTTCCGCGATCTGCCTCAGTTCCAACACAACGCGCCCCAGAACATCGAGCCCCTCTACAGGTCTTAACTGACCTTGAGACAGCCTGCCTTCAAGACCGTCAACCATCGAGCGCAGGGAGGCCACTTGCTGCATCGCGCTCGTGAGCTGCAAGTCATACGCGCGCCCACCTGATGCGGCGAACCGCTTGACTGCCTGCATATCTGCGAATACCGCATCGCACTCGTTCTGCCACGCGTCCCGCCAGAACTCTGTCAGGGACAACAGTCGAGCACAGTTGATCACCGCCTGCTGAACGGCATTCAACTGCATTGAGTAGGCTTTGACATAGGCGGATTGCCGCCCCACTCTCAGTCCGTACCACTGCAGTCCCACAGGGTTCCCCAACGCACCCCATGATCGCTCAAGTCGACGATAGTGCTTCTGAAGCACCATATACCTGGCAACAACCTGAACCCCATAAGGCTCGTCAACAGGAATGAGCGACGTGAACGTACTCATATCGGCACGCCGACCAACCACCCGCTCGTATGCCTGACGAGCCTCCTCGATGCCCGCACGAGCCTTTTTACCCCGAGCCACATAGTATCGAAACCAAAGTGACGCCAACCCCATGAAAATCAGGAATAATGTCACCCTATTGAGGAAGCGGATAAGATGAAACTGCTGGCCAATGTTGCTGGAAGCGGCATTCACAGCAGTGACCACGAGCGCATCCTCGTCACGGTGGCTCTGGCTCAGATACTTTTGAATCGAGTACCACACCGCACTTTGGCCGTCCGAGTCAATCTCCAGATTCGGCCCGTAAAAGAAATTCCTCCCCTGTCCTGCCAGCACATCATCATAGTCAGTATGTGGCGCTTGAGCGACGATCATCACGTTATCGGCCCAGCGCCCTGAGTCCTCCCACGAGATCCACGGGACATCCGTGGGGTGGGTGCGAGCGTAGTTCCGCACTTCCTCCTGAAGGCTTTCGACTTTAGAATTTGGGAGATTCACGACCACCACATGGGTCGGCTGCCGAAAGGTGAGCTTCTCAAGCTCCGCTTTGATATGGTCCTGATGAAGAACACCGGCCTCATCATGGATCTCCACCGTCGGGTGAAATTGTTTCGCAGGATAGAAGGGCGATTTCCCGCCGTTGATAATGAATGGCGCCATCACAAGGGCCACACCAATGAGGAGATTACAGATATACCCGAGGATCGCTCGTAACCCACCGAGCTCAGAGACTGTTGGCGGCTTCTTCACAGAGCAGCACCCCCAGGATTCTGGATCGTGTCCGCCCGAGTCGCGGCGCCGGTATTCACAGCGGCGTCGAGCTCGATCAAACTGGCCGTCCTCTCAGCGAGACGAGCGGCCTGAGCACGAATACCGCGACCGAACCATTGAGCACCGCGCGGCTCCCCGAAGTCCTTCCATGCTCGACTGACGGTGTCATACTCGTCCTGGAATCGTCGGTAGTCGGAACCAACATCCCGACTCTGGCGGGACCCCTCCGGCAGGGTTCCCGCCTGCAGCTCGGTGAGATCGTAGGTGTAAACGACCTGCATCATCTTCTTGTGGGCAGCCCTGCCAAGGCGCCGGGCCGTGACGCCCCGCCATATGTAGAAGGCGAGCCATCCGCTTCCCGCCATGAAGGCGAGGACCGCTCCGGCCGCCCGCATCATAATGCCGCTTCCATCACCTGATCCGATGTATGTCGCCAGCTGCTGCCCCATCGCCACGGCTCCGCCATCCCAGTCGTCCTGGGCGTAGTGGCTTCCCGCGGCGTTCTCGATCGCCTCCCGCTTGTCGGCAGACAGCTGCAAGTCCTTCGCCGCATAACAACGCACCCACCGCGACTCGGGCGCCACGACGAAGAGGATCGTTCCATTCACCGGACTATCGACTCCGGTTCCCTGGAACCAGGGGGAGCCCTGCGTACTGTCGCCAGCGTACTTGACGGTCTCCTCGTCAATGTTGCCGATACCGGCCCCGGGGACCGAGAGCACCACGATACGAACCTCACGATCGTAGTGCTGCGCCTCCAGGCCGCGGCGAAGAGTCTGCTCGTGATAGATGCCGGCCTCATCGCGGACGACCACATCGGGACGATGCCCAGATGCGGAGGGGTAGAGGAGCACCGCCGGCAGAAGCAGGATCGCGATCAACGCTCCGGCAATATTCATCACGAACATTGCGACCGCTCGAAGACCTCCAAGGCGGATGATCGCAGATTGCTTCATGTGACATTCCTTGTTAATAACCGAGCCAACCTCGAACGACGCACCACCTCCGCTCTCGGCAGGTTGAGGTTAGCAACATCAATCGACCGCTCTAGACCAAATGTATTCAGTTCGTCGTTGCGGACCAGTGGACCGGCGCAAAACCCGGCTCAGAAGCTCGAGGAGGAGCCGCCCCGGAGAAACCGCCGCCACCCCGGAGAAGCCGCCTCCTCCCGAGGAGCCGCCGCCCGGGGTGAAGGTTGACGCCGCTGTAGCCCATCACCAGGGGACGAGACCGGAACGAAGGAACGGAAGGCCACGCTGTCGAAGCCAGTGAGGCCGGCGATCGCCGGCGACGCCGAGTTGACGCGGATCGTGGCATGGGGGTCGTGCTTGCCGTAGGCACCGCCCAGGGACCAGGCGCCGCCGTAGGCCGCGTACCGACCGGAGCCGCGGTAGGCTCTCGAAACGGCGACGGCGCTCGTCGGCGTACCGCGAGGTGTCGACGTCGATGGCATAGCATGCCAGGCCGTCGGCCTCCCTGTGGGTGGCGTCGGCGATCAGGTCGAGTCTCATCGAGGGCCTGAGACGGCTGGAGCCCTGCCCGCCGAGAGGTCCATCGTCATGCGGCCGAGGCGCTCATGAAACCAGCGAACCTTCTCCCGCGTGCCCATCGTGTTGACCGGCAGCCTGCCGGAGAGTCGATCTTCTGGCACAGGGTGAGGAGCGCCTGGAGGTCCTCAGCAATGGGCCCTGCTCGTTGTACCAGGCCTGCTCCCAGCCACGGTCCTGATTGAGGAAGGTCGCGGTGTTGGCCACGACGTCGTCGAGCGTGTCCAGCGCGGCCGATCGTCTTCGTAAGTCGGTCGCTCTGCGGAGCATGGAGAGTCCGAACCACTGGGTGCCCCGAGGGGCTGCCGAAGTCCTGCCAGGACCGGGCCAGGTTCGCGTACTCGTCGCGGAACCAGTGGTAGCGGGCCATGACCTGCGCCCCGTGGGGGTTCCTCGGCGAGGGATTCGCTGGGCGTGCCGTTCAGTGGCCCGGTAGTCATGGGCGACCTGCGTGTAGTGGCGCTGCGCCTCGCCGGCCCGACGGCGGGCCGTGAGTCCTCGCCACAGGTAGACACCGATACCGGCGGCACCGATCCCGGCGACTGGGAAGGACACCTGCAGGAAGAAGGCTCTCAGGTCGCTGCGAGGCTTACCGACGTACTTCGTGGACTTCTTCCCCATGGAGACCAGACCCCCGTCCCAGTCCTTCTCCCGGAACTGGGACTTAGCGGCGTCCTGGATGGTGCCCTCCTGGCTGCTCATCACCTTGACGTCCTCACCGAAAGTAGCAGCCCACCTTGCGCGAGTCGGGGGCGACCGCCAGGATCACCAGGCCGTCACTCCAGTACTTGGGGTTCGACGTCGAGACCCACGGGACATCAGTGTCGCTCGCATGCGAACGGGCATACTCCAGCACGGCATCGTCGAGGTTGGAAACGTCCTCACCCGGCACTGTGAGGACAGCCAGGTGGACCTGCTTGCGGAACTCCAGATTCTTGAGCGTGTCGCTCAGCGCTGTGCTGTCAAGCACGCCGGCCTCGTCCTGGACCTCGACCGTGGGCCGGTAGGTGGGCACCGTCTCCTTCTTCGATGGCCAGAGCCACACGATCAGCGGCGAGAGGACCAGGGTCAGGCCCAAGACCATGACGGCGGTAAAAGCCACCACTGAACGGGCTCCACCCGAGCGTGTGGCGGGGTTCTGCCCCAGCTGCTCCATCCGAGCCTCACTTCCCTCCTGAATCCCTACTGTCTGGACGTTTTCGGTGCCGATACTAGCGAGGGCCGGGCGGCCCCGGAGGCGGGCAGAGCCAGCACCAACAGGATCCCGCCCGCGCCGGCTCAGAAGCTCGAGGAGGAGCCCGACCCGGAGAAGCCACCACCACCGCTGTAGCCGCCGGAGAAGCTGCTTCCCGAGAAGCTGGACCCGGAGCTGGAGCTGCTCGACGGCGTGTAGGAGGAGGCCGAGCTGTATCCCACCACCAGGTCGGAGACCGGGGTGAAGGAGCTGAAGGACCCGCCGGCGCCGACGCCCGAGGTGGACGAGCCGGATGAGCCGATGGCAGAGATGGCCGGGGACGAGGGGTTGAGGCGGATCGTCGAGTGCGGGTTGTAGCTGCCGTGTCCCCCGCCCAGGTACCAGTAGCCGGCGTAAGCGGCGTCCGTGGACGAGCTCGAGTCGTCGTAGCGTCGACGGCGCTCGTCGGCGTAGCTGGAGGTGTCGGCGTCAATGGCCTCGCGTGCGAGCCGAGAGGCCTTCGTCTTGGTCTCACTGGCGATCTCGTCGAGCTCGTCCAGCGCAGCCGAGGGCTGGAGCGAACCGTTCTCCAGTCCGGCGGTCATGTCGTCCAAGCGTTGCTTACGGGAGCGGACCCAGTCCCGCTCCTCCTTGGAGCGCTCGGCGATCGACCCGTTCTCGGCGGCGTCGGAGCTGTCGACCTCGTGGCACAGTCTCCGCAGCGACTGCAGGTCCTCCAGGACCGGCCCCTGCTCGTTGCTCCAGACACGGTCCCAGCCGGGCGACAGACTCAGGAAGGTGGCGGTGTTGGCGATGACGTCGTCGAGGGAGTCCAGGAGCTCAGAACGCTTTTCCAGCTCGGTGGCCCGTCTCAGCACCGACATGCCGAACCACTGGGTGCAGTGGGGGTTGCCGAAGTCCTGCCAGGAGCGGGTGACCTTCTCATACTCCTCACGGAACCACCGGTAACGGGCCATGACCTGGGCGCCATGCGGCTCATCCTCGGGAATCGTCCCGGCTAGGAGCTCGGTGGTCTCGTAGTCGTGAGTGATCTGCGAGTAGTGGCGCAGCGCCTCGCGCGCCCGGCGTCGCGCCGCGAAACCGCGCCACAGGTACCACGAGAGCCAGACGAGGCCCACAAGTGCCGAGATTCCGGGCAGGACGTAGGTCGTGCCCACGTCACCGCCTCCGGGCCGACCGATGACGTCGGCGGTCTTGGCCGCCATGGAGAGAGTGCCCCCGTACCAGTCGGCCCGGCGGTACTGGTTCTTGGCGGCGTTCTGGATGGCGGCCTGCTGCTCCAGGGGGACCGCGACGTCCTCACCGAAGTAGCAGCCGACCTTGCGCGCCTCCGGGGCGACCGCCAGGATCACCAGGCCGTCGCTCCAGTAGTTGGGATTCGACGTCGAGATCCACGGGACATCAGTGTCGCCCTGTTGCGAGCGGGCGTACTCCAGCACAGCGTCGTTGAGGTTGTCGACGTCCCAGCCCGGGACTGTGAGCACGGCGACGTGGACGTCCTGACGGAAGCCCATCGCCCGAATCTCCTGGCCAGTGGCTCGCTCTGAGCACCCCGGCCTCATCGTGGACCTCCACGCTGGGGTGATGGCTCTCCCCGAAGGGCCAGATGACCATGATCGGCAGCACGGCGATGAGGGCCAGGCTCACCACCACATTGGCGACGAAGGCCGTCACCGACCAGATTCCACCGAGCCCGACGATGCCGGACTGTTTCATGTGCTTCATCAGAACTTCCTTCCTCTGACGTGAGCCTGGCGTGTGAGGTGTGCCGACGTCAGCATCCCGGGAAGGTCCGTCCCCGAGATATCCCTGCACCGGCATTCAGGAACCGTGGCGGCCCGGCGTAGCCGACAGGCACGACAGCTCTCCCATTGGCACCAGGGCTGACCGGTTTCCAGTAGCCGGCGTTCCTTCCGGGTCCGACGACGTCCAGCAGGGCGTGGGGACCCGGGCGGGCGGAGGCTTCGCCGTCGAGAGAACCGAGAGAGCTGCTGAGGGCAGGCTCCGCACCGGCCGCACTGAGCGACAGGCCATGCCCCGCCCGACGAGCATCGGCCGCCATCCAGGCGAGCTCGTCAAGCGCCGCCGAGGGCTGCAGCAAGCCGGGCCGACAGACTCCGCGGTCATCTCGCTGAGAGCGCTGGTGGTAGGCCCGCACCAGCTCGCGCACCTCCACCGTGCCCCGGGGGTGAACGCGCGGGAGTCGATCCACTGGCACTGGCCCAGGAGCAGGTCGAGTCTCATGAAGAACCGGCTGCTGCTCCTGGCGCCAGAGCCTCTCCCAGTTGGAGGACAGGCTCAGGAACGCGGCGTTGCTGGCGATGATGTCGTCGGTCGACTCCAGCGCGGCCGAGCGTCGTTTGATCTCACGGACCCGCTGGAACACTCCCGGTTCGAACCACTGGGCGCCCCGGGGGCTGCCCAGGTCCTGCCAGGAGCGGGTCAGGCTCTCGTACTCGTCGCGGAACCAGCGGTAGTGGGCCATGACGTGGGCGCCGCGGGTCTCGCCTTCAGGGATGAGACGGGCATGGAGCTCGGTGACCTCGTAGTCGTCGGTGACCTGCGCGTAGTGCCGCAGCGCCTGCTCGAACATGCGCCGTGCGGACAGACCGCGCCACAGGTAGTAGCCGACGCCGCCGGCGCCCAGCAGGGCCGGCAGGAGCGTGAGGGCGGCGAGCGAGGGCGCCCACACCGCTACGGCCACCGGTGAGAGCGCCGCCGCCAGGCCCGCCGTCATGATGGCGCAGAAGGACAGCAGCGAGCGGATCCCTCCGAGGCGGATGACGAGAGGAAGGCGCGTGGGCGGCATCGTCTACCTCTCATGCAACCTCGACGTGGGTCCTGGCCGGCTGGTGACTCTGCGGCCGCCAGCCGTGCCTCATCCTTACCCGCGGTTACGCCGTCTGCCATGGGGAGAGCAACACGGGGCGCCCTCGATAAGAGGACACCCCGTGGACGTGGAACCGGGAAAGAGCCTGAGTGAACGGGTCGCCCCACCGGCAGGATCAGACACCCTGTGCCGGTGGGGCGGCGCCCCACCGGATGCAGCCAGCCCGGTTCGCACCCGTACGACCGGCGCTGGTCTGGCACGTGGCGGAGTGGCTTCAGTGACTGCTCTTGATCGGACCGGTTCAGGACCGGACCGGCTCAGGACCGGGCGGCGATGGCCTCGATCTCAACGCCGGCCCCCAGCGGCAGGGGCCGCCACCCCGAAGGCGGCCCGGGCCGGGAGGGTCTCACCGGTGAAGTAGCGGGCGTAGACCTCGTTGACGGCGGCGAAGTCGGCGATGTCGGCGAGCAGGACCGTGGTCTTGACGACGTCGTCGTACCCGAGCCCGGCCTCGGCCAGGATGGCACCCACGTTCTTGAGGACCTGCTCGGCCTGGGCCTGGATGTCGCCCTCGACGAGGCGCACCGGTGGCCGGGTCGAGCGGCACCTGCCCGGAGACGAAGACGAGCGAGCCGGCCCCTGACCGGTGGAGACGCCCTGGGAGTAGGGGCCGACGGCGGCGGGGGCGTTGGTCGTGGCGATACGGCTGACGGTCATGGGTTCCTCGTTCCTGCTGGACGCTGGGGTTCGGCCGCGTCCCCGGCGAGCGGAGCGGCGGCCAGGTGACAGCGCAGTGGCGCCGACGCCCGGGCCAGAGTACCCATGTCCTGCGCACCACCTGCTTTGAACCTCGGAGGCAGCCCGGCCATCCAAGCCGACGCCTCCTGCTGCTCCCATGATTGAAGGACCGCCATGAGCTGCCCGGCATCCCCTCACGCGATGGCCTGTCCGCCCAGGCCCGCGGCCTCGCCGGACAGGCCGCCTCCCGGTGCTGCCAAGGCCGCTGACACGGTGTCCCGGGCCGCGGCCGATACGAGCCGGGCAGTGCCCGCACGGCCGCCCAGACCTCCCAGCGCCTCGGCGTCGACCGGCTTCGGGCCTGTCGCGCTTGGCACCAAAGGCCCCCACCCCGGTCGACGCCGACGCCGGGCCACGGATCGCGGGCACCCCCTTCGCCCGGACCCTGGCCACCGCCTTCGCCGCCCGTCCTCACACGCGCAGCGCCGGGAGCCTCCTCCTGGGCGCCGAGTTCCTGCGCACCGGCCTTCGGCTGGGAGGCCGCGAGCGCAAGCAGGCTCAAGAGCCACGGATTCGCACCCGAGACCGCTGGCACCACCGGCGTGTCCGGCGCGCCCGGCGTGCCCGACCTCGATGTCGCCGAGCTCATCCACGTCCACGGTCGCCGCCTCCCCAACCTCATGCGCAACGCCTCCCACCGGGTCATCAAACGCGACGTGCGCGCCGTCACCGACCACGGATCGGCCACTGGCTCACTGCACCGGATTGGGGTCTCGGAGCAGGAGCAGGCCCGGGGCGCCATGGGGTGGACCCGCCTGTGCGTGGACACCGATCAGACGGACCGGCTGCCCGTGCTCTCCGAGGACCATCACCTCGACGTCGTCATCGCGTCGGTGGGTCAGGAGCCCGGCGAGTACGCCGCCGACATGGCCGGCCTCCTGCCGCAGGGGATACCGGCCGAGGCGTGGCAGGCGCTGACCGCCGACCCGCCCCGTCCCGTCATGCGCCTGCACCTGCTGGGCCAGGACCGTATCGGGGTCGACGCCGGTGGCGACACCCACACGTTGTTCAGGAACGTGCCGCACACGGTGCGCGGATCGCTGCTCGTCATGGGCAGCCGGGTCAGGCGGGCCGAGCTGTGGCTGGCGGACCGCGCGAACATCGACATCCTGGAGTGGCTGCCGGTGTAGGGGAGCCACGGGTCTCGCGCATCGGGCCTCGTACCCGCCGCTGGCCACCCGCCTCCAGCCCGCCGTCTCCAGCCCACCGGACAGCGGCACGGGCAGCAGCAGGCAGCGGGCATGGCCCCGACTGGCCGCGCCCGCCCCGCCGCCAGGGACCTACGGCACTTCACGGCGGCCCTCGCGGCGAAGCCTCCCACAACGCCGTCGTCGTCGGACATGGAGCCCCGCCGATCACCGCGTCCCGGCCTCGGAACGGCCAGTGTTTCGCACAGCGAAACGGGCTGATGCGGCCAGTGGCACGTGACACACTGTGCCCATGCATGCACGCGCAGGACAACCAGCACAGCCCGACGACCTCATCGACGTCGACGAGGTCGTCTCCCGCCTACTACGACCTCGTCCCCGACCCCCGCCGTCCCGGCCCAGAAGGTCGTCTTCGGTACCTCCGGGCACCGCGGCTCCTCTCTGGACACCGCCTTCAACGAGGCCCACATCGTGGCCACGACCGCCGCCATCGTGGAGTACCGCCGCTCCCAGGGCACCGACGGCACCCTCTACCTGGGCCGTGACACGCACGCCCTGTCCGAGCCCGCCTGGCGCACCGCCGTCGAGGTGCTCGCCGGTGCCGGGGTGACCACCGCCGTCGACTCCCGTGGCGCCCTCACGCCCACCCCGGCGGTCTCGCACTCCATCCTCCTGGCCAACGGCGCCGGCACCGAGGCGGGGGTGCGCACGAGCAGGCCCGGCCTGGCCGACGGCATCGTGGTGACCCCTCCCACAACCCGCCGCGCGACGGCGGTTTCAGGTACAACCCGCCCACCGGCGGGCCCGGCGGCTCGAGGCCACCACGTGGATCGCCAACCGCGCCAACGAGCCTGCTCGCCTCCGGGTGGCAGGACGTCCCGCGCATCCCGGTCCCCGAGGCGCTCGACGGCCCCCCATCATCAAGCACGACTACCTGGAGACCTACGTCAACGACCTGGAGAGCGTCATCGACCTCGAGGCGATCCGCAAGGCCGGCGTGCGCATCGGGGCCGACCCACTGGGCGGCGCCTCGGTGGACTACTGGGGCGCGATCGGTGAGCGCTACGGCCTGGGCTCACGGTGGTCAACCCCGAGGTGGACCCGGCCTGGCACTTCATGACCCTGGACTGGGACGGCAAGATCCGCATGGACTGCTCCTCCCCAACGCCATGGCCTCGCTGCGCTCCACGATGACGCCCGACGCCGAGGGTAAGACCCCTCACGACGTCGCCACCGGGAACGACGCCGACTCCGACCGCCACGGCATCGTCACCCCCGACGGCGGGCTGATGAACCCTCAACCACTTCCTGGCCGTGGCCATCGAGTACCCTCTTCACCCACCGGCCCGGCTGGCCCGCCGACGCCGCCGTGGGCAAGACGCTGGTCTCCTCCAGCCTCATCGACCGGGTGGCGGCCGCGATCAGGGCGCACTCTCATCGAGGTGCCGGTGGGCTTCAAGCACTTCGTGCCCGGGCTGCTCGACGGCTCGATCGGCTTCGGCGGCGAGGAGAGCGCGGGGGCCTCCTTCCTGCGCAAGGACGGCACCGTGTGGACCACGGACAAGGACGGCATCATCCTGGCCCCTGCTGGCCAGTGAGATCATCGCCGTCACCGGCAGTCCCTCCCAGTTGCACGAGGAGCAGGTGGAGCGCTTCGGCGCCAGCGCCTACGCACGCATCGACGCCGCCGCCTCCAAGGAGGAGAAGGCCAAGCTCGCCGCCCTGGCCGCCGAGGACGTGACCGCCACCGAGCTGGCCGGCGAGGAGATCACCGCCCGGCTGGTCGACGCGCCCGGCAACGGGGCCCCCATCGGCGGGCTCAAGGTCACCACCGAGGACGCCTGGTTCGCCGCGCGTCCCTCGGGCACGGAGGACGTCTACAAGATCTACGCCGAGTCCTTCAAGGGCGCCGACCACCTGGCCCAGGTGCAGGAGGAGGCCAAGAAGGTGGTTGCCGCGGCCCTGGGCGGCTGACGGCGCAGGCGCCTTCCTGTCTCGCGCCACCCTGCCCACGGGGACATTCCACGCGGCCAGGTGCGTCTCGTTCCAGACGGGGGCATTCGACGCCGTCGGGGACAGCAATCCTGTCCCCGGGCGCGCAGGATGCCCCCGGCCGGACGAAAGTGTCCCCGCAAGCGCAGGACGTCCCCGACCGTGACGGCGGGACGCGCGGAGACGGTGGTGCATGCTCGACGTCGGTCTACCGACTGGTGAAAATATGGCCATGGGTACCAACGACTCCCCCGTCCTCCACATCCGCACGGCCCGGACAGCTCGGGCGGAGCAGGCGCAGGACGCGGCCATGGCCGCCGCCCTGGAGGCCATCTGCTTCCCACCCGAGCAGGCCGCCAGCCCGACAACGATCGCCGAGCGGATGGCTACCTACGCCGACCACTTCTGGCTCATCGAGGACGAGGGAGGCATGCTGCTGGCGCTGGTCAACGGCCTGTGCACCCACGCGCGCGATCTGAGCGACGAGATGTACGAGGCCCCCACGATGCACGACCCCGACGGGCCCTGGCAGATGATCCTCGGCGTCGCCACGGCTCCCGCGGCTCAGGGGCAGGGGCTGGCCACCCGATTGCTGCGCACTGTCATCGAGACAACGCGCGCCCACGGCCGCCAGGGTCTGGTGCTCACCTGCCTCGACGACCTCGTGGGCTTCTACGCGCGCCTGGGTTTCGTCGACGAGGGCCTGTCCGCCTCCCACCACGGCGGCGTGCCCTGGCACCAGATGCGGCTCACCCTGCCCTGAGTACCCCGCAGCCCGGACGTCGCCACAGCGGCATCTTCCTCCCGCCTCCCTACCTAGCACCGCCCTGCCCCTGCCCACGGGGACATTCCACCCAGCCGGGCGCGTCTCGTTCCAGCCGGGGGCATTCGACGCCGTCGGGGACAGCAATCCCGTTCCCGTACGCGCAGGACGTCCCCGGCCGGAAGAAAGTGTCCCCGCACGCGCAGGATGCCCCCGGCCACCACCACCGTCACCGCAACCACCACCTGGCCCGCCCACCACTGCACTGGCCCCGCACCCGTGGAAAGTCCCCGCAGACGGCGACCCTCCGGGTGCCACAGGTCGCCGGGTGCAAGCCCCCTCCACAGGGCCGACGACGTCGGGCGCCTCCTCCCGCGCATCGCCCCACGATGGGAGGCATGAGTACCACCATCCTCGAACGCACCGACCTCGCACACAGTCCCAGCCCAGCACCATCGCTGCCGCTGCTCCTCACCTCCGACCCGGTCATGACCGGGGCATCCCGTCTGTTCGCGGGCCCGGGACTCACCCGCATCGCCCCGGGGACTACGTGCCCTCCCAGGAGTGGGCGGAGGCCAGGCCGGACCTGAGGCACATGACCCTCATCCGGGCCGCGATGGCCAAGACCCGTGGCGACGTCGTCCTGCTCGGCCCATCGGCGGCCGTGTGGCTCGGACTGCCCCTGGTGGGCCGCCTCCCCGGGCGAGTGCAGTGCCTCCGCCTCAGCGAGGCCCGGGCGCGCACGGCACTGCTTCAACGCCACCGCCGCCCCGGCCTGGGCGACCTGCTCAACGCATCCGGCGCCCATACCTCATCCGTCGCCGACACGGTCGTTGACCTGGCCCGGTGGGGCGGGCTCACCCAGGGCGTCTGCGCCATGGACGCCGCCCTGGCCGCCCACCTGTGCACCCGCGCCCGAGCTGACCGACGCCGTCGACCACCTGGCCACCGGCGCACGCGGCATTCGCAGTGCCCGCACCGCCATCCACCCTGACCGACGCCCGCTCCGAGTCTCCCGGCGAGTCCCTCTCCCGCGTGCGCATGTGGCAGGCCACCCTGCCCCGCCCCGACCTCCAGCACGAGGTCCACGTCGAGGGGCAGACCTACCGGCTCGACTTCCTGTGGCCCCGCACCAAGGTGGTCGGCGAGTTCGACGGCCACATCAAGTACCGCAAGAACAGCTTCGGCAAGGACGCCGAAGACACCGTCCTCAACGAGCGCCGCCGCGAGCTCGCCCTGACCCGCGCCGGCTACGACGTCGCCCGCTGGACCTGGGAGGAGGCCTGGCCAACCGACGCCTCCGCCATGCTGCGCGAGCTCGCCCGCCACGGCATCCACCCCACCGGCGTGCGCTGGTAAGACGCGGCCGAGCCGGGCACCGCCCTGCCCACGGGGACATTCCACGCGGCCGGGCGCGTCTCGCTGCGGCCGGGGGCATTCGACGCCGTCGGGGACAGCAATCCCGTCCCCGCACGCGCAGGATGTCCCCGGCTGGAAGAAAGTGTCCCCGGCTGGAAGAGAACGTCCCCAGCCAGCGCTGGGGGCAAGCGATTAGGGTGAGGGCGTGAGTCAGTCCCGCCCGTCGAGGCCGTCCAAGCACCACGTCGAGCACCCCTCCGCGCACACCGATCCCGCCCGCCCGACGCCGGCCGCCGGATCGGCGGACTCCCCCGTGCCTTCCGCGTCCTCCGCGCCTGCCGGCTCCCCGACGAGCCCCGCGGCCGCGTCAGCCGACCAGGCCCTGACGCCGCCGGGAACCACCTCGGCACCATCGGGCGTCACCGCGCCGCGCCGAGCTCCCTCTCAGCAGTCCCGCCCCGGCCCGCAGGACGACATCATGCTGGCCACCGGCAAGCTCCCTGGCAGGCCGAGCACCCCAAGCCGCCCACCCAGGAGCAGATCCGCCGCCAGCCCGGCCGCAAGGCCTGGGTGCCCAACCAGCACGGGGCCTGGTCGATGCTGGTGCTACCACCGATCGTCGGCTGGATCGTGGGCGGCTTCAGCTGGGTGAACCTCCTGTTCCTTCCCGCCTGGTGGGGCGGCTACCCTCACCTACTGGTCCTGGTCGCAGTGGCTGCGCACCCGCTCGGCCCGCAAGCGCGCCCTCATCATGCTGCCGCTCCTGGTCTACACCGGCTGGACGGCCTCCCTGGCCCTCATCACTTTGCTGGTGGCGCCCCTACCTCATCCAGTGGGCGGTGCCTCTGCACCACTGTTCGCCATCGCGTTGCACCAGGTGTGGCGCGGTCACGAGCGCTCACTGCTCTCGGGGCTGTCGACGACGATGGCCGCCTCCCCTCGCGCGGCCGTCACCTACAGCCTGGCGGTGCGCGGCGACGGCGGCTTCCTGGGCCTGGGGACACCGAGCTCCCCCTGCCCGGGGCCTCCCCAGCGGCGCTCTGACGGGCTGGTCCTGGATGTGGCTGGTCACGGCGCTGACGGCCGCCTACTTCGGCGGGACGGTCCCCACATCAAGTCGATGATCCGCGAGCGCTTCAACTACACGCTGCTGGCCGGCACGGTGGTAGCGCACACGCTGGTGGCGGCGGCGACGTGGTGGCTGGCGTCGTCGGGCATGCTGCCGTGAGGGGCACGCCGTCCTGTGGGTGGTGCTGACGGTGCGGTCGCTGGTCATGCCGCTGTGGCAGTGGCAGGTGGTGCGCACCCGCCACCGCCCGCTGCGCCCCGGGGACGATGGGCATCGTCGAGGTCGTCATGTGCGTGGCCTTCCTGGTGACCATCTCCGTGACCAGGCCTACGACGACGCCGTAGCCCGCCGCGCCCTGTCCGGCGGCACCCGCTCCGGCGGGCCTCAGTGCTCGGCGCGCCAGGCGGCTGCGGCGGCCAGGACCCTCTCGTTGTCCGACGTCGTCCCCACCGAGATCCGCACGCCCTCACCGGCGAAGGGCCGCACGAGGATGCCGGCGCCGCGGAAGTGCTCGGCCAGCGCCGTCGTCTGCTCGTCCACGCCGAGCCAGAAGAAGTTGCCCTGAGCCTCGGGGACCTGCCAGCCCTGGGTGCGCAGTGCCTCCACGACCCGGTCCCGCTCGGCGGCGACGGCGGCCGAGCGCTCGGCGGTTCGGGCCAGCTCTCCCTCCCCCAGGGCCGCGGTGGCGGCGGCCTGCGCGGGCAGGTTGACACCGAAGGGCGTGGCCACCGAGCGGATGGCGGCGGCCAGGCCCGGCTCGCACACGAGGTAGCCCACGCGCATCCCGGCCAGGGCGTGGGCCTTGGAGAAGGTCCGTGAGACCACGAGGTTGGGGGCTCCGGCCAGGAGGGTGAGGGCGTCGCTGGCCCGCGGGTCGGTAACGAAGTCGAGGTAGGCCTCGTCGATGAGGACGACGACGTCGCGCGCACCCCGGCCACGAGCTCGGCCAGGGCTCCTCGGCGGTCAGGATTGTCCCAGTGGGGTTGTTGGGGGTGCAGGCCATGACCACACGGGTGCGAGGGGTGATGGCCGCCAGCATGGCGGGCACGTCGTGGCGGGCGTCGGGGTCAGCGGGACGCGCACGGCCCGGGCGCCCGCGACGGCCACGCAGATCAGGGTAGGCCTCGAAGGAGCGCCAGGGATGACGACCTCGTCGCCGGGCTCGCAGACGGCGTCGAGCAGGTGCTGGATGAGGGCGACCGAGCCGTTGCCGACAACGACCTGCTCGGCCTCCACGCCCCAGCGGCGGGCGAGGGGCCTGCGTGAGGCTCTCCCCGGTCATCTCCAGGTAGCGGTTGACTCCGGCGGCGGCGCGGGTGATGGCCTCGACGACCGCGTCCTGCGGCGGGTAGGGCAGGCTCGTTGGAGGCGAGCGATCTGCGCCGCGGCGTCGTCGGGGCGGGCCCCGGGCACGTAGGCGGGCAGGGCGGCGACGTCAGGGGCGGATGCGCACCGTCGTCGAGGGGCCCTCGTCCTCCGAGCCGTGGGCGGGGGTCGCCGGCTTTAGGGTCCGCCGGGCACTGGGGTCGCTGCAGGAGTCATACCTCCATCTTGGCACCGGCACAGGTTGCCCGGGCACAATGGGCCCCATGGAGATCGTGGCACGAACTGTCGGAAATGCGGCCGGCCTGTGGCTGGCCACGCGCCCTGCTGTCCGGGCTGAGTGTGCCCGAGGGTCGGGGGCCGGCCCGATGTGGCTGAACCTGCTGGTCCTGGGCCTGGTGCTGGCGCTGGTGAACTCGCTCATCAAGCCGGTGGCGAAGTTCCTGACCTTTCCGCTCTACATTGTCACCTTCGGACTGTTCGCCCTGGTGGTCAACGGTGCGATGCTCTCGCTGACGGGCCTGCTCACCGACCACATTGCGGCGCTGGGCGCCGCGGGTCGGTGCCGCTGGGAGCTGGGGTGGCCTCCTTCGAGCTCGGCGGTGGTCGGCTCGATCATCATCTCGGTGATCTCCTCGATCATCGCCGCGATGCTCGTGCGCCGCGAGGACTGAGGGCCGACGACGCCGGAGGTGCGCCGGACGGCGCCGCTGATACCGGCGGCTCCTCCCGACGTCACCCGGCGTCGCCCAGCATCATCCGGCGTCGACCCTCTGCCTCCCGGAGCAGGCCGGCACCCGCATGCCAGAACACGTCACCACCGTCATGACCTCATGCTCCTGAGTGCTCGCCCGTCGTCTGCGGGCTCAGGGGTGGGCCGGGGGTAGGAGGGTTGTGCCGAGGCACCTTGCCCTGGTAGGTGGTGCCGCCCTTGTAGATCCCGTTGGGGTCGGTGTTGCGCTGGATCGCGAAGGTGTACTCGGTGGTGGTCGTCCCTGCTCGCCGGCGCCCGAGGCGTGTGAGAAGGACTTGTTCCATTCGGCCGGGCTCAGGGAGCCTTGTCCTCCAGCCCTTCGGTGGCCTGGGCGTAGACACTGGAGGAGTGGGGGTAGCCGTTCGTGCTCATCTGGTGGGTGTCGAGCATGGCGACCCTGCCGGTTGGGGCCGGTGGGTGTGGGGCGGCGTCGAGCCCCGGGACGGCGTCGCCGGTGTTCTCCAGGTGGAGGGCGTGGACGTCGTCGAGGGATGTCGGCTCCCGCGGTGGGGAGCCGGCGGTGAGGACCGTGGTGATGTTGTAACGCTCCTGGATGGCGGGGTCGGCGGCAATGTTGAGACCGTGATTCCGCCCTGGGAGTGGCCGTAGAGGGCGACCTCCTCACCTGGCTGGATGCCGGCCTGGCGCATGGCGGTGACGACGCCGCTTTCCATGTCCGTGGGCGTGCCGCCCACGGCCTCGAGGTTGGTGAGCAGGTCCTGCGGTTCGCCGTCGCCGACGGTCCAGTCGGTGGTGCCGGGGACGTAGACGACCCAGGAGACTCGCCCGTCGGCGTGCTCGACCCGCTGGATGGAGATGACCCCGGCCTCCTCGTAGCCCTGCCCCAGGGAGTTCTTCGAGGACTGGACCTCCTGGCAGTGGGTGATGGTCTCGGAGATGCTCTGCGGGGACTTGGCCTCCTTGCCCTTGCCGGTCATACCGGGATTCACGGCACTGGCGAGCCCGAAGGGATCCTTGGCGGCGGGCGGGAGCACGGTGGCCCCGTTGCCGCCGACGGGGGTGACGGTGACGCCGCTCTGGGTCCCGTAGACCCCCGCCCCTATCGCGGCGGCGTTCGCGCCCAGGACCATGGCGACGCGTTGCATGGGCGTGAGGCTCATGGTGTCGACGGTCTGCGTCCCAACGGCGACCTGCCCGGGCAGGCGCTGCTTCGCCCAGGGGTCGAGGCGTTGGGAGACCTGCTGGAGGTAGGCCTGGACCGTGGCGGCCTCCCGCCCGGTCTTGGCGTTCTTGAGCCAGCGCGTCAGCAGGACGATCCTGACGAGGTCCTCCTTGACCCACTGCTCGGTGGTCGGGTCACTGAGCAGGGCTGGAGGACCTCGACGGCAGCCCTGCCCGTCCTCGCTGTCCTCCACCAAGCCCTAGAGCACCCAGCCCCCCATCGTTGACGACGCCAGCAGCGCTGAGATCGTGGGGAACTGAGCGGCGACGGAGGATCCCAGCGCCAGCTGGAGGAGACCGGCGTCGAAGGCCCGCACGTCCACGGGCCCCACAAGACCATTGACGGGAGCGGCCTTCCCGTCGGCCAGGGAGTGTGGGCCTGGGAGCAGAGCGGTGACGTCGGAGGCAATGCCGCGCAGCTGCGGCGACGGCCTCGAGCGACCCCGGCCCGGTGGTCAATGCATCCAGGGCCTGAAGAGCGTCGGACTTCTCCAGATCGACATCGAAACCGATATGGACACGTACATCACCCCAATCTCGGATGAGGCTGTCAATAGGAGAAAGATCCTCATCCTTCGGCATAGGAACGCACTGACCATTAATATCCTTCCACTTTGCACTCAGAGGGAAAAGAATGTTCGAAGTAAGAGGGCCGAGGTGACATCGTAGGTGGAGACGGAGACGGCGCCATACTCAGTTCGGTGACCACGTTGGCAATGAGTGTTCGCGCATCATCCAGGGATCCGGCCGCCGAGTTGAGGCTGCTGGCCAGGAGTCGAGGTCATTCGTATTCACGGAGACGGAGCCGCCCGACACCACCACCGCAGGGCCTCCACTCCATATGGTCCAGGCGTGGCCGCTATCCTCCGGAGCCGGCCCGGTGTGCAGGGGCAGGGAAGCCTTGGGTTTCAGGGGCGGCTGGTCGGCATAAGGCGGTTTCGTCGCGTGGGGGTTCTGCTTCCAGGCGGGGTATGGACTGTCTCCGTCCATGGCAGCCGGGCTCATGATGAACTCGTTTCCCACCGATGAGTCGCGAGACTCAACGACACTGACCTGGAGGCGGCCGTGTCATAGCGCGTCGCCAGCGCGGTCAGGAGCCCGGAGGCATTCGTGAGCGCCGTCTGGCAGGGCGGTGGAGTCCGCCCCCACCCAGGCTGGCGAGGGACCGACGTGGGAACTGAGTAACGGCGGTGTCATAGTCCGCCCTGGAGCGTGACAGTAGAAAGACATGATTCGACGGTATGGCGGCCCGGAGGTGACCGCAGCGCCCGCTTTCAGCCCTGTGGATCAGCCCTGCACTCCGGCGCCTGTGGCCCCGGTGAACCGCACGTCCACGCGACCAGTGACCAGATGAGAGGATCAACACCGAGGCCCAGCCGCTACACCCCTCGGGGAAGGAGACCCGTACATGGATCCCACAACAGCGGAGCTCCTCTTCATGGGCACGGAGTGCGAGACCAGCAGCTTCGAGGCCTTCAACGCCGTGCGGGACATGGAGAACCTCGACGCCGAGGCCGCCGTCGAACGGACTCAGGCGATTCTGGCCTGGCTGGCCTCCCGAAACATGATCGACCTGTTCCTGGGCAATCCGTTCACGTATGAGCCCGACCCCCGCGACTGCGACCCGACGGGCACCGACCTCATCTGCGCCGACAGGCTCTGGCCTAAGGACAACCCCGATGACAGGTGGCTCCTCTACGACGCAACCCCTGGGGCAGGCTCATGCTCGAGCACCGGTGGGCCGCACTCCGGGAGACGGAGAAAGGCTCGACGAGCTGACGGTGGCCGGGCCTCAGCCGCGCACCCGCTCAATAAAGGACTCGGCCCGCGGTCCGGTTTCCCGGACCGCGGGCCCAAGCCTCGCGAGGTCCTCCTGCTACCCGGCTTCCCATAAGGCCGGGGAGGCAGGACCTCCTTCACCAGAACGTCCGGTCCGGGCTCCCTAAGACCCGTTCCAGACTCGGAGACCTGCCGAGTCATCGGGCTCCCCAACCCTCGTGACCGGTTCCGTCCGGCGGCGGTAACTATGTAACCCACCGATCCTGGGCGGACCCCCGAATTCTCCCTATGAACACGCTGAGAAATAGGCGCCATTCCGCCATTTCTACGTAGTGTGCACCACATTCCGGCGATTACCCAGAATATTCCGGCACTTCTTCAGGGCCTTTCCCACGGCTTGTCCATCAAACCGAGGCCGGCGGCCTGCGCAGGCACACGACGGCGTCGGCCCGGTACCCTCCTGACCGTCGGGCCCCGTGGCCTGCCGGTCCCGCTCGCCGACGACGACCTCCCCAGCCGGCCGTCGCCTCGGCCAGGCCCTCGAGGAGCTCGGCGGCCGTGTAGGGTGCGGGCGTGGTGGGTGTGCCAGGGGCGGGTTGACGGCGTGCACCGCGGTGAGCAGGTGCCCGCCGGGGGGCGACGCGGGCGGCGGCGTCGGACAGGAGGGCCATGAGGTCCAGGGGAACCCGGCTCGTGGCCGCCGTGGACGTGAAAAGCTCGTCACCAGGTCGAAGGGGCCGGCCGGCAGGCCGTCTCCGGCGTCGTCACGCGGCCGGTCACGCGCGAGGCGACCCCGAGCCGCTCGGCCTGCCCGGTCAGGCGCCCGATGGCGGTGGCGGACAGGGTCCAGCCCGACCACCTGCCAGCCGCGCTCGGCCAGCCACAGGACGTCGGCGCCCTCGCCGCAGCCGATCTCCAGGGCGGTCCCAGGGCTCCAGTCGGTGGCGAGCTCCGGCAGCCAGTCGTTGGGGCGACCTGACCAGAGCTGCTCGACCGAGGCGTAGCGCTCCTCCCAGCGGGAGGCGGAGTGAGCGGTGTCGGACTGCTGATCGGAGTGCTGCTGGCGGGGCTGCGTCATGACTGGATCCCTACCGACGTCGGTTCGCCCGGCAGGCGGTTCGGTGACGGCGCCCGGCGGCCCGGCGGGGACGCGAGCGCTCCGCCCGATCTATCCTCTGCCTCGCGACAATCGACACCTCCTGGGTCGCCCAGCGCAATGCCGCCTTCCTCGCCGACCCCGCCGCCCGCCTGGCCGGCAACGCCGTCGCCACCACGGACGTGGAGCAGGTCTCCCTGGACCGGACCACGGTGACCTCCATCGACACCTCCGTGTCCGACCTCGTCCCGGACGCCTCGATCACCGACCAGAAGCAGTCAGGGGCGCTGCTGGGCCTTCGCCGGCCTCAACGTGCTGCGCGCTCCATGCTCAGGGAGCTCGAAACCGACTCCCTGGAGTCTGAGCCAGGCCTTCCCCTTCTTCTACGACAAAGTGCGGGAAGGCTAACGCCTTCCTCACCCGCATCATCGCCGAGGCAGACCGCCCCCTGGATGACCGCGGGTCATCGACTCCCTGTACTCCCCCATTCCCGACGGCGGCTGGTGGCCGGAGTTCGCGCGCCTGGTGGCCAAGTACGGGATCGTCCCGGCCTACGCCATGCCGGACACCGTCTCGGCCGGCAACTCCGAGGCGATGAACGAGCACCTGGCCACGCTGCTGCGGCGCACGGCCCTGCGGCTGCGGGCCGCGGTGGCCGACGGCGTCGACCCTGAGCCGCTGCGGCGCACAGCCCTGAGCAGGTTCACCGGATGCTGTGCATCCACCTGGGGCCGCCGCCCGAGGAGTTCGTGTGGCAGTACCGCGATAAGAACAAGAAATTTCACCGGGTCAGGACGCTCACGCCGCGACAGTTCGCGCAGCGCTATGTCACCGGGGTGGAGGGTTCGTGGTCGTGGCCCGACCCGCGCCCCGAGATCGCGGTCAACACACGCTACGGCATGGGCCGCAGCGACGTCATGGTGGGCGAACCGGTCCAGGATCACGTCACCGCCGAGCTCGAGGTGCTCAAGGCCGCCGCGATCGCCGCGATCCAAGACGGCGAGCCGGTGTGGTTCGCCTGCGACGTCGCCAAGCAGCGGGACAAGAAGGCCCGGGATCTGGGACGCCGCCCTGCACGACTACGAGGGCCTGTACGGGGTGGACCTGTCGATGACGAAGGCCGAGCGGCTGGTGGCGCGCGAGTCCGCGCTCACCCACGCCATGTGCCTGACCGGCGTCGACCTGGTCGACAGCGCCCCGCAGCGCTGGCGGGTGGAGAACTCCTGGGGCGACAAGTTCGGGGACAAGGGCTTCACACGATGAGCGACTCCTGGTTCGACGAGTACGTCTTCGAGGTCGTGGTGCGCACGAGCCGCCTGCCCGAGGAGGTCCGCGCCGCCCTGGAGACCGAGCCCGTCATGCTGCCCAGGCTGGGACCCGATGGCCTGAGGCTGCGGGGCTCACGGGCGCCCGTTGGGCTCTTCGCCCTCGTCGAGGGCCCGGACGATGAGCCGCACGGCCTCCTCGGGAGGACGTGCTCCCAGATCCGCAGCACCGTCCACCCCTCCGCCTCGGCCATCGCGGTGGTCTCCCGGTCCCGTTCGATGTTCCTCGCGAGCTTCGGGCGCCAGTAGTCGGCGTTCGTCACCGGCACCGTCGCGTGCTCGGGGCACCCGTGCCAGAAGCAGCCGTCGATGAATACGGCCAGGCGCCGGCGGGTGAACACGATGTCCGCCCGCCGGCGCCTGTTGCTCCAGGGCGCCATGTCCACGCGGTAGCGCAGGGCCCCTAGCATGCAGCAGTCGCCGGATCGCGAGCTCGGGCTTGGTGTCCCGGTGCATGTTGGCACGCATGGACCTGGCCACGCCCGGCGTCGACGCCCAGGACGGGGCATCGGCCCGTCCCGGCCGCCGAGGCTGCGACCTCTCCGGCTCAGTCGGCGTCGACGACGGGGTCATTGCTCCGATCTCTGCGTCTGACACTGAAGGCGATACTCCCTCTGGGGGCGGCCGCATAGGGAAGCGCCAGGGAGAAGAGCGTGGCGGTGTCCTCCACGGTCATCGTCTCGGGCATACGGCTCAGGGGTCCTCTCGGCACCGTTCTTCGGGTCGGCGGCGAAGGTGAGGAGCATGGCGCCACGGGTACTCGTCCGATAGGTGATGGCGGCGTCGTGCTCTCCCGCGATCCTGTCCTTCGAGCGGGGCTTTCCAGCGATGGTCTCGATGGCGTCACGCTGCCGGAAGGAGCTTCCGGAGAATCCTCCACGGGTGCCACCGCGGCGGGTCCGCTTGAGCATCGGGATCCGAAGTCCGTCGACCGTCTTCTCCGGCGTCCCCTTGAGCATGGGGAGGAGAACAGCCCAGTCCTTCGGGCTTCCCACCGGCCATGGCACGGCGGATCATCTCAGGGTGGGTTCGAAGTCGAATTGCTCCATCCATGAGAAGCCCTCCAGAACCGTGAGCATCTCCTCGGCAGTGACGATGGCGACCCGCCCGTCGAACTCCCCTATGCGCTCGGTCCTCGGGTCCCAGTACTCGAAGGACTCGATTGGTCCGAACAGGTCGTGGTCGAACCACGGTCGGACGAGTGCGAAGTGCTTCGCATTCGTCTCTCCGCGTCCCTGCTCGGGCTGCCGTGGGAAGTCGTGAAGCTCTCCACCGATCCCCTTGAAATCGAGCGTGGCGTTGTACATCTTGTTCCGGCTCGTGGGGAGCAACCACGGCAGGGCTGCTGGAAGACGAGCGGCGGAACCTCGATGGGACGGAGGAGCGGACGCCCGTCCTCGCCGAGCCCGGCGAAGGTCTCGAGTTCGCTCACGGAACTGCTCCTCATCCCGCATGATCGCCCCGAATGCCTCGTAGAGGTCATACGTCGTCTTACCGGCCCCCTGACACTTCTGGCCATGTACAGCCTCACCAGATCAGGGTATCCGCGCCTGTAGCCGAACCACCGCCCCATCTGCATGAGGGCGTCCCCCTGAGTCGACCTGCGCTTGAAATAAGTGATGGTCAGCCCCTCGAGGGTGAACCCCCGACTGAGTTTCGTGCCGCCGACGAGGATTCGCCAGACCCGATCCCTTTGAAGTCGACCTGGTTGTACTGCTGGTCCTTGTCACCATTGACGATGACGACCGGGTCGGTGCCACCGGCCATGACGAGGTCGAGCACCTCGCCGATGAATGGAGCCACGTCCTCGAAGGATTCTGGAAGGGCAGGTCGTCCTCCCACTGCCGGGCGGCGGAGACGACGGCGAAGTCCTCATCGAAGAGCTTGCGCAGCGCATCATTCGAGGCGGGGACCCGTATCCCGCCTGCTGCCACAGACGACGGATCCGATCCCCGAGACTCGGCGTGCTCCGTCTGCTTGACGGACTCGTGCACCAGCATCGTGTGGTGGCGGAAGGCACTCTCAACGCAGGTCTTCTCGTCGCCCTCCACAGGCAGATCGCCCCGGTGAGCACGAAGGCGTTCAGGGCCTCGCGCAGGCTCCTCCTCCACACCCTGCGGATCGGTGTCGTCGTCACCGCGCAGACTGCGGACGAAGGCCTTCTCGTTCGAGACGGCCGGATCGTCCTTCTCTCATCGGTGAGGCTCCTCGAAGTCGTGATAGGCCCGACCGCCCCGGTACGCCTCCCGGGGCGCTCAGGCTCACGATGAAGTCGCGGGGAAAGATGTCCTCGGCGTCCTCCGGTGAGATGAAGACATTGGCGAAGGGTGTCGCGGTGTAACCGACGTACTGGGCCCAGCTCAGCCTGCCCGCTGAGAACTCAGCGATGAGCCGGTTGATCGCGGTGCGCTCCTTCCGCGTTCCGGCGTTGTCCGGTTTGACCAGTGTTGACCGAGGCCTGATCGGCCTCGTCGTCGATGATGAGGGTGGGGAGCTCGGCCGTCCGGGCCTTGATGCGTCGCAGATCGTTGACCAGTTTGCCGAGCACGGTCTTGTTCTTCTTGACGACGGCGATGCGCACGTCGGTCCGATGGATGTTGTCCGGGTGCCACATCGGCCGGCCGGGGTTGCTGGTCTCATACCCGGCTCGCGGATCGAGGGCGTCAAGACCGGCCTTGAGCATCTTGTAGTCGTTCTTTGCGCCGGTCAGGCGACGGATGGCCGGAACACCCGTTTCGGTGAATCCGGGACCGTAGGAGACGAATCGCCCCGCCTTCCAGTCGACGTCGTCGGTGCTCACGTAGTCGACGTCCTTCAGGAGGTCCTCGTCCTCCTCACTGATTCCCCCGAGGATGTTCTCTCTTCCGATGAGCTCCATGTCGAGTCGGCGCTGGGTCTGAGAGCGGAGGATCTCCACGGTTCCGGTGAGCACGATGATGAGCCGGTAGCCCGCGTCGATGGCCTTGGCGATGACACCGGTGAAGTTGGCGGTCTTGCCGCTCTGAACGTGACCGACGACCAGCCCTTTCGACTGGTAGGGCTCGGCCCCGAGGGGTCGGCGAGTCGTCCGACGATGTCGGTGGTGGCCGAGTCGATGCTCGCCACTGCTTCAGGCGGCAGTCTCTTCTCCAGCAGTGACCGGTAGCCGTCCCAGTAGAAGTGGTGCGCACGCCGCCGCTCCTCGTCGTACCAGGGTGTCCAGTCGGGGGCGAGGATGGCCTTGGTCCGATCGACGAAGACCGGGAAGGCCTCGTTGATGCGCGACGCCACGTCGTCGTTCACGCCGAGCCGCTTCATGACGACCGCCCGCCGTTCGGGGGTGCGGGCGGCGGTCCCGTCAGTCCAGGTGGCATCCTTCTCCGCGTCCCACTCGCTGAGCCTGAGGTGGAACTTCGTTCTTCCCGGGGCGTTGCGCTCCGCGCTCAGGATGAGGTCGGGGATCTCCTCTCGGGCGATGACCTCGTCGACTGCTTGAAGGTACGCCGAGACGATGCCGTGCAGATCCATCGGCACGTTCATGCCATCGAGCGCCTGCTTGAGGGCCTGGTCGTACTTGTCGATGCTCATGTCTCAGTCCTCGTGCGTGGGTGCGGCGGTGAACTCGGCGGGTGCGGTCCCCTCGGGTTCGAGGTCGGTGACGTCGATCCGGTAGTCGATGCTGCGGACCAGTTCGGGGCGGGTCACGATCCGGGAGAGTCCTGCGGAGGTGATCGCCGGGAAGGCGCCATCCACGGTGTAGAAGCGCGGTTCACTGCGGACCAGGAGGCGCGTCGTGTAGAGCCGGTCGGACTGGGCGTCCTCCCATCCGCAGTCGGTGAGTCTGTCGTCGAAGTCCGTGCGCCCGGACCGCAGCCGCCGGCGAATGCGCTCGATGAGCTCGGGGAGGGTCTCCCGTTGCCTGCCGCGCGGCTCCTGTCACCTGCACCGACATGAGATGCAGTGGCCGCCCCGGTGTGGGGGTCAGGCGGCCGAGGCCGTGGATGACGTGGATGCGTCGCTCACTGCGAGTGGTCTTGACCTCGACGTCGGCCTCGCCGAGGACGAAAGTCGTGCTCCTCTGCCCGTGGCCCCAGCCAGGCAGCCAGCGCCTTCGTCTCCCCGACTCCGTCGATGAGCCGATCGAGGGCCACCAGTTCACCGAACAGCCCGATCTCCTGGTCCTCGCTCAGCCTCGGTGCGCGCGCGAGCAGTCCTCGGAAGGCGTCGAGCGCCACGTGGAGCGCCCGTTCCAGGTCGTCGCCCTGCTGAGGCTGGTCGGTGACTGCTTGGAGGAGTAGGCCTCGTACTCGATGCCCTTGGCCTCGACGGTGACGCGGAACCAGACGGTCTCGTCCCCGGCTCCTCGACGATGTCGGTGCGGATCATCCGGTAGGCGGAGACGTCGATGTCCGAGCCCGTCGCCGGTGTGCGCAGTGTCAGGCTCCCCGCGAGGCGGGTCGATGCCCAGGACGCAGAGGGGCTCCTCGGCGAGCCGCTGCTCAGCGGGTGCCCGGCGTCGAAGTAGGCGGCCAGGGTCTCCGGGGTCAACGCGTTACGGTCATCGGGATGCTCGTTCATCCTCTACTCCTTCTGGGCACCGCGACGCCGGAGACTCGTCGGCGAGGGCGGTCTCGATGATTCTCTCGAAGGCCTTGATCTCACGCCTCTCCCGCCCACCCAGGTAGGCCCCCTCGAAGAAACGCGAGTAGAGCAGGAACACGAGGGTCTTGAGCAGCGGGGCGTCCTGAGGGTCGCTGCTGGTGGAGAACACTCGCCGGTGGCGCTCGTTGATCTTGAGCAGGCGCTGCTCGTGGTCCACTTCGACCAGGCCATTCTCCGGCAGGCGCTCCCACCGGATCCTGATGGGTTCGGCGTCGGCGAATTCGACGGAGTCCTGGATGGCGTCGTGAGACGTCCCGGCTGAGAGCCTCCGCGCGGCTCGACCAGTCGGATCGGGCGCGGCTCCCTCCGGCGCCCTTCGGTGGCCGCACTGCGGGCGGAGGCGAGGCGCTGAGAAGGTTCCGATGTCCTGCCCCACGGAGGCGTGGACGGCCCGTCCCATCTCCGGTTCAGGACGACGCCGCTCTTCTCCGGGTTGATCCGGACGACGTCGAGCAGCGCGTCTCCGACATCGAGGGAGATGCGCAGGTTCGCGTAGTCCCTACCGCCGTCGATGATGGAGTTCCAGCCGCCCAGGCGCAGCAGGCGGTCATTGCGGTGAACAGTACGGTCCCTGACCGCCCTCGGCCGGGGAGAGCCTCCGCGAGACCTCGACCCCCGGGGCCTCGAGCACGGCGCCCGCGAGGGACGACGGCGGTCAGGTCGAAGGGACATCCCCGACCTCACCGGCGAGTCGGTACGGATGCGCGGCAGAGGCATCCAGGGCAAGCGGATCGAGGGCCCGCACTCGTCTCACGGACCCCGCCCGTCCCAGGCCGAGGTCGTACTCGTCGACAGCGATCTCGACGTCCCCCGGGCGATGATCCTGTGGAAGACGAGGCCGAGGTGACCGCGGATGCTCTCGACGAGTCGGCTGAGCCAGGAGCGCCGCTCATCCCGGTCCGGCGCGACCACCGCGGCACGGAACCCCCGCCAGCGGACGACGGTCCCGCTCAACGGCGCGGCATCGGTCATGCGCACCAGGGACCCCTCGAGGGACCTCGCCCACCTGACCGTCGTCGAGGCTCTGCACGGTGGGCTCCTCCTCGAGATGCGCCGGCCGACGGGAACGCCCCGATGGCCCGGGAGTGAGACGTCGAGGGTGTCGGCCTGGCTCAGGAGGCGGCCTTCAGTCCGAGCCCGTAGTGGCCCAGGTCCGTCTCGCCGTAGTCACGACGGCGGGAGAGGGCCATGGCTGCGTCAATGCCGGCCTCGTCCATGCCGTGGCCGTCGTCGATGACGAGCATACCGGTGACGTAGTCGTCATCGGTGAGGATGCGGATGCGCACCTGCGAGGCGCCTGCGTCGATGGAGTTGTCGACGAGGTCGGCGAGCGCCGTGGGGAGCTCGTGATGGGCTCCCAGGGCGTCCGCGATGGACGGGTCGGGCGGAACGGTCCGGGAGGAGACCGCGGTGATGTCCTCCATGGTCACCCCTCGGTGAATCGGCCCGGCTTGAGACCGAGTGTGCGGGCGTTCTCCGCGACCGTGCGCACGGTGTCGGCATCGAATCCGGTGTAGCGGGTCGCGTCGATGGAGACCTCGATGTTGAGGGCTGTCCGCGCCGCCGGCTTTCAGGTGGGCGATGACCTCATCGGCCAGCAGCGCAGCCTGGGCGGCGATGTCCTTCCGGGGTCCAGCTCAGCCCTCCCTCGAATCTCGAGTTGGCGACGGGCTGCGGCTCGGGTGCCGGAGGGACGGCGCGCCCGCCGCGGTGGGAGCCGGATCGGGTCGCGGTGGCGTCGGGTGCGGCACCCGTGTCGTCAGCGGTCCGGACTCGCACGACTCCGCAGACGCAGCAGCCCTCCGCTCCTCCTCCTCACGGCGGCGCTGCGCACGGGCGAGCGCGGGGGCGACGAGGAGGGTCGTATCGGTGATCCTCGGCGCCTCGTCCTCCCGCGGGAGGCGCAGGTCGAGAAGTCGCCCCGCTCGGCGTCGTAGTCGGCGGCGAGGGCGAAACCGACGCTCTCCCAGCCGATGTCATCCATGACGGAGGCGACGGCCTCTCCAGCACCCTCCGGTCCGGAGGCGCGGCATGTAGGGGTAACGGGTGAAGTAGGACCACAGGCTCGCCGACGGTGATCCTGCCCCCGTTCCATCGGGCACGAGGTTCATGCCCCGAGACTCGAGGGCCACGGCCGTCGGGGTGATGTCGGTCAGGACGATGTCCTGCTTGCCGAGCCTGAGGCCGGCGCGCACGGCGATCCGCTGCTCGTCCCCCTCGATCTTGACCGGCTCGATCTTGAAGGGGCGGCCGCCGTTGTCCTGGACGGGGTGGAGCGCCCAGATCCACGCACCCGCCACGGAGCGCTCGGCGACGCTCTGGGTGTCCCGCCTCTTCTGGCGGGCCTGCTCGGCCTGGCTGGCCGTGAGGTCGTGGTCCCGGATCGACTCCTCCTTCGCCATCTCCGACCACGCCATGTGGATGCGCAGCGCCTGCTCGGCCTCGGCCCACCGCCCCTCGTCGGGGGCGACGGCGATGAGGGTGTTGACATGGTTACGGGGCGCGGAGCCGCGATGGTGCAGGAGCTCCTCGGTGAACTCCCTGCCGGGCCCGGTCACCTGCGAACTCCGCCCGTTCCTGGCGGCGACCGTGCGGTCCGGGCCGAGGATGACCAGTGCCGTCTCCTGCCTGTCGGGGACGTCCCCGGTGGATGCCGGGGCGACGATGACATGGGCGAACTCGCGGGCACCCGCCGCCATTCCCTTGAGCATGTCGACCGCCTTCCGGGCGACGTCGGCGGTGTCGAGGAGGCGGCCCGGTCGACGACCATCCGGTTGATCGACGGCTGCCGGTCGTACCAGCTCCGGGTCCCCTGGTTGTGAGACGTAGGGTGGCTCGGTCAGTGAGCATCTGCAGGAGGAGCCGAAGTTGCCCAGGGTGTCCCCGGGCATGGCCACGCCGAGGAAGAGGCGCTGACGGTCGATGCCCTTGTGGGCGGTGTCGAGGGTGGCGGCGGAGCCGAGGAACAGGGTGCGGGCGATGCGTCGGGTCAGTGCCCGTCGTCCGGACAGGCTCCCGTTCCCGGTCGATGCGCAGGGGCGTGGCGTTCTCGCCGTCGATGTCGGTCTCGATGATGGTGCGCCAGGCGTCGTCGAGGTAGCCCGGCGATCTCGTCGCGGACGGCGTCGTCGTCGAAGGGATGGAGCCCGGCATGATGAGGGGCGTCGTCGTCGGCCTGGACCAGGGAGTGGACCACGGCGCTCATGAGGCGCAGGACGCCGCAGGGTCCGCTGGAACCGCTCCAGGGAGGACCAGTCTCCGTAGAGTCGGTCGAACAGGCTCGGGGTGGATGGGGTAGGGCCTCGCGCAGCCGCCGCTCGTAGTCCGGCTGGAAGGTCTCGGAGGGCAGCTCGCCGCGCTGCCCCCGGTAGTAGTCGACGAGATCGTTTGATGGTGGCGTCGCGCTTGCGGAGGGCCTCGGCGTCGAGGTCGGTGAACAGGCGCCGGCGCACGATCTCGAAGCTCTCCCCGGAGGTGGCGGGGCTCCAGTTGTGGGCCACGCGCCCGACGACGTGCTGGAGCCGCTGGAGGGCCTCGCGGCCGCCGTCGCCGCCGATCTCGAGACTCGGAGGCGCGGGTGACGGTGCCGTCCTGGCGGATGTCGGAGGCGGGGATGGAGACAGGAGGAGGGCCCCAGGGGGTGCCCTGGACGGCGGCGGTGAGCTCCTGGGCGAAGGTGAACTGGGTGTCGAGGCTGCCGCCGGTCAGGCTGTCCGCGCCGGTACAGGCCGCGGGCGTAGGCGACCCATTCGTCGATGAGGATGAGGGCGGGGTGTGGCGGCTGATGAGGGTGCGCAGGGCGGCACCGGGGTTGGTGCCGGTGCGGTCGGCCTGCGCGATGAGCTCGTGGGCCTCGGCGCCGCCGAGCTGCCAGGCGAGCTCGCCCCACAGGGTGTGAACGACCGTTCCGTCCGGCTGGTGGTGGGCTGCCCGGGGAGATCTCGTTGCCGACGATGGCGACGCGCCGGACACCCTCGGGGATCTCGGTGCCGGCGAGCAGGCTCCTGGACGTCCTGGGTGAGGTCCTTGAGCGGGGTCGGGCGGCCAGGTGCCAGGCGGCGAGCATGGGTGGGTCTTGCCGCCGCCGAAGGTGGTCTGAAGGTTGATGACGGCCTGGGCGTTGGGGTCCCCGGACAGCCGCCGGGCGGTCGTGGTCAGGAGGGTCTTGAGCCCGTCGGTGAGGTAGGTGCGCTTGAAGAAGCCGGCGGGGTCGCCGTACTCCTCGCTGCTCTCCCGTGGGCGACCTGGTGCAGGTCGGCGGCGTACTCGGCCTGGCCATGCTGCCGGAGACGATGTCGGGGTGGGGGCGGACGACGTCCTTCCAGGGTGCGAGGCCGTTCTCCCCGAGGCCTGGCATGGCGACGGCGCTCGCCCGGGTGTCGCGCCTGGTGGCGGCGTCGAAGGTGGAGTGCAGCGCGTCCCGTTTCATGGCGCGGACCTGGTCGGCTTCGGCGGGGGCGTTGATGGCCCGCAGGAGGCGCTCGGCGGTGTCGAGGGCGCGGTAGGTGTCGTCCATGCTGAAGGGCTGTTGTGCGCCCATTTGTTGCGGACCTCGCGCAGGCTCGCCGGCGAGGTTCTGCTCGCCGCGGGAGAGGATCCCGCTGAAGAGGAATCCGAGGTTCCCGATGCGTTCGGTGATGATGCGCAGGCGGCACTGGGGGTCGGAGGGTTCGTAGGGTCCTGTCCGGCCTGCCGTCCTTCCAGGCCAGGAGGTCGGTCCAGGTGCTGGCGGCGGGCAGGCTTTCGGGGCGACGGCGACGGCGATCCAGGGCTCCAGGGCCCCGGAGGATCTCGATGGCCCGGCCGATGCGGTCCCGGTTGGAGGTGGCGGACATGTCGGTGGTTCTCCAGGGTGTCGAGGTCGAGTGCGGTCTGGATGTCCGGACCGGTGCTCTCCGCGGTCCGGGCCGAGGCGGCGATCTCCGGCCAGGAGCCGCCCAGGGCGTTGAAGAGGAGGCGGCCTCGGTCCAGCCGTGCTTCTCGGCGAGGGAGTAGAGGCGGTAGGCGAGGGACTGGAGGATGTCGGCGCCCAGGCCGCGTTCGGCGGCGGCGGAGAGAGCCTCCCGGCCTCGTCGATGCCGCGGCGGTCGAGGGCCCGGGCGAGGTGGAGGACGACCTCCCAGTGGGAGATGCGGTCGTCGGTGCGGGGTCGTAGTCGTCGGGGAGGTCGGCGGGGGCGATGAGGCCGACGCGGCCGCCGCCGGAGGTGAGGACGCCGGAGCGTTTGAGGGGCGTCGATGGAGGCGTTGCGGGCGGAGGCGAGGGTCTCAGCCTCCCGTAGAGAGCCCTCGGTGAAGCCGTGGGCGTCGAACCAGGTGAGGCACCAGCGGGTGTCGGGGTCGAGGTCGCCCTCCTGCTCGCCGAGGACCTCGTCGAGCACGGCGTTGATCTGTGTGAGGGCCTCGGAGACGCTCATGTCGGTGCCGTCGGGGCTGATGACGCGGGCGTAGCGGGAGAAGACGCTCATGCCGGGGCCGATGGCCGCCTGGGCGAGGTCGACGGGGGCGATGCCGCCGCTGCGCAGGGTCTCGACGGCCTCGGGGAGGGTGCGGCGCAGGCTCGCGCATGAGGCTGCGGCGGTCGGTCATGGGGGCGTCCTCGGGACGGGGTCGCAGCACGAGGACGATGGAGGAGGCCAGGGCGTTGGTTCCGGAGGCCACCATGCGGTTCCCCAGCTCGGAGCGCATGGGCCAGGTGGCGGTGATGCTCCAGCCGGAGCGGATCATGCCCTCGAGGATCGTGGACCAGCCCGTGGATGTCCGTCCATCGACGCTGGTCTCCGACTGCTTGAAGGCGTAGTAGACCGTCATCGGGTAGTCCGGGTTGGCGCTCCGACGGGCGTTGGCGAAGACGGTGCGGAAGCCGTCCTCGAAGAAGTCCCTCGCCCCGTCCCGGCCGCCGTGACGGTACTGGTTGGCGACCAGTTCCTCGGCCTTGGGGACGAGCATGGTGGAGAAAGAGGAGGGTGGACGTCCTTGAGGGAGCGACGCAGCCACACGTAGAAGAAGTCCGAGAGGTCGGAGTAGCCGATATTGTCGTAGTACGGCGGATCGGTGGAGATAACAGAATTCATGTAGCAACGACTTGCTGCATCGGATTGCGTAACCACCCCCACAGAAGCACCCTCATGAAGGCGCATCAGAACCTCACTCACCCGAGTAACAGATTTTCTAAAATCACCTGTCGAACCCGCAAAAGGATTTGCCTCAGCATGATCCCAGCTCATCGGTATTGCCTGTCGAGCAAATAAATCACGCACAGTCTCCTTGGTCGGACTCGCATTCCAAGAACACAAGGAAGAGTTGGAACTAATAATCTGATCCAAAGAGCACGCGAGATACGTCGCCACTGCATCCGCATAGGCTGCCGCACCGACACCTCCCGCTTCGAGGCGCTCTCCCTCGTTCATCCCGTTGGCGAGCATCCCGCAGCACCCGCTCGCGCGCCTCGCTCACCAGATCCGAGAAGGTGGTCAGCGCCGTCAGCTGACGCTTGGTGAAGGCATCGCTCCAGGTCGGCATTCCGTACATCGGAAGCCGGTCAACGTCATGATTACGCGTGGGCACCTCCTGACTGGGGACGTCGACGGGGCGTAGAACACTCAACGCCGCCTCGCTGTGTTCCCCAGTCGGTTCGAGGTACTCCCTTCGACGATCACCCTCTGCCGCAATCGCAATGAGTTGTTGTCCCAGCCCTCGGGACACGGCCTGTTGCCGAATGTAAGCACTGTCGATCAGGGAGCTGCAGGCCAGGCAGCGCCCCTTCCCTCCGGAAATGGTCCCATCGTTCTGCTTCGTCGGCGCTTGCTTGGGATCGTGGCCGATGGAGTACTCGACGTGGTCACCGACGACCGTCGGGACGATGTAGGCCTCCTTGCCCTTCTTCTTCCCCAGCCACCATGACCGTACGAGCGGCGCCTCAACGCCGCAGGCCGGGTTGGGGCAGGTGACGGTCCGCGCCCAGATCCAGGCGATGACGGTCGCCTCCGATCCGTCGGGCAGCTGGGCCCGCGGGTGAGGTGGCCGATCCGCCTCCAGGCCTCCTCACGCATCCACTCCCCGTAGCGACGCACGTCCTCGGCCAGGCCGTGCGCGCCGGGCCAGCTGCGCGTGCCGTCGTCGGCGCCGGGGAAGACCGGAGCGCGACCGGCGAAGCGCGGCGGGATCTCGATGAGGGCCTTGTTGATGAGGACGGCCACGGGGTTGAGGTCGGAGGCGTGCGCCTCCAGGCCGAGCCGCTGTGCCTCTAGGGGATGGAGCCGCCTCCGGCGAAAAGGGTCGAGGACCGCGGGGGCTCCTCCCCGTCGAGCGGCGGATCTCTCCTGACCTCACGCATGAGGTGCTCATCACCGATGTTGTCCCAGTTCACCATGCGGGTGATGAGGGTGAACAGGCGGCGACGCTCCGCCTCCACGGCCCGCTCGGCGGCGGACTCCGGGTCGGCCTCGCCCGCGGCCCGGGCCGCCTCCAGGAACTCCTCGAAGCGCTCGGAGGGTCGTCGACCAGGCTGGGAGAAGAGCACGGCGCGGGCGGTCGCCAAGGGGCGTCTGGCCCACCACAGGTGCAGCGTGGAGGGATGCCCCTTGCGGATGGATTTCTCCCGAGCGGACTGCTGGTTGATGGCGTCGAGAGGCAGCGCCACCTCAATGAGCTTCCTGGGCACGGGAGTCCTTCCTGTCGACGGAGAACGGGGGAATTCTCCGCGGGTGTGAACGGGACCATCCTACGACCGCCCTCCGACACGAATCACACCCTGAACCGACGGTGAGCCTCGATTCGGTGTCGTACCGGCCGCTACCCTGATTCCATGACTGCCCGCACCATCCGCGTCCTCGACCTCTTCGCCGGGGCGGGAGGTCTCACCGCGGGGTTCCACACGGCGTCGTCCCGCTTCCGCAGTATCGCCGCAGTCGAGATGGACCCGGAGGCCGCCGCCTCCTACCGGGCGACCTTCCCCAAGACGGAGGTCTACGCGGGCGCCATCCAGGACTGGCTCGCCGAGGGACGATCCCCACCGGCGTCGACGTCGTCGTCGGCGGCCCACCGTGTCAGGGGTTCAGCACGCTCGGCAAGCGGGACGCGGAGGACGCCCGCAATCGGCTCTGGGAGCAGTACGCCCAGGTCATTCAGAGGGCCAGGCCCAAGTACTTCGTCGTGGAGAACGTGCCCGCCTTCGGGAAGTCGCCCCAGTACCGCGACTTCCTGGCCGCCACCCGCCCCGGGGAGTTCCTCGAGGACTACTCCTTCGACTTCCGCGTCCTCAACGCCGCCGACTACGGCGCCCCGCAGGCGCGCAGGCGCGCCGTCCTCATCGGGCACCGCAACGACATGGCCGCCCCCGGGTTCCCGGAGCCCACACACTCCCCGGACGGGGGCGGCGACCTGCTCCCGTACCGGACGGTGCGGCAGACACTGCTGGGCGTGCCCGCGCAGCCCGACATGGACGAGCGCTTCGACCAGCTCCGCACCCGAGTCGGCTCACGGCGGGTGCCCGGCGCCTTCTCCCCCCGGGAGCTGCACGTCTCCCGGGGCTACAGCCCCAAATCACGCGAGCGCTTTGCCGCGATCCCCGAGGGCGGGAATCGGGCGGATCTTCCCGACGACTTGAAGGCGCCCTGCTGGCTCCGGCACACCTCCGGTTCCATGGACGTCATGGGACGCCTGCACTGGGACCGCCCCTCCGTGACGATCCGGACCGAGTTCTTCAAGCCGGAGAAGGGCCGCTACCTCCACCCCGTGGAGAACCGCGCCATCACCCACTACGAGGCAGCACTCCTGCAGGGATTCCCCGACACGCACCGCTTCATCGGCTCCCGCACCTCCATCGCCCGGCAGATCGGCAACGCCGTCCCCATCCCATTGGGCGCCGCCATCGCGCGGCAAGTCCTCGCGCAATTCTGAGGGCCGGCCCGAGCACCGGCTCCGCCGCACATCCCAGGATTCCCAATACGTTGAACCCGGCGACCCCACCCACCACCGGAATTCTTTCGCCATTTTCTCCGGTGTTCTCAGCAGGAGGTCCTAAGCAAGCCTTCAACCATTCCGGTTATGGTTCGCCTGAGCACGAGATCAGACGACCGGGAGGCGGACACGCAGATGGCACGTGGTGGGAGGGGATTCCAAGGCACAGTGCTCAAGGCGCTGCGGGCGCCTGAGCACAAGCTCACGATCACCGCAGTGCGGGGCGGCGCCCTACACGGGCCCTGACTGTTCAGTGCCCGAGCCTGCTGGGCACCGGCGCCGCCATGCTGCCGCCCACCGCCTGGGTGCGCATGTGGATCCCGCAGGGCGGCCGCCAGCACCAGCGCGCCTACACCATCACCCGCGTCAACCGCGAGCAGGCCACCGCCATCATCCTGGTCCTGCACCATGAGCCCGCTGGCCCGGCGTCGCGCTGGTCGAAGCGGGTCAAGCCGGGAGCCACCGTGTCCGTCCAGGTCATGGGAGGCACCAGCTACCGCCTGCCCTCCCCCGGCGACAAGATGCTGCTAGTGGGCGACCAGGCCTCCGCGCCAGCACTCGCCGACGCCGTCGCCGCCGCCCCGCCGAGCAGCCTGGCCACCGTCGTCATGCTGGCGCCCGAGACCGGCTTCCTGCCCCTGGCCGCACGCGACCATCGGCTCATCCGCGTCAATCCCGGGATCTCCGAGGAGAAACTGTTGGCCGCCGTGGACCGCACCCTGTGGGCGGACACCGGGGACCTGGCCCTGGACTGGGTGTTCATCGCCTTGGAGACCAGCGCTACTAAGGCGGTGCGGCGCCACCTGATCGCCTCCGGTCTGAGCCGACGCAGCATCCAGCACCAGGGCTACTGGACCCGCGGCCGCGCCATGGGCACCACCCCTGAGGACTGAGACCCGAGCCCCGCCCCAGGGTCCCGAGCCCTGAGCCCTGAGCCCGGCCGGCGTCGACTCCCCCCTCACCACCGGCCAGGCTCCGACCAGGGCACCGGCTTAGACTGGGGACGTTCGCGACCGCAACCCGTTCGCCGAGGTGCTCGACATGCGACTCATCAAGCCCGCCATTGTTGTCCTTGCCCTGACCGTCCTGGTCACCTCGATCGGGAGCCTGCTGCTCGGGCGGCAGCTCAACAGCCTCACCTCATCGCTGTGCATGCTCCTGCTCGGCCTCATCCTGCTGCAAGCCCAGAACTCGGGTCCGGGCGAGCGCAGCCTGACGCCGTCGGGCGTTCGGCTGCTGGGGGCCGTCGGAGTCATCCTCTCCGGGCTCATGGTCGCGCGCGGCCTGTACCGGTCCGACGTCGACGTGCTCCTCGCCCTGCCCGCGCTGGGCCTACTGGGCTACGTCCTGGCGCGCAGTCTGAGGGACCGGCAAACCCGCGAGGTCACCGCGCGCAAGACCTCGGCCCGATAGGGCCCGTCACCCCCGGGCCCCGGTCGCCAGGCCTCTCGGCGACGTCGATCGAGAACGTACTTTCGCGACGAGGACTGCGCTGTCCCCCAGATGACTGGGGGCGGAGACGCGTCGTTTGGAGGAGAAGTACGTCCTCGGCGCGAAACGCAGTCCTCGACATGCGCTGTTCGGAATCAGGACCGCCGCACGCATCGGTAGCGGCGGCGCCCCGGCCAGCGCGGGTCCGACGGCGCAGGGTCGATGTCGAAGTCGAGCGCCCGGTAGAAGCCGACGGCATCGTCGTCGGTCTCGGCGACAACCTGCCCCGACACACTGGCAAGGGCATCAACGAGCGCCCGCCCGATTCCGTCGCCACGTAGCCCCGGAGCCACGGCAATGTACTCCAACACGACGCCATCGGGTCGAGACACGTAGGCAGCTACCGACGTGGGCACGCCCCGCGGGCCCGTACCCACGACCTCCATGAGCACTAGCTCCTCAGCAATGATCCTGCGCAGCTCGGCGTCGGGCAGTCCCGCGGCCTCGCGCATAAGAGCCAGCATCTGCTCACTGGCCAGGTCCTGCTCCACCAGAACTCTGACTGCCGCTCCGTGCTGGACCCGGTCCGTCGTCATAACCGCATTATCCACTGACCCGCAAAGCACCCAAGGCATCACAGAGGCATCACATTCTCCCTGGTCGGAACTTACTTCCCGGGTCCGGGGTCGGCGGGCCGTATAGGCTGGTGGCGACCGGGGAGTGCTCCCCGCCAACGACGACGGACCACTTGTTGAAAATGCCACAAGGATCCGGCAGGATTTTGCCCGGTCATACCATTCCCCACCATGTCCGCCCTAGAAGGTCATCTACCATGCGACTCCTCCCACCAGTCGTCTTCACGCTTGCCACGACCGTCCTGGCCCTGACGGTCGGCGGCGGCCTGTTCGGCTGGGAAACCTCCCTCGTGACGCCTCTGAGCCTGCTGACGGTCAGTCTCATCCTCCTCCAGGCCCAGCACGTTCAGCGCGCCGAGCCGTCCCAGCGAATCCCGGGCCCCTCGATCCTCGCGCTGGCCATCATCGGCCTGGGGCTGGCGGCCGCACTGCTCGGCCACGGCCTCTACAGCCATGAGCCCGCCGCCGCCATCAACCTGCCGTCGGCCGGCATCCTGCTGTTCGTCGTCGTGACCGCCTACCGCCGACGCCGCCCCGAGGCCCAGCCCGTCCTCGTCGCCGCCCCGACGGCCCCCTCGGCGAGACGTCCACCTCTCAGCCGCAGTAACGCTGTCGAAAGCCCCTCGCCTCGGGCCGTCACGAGGCGCAGCTCAGCGCGACGGGCATTCCGAGAGCGAAGGTCGTGCTGCAGGCGTTGGCGAGTTGCCGTCAAGAGGCATGGAATCTCCTCAACGAGCGGTCGGGAGAGCCTGCCGGGCGGTACGCACTCGAAGTGCATCGTTCACCCAGAGGAGCCGATAATGATAAGCCATCCACGCCCTAAAGGCCGTTCCAGCACGAGGACACCATCTGAAAGTCCAACCTTCCAAGGTTCACCGATATCATCGAAATTAAGATCTAATGTTTGAATCCCCCCAGGTTTAGCGGTCGGAGCTTTTTCGATGATATCACCCGAAAATATGGTGGTGTCCGTGACATACTGTCGCATGGCAGGGTCAGTTGCCGTAAAGGCGATCACATACCCCCAGCCTCTAGGATTAGCCTTGACATACTCAAGCGCCGGGGTAACAGAGGTAACTCGAGCACCCTCAGGGAGATTATGCCCACTCCCGGTAGCCAGAATCTGGTCCAGGTGCTCCATATCCGCCGGGTAGGGCGCACCCTCCTGCTGGTTGCTCGGCAGTACCGATGCTGAGGGTTGGGCGTCACCTCGGCTGCGGGGACCGCTACAGGCAGCAATAGCTGCTGAAGCGGCGGACACGACTAGCGCTGCCACAAATCCCCTTCGCAGAACAAGCATGGAAACTCCCTATTGGACGACATGAGAGAACTTTTCGGTCAGCACCAACTCGAAGCATCTTGCTTGCTCCCTAAAGGCGAATGCTCTAGCCGACATCCGAAGAACTCCATTATTGCCTGGACACAGTCGCAAAGTACCTCAGATTGATAAGTCAGATTACTTTAACGCGGCCCACCTCGGATAACAAGCCAGCCTCTCCCTAAGGGGCGCTCGAGGAGAACATTGGCCTGTCCGAGACCACAGTTCCAAGGTTTACTAATGTCACTAAGATCGATATCTTCTAAGCCCCCTTCGGCTTTTAATGCTGTCGGATACCTTTCGATGAGCTCCCCAGGGTTTCCGGTCCGTTCAGTGACGTAGGCTCGTATGGAAGAATCAGTGGCGGAGAAGGCGACAACATACCCCCACCCTCCAGGAAACACCCTGGCAAAGTTGGTGGCAGGCCTGACCGACACTACGTGAGCACCTTCGGGGAGGGTCTGTCCACCCTTGAGAGATAGAATCTGGTCCAGGTGCTCCATATCTGCCGGATACGGGGCGCCCTCCTGCTGGTTGCCAGATACACCAGAAGCGGACTCTTGGGGATAATTTTCCACTAATCTATTTAATCTGTGAAAGGTGTAGGCCCCTAAACATAGGGTGGCAACTATCACGGCTGAGCAGCCGAGTACAAGCACCTTCAGGATGCCGCGTCGATTTAGTTTAGAAGTCATGACTCTCACTCCGAACGGAAGAATTACCTTTTGAGGTCGTATTCCTGAGCAAGCCCTCTCGGATGAAGTCTTTGCAGCCGCTCGTCTTCAATTTCCATGCCAAGAATTTTGGTAGACTTACCCCCGTCCCAGTTGTAGCGGTCTGCGACATGAACCTTGTAGTCGCACGTGTAGTATCCGTTAGGATGGTCGGGCGTGGGAGGATATACAGTGATAGTACCTTCGGTGGCACGATATATGAACCCACCGCATAATACCAATTCTGGGTTTCTGTCGCTGTTTCACCTTGCCATCTTGTGGTGAAAGGATAGGTAATCGGCCCAGTGGCACCCGAGGATTCCTGCGGTGCAGTGCGCGCTCGAAGTGTATCGCTCATCGAGAGGAGCCGTTTATGATAAGCCATCCACGTCCTAAAGGTCTCTCCAGCACGAGGACACCGTCAGGGATTCCCGTGTCCCAGGGGTTGCTTATCTCATCGAAATTAAGGTCCGACAGTTGAACATCTCCGGGTTCAGCGGATGAATAATTTTCAATAATGTCGCCTAAATGAATGGTATGCTCCGTGACATACTGTCGTATGGCTGGAGCGGTTGCCGTAAAAGCGATAATGTAGCCCCAGCCTCTGGGGTTGTGTTTAGTGTATTCAACCGCTGGGGTGACAGAGGAGACATCCGCACCCTCAGGCAGTTTGTGCCCACTTCCAATAGCGAGGATCTGCTCCAGGTGCCCCATATCTGCCGGATATGGGGCACCCTCCTGCTGATTGCTCGGCAGCGCCGACGCTGAGGGCTGGGTATCACCTCGGCCGTGAGAGTTGCTGCAAGCAGCAAGCATTGCAAGGGCAGATCCAGCGGTGCAGGCGATGGCGAAGCCCCGTCGAGAGACAAGCATGGAACCTCCTCAGCGAGCGGTCGTAAGGGCTTGCCGGGCAGCATGCACCCGAAGTGTATCGCTCACCGAGAGGAACCGATAATGATGAGCCATCCACGCCCTAACGGCCGCTCCAACACGAGGACACCATCAGAAAGTCCAACCTTCCAAGGTTCACTGATATCATCGAAATTCAGATCTAATGTTTCAATCCCCCCCCAGATTTAACGATTGGATCTTTTTCGATGGTGTCGCCAGAAAATATGGTGGTGTCTGTGACATACTGTCGCACGGCAGGGTCAGTTGCCGTGAAGGCGATCACATACCCCCACCCTCTAGGATTAGCCTTGACATACTCAACCGCCGGGGCAACGGAGGTAACGCGAGCACCCTCAGGGAGTTTATGCCCACTTCCAATAGCGAGAATCTGCTCCAGGTGCCCCATATCTGCCGGATAAGGTGCACCCTCCTGCTGATTGCTCGGCAGCGCCGACGCAGAAGACTGGGTATCACCTCGGCTGTGAGAGTTACTGCAGGCAGCAAGCACTGCAAGGGCGAACGCCGTGGCGCAGCCGATTGCGAAGCCCCGTCGAGAGACAAGCATGGAACCTCCTCAACGAGCGGTCGTAAGAACTTGCAAGGCAGCACACACCCGAAGCGTATCGCTCATCGAGAGGACCCGTTGATGATGAGCCATCCACGTCCTAAAGGTCTCTCCAGCACGAGAGCGCCATCACTGAATCCTGCTCTCCAGGGACGGCTGATCTCGTCGAAATTTAGGTCCGACAGTTGAATGTCTCCAGGTTTGGAGTTTGGATTCCGGTCGATAGTCTCTCCTGAAAGCTCGTGTTGTCTGTGACGTATTGTCGTATGGCTGGGTCGCTTGCCGTAAAAGCGATGACGTACCCCCAGGCTCTGGGGTTGTGTTTAGTGTATTCAACCGCTGGGGTGACAGACGTGACATCCGCACCCTCAGGCAGTTTGTGCCCACTTCCAATAGCGAGGATCTGCTCCAGGTGCTCCATGTCCGCTGGGTAGGGCGCACCCTCCTGCTGATTGCTCAGCATGGGAGAGGTGGACGAATGGACACCAGCCCGCGTGGCCCGGAAGGGGAGGCACGCCACTAAGGGGGCTGATACAACGGCAATGAGAATACCACTGATTGCAATGTATGTAAGTCGATTTGCCGTGTTTCTACTTGACTTCAACTTTACCACTCCCACTCTCGATCGAAGACTCACCAGACAAATCATACTCCTTTGCCAGCCCAACCGCATGAAGTCTTTGCAGTTGCTTATCTTCGATTTTAAATCCAAATATATTTGTAGATTTGCCGCCATCCCAATTGTAGCGGTCTGCAACATGAGTGCGGTAATTGTACTTATATGTCCAGGTTGAACTTCCATCCTTTGGTGGATATACGGTGATCGTGCCATCTGTGGCCGTTTGGTATTTTCCGGTGGCGTAATACCAGTTCGGATTCGAGCCTTTGTCCACGTCCATCCCGTCCCAAGAAGAGTCGAAAGGGTATGTCAGCGGTTCCGTTACGCCTGCATTTTTGGCATCTTCCACTGCTTGTTCGGCATAACTTTTAACCCCGTTTTCGGAGTGCTCTTTCAGCTCTGGCATGTCGTTCATCATGCCATTAACATCGATAGGTTGAGGGTCTCCGGTGTTTCCAAGGAAGTGCTGCAGATTCTTCGAAGCGTCCGGCCACAACGGCGCACACGCAGCCGCAAACATGGACGCAGCATGGTGAACAGCGTGATCCTTCGCAGTGGGTTTCTCTCGACCGTACTCTCCGGATCCTTCGTTTTTGGAGTCGCCGCTATACTGCCAGGGTTTGACGCCGGGCATCTCCGCATGCTCGCCGGCAACCGGATCATGAAGTCCCTTCCCCTGATTATCCGGCTTGTCACCATCCTTGCTTTTCTCTCGACCAGCATTGGAACGCCCGCTACGCTTGCCAGCACGACCAGCGGCGGAACGGCCCCTCGAGTCGTGCGTGCGGGCCGGCTGGTTCGAGTTAGGTGGGTCCCCGGACTTGTCGGCCGCCATCACCATAGTCAGCGCGGCGGCGTAGGACTGGTCGACCTGGTTGGCCTGCGCCAGCGTAGCGCTCACCATGGCTTGGAGCTCGGCGACCTGCCCGGCCACCTTCGCGGCCTCGGCAGCGGTAGAATCACCACTGCCTCCGCTCTCACCCCCGACGCTGGCGCCACCAGAGCCACTCGCCTTGGCCTCAGGGCTGGCACTGACGCTGCCGTCGTCGTGAAGCACCACCGCAGGGTGCGCCGCAGCATAGTCCTGACAGGCCAGCACGCTCCTGCGCACCATCGCCACACCGTCACAGGCGTCCCACGTGGCCCGGTGCATGCCACGCACCCGACCGATCAGCTCACCATGCCGCGCCTCACAACGCCCCTGCGCCCCACGAGCCGCGGTGACACTGGGGGCCTCAGAGACGACCCGGGTCCGCGCCGACTGCGCCTCACCCCGGATCGACGTCAGCGCCCCTGACGCCCGCCCCAACGACTCAGCGGCCTGCGCCAAAGGCTCAGGATTCCACCGACACACATCACTCCAGGCAACCATCGGCTCACTCCCGTCCTACCAGACGGCCCGGCCGGCCGCGTCGCCCCGACCCGGCGGGCGCCAACGACCGAGCCCCACTGGACACCGCCTGGTCATTCGCCTGATGAATCGCCGTCAGGGAACGCACGCCACTGCTGACGCCCCCATAGCAACTACCCACCGCCGCGCACGCAGCCTCCAGAGACGACACTGCCGCCTCCACCCGCCGCGCACTCATCGAACCGGGCATCGCCGAGGCGGCCACGCCCGCCCCCGCCACATCCACGCCATCCAGGTCGGCACGCACCGCGTCCAACGACGACGACAACACCCCCAGATCACCCCACATCAAGTGAAGATCCGCCACCAGCCACACCCTTCAGAATCCAACGACACCAAACAACCGACTCCGCTAGCACCGGGCGAGCAGGAACCTTGCCACCCGCTCCACAGCACCTTGAGAGCCACTCTGTGACCTTACCGTAATATTCACCGCTCGTCCTGCAAACTAGCAGCGAACAGTGAGAACTGTCCGCCGATTCAGTCCCCCTCACCCCTGGGCCCCGCCCACCGCCTCTCTGAGCGGCAGGATCACGAAGGACCTACTCCGGGCTGAGCGAGGTCCTTCACCGCGGATCCGGCCCCTCCGGCTCCACCTCGCAGAGACCGGCGCCAACCTGCCACAATGAGGGGCATGGTCGATCTCTCCACCGTCTCCCCGCCATCGCCCTGGGCCCCCTGGACGGCCGCTACCGCGCCGTCGCCGCCCCGCTGGTCAACCACCTCTCCGAGGCCGCGCTCAACCGGGCCCGCCTGCAGGTCGAGGTCGAGTGGCTCATCCACCTCACCGACGGCGGCGTCCTGCCCGGCGCCCCCCGCCTGAGCGAGACGGAGAAGAGCTACCTGCGCGGCGTCGTCGAGGACTTCGGGGCCGAGGAGATCGCCGAGCTCGGCGCCATCGAGGCCGAGACCCGCCACGACGTCAAGGCCGTCGAATACCTCCTCAAGCGGCGCCTGGTCGCGGCCGCCCAGGCCCCCGGCGTCGTCGGCTCCGACGGCGGCCCCACCGTGCTGCCCACGGTCGGCGAGATCGTCCACATCTTCTGCACCAGCGAGGACATCAACAACCTCTCCTACGCCCTGACGATCCGGGGCGCCGTCGAGCAGGTGTGGCTGCCGGCCGCCCGCGGACTGGTCGAGGACCTGGCCGCCATGGCCCACGAGCACGCCGACGCCGCCATGCTGGCGCGCACGCACGGCCAGCCGGCCACCCCCACGACGCTCGGCAAGGAGATGGCGGTCCTGGCCCACCGGCTGCGCCGCCAGGTGCGCCGCGTCGAGGCCACCGAGTACCTGGGCAAGATCAACGGCGCCACCGGCACCTTCGGCGCGCACGTCGTCTCCGTGCCCGGCGCCGACTGGCAGGCCGTGGGGCGCGGCTTCGTGGAGCACCTGGGCCTGACCTGGAACCCGCTGACCACGCAGATCGAGTCCCACGACTGGCAGGCCGAGCTCTACTCCGACGTCGCCCGCTTCAACCGGATCGCCCACAACCTGGCCACCGACGTGTGGACCTACATCTCGCTGGGCTACTTCCACCAGCGGCTGAGCGCGCAGGGCTCCACCGGCTCGTCGACCATGCCGCACAAGGTCAACCCGATCCGCTTCGAGAACGGCGAGGCCAACCTGGAGATCTCCTGCTCACTGCTGGACACGCTGGCCGCCACTCTCGTCACCTCCCGCCTCCAGCGGGACCTCACCGACTCCACCACGCAGCGCAACGTGGGCGTGGCCCTGGGACACTCGCTGCTGGCCGTGGACAACATCCGGCGGGGCCTGGCCGGGCTCGACGTCGACCGCGCCCGCCTGGAGGAGGACCTCGAGGCGACCTGGGAGGTGCTCGGCGAGCCCGTCCAACAGGCGATGCGGGCGGCCGCCGTCGCCGGGGCGACCGGCATGGCCGACCCCTACGAGCGCCTCAAGGAGCTCACCCGCGGCAAGAAGGTCACGCCCGAGGGCATGCGCGAGTTCATCTCCGGGCTCGGCATGCCCGACGACGTCGAGGCGCGGCTGCTCGCCCTGACGCCCGCCACCTACACGGGCCTGGCCGCCGAGCTCGTCTCCCACCTGGACGACTGAGGGCGCGCCGGCGGGTCCGGCACTGGCACAGACCGCCAGCCGGCCCGCGCACGACCCCCGACCCTCGCCGAGGCGAGGGGCAGGCTCGATCAGAGCCTCAGCCCGACTATCAGACCTGACACCACCCGAACTGCACGAGGGTCGGGATCCACTGGCAGAGGGTCGGGTGTACTCCACAGGGTCCGGGGATTCGTGCAGTACGCACAACCCCCGACCAATACACCCCCACCCTCGTGCAGTAGGCCGCTCTAAAGTGGACCCTGCTCAGGTCATCGTCGAACCATGACTTCTGGGGCCCCTGCGCGAGCACCTGAAGGGGCCAGGCAGGGACCAGTGGGATTGCCCCCGAGGTGAAAGAACCTGGATGCGCCGCCAAGACCCTGGCGGACCCACTCCCCGCACAGCCACGTGTCCACAGCACTGACATTAGCGCGCCAGCCCTCGAAGCGCCCGACACAGATCGTTGAAATCCCGCGGTTTCTTCTCGGCGAGCGGCGCCGGTACAGGGTTAATGTCAGCGCCATGGACACCTCGGCGCGTTTCGGGGTTCCGGGGCCAGGCGGCGCCCGGCTACCCGACGGCGGCTGAGGGCTGGGCCGGGGGCACGGCGCCCCCGGTCAGGAGCTGGCGGGCGCACAGCCCGGCGATGCACTCCTCGGCCGGGTTGAGGCCGAGCCGGTTGACGTCGATGTGCAGCAGGTCCAGGGCCCGGCGCCCGCCGGTGCCCGCCCCCATGACGCCGATGGCGCGCCCGGCGTCGTCGGCCAGCTCACCCACCGCGGCGGCCGCCTGACTCCAGGACGGGATCTCATCGAACTGGAACTCGATGACCTCCAGCAGGCGCTGAACGATCGGCCCCAGGGCGCTGCCGTCGCGCAGGTGCGCGGGGAGCCGAGAGCCCCACATCCGCAGGTGGGCGGAGAGCAGCTCGGCCTCGGGCAGCGGCGCGCTGCGGGCCGCCAGCGCCAGGAACCGCGCCGCCAGGGCCGCCCGCGGCACCGGCCTCGGGATCTGCCAGACCTGGTGGTCCAGGCACCAGCGGCTGGAGACGTAGAAGTGCCGCTCAGCCTCCTCGACACCGGCCACACCCCCGTACTTGTCGTACTCGGGGCCGTAGACGCCGAAGGTGATGCCGGGCCGGCTCGCGCCGATCCCCCCGGTCATCGGATCGGAGACGAGACGCTCCACCGTGCGCGCCTCGGTCCGCTGAGCCACGGCCCCCAGCTCGCGCATGCTCGCGTAGGCCTCGTCCAGGACGCCCTCGACGGCCTTGAGCCGCAGCCGGATGTGGTGGCCGCGCAGGTCGACAAAGCGCAGGAAGTGCGCCGAACGGATGTCCCACTGGCCGCGGGCCCGCTCCAGCCACTGGGCGACCTCGGGCAGCAGGGCGTCGGTGTCGTCCCCGCCGGCGCAGTAGATCCGCGCATACAGCCAGCCGACCCCCTCACGCTGACCGGCCATCGCCGAACCCCGCTGGCGCATCGCGCTGTGCTGGGCGCGCAGGTTGCCGAAGTCGGCGGCCGCCATCTCCAGGGGCTGGATCCCCGGGATCGAGCCGCCATCCTGCGACGTCGCGCCCCCCAGGCCGACCATTCCGGCCTGGCCGGCCTGAGCGCCCTGACTGGGCTGGCCCACCTGATCCATCTGGCCCACCTGGCCCACTTGGCCCACCTGATCCATCTGGCCCACCTGGCTCGCCGGCCCGGTGCGCTCCGCCTGCTCGCTGGCCCTCGAGCGCCCCCCGAGCCAGCGCAGCCTGCGGGAGCGGATGAGCCGGCTGGGCTGGTTGCGCTGCTCGCGCCGGTTGGACTGGACGTCGTCGTGGGTGCTCATGCCATGCCTCCCAGGTTCTTGGGCCACTGGAGTCCCACCAGGTACTCGGCCACCGTCGGCTCACCGTCCTGGGTGAGCCCCAGGAGCCTCGCCGCGGGCCGGTAGGGGCCTCGACGAAGCCCGATGTGGGCGGCGCCGGGGTCGATCCAGCCGCGCAGCTCAGCAGTGACACCGGTGAGGTGAGGTCCACGTAGCGGGGCTTGTGCTGGTCGAAGGTGGCGCCCTGGGAGGGCATGTGCTGGTGGACGAACACCTCCGTGGGTATGCCCCACTGCTTGCGCAGGTCGTCCATGTGCAGCAGGGTCGTGGTCAGGTCGCGGTCCATGAGCGGGGGCGATCTGGTGGGCCAGGGAAGGTCCAGGACTCGCGGCGGGTCACCAGACGGCCGGCCACGGTCCGCTCGGAGTGCATCACCTCGTCGGGCAGGGGGCCCGTTCAGGTCCCGACGGCGGCTGGTCCAGTGGTCCGCGAAGGGGCAGCCGGGACCAGGGTCGCTCAGCAGCACCAGCCAGGACAGGTAGCCGCCCAGGAGGTACTGGGGGTCAGGCCCAGGTAGGCCAGCCCAACGGGCCCGGCGTCATCGGCCAGGAACAGGGTGCTCGTGGCCGGGTCGTGGACGAGCCGCAGGGAGCTGAGGGGGACCGCCTCCGGCGCCCCCGGCTCACCGGGCAGCCCCAGCGGCGGCAGGAGCCCGCAGGAGACGGCCTGACCGGTGTTGCACTCGGTGCTGGCCTGGATCTCCAGGACCCGCTCGGTGCCCCAGGAGGTGCGAATCCGTGTGGCCAGGCGCTCCCGGAAACCCGGGCCCAGGAGCCGGTGGAAGCGGGCCTGGAGGGAGCCGTTGGCGTTGGTGAAGGCGTTGACGACGGTCAGGCCCCGCCGGCGGCGTAGGTCCGGGCGCTGGGGGCCACCGGCTGGAGGAAGGCGCCCAGGTGCCTGGGAGAGCCGGAGAGCCCACCGGACAGGGCGGCCCGCTCCTCGTCGGGGCCGGCGGCGTAGTCGAGCCCGGCGGCGCGCAGCATCTCCTGGTCGCCGTCGGGGGCGTGGGCGATGGTCATGAAGAAGGCCAGCGGGTCCTTTGCACACCCCGCCGTTGCCGAACAGGGAGACGAAGCGGGCCACCATGAGGTCGTAGATGTGGGAGCGGGCCACCCAGGGGTCGGCGAGCTCACCCAGGGTCTTGACGTCCTGCTCGAAGGGGGCGTCCTCGAGAGGGTCGACCCAGCTGCGGGGCGACTCGCGGTCCTCGTAGAGGAAGCCGCTGGGCCTCTCGCCGAGCTCGCCGTCGGGGAAGACCCGCTCGGCCAGGCGCACCGTGCGGTTGAGGAGCTCGGCGCGGCCGGGCCCGTCGGCGGCGCCGACGGCATCGTCGAGCCGGGCCAGCCAGGCCAGGTCCTTGCCCCACTGGCGCTGCTGCTCCGGTGAGAGCGAGGCGGCCAGCAGCGGGAAGGGGTTCTCCCCGCGGTACCAGGGCACGTGCGGCACGATGGCGCCGGAGGCCAGCAGCCGCTCCAGGCGCAGGCGCGGGTCGGCGCCGCCCACGCGCTCGCAGGCGTCGCGCACGCTGAGCACGGCGTGCATGCCGCCGCCGGTGAGGGCGTCGTGGGTCTCCTGGAGCCAACGGGCGGGCTGGATGGTCTCCTGGCGGAAGACCATGCCGTTGCCGTACTCGTGCTCGCCGACGACGGTCAGCGCCTCCGCCTCGACCTCCCGGGAGGGGTACTGGCCGTAGGCGCCGGCCGCGTCCGGGCCGGGAGCGGCGCGGTAGGACCGGCGCACGGGGGCGGGCTCGAGGTAGAGGGCGCCGTCGGCGGCCAGGTCCTGGGCGGTGGCGCTCAGGATGCGGTAGGCCAGGTGGGTGGCCACCATGCGGTGGCTGCGCCCGGTGGAGGGCTGGCCCGCCTCGTTGACGGTGGTCAGTCCTGAGAAGGGGCTGGTCTTGAGGGCGGCCCGGGTGGCCAGGGTGTAGAGGGTGCGCAGGACGCGGGGGTCCTCGAGCCGACGGCCGCGGGCGGCCAGGGTGGAGACCAGGGCCGGGGCGGCGATCGCCAGGGCCTCCTGGTAGCCGGGCTCGTCGAGGCCGGCCGCCAGCAGCTCGCGGCTGCGGTCCAGGTCGACGTCGACCAGGACGGCCAGGCGGGCGCGGGTCTCCTCCTTACGGGCCACCAGGGCGTCCCAGCGCTCCAGCAGCGCGCGCAGCTCGGCGGGCAGGGCCGCCAGGACCTCCTCGGACAGGTCGGTGGCGCGCCCCTGGAAGACGCAGCGCTTGGCGCGCAGGACCGGGCGGCGCTCGGCCTTGTCCAGGGTGGGGACGATCTCGTAGAGCGGGTCGAGCAGGCGGTCGGCGGCGCCGTCGAGCACCTCGTCGAGCCGACGCAGGTAGTCCAGGGTGCCGATGACGGCGGCGCTGGTCTCGGGGACGGCCCGCACCGGCAGCCCGCCCAGGCGCACGAGGGTCGGCAGGGCCACGGCGGGCTGGGCCAGGGCCGGGGGCTCCGGTGCCGGTACCGGCGCTGGTACGGCGGAGGTCGGAGCGGATGGGATGGGCTCCCCGGAGGTCACGGCGGATACGGGCTGCGGCTGTGGCTGTTGGGAGGGAGGCACCGGCACGAGAGAGAACCGGCTGCGTCATAGGGAGGAAACCTTTCAAGAGGGCGTACAGCCAGTAGCCTATCCATACAACGCTCATCACGAAGGCCAGCAGTCCGAGAAGAGAGCACGCCAGCCCGTAGATGAAGTAGCCCCAGCGCACTGCGGGCCGCATGACGGCCAGCCCCGGCGGCAGCGGCTGGCGCCTCAGGACGCAGCGCAGCACGAACATGGAGCGCCCGCGCAGGTTGACCGAGCCGGTGGCCGCCTCGACCGCGGCGACGCCGTCGGACTGGGTGAGGGGGTTGAGGTTGGTGACGAGCATGGTGAGCTGGAAGGCGCACAGGGTCAGGGCCACCTGGCGCACCGTTCCGGTCGAGGCCCAGGCGACGGCCGCCTCCAGGCCGCAGACGACGCCGTCGGAGAAGATGCCGGCCAGGGCCAGCATGGTCAGCCCGCGCCGGGAGCGCACCCGGTAGGAGTCGGTGCGGTCGACGTAGGCGATGGGGATCGCCCAGAACATGAGCGCCACCCCCAGTCCGCGGATGGGGGTGCCCAGGTAACCCGGCGACGATGGCGTGCCAGGACTCGTGCAGCAGGATGCTCACCAGGCTGGATCGCCACTGCCGTGACGAAGACGAGGACGCCCGGGCGGGGGCCCCCGGCCAGGGAGCTGAGCGCCATGGCGCCGGCCGCGTAGCCGCAGGCAGCCAGCGCCAGGAAGACCCAGCTGAGCGCGGGGGCCGGCAGGCGCTGGAGCAGGGTGACAACGGGAGCGACGATCCGGTGGTACTTGCGGGCGATGATGATGCGGGGCAGCCACCAGCCCCCGCTACGGCGGGGCCTCTCGACCTTGAGGTGGCGGGCCCGGCGGGGCTGGGCGGTGTGGCGTCCACGGCTGCGCCTGGTGCGCGCCGGGGCCGCCGAAGCGTCGGGGGCGGCAGGGGTCGGCGGAGGCGGGGTCGGGCTGGCCGCCCGCCAGGAGGCCCTTGTCGCGCAGGTTGTCGACCAGGCCCGTGATGCGCTTGGCGCCCGCCTCGTCGATGTCCTGGGGAGCTCCTCGATGATGGTCGGCAGGGGGCGCACTCCGTCGAACTGGCCCACGATGAAGGCGGCGGCCGCGCCGAGCCGGTGGTACTTGCCCGAGTCGGAGTCGAACAGCATCGGCTGGTTGTCCATCCCGACGATGAGGCTCACCCGCGGCGCAGGCGCGGGATCGGGCTCGTCGGGCGGCTACCAGGGCTCGTCGGCGTTGTCCTCGCCGTACTCATCACCGTGCTCATCGTGGGCTCGTGGCTCCCTCCGGTCGGTTCGCGGGCATCCGGGGTACCGCCAGTGGCGGGCCGGGGACCGGAGTCCCCTGCCCGCCACCATGGGGTCGTCAGCAGGACGTCGTCGACGCGCTGGCGGCGCAGGCCGGGCACGAGGCCGAGGCGGCGCTGGCCGGGCACGAGGCCGAGGCGGCACTGGCCGGGCACGAGGCCGAGGCGGCACTGGCCGGGCAGGACGCGCTGGCGCTGCTGAAGGCACAACCCAGGGCGTTGCCCTCGGGCAGCTCCTCGACGCCGAAGTCACTGTCGGCGAGGGTGAGATCAATCGAGCTGTTCGTCATATGCTGTTCACCTCCTTCTCTCAGATGTCTGGTGGGCAGGAGCGGGGCCCCTTTCGGGCCCCGGGGGTCCGGTCTGCCGGGACCGGGCCCCAACCCCGCGAACGGGGTGGTCCGTGGAACACTGGGGAACTCTGTGACGCGGTATGCAGTTCTGGGTCCGTCTGGCCGGCGGTGGACCAGCAGGTGGGCCGACGGCGCTCGCGGCGGGCGGGCCGGGACTAGCCGGCCGCCTGACCTGGCGGTTCTGTCTGCGCACCTGCGATGGTGACGGCGAACATCTGGTGGCGGCTGACGCCGTCGGAATCCAGCAGGTGGCGCACCGCCGAGGTGGCGAAGCCGGCGAAGACCGTCCCCACCAGTCCCCGAGCGGCGGCGCGCAGGTGCAGCGAGTAGATGAGGGCGGCGCTGCGGCTCATGGTGAAGCGGTAGCCGGCAGCCCCGCCCCAGGCGTCGGCCTCATCGAGGTTGGCGGCCACCGAGACGATGGCCCCGGCGCGAGCGAACTCCTTCTGCACCGCCATGCCCTCGATCTCCTCGGCCGGCGGCAGGGGGCGGACGAGGTCGACGCCGTCGATCCGCACCCGGTAGATGCCGGGCTCAGCGCCGCGCGGGCGCAGCAGGGAGGACGAAGGGCTCCAGGGGGCAGGCCGCCGCGTCCGCTCCCCAGGTGCGCGCGTCGTCGGCCAGGGCGTCGCGGACCATGCCCAGGAGGGCCTCGGCCTCGAGGGGCTCCGTGCCGTAGCTGGTCGACGACGAGCGGCGCTCGAAGGTCTCGTGCAGGCTGTGGGGTAGGGGCCCTGGGGGCCGGGGTCGAGCGCGTCCGGCACCTGGCAGTCCAGCGGCGGGCGCGGGCGGCGCGCGGCCAGGCCGTCGGAGGTCGGCTCGGCGGGGGGAGTGTCCGTTCCGGCGGAGAACCCGGAGATGAGCTCGCGCAGCGTCTCGAAAGTCAGTGCGCACGGCGGCCTCCCAGGTCGACGACGATGCAGGCCGGCTCCCGGGCCGGGTCGGTGCCCAGCGCCCGGGCGATGCGCTGCTCGTCCCAGCGGGCCCGGGCGCTCAGCGGCACCCCCAGGGCCTCGGCGACCAGGCGGAGGACCTCGAAGGAGCAGCCGCAGTCCTGGACCGCGATGCGCAGGGCGAAGGAGAAGTACTTGCGGGCCACCTTGTCCACGTTGCCGGTCAGGACGATCCGGGCGCCGACGCCGTCGGGCAGGGGCTCCGGCCCGGCCTCCGTCGCGGCATCAGTCCCTGCGTCCGTCCCGGTGTCAGCCGCCGAGGGGGCGGGGCCGATGAGGGCCAGGGCGTGGTCGCGCTCGATGTAGACGTAGGTGCCGGGGGCGAGCCGCTGCCCGGCCGCCACCGTGACCTCCCGGCCGCTCTGCTCGTACTCGGGCACGAGCACGTAGGCGGTCACCGAGCCGATGTTGCCGCCGGCGGCCGTCCAGCGGCGCAGCGTGGCGCTGGGCGGGGCCTGGGGGGCCTCGGCCGACTCCGGGCCGGTGGGTTCGGCACCGAGCGGCTCGCGCACACCCACCGACAGGGCCAGGATCGTGGCGAGCTCGCTCAAGGTGGGGCGGGCGAGGACGTCAGGCTCGGCGCCGTCGTCGGTGAGCGGGTGCGCGATCGGCCAGGGCTGGTCGAGGCGCTCGAGGTCGGCCGGCGGCAGGGGCGTGCGCGGGCAGACCGGCCAGTCGCGGAACTCGCGCTGGAGGCGCAGGTTGGAGGGCTTGTAGTGCTGCTGGTGGCCCTTGGAGTCGACGAAGGCGGCCGGCGGGATGGCCACGGACTGCTCGTAGCGGGCCCCCACGGGGGCCGAGGGCGCCACCGGCACCGGCTCCTCGCCAGCACCGGCCACCGAGCAGATGGGGCAGCCGGGGCGGGAGACGACCGGGCGGTCGGAGTAGGTGAAGGTGGCCAGGTCGGTGCGCCGCGCGTCCCCGGGCAGGTGGGTGACGGTCGCGCGGGCGATGAGGGCGGCCACGGCCCGGGCGGCCAGGCCGACGATGATGTCGTGGCGGACGGGCTCGGGGCGCGGGCCGATCTCGGGCTCGTCGGCGCAGGCGCAGGCCAGGCAGGGTGAGAAGGACTCGTCGACGTAAGGGCCCACCGTCACCGCCTCCTGCTCGGCGCGCACCCGCAGCAGCGCGATGTCCTCCTCCCGGCAGCGGCGCGCCACCTCCGGGGAGCGGGCCACGGAGTCGGCGGTCTCGACCAGGACGGTGAGGGTGTCCCCGCGGCGGGGGGCGCTGTCGAGCCTCACCTCGGGCAGGGTGGGCTCCAGGGCGGCGACCATCTCCCCGGCCAGCTCGGCGTCCCCGACGACGGCGACCCGGGCGGCGGCCAGGCGGCGGGCAGCGTCCTGCCAGGAGTCGTTGACACCGGTGGAGTCGCCCAGGCGGGAGAGCAGCCGCGCCAGCTCGGGCGCCGGGTCGCCGGGGGCGGGCTCGGTGTCGCCCTCCTCGACGATGCCGCCGGTCCACAGCAGGGAGACGGCCTCGAAGGCGGCCTGGGGGCCGATGCCGGTGACCTCGCCGATCTCGTCGAGGGCGCGGGTGCCGTCGCAGGCCTGGAGCAGGGCGCCCATGTGCTCGCGGGCGAAGGCGCCGCCCAGGACCTGGCTCTTGCGGGCGCCGTCGATGATCCAGCCGGTCTCCTCGGGCCGGGCGCGCAGGCCCAGGCGTACCACGGGCTTGCGGGGGATACGGAACTGCAGGTCGCGGCGGGCGGCGCGGCCGACGTCGCCGGCGCGCATGACGGAGCCTGTGGCGTCCCCGGCCATCTCAGGCCACCTCCTCACGCCGCTCGGGCAGGAGGGCCGCGAGCGCGGGCAGGCCGTCGCGGCGCCCCTCGTAGCGGCCCGAGCAGGTCTCGCAGCGGTCCACGGCCACGGTCGGCGAGCAGGTGGTGATGCCGGAGACGAGGTCGATGGTCCACACCCGGCCGCCGATCGGGGCGACGTCGTCGGAGTCTGTCGTGGCCGGGTCCTGGGGGCCGGGGGCATCGAGGGTCTGCAGGGCCAGGGAGATGAGGCCGACGCCCAGGAGCACGTGGTGGTGGGCGTAGGCCTGCTCCAGCGGGCCGTATTCGGAGGCGACCTCGGGGGGCAGGGGGCGGTAGCCGTGCTGGCGGCGGCGCCGGTCGTAGCAGCGGTAGCAGGCGCTGCGGCCGGGGACCACGAGTGGCCCGCAGCGCAGCTCGGTGGGGAAGAGCTCCAGACCCAGGGAGGGCATCCCCCGGGTGAAGGACAGGGTGTCGAGATCCTCGCGCAGGCCGGTCTGGTCGGGGTCGGCGATGAGGACCGCGCGGTCGGCGTAGGGGATGTAGGCGCTGACCAGCCCGTGGTCGACCGGGATGATGACGTCGCCGGGCCCGGCCAGGCGCGTGGCGACGGCGCGCGCGAACCCGCCCTGGGTCAGGTAGGCCGTCACCGGCCCCGTGGGGGCCTGCGGCGCCGGGTGCTGTGCCGGCAGTGCGGCCGGTGCGGGCGGCGTCGTGCTCATGTCGGGTCGGGGCTCCTGGGTGTCGGTCAGTGAGGTGGACGGGTATGCGGACATCGGGCTCAGGCGAAGGGCTGGCGGACGGGGTTGATCCCCGCCTCGTCGTGGACGGTCAGGCCCATGGCTCGGGGCGCCTGATAGAGGCGGGGCGTGGCCAGGTAGCGGGCGTGGTGGCTGAAGGACAGGGGCATGGCCTCGGGGATGAGGGCCTTGATGACATGCATGCCGACCTGGCGGGCCTCGTCGGTGGTGATGTCGACGACGATGGCCTCGGCGCCGGCCCGCTCCAGGTTGGCGACAACCTGCTCCAGCGGGTCGGGGCCGGCGGCACTGTCGGCACTGCCGCTGGCGCCGTCGGGGCTGTCACCGCTGCCGGTGCCGGGCCTGGACGCCGGGAGGGTGCCGATGTCATCGAGGGCGTGGACGGGCCGCTCCCCCCTCCAGGAGGAAGTCGAAGACGTGGCGCATGGACAGCTCGGCGTCGGCCAGGGCGCCACCGACCACGGTGAGGTCCTGCCCCTTGATCTCCTGGGCGCGCGGGCCGCGGGCGTGGCTGCGCAGGGCGATGCGCAGGGAGGCGAGTTCGCGGTAGATCTTGGCCAGCGCCCGCTGCGGGTCGATGTCGCAGGTGGCGGCCACCACCTGGGCCAGCTCGGGGTCGACCTGGGAGGTCTGGACGGCGTAGAGGGTGGGGACGCCGTAATCGGTGGTGGCGTCGAACAGGTGGGTCTCCAGCTCGTTGGAGGTACCGACCCGGTGGTACTCGGCGACCTCCTCCCCCCAGGGTGGAGGGGTCGACGGCGACCGCGGGCAGGCGCAGGCGCTGGAGCCAGGTCAGGGCGATGGAGTCGCGCTCGATGACCTCGAGCAGGCCACCCAGGACCGCCTCGCGCAGGTCGGAGTGGGCGGCGGTGCCGGTGGAGATGGGGTTGACGAACTGCTCGGAGGGGGTGCGCACCGGGAAGTTGAGGTACGTCAGCACCGCTGGGACGAAGACCTCACGGCCTCGGGTCAGGGACCAGCCGCGCACCCATCGCAGGGGGACGCGGGGGTCGGAGGCGATGAGCCCGCAGTCGGGGTCGGCCAGCTCGGCGGCCGAGCACGCCGGCCAGCGCTCCGGTCCGATCGCGGCCTCGCCGAGACCGGCGGGGGTGTCCCACACGCTCCTCCTCCGTCCATGAGCAGGCTGGAGTAGCGCTCCATCGTCTCCACAATCGCGATGTGTCTGGCGCGATCGGCGTCGATGGCCCCGCCGGCCCCGTCGAAGTTGCCCGCCTCGGCACGGTGATTCCAGGAGCGCTGTGACCTCAGCGCCTCAGAGGGATCACCCAGAAGACCGGTCCAGATCGCGAAGACCGGCTCTCCGGCCGCTTGGGGCAGCTCGGTGGAACGGGAAACCAGGCCGAAGGGAGACTCGAGTAACGCAGCACGAGCCAGTGATGGCGCGACGCCCTCAATGAGCGCAGAGCGATACACGGACCCTCCTTCCTGGGAACGACAGAGGAGGCACACTTGGGGAAGTGCCGTTGGACATGAGCCTGCCGGAATCCGACGGGGCCTCGCATCGCCCTTTGATCTATTGCTTTCCTCGCCGTTTGGATGGCTCCCTCCACCTTTCGTCGGGGCGCGTCTGAGGGTGTTTACACGGCGATCATCTTTTTTCAGGTAGTTTGTTCACTGTTCCCAGCAGACCGCGCCCCCCACTGATCGCGGACTGCACACATCTGCCCAAGGAGACTCATGTCTTCCCAGATTTCTCCCGATTGTGTCGGCCTGGCCCTGGTCGACGACGACGCGATGGCCCTGGCCCACCTGGAGTCCTATTTCTCCGACGTCGAGGACTTCACGATCCTCACCGCATCACGCTCACCTCGCGCCGTCCTGCGATTTGTGCAGTCGCACCAGGTCGACGTCCTCATCACCGACGTCCACATGGAGCACATGGACGGCGTGGAGATGACCCGGGAGGTGCTCCGCCTCTCGCCGTCGACCCGGGTCATCCTGCTGACCACGGTGGACACCGACGAGGACCTCCTGCAGGGCCTAGGAGCCGGGGCCAGCGGCTTCCTGCTCAAGAGCGCACCGGCCGAGGAGATCATCGCGGCGGTGCGCACGGTCCACTCCGGGGCGAAGGTCGTGGCCCCGACGCCGACGACGCGCCTGATCGACTACGCCCTGGCCTCCGTGCGCGGCGCGGACGGCAGCGTCCACCTCTCTCAGCGGGAGCGCGACGTGCTCCGCCTCCTGTGCGAAGGGGCCTCGAACCGCAAGATCGCCTCCCTGCTGGCCATCGCCGAGGCAACGGTCAAGTCCCACATCACCGGCCTGTTCCACAAGACGGGGACGGTCTCACGCCTGGAGATCGTGGTGTGGGCCTTCAAACACGGCTACGCCTCCAACAGCCCCATCACCATCCCAGCCGCCAGCGCCCCGAGCGGCTCGACCCCGGGCTCCGCCGCACCCTGAGGCGCGACCACTCCCTGGGGCCGCACCCTCGCGCCCCTCGCGTCTCAGCCGTTGAGGGCCCGGATGACGATGAACAGCAGGACGAAGAGGATCCAGCCGATGACCTTGGCCGGGCTCGTGCTGGACGGCGACGACGGGGCCGACCTCCTGGCGCTGCGCGAGGAGGCCGGGGCGTTGTAGCGCCCCATCCCGAAGGAGGCGCCGGGGGCGCCTGCGAGGCCGGAGGGCGGCGGAGGTGCGGACGGCAGGCCGACGGCGGGCGCTCCTCCCACGGCCCAGGGGTCGGCCTCTACGCGACCCGGGGCGGCCCCGACCGGCCCGGCGATCCCCGGCACCGGGTAGGGCGCCGCGGGCGCGAAGCGTCCAGGCGGCATCGGAGCCGGCGGCGCAGGCCTCGTCACTGCCGGCCGCTGCGGGGGCGGGGCGGGGGCCTGCGAGACCCGGGCCGCGGCTGTGCGCGAGGTGGTGCGGGCGGAGGCGGTGTGCGGCCTGGCCGTACGCCCGGCTCGACGACGCCCGCCGCCCGCCCCTGTCGTCGCGACCGGTCGCACCGGCAGGCTCGGTGGCCTCGGCGTCGGCGGGCTCGAGGCCCGGGCCGTTGTCGTCGTCGAACAGCGGTGAGCCCATGAGCGGGTCGCCCAGGACGGAGCCGAAGGGGGTCCTCACCCAGGCCGATGTCGGAGGGCTCCCAGCCCGTGGGCGCCAGCGACACCGCATCATCCGCGTCGTCGACGCCTCCAGAGCCGCCCGTCCGAGCCACCGCGGCCTCAGGTCCGCCACGCCCACCGTGCCCGCCACCACCGGGGCCGGCGGAGGCTCCCCCCATGCGGCTCACCCAGGCGCGCAGCTCCGGGGAGCAGCCCGGGTTGTCCACAATGACACCGCGCAGGTCGGGTCGGTTGCCGGCCAGCACCATGAGGCGCCCAGCGCCCGCCCTGGGGTCCCGGGCGAGCTGGAGATCGGGGTCATCTGGCATCCGGGGCACCGCGTCGGAGTCAGCGGGGCCGGGGGAGACAGGGGCAACAGCGGTCATGGCACGAGCATCCCACGTCCCCTGACGCCATGTCCCGGATCCGCGCCCATCCGGCCGAGCACCAGCAACCACATACCCCTCAGGGGTATTTGACACCCCTACCCCCTAGGGGTATGGTCCATACCGACCGAGACAACGGAGGAGATATGGCCGGCTACACCGGATCCAAGGAGGACTACCTCAAGCGCCTGCGCCGCATCGAGGGGCAGGTTCGGGGCATCTCCCGCATGGTTGAGGAGGACATCTACTGCATCGACGTCCTCACCCAGATCTCCGCCGCCACCAAGGCCCTCCAGGCCGTCAGCCTCGGCCTGCTGGAGGACCACATGAGCCACTGCGTCCTGCACGCCGCCCAGGCCGGCGGCGAGGAGGGCACCGCCAAGATCCGCGAGGCCTCCGACGCCATCGCCCGGCTCGTGCGGTCCTGAGCGTCACGGCCCACTTCGCGGCGAACCACCTGGTTCCCGTTCCGATCCACCCGTTTTCCGCACACACTTCCCAAGGAAGTGAGAGATGACTGAGTTCACCGCCGACGGTATCGACCGCACCACCACCCTCAAGGTCTCCGGACTCACCTGCGGCCACTGCGTCGCCCACGTCACCGAGGAGCTCGAGGCGCTCGACGGCGTCAAGGACGTCTCCGTCCTGCTCAACAAGGGCGGGCAGTCCACCGTCACCGTGCTCTCCGACATCCGCCTCGACGACGCCGCCCTGGCCGAGGCCATCGACGAGGCCGGGGACTACACGCTCGACGCCGTCGAGCGCGACGACCGCGAGCGCTGAGCCCGGACATGCCCCGTCGGCGCCCGAAGCCCGGGTGCCGACGGGCGGCAGCGGACGCCAGCAGACAGCACAGGACGACAACGGACACAGGAGGCTCCCATGAGTACGACCAGCCAGGAATCCGGCGGGCAGCAGCGCACCGTCAACCTCTCCATCGGGGGCATGACCTGCGCCAGCTGCGTGGCCCGGGTGGAGAAGAAGCTGAACAAGCTCGACGGCGTGAGCGCCTCGGTCAACCTCGCCACTGAGTCGGCCCGCATCACCGCCCCGAGCGCGGTGAGCGTCGATGACCTCCTGGCCACGGTCGCCCGCGCCGGCTATACCGGCGCCCTTCTGGACACCGCCTCACCAGATGAGTCGGCGCAATCGGAGGCGTCACCGGCCGGGGAGCCTGAGTCGACGCCGGCAGCACCGGCGTCGGGATCGTCCACGCCCGGTTCGGCCGAGGGTGGACGCGGCACCAAGGGCACAGGCGGCCGCGCGACGCTGTCCATGGCCGCGACACCGGCCACGCGCCCCGGCGCCCCCGCCAGCCCCGCCGACACCTCCCCCGCTCCGCCTCCGGGAGCAGGGGCAAAAGTCCTTGGGCGCCTCGCATATGGAGCGGGCCGCCGACCTGCGGCTGCGGCTCATCTACTGCCTCATCCTGTCGGTGCCGATCATGGCGATCTCCATGGTGCCGGCCCTCCAGCTGCCGGGCTGGCAGTGGACGGTGGCGCTCATGGCGCTGCCGGTGGCGGTCTGGGGGGCCTGGCCCTTCCACAAGGCGGCCTTCCGGGCGCTGCGCCACGGGGCCTTCACGATGGACACGCTCGTGTCCCTCGGGGTGATCGCCGCGACTGGATGGAGCCTGTGGGCGCTGGTGCTCGGCGGGGCCGGGCACATCGGCATGCGGATGAGCATGGAGCTGCTGCCCCGCTCCCAGGGGCATGCCGCCCACATGTACTTCGAGTCGGCCGCCTGGGTGACCACCTTCCTCCTGGCGGGCCGCTACGCGGAGGCGCGCGCCAAGTACCGTTCCGGAGACGCCCTGCGCGCCCTGCTGGAGCTGGGCGCCAAGGAGGTGACCCGGGTCGTCCTCACCTCGCCGTCGGGCAGCCGCGACGCCGTCGACGTCTTGGATGAGGACGGCTCGCCGCGCACGGAGGCCAACCGCACTGAGGAGCGCATCAGTGTTGAGGATCTGGCGGCCGGGGACCTGTTCCTCGTGCGGCCGGGTGAGAAGGTGGCCGCCGACGGCGTCGTCGTCGAGGGCCGCTCGGCCGTGGACGCCTCGCTGCTCACCGGGGAGTCCGTGCCCACCGAGGTCGAGGCGGGACAGACCGTCACCGGGGCGACCGTCAACACCTCCGGCGTCCTGCTGGTGCGGGCCACGGCCGTGGGCGAGGGACGACGCTGGCGCGGATCGGCCGGATGGTGACGGCCGCGCAGGCGGGTAAGGCCCCCGTCCAGCGCCTGGCGGACCGGATTTCGGGGGTGTTCGTGCCCATCGTCCTGGTGCTGTCGGCCGCGACCCTGGCGGGGTGGCTGCTCACCGGGCACAGCCCGCAGGCGGCCTTCACCGCGGCGGTGGCCGTGCTCGTCATCGCCTGCCCCTGCGCGCTGGGGCTGGCCACGCCGACGGCGTTGCTGGTCGGTTCGGGCCGGGCCGCCCAGTTGGGCGTGGTCATCAAGGGCCCGGAGGTGCTGGAGTCGACGCGGGCGCTGGACACGATGGTCATGGACAAGACCGGCACGGTCACCCAGGGCCGCATGAGCCTGGAGGTTGAGGCCTGCCAGGAGGTGGGCGCCGGCGCTGGTACCGGCGCAGATACCAGTGCAGACTCCGCCGCGGGTCTGGCACCGCTCGGGGAGGAGGCGCTGCGCCTGGCGGGGGCGGTCGAGTCCGCCTCGGAGCACCCGGTGGCCACAGCCATCACGGCAGCCGCCCGCGAGCGATTGGGCGACCTGCCGACGCCGGCCGACTTCTCCAACCACGAGGGCCGGGGCGTCTCCGCCACGGTGGAGGGGCGCCGGGTCGCGGTGGGCCGGCCGGGCTGGCTCGCCGGTGAGTTGGGCGCCGAGGTTCCCGAGGCGGTGCGCTCCGCCGTGGAGAAGGCCCAGGACTCCGGGGCGACCGCCGTCGTCCTGGCTGTGGGCGAGTCCGGTGAGGCCGCGAGCGTTGAGACCGGGGCGCCCGACGAGGCCGCCGCGGACAGCACCGCTGACGCCTCCACCGACGCCGGCGCGACGGCCCCCGATACGCAGCCACTGAAGGCCATGGCGGTTCTCGTGGTGCGGGACACGGTGCGGCCCTCCTCGCGGGAGGCGGTGGCGGCGCTGCGCGAGCTGGGGATCCGGCCGGTGCTGCTGACCGGGGACAACACCCGGGCCGCTGAGCACGTGGCGGCCCAGGTGGGGATCGACGCCGCCGACGTGCGCGCCGAGGTGCTGCCCGCCGACAAGCGCGACGTCGTCGCCGACCTGCAGGCCCAGGGCGCGGTGGTCGGCATGGTGGGTGACGGGGTCAACGACGCCGCAGCCCTGGCCCAGGCCGGCACGCAGGGCCTGGGCTTCGCCATGGGCTCGGGGGCGGACGTGGCCATTGAGGCCGCCGACATCACCCTGGTGCGCACGGACCTGGATGCAGCCGTGGCGGCGGTGCGGGTGTCGCGGGCGACCCTGCGGATCATCCGCCAGAACCTGTTCTGGGCCTTCGCCTACAACGTGGCCGCGATCCCGCTGGCGGCCGCCGGGCTGCTCAACCCGATGATCGCGGGGGCCGCCATGGCCGCCTCCAGCGTCATCGTGGTCACCAACTCCCTGCGCCTGCGCCGCGCCGGCTGACCAGCCGACCGAGGGGCACGTCCGAGTTCGGCGTCGGGAACCGCTGACTTCACGGTTCTCGACGCCGAGCTCTTGACCGGTCACGCCGGCTCCACGGTCAGGCCGTAGAGCGACAGGAAAGCCCTCAACCAGCCTTGGTCAGATGAGCGATGACACCGTCGATGTCCTGCTGCAGCCGCTCACGGCGCACGAAGTGACCGCCCGCTTCCTCATAGCGCTCGTGAGGAATACCGGCGGCCTCCAGCGCCCTCCCGAAGTTCCTCTGCGTCGGCAGAACCCGTTTCTCGTTCGAGTCGATAAAACTCGTCCCGGAGACGAGGAAGATGCGCTTACCCCGATATCTCTCGACATTCTCCATCGGGTTGTCGGCGCTCACGCGCGCCTCGGCCCAGGGTGCCCCGTAGACCATGCCGCCCCCGAGCTCGGCCATCGAGGTCAGATTCGCCCAGTGGGTGATCTTCTGGCCGTCGGGTCCGCGCAGGTCGGCGGGTCCCGAGTGGCTGGAGACGGAGGCGAAGTGCCCATAGTACTTGGCCGTGTACTTCAGGGCCCCGAAACCTCCCATGGAGAAGCCGGAGACGGCGCGCCCGGAGAACTCCGCGATGGTGCTGAAGGTGGCGTCCACCCAGGGGATGAGCTCGCTCATGTGGAAGCTCTCCCAGTTCCGAGGGCCGACGTTCGAGGAGACCGGGTTGGAGTACCAGCCGGCAGTCCCGCCGTCGGGCATGACGACGATGAGCTCGCGGCCCACAGTCACATCACGAATACCCATTTTGTCGAAGGCCGTGCAGTTCTCCCCGATACCTCCTCCGTGGAGGAGGTAGAGCACTCAGGTAGCGGCGTGCGGGGTCGTATCCGTCGGGCAGCAGCACGTTGACGGCCGGATTCGGTCGATGGATGGCGTGGAGAACCGGTAGAACTGCATGCGGCCGCCGTCCTGGTGCTCGACGACGCTCAGGCCCGCAGCCTGAGCGGGGGCCGCGCCGACCACGGACGCACCGGCGCCCACGGCAGCGAGGGCCGCGGCCCCGCCCGCCCCTTGAGCATGCTGCGTCGGGTGATACCCCGGCTGCGTACAGGGTGGGCCGAAGGATGAGGCGGATCCAGGGTCATCGGATGGTCAGGTTTCTGGGTCATGGGATGGACAGCTCCTTGCTGTGTCGGTAATGCCGAAGGAGGGAGGCCCCTCCCCCGGGCCGCATCCACTGGGTGATGGCCGCGGCGGTGGCCGTGAACCTGCCAAGACGGCACGACCACCATGAACCCTACTGTTATTAATCGGTAGAAATATGGCTATGGGTGACACTCCCCGCCCTGGTGCATGTCTCCCGGCGGGGCGAGATCACGGAGCCGACCAGCCGGGTGGCGCCGGCGGTGGCGCTCCCGCTATGCTCGCAGCCATGACGAATCTTTCGCCCCAGGCCCGCACGATGATGGTGCGCACCCTTGGCGAGGGTCGAATGTGCATGCGCTGACAGCGCCAGCCGTCGCTGTCTGACACATAACGGTGAGAGTCCGAGCCGCCTGAGACCGGCTCGTCGCACTCCGCGGAGGCCCGCCGCCCCCGTGTTCATCCCTCCAGTCACCCGCCACCTCGGCCGGCCCGCACGCCGGCCACACCCCTGAGCCCGACGCCGCAGCAGAGCCTTGCGCTCGCGCGCGTCACCGCCGCCAGGGCACCCGAGAGGACCTCCTGTCATGCATACCCGCCTCACCTCCGTCTCCAGGCTCCGCCGACTCCAACGACTCCGCATGTCCGGCCCGCCCTGACCTTGAGGCCCCCACGCGCCTACCGCCCCTCCCCTGCGGCCGCCCTCACCTCGGCGGACCGCTCCGCCTTCTTCAACGCCACCGCCGTCGACCCGGCCGTCTTCGACGCGGTCCCCGACCGCCGCGGCACGGCTAGCCTCAAGTGGGACTCCGCCGTCAAGCGCGGCCGCCCCGAGGATGTCCTGCCCCTGTGGGTGGCGGACATGGACCATGCCACCGCACCGGCGGTCATCAGCGCCCTGCTGTGGCGCACCCGCCATGGCATCTTCGGCTACTCCGAGCCCGACGACGCCTACAACGCCGCCCTGACCGGCTGGTTCTCCCGACGCTACGGCTGGCAGGTGGAGGCCGAGTGGAACACCGTGATCCCCGGCGTCGTTCCGGCCCTGGCCATGGCGGTACGGGCCCTGACCGCGCCGGGCGAGGCGGTCCTCATCGAGGAGCCCGTCTACTACCCCTTCCGCGACGTCGTCGAGGTCAACGAGCGCACCGTGGCCGCCGTCCCCCTCGTGCGTGACGCCGACGGCGTCTACCGCCGCGACCTGGCCGCCCTGGAGGCGACCATTGAGGCCACCGGTGCGCGCCTGCTGCTCCTGTGCAATCCGCACAACCCGGTCGGCCGGGTCTGGAGCCGCGAAGAGCTCGCCGCACTGGAGGAGGTCACGGCCCGCCACGGCGTCGTCGTCGTGGCCGATGAGATTCACGCGGACCTGGCCCTGCCGGGCTTCGCGACGACGCCCTTCGCCTCCCTGAGCGAAGCGGCCGCCGCCCACACGATCACCTGCACCTCGCCGTCGAAGTCCTTCAACCTGGCGGGTCTGCAGGTCGCCAACATCCTCATCTCCGATGCCCACCTGCGCAGGGCCTTCCGCCGCGGTCGGCCACCACCGGCTACTCCCAGCCCAATACCCTGGGCCTGACGGCCTGCCGAGCCGCCTACGAGAGCGGGGACGCCTGGCTCGATGCCCTGCGCGAGCACATCGCGGCCGCCCGCGCCCACGTCGAGGCGCGCCTGGAGCGGATCGAGGGGATCGAGGCCGCCCCCTGCGAGGGCACCTACCTGCTGTGGCTGGACTGCTCGGGATTCCTGAAGGCCGCCGGGCTCGAGCCCGAGCAGCTCGACGAGGTCATGCTCAACGAGGCCGGGCTCTGGCTCGACGACGGCCGGATCTTCGGGGCCGGCGGCGAGGGCTTCACCCGCATCAACGTCGCCTGCCCCCGCGCCACCCTCGATGCCGCCCTGGACCGGTTGGAGACGGCCGTCGCCGCCGTGACCGCCCGCTCCACCACCCTGTCCGCCTGAACCGGCTCGCCCGGGCCGCACCGAACAGGCCGGCCCACAGGCGTCCAGTCACCGGTCACCGGCTGCACCGCCGTCGACCGTCAGCCATCATGTCTTCCCGCCGCCCCCGCCCATGAGGAGAAACCACTCATGACCAGTTCGTCCGCACCCCAGCCCACTGCTCAGACCGAGTGTTCCCAGCCGCCGGCCGCCCGCACCTTCCCCGTCCACCATCACCCGACGTCGTCGGCCCCGGACCCACAGCTCCGCCTGGAGACGCTGCTGGTGCGCTCGGGCACCGGGACCGACCCGGCCACGGGGGCGATCACGACGCCGATCCACCTGTCGACCGCCTACGGCCACCCGGGCCTGGGCGAGTCGACGGGCTACGACTACACGCGCACGGCCAGCCCTACCCGAGACGTCCTGCAGGACGCCCTGGCCCGCCTGGAGGGCGGGACGGCGGCCTTCGCCCTGTCCTCGGGCATGGCGGCCCTGGAGCTGGTGACCCGCACGCTGGCGCCGCACGGCAGCCGGATCGTGGCGCTGCGGGACCTGTACGGCGGCTCCTTCCGCTTCCTGGAGGTCCTGGCCGAGGAGGGGGCGGCGCGCGTCGACTTCGTCCTGGGAATCGAGGGCCTGCGCGGAGCCCTGGCCGACCCGGCCGACCTGGTCATCATCGAGACCCCCACGAACCCGATGATGGAGGAGATCTCCATCCCCGAGGCGGCCGAGCTGGCCCACGCGGCCGGGGCGAGGCTGGTGGTGGACAACACCTTCTACACCCCGGTGGTGCAGCGGCCCCTGGAGCTGGGGGCCGACGTCGTCGTCCACTCCGGTACGAAGTACCTGGGCGGACACAACGACGTCATGGCGGGTGTGGCCGTGGTGGCCGACGACGCCCTGGCGGAGCGGCTGAACTACCGGCTCAACACGACCGGGGCGACGCTGGGTCCCTTCGACTGCTTCCTGCTGCTGCGCGGGCTGAAGACCCTGGCGCTGCGCATGGAGCGCCACGAGGCCAACGCCACCGCGATCGCGCAGTTCCTGCGCTCGAGCCCCTACGTGACGCGCGTGCTCTACCCGGGGCACTCGGGCATGGTGAGCTTCGATCTGGCCGAGTCGGTGGACGTGGCCCGCTTCCTGGCCTCGGTGCGGGTGTTCACCTTCGCCGAGTCCCTGGGCGGCGTGGAGTCGCTGGTGACGTGCCCGTCGGTGCAGACGCACGCGGACGTGCCCGTCGAGGTGCGCGCCTCCTACGGGCTGACCGACCGGCTCATGCGCCTGAGCGTCGGCATCGAGCACGTGGACGACCTCATCGCGGACCTGGCCCAGGCCTTCGAGGCCGCCACGGTCTGAACGGGCGTGCTGCCCCGTCTGGGGGTGGGGATGACGCCGGGTCGGGCTACCCCGACATCATCCGTCCAGTCAACCGCATGGTCTATTCTTCCTGGAGGCGGGAGAATCGTGGCCATGAGACACCTACGAACATCCTCGCCACCCCAGACCACCTCACGACTGACCCTCCTCACCCTGCTCGGTGCACTCACCGCCTGCAGCATGCTCGGCACGAGCGCCACAGCCGTCGCCACCCGACCCGCGCAAGGAGCCCAGCACGCCGTCGTGCTGGACAACAGCACCAACGCCGGCAGCGCCGCCGGTACCTCCCAGCCCACCGGCAGCAACAGCTCCAGCGGCTCATCGAACGGTTCCGGCGGTTCCAGCGGCTCCCAAGGATCCAACGGGTCCACGGGGGCCACGATCCCCAAGGGGCTGGAGTCCTTCTACCGTCAGAATCTCACCTGGACCGACTGCCCCGACGGCGCCACCGGCACCGCCTTCAAGTGCGCCACCGTGACCGTGCCCCTGGACTACGACCACCCGCAGGGCAAGACCATTACGGTGGCCCTCAAGAAGCTGCCCTCGACGAGCTCCTCCCCTCGGGGCTCGGTCTTCCTCAACCCCGGAGGCCCCGGGGGAAGCGGTGTCTCCCTCATCAATGTCCAGGCCGGGCTCTACACGAGCGGCGGCCTGTCGGGGGTCCTGGAGAACTACGACGTCATCGGCTTCGACCCGCGCGGCATCGGCCAGTCCACCCCCATCACCTGCTGGTCCCCCGACGACGTTCAGGCGATTATGGCCGGGCGGGCCGAGGCCCCCTCCCAGCTGACGCCGGGCAGCGCCGCCGACATCGTTGCGAAGGGATCGAGCGAGGCCACGGCCTGCCAGAAGTACACGGAGGTCCCCGAGATCCTCGACCACATGGACACCCGTTCGGTGGCCCGCGACATGGATGTCATGCGGGCCCTGGTGAAGGACCAGGACCTCAACTTCTTCGGGTACTCCTACGGCACCTACCTGGGGGCCGTGTACACCGAGCTCTTCCCCGACAACGTCGGGCGCGTCGTGCTGGACAGCGCCATGGACCCCGCCCTGTCCCGGCAGCAGGCCTTTGAAGGGGATGCGGCGGCCTGGGAGCAGACGCTGCGCACCTATATCGAGTCTCAGCAGGGCCAGGACGGGTTCCCCCTGAGCGGCACAACGGATGAGGCCGTCTCCCGGCTCGCGACCTTCCTCAACGGCCTGGACGCCCATCCGCTGACCGTCGCCGACGGCGGAAAGACGCTGGACCGGGACACGGCCACTACGGCGATCAGAACGCTCGTCGTCGCCTCACCTGACAACTGGCCACTGCTCACCGAGGGACTGACTCGGGCCATGAACGCCCACGACGGCACCACTCTGATGAAGAATGCCGAGTCCCTCTCGGGCGGTGAGGAGTCTCCTGGGACCGAGGAGCAGACCGTCGAGCTGCTCCAATCCGTGTACGCCTTCTCGGCCAACCGGTGCCTCGACTTCCCAGACACCGGGAACCAGGCGAGCTGGGATGCGGCACTGACCTCTACCGCCGTGACTACCCGGTCTTCCACCCCCTGCTGCCCCAGCACGACGCCTACTGCCACGGCTGGGGGCACACCAGTAAGACCAAGCCTGTCGATGTCGACGTCGACGCCACGAACCCGGTGCTCGTCGTCGGCATCCTGCACGACCCGACCACCCCCTACCCGTGGTCCAAGGCGCTGGTATCGAGGCTCCGCAACAGTCACCTGCTGAGCGTCGACATGTACGGCCATGGCGCGACCGGCCCCAATTCCTGCACAACCGCGAAGGTGAACGACTACTTCGTCAAGGGAGCGCTTCCCTCCGACGGCGAGGTCTGCGCGGCGAACCCGAAGCCCCAGGCCGGTCAGGAGACTCCGGCCGGAGTTGCACGTCCAGCTGGACGTCAGCATCCGTCCGGCTTTGAGGCCGACTGAGGGTGAATCGCCCCGGGTTGGATGGAGGCAACGATCCTTCCGTGTCATCACTGCTCCCATCAAACCCGGGGCGATTCCGGCACCCCACACCGATTTGCGTGTCCGACAGGTTCATATCCGGATATACGATGCATTCCTCCAGCACCCTCATGCGCCGAACCAGTCAACAAGTCACACGCCTCTCCTTTTAGACGGAGCCCACTCCTGCCCTCGTCACTTCGAGTGGCGGCCGGGGCCTCTGGGGCGGGGTTTGCGGGGTTCGGCCGCGTGGCGGCCAGTCGACTGCACCAGCTCATCGTCAAGGCCTGCTTCACGCGCGGCCGCCTCCGCACGAGCCCGACGCTTCTCCATCTGCCACTCCGGATACATCGGCCCCGGCAACGGAAACGGAATCAGCCCGAGCAGCGCCACCACCACGAAGAAGAGAGCAGTACCCATCAACACCTTGGGCATGCCCCCACTAATACCTGAAGGGTACAGCAGCATCCCACAACCACCAATGGAAAACGCCACCCCCACAGCCGGAAGAATGAGCGAGATCGTATTACGACCCACATTGAACTCACCTTCACCGAAAGAGCATCCCAGATCTCCGTACCAGTGGTCCGAGAACATGGCGAACCACCAGTTCACCATCGTCACCATCCCCAGAACGAGACAGACCACGCCGGCTTGTGACTCAGTGAAGTGGATCTGCGGGTACACGATGCCTCCCGCCAGCGCTCTCATGCGACGAACCGGTCCATAAGTGCACGATCCTCTTCCTCACGCGAAGCTCGCTCTTATCCTCGTCACTTCGAGTGGCGACCGGGGCCCCTGCTGGGTCCGGGTTTGCGGGGCTCGGCCGCGTGGCGGCCAGTCGACCGCGCCGGTTCATCGTCCATACCGGCATCCCGAGCGGCAGCCTCCGCACGAGCCCGACGCTTCTCCATTTGCCACTCCGGATACATCGGGGCCGGCAGCGGAAAGGGGATCAGACTCAAAACCGCGACAACAAGAAACGTGATAGCGGCGATATAGAAGAAACTGACCACCACATCGCCCTCGCGAGCCCGGCGCTCAAAAAGTACACCCACACCACCACATAAGAACAGCAGACCCACGGAAGGCAGGGTAAGGGCGACGGTATTCCGTCCCACATTGAACTCGTCTTCACCGAAGGAGCGTCCCAGATCCCCATACCAGTGGTCCGAGAACATGGCGAACCACCAGTTCACTATCGTCACCGCCCCCAGAACGAGGCAGCCCACACCGATTTGCGTGTCAGACAGGTTCATATCCGGATACACGGTGCCTCCCTCCAGTACTCTCATGCGCCGAACCAGTCAACAAGTCACACGCCTCTCCTTTTAGACGGAGCCCACTCCTGCCCTCGTCACTTCGAGTGGCGGCCGGGGCCTCTGGGGCGGGGTTTGCGGGGTTCGGCCGCGTGGCGGCCAGTCGACTGCACCAGCTCATCGTCAAGGCCTGCTTCACGCGCGGCCGCCTCCGCACGAGCCCGACGCTTCTCCATCTGCCACTCCGGATACATCGGGGCCGGCAGCGGAAAGGGGATGAGACTCAGCACAGCAACACCAAGAAAAATGACAGCGCCTACCATAAAGAAACCGACGAACGGATCATCCTGACCGAACCTATGATTGAACAGCATGCCCGCACCACCAAACAAGCAGAATAATCCGGCTGACGGCAAGGTCAGTGCAACTGTATTTCGCCCAACATTGAACCCTCCTTCTCCGAAGGAGCGGCCCAGATCCCCGTACCAGTGATCCGAGAACATGGCGAACCACCAGTTAAGCATCGTCACCGCCCCCAAAATCAGACCCACCACTCCAGCCTGAGTTTCAGTAAATCAATCTGAGGATACATAGGTATCTACCACAGCATCGCCCCTACTTGAACCAACTGTTGATCATATTACCGGCCGATTTTCCAAAAGAAGACCCCGCCATACCACCAGCAATACCACCAACAACACCGCCGATCGCCGCGCCTGCTGGGCCTCCAACGCAGGCCCCAACAGTGGCACCCACCTGAGCTCCAGCCCATCCACCAGCCCATCCGCCGACTGCAGTTGTCGTACCTGTTGTTGCAGCCCGCGTCACCTTCTTGCCTTCACTGAGCGATGGATCCTGAGCATCTTTCTGATACTGCTCATAGGAACTCACTGCAAAAGAGGCAACATTGGAGGCACGACCCGCCCACTTCAATGTAGGTGCGACTTTTCTTGCTGCCGCTACCACCTTACCGCCCGCAGAACCCTCCTGACCGCCAGCCGGGCTCCAGCGCTCAAGCTTCCGGTTCTTCCAGGCATTTTTCCAACCCTTGGGTGCACGTCTACGAGTAACCATCTTCTTCGGGTTGTACTTGACGTGCTTCCCACGCTTCGCCGAATGAGAGGCGAGCGATTTATAACTTGTCACCTTCTGCGAAACATTTGCTTTCGATGCCTTGAGACCGAACCCCTCAACCAACGTCTTGATATTGCCGCCTCGCGCAACGACCATCATTGCCGTCTTAGTCGTCGCAATCCAACCACGATCAGCCACGGCGTTACATGAATCCGTGAACGCCTTCCTCACCTCGGTCTCCCGGGTGCGAATGTCGTTTGTCTGAGTTACTAACGAGTTATATAGATCATTTTTCGCTAGATAGTTATTGTGGCGCTCACCGTATGCCTTAAGTGTTTTCTCATCGGCATCGCCCGATGGTTGCTGTTCTGTGAACTCCGGTTTAAGGACCAGCTCCCCTGATACAGTCAGCCCGCCAGCACTGGCCTGCTCCCTGATACCCGCCAGCGATGAACCTATCGACGTCAGCCCGCTCGCCAAGTTGTCGAGAGCGTTCTTGTAATTGGTCAGATCCTTGACCATGCCTTCACATGTCTTTACCGCACTATTGATCAGGTTCTGAGCCCCAGTAGCCGATTCACCTTCAAGGCTTCCCGCATCTTTACGGGCATTTGCGAGATGATCAATTGAGTTATCAACGGCTGTCTTCAAATTTCCAATTTTGAGGGCCGAAGCCGTAATGTCTGATGGTGTGGCGTCGAGGTGAGTATCAATCGACATGCTGGCTTCTTTCTTTCAGTTGGATCCGGAAGTCGAGTGCGACGTCGGAGTAGAACTGGCGGTGTTCTCATCCGTCTTCCGCATCGCCTCACTGGCGGACGACAGCAAGGTCGATGTTCCAGGGATGCTCGTCTGCATCCCCGTAAGCGCCATCTCCACAGTTGTGATGACTCGTGAGGCGTCCGCCTGCGAGGCCCCGCACCCAGACGGCACTCGACCGTCTTCCCGTCAATCTCGGTGCTGGCTGAGTTCAACTCGTTCACTGCCCGCTGTGCATCGTCATAGTCCCACTTCAACGTACCCGCCACAGAGTGATCCTCTTCATGCTGTCGACGACGCACACATGCGCCATCACGATGGAACGTCGCAGATTTTACCAGCCAGTCGTGACTGTTTTGCGACCGAAGGTCAACTTCTCATGCTCCCTGGCGACCGAGATGATCTCCTGGCTGTCCAGCACGTGACTATGGGGTCCCGACCGTGGAGTAACTTAGACCACACTCACCTTTGAGCGGTCCGCACATTGGAAAACACCCCGGCTCCGACTGTTCAGCCGATGACGGGGTGTTGGTGCGCCCGAAGGGATTCGAACCCCCAACCTTCTGATCCGTAGTCAGATGCTCTATCCGTTGAGCTACAGGCGCATGTCGTTGCCGACGGGAACAACATTACTCAGCGTCCACCCAGGGGACAAATCCTGTCCCCGTGAGGATGGGCACAGGGCCGAAGTCCCGTCGTTGGCGGGACTCCGGCCCTCAGCGCCACGGTGACAGCAGCGCACCTGCGAACCACTGGGCGCTATCCGACGCTGGCGCTCTGGTTGATAGCGAAGAGCGAGTAACCCAGCATGCCGAGCACAAAGAAGAAGGCGATGCTCAGGACGACACTGATCACCATCCAGATGAGAGCGGCCTTGGCCCAGTTCCTCTTGCTGGCGGAGTGGCCGCTGCCGAAGACGAGCATCAGCAGCCAGACGAGGTTGACGACGGGGATGGCCATGAGGAACAGCGTCAGCATCCAGCTGCCCACGGAGTCCGCGGTCTCGACCCCCTCGGAGTGCGCTGCTGCCAGGGCTCCGCCTCCTGCCGGCCGATCGAAGGGCGAGCCGGCTGCGGCAGGAACCATCTCAGAGAAGGACGGGGCCTGCCCGGCTGCGGCGTCGGAGGAGGGGGCCGAGCCCCACTGGGGGGCCGAGCTCTGCGACGGGAAGGCTGAGGACGACGACGCGGACGGATCGATTGCCTGAGTCGCACCGGGAACGAAGGTCTCCGTAGCCTGCTCGGCCTCAGCGCGTGCGGTCACCGCAGGGACGACCGAGGACATGCCGACCTCGCCGTCCTGACGGCCCCCGCTGAAGAGGTGCGAGTGCTGGGCGGGCTGCTGGGCGAAGGGGTGCTGGTCCTGCAGGCCCGACGGCTGGCCCTGCGGCTGCTGACCGGGCCACTGCGAGGCCCCCCGACTCGCCTCGCCACCTGGAGCCGCACCGGCGGCTGGGGCCGAGGAGGTGCCCGGGATCCCCTCGGCCGAGGGGATCCCGGGGCGGACTGGGCGAAGGGCGACGACGCGGCTGCGGCGCCGTCGTCGGCGGGTGCCCCACCCCAGGCGGGCTGCGCCGGCGGGTTGTAGGGGCGCCGGCTGGGCGGCCCCGCTCTGCTGAGCGAAGGGGCTGGCCTGCGCGTAGGGGTCAGCCGGTGCCGCACCGGGCTGAGCAGTACCGAGGCCACCGCTCCCGGTCGAGTCGGACTGGCCGAACTGGGCCCGGCGGGTTGTAGGGGCGCCGGTTGGGTGGCCCCGCTCTGCTGAGCGAAGGGGCTGGCCTGAATGTAGGGGTCGGCGGACGCCTGCACGGGCTGGGCGGCCGCCTGCGCGGCACCTGCGGAGAAGGCGCGCGTCTGCTCCTCAGGGGGCGGCCCAGCAGGCAGGTCGGGCTGTGCTGGGCGCCACGATCCGCCCTGGGCGCCGGGAACCGCACCAGGGACGGCGCCGGGAGCCTGCCCCGGGGTCTGCTGCTCGGCGCGAGCGGCGTCGAGCATGTCCTGGTTGATGAGGACGGTCCGGGCGTTGAACTCATCGCCCTGGTTGGGGCGGGGCGAGCCGGAGGTCGGCGGCTGGGTTGCGTCGTGGTCAGACATGAGGTCCCTCTCAGTCGAGTACAGCATCACGCTATCCCGGATCTGCGCCGGAAGACACACAGGCACCCCGATCGGCCAGAGGCGAACGCTGCGACCGCAGGGCCGATTCGCGGTCTCGGACGGCCGTTGGTGAAGTCTCCGGGGCCGCCGCGACGGGTGCTCCGGCGGGGACGAAGCCCCGGCACGCTGCTGCGCACCGGGGCTCTCGCGGTGGCGGAGATGGGGAGATTCGAACTCCCGAGGGGCTTCCACCCCAACCTCCTTAGCAGGGAGGCGCACTAGGCCACTATGCGACATCTCCATCGCCTTCCCACGGCTCCGCCGCGGGACGCACGGGCAGCCTACCGGGAGGATGCCGCGTGAGCAAACCGCCGAAGACACGGTGCGGGCGCCTCGGGGCGAGGCGCTGTGAGCGCCGGCTGCACAGGTGTCCTGGGCCCTCGTTCACGGCCCGGGGCCTCGGGGTTCCAGGCCTCGCGTGCCGGCACCACGCGGGGCCATCATGTCAGTGATATGTCTGTGGAAGCGCGTTGTGAGGCGAGGAGGAGCGAGGATGGCGGAGAGCGGGCAGGCGGATGCGCGGGTCGCGGAGTTCATCACCGATGTGCGTCGGGCCCTGGAGGAGGCGGGCGACCCTGCCCGCGCCGAGCAGCAGCGGGCGTACCTGAAGTCCGAGATGGCGATGTACGGCGTCGGGGTCCCGGACACGCGGCGCCTCGCGCAACGGATCGCCGCCGCCCACAGCGATGTGTGGGCTGAGGCCGACACCTGGGAGGTGGCGCTGCGGCGCCTGTGGGACGGGGCGGCTCGCCGCGAGGAGGGCTATGCGGCGCTGGCCGTCATCCGCGCCAAGCTCTCCGCGACGCATGCCGGACGCATGGAGTCCCTGGCGCTCTACGAGCACTTTCTGCGCACGGGGCAGTGGTGGGATCTGGTCGATGAGACCTCCCACGCCGTCGGGCTGGTGGTGCGTGAGCATCCGGCTGCGGTGGCCCGCATGCGTGTGTGGGCCACCGACCCGGACATGTGGGTGCGGCGCAGCGCCATCCTCTGCCAGCTCCAGCACAAGGCCGACACGGACCTCGACCTGCTCACCAATGTCATCGAGGTCAACCAGGAGGACCCGGAGTTCTTCATCCGCAAGGCCATCGGCTGGGCACTGCGCGACTACGCACGCACGGACGGCGACTGGGTGCGCGCCTTCGTCCAGGCACATCCGAGCCTGTCCCCACTCAGCCGACGCGAGGCCCTCAAGCGCCTGTGAGGCCGGGGCGACCTCCGGCGGGGCATGCGGCGGGCCGCGCAGTGCTCTGCCGCTCCTCGCCGTCGGGGCACGTGCGAGCGTGCTGCCTCAGCCGCACGCCATCAGTTCCCATCGGCACGGTAACGCTCACGCATAAGGTCCACGTAGTCGAGGAGGTCCTGACGCAGGCGCTTGGGGGTGACGACGCAGGCATCCGGACCGAGCCGAAGCAGAATCGTCATGGCATGCAGGTGGTCCATGAACTCCAGCTGGAGACAGGTCCATCCGTCATCTCCGGGAGGTTCACCCTCTGCCTCGGTCGTCGTTGCGCGCAACGTCCACTCCTGCACATCACTCCAACGCTCGTCCCGCACCCAGACAGTGGCTGTGATCGCCTCGAACCTTTCAAGAAACTCCTCACGCTGTTTCCGCCATGCCGAGGCCATATCGAAGCCGGAGTCGTCAGCACACTCCTCAGCGAGTACATCAGCCTCTTCGATCCGAGAGAGCCTGGTGAAGCGAACCTCGGTTCCGTGTGAGGCACACAGGTACCAGCTGCGACCAGCGGCAACTATTCCGTGCGGATCAACGACGTCCTGCGTCGTCATCCTCGACTTGTGACGGAAGACCATACGCAGTCGATGGCGCGTCAAGACCGCTTCCTGGACAGCATGGAAGACGGCGTCGGCCCGCTCGCTCTCAGGAAGGGGAAGCCACCCTTGCGGATCGACCACCACGCGCGAGGCAATGCCCATGGACCGGCTTCGATAGCTGTCGGGCACGGCGGCGAGCAGTTTGCGAGACGCGGAGACGAGGGCGTCGCCAAGGCCCAATGGTGCAGCACCCCAGCTGGTGAGACCAGCGAAGAGAGCCCGGCTCTCCTCACGGTTCAGTCCTGTCACGTCAATGCGAAAGCCGGGGTCGATTCTCACTCCCCCATAAGGTCCCCGCTCGCACCATACCGGCACGCCCGCAGCCGACAGCGCCTCAACGTCCCGCAGCACGGTGCGCCGTGAGACCTCCAGCCGCTGAGCCAGATCCGAGGCGGACAGACGACCATGGGTACGCAGCAGCCAGATCATGGACAGCAAGCGGTCAGCACGCACCGGCTCATCCTCGCACGTACGTGACACAAGGTGGCACCAATGGTCTCTAACCTCGACGCCGTCCGCCCACCTCGTATACCCGTGAGAGTCTCAGGAGCATCACCATGACGACCTTCGTTCCCAACAGCGTCATCCTCTACGTCTCCGACGTCGAGGCGAGTACCACCTTCTACAGCCGGATTCTCGGTCATGAACCGATCAAGACCTATCCAGGATTCAGCGTCTTCGCATTGTCCGACGACGTCACTCTCGGCCTGCAGGCAGCCGACGAGATTGAACCCACTGCCGAGCCATACGTAGGCGGGACCGAACTGAGTCTCAGCAACGTCGAGCGTGCCGACGTCGATCGTCTTCACGCGCAATGGAAGAAGCTGGGCATTCCGATGGTTCTGGAGCCGACCGTCCTCGAATTCGGCTACACCTTTGTGGCAACAGACCCCGATGGGCACCGCCTGCGTGTGTGCGCCACTGATACCTCGAGCTTCGTCTGACTCGAGACCCTCGGCACCCTGCCCGTCACCAGGTGCAGGCCTCGATGCATCTCGGCAGTACCCCAGCACCCAGTTCACGATGACGTAGGTCGGCAAGAAAATGGGCAGGCGGACGTCTGCCTTCGCCTAACCGATCATCGTCGAACCGCGGAATATAAGCTCAAGGTAGTCACACTGGGCCTGATCGGGGACGTACTTCGCCGACGAGGACTGCGCTTTCCTCCAGATGACTGGGGAACGACCTCAGTCATCTGGAGGAAAGGTACGTTCCGGGCGCCGAACGCAGTCCCCGATTCAGTCAGGCGGCCTCTCCCGGCGGATGAGTCTCTTCGTGTACTGGCAGTTCCTGCGGGGCTTGCCTGGCTGGTGGTGCGGGTTGAGGCCGGAGTGAAGGGGCCGCGTGAAACCCAGATTCTCGACCAAGATTCGCCAGGAGGCACTTCCACAACGCCCGGCGACCGGCCTGCCATGTTCCGGCCGGCTACTCCACGAGCCTCGGGCGGTACTGGCTGGGGGGTGTGCGTACTGCACGAACCCCCGCACCCCACGGAGTACACCCACCCCTCGTCCAGTAGGTCCCGACCCTCGTGCATTGCGCCCTGGTGAGGTTGGGACCCCCCGTGAGCGACCTCGCCCGAGCACGAGCAAACCCTCGGCAGCGCTTCAGCTACCGAGGGTTCGAGTAAGCATGAGATGGCGGAGAGGGAGGGATTCGAACCCCCGGTGCGCCAGGCGCACAGCGGTTTTCAAGACCGCCACATTCGGCCGCTCTGTCACCTCTCCAGGCCGCACCCACCGGGCGCGACAGGCACAGACCCTACCATCCCGGCGGGCCCGCGGTCACTGCGAGCCCACCGGCCCGAGCCCACCGGTCGCCGACGTCGCGGTCGTACCTTAGGTCTCGCGTTCGAGGGGTAAAGGGTACTGTGTTGTCTCATGACTTCTGAGAGTTTCGGATGTCATGACATCTGAGACACTGGTGGGGCGGGTTGCCTGGGGTTATGGGTAACTCGATTTCGCCGTCTCGGCGTGAGCAGGTCATAGGTTTTGACTCCAGGACCAGTGGGATGAGCGTGGAGGAGTTCTGCGCTCAGGTGGGTATCTCGCGGGCCTCGTTCTACCGGATACGCCGACGCGCTGAGCACGAGGGCCTGGCTGCCGCGCTGACACCGCGTTCACGGGCCCCGCGCCACCCGGCGCGGGTGTGGGACCAGGGCACTGATGAGCGCATCGCCCAGGTTCGCGCCGACCTGCTCGCCGCCGGCCGGGAGGCGGGTCCGGCCTCGGTGTGGTGGGTGATGAGCCAGGGCGCCAGCGTTCCGGCTCCCTCGCGCGCGACGATCGCCCGCAGCCTACGCAGAGCCGGCCTGGTGGTCCCCGCCCCGCGCAAGCGGCCCAGGACGTCGTACAAGCGCTTCACCCGCAGCGCGGCCAACGAGCTGTGGCAGATCGACGGCTTCCAATGGCGCCTGGAGGACCATCTGGTGACCGTCTACCAGGTCGTTGACGACTGCTCGCGGGTCATCACCGCCCTGAGGGCCTGCTGGGGCGGTGAGAGCGTGGCAGGCACCCGCATGGTCCTTGAGGAGGCCTTCGCCACCTGGGGGCGTCCGGCGGCGATCCTGTCGGACAACGCACTGGCGTTCAACACCAGCCGTATCACTGGCCCGGGAGCCACCGAGAAGTGGCTGGCATCCCTGGGGGTGCGTCCCATCAGCGGGCGGGTGGGCCATCCTCAGACCCAGGGCAAGGTCGAGCGCTCCCACCAGCCGGCAGCCGCCTGGCTGCGCGCCCACCCGGCCAGCACCCTTGAGGAGCTCAACGCCGAGCTGGACCGCTTCACCAGCTACTACAACACCGAGCGCCAGCACCAGGGCCACGGCGTCGCACTGACCCCGCTGAGGGTATGGGCTCAGACCCCCAGGGCGCTGGCCAGCCCAGCCCCCATCGACCTGGAGCGCCTACCAGCCGGCGGCGGCCCCATCAGCCTGCCCGACCCCGCCGATCCCGACCAGGCCGTGGACCGCGCCCGACGCACCGTGATGTCCAACGGGTGCGTGTCCTACAAGGACCGTGCACTGTCACTGGGCCAGACCATGCGCGGCGTCGAGGTCACCCTGATCGAGTACACCACGCGCCTGGACCTCTACGACCCCGACGGACGCCGCTTCGTGTCCCTGCCCTGGCCCCAACCCACCCAGAGGCAGCAAGGCAACCGCTCCACCATCGACACCAAGAAACCGCCCCTACAGACTCATCCCTGCTCCCACCCCGACGCCCCCTGAACGTCTCACAGGTCATAACCCCAATCAGTGTCTCAGAAGTCATGACACCCAAACGTCTCAGAAGTCATGACCCCCAAATGTCTCAGAAGTGAGGAGACAGCACAGAGGGGTAAAGGGTACGACCGCGCGACCTACCCTACGAACGCGCGGCCCGGCCGCACCGCTGACCCGCGGCCCCGCGGCCCGGCCGCACCTCCGCACCGGCCCCTAGGCCCGCCCGAAGAACCCGCGCCGGTGCGGTTTGCTGGCGCGCGCCGGCAGCAGGGAGTTCGGCTCATCGAGCCGCCCCTCGGCCAGGGCCTGCCCGATCGCGGCCACACCGGCAGGCGCGCCATGAGGGTGGCCTGCAGGGCGTGGTAGATGTCCGGGTGCCCGGCCCAGGTGCGCGTCGAGGGCTGGTTGTCGCGGTCGAGCTCATGGGTCCACACGCCGGGCGCCTCGATGAGGAACTCCTCGGCGTAGTCGATCCAGGCCCGGTAGCAGTGCTCGTAGTGCTCGACGTCGATCTCCCCACGCCCGTCGTCGAGCAGGGCCTGGCGGATGGCGGCCGAGGCCGAGATACCCTCGCAGACCACCCAGTGCATGCGCTCGTGCACCATGGGCTTGCCGTCGAAGTCCGTGGTGTAGACGAAGCCGGGGGCGCCGTCGACTCGCCAGCCGTCGGTGCGGGCCTGATCGAAGATGTGCTCGGCGGCCTCCAGCATCCACTCCGGCGCGCTCATGGAGCGGTTGATGAGCGCCCCGCGCAGCTGCACGGTCAGGCGCGCCCACTCCAGCCCGTGGCCCGGCGTGACGCCGTAGGGCCGGAAGGGGTGGGCGGGCTCGTCGCGGTTGTAGTCCAGGAGCGGCTCCCAGGAGGTGGAGTAGTGCTCGGGCAGGCGCCAGCCGTGCTCGCGGGCCTGGACGTTGACGGCGAAGTCGGTGATCTTCAGGGCCCGCTCCAGCCAACGCACCTCGCCAGTGACGTCGGCGGTGGCCAGGTAGGCCTCCACCGTGTGCATGGCGGCGTTGATGCCCCGGTAGTCCTCGGGGTCGGTGAAGTCGGCGGCATAGGACTCCACCGGCATCTGCTGGTCCTCGTCCCACCAGTAGCGGTCCTGGACCTCGATGGCGTCGCGCAGCAGCTCGTGGGCGCCGGGCCGGTCGGCGGCTGTCGCGGTGGCGGCGGCCAGGAGCACGAAGGCGTGCTGGTAGCACTCCTTGCGGGCGTCGCGGTCCACCGGGAGGCCCCGCCCCTCGGCGTCGGGCTCAGGGCCGATCGCCGAGTACCAGCCGCCGTTGACCGGGTCGCGCAAGGGTCCGTTGAGGGCGCGCACTCCGTGGTCGGCGTAGCGGCGGCAGCCGGGGATCCCCATGACCGCCCCCAGGGAGAAGGCGAAGGTCATGCGGCCAGTGATCCACAGCTCGACGGGATGGGCGGGGTCCACCTCGCCGTCCTGACCGATCCACCCGAATCCTGTAGGCACCTGCGCAGCGCGCGCATAGTGCAGCAGCGCATGCGTCTCGTAGGCCAGCCAACGCTTGTGCTCGGGGGCGCCGAACCATCCCAGACCCATGAGTCCTCCTTGAATCGCTGGGGATCCAAGGCTATCCACCCACCTGATGCGGATCAATGCTCCAGGCTGCTCCCGGCTGCCCGAATGGCGCCCATTCTCGCCGGCACGCAATGCACGAGGGTGGGGTGATACTGGAGGAGGGTTGGGTGTACTGCAGGTAGGTGGGGCCTTCGTGCAGTACGCACAACCCTCGACCAGTAGATCCCGACCTTCGTGGAGGAGGTCGGCTCAGGGCGGAAGCCTCAGAGCCGACGTCGTACCCATGGCCTGCGGGTCCCGCCCAGGGGCTACTTCTGCTTGGGCCAGGCGGCCTCGGCCTGCTTGAGCGCCTCCTTGGGGGTCACCGTCCCGGTCGCCCACCGGCTCAGCCCGACCCACAGGGCGCTGCTGCCCACGCCCACCGGCATGAGTCCGAGGCGTCCATCTCCACGGTCGTCTGACGCGACTGGAGCATCCTGGTGGCGCGTCGGCCGACGTCGCTGGGCGCCAGGTCCGGGTCAACACCCTGGTTGGCGGTCGCCACCCCACCCAGTGCCATCCGCGTGCGGGCCCACTCCTGGGAGGTCAGGTACTCCATGACCGCGCTGACCGCGTCCGAGCGGGTGAAGGCCACGAGGTAGTCGGTGCCCACCAGCACCGAGTCCGAGCCGCGGTCCGCCGCCGGCGTGACGAAGGCCGAGACCTTCGTTCCAGCCGAACCCGCCTGAGTCGTCGCACCCGCCGTGCCCTTGGCCGACGCCGTCGCCCCGGCCGTCCCGCTAGCGGTGGCACTCGCGGTCGGGTGGGGGGCCTGGACCGTCACCGGGTTGGCGCCGTCGGCGTCGGTGATGACGGTGCCCTCGGGGAAGCGGCTCTCGAAGGAGGAGGAGGCGTGCAGCATGAGGCAGCTGCCCTTGACCAGCTCAGCCCCGGCCTGTACTGGGGTGCGGGAGATGACCGAGCCGCGCCCGCCGGCGACGCGCCCGTTGTCCAGGACCAGGGAGTTGACGGCGCCGAGGGCCTCCACCGCGTTCGGGGAGTCGACGGGAACCCGGTGCGAGGCCCAGGTCTCGTAGACGCCGGGCCCCTGGGTGGCCAGCAGGGCGTCCTCGAGCCAGTCGGTGAGAACCCAGCCAGTGGACTCGCCATCGGCGGCGCCCACGCACCAGGGCGTCACGGAGCCGTCGGGGTGGTCGGAGCGAATCTTGCTGGTGAGGGCCTCCAACTCGGCCCAGGTGCCGGGCACCTCGTAGCCAGCCTTGGCGAAGGCATCCGGCGAGTACCACACGAGGGACTTCAGCGAGACCATGAGCGGGGCGCCGTAGGGCACGGAGGCGTGGATGCCGACCTGGATCCAGTGCCGGTCCCAGCCGGCCTCCACGTTGCTGTTGACCTTGTTGGGCAGCGGGTGGACGACGCCGGTGTCGACGAGCTCGGCCACCATGGCGGGTTGAGGCACGATGGCCAGGTCCGGCAGGTTCTCGGGGTTGTCCTGGCTCGACGGCGAGGCCCCCGAGCTGGTGGACAGGTTGGCTCCCGAGCCGTTGAGCAGCTGGGAGCGCAGCTCGGTGGTGCCGGTGTGCTCGATGTTGATGCCAGTGCAGCTCTCGAACTCGGCCACGGAGGCCTCGAAGCGCTCGGCCTCGGTGCCGGTCAGGCTGCTGGAGATGGTGACGGTGGCGCCCTTGTGGCCCTGGTAGGCCTGGTAGGCGGCGCAGCCGGTGGCCGAGGCCGAGCCGGTCCCACCGGCTGAGCAGGCGGCGGTGGCGGCGGCCGCCAGGGTCAGGGTGCTGGCCGCGGCCAGGAGGCGGACGCTCCGGCGCAGCCGACGGCTCGCACGCCCTCGGCCGGGGACGCCCGCCCCACCGGACGGGCCGGCGGCGCGAGCGGCGCGCTCCTCAGGGATGGAGTTGTGCTGGGAGACAGGGAGGGGGGACTGTCGCATCAAGGGTGCCTTACTCGTTCGATGAGGGCGTCCAGGACGGCCGCGCAGCCGTCCCGCCACACGGGCTCGGTCAGGATATCGCCGCGGTCGCGCACCCACTGCGGCGCACTGCCCATGACGACGCCGGCTCCGGCCCACTCGATCATCTCGACGTCATTGGAGCCGTCCCCGACCGCCAGGACGTGGGCGGAGTCGGTGCCCAGGCGGGCGATGAGCGCCTCAAGGGCGGAGGCCTTGGTGACGCCCTCGGGGGCGACGTCGAGCCAGGCCGTCCAGCCGATGGCGTACTCCACCGAGTGCAGCCCGGAGTCGGCCACGATCTGGGAGAAGCGCTCCACCGGCATGCCCGGGGCCCGCAGGACCACGCGGGTGACCGGCTGGGAGACGAGCTCGTCGAAGGTGACGACCCGCTGGTCCTCAATGAGCTCGCCGTCGGGGAAGAGCCGGGAGACCTTGAAGCCGACACCGGGGTCCTCCACGGCGAGGATCCCGTCGGGCACGGCGGCGTGGAGGGTCTCGATGGCGGCGCGCGGGTCGAAGGTGCGCGAGTCGACGACCTCGTAGCCGCCGGGGGCGTCAGGGTCGAGCCGCAGGGTCATGGCGCCATTGGCGCACACCATCCAGCCGGCGGACAGCCCCAGGTGGCGCACCACCGGCATGGCGGCGGCGATCCCGCGGCCGGTGGAGATGACCACGGGGACCTCGTGGGCGCGCAGGCGGGCGACGGAGGCCAAGACCCGCTCCGAGACGTGCCCGTCCATGTCGAGGATGGTGCCGTCGACGTCGAGGGCGACGACGAGCCCGTGGCCGGGTGCGAGCCGGGCGCCGCCGGCGGCCTCCAGGGCGTCGAGGTCCCGCATCCGGTCCTGGACGAGGGCGTGGTACTCCTCGTGGTTCAGGGGCCGACGGCGCAGGGCGCGCTCGCCACCTGCCGCGGTGCGGTCGGCACCGTCCTCGAGGTGCCCGACGTACTCTGTGGAGCCGCCCAGGTGGGTCAGGGGCTGGCCGGCCGGGGCGATCCCGGTGGCGGGATTGACGGCCGGGCCGTTGCCGGTGGGCGCGGAGCCGGTGGGCTCGCCGACGGCGTCGGTCTCGCGGCCGGCACCCGGGCTGGAGGTGGGCGCGGGGTTCACGGGGCGGCCCTCAGGCGGTGGCCCCGACGGGCTCGATGACCTCCAGGCCGCCCAGGTAGGGGCGCAGGCCCGCGGGCACGCGCACCGAGCCGTCGGCCTGCTGGTGGTTCTCCAGGATGGCGACCATCCAGCGGGTGGTGGCCAGGGTCCCGTTGAGGGTGGCCACGGGGCTCATGCCGCCCTCGCGGCGCTCGCGCACGGCCAGGCGGCGGGCCTGGTAGGTGGTGCAGTTGGAGGTGGAGGTGACCTCCATCCAGCGCTGCTGGGTGGGCAGCCAGGCCTCGCAGTCGAACTTGCGGGCGGCGGAGGAGCCCAGGTCCCCGGCGGCGGTGTCGATGACCCGGTAGGGCAGCTCGACCAGGGCCAGCATCTCCTCCTCCATGGCCAGGAGCCGGGCGTGCTCGGCCTCGGCGTCCTCAGGGCGGCAGTATGAGAACATCTCCGCCTTGTTGAACTGGTGGACGCGGATGATGCCGCGGGTGTCCTTGCCGGCGGCCCCGGCCTCACGCCGGTAGCAGGTGGACCAGCCCATGTAGCGCTTGGGGCCGGCGGACAGGTCGAGGATCTCGTCGGCGTGGTAGCCGGCCAGGGCCACCTCGGAGGTGCCGGTGAGGTAGAGGTCATCGGCAGGCAGGTAGTAGATCTCGTCGCTGTGGGCGCCCAGGAAGCCGGTGCCGCCCATGACCTGCGGGGTGACGAGGGTGGGGGTGGTCATCGGGGTGAAGCCGTGGGCGACGGCGGCGTCCAGGGCGGCCGTCATGAGCGCCAGCTCCAGGCGCATGCCCCAGCCCTTGAGGTAGTAGAAGCGGGCGCCGGAGACCTTGGCGCCGCGGCGGGTGTCAATGATGTCCAGGCCCTCGCCGATCGCCAGGTGGTCGGCGGGCTCGAAGCCCTCGGCGGCGAAGTCGCGGGGCTCGCCGCCCTCGTGGCGCAGGACGACGTAGTCCTCCTCGCCGCCCGAGGGCGCCCCTCGATGAGGTTGGCGAACTGGCGGGCCAGGTCGTCGAGCTCGGCGGCGGCGGTCGAGGAGGCGGCCTCGGCGGCCTTGACCTGCTCGGCCAGCTCCTTGGCGTTGGCCAGGATCGCGGGGCGCTCCTCCGGGGATGCCTTCCCCACGGACCGGGAGACCTGCTTCTGCTCGGCGCGGAGGTTCTCGAAGGCGGCCAGTGCCTGACGGCGGGTCTCGTCGGCGGCGATGACGCGGTCGACGAGATCGACGTCGGCTCCACGGGCTCGCTGGCTGGCGCGGAAGGGCTCGGGGTTCTCACGAAGCGCACGCAGGTCGATCATGGTCCCGAGTGTAGTCAGGACCGCGCCCCGGACAGCATTCGGGCAGCGCCCCGGTCCGATCTGAGCCGCGAGCGCGGCGGGCTGCGGAGGCGGAGCGAGTCGGGGACGACCAAAGTCACGGGTACGTGGCCGAGCCGACACTGGAGGGCGCAACGGGCGGGATCCGACGTCGATCCCTGGGCGACCGATCCGCCGTCGGGGCCACCCGGGGGCCCTGAATCGCAGGAATGATCCGGGAGATCAGGCGGTCGCGGGGTGGGGCCGGCGAGGCCGCGCCCCATACACGCTCACCCCCACCCGCACTACCGCCCGACGGCGAACGTGACCCACACCCCTCTTACCAACGCAATCCACCTGTGAATAGAATCCATTTCAATCGGTGCACCCTATCGTTCCCGACGGTGTTTCCGAGCCGCCACGTTGGAGGCTCGTCCACACCCCACCGCATCGTCCTCCCCACTCCTCCCGGCTAGTCGTCTGTCCCCGATTTTCTGTCACTCCGTCATATCAGGCTCGCCGACCGCCACGCATGCGGGCCCCGACCACAGGACCACCACTCATGCCGACCACATCATCTCCGTCCTTCTCCCAGCTGAGGGCCTTCGTAGCGCTGTGCGACCACCAGCACTTCGGCGAGGCCGCCGCGGCGCTCGGAGTCAGCCAGCCCAGCCTGTCCCAGGCCATCACCGCACTGGAGAAGCGCGTCGGCGGCGAGCTGGTGGAGCGCACCACCCGTCGTGTCCTGGTCACCTCCCTGGGCGAGGCCCTACTGCCCTACGCCCGGGACGCCGTCCTGGCCGCCGAGGCCTTCAACGAGGCCGCCTCCAGCCAGGGCGCCGCCCTGAGCGGCACGATGCGCCTGGGCGTCATCCCCACCATCGCGCCCTACCTGGCCCCCGTTCTCATCGATGGTCTGCGCGAGGCCCTGCCCCAGATGGACCTGGACCTGCGCGAGATGGTCACCGGCGACAACCTCGACCAGCTCGCCCAGGGGCGCCTCGACGCCGCCATCATCGCCCTGGAGGACGACCTCCAGCGCACCACCGCGATCCCGATGTTCGACGAGCGGCTCGTCGTCCTCACCGCCGCCGACCACCCCTGGGCCGGCCGCACGGACGTGAGCCCCGCCGAGCTCGACGACCAGCCCCTCCTCCTGCTCGACGAGGGCAACTGCCTGCGCGACCAGACCCTGGCCCTGTGTCAGCGCTACGGCTCCCAGCCCCCGGTCGCGGTGGCCACCACGCTGTCCACGGTCACCCGCATGGTCGCCCACGGCTCGGGCGTGACGATCATCCCCGAGGGGGCGCTCCAGCTGCTGACCCCCTCCTCGGAGTACGGCGTCGCCCGTTTCGGCGACGAGGCGCCGATGCGCCGCATGGGCCTGGTGCACCGGGTCTCCTCCTCCCGCGGCGCCGACTTCGCCCAGCTGGCCGAGCTCATCTCGCACCTGGTGCGAGAGGCCGATCTGCCCGTGGCCCCCGTCACGGCTCTGGCTGTGGCCTGAACCCTCCTCCGGGGCCCTCACTCGCCGGCGGCCTGAGCTCTACGGGTCCGCTCCTGCCTACCGGTCCCCGCCGGGCCGTGACCTGGGGCCGCCGGGGCGACTAGCCTGCCCCTATGACGGGCAGCACCAACGGCGGCACCCGGGCGACGACGCGCACCGGGCGGCCACTGGCCTGCGTCGTCGTCAACCCCTCCAAGCCGCGCGTCACTGCCGCGGTGCGCGCCCTGCTGGAGGGCGAGCTGCGCGAGGCCGGCTACGCCGGGCCCGTGTGGCTGGAGACGAGCGTCTCCGAGCCCGGCATGATGCAGGCGCGCCTGGCCCTGGCGGCCGGGGCGAGGCTGGTGGTGGCCGCCGGCGGTGACGGAACGGTGCGCTCGGTGGCGGCCGGCCTGGCCGGCACCGGCGCCCAGATGGGCATCGTCCCGCTGGGCACGGCGAACCTGGCGGCCCGCAACCTCGGGGTGCCGGTCGGGGACGCCCGGGCCGCGGCCCGGGTGGTGGCCCACGGCGTCGATCTTGCCGCCGATCTGGCCTGGGTGCGCACCGAGCCCTGGACCGATCCCAACATCCTCTCCGACCCGGCGTCATCGGGCGCCCCCCGCGGACGGACCGGCTCCACACCCTCCACACCCTTGACGGGCCCAGCCGCAGCAGCGCCGCCGGACTCCCCGCCCACTCCTGCCGACCCGACCAACCCGGCCAACCCGGCCAACCCGGCCAACCCAGCCGACTCCCGGCAGCTGTCGGCTGAGGCGGTCCGGGCCGTGCGCACGATCCAGAGGGCGACCCGCCGGCCGCATCAGTGGACCCGGCCCACACTCGGCGACGAGCACGCCTGCATGGTGGTGGCCGGGATCGGTTTCGACGCCGGGCTGGTGGCCTCCACGCGCCCGGCCCTCAAGGCGCGGGTCGGCTGGGGCGCCTACGCGCTGGCGGCCATGGAGAACCTGGGCTCTCCGCGCATGGACCTGGTCCTCAGCCTCCTGGACGAGGCCGGCGCGCGGCGCGTGGAGCGCCTGCGGGCCCGCAACCTGCTGGTGGCCAACGGCGGCCGCCTGCCGGCAGGGATCACCCTGCTGCCGCAGGCCCGCACCGATGACGGCCTGCTCGACGTCGCCGCCATCGACACGGTGGCGGGCCTGGCGGGCTGGAGCTCACTGGCGCGCCAGGTGCTGCCGCCTACGCAGCGCACTACTCCGAGTCCGGCCGCTCGCTGGGGCGGGTGGTGCTGCGGCGCGGCGGGGAGGTGGCCGTCCAGCTCTCGGCACCGGCCCTGGTGGAGGTCGACGGCGACCTGCTGGCGCCCACGCAGGGCATGCGGGTGCGCATCGACCCCGGGGCGCTGCTCATCCGCCGCCCGGCGGCCTGAGCCCGCCTCACTCCTCCCAGAAGCCGGCGACGTCGATCGCCCCGCCACTGGCCTCGAAGTCGGCGCGCACGGCCCGGCGCAGCTCGGCGTCGTGCAGCCAGTCCAGGGCGACGGCGGCCAGCCCGTAGGCGCCGTCGAGCGCGGCCGCATCCCCGGTGGGGGCGCCGGCGGCCTCGGTCATGGCGGGGGTGTGGAGGGCGACGTCGGGCCGATCGGTGACCTTGATGAGCGGGTGGATGCCGGGGATCCGCTGGGAGACGTTGCCGAAGTCGGTGCCGGCGGCGATGGTCTCGGGCAGGACCCCAGCGGCCAGGGGGTCGCGGCCGCGCTCGCGCTGGGAGCGCACCCAGGAGGTCAGCAGGGGGCCGTTGTCGCGGACGGGGACCTCGTTGCAGTACTCGGAGGTGAGGATCTCAACGCCTGTGCCGGTCATGAGGGCGGCGCCGTGGAGGACCTCCTCGACCCGCTCGGCGATCTCCTTGAGGGTCTCGAGGTACTTCGAGCGCACCATGATGGACAGCTCGGTGCGCTCGGGGATGATGTTGGGGACCTGGCCGCCGTCGGTGATGATGGCGTGGAGGCGGTCCATGGGGAGCATCTGCTGGCGCAGCAGGCCGATGCCGGTCAGCGCCAGGGTGGCGGCATCCAGGGCGTTGCGGCCCATGAAGGGCTGGGAGGCGGCGTGGGCCGGCACGCCGTGGAAGATGACGCGCAGGCGGCGCACGCCCAGCCAGGTCTGGTGGGTGACGTCGTGGGCGTAGGAGTGGGTCTGGATGGCGGCGTCGACGCCGTCGAGCATGCCGCGCACGGCCAGGATCTCCTTGGCGGTCGAGTTCTCCTCGGCGGGCGTGGTCTGCAGGACGACGCGGCCGGGCAGGGCGCCTGGGCGGGTGCGGGCCAGGGCGGCCAGGGCGAGGAAGGCTCCCACGGAGTTGGCGCACATGACGTTGTGGCCGCAGCCGTGGCCGATGCCGGGCAGGGCGTCGTACTCGGCGAGGATGGCGATGGTGCCGGCGGACTCACCGGAGCCCGCGGCCGCCGCGTCCGCACCGCCGGTGCTGCCGGCCGCGGGGATCTCGGCGCGCAGGGCAGTGTCCATGCCGTAGACGCCGACCTCGGGCTCAATGCCGTGGCGGCGCAGGAGCTCGGCGACCGTGGCCACGGCGTGGTGCTCCTCGTAGCCGGTCTCGGGGTGGTCGTGGATGTCGTGGGAGAGCTCGACGATCTGCGGGGCCAGCTCGGCGACGGCCTGCCCCAGGGCGGCCCGCAGGGCGGTGGGGGCTCCGGCGTCGTCGGGCAGGGCCGGTGCCGGGCCGACGACGCCGCGGCGCTCCTCGGTCTCGGCGAGCATGCGCTCCTGGATGACGCCGGAGGGGACGGTGGGGCGGGTCAGGTCGTTCAGGTCGCGCATGGCCCTATCTTGGCCCAGCCAGCCGCCCGCGCACTCAGTCGCGAGGTGCGGCGAGCCGACGGGCCGCATCGACGACGACGGCGCGCTGACGCTCGTGAGCCTCCTCATCATCGAGGGGTCCGCACAGCATCCGCGCCACCTGGGGCACGGTGGACCACCAGCCGGTCAGTGACATGAGCATGAGCATGAGCGCACCGGGATCGACGTCCCGGGTCAGGACGCCGACATCCTGACCGCTGCGCACCCCGGCGATCTTGCGCTGGTAGTGCTCGCGCCTGCGTCCTCCTCGGGTACCTCGTCGTCGAAGGTGAGGGCCTCCCAGCACAGCAGCCGGATGAGCTCGGGGCGTTGCCGGTGGTAGTCGTAGAGGCGCCCGGCGTAGTCCCCCACGTCCTCCCCCGCGTCGAAGGCGGGCGGCACAGCCTCGGCCACCCTGGTCAGCTCGTCGCGCAGGACTGCGGAGAACAAGCGGTCCTTGGAGCCGAAGTAGTTGTAGATGCGCTCCTATTGACCCCCGCCCGCTTGGCAATCCGCTCGACGGTGGTCCCAGCGGGCCCACGGCGGGTGAACTCGGCGGTGGCGGCGTCCTTGATCTTGCGCTTGGTCCCCTCGGTGTCCCAGGCCGCGACACTCCGTCTTCCCTGTCCGCGAGCGCCGGCGGCAACTCCAACGCTACCGTTGCACTTCCCCTTCCAGTCTACTAGGGTCACTTCCAACGCTTTCGTTGGAAAGGGGTTCTCATGTCTCCCGAACACCGACCCGATCAGCATCCCGACGTCACTCACTTCCCCGAGCCATCAGGCCAGTCGGCGACTCGGTCACCCGCCCCCACCTACCCCGCCGACAGCGGAGCCTACCGCGGCCCTCGTGGTCACCGCACTGCTCGTCCTGACCCAGCCTGTACGCCGCCATTCCCCTGCTCACCCCGATCTCGACGGACCTCCACGGCAGTGCCACCGTCGCCCTGTCGACGGCCTTCAGCCTCACCCTACGCCGCAGGCTTCCTCATCTGAGGGGCCAGTCTCTGACCACTACGGCAGGAGGAGAACCATGGCGCTCGCGCTGGGTACCCTCACCATCTCCACCGTCTGCTGCGCCCTGGCCCCCGTCCCTACCGGCACTCGCGGCCCTGCGCGCGATCCAGGGTCTGAGCGCCTCCGGTTTCGCACCCGTGGCCCTGGCCTACTTGTCCGAGGCGCTGGCACCATCCAGGCGGGCCGGGGCGATCGGGGCAATGTCGACGTCGTTCCTCGTGGCGGGCATCTTTGGCCAGGTCCTGGCCTCGCTGGTCGCGCTGCACCTGGGGTGGCGGTGGTTCTTCCCCTGTGTGGCGGGCTGCTGGCCGTGGCCCTGGCGGCCGTCCTCGCCGTCGTGCGCGACGCCGCTTCCACCTCCGGCCCCTCGGGCTCCTCCCTGCGGGGGCAGTTCGCATCCCTGGGGCGCCTCGCGCTCAGGCCTGCGGTTGTGGCACTGAGCCTGGCGCATGTCACGCTGCTCATGGTGTTCGTCGCCATGTACACAGGGATCGGCGGGCACCTGGAGTCGCAGGGCATGCGGCCGTCGACGATCGTTCTCATTCGCCTGGCAGCCCTGCCGGTCATGTTCCTCAGCCTCGTTGCGGGCCGGATCGCGGCTAGGTGGTCCTGGGCGCAGACGGCCCGGCTGGGCTTCGGGGTGTCGGCGCTGGGCATGCTCGGCGAGGCACTGCTGGCGCAGAGCCTGGCGGGCCTGGTGGCCGGCAGCATCGTGTACGTCGCAGGGGTCGCGCTGGCTGTACCGGCGATGATCAGCCTCTACGGGCAGGTGTCCGCACCCAACCGCGGCAGCGGCATGGCACTCAACGGATTCATCCTGTTCGTCGGCACGAGCGCCGGCCCGCTCCTGGCGACGTCGTCGCCCACCTTCCGGACGCTGGCTCTCACCCTGAGCGGCATCCTGGCCGTGGCACTGGCCGCGATCACCGGTTTCAAGGCTCTGGCCGACGTCGACCGCTGAGCACCGCCCGGCTCGCCCGAGCCCCCGGCCCATCGAGGACGTACTTTTGCAACGAGGACTGCGTTCTCCCCCAGATGGCGACGGGGAGATCCCAGTGGCCTGGAGGAAAGCGCAGTCCTCGATCGGAAAGTACGTTCCGGGCGGACCGCAGCCACCACTGCGGCCCGCCCGGGCCGCCCTCCCGTCCTCAGGGCTGAAGAGCGAGGCGGCCACCATGGTGTCGCCCTCCTGATGCCCGGGGGATCGCGAACAGCGCCGAGGCCTCGTGTTTGAGGTACTCCTGGAGGGCGTCGCTCTTGGTCATGCGGTCCAGGATCGGGTAGAAGTTCGTGCGCGGGTCACGCACGAAGGCGATGAAGAACAGGCCGGTCTGCAGGCGCCCCAGGGAGTCAGAGCCGTCGGTGTGAAGTTGTAGCCGCGGCGCAGCATCCGGCGCCCCTGGTTCTGCTCCGGTGAGACGACGGCGATATGCGCGTCGGCCGGTACGAGCGTCTCGCCCTTGTCGTCCTTGGCCTTGTAGTCCACGGCCGTGAACTCCTCGGAGGACTTCGTGGGGTTGGTGATGCTCAGCGGCGCCCCTGTAGCGCTTGTCGCGCCCCATGGTCTGCTCCTGCTCGATGAGCCGCAGCCGATCCCAGATCTCGGCGAGCATGCGGATGCGCCGGGCCACGTAGTAGGTGCCGCCCGTCATCCACGCGGCTGCGGCGTCGTCGCCCTTCTGGACCCATAGGTGCTTGTTGAGCCTGGTCGGTGGAGTCCTCGGCCTTGATGTTGTTGGTGCCGTCCTTGAAGCCGAAAAGGTTGCGCGGCGTCTCCTGGTCCACGGAGGTCGACGACGTGCGCCCGTAGCCGACCTGGCTCCACCGCAGTGTGGCGGTCCCGAAGGCGATGCGGGTGAGGTTGCGGATCGCGTGGACGCACACCTGGGCGTCGTTGGAGCAGGCCTGGATGAGCAGGTCGCCGTCGGACTGGGCGGCGTGGAGCTGGTCGCCGGCGAAGGAGGGCATGCCCTCCTTGAGGACGGCGGGCATCTTGGCGGCCAGGCCGAAGCGGTCCTTGCCGTCGGCGTCGACGAACAGGCCCTTGCCCACGCCGAAGGTGATGGTCAGGCCGTTGGGCTTGTAGCCCCAGGCCTCGCCGGTGTCCTTGGGCGGCAGCTGCTTGTTGAGTGGGCTGGCCGCCGATGAGTCTCACCGGCGGTCATCTGCTCGGCGGCCACGGCCCATTCGGACAGGAGGGTTTTGAGCTCCTCGACGTCGGTGGCAGAGACGTCGAAGGCCGCGGTGAACATGTTGTCCTGGGCGGGGGTGGTGATCCCCGCCTGGTGGTCACCCCGGAAGGGGTAGGTCGTGAGGATGGCCTCCTCGGGGCGGCGGGAGGCCTCCCAGGCGCGGCCCCCGGCCACACCGGCCAGGCCCGCGAGCGCGGCGCCCAGTCCCCACCGGTGAACATGGCGCGGCGGCTGGTGCCCTTGGCGCCGGGCTTCCCGGCTGATCCGGGCGTCCCGGTCGCATCCGGCTTCTCCGGCTGGTCAGCTCCGTCGGGGGTGCTCGCCCCCTCGGACTGCTCGGCCGCGTCGGAGGCCGAGGAGCTGTCACCAGGGTCTTCCGACGTCGGTGCCTGCGACTCCTGCTGCGCCCGCGCGGTCTTGTCCTGAGGCTCGTCCAGGGTCTCGTCCTGGGCCGCGTCGTCGGCGACCGGGGAGGTGCCCGACTCGTGGGCCGGCTTGCCACTCACTGCTGTCTCCTTCCGGGGTGTCCGGGTTGCTCTGGCGCCGCCGCCTCAAAGGACGGTTCCGGCGACCTTGGACAGCGACTCGCTCAGGGCGTTGACGGCGTCGGAGAACTTGCGCTGGGTGTCGGTGTAGGCGTTCTTGTCCGGGGTCTCGCCGGCGTCCTTCTGGACCGAGGCGATGGTGGAGTAGTCCACGTAGGTGGGCTGGCCGTTGGAGGCCTTCCCGGAGACGTGGTTCGCGATGAGCCTCTCAACCGCCGTGAACTGGCCGGTGATCTTCTCGGCGAGGCTTTGGAGTCCTTCTTCTTCGAGGTCCTCGACGTTGCCGTAGGCGACCTTGGCACCCTCGACGTTGGCCTGGAAGTCGTAGAGGTCGGTGTGGGAGAAGGTCTCCTCCTCGCCGACGATCTTGGGCCTGGCGACCTCCCTCAAGGAGGCCGGAGGCGCCCTTGGCGACATCCTCGAGCCCGAGCTCGAACTTCTAGCCGCTGGCGCCGGTGATGTTCCCGTAGACGAGGTCGTAGAGCGACTTGGTGTCGGCGTTGGCTGGTCGGCGACCTTCTTGCGGGAGGCGTCGTCGGCGAATTTGAAGGGGCTGGAGAGTCCTGGGCCCACAGGTCGGCCTCGATACGGTGCCAGCCGGTCCATCCGGCGAGGACGTCCTTGTCGGTGACGGCCTTGCCCTGCTGCGCGGCGGCGAGGTCCCTGGACGCGGGTGTCCAAGGCGGCGTCGAGGTCGCCGGCCTCCTTGAGGCCGAAGGACTCGGCGGTGGGCTCGATGCGCTCGTAGTACTGGCGCGCCAGCGGGTCAGAGGCTCTTGGCGGTGTCGGTGTCGCCGGAGGTGTAAGCGGTGACGAAGCCCTGGGTGGCGGTGAGCAGGGTGGCCGGTCTGGTCGCGCACGTAGGCGGTGTAGTTGGTGACGGCGGCCTCGCGCGCCTTGGCCTCGTCAGCACTGATGTCGACGGCGGCGCCCTTGGTGATCTTCAGCCGGTGACGCCCTTGAGCCCTCGCCGACCATGTTGGGCTTGCAGGCGGCGTAGTAGGTGCCCTCCTTGAGGGAGGTGGTGAGCCTTTCGTGGTGGTGCTGGGGCCGATGTTCTCCTGCTCGGAGACGATCTGGAGCCTTGTCCTCGGTGAGATCTCCAGCTCGTTGGGGGCCGTGCCGGAGTTGGTGATGGTGAAGGTGACCACGCCCGAGGGGAAGGAGGTCGCGGAGAGCTTGCAGGCGTCGTCGGTGAGGGTCACCGTGATCTCCTGGGGCGACCCGGAGCCGGAGGCGCTGCCCTTGGCGTTCTTGGGGTTGTCGGCGCAGGCGGCCAGGCCCAGGCCCATGGCGGTCAGGGGGAGCAGGGTGAGGACATTGCGTCGCTTGATGGTGGGCATGGTCTTTCCTTTGCGAGGAGTGGCGTGGACAGGGGCGGGGACGGAGGTCAGGAGGTCACGACGGCGTCGGGCTCCTCGGCGTCGGACTCATCGGCGCTCGCGGCCGCCGGGGTGGCCTCGACTGCGCGCGCGGGCGAGGACCATCGGCCCGTGATCTGAAGGGTGAGGAGAACCAGGGTCGGGACGATGTAGACCCACCAGCCCACGACCTGCAGGACGGTGGGCTGGAGGTTGAACTGGAACATGGCCTGGAGCAGCACGTAGAGCCAGTGGAAGGGCGAGGCGCCGTCGGGCAGGTAGCGGGACAGGTCCCAGGCGTGGTTCGTGAAGCCGGGAAGAACACTCGCCTCCTGCAGGTCACCGACGCCGTAGGCGACGATGCCGGCGGCAACGACGACGAGGAAGTAGCCGGTCACGGCGAAGAAGACGCGCAGGTTGATGCGCACCGCGCCCTGGTAGATGAGGACACCCAGCACGATGGCCAGGACGAGGCCGGTGATGACGCCCGCCGTCGTCTGCATGGTGGAGCTCTCGATGCTGGAGCGCACGGTGGCCCACACGAACAGGGCGGTCTCCACTCCCTCGCGCCCGACGGCGACGACGGCGATCCAGACGACGCCCCAGCCGGAGCTGCCTGCAGACAGGGACTTGGACAGCGACCCCTCCAGCCCGCCGCTTGATACTCACGGGCGTTCTTCCCCATCCAGAAGATCATCCAGGTCACCATGCCGACGGCGACGAAGGACAGGGTGCCGCCGGATCTCCTGGGCCTGGAAGGTGAGGGTCTTGGGACCCCAGGTCATGATGGCGCCGGCGACCAGCGGGATCAGCGCCGCCAGGCCGACCCCCAGCCACAGCTTGGGCAGGGCGTCGCGGCGGTCGGCCTTGACGAGGTAGGCGACGATGATGCTGACAACGAGCGCCGCCTCCAGGCCTTCCCTCAGGGCGATGAGCAGGTTGGCGAGAAACACTCGACCTCCAAGTCACGAATCAATCTCAGGTCACGACGGTCAAGGTAAGCCTAGCCTTAGACAATCTCACTACCAAAGAGGTTCATTTTTCGCGTTCGTGTGGGATGAAGCCCAGCCTCACCGGCCACACCGGCCCGGGGCAGTTCTGGCCGACGACGTCGCGGCGCTCCTCATCCTCGGCAAGCATGCGCTCCTGGATGACTCCGGAAGGGGCGACAGGGCGGGGCAGGACATTCGGGCCGCGGGCGAGTCCATCGCGGCCCAGCCACCCACGCTGCGGGAGCCACCGCCCCATCGAGGACTTACTTTTGGCACCAGGACTGCGTTCTCCCCCAGATGACTGCGGGGAGAGCGCAGTGGCCTGGAGGACAACGCAGTCCTCGATCGGAAAGTACGTCCTCGGCGGCGGCACAGGCGACGACAACACACCGGGCGGCGCGCCAGCGGAGAAGAGCTCCGCCTGCGCACCGCCCCGGGAAGGAGGGTGGGGGCGAGGGCACGCCGTCCGCGCACCTCAGTCTCGCCCCCACCCGTGAGTCAGCCGCTCGTGCAGCCTCACCTCGTCGAGTCCTCGCTCTCGCCAGTGCCCGCCGCGTCATCCGAGCTTCAGACGGCGTCGCCACCGCCGACGGCGTCACCGGTCCGCCCCGTGGCCACGGAGCCCCCGCCGGTCGCCCCGACGCCGACCTCCATCTCGGCCCGCGCGTCGGCCTCCTCCTTGAGCCGGGTGTTGACCTTCTCGACGTCGAGCCGCATGAGCAGGAAGAGGATGAGCGCGTTGGCCGCGAGCGGCAACCACACGTACATGACGTAGATCATCTGGATGGCGGACTCCGGCTGGACCTTGAGGTTCCCGTCGTACCCAGCGGCGGCCAGCAGCCACCCGGAGATGGCCGCGCCGAGCCCGCCGCCCACCTTCACACCGAGCGAGGTGCAGGAGAACATGAGCCCGTCGATGCGCTTACCCGTGCGCAGCCAGGTGTTCTCCGAGGCCTCGGCGATGAGGGCGTTGAGCGTGCCCTGCAGCGAGCTCATACCCAGAGCCGCGACCCCGGAGAAGAACAGCATGAGCGCAAGGCTGTCCATGTAAGCGGCCACGAGTACCCCTGAGCCGCCCCAGGTCGCGATGACATAGCCGATGATGTTGATCCGGTACATGCCGCCGAAGCGACTCACCACCAAAGGCGTGATGAGGAGCCCGATCATGAGGGGGACATTGATGGACCAGGCGAAGGTCTTTAGCAGGTCCGCATCGCCCAGCACGTACTTCATGAAGTAGATGCCCATGTTGAGCATCGCCGTGAAGATCTGGGTGAGGAGGAAGACGATGAGGATGATGAGGTAGTACTTGTTGGACACGAGAATCTTGGCCGACTCACCCACCGAGAGCTTTGTCTCCTCGGGCTCCTCCTCACCCACGAGGCTCCTCGGGTGGCGCCCCTTGACCGAGAAGACTGAGAGCGTGTTGACCGCCAGGCCGAGCAGCGCGTAGAGGATCGCCATCGTCCGCCAGCCGCTCGCGCCGCCACCGAACATGGCCACGCCGCCCACGGTGGCGCTCTGGATGAGCAGGTTCGTCCCGAAGGCGAACATGAATCGGATGGAGCCCATCTGTACACGCTCAGCCCCGTTGCGGGTGATGAGCGCGGTCAGCGAGGAGTAGGCGATGTTGTTGGCCGTGAAGAAGACGGCATTGAGCAGCGTGTAGGCGATGAAGAACCAGGCGTACTTAGCAGTGTTCCCCAAACTCGTGGGGATCGCGAAGATCGCGATGATGAGGATGGCACAGCCCACGAACCCCCACAGCATCCACGGGCGGGCCTTGCCCATCCGGGTGTTGGTGTGGTCCAGCAGCGTCCGAAGATGAGGTCGGAGAATCCGTCGAAGATGCGGGAGACCATCGAAGCGTGGCGACGACGCCCGCATTCAGCCCGACGGTGTCCGTCAGGTAGATCATGACGAAGGAGGTCAGCAGGACGTAAACGACGTTGCCGGCGACGTCGCCCGATCCGTAGCCCACCTTGTTGTACCACCTCAGGTACTTCCTCTCACTGGCCGCCTCCAGGCCGCTTCCTGCGGTGGGGGCGCCGACCGTCTTGGCGGCGGAGTCGCTGCTCATGGCTTCACCTCGTTGTGAGTGCTGGCGTGGGTGATGAGGGGGTTGAGCAGGAGATGGAGCTCCATCCCCGGCTCCTGGCTGTCGACCTGGTAGCGGGGCCGCAGGGCGGGCCCGCGCTGTGGATCCGATACCGGCCATGGCGGCATCCAGGCACAGGACCGTGCTGCCCGACGGCGTCAGGTCGGTGTTGCGTCGCCGCGCAGCCAGTTCCTCCTGCGTGTATCGGGAGGCGTTGAAGGAGAAGGGGGTCGGCCCGACAGCGGCCAGGCTCAGCCCGCCTCCGGAGAGGACGACCTTGTTGCAGTCGGCGTGGCTGCCGTTCTCCTGGGGCCTGATGTAGTCCTCGTGGAGGTCGACGACGTCGGCACTGAAGGCCCCGTGGTAGCTGGCGCGGTGCTTGTCGATGTAGGGCTCTCCTGCGGGCCCAGGCCGTAGTAGTCGACCTGGTTCATGGACTCGGGCAGGAAGAGGCGCAGTCCCAGGCGCGGCAGGCTGGGGAATCCCAGTGTCCGGCGCAGTCGCAGGTTCAGGCTCAGGACGCCGTCGTCGGTGAGGCTCCAGACGAGCCGTCCGCGCAGGGCGGGCTGGACCGAGGGCGCCACGAGGCCGACGTCGGCGCTGATGGTGACCCGACCGGGCGCCTCATCGACGTCGACGCCGTAGGCGCGGGCCACGGCCTGGTGGTAGTGGGCGCGCTCCCACTCCAGGCGCGCATGGCGGTCGTTGTCGGTGGGCGCCCGCCAGATGTTGAGCTCCACCGGGCGCTGAAGGAGCTCGCGGCCCTCCGAGGACAGGGACACGGGCAGGCCGGTGCGCGTGTCGATGGCGCAGCTGAGACGGTCACTGTCGACCTCGATCCGGGTGCCTCCCGCCTGGCCGGCAGGCGGGTCTCGCCGATGGGGGCGGTCGGCGAGTGAGGCGACCCACCGGTGGCGCCCTGTCGGCGTTGCGCAGGGCGATCTCGTCGAAGCCCAGGACGTGGCCGGCGGCCCGCAGCGAGTCGGGTCGGGCGAGCCGGTAGGGTGACCAGCAGGTGGCAGCGTCCGGTGGGCGGAACCTTTCGGTTCGCAGCGCAGCATGACGCTCGTGCGCGGCAGGGACGGGCTCGACCAGGTCGAGGTCCTCGCGGTCCACGACGACGCTGTCGCAGCGCACCTCATAGGAGATGCGCAGGTACTGGGACAGGTCGGTGTGGTCGAGGTCGTTCTGGATGGTGAGCAGGCCCTCCTCCTGGTCGTACTCGATGACGCGGGCGGGGCGCTGGACGTTCTTGAGCCTCGGCGAGTCCCGGGTGGGGGACGCGGTCGGGCGAGACGAGCCTGTCGACGCAGAAGTTGCCGTCGTGGACGGCCTCGTCGTAGTCGCCGCCGTAGAGCCTGGATCGGCCGCCGTCATCGCTGGTCCTGGCGGTGACCGCGTGGTCGCACCACTCCCACACGAAACCTCCGCACATGCGCTCGTCGGCCCGGATGATCTCCCAGTAGTCCTCGAGGTCGCCGGGGCTGTTGCCCATGGCTGGCAGTACTCACGAGGATGAAGGGCTTGTCGGGGTCGGAGTCCAGGTAGTCGCGGATCTCCTCGATGGCCGGGCATGCGGCTGTACAGGTCGATGCAGGAGTAGTCGTAGCGGCGTTTGAGTCCCGGTAGTAGGAGTCTCTCGTAGTGGGTCAGCCGCGGGGTCGAATTCCTTGGCCCAGAAGAGCGCCGCCTCGAGGGTGCAGCCGTAGGAGCACTCGTTACCGGCGGACCAGGAGATGATGCTGGGGCGGTTCTTTCTCGCGATGGACGCACAGCCTCATGCGGTCGACGGTGGCCTCGGTCCACTCGGGGTTGTCGGCGATGGGCTGTTCCAGTGCTCGACCTGGTTGTCCCAGGAGGGGTCGGCCAGGAAGCGGCTCTAGGGTGCCGTGGCTCTGTTGTCGGCCTCGGACATGACGTAGAAGCCGTGCTCGTCGCACGCCCTGGTAGAAGCGCGGGTCGTTGGGGTAGTGGGAGCCCGCGCACCGCATTGATGTTGTGCTCCTTCATCGGGCGCAGGTCCCACAGCATGTGCTCCAGGTCGACGACGGGCCCGGTGGTCGGGTCGGAGTCGTGCCGGTTGACGCCGCGCAGGGTGATGGGGCGGCCGTTGAGGTGCACGACGGCGTCGCTCACCGCGACCTCGCGAATGCCCACCCGGTCGGTGATGACCTCACCGGGCGTGGTGATGACCAGCGTGTAGAGGTAGGGGGTCCCTCGGCGCTCCCACAGGTGAGGGGCCTCCACGGTGAGCCGGGCGCGGTGGGTGTAGCCGTCGTCGCCGGCGAAGGGGCTCCAGCCTCCGGCGGCCACCACGGCGCCGTCGTGGTCGATGAGCTCGACGTGGGTGGGGGACGGCCCGCCTCGGTGAGGCGCCCTGGATCCCGACCAGTGCGGTGGCCGGGCCGGGCGTCGGAGACCGGACGCAGTGAGGTGGTGGTGACGTAGTCGAACAGGACGGCGGCCGGGCGGCTCAGGAGGTAGACGTCGCGGAAGATGCCGCTGGTGCGGAACTGTCCTGGTCCTCCAGGTAGGTGCCGTCGCACCACTTGAGCACCAGGACGGCCAGGCGGTTGGCGCCGGGCGCAGGAGGCTCGGTGACGTCGAACTCGCGGAGGCGTGGGAGACCTGGCTGCAGCCGACGTAGGTGCCGTTGAGCCACACGTAGAAGCAGGAGTCCACGCCCTCGAAGGTCAGGTAGGTGCTGGGGCGGCGGGGTCCGGGGTGTAGATCGAAGTCGCGGATGTAGGCGCCGCAGGGGTTGTCCTGGGGACGTAGGGCGGATCGAAGGGGATGGGGTAGCGGACGTTGGTGTACTGGTGGTGGTCGTAGCCCAGGTGCTGCCAGGTGCTGGGCACCTGAATCATGGTGAAGCCCTCCGGAAGACGGGAGGAGTCCACCTCGCCCAGCTCGTCGCCGTCGGACATGCCGACGGGGGCGTCCTGCTCCCAGAAGGGCTCGGTCAGCTCGTGGATGCTGGGCAGGTAGCGGAAGGCCCACTGGCCGCTGAGCAGATGGAAGCGATCGGAGTCCTCCCGCCTCCAGGGACTGGTAGCGATGGGGCGGGATGCGGGCACGTAGTAGGAGCGGGGCGGCAGCGTGTGTTCATGGAGGACGTCGAGGTCCTCGAAGTGTCTCGGAACGATCATTGTTCGGCTCCCCAGGGGGTTGACGGGAACAGAGAACGCGCAGCAGTGCGACGCCTGCGTGGTGACGTTAACATACTAGATGGTAGCCTGCTTCGCTAGGTGTATCTACCGACAAGTTCTCGGTTCACCACCCCCATGACGGATTTCCATGGCAACGTCACCAGCCGCCGGAACGTGGATGTCCCTGACACTCCTGATAACCTCTCGCCATGCCAGGGCAGAGCCGAGGGCGCGGTGAGCGCCGTCGATGAGCGACGTGGCCCGCCTGGCGGGAGTCTCCGCTCAGACGGTCTCCCGCGTGGCGGCGGGCTCGGAGCACGTCCGTCCCTGACACCCGCGAACGGGTCCTGCGCGCGATGAACCAGCTCGGCTATTCCCCCAACCGCGCCGCTCAGGCCCTGCGTCGGGGCTCCTTCAAGACGATCGGCGTGCTGACCCAGCAGATCCAACGCACCGGGGAGGCCCTGACCACCGCGGGCGTGCTGGAGGCCGCCACCGCCATCGGCTACGCCGTCAACCTCATCCAAGTGGAGCACCCGCCTCGAGGAACTGCGCGAGGCCGTCTACCGGCTCTCCCACCAGGCCATCGACGGGCCTGTCGTCGTCGCAGGCCGGGCGGGCGGGGCGCGAGTGCCTGGCCCTGCCGCCCTCAATGCCGGTGGCCGTCTCGGACTCCACACTCGTGGACTACTACCTCGGCCAGCGCCGACCAGGTCGGCGGGGTACGTCGAGGCCGTCACACACCTTCTGGAATTGGGGCACTGCACCGTCCACCACGTGTGGGCCCTGAGGACTCCCAGTCCGCCCTCATCCGCAAAGGCCACCTGGGCCAGGACCCTGCGGGAGGCCGGCAGGGAGACGTCCCCGAGACGGTGTCCGGCGGCTGGGAGGCAGCAGCGGGCTATGAGGTCGGCCTGCGCCTGGCCGCGGACCCGGAGGTGACGGCCGTCTTCTGCGCCAATGACGAGCCTGGCCCTGGGGCTCATCCGGGCCATGCACGAGCAGGGCAGGCGGGTTCCCACTGACGTCTCAGTGGTCGGCTTCGACGGCCTGGACGTGGGCGAGTACAGCTTCCCGCCGTTGACCACCGTGCGTCAGGACTTCAGGAGGCACGGCCGCGAGATGGTGAGCCTGGTGCTGGAGCAGGCCGGCTCCGGGACCCGGGACGGCGGACGCAGCGTCATCATCCCCACCGAGCTCCTCGTGCGCGGCTCGACCGCCCCGCCGACCGCCTGAGCGCGGCACGCCGTCGGCCCAGCCACCCGCGCCGCGAGAGCCACCGCCCCATCGAGGACTTACTTTCGGCACCAGGACTGCGTTCTCCCCCAGATGACTGCGGGGAGAGCGCAGTGGCCTGGAGGACAACGCAGTCCTCGATCAGGAAGTACGTCCTCAGCGCGAACCGCAGTCGCCGCTTCGATCCAGCCCGGCCTGCGGCCCGCCCTCGGCTCAGCCGGCCTGCGGCAGGAGGATGGAGGCCCCCAGGGCGAAGGGGTAGCCGGGTTTGAGGATGCACTGGACGACCGGCTGCGCCATCTCCAGGACGCTGTCGGCGTCGAGCCCCTCCTCACCGTTGGGTCCGGCCTCGGCCACGAGGTCGGAGTAGGGGATGGTGAGGTCGAGCAGGGCCATGCCGTCCTGGTGGGTGGCGGAGTCCCAGGCGCCGCCCTCCATCTCCTGGAGCGTCCCCAGGTGGAAGCTCATGACGCCGTGGTCGTCGACCTGCGCGGGCACGGACAGGATGTGGTGCGGCTCGGGGTCGCGCGGCGCACGCAAAGTGAACACGATGATGCCGCCGTCGCGGGCGGCACGCAGCATGATGCGGCCGATGTGGATGCCGAAGCCGACGATGTCGAAGACCCCCTCCATGGCCTCCGCGTAGCTCAGCGGCGCCTGCAGGGGATGGGGGCTCCCCTCGCCGGGGTCGTTGATGGCGCGGCGGCCCGACGGCGTGGCGGCCTTGAGCAGCAGGAGCCGGCCGAAGTCGGTCAGGACACCGGTCTCGACGCGCTCCTGCCACCCGGCCGGGGCCTGGGCGGGGCCGGGCTCGGACTCCACCAGCCCCATGCCCAGGACGGTGGACAGGTCGGTGTCGTCAGCGGGCCGGTGCCAGGTAATGGTGGCGTCGTCGTGCCAGATGGGCAGGACCCCATTGAAGGGGATGCCGAAGCGCACGTGCTCGCGGTCGCCATCGACGGGCGGGACCTCGTCGACGTGACTGACGTGGCTGACGTGGCTGGTGTGCCGCCGGACCGTGCCGCCGCCCTGCGTCGCCGGGCGCCATTGTCCTGCGGTCCTGCCAGGTACTCGCTCGCGAGCCCAGCCCTAACTGCCGCCCTGGTCGCCCGTGCGTTCGCACGGTCGGCAAGCCGCCTCCTTGCGGGCGTGCTCCCACTCGCGGACCTGCCGGGCCGAGAGCGCCAGCAGGGCCAGGACCTGGAGCGCGCTGGTGACGACCAGGCCGAGAGTCGCCTGCCGAACCCCGAGGCTGGAGACCTGAACCATGTCAGTGGCGACACCCAGGACGAGGGTCGCCATGAGGGGCGATGCGGCTGCGCGGGTGCCCGCGCCAGGCTGCGACCCCAGGGCGGCGGTGAGGAGCATCAGGCCGGCAGAGACCGTGGCGATGAGAGCGACGACGGCGGTAACCGCCCCCGGGTCCTCCTCCGGGAACGGAGCGGCCTCCAGCACCTGGGTGATGTCGATGCGGGCCACGCGCAGGATCTCGACCGTCATCGCGAGCCCGATGAGCGCCAGGGCGATGACGAGCTGGCTGGGGCGACGGCGGCGGGCCTGGTGGTCGGCCAGGCGGGCCTGCTGCAGGAGAGCCCGGCGTCGGATCCGGGAACCACCTCGTTAAGGTCGAGCACGTGAAGGGCGCCGTCGGTGACCACCCGGTCCCCTCCCCCGTTCTTGTCGTGGTAGGGAGGCGAAGAAGTCCGCCAGATCTCCAGGTCGGCGGCCTCGTTGGCCCAGCGGACGTCGTCGACGACGAGTTGCGCTCGATGTCGATATCGGCGTCGATCTTGTGGGTGACCTGGAGGTGAGGGGCGCTCAGGCCGACGGCGCGGTCGTCAGGTGGCGGCGGCCAGCCAGTCCACGTGTCCGCCGCCGGGCAGCGACCAGCCCGGCGGGCAGTACCAGAAGCGGATGTGGTGGCGCTGGGCGGGCGTTGCCTCGACCTCCTTCTGGTAGGCAAAAGCTCGCTTGCGCCCGAAGACATGAGGCTGGAGACCGGGGCGGCGGGTAGGGAGCGGCGCAGCGAGCGAGACGATGATGCGCCAGGAGGTGCGCAGGGTGATGGGGTCGGCGCGCACCCAGCCGGCCGCGATCATCGCCTCGTGAATGTCCTCCTCGTCGCCCCTTGACGGCGAGGTTGACGGGTCGCCCAGGAGCCCGTCGGGGGTGCGAGTGCGGCCGATGAAGTAGTCGGGGACGTAGAGCCAGGTGAGGACCTGGTGGAGGCGCGGCAGGGCGAGATGAAGCCAGGACCGCCCAGAACAGCAGGGAGTTGACCACGAGCACCGGATCGAGGTGCCAGCCTGAGCCGATGAGCAACCAGGCCAGCCACAGCGTGGCAACAGCGGCGATGGCGAAGAAGACGGCGTCCAGGACGTCATCGATGCTCCAGGAGCGGGCATCGACCTCCGACATCTTGGACGGGCCGTCCCGGTAGACGGGCGGCGCCGTCGGACGAGGGGCGAGTCACCTCGGATGACGTCATGACAGCACGTTACCGAAGTCGAGGCGCGCCGGGGAGCCGACTGCGCGTCGTGGACCGCCGCCGGTGACGGACGGTCCACGACGACGCAGAACAACCGCGTCGCCCTGGAGTTGCCGGACGAGCGAGAGCCTACGATGACGATGTCGTGCCGGTCGGAGTAGGCCTCGTAGGGTCTTCCCGGTGCCGTCGAAGGTCGTTGCCTCACGGTTGTAGACGAACACCATGTTGTCGCGCGTCAGGTAGTCGTTCTTGCCCCCGCACCGGCTGGGCCACGAAGGGGACCCATCCGTCAACGCTCTTGGAGCCCGTGGATGCCGTGCCGGCCCCACTGGCTCGAGACCGGCGTCCTTGAGGTCCTGCTCGACCAAGGTCACCGCCACTCCAGCGTTGAGGTAGTCCTTCTCCTTGGACTGGATTTCCTGGTAGGCGGTGACCTCGCCGCTGAAGGAGACCTCTCCGCTGAACTCCATCTTGCAGTGAAGCAGGATGATCTTGTCCTGGCTGCCCTTCTCCGTCCCCTTGAAGGTGGGGGCCGAGTAGTCGTAGACGATCTTGTCGCAGGTCTGGGTCAGCCCGATCGCCTGGTCCTTGATGACGATGGGATCAATGCTCTCCACCTTCTCACCGGTGGGCAGCGTCTCACCGCCCTGAGGCGAGGAGGCCTTCGCGCTGCTCGAGGCTCGACGCCGAGCCGGTGGGTGCAGACGATTCCTTGCTCGATGCCTTGCTCGAGGCTGACTCTGACGCGTCGGATTCGGCCTCGGGGACGTGTCATCACTCGCCTCGCGAGGCCGTTGCCCGGCTTGATTTCTCCGAGTCCGTCCCGGCTTCCTGGTCTCCGCAGGCGGACAGGCCGAGAGACAGGGCCAGGGCGGCCACCGCTGCGACAGCCTTGATCGTGGATTTCATGACAGTACCTTTTCGTTCCTTCGACGCGGAGCAAGGGCCGTAGCGCCGCGAAAAGCACCATAGCCCCCTTACCCTCAACTCCGTCAGAGAAATGAGACGACAACAGTCCTCAGAAGGCCCGAGGTCGCTGGGAGAGAATCGGATCCGCCCTACTTGAGCACGAGGTCCTGGGTGTCGGAGTAGGCGCGTACTGCTTGCCGGACTGGATGCCCTTTCCGGCTGCGCGGTCGTAGACGATGCTGGTGGTGCCCCTCGGAGAAGGGCTTCAGCTTGGTCGACTCCGTGACGGTAGCCATGGAGACCCAGCCCTCAACATGCGTGGATCCGGGTCCTCGAGTCGAACACCTCAAGTCCGTCATCCTTCAGGGTCGTCGGCCAGCAGCGCCCCGTACTCATCCGCCTTGTGCCTGGATTCCGTTTTTGTCCTGGAGCGAGGTGGAGTCCACGATCGTGTTGCTGAAAGCAATATCTCCACTGAAGTCGAGCGTGCAGTGAAGCAGGTAGACCGTGTCTGAATCACGACTTGCCTTGTACTTCGGTGCGGCGTAGTCCTCGATCACCTTGTCGCAGGTCTGGGTGAGGCCGATCTCCTCGTCCTTGAAGGTCACCGGCTGGATGTTCTGAATGGTGGAGCCGGACTTGGTGGTCTCACCACTCTTGCCCTTGGAGTCCTGAGATTTCTTGTCATCCTTGGAGCCCTTGGAGTCCTTGTCCTCCTGAGAGTCATCAGAGGGGGATGCATCCGACTCGTCCGAGTCCGCCTTGGCGGAGCCTGGACGCGGGAGGCGCCACCGGAGGAGGGCTGAGACCTCCTCCTCATCGCAGGCGGACAGTCCGACAGCCATGGCGAGGGCGGCGACGACGGAGAGAGCTTTTGACGGAGGAGCGCATGGGGATTCCTTTCTGGCACGCTGGGGACAACGAAAGTGTGCGCCAGGCGCGAACCCTCAGCCATGGGGAGGCTACCCGGGGGAGCGCTCCCCGTCTCCGCCCGGTCGCCTGCGGCACACGGCGACCCTCATAGGAGGTATCCAGAAGAAATCGAAAGTCGTGACGCGACGCTATCGAGCCCAGTCCGCAGAACTCGACGTCGACCGTGAGATGGGAGCCCCTGATTCAGTCAATTCTGAACGTCAGCGCTCGAGCCGGCGTCGCCGTCGGCACGCAGCCGGAACTCACCTTGACGCACCATCCCAAGGAGGGGCGGCTGCACACCCAGACGCATGGCAGTCGTATGGACTGACTCCCTGAGGTAGGGAACGAGTGCCATGAAAGCCACCTTCTCAGCGAACTCGACCTGAGCCTCCTCCGAGATCCGACCACCTGGCTCACTGAACCGGTACTCCGCTTCGAAGTCAGCGGCAATCTCAGCCTCACTGGTCTTCACCCGCTGCCGCACCCTGAAGACGAAGGACTTCCCCTCCTCTCCACCAATCATCGACTCCATCGAACTGGTTATCTCGGTGACCTCGGGGGCGGAAACGCGCCTACCCGCAACCTCGTAGGGCGTCACACGATTCAGCTCGAGAACTGGGAGCAGGTCTCGAGCAGTCTCGTAAACACCGATCAGCACTCATGCAGCCACAGAAAAGTCGTCGACAAGCGGAACTGTGCACCCGGCTTGGATCAGAAGCGGATCGCCAGCGCTCGCCTCTACCGCCATAGGCCACCCTTTACCAAGGGTCTGAATGGGCGTCCAACTCTCCGACTCGAAGGTCGTACTCCCCCAGGTTGTGACGCGATGCTCCACGCTCGCTCCAACAGCAAGCGCGTAGCGACGCAGGGTGGAGAGCCGAGGATCGTTATCTTGACTCTCGAAGGCGGCAACTGTCGGCTGCTTGACGCCCATCATCTCGGCAACGTCGCGCTGCGAGAGGCCAGCCTCCTTGCGGGCTTGGATGAGCGCCCAGCGCATCTCGTCATCGGCTTGAGTGAGTCGCGCCGAGTGCTCAACCAACTCATCGAAGCCCCGCTCCTGGAGGGACGACCGGATCGAAGTCATAGACTAAAATCTATCACGGATCGAGGCAGTGAGGGCAAGCCTTGGTGTGACCCCAGCGGCACTGCTCTCCCACAGTGAAGCGTCGCTGCCCCTCCTCCATCATCGCGTTCTGCAGCTCGCGTTGCCCTGACAACCGGCACATCCGTCTCCTTGCGGTGGATGCACGACGACGACATCAGGGTCACCAGGCTCACCGTGATACGCCCGCACCAAGGCGTTCTTCTCCCTTGACGAACTTCCAGCGAAGCTCGAAGAGGTCAGGCTGCGAGACGACTGGAGACAGGGCAGGAGGATTCTCCTCAGGAAGACGCCCTCGCGCCATCGCTCGCATACGCCCGAGGATCGCACCAACAACGTCTGCTCTCGCTGCATCCTGGCCAGTCCCGACAACCCCAGCGGTGCGACGACTTGCTTCGCTACAGAAGTGACATCCGCTCGGACATCAACAGACTCAGCGTCGATGAAGCAGAAATGGACACGAGCAGGAGGGCCCTTGCGAGGGCTGGCACACGGACCTCCGCTCATCAGAACGCACCATTAAAGTGCCGTCAGACCGTGCCGACCGGTCGCCCCTGCCCTCTCCCTGCGCTCAGAAGTCCCAGTCCTCGTCCTGGGTGGCCTCGGCCGTGCCCATGACGTAGGAGGAACCCGAGCCGGAGAAGAAGTCGTGGTTCTCGTCGGCGTTGGGGGACAGGGAGGCGAGGATCGCCGGGTTGACGTCGACGGCGTCGGCCGGGAACAGCGCCTCGTAGCCCAGGTTCATGAGGGCCTTGTTGGCGTTGTAGCGCAGGAACTTCTTGACGTCCTCGGTCAGGCCGAGACTCGTCGTAGAGGTCCTCGGTGTACTGCTCTCGTTGTCGTAGAGCTCCATGAGCAGGCTCGAAGGGTGTAGTCCTGAGCTCGGCCTGACGCTCAGGGCGAGGACTCGCGCACGGCCGGCTGGTACTTGTAGCCGATGTAGTAGCCGTGGACGGCCTCGTCACGGATGATGAGGCGGATGAGGTCGGCGGTGTTGGTCAGCCTGGCGTGGCTGGACCAGTACATGGGGCGTAGAAGCCGGAGTAGAAGAGGAAGGACCCAGCATGGTGGAGGCGACCTTGCGCTTCTCGGGGTCGTCGCCGCGGTAGTAGTCCAGGATGATGCGGGCCTTGCGCTGAAGGTTCGCGTTCTCCTCGCTCCAGCGGAAGGCCTCGTCGATCTCCGCCGTCGAGATGAGGGTGGAGAAGATCGAGGAGTAGGAGCGGGCGTGGACCGACTCCATGAAGGCGATGTTGGTGAGCACCGCCTCGTGAGAGTGCGGGCGTCCGGGATGAGGGAGACCGCGCCGACCGTTCCCTGGATCGTGTCCAGGAGGGTCAGGCCGGTGAAGACGCGGGTGGTCATGTTCTTCTCGGCCTCGTTAAGGGTGGCCCAGGACTGCACGTCGTTGGACAGCGGCACCTTCTCAGGGCAGCCAGAAGTTGCCGGTGAGGCGGTCCCAGACCTCGAGGTCCTTGTCGTCGGTCAGGCGATTCCAGTTGATGGCCTGGACGCGGTCGACCAGACTGATGGGCTCGTGCATCAGTTCCTCCCGAGGTTTGGGTGATCCGGCCTCATGCTACCGATGAGACCGCCGGCCGGCAGTGACGCCCGCCCGAAGAGGGCTGTGGTGCCCGCCGCGCCGGGGCCATCAAGATTCAAACCACTTGGATGATACGGGCTCTTCGTGTTTGAGGGGTGTTGTAGGCGGGGTCATTGAAGTGCGTAGGCGGGGGGCGCGTCGTTACGCCGGGTAGGGGTCGAGGTCCCCCGATGATGGGGCGCTACACAACCGTCACGAGAGACCTCGACGTGCCTGAGACTACCTTCACCGGCCCTGATCTGACGACCTTCCTGGGGCTGGACGCCCTGGGGCTGACCGCGGTGGGCCAGCACTCACGGCGGAGCGCGCGGTGATCGAGTGCCGTATGCCGATCGGGTTTGAGGACCCGTTCTGCGAGGCCTGCGGCGCCCAGGGGCAGGCTCGTGGGACAGTGCCCGGCGCCTGGCCCACGTACCGGTGGGATGGAGACCCACGCAGCTGCTGGTACGCCTGCGGCGCTTCGCCTGCACCCACTGCCGCCGGGTGTGGAGACAGGACACCTCCAGCTTGGCTGAGCCCAGGGCGCGGCTGACCCGCTCGGCGGTGGAGTGGGGGCTGCGGGCCCTTGCCCTGGAGTGCATGTCGGTCTCCCTGCGGCAGCCGCCCTGGGGATCTCCTGGCACACCGCCAACAACGCGATCCTGACAAGCGCTCAGGCCACGCTGTTAGACGATCCTCACCGCTTCGATGGCGTGGAGGTCCTCGGCGTCGACGAGCACGTATGGCGCCACACCAGGCGAGGCGACCGGTACGTCACCGTCATCATCGACCTGACCCCCGTACGCGACCGCAGTGGTCCAGCCCGGCTTCTGGACGTGGTCCCGGGCCGGTCCAAGAAGGTCCTCAAGACCTGGCTCTCCCAGCGCGACCAGGACTGGCGTGGGCGGGTCGAGGTGGTAGCCATGGACGGCTTCACCGGGTTCAAGAGCGCCGCCGGCGAGGAGCTCCCACAGGCCCGGGCGGTCATGGACCCCTTTCACGTCGTATCCCTAGCAGGAGACAAGCTCGACCAGTGCCGCCGTCGCGTCCAACGAGCGATCACGGGCCGGCGGGGCCGAGCGGGTGACCGGCTCTACCGAGCCCGGCGCACTCTGCTGACCGGGGCCGGCCTGCTCACCGATGCCCAGGTCGGGCGTCTCGAGACCCTGTTCGCTGATGATCGCCATGCTGCGGTCCAGGCCGCCTGGGGCGTCTACCAGCGCCTCATCCAGGCCTACCGCGCCGACGACCCGGGCCTGGGAAAGTACCTGATGCAACGGCTCATCGACTCCCTGAGGCAGGCCATCCCAGAAGGGCTTGAGGAGATCCAGACACTGGCCAGACCCCTGACCGAGAGAGCCGCCGACATCCTGGCCTACTTCGACCACCCCCGCACCTCCAACGGCCCCACGCCAGGCCATCAACGGGCGCCTGGAGCACCTACGCGGCATCGCCTTGGGATTCCGCAACCTCACGCACTACACCATCCGCAGCCTCATCCACACCGGACGCCTCAAAGACCACCTGACAACAACCACCTAAACCAGCCGACAAGCCCCACCTACAACACCCTCAAACACGAAGAGCCATGATACGATGCCGACATCAGACTGCACCACAAAAGGAGAGCATTATGACCGACCAGAGCGTAGTCGTCATTACCTTCACCGAGTCCTCCAAGGCGTACGAAGTTCTCAGTGACCTCCGCCAAGCCTCCGCGGAAGGGAGGATCGACGTCGTCTCAGCACTCATCGCGGAACGCGAGGAGGACGGACACCTGCACCTGGCGGAGGGATCGGACGCGACGATCGGCGAGGGCACGGCAACTGGGGGCCTCATCGGCCTGATTGTCGGTCTGCTCGGCGGCCCACTCGGCATGCTCCTGGGATGGGGTGCAGGTTCCGTTATCGGAAGCCTGAGCGACATCGACCATGCTGACAAGCGTGAGACCGTCCTCGGCGACCTCAGCGCCCGCGTCGCTCCCGGAACAACGGCCATCCTCGCCCAGGTATCTGAGGTGACGCCCGAGGTGCTTGACAACATCTCAACGAAGTTGGGTGGAACTGTGGCCCGCCGCCCCGTCTCCGAGGTGCTGGCCGAACTCGAGGCCGCCGAAGCAGCTGCAGAAGCAGCGGATCGCGAGCACGCCGTACCATTCGCGACAAACGCCGCGAAGAGCGCAAAGAAGCATGGGACAAGCGAGTCGCTGATCTCAAGGAGCACTTCAAGCGCTGAGCACAACACTTTTTAAAGCGGGCTGCACGCATCGATGTCTCGATGCGTGCAGCCCTGTCGTCATGGCACTGGTGGGGAGAACGGTCGGCACGCCCCAGGATGCAAGCCCTCTCGCAGATACCTTACGACGAAGCGTCCGGCTGCTGGGCGGCGACAAGGATGGGCGCGCCCTTCTCGGGCGGGTCACCCTGGCCGACCACAGCGCCGGACTTCATGTCAAAGCGACGACCTCAGAGTCGTAGTCGTCGTTCGGCGCGGTGGCCAGCTCGACCCGCTGAAGAGTCCGATTCCCCAGGACAGCCGCCAGAACCGGCGCTGCGGCGCCAACATCCACACCCTTCCCGTCCTCACTGAGCCCTCGCACGGTCAGGTGGGTGACCTGACTGATGTCGTCGTGCGCATTCAGAATCACCGTCGCATGAACTCGCTGATCTGCCGGGATGGCATCGAGAACACGCTTGATCGGAACGGAGGTGAGATCCACACCTTTGAGAATGCGTGATGAAACAATAGGATCCGCCCACAAAGTAGTCCTGCTCGGTCTGGGTGAACCAACCCCCACAACCGGCGACGTCGGCGGCAGGATGGCGTTGTCAGGAAGGCTGGTCCCGTTCTGATAGTCGAGAGTGATTCTCTCTTTGGAGATGCCCACGCGCTCCAGGGTCGGAGGAGACCACCTTCATGGCAGCCAGCACAGCCTTCTCAGGGTCATCCATGGGCAGGGTGACAGGCCATCGACGTCACACCCTGATCCCATCTGACATCAAGGTCCACCTTGTCAGAATCAACCAGATGCACGACCTCGTTTCGTGCGTTGCGAATGATTGCGAGGACTGTCTCCTGCCCAGGATCCTCCTTGAGGTTCACTGTCACGTCCCAGCGATCATCCGACACGAGGTCTGAATCAATATGCACCTTGACAGACGTGACACCATCAAGCCCGGAAAGGTACGTGCTCACCTTCCTTTTCTTCCTGCCGCGAACCAGAGCAAACGGCGAGCACGCAGTCGCACTGAGAGCAAGAGACACGATCCCCAGTGCCAGCACCTCACGACGTCGAACACTCATCGACCTCACTGCCCTTCCTTTGATGATGTCTGGCATGTGCACGCCAGACAGAGACGTCCTCGGGTTCGGACCCATCAGGATGCCGAGGCCACCATTTGCTGGGCCGCAGCGAGGATGGGCGCCCCCTTCTCAGGCGGATCTCCCTGGCCGACCACAGTGCCGGACTTCATGTCAAAGGCGACGACCCTGGGCTGGACCTTGCTTTCCACCGAGGTAAGCAGCTCCACCCTCTGGAGCACCTGGTTTCCGAGTACTGTGGCGAGAACCGCAGCGTCGGGCTGAACATCCTCATCCTGCCAGTCCTTCACCCATTTCTTGAATATGAGACGGGCCTGATGATTGTTATAATCCTCCGCATCCAGGCTCAGGACCGCTCCGTACCGCTTGTCGGTGGGGATGGCTTCCAGTGCACGCTTGATCGGCACGGATGTGAGGTCCTTGCCCTTGGCGTGGGAGATGAAGCAGTGAGACCGTCCAATGAGAATGCTCTGCTCGACTTTCAAGGAGGCGAGGCTCAGCACCGGGGAAGTGGGCGGCAGGATGAAATGATCCGGGAGGGTTTCAGTGGTGCGGTACTCGAAGGATATTCTCTCCTCCTCGATCTGGACTCGCTCCATGCCGGGCGATAACGCCTCCACCGTGGCGGATGCAGCCTTGTCGGCGTCCTTCATCGGCAGGTAGCAGAACACGGAGGTCTTTCCCTTGACCCAGGTGACAACCATCCTCACCTCATTGGCCCCGGTCAGGGTTCAGCACCTTGGCGTAGGGCGTCCCGCACAACTGTTACCACTGACCCTTGGACGGATCATCTTGAGCCGCACATCCACGGTCCAACGATCCGGCTCTGAGAATTCCGGGTGCACCTCTACCCGCGCGGACGCCACGGCGTCGAGCCCGGAGAGGTACTGCTGCACCTTCCGCTCCCGCCTCTTGCGCGCCATGGCCATAGGCGAGCACCCAGCCACTGCGAGAGCAAGGGATGCGGCCGTTACGGCCAGGACCTGACGACGTCGAACACTCACCAAAGTCCTGCGTTGTGGAGAATCCTGTCGGCCTACGCAGTCCATCAGCAACGAACCGGCGTGCCCGTGCGCGCCAAGGCGATGGCGGTGAGGAGGAAACGGATGACGCTGCGTCGACGATGAGCCATGGCGCCACCGTAGGGCCTCACCCCCGGCGCACGGGATGGGGATCATTCCCCTGTCTGACCCGCGCGGCTGCTGGGGCGCACGAAGCCCCGGGCCCACCTGAGCGGAGAACTCAGGTGGGCCCGGGGACCTATCCCTGTGAGAGGAGGGAACTGGAGGCCGACGTCAGGCGCGGCGGCGGCTCACCAGCAGAGCCCCTCCCATCACGGCGACCACGGCGATGCCCAGAGGCAGACCGATCCTGACACCGGTGCTGGCCAGCGGACCGCCCGCGGAACCGCCGGGCGCTCCCGGAGCCGCATTCGGCGCCGCCGAGCTGGTGGACGTCCCCGGCGCAGGCGCACCGGCCGACGACGAGTCACCCGCAGCGGTGGAGCTGCTCGCGTCAGCGCTGGGTTTGGCGTTCGGGTCCGCGCTGGCGTCAGCAGCGGGCTTGTCAGCCGGGTCCGCACTCGCCTCAGCACTGGGCTTGGCGCTCGGGTCCGCACTGGCGTCAGCGGCCGGCTTGTCAGCCGGGTCCGCACTCGCCTCAGCACTGGGCTTGGCGCTCGGGTCCGCACTGGCGTCAGCGGCCGGCTTGTCAGCCGGGTCCGCACTCGCCTCAGCACTGGGCTTGGCGCTCGGGTCCGCACTGGCGTCAGCAGCGGGCTTGTCAGCCGGGTCCGCACTCGCCTCAGCACTGGGCTTGGCGCTCGGGTCCGCACTGGCGTCAGCGGCCGGCTTGTCAGCCGGGTCCGCACTCGCCTCAGCACTGGGCTTCACGTTCGGGTCCGCACTGGCGTCAGCGGCCGGCTTCTCAGTCGGAGCGGCACTCGGCGCAGCACTCGGCTCGGCGGAAGGCTTCGCAGTCGCGTCAGCGCTCGGCGTCGGCGACGGCACGGTGAGAGAGGCGTAGGAGCCGAGGAACTTCAGGTCCAGCACCTTCTCGCCAATAGTCACCTTCTGAGACGCGGGGGCCTTGAGGGTGTACCCGTCGACCTGAGCCTTGTCCACGTCCTGCTCAATGGTGCACTCTGTGCCCACGGGCAGCTCCGGACCGTTCACTGCCGTGCCATCGGCCTTGACCTTGAGGTCGCCCTTCTGCCCGTTGTCGCAGGTGTAGGTGAAGGTGAACTCCTTGTCCCCGACCTCGGCGCCCTTGACTGTGTTGGTCACCGAGAACGAGCCCTTGGCCTTCGTGTAGGTGTTGGTCATCGTCACCTCAGCCGTCTCATCCTTGACGATGGCGACGGTCTGCGGCTCGGGGCGGTCAGCGTGTACCCCGCCCGGAAGGCGGAGTCGGTGATCTCGGTGACGGTGCAGGTCGAGCCCGCCTGGACCTCCTCGGAGTGCTCCGAGGTCTTCCCGCCCTTCACCATCAGGAAGCCCGTGGTGTTGTCAGTGCAGCTGTAGGTGAACAGGAAGGTGGAGTTGCTGAAGTCGCCGTCGCCGGCCAGGGCCTTCGTGATCGTGAAGTCACCGTGATCCACGGGCACGGCGTCAGCGGAGTTGCTCAGCGTCACGGGAGTGAGCTCCTGGTCCGCGATGGTCGCGGTGCTGGCGCTCTGACCGTTCACCGTGAAGGCCGGCTTACCCCAGACGACACCTTCGGGAGTAGCCGAGGCATTCGTGGGGTCCTCGTTGAATGTGAGGACCGTTCCAACGGGGAAGATGTCCTTGAAAACGGTCTTCGCACCGATGCCGAGGGTCATCTCGAGGTCACCACCAGTACCCTCCTGGTTGAGGGTGCCCGGGGCCTTCCAGTCCGGGTAGGCGCTTGCCTTCGCGTCACCGGGCAGGTCGTAGTTGACACTGACCTTGAAGGTGGTGTCCGCCGGCACCTTTGCCGGTCTGGGTTCCGGTGAGGAGCTTGGTGATCTCGAATCCACCGAAGCCGGGCTTCATCTCAACGTTAATGGAGAAGGATGAGGCGTAGTGCACCGCGTAGGAGCCCTGCAGGCTGGTTCCCAGCGCGGTGGCGTCGTTCTTGTACCGCACACCGGGCTGCACCCTTGCCGTTGTCGGTGTTGGGGGTCGACTCGTAGCGGACGATGTAGTTGCTGCGCGGCGCGAAGGGACCGGTCACCTTGATGAAGGCGACGTCGCCGTTGAAGGTGACGTCGAGGTCGAAGTCGCCCCGCGTCGGTGTTCTGGTCGGCGCCGGAAGCGTCCGCGAGCTGCCCGGGCTGGCACCCTTACCCTCGGAGGTGCCGGTCTCCAGCCTCCACCTGCTCTTGTCGGCGACGTACTTCTGTCCGGGGCCGAGCTCATCGGTGAACATGATGGTCGAGCGGGTCTTGCCATCCACGGTCAGCGACTGACCGTTCTCCTCGAGACCGCCTTGATCTGGTCAGGACCGAAGATCAGCTGCCAGGCAATCTTGTCGGAGTCAGCGGTCAGGTCGCTGGCCCACTTGGTGACCTTCTCCGGCTTGTAGGGACCTTCGACGTACGCGCCGATCTTGCCGCCGGGAACGGCCACGGGAGTGTCGACACCGTTGGCCTTGATCGACAGGTTGGGCAGATCCGAGGCCCCGTTGGCACCACCAGTGACGTCCCGTTACCCCGCAGGTCCTTGAAGCCCCTGGGCGACGATCTTGTCGAGCTCACTGTTGAAGGTGCAGGTGATCTTACGCTCGGCCACCGAGCACTCACCCACCTGCGTGCTGACGCCATCGTGGTTGAGCATCATCGGCTCAGTGATCTTGTCCTTGCTGCGGACCTGCTCGGGCAGTGCGATCTCGAAGGAGTCCCCGCCCTTGGCCTGGGCCTTGCTGGCATCCCAGCTGAACTTCAGCTCGAGGTAGTCACCGCTCTGAACCGCGGTCTTGCTCGGGTCTTCCTCGCCGGTGGCGTTGGAGGGGGTCAGTGACAGGTCGGAGATGGTGATCTTCGGGTTGATGGCGGCTCGGGCCTGCATGGGCAGGACCGTCAGCATCGCAGCAACCATCACCACGAGCAGGAGGAGAGCACCTGTGACACGCGCAGGCGCTCTGAGCGCTCTGGGGGCAGGGATCTTTGACACGGCAAACCTTTCGGGAGAAGTCCGGCACTCAATTGATGCGGTGCCGAACTTAAGTTCTATATTTACTGATATCAATGGCGAAAATCTCACGAGGCGGTCACGAATTGGCTGCTGTTCTGCCTCGGAATGATGACGATGATGACGACTTTATCGCTAACCGCTCAGGTGGGAGAAATCGATTTTCGACGGCGCCCACCTCGGCTCATCCCTCAGCCAACCCCGGGGTTGCAGCCAACAACCGATCGTCAGCAGTATCGGCCGCAATTCCACCATCCATCCGGCATCCACTCCGCTCCGGACATCACCACGGACACAGACACTGCACCGGCCCCTCAGGCACGTAGTTGACTGAGATAATAGATCATGAGTCCCACGGTTCGGGTGGGCGAGACCTCCGCCCTTGTCAGCAACCTTGTCAACCAGGCTCGTACAGCGGTTGGCGGCCGACGACGCGCCCGAGCGCCTCGTCGTCGGGCTCGCAGGGTGCTCCCGGTTCGGGAAAAATCAACGATTGCCGAGCAGGCTGAAGACCGGGTTGAAAGCAGCGGGCATTTTCGCTGGGCTGGTTGCCATGGACGGCTTCCACCTGTCCAACGCCGTCCTGGACGAGCTGGGGCGCCGCAACCGCAAGGGTGCGCCGGACACCTTCGACGTCGACGGCTACCTGACGACGCTGGACCGAGTGCGGGCCGACGGCGCCCCTCGGGTCCTCGTCCCGGTGTACCGGCGCGATCTGCACGAGGCCGTGGCAGCCGGGAGCATCGTCAGCGGCACCGGCGTCGTCGTGACCGAGGGCAACTACCTCGCGCTGGAGACGCGCGGTTGGGGTGCGGCGCGTGAGCGGATCGACCTGCTCATTCATATTGACGTGCCCGAGGAGGTGCTCGTGCCGCGGCTCATCAACCGGCACGAGGACTTCGGTAAGAACCCGATCGCGGCCGGCCACTGGGTGCGCACCGTGGACCTGCCCAATGCTCGCCTCATCGCCACAAGCGTCCACCGCTGCGACGAAGTCTGGCGTGACCCCGAGGATGACGACGAGTCCGACGTCGTCGACGACGCCGACGACGACCTCGAGTAGAGCCCCGGCCTGCACTGGCCTCACCAAGCCCGCGGGGCCACCGACGCGGCTCACGGCCGGCGGCCCATTCCGAGCCCTCAGTACTCGACGCTCAGGTGCGTCCGCACGGTGGACTGAGACGGCATCGTTTCACTCCTCGGACTATCGTCACCGCGCGTATCCCCGCTGACGCTCCACCGTTGATCCGAGGCATCCCATGACACCCCCCGACAGACACTGACGCAGTCACCGATGCAGCCGCCGAGAAGAGACAGGACCGCAGCGCCCGCATTGCGGTGACGGTCTTCCCGCTCATCATGTTCGGCGCTTTCCTCGCCGCCTTCTTCTCACCCTCCACCTTCGTGCCGCTGGCCGGCTACATGACGCCGTTGCTGGCCGTCACGATGCTTGGAATGGGGATGACCCTGTCCATCCCGGACTTCACGATGATCGCTCGTCACCCGAAGCCGGTCATTCTGGGTGTGCTCAGCCAGTACGCGGTCATGCCGCTGGTGGGTTGGAGCGTGGCGAACCTGCTGCCGCTGTCCCCCGAGCTCAAGGTGGGCATCATCCTCATCGGCTGCGTGCCCGGAGGGACGACGTCGAACGTGGTCAGCTACCTGGCCAAGGGCAACACGGCCCTTTCGGTGTCGATGACCGCCTTCTCCACGATGCTCGCCCCGATCGTCACCCCGTTGCTGACCCTGTGGCTGGCCGGGACCTACATGCAGGTACCGGCCGGGTCGATGGCGCTGTCGATTGTGCAGATCGTGCTGCTGCCGGTGGGTGCGGGCCTGGCCTGCAACGTCTTCTTCCACCGGCAGGTGGCACGGATCCAGCCGGCAATGCCGTGGGTCTCGGTCGTGGCGATCGCCGCGGTGGTGGCGGCCGTGGCCTCCAAGAGCCAGCCGCTCATCGCCACCGCGGGGCCGCTCATGTTCGCCGCAATCGCCTTGGAGAATGCAACCGGCTACGCCCTGGGCTACGCCGTGGCGCGGGCCTTCGGCGTCTCGCGGGCCGACCGCCGCACGATCGGTATCGAGGTGGGCCTGCAGAACGCCGGGCTCGGTTCAACGCTCGCCCTGCAGTACCTGAGCGCGGCAGTGGCCGCACCCTGCGCGGTGGCGACCTTCTGGCACACGATCACCGGTTCCCTGCTGGCCATGTACTGGCGCCTGCGCGGGTTCCCGGCCGGAGAGGATCCGCACGCCACCGTGCGCGAACTGCGCCGTCGTGCCAAGGAGTCCTCGGCTGCGAGCTGAGCCACTGCTGTTAGGCGGAGAGCTGCGCGATCCGCCCCGGAGTGAGCGCCACGGCGCCGGCGACATCGCGCACACTATGCCCTTGAGCCAGCATGGCGTGCACTGACTCCTCCGTCGCGCTTCGCAAGGCCGCCTCGGCGGAGCGAAGAGCCATTCGGTCGTTACCGACCTTGAGTGCCCGCACGATGTACTCCGGCAGACCATCATCCGGAAGAAGACGGACGTCGATGACAGCCCCCTCCGGCAGATCCGCTGCAAGGATGATGGCATCGACAATCTCAGCGCGCACCGCTGCGAGAAGTAGGAGCCCAGGTATGCGCCGTGGGTTCCTGAACGCACTGCGCCAGCCAGTTGTCCGCCTCGCGACTCACCGTCACGTCATACGTCGTCATCGTCTTGTCCACCCTTTCCCGAGGACCGGCGCAAGGTCGCGATCGATCGCAGCCAGCGTTCCCACCGGCACCTCTCCAGCATGTTGAGGAACAACAGTGAAGGCCCGAACCCCCTCGGCCGACACCACCTCGTACCGTCGATGCGAACCACGTTGACGAGTCATGACACCACCCAGCGCCTCGATCCGTCGGTTGAGCTCACGCACCTTCACGACAGCATTTTATTCACTAAACAACTCATGTGTACAGCCGCTTCACACCGCGCGGTAGATGATGGAAAGAGCGGGCACCAACAGGAGCTCGCTCATCCAGCACGAGGGTTGGGGCCAAGAGGAGTCATATCCTCTTGGCCCCAACGACGGTCATGAGCAGGCAGCCGGCTCAGTCTAGCCATCGAGTCACTGTGCGTACCGACATCACCACCCGGCGTATAACCAGCTCGTGGCTGATGCGGCAAGCAGATCACTCGCAGGTAAGGCGCCAGTGCTCGATGAGGTCCACCATCTCGGCGCTGGTGCGGGCGGGGCAGTGGAACGGGGCACTGGAACGGCCCTCAAGCTCCGAGATTCCTCCTTGGCGGTAACGAGCGACCCACTTCGACAGCGTGGCACGAGCGATACCGGCTTCAGCCGCTACATGAGCGATGGGGCGACCGACCTGGACACGCATCACGAACCGGTAGCGGCCCTGAGGCGTCAAAGGAGCGTTACGGTGGGGCATGGCAGCGGGGCTTTCTACTGTCGGAAGGATGATTCAGCACCACCCATCCTGACGGCCCACTGCCCCCCAACACCCCATATCTACAACCTCATGACCCACAACAGCTAGCCTATCTAGGCCGACAACAGTCTGGGCAAGGCGTTACAACTTCGGAAATAGGCGCACTTCTCAGTATTCATCAGTCCCAAGAATGTCAGCCTCGAGCCTATCCGCAATACTAACAACCCCCTCGATCGAATCTGTTATCTCATTTGCATCAATGTTTTGAAGAGGCACTGACGTAGTCACATATGCCATATCATCAATCATGGTGACACCCCCAAAAGAGTGTCGCCCAATCGTTGTGCAGCATAGATCACCTCGGGTGCATCAAGTTTACCGATCGGGGAACTCATCCTGCACCACTCAGTTCGAGACTCATTGAAGGCATGCTCAACAAGAACAATCTGACTTCTCAGATCAGATACATTGAACACCAGCTTCAGTATGCTCTCACTCAACATTTCATACTTGTAAGTGCGATCTATGAATCGCACGAGATCGCTCCAGGTAGCCACAACAACATCTCCCTCGCCGCGCATCACCCCTATTCATTAGCCCTGTTTGCTGTCACAATGGGGGCAACGATAATTTTGAGCACCCGACACAATATAGAACGTGCCGCCACAGTTTCCACACACTCGACGGACATTTACATTTCCATGCGGACTCGCATCAGCTGTGTATGTGAACATATTCAACCTCCATGATGTCGCCCCATAAAGCCACCGCCATCCATCAGGATGTCGCAGCCCTACATTCCATGCCAACCCTTTTGGATTGACAACAGGAGGTTGGCAGCAAGAACAGCAAGAAAACAGTATAAAATTTTGTACTTGATTTTTTGAGGCATGATGATAAAGTCACCCAGCCCTAGAATGTAATGAGAATCATTATTCTGTTATCATGCTTCTGACGTTGTCATAAAACTCGCTTCATAAGTATTCGGGGAAACAGACTCGTCCTGGTCGAACGGCGCTTGCCCGACATCCCGACCCGACGTGTCTATTCCACGAACCTCGGGGCCTACTGGTCGGGAGTTGACCGCACTCCACGGGCCCCCGAACCACGTGGAGTACACCCATGTTCTGGCCAGTAGAGCCCAGACCTCGTGCAGTACGGCCAAGCATCATCAGCACAGCCACGCGGCCACTCGCCGAGCCTGCATCACCTGGAAGTAACCTGCGGGATCGATCCTGCCCCTGCAGTACCTGAGCGCGGCGGTGGCCGCACCCTGCGCGGTGGCGACCTTCTGGCACACGATCACCGGTTCCCTGCTGGCCATGTACTGGCGCCTGCGCGGGTTCCCGGCCGGAGAGGATCCGCATGCCACCGTGCGCGAACTGCGCCGTCGTGCCGAGGAGTCGTCACCTGCAGGCGACTGACGGCGCGGGAGAGAGCGGACTCAACGACCGTGTAAGCCACACAGCACCACCTGCGTTGCCGGCAACGATGGCGTACAGTTGACGAGCCACCGCGTTACGGCGCGGAGAGGAAGTAAGTGCCGGTGCACCCGTGTCGTCATGTGGGCCCGGCGCTTGCGCTGTAACCGTTACTACTCCGGTCACCGGGTACACTCAAGCCGCTCAGGACAGTAGCCCTGCGAAGTGGACCCGGCAGCCTTCCGGACGGTGGGCGAGCCGGGTTTCGCGCACCAACGGGGCGGCTCGCGCAACTAGTTCTCCGTCCAGCACGACGTTGGGGTCGAGAGGAGCCACATCCTCTCGACCCCAACGTCGATCAAGGGCCTGCAGCCGACGGTCGCAGGCTCACAGCATGCAGGAGACGCAGCCCTCGACCTCGGTTCCGGTCAGGGCGGCCTGACGCAGGCGGATGTAGTAGAGGGTTTTGATGCCCTTGCGCCAGGCGTAGATCTGGGCGCGGTTGACGTCGCGGGTGGTGGCCGTGTCCGGGAAGAACAGCGTGAGGCTCAGCCCCTGGTCCACGTGCTGGGTGGCCACGGCGTAGGTGTCGATGATCTTCTCCGGGCCGATCTCGTAGGCGTCCCGGTAGTACTCGAGGTTGTCATTCGTCATGAAGGGCGCCGGGTAGTAGACGCGGCCAATCTTGCCCTCCTTGCGGATCTCCACCTTGGCCACGATCGGGTGAATCGAGGAGGTGGAGTTGTTGATGTAGGAGATCGAGCCGGTGGGCGGCACGGCCTGCAGGTTGCGGTTGTACAGGCCGCCCTTCTTGATCTTCTCCGCCAGCTCGGCCCAGTCCTCACACGTGGGAACGTGCACGCTGGAGGCCGCGAAGATCTCCTTGACGCGCTCGGTGACCGGTACGAAGTCCTGGGTCACGTACTTCTCGAAGAACTCGCCGCTGGCGTAGGTCGAGTCCTCGAAGCCCACGAAGCTCTCCCCGCGCTCCACGGCCATCTCGTTCGACGCCGTCAGGGCGGCGAACAGGACGCTGGCGAAGTAGACGTTGGTGAAGTCCAGGCCCTCCTCGGAGCCGTAGTGGATGCGCTCGCGCGCCAGGAAACCATGGAGGTTCATCTGCCCCAGGCCAATGGCGTGCGACTCGTGGTTGCCCCGGTCGATGGAGGGCACGCTGGGCAGGTGGGTCTGGTCGCTGACGGCGGTCAGGCCGCGCACGGCGGTGCGGATCGTGCGGGCGAAGTCCGGGGAGTCCATCGTCTTGGCGATGTTGAGGCTGCCCAGGTTGCAGGAGATGTCCTTACCCACGTGGGCGTAGGTGAGGTCCTCGTTGAGCTCGCTGGGCTCGGAGACCTGCAGGATCTCGGAGCACAGGTTGGACATGACGACCTTGCCCTTGATGGGGTTGGCCTTGTTGACCGTGTCCTCGAACATGACGTACGGGTAGCCGGACTCGAACTGGATCTCGGCCAGAGTCTGGAAGAAGGTGCGGGCGTTGATCTTCTTCTTCTTGATGCGCCCGTCGTCCACCATCTCGCGGTACTTCTCGGTGACGTTGATGTCCGCGAAGGGCATGCCGTAGACGCGCTCGACGTCGTAGGGGCTGAAGAGGTACATGTCCTCGTTGTTGCGGGCCAGCTCGAAGGTGATGTCCGGGATGACGACGCCCAGCGAGAGGGTCTTGATGCGAATCTTCTCGTCGGCGTTCTCACGCTTGGTGTCCAGGAAGCGCATGATGTCGGGGTGGTGGGCGTGCAGGTACACGGCCCCCGCACCCTGGCGGGCCCCGAGCTGGTTGGCGTAGGAGAAGGAGTCCTCCAGCAGCTTCATGACGGGGATGACGCCGCTGGACTGGTTCTCGATGCGCTTGATGGGGGCGCCCATCTCCCGCAGGTTGCTCAGTAGGAGGGCCACTCCCCCTCCGCGCTTGGACAGCTGGAGGGCGGAGTTGATGCCACGGGCGATCGACTCCATGTTGTCCTCGATGCGCACGAGGAAGCAGGAGACGGGCTCCCCGCGCTGGGCCTTGCCCTCGTTGAGGAAGGTGGGGGTGGCCGGCTGGAAGCGGCCGGACATCATCTCGTCGACGAGGTCGAGGGCCAGCTGCTCGTCGCCGTCGGCCAGGGTGAGGGCCACCATGGTGACGCGGTCCTCGAAGCGCTCCAGGTAGCGCTTCCCGTCGAAGGTCTTGAGCGTGTAGGACGTGTAGTACTTGAAGGCGCCCAGGAAGGTCTCGAAGCGGAACTTGTGGGCGTAGGCGGCTTTGAAGGCGGACTTGACGAACTCCGGGGAGTACTTGTCCAGGATGTGGCCCTCGTAGTAGCCCTCCTCGACCAGGTACTCGAGCTTCTCCTCCAGGTCGTGGAAGAAGACCGTGTTCTGGTTGACGTGCTGAAGGAAGTACTGCCGGGCCGCCTCGTGGTCGGCGTCGAACTGGATTCTGCCCTCCGCGTCGTAGAGGTTCAGCTTCGCGTTAAGCGCGTGGTAGTCCAGCTCCGGGGAGGACACGGTCTCAGAGCCGGTGTCCGTCAGCGTGTCTGCCAAAAGTCTTCCAATCCTTCTTTGACGCGTGCGACGTCCGTGGGGGTGCCGAGCAGCTCATAGCGGTACAGGAACGGCACCCCCAGCTTGCTGGCGATGATGTCACCCGCCAGGCAGTAGGCCTGGCCGAAGTTGGTGTTGCCCGAGGCGATGACGCCCCGGCACAGGGCCCGGTTGTCCGGGTTGTTGAGGAAGGCGATGACCTGCTTGGGCACCGCCCCCTTAACGGAGCCGCCACCGTAGGTGGGCACGACTAGGATGTACTCCTCATCCACGGTCAGCGGCGGGTCCGTGCGCCTCAAGGGGATGCGCGCCGTCGGGAAGCCGAGCTTGCCCACGAATCGGTGCGTGTTCTCCGAGGTGGAGGAGAAGTAGACCAGCAGAGGCCCGCTACTCACGGCGCGCCCCCCGCGGCCTCAGACCGCGACAGACTCGACGGCCAGGGCGAGGGTCTTGATCTTGTCCGGACGGAAGCCGGACCAGTGGTCCTCTCCGGCGACGACGACGGGGGCCTGGGCGTACCCCAGGGACTTGACCTGTTCGAGAGCCTGGGCGTCCAGGGAGATGTCCACCGTCTCGTAGGACAGGCCGGCCTTGTCCATGGCGCGGTAGGTGGCCGTGCACTGGACGCAGTTGGGCTTGCTGTAGATGGTGATCGCCATGTCCGTCTCTTCCTCAGGGTCGGGTGGCGGTGACTGCGGCCCGTCCCCGAGCGGGGACTGCGCCGGCGGCACCACACGCTTGTCATTCACGGGGGGCCAGAACGGCCCCGCGGAGCAAGACACTACCCCTTGGGGTGATCCGGGTCCATCACCCCTAGATAGTGTGTTCAACGTGGGCCTGTGCACACCACCCCTCCCCTCTGTGGAAAACCTTGGTCTCACTGTGGACGGCTGGTGGAGACAGTCCGTGGACGCCTCGCCGGAGGCCCTCGACCCCACCTCCACAATCCGCACGACGATGGTCCTGCACGGGTACGACATCTATTCGCGTCCCTTAACCACAGGCAGGACCGGCCGTCGTCGGCTCTCTGCCCCCAGCCCTGGGGATGAAGACGCAGAATTCACCCTCTCAGACGCACCCGTTCGGCGTGTCGCCACATCCAGCGAACACCCAGCAAACAGTCGAGACCGCAGGTAGTTGAAGGAGATTGTTCCGACCGGCACCTCATGCCCACAACACGAAGTCCCGAGGCGACGCGAGACGCGAGGGGCAGCCCGGAGTATGCAGCCTCACACCGAACCAGAAACCAACGCCCTAGCGTGATTTATATAGACGGACATATCGTTATGTTATCGTAATAATACGGTTCCCAACCCACCTCCCCCAAGGACATCCTCATGCAGCAGGTGTTGAACGATCTACCACTGACACTGGCCTACATCGGTGCCGACCTGGTGGCGCTCGCCATCCTGGTCGGGGCCCTCTACATTCCGCGCCACGGACGCCGAGACCTCGTGGCCGCCTATATCGGCGTTAACGTCGGCGTCCTGGCTGTCACCCTGCTGCTGTCAACGAGCGACAACGTCGGGGCCGGACTGGGCCTGGGACTCTTCGGCGTCCTGTCCATCATCCGCCTGCGCTCCTCCTCCCTAGCCCAGGGGGAGGTGGCCTACTTCTTCGCGGCACTGGCCCTTGGCCTGCTCGGCGGCATCAAGACCCACCTCATCATCGTCGCCATCCTCATGGCTCTCATCCTCGCCTCCCTGTGGGTGGGTGACCACCCGGCACTCATGCGCCGCAACCGCAACCAGGTCGTCACCCTTGACCGAGCCATCAGCGATGAGAACGAGCTCATCACCGAGCTCGAGGACCTGCTCGGCGCCCAGGTGCGCAGCGTCGACCTCAAGAGCCTGGACCTGGTCAATGACACCACCATCGTCGAGGTCCACTACCGGTTGTCTCCTCGCTCCCGTGCAGCGAGGCCCGCTCAGGCACCGGCCGCCCAGGTGCAGCAGGAGAAGGCGGCGCAGGGTCCCCACCTGGTCCAGGAGGCTCCGCCTCAGGCCCCTGTTCAGGTCGCTGCTCAGGCCGTCAGCCAGGCCCAGCCCGCCAGTCAGCAGCTCTGGCCCGAGGCCCCCGTGGCCGACAGCGCCGCGAGAGCCGCCACCGCACCACCCCGGTACGACTGGATCACCGGTCACCGCCAGCAGCGCATCTCCCAGCACTCCCAGCAGCACGCCCAGGTGAGCAACCCTCCATCCTTGGTGCAGCCCCGCTACAACTGACCACACTGCCCACCTCACCGCCGGCGCCACCGGCGGCAGGGGCAGCACCACGTCAACGCCGCGCATCCAGGGCATCCAGGACGTAGTGCACCCGCCGCGTTCTCGCCAAGCAGCCACCGCATCCCCGCACCACCGCTGCCGCCCAGCAGCACCGGCCCCCACCTCGCGATTCCCGTTCCCGAAAAGGACTGCACCGTGCTGAACACCGATGGCATCAACACGATCACCCTCGCCGAGCTCAACTCCGAGGCGAGCCTCCTGACTCGTATGGACCGCAAGTACCTGGTGCCCCCGGGAGACACCCAGCACGTCATCAGCCACCTGGCCCCGCGGGCGCAGGTCCTCCAAATCGACGGCCTGCGCCACTTCCGCTACGCCTCGACCTACTTCGACACCCCCGGCCTGGACGCCTTCTTCCTGGCGGCCCGCAAGCGCCGTCGGCGTTACAAGATCCGCACCCGCACCTACCTGGACTCCAGCCTGTGCTTCCTGGAGGTCAAGACCAACGGGTCGCGCGAGGCCACCGTCAAGGACCGCTTCAAGTACGACCCCGACAACGCCGACCGCGTCACACCCGACGGTCGCCTATTCGTCATTGAGCGCCTCGTGGAGTCCGGCACCTGCTCCCCAGACGAGGCGCGCACGATCGCCGATGCCCTCGTCCCGGTCATGGACTCCACCTACAGCCGTACCACCCTGCACCTGCCCCACGACGAGGCCCGCGCCACCTTCGACACCCAGCTCACCTGGGACCTGTTCGGCCCCGACGGGAAGCGCCTGGGGCAGGGCGTCTCAGTGGATCACCTCAACGTCGTCGAGACGAAGAACCCCTCCACGGCCTCCCCCACGGACCGTCTCCTTTGGAATCAGGGGCACCGGCCGGCCCGGATCTCGAAGTACGCCACCGGGTTGGCCCTGTTGGACGCGAGCCTGCCCACCAACCGTTGGAACCGCACCATCAAGCGGGACCTGGGGCGCTACTGGCGTCAGGTCCGGTCGCGCCAGCTCGCGGCCTGAGCAGCACCGTCACGCCTCCACCTCACCCCTCATCAGCGCCTCCGCCAGTCACGGGCCTCGCCCGTATGCGGGGGCGCTGCTGGCCGTCTCATGCCGCGGCGCGGCAAGTCATGCCTCCCCCATGCCCTGTTCACAGCGCGCTCATGGAATGCGCCCGTTGACTGTTTCTCACCGGACGGAGCCGCACAACGCCGCGGCGCGCTGAGGGCGCAGCCCTGTTGCCCACCCCGTGGACAGGCTCCGTCACCGGTCCGATTGACCCGACAGGAGCCTCCCGATGAGCCTGACCACCCTGACCTACATCGCCGCCGACCTGATCGCCCTCGCCGTCCTGGTCGGGGCCCTCTACGCCCCACGCCACTCGCGCAAGGACCTCATGGCCGCCTATATCGGCGTCAACGTGGGCGTCCTGGCAGTCACCCTGCTGCTGTCGACGGCGAGCGTCGCGGCCGGCCTGGGGCTGGGGCTCTTCGGGGTCCTGTCCATCATCCGCCTGCGCTCCACCGAGCTGGCCCAGCACGAGGTCGCCTACTTCTTCGCGGCCCTGGCCCTGGGCCTGCTCGGCGGCATCCAGACCGCACCCATCGGGATGGTGGCGGCCCTGATGGGCACCGTCGTCGCCGCCCTGTGGATCGGCGACCACCCCGCGCTCATGCGCCGCAACCGTCACCAGGTGATCGTCCTCGACCACGCCATCACCAACGAGACCGCGCTCATCGCGCACCTGGAGCGCACCCTGGGCGGGCAGGTCCGCTCGGTGGAGGTCCAGCGCCTCGACCTGGTCGACGACACCACCACCGTTGACGTCCGCTTCCGGGTGCCGCGCCACACTCCCGCTGAGCTTGAGATCGCTACGGCCTTCGACGACGTCGCCCCCGCCGCGCAGCCGGCCGCCGAGCCGACCGGTGCCGTCGCCCGCGAGGCGCAGACCGCCCAGCCCTGGAGCGGCACGCGCCTGAACTCCGCGCAAGCCGGCTCCCGCCCCGAGCCCGTCGAGGCCCAGCCCCTCACCGTGGCGCCGGCCGCCCAGTACGTCACCCGCTCCAGCAGTCAGGTGGCCTCGCCCGCCGCCGTGGCCTCGCGCTGACCGCTGACCCGGACGAAGCCGACAGGCCAGACCAGGACAGACAAGGACCCCGATGATGACCACGACGACAACCTCAACGACGATCTCAACGGCAACCGTGAGCACCTCCCGGGCAGTCTCCTCCGCGGGGCCTCAGGCTCCGACGTCGGACTCCCTGAACGCCGACCACCTGGCCACAACCAGTCTCGCCGAGCTCAACGGCGCCGCGGGCCTGCTCACCCGGGTGGACCGCAAGTACCTGGTGCCGCTGGAGCGTGCGCAGGAGCTCGTGGGCGGTCTCACCTCCAAGGCCCGGGTCCTGGACATCGACGGGAGGCGCCGCTTCTCCTACGCCTCGACCTACTTCGACACCCCGGGGCTGGAGGCCTTCATGCTCACGGCCCGCAAGCGGCGTCGGCGCTTCAAGGTGCGCACCCGCACCTACCTGGATTCCGGCCTGTGCTTCCTGGAGGTCAAGACCCGCGGCGCGCGCGGCACCACCGTCAAGCGGCGCATGGGCTACCACCCCGACGACGCCTCCCGCCTGACCGGCTCGGGTCGTGCCTTCGTGGCCGCCTGCCTGGCGAGCGCGGGGGTCACCGGCCCGGCCGCGGCCCGGGATGTCGCCGCCGCACTGCGGCCGGTGCTGGCCACCACCTATGAGCGCACCACCCTGCACCTGCCGCATGCCGAGGCCCGGGCCACCATCGACACGTCCCTGACCTGGCGGCGCCTGACGCCGGGGGTCCGCGCGAGGACCGCCGGAGTCGCCGGGGCCCCGCAGGCCCTGCGCCCGGCCCACCTGACCGCGACCATCGACGACCGTGAGCCGGTGGCGGTAGCGGGCGTCGCCGTCGTCGAGACGAAGAACCCGGCCACGCCATCGCCCGCGGACCGAGCCCTGTGGGACGCCGGCCACCGCTCCGCCCGCATCTCGAAGTACGCCACCGGCATGGCGCTGCTCCACCCCGAGCTGCCCGCCAACCGGTGGTACCGGACCCTGACCCACGAGCTCGCCGACCTGTTCGGCACCGACCGTTCCAGCCTGGAGAGCATCGGCGCCACGCGCGCCACCGCGAGCGCCGCCTGAGCGCCGCCCTCAGACCACCAACGATCCGACACCGGACCCGAGAAGAACCCGAGAAGAAGAGGCCAGAAACCATGAAGACCACCAAGACGACGACCAAGCCCCTCCACCGACTCCGCCGTCGTGCGACCGGAGCCGTCGCGTTCCTGGCCGCGATCGCCCTAGCGGTCGGCTGCTCGACCTCCTCGGCCTCCGGCAACGCCAGCGCCTCGAGCTCGAGTGAGTCGGACACGACGTGGACGACGATCTCCTCATCGGTGGCCACGGCGTCGACCGGCGCAAGCGTCTCCGACATCCTGGGGGCGAACGCCTCGGTGGAGGACGCCTCGAGCTCGGCGGACGACGCCGGGACCCCTGACACGTCGTCGACCACCACGATCACGCTCTCGGGATCATCGGCCTCAGCCAGCGGGTCGGCGTCGAGCAACGTGAAGGTCGATGGGGGCACCGTCACTATCAGCGGCGGCGGCACCTACGTCATCAGCGGCGAGCTCAGCAACGGGCGGATCGTCGTCAACGCCCCCAAGGCCGACGTGCGCCTAGTCCTCAAGGGCGCGAGCATCACGAGCTCGGACGGGCCGGCCATCGACATCCAGGACGCCGGCAACGCGATCGTGGTCCTGGCCAAGGACTCCAAGAACACGCTGACCGACGGCGCGAGCTACGCCTCGGGGCAGGAGGCCACCGCCGCCTTGTTCTCCTCCGACACCCTCACCGTCACCGGGACCGGTCAGCTGGACGTGACCGGCTCCTACAAGGACGGCATCTCCTCCAAGAACGGCCTCATCATCACCGGGAACGCCACCATCACGGTCAAGGCCGCCGACGACGGCCTGCGCGGCAAGGACTACCTGGTGGTGGAGTCCGGGACGCTGACGGTGGAGGCCGGGGGCGACGCCCTGAAGTCCAGTGAGGGCGACGATGAGACGAAGGGCTTCATCTCCCTGGGCAAGGCGAGCATCACGCTGACCTCCACCGACGACGCGATCTCGGCGACCACGGACGTCACTGTCAAGGACACGACCCTGACGATCACGGCCGGTGGCGGCCAGGCCAACGCCACTGTGGAGGAGCAGGCCCCGCCCGGGCAGGAGTCGACGGCGGACTCCTCGACACCATCGCCCAAGGGCATCAACGCCGGGGTGAGCTATACGCAGGACTCCGGAAAGGTCACCGTCAACGCGGCCGATGAGGGGCTGCAGGCGCCGTTCATCAACGTGTCCGGTGGGGAGCTGTCCATCGCGGCGGGCGACGACGGCATCAACGCCTCCAACGGCGACCACGTCATCGAGGGGCACGAGAATGCCGACTCCGAGTCCGACGACGGCTCGGTGCTCACGATCAGCGGCGGCGAGGTGGAGGTCTCCTACGCCTCCTCCGACGGTATCGACTCCAACGGTTCGGCCTACGTCAAGGGCGGGATCGTGATGGTCTCGGGGCAGGCCGGTGCGATGGACGGCTCGGTGGACGCCAATGGCGAGAGCCAGCTCGTGGGGGTGACGGGCTCGCCGTCGGTGAGCGCGGGGGACACGCTCACCGTCACGGACGCCTCAGGATCGCAGGTGGCCTCGCTCAAGGTGGACTTCACGGCTGAGGCGATCACGGTACTGGGGCTCACGGAGGGCCAGCAGAACACGGTGGCGACGTCGTCGGGCGGCTCGGCCACGGGGACGGCCTCAGCGCTGTCGGCCGGGTCGGGCGGCCCCATGGGTGGTGGCACCGGTGGCCAGGGAGGCCAGGGCGGCCAGGGCGGTCAGCCCGGCGGGGGCCAGAGCCAGCAGCCCGGTGGCGGGCAGCAGTCCAACGGTCAGCAGTCCGGCAACCAGAGCAACCAGAACAGCCAGTCGAACAACCAGTCCAGCACCACCCAGAGCAGCTGACCCGGGCTGGACACTGAATGGGGGGCCGCAGCGCAACGCTGCGGCCCCCACCAGCACATCATTGCAAGGCTCTGTCACGAAGCATCGGTAGCCGGCTTCGGCGGGCTCAGAAAAGAAGAGGGTGCGGCTCGTGAGCACAGATGATGTCGATTCCGTCCTCCACACATTCCTTGAGCCAGGCCCTTGATTCTCGCCATGCTTGCGCATCGGTCCGTGTCATGTGCTGAAATGCCCTGAGCCCCAGGGGAGCACGTCCACCGAAGAGCTCGGTCTTGACATCCATCACCGCATCGCCGGCATGAATAAGAGCGGGCTTGTTCTCCCGGTCAATGACAACCGCACAGTGCCCTTCAATGTGCCCATCAAGCGCCACCAGGCTCAGGTTGTCATTGATCCTGAAAGAGGGGGCGTGAACGCCACGTCTCCGACAAGGTGACAGGCTGCCACTGCGGTGTATGCGACCACTGAACGGGATGAAGCCTGTGCACCATATCCTTGCGCAGCGCGGGAATGATGAGGTCGACCTGAGCGCGTGACACGTAGACGTGCGCCCACGGGAAGTCCGCAATACCTCCCACATGATCGACATCGTGATGGGTGAGGACGATGCTTCTCACGTCGTGCGGATCGACACCGAGTGCCTGAACCTGCGTGATCGCGGGCTCTGTAGGGTTGAGGGCGGGGCGAACCCTGCGCAAGAAGGTATCGCCTAAGCGATCGCGGGGATTACGCAGGTCGGCTGATCCCAGTCCGGCATCGACGAGCGTCCAGTACTTTCCTGTCTGCACGACAAGGCAGTGACATACGAGTGTCGCGGGAGCGGTCAGACGTCCTCGACCGTTCACAAGGAGTTGGCTCGGCGGATGAAGTGTGCCACAGTTGAGATGATGAATCGTCATGACAACCAGGCTCCCCCTTCAGGCCGACCTCAAGGCAAGCGGATCGGCGACGTGGCCCGTGAGACCGGAATCGCAGCACACGTTCTACGGCACTGGGAGGACGAGGGGATCCTGAAGCCTGCGAGAGACTCCCTCGGGCACCGTCGGTATCGCCCTGAAGAACTCAACCGTGCCGCAGCGGTGCGACGTGCGCAGGAGGCGGGGTTCACCCTGGAACAAATCAGACGCTTCATCCGAGCAAACGCACAGGAGCGCAAGGCCCTGCTGAACGATCATCGGTTGGCACTCTCCAACCAACGCGAGCGGCTCACTCGCGCCATCGGTCTCGTCGACGGCGCCATGCGCACATCCCCCAACACCTCCTGCCCATACAGTGTGTGAAGGGGATGCAGGTCAGAAACATGCGCACCACCCCAAGATGGCGCCAGTCAATCCCGGCGCGACGCTAGGAGCCGCATGACACGCTCAGATCATCATCGCGCGGATGCGCTTTGATATAGCGCCTTGCCGTCCCGTCAGAAGCTATCTGAACAAGTCGCTGATGAACGGCTTCATCAGTCGGATCAAACCAGCGACCGTTAGCTTTTCGAATTGAGATGGCGGCCATCACATAATCGCCACGATAATAGTCGACCTCAAACGAAATCTCGCGACCGTCCACCGCACCAATCGTCAACACACCTCCCTCGGAATCCACATCGTAATCGTACGATGAAATTTCTTGAAAGAATATCCGAGTGACCTTACCGAGCCGTCCGCGCTTCTCAACGTAATCAATTCCAGTCTCGACATACTCATTTTTCAGAGACATGATCATGAGATACGATAACGACGACAGAAAGATGCCGCCAGCGAGGGACATCAGAGCCAACAAGAAGACCCAGGCAGTGTCTTCATATGAGAACAGAGAGGTATCCTGCGAATACATCCAGGCTTGAATAGAAAACCATAGGCAGAACACCCCGACGACATTTAAAGCAATCCCTACGGGCGCCAGGATGATAACGGCAATCAATGGGAACCTCGGGGCTCGCACCCTCACAGCACCCTCAGTGGAGACCGAGTATCGTTTCGAGTTTCTGCGCCCTAAAAATACTCTCACTGCGGGGCCGACAGCAACAGCAACGGCTATAAGAATGTAGTTGAAATTTCCCGTCGCTTACATTTCAGTTGTTTAGGTTTTGGTTCCGTACCGCACGTCGGAATAGTTGAGTCACGCTCAAGGACCCACCAGAATGGCCACGTCAATCCGCGTTATCAAACATGGAGATGCACTCCTCAGCACTCCACGACGTTGACGGCCAGGCCGCCGCGGGAGGTCTCCTTGTACTTGGCGAGCATGTCCTCGCCGGTCTGGCGCATCGTCTCAATGACGGTGTCGAGGCTGACGGCGTGCCGGCCCTCGCCCCACAGGGCCATGCGGGCGGCGTTGATGGCCTTGACGGCGGCCACCGCGTTGCGCTCGATGCAGGGGATCTGGACCAGCCCGCCCACCGGGTCACAGGTAAGCCCCAGGTTGTGCTCCATGGCGATCTCGGCGGCGTTCTCGACCTGGGCGGGCGTCCCGCCCAGGGCCTCGGCCAGGCCGGCGGCCGCCATCGAGGAGGCCGAGCCGACCTCACCCTGGCAGCCCACCTCGGCCCCCGCGATGGAGGCGTTGGTCTTGATGAGCCCGCCCACGGCCGTCGCCGCCAGCAGGAAGCGGCGGGCGCCGTCGTCGTCGGCCCCGGGGATGAAGCGCTCGTAGTAGGCCAGGACCGCCGGGACGATGCCGGCCGCGCCGTTGGTGGGGGCGGTGACCACGCGGCGCCCGGCGGCGTTCTCCTCGTTGACCGCGAGCGCGAACAGGTCCACCCAGTCCATGCCACGCAGGGGGGTCGGCCATGGTGAAGGCAGCGGCCGGACCGGTCGACTGGGCGCGCAGCCGCTCATGGAGGGCCTTGGCGCGGCGGCGCACGCCGAGCCCGCCGGGCAGGATGCCCTCAGCGTTCATGCCGGCCTCGATGCAGGCGCGCATCGTGGCCCGCAGCCGGTCCAGGTAGGCCATGACCTCCTCGCGGCTGCGGGCGGAGAGCTCGTTGGCCAGGACGACGTCGGACACGCTCAGGCCCTCGCGCTCGCAGATCGCAAGCAGCGCGGCCGAGGTGGTGAAGGGGAAGGGCGCGGGGGGTGGCGTGGACCTGGGTCGCAGAGGCGGTCGCCAGGGCCTGGATCGACGGCGACCCGGGGGCGCCGACGTCCTCCATGACGAAGCCGCCGCCCACGGAGTAGTAGGTGCGGCGCAGAATCTCGGCGCCGCTGGCGCAGTAGGCGGTCAGCGTCATGCCGTTGACGTGGTAGGGCAGGACCCGCCCGGGCAGGAAGTGGATGTCGACGCTCGGGCTGAAGGGGATGGGACCGACGCCGTCGACCACCAGCTCGCCGGCCGCCTCGACCTCCTCCATGAGGGACTCGCACACGACAGCGGGGACCGTCTCGGGCTCGTAGCCGGCCAGACCCATGACGGCGGCGCGGTCAGTGGCGTGCCCGCGGCCGGTGGCGCCCAGCGAGCCGTAGAGCTCGACGGTGATGCGGCTGGGCTGCGGCAGGCCGGAGCCGGGGGCCGGTGAGGCGCACTCAACGTCGGAGGCCCCCGCGCCGCCTGGGCGGACCTCCTCGGCCAGGGCCCGGCTGAAGGCGCGGCCGGCCCGCATGGGGCCCACGGTGTGGGAGGAGGAGGGGCCGATGCCGATGCGCATGAGGTCGAAGACGCTCAGCGGGCGGGGCGCCTGCTCGACGTCGATGGCCCCGGCCAGGAGGGCAGCGGGCGTGGCCGAGTCCAGTGCCGCGGAGACGAGCGCGGTCTCCTGGGCAGCGGGTGCTTCGGTGAGCGCCATGGTTGCAGAACCGGCTGCGGAATCGGGGACGTTTAACGAGGTGGGCAGGCTACGGCGGGTCACGTCCTTAATGATGCACGCCCGCCACCCGGGGCCCAACTCCGTGCCGGGACCTTGGTCCGTCTCAGTCCGTGGGGCGCACCAGCCACCAGGCGGCGTAGGGCGGCACGGGCACGCGCCCATCGCCCGCCCCGTCCAGCGTGGTGGAGCCGAAGGGGACCGTGTCGGTCAGGACGTCAGTGGCCCCCATGACCCCGAGCCGGGCGAGCTGGTAGGCGGCCACCGAGCGCCACTGCGGCGTCACGTTGTACACGCCCACGAAGCTGCCGCGCGGGTGGTCGCGGTAGGTCACCAGCACCCCGGGGTCGTCGACGTCCTGGACCTGGGTACGCACCGCGGCGTCGAGCTGGGGCAGGCCGGCGCGCACCTGCGCCATTCGCGCCAGGTCGGTGAAGACGCGCCCCTCGACGGTGGAGCGGTCGCGGCGGTTGGCCAGCCGGGCCTCATTGAGGCGGGGGCGACCGGCCCAGCGCGAGTCGGCCTCGTGGCCCGGCTCGGTGTCCCAGTTGGGGTCGTTGGGCTGGGCGAGCTCGTCCCCGCTCCACAGGACGGGGATGCCGCCCCAGCCGTAGACGATGGCGTGGGCCATGCGCAGGGCATGGATCCGCTCCTCGCGCCAGGTCCACAACGCCTCGACCTCGTGCTCGGGAGTCTCGTCGGTGACGCCCTCCCAGGCCTGGTCGGCGGCCTCAATCCCGATGAGCGAGGCGGCCGTCCCGGCGATGCGCCGGTCCCCGGTGGCCGGGTTGTGCTGGAAGACCAGGCCCGCGGCGTCGGAGGTGGGGTACTCGCCGCTGTACCAGTCGGCCAGGAAGGAGCGGTGGTCGTAACCGCTCAGGCCGACTGCGGCCGCGTCGTCGTCGTCAATGGCCCAGCCGATGTCGTCGTGGCAGCGCAGGTAGGTGATCCAGGTGGCGGTGGAGGGCTCGACCGGCAGGTTCTGGAGGGCCTCGACGGCCAGCGTCGTGTCGCGCGCCGCGAGCATGGACCAGATCTGGACCATGAGGGAGTTGTGGTAGGCCAGGTCGGAGACCTTGCCGGTGTACTTGCCCTGGCCCAGGTACTGGAGGAGCTCGGTGGGGGCGACGATCGCCTCGGCCTTGAGGTCGACGGCGGGGCAGACGATGCGAGTCAGGGCGCGCAGGACCTCGGTGATGGCGTGGACCTCGGGCTGGCCCTGGCAGTCGGTGCCCTTGCGCTTGATGGTGAAGGCGATGGCGTCCAGGCGCAGCACCTCGACGCCGCGGTTGGCCAGGTTCAGAACGATGCTGGCGAACTCGGCCATGACGTGGGGGTTGCGCCAGTTGAGGTCCCACTGAAAGGAGTTGAAGGTGGTCCACACCCAGCCGCCCACACCGTCGTCCCAGGTGAAGTTGCCGGGGGCGAAGTCCGGGAAGACCTCCGGCAGGGTGCGCTCGTAGGCGTCGGGCTCGGTGCGGTCAGGGAAGATGAGGAAGTAGTCGCGGTAGCGCTGCTCGCCGGCACGGGCCCGCGCCGCCCACTCGTGCTCGGCGGCCACGTGGTTGAGGACGAGGTCCACCACCAGGGAGATACCCTCGGCGCGCAGCTCGCCAGCCAGGTGCTCGAGGTCCTCCATGGTGCCCAGGTCCGGGCGCACGGTGCGGTAGTCGGCGACCGCGTAGCCGCCGTCGGAGTCACCGGGGCGCGGGGTGAGCAGGGGCATGAGGTGGAGGTAGGTGACACCCAGCTCGCGCAGGTAGTCGATGCGGTCCTCCACGCCGCGCAGGGTGCCGGCGAAGCGCTCGGTATAGGCGGCGTATCCGACGCGGCCCGGGTGCTGGGCCCAGGCGGGGTCGAGGGTACGGGCCAGGTCCAGGCGGCGCAGCTCGTAGTCGCGCTCCGCGTAGGCCCGGGCGGCCAGGGCCAGCAGGTTGAGGACCTCCTCCTCGGCGGCGTCGCCGTAGAGGGTGGTGAGCCCGTCGAGAAGGTCGGGGTACCAGGCCTCGGCGCGCGTGAGGAAGATGTCCCGCTCCACGGCCTCAAGCGGGTCCAGGACGTGGAAGACGATGTCGTTGAGGGATGGCGGGAGGGAAGTGGCGGCGCTCATAGATCTATGGTCCCCGATTCGGAGTCGCCGCGGTACTCATTTCCTCATCGTCGCGTCAGCCGGGGCGCCCAGCGGCAAGGCGACGGCGCAGTCGGCCATACAGTCGGCCATACAGTCGGCCCCGACGGCCACCAACAACCACCAGCAGGCTCCGCCCCGCTTCCTGGCCCGCGGTGCCAGACTCCGGAACCCGCAGTGCCGGCCGCCTGAACCCGCGGCCCCACCTCCGACGGGGACATGGCGCGCGGCCGGGGGCGTGTCATTCCGGGCGGGAGCATTCGACGCCATCGGGGACAGGAATCCTGTCCCCAGACGCGCGGCACGTCCCCGGCCGACCGGGACGGCGCCCGGCCGCGCAGAATGTCCCCGGCGGCAGAAACAGCCGCGGAAACAAGCGCGCTCACGTCCCGAGCGCGCTGAGGCCTCAGGATTCGACGGCGTCGTAGGACTCGCGGTGGGCCAGGATCTGGGCTGAGTGGGTGTGGATCCAGGTGCGCAGCGCGTCGATAGGCGCCTGGAGGCTGCGGCCCAGGTCGGTCAGCTCGTAGTCGACCCGCGGCGGCACACCCGGCAGCTGGGTACGCGTCACCAGGCCGTCGCGCTCCATGGATCGCAGCGTCTGGGTGAGGACTTTGGGCGTCACCCCGCCGACCCTCGCGCGCAGCTCCCCGAAGCGGCTCGGCCCGTCGGCCAGGACCGTGACCACCAGCGGGGTCCAGCGGTCAACGACGTGACGCAGCACCGTGCGCGACGGGCAGGCGGGCGAGAGGATGTCGAAGTCGAAGACCGGCGCCTGGGTTCCCTCCCCGACAGCAACCTCGCAGCATGGGGCGCTCTCCTGAGGAACAGTATCTCCTGACTCGCCTGAGGACAGCTCCATCGCGCCCTCCACACTCGAGGTGTCGGCACCGCGAGCGGCGGCGACGCTCCTCGCACTGCTAACGCCACCTTGTGCCACCTTCCGCCGCTCAGCCATCAGACCCTCAGCTCGTGACACAACACACTCCCTTAGTTACTTTGAGGTACTTAGTACCTTAACCATACCATCGAGTCATCGCGAGGTCGCCGGTACCCGGCACACCCACCTTTGGACCAGCACCCCATCTACCTGGAGGAAGTCATGAAGATCGCCGTCATCGGAGGAACCGGCATGGTCGGCTCGGCCACCGTCACCGAGGCCGCCGGCCGCGGCCACGAGGTCGTCTCCGCCTCGCGCTCGGGCCGTCACGCCGAGGGAGCCGCGCAGGACGTCACCCTCACCCTGGCAGACACGCAGGCCGTCGTCGACCTCGTCAACGGCTCCGACGCCACCGTCATCACCGTCTCCGCCGGCCGCGGAGAGCCCGCCCAGCCCGTCATTGACGCCCACCGCGCCCTTATCGCGGCTGCTCCCACCGGCCGGCTCATCGTCGTCGGCGGCGCCGGCTCCCTGCTCACCCCCGACGGCACCCGCCTGGTGGACACCCCCGGGTTCCCCGAGGAGTACAAGCCCGAGGCCCTGGCCTTCACCGAGGTCCTCGACCTCTATCGCGAGGCCGGCAGCGCCCTGACCTGGACCTTCCTCTCCCCCGCCCCGGAGTTCACCGACAAGCCGCGCACCGGCACCTACGCCGAGGGCGGCGACCAGCCCGCGGGCAGCGAGATCTCCGTGGCCGACTTCGCCGTCGCTCTGGTGGACGAGGCCGAGAAGGACGCGCACCGCGGCCACCGCTGGACCATCGCCAACGCCTGAGCCCACGGCCGCTGACGGCGCGCCCGCCGAGCCGGGCCGGTTCCATGCGACCGGCCCGGCTTGGCTTGCGCGCCCAGACCGGTGCAGGCTTGACCCATGACTGCCATTGCCCTGACCATCGCCGGCTCCGAGGCCTCGGGCGGCGCCGGCGCCCAGACCGACCTCAAGACCTTCCACACCCTCGGCGTCTACGGTTGCACGGCCCTGACCTGCATCGTGTCCATGGACCCCAAGGACGGGTGGAACCACCGCTTCGTCCCCGTGGACCCCGGCGTCATCGCCGACCAGATCGAGACCTGCGCCGCCGTCCACTCGTGCATCGACGCCGTCAAGATCGGCATGTTGGGGACGGCGCCCACCATCGACGTCGTTGAGCAGGCCCTGGAGACCTACGACTTCCCCACCGTGGTGCTCGACCCGGTCCTCATCTGCAAGGGCCAGGAGTTCGGGGGCGCCCTCGAGGTGGACAACGCCCTGCGCACCAAGATCCTGCCGCGCGCCACGATGACCACCCCGAACCTCTTCGAGGCCGCCACGCTGGCGGGCATGGAGGAGATCACCTCCGTCGAGCAGCTCAAGGACGCCGCCAAGCGCATCCACGACCAGGGCGTCCCCAATGTCCTGGCCAAGGCCGGCCCGTCGCTGGGCACCGGCACCGCGCTGGACGTCTTCTACGACGGCACCACCCTGGAGGTCCTCGAGGTTGAGGCCGTCGGCACCGAGCGCGTCCACGGCGCCGGCTGCACCCTGGCCGCCGCGGTGACCGCCGAGCTCGCCAAGGGCGCCTCCCCGCTTGAGGCCGCCGTCACCGCCAAGGAAGTCGTCTCCTCCTCCATCCGGCACGGCCTGCGCGGCAACATGCCCTTCCTCTACGTCTACCAGGGCGAGTACCGGCAGGACTGAGCCGCACCGCTGAGGCGCCCCTCGGTTCCTCACCGATCTTCCCGCTTCACCATCCGCCGCCGACGGTTGTCAGCCCGTCGACGGCGGATGTGCGTCATCTACGCCCAGATCTGTCACGGATGGCGACTTTTCAGGCGGACCGCCGCGGCCGCCGCCCCATCCGCACCGGCCTGACCTGCGCAGATGCCCCTGGCCCACCGACGCGACGCAGCACCGACGCACCTAAAAGTCGCCATCCGTGACAGATCGGCCCCTGGGAACCAGCACGCCGGTCCAGTAGATAGACAACCTAGTAACTAGGTAGTCTATGAACCATGGACTCTTCAGCGTCGCGCCTCCTGCGCGGATTCCTGGAACCCTGTCTGCTCTCACTGCTGGCCGAGCACGCCGACTACGGGCTGTCCCTGGCGCAGCGGCTCGCCGCCGCCGGATTGGACGAGGTACCCGGCGGCACGCTCTACCCGGCTCTCATGCGCCTGGAGAAGCGCGGCCTCGTCGCGGTCTCCTGGCGCCCCTCCACCTCCGGGCCCGCCCGCAAGTACTACGAGCTGACAGACGCCGGACACACTGAGCTCGCCGCACGACGGACCGAATGGCGCACCTTCTCCACGGCGGTCGGCGCTCTCATCGAGGGCCGCAGGGTACGCACGGAGGCCCCCTCATGAGCCGGCCCGAGGAAGCCAGGGACCCAGCACAGAACACAACGGCCGAGTGGTACCGAAGCTTCACGGTAGAGCTTGCCTCCCGCGGTCTGCCGTCCTCCGAGGTCGAGCGCACGGCTGCCTCAACCCAGGCGGAGGCCGAGGCGGCCGGGGTTCCGCCCGGCGACCTGTACGGTCCGGCAGTCCTCTACGCCCGCGAGGTCGCCTCTGCGCTGCGGGACTACCAGGCGGAAGCACCCGCCCCGGCCTCACTCAGCTCGTCGCCCCACGCCACTGCTGACCTCGGCACCACCGGCCTCGCCACCGCATCTGCCAAGACTTCGCCCGCAACCCCCGTGGTCCTGCGCCTGACGGACGTCTCCGCGCGCCGCGGCAGACACTTGGTCCTGTCCGGCATCAACCTCACCATCCACCGGGGCGAGGTCGTCGCCGTCGTCGGGGCCAACGGCGCCGGCAAGTCGACCTTGCTTCAGCTGTGCGCGGGCCTGCTGCGCGCAAGCGGTGGGAGCATCGAGCGGACGCCGAACTTCGGCTACGCGCCTCAGCTCGACTCCTTGGCGCCTCTGCTGACGGTGGACGAGCACCTCCGGCTCTTCGGGGCGGCGCGCGGGATCCGGCAAGGCCGCTCCATCTCGACCGGCCGCCGTCTCCTCACCCGCCTGGGCTGGACCGCCCGCGGAGACCAGACCGCCGGGACGCTCTCGGGTGGGACTCAGCAGAAGCTCAACGTCGCTCTTGCCCAGCTCAACGCGCCCGACCTGCTCCTCCTGGATGAGCCCTACCAAGGCCTGGACGCCCTGGCCTACGAGGATCTGTGGGCCCTCATCTCGGCCTGGCGCGCCTCGGGCGCAGGCGTCCTGCTGGTCACCCACCTGCTGCGCGACGTCGACCTGGTCGACCGCGTCGTCGAGCTCCCGGCCCCGCAGGAGGACGCAAGTCGGACTGTCCTCCGAATGCCCCGGCGGGTACAGCGAAAGGAGTCCGCATGAGCACCTCGCTTGACCAGTTCACGCCGCAGACCGAGTGGGGTCGCACCGAGGGCGCCCGGTTCCGGTCGATGGCGGCGACCACGGGCCTGGTCGCGCTCGTCACCCTGCGGGAGCTCGCCCGACGGCGCGGCGCACTCGCGCTGGCGACCCTCCTGCCGCTGACCTTCTACCTGGTGCGCCTGGAGACGCACTGGACCGCCATCCGGCTCCTGTCGATCGGCCTGGGCTGGGCGACGGCAACGCTGGCGCTGTTCACGCAGGTCTCGTCCCGCTCAGTGGACCGCCGCCTGGCCGTGAGCGGGGCTCAGCCCGCAAGCCTGCTGCTGGGCCGATACCTCGCGGTGCTCGGACTCGGGTGGATCCTCGGCCTGCTCTACAGCGGCCTCGTCCTGGCCACGATCGGCAAAGAGCTCACCCACCCCGGCGCGGTACCGGTCATGCTGCTGCTGACCGCTACCGCGGCCACTCCCCTGGGGTCCCTGGCCGCCGCCCTGGTTCCACGGGACCTGGAAGGCGCGCTCCTGCTGCTGTCAGTCATGGCGGTGCAGGTGCTGGTGGATCCTTCCGAGGGCTGGACCCGTATCCTGCCGCTGTGGTCGACTCGTGAGCTCGCGAGTGTCGTCGTGGAGAACCTGGGGTCAGAGACCGCCGACTACCTCCGCCGCGGGCTGGCGCATGGCGCCGCCATGACCGTCCTGCTGACGGCGGCGAGCTGGGCCGTGGGCGTCCTGCGCCTGCGCACGGTGCGGATTCCCGCTCCCACACACGGATAGGTCGAGAATCGACTCTTTCCCGTTCTGATTCTCTTCGCCAGGCGAGTCAGGATCCAGTGACCTCACAGCTGCCTGACCAAGCTGAAGTCCTTCTCCCTGCTCAAAATCATCACCAAGAAAGGAGAAGGGTAATTAAGGTGCTTCGCCACGATCACTTTCCTATTGAAAAGGGATGCCCGCACCGGCCAGGGAAGTGATCGATACTCAGGAGACTGGCGATCAACTGCGAAGTGCACGAACTGCTGGCTGGCCGCAAATCCCCGAATGACACTCCAGGGAATATATCTTCTGAATCCGTAGGAGCTGCAGTCGATGATGCCACTCTCGGTAACAGTGAGACTGAATCGGTTCAGTACGGGCCGCCACATGGAGATCAAACAACAGAGAGACAGGACCCATGCCAGCGCAATACAGAATGTGATCCACTCATGTCTCCAGCTACCCCACAGGATCCGCACCACAGGCGCACCGATAAGAATGAACAGAACCCCGATGAAAAGAGCCACTGGGCGCTTTCCTTCGAAATATATGGGACCGTAAGCCGCATCCCGCACCTGACTCAGGTCCAATGGTTCCAGGCGCACGCTCCGCTCCTCAGTCGTTTCAGATCGCTCCTCTTCCAAGCTCGCCGACGCAGGAGAGCTTGTATCAGAGGCACCCATTCACATACATCTCCTCTCTGCGCCACTCTGACAGCCAGGATGGTGCACTATGGTGCACTCAGATCAATCATCACCAGGTCACTATAGCCCAGAGGCAGGCCCGGGCGCCTTTCAGATAATGAATCCAGATGGAGCATGAAGTCCTTCGGGCCTTCCCTGAATGTGAGAATGCTACGCAGTCTTTCCACCCTATTTGGGTCGGCAAGGAGACTCTCAATCCACTCTGGATACAACCGCGCCGATGCAATCATTATATTGAAGCTGTCGACATCACCCACGGCATTCAGTAGTGAACGAAATACTTGCGGTCGCGCCATTCCATAGAACCGTGCTCTCTGAGACGCCCTCCTACTCACCTGTCGGTTACAGACGACGCCCCATTCACTATATGTATCCCCTTGAGGTTTGTATACAACCCCCTCCCGAGATCCAATATCTTTCCAAGACACCTCAAGCGCTCGATCTTCGAGGCGTTGATACATTCCATCCGCAGACAGGTCAATATCGCCAGGGTACTGTATCCGTCTCCGACGCTTCCACCAAAAATAAACCACTGAGCCAAACAGGCAGATACCTACCATGACGAAAATCGTTAAAGAAACTACCGCCGGAGTACCCTCCTCAGGGTCGGCTAACATAAATGCAATCCCACCAAAAGTCAGTAATGTCCATGCCACCCTTATCAGAATCGACGACATTAAAGGATCGAAGTTTCTGTCCGCAAGGATTTTCGCACCCCACTCAGTCCACACTACTGCTGGAATGCGCACCTGATAACTACACATTCGCCCTGATAAGTATGTGTAGACGCTTCCGCATACTCCGCCAGCCAGTATCAAAACACATGAGGTGTATCTCGCTACGAGATTACCTGTCATCTCGAATAAGCACACGAAGTACACGAACATCGCCGCTGCGACGAACCAGAATATCACAAAGAACCACGTATACGGTTTCGTCTTTCCAAACGTGACCACCCTTTCTTTTTCAGCGAGGGAAAGAATGCTTTGATGAGATTCGCTCACCTATATCACCCTTCTTACTACGTTCCACGCCTACGGAATCGCTCTGCCGGTTCATCTTCTCCTGCAACAACGGCTCTTCAGCACGCGGAGCGGAAAGAATCTCGGTGAGTGAACCAACGCGATCTTGTGACGAGAGTATGGTACTGGCCCACGCTGGGTCAGTCCATGCAGTCCAGATAAATGTATGCATGGCATCATTGTCGACAACCGGAGTCAGGAGTATTTCGAAGTTCTGCGGACGCTCACCCGAGTATCGTTTCGGTTCGCGATTTCCATAGTGACGAACCTGATTCCTGCTGACTGCATTCCATAGGTCCGTATACTCACCCATGTTAGTTCTTCGCCTTCCCTCCCATACACTAATGTCCTGCCACGACACTTCAACAACTCGATCAGCAACACGTTGCCGAATTCCTTGAGGAGTCAACTCAATGTCTCCAGGATGCCGTCTACGCCTATGTCTCATCCAAGCATAGTGTGCACACCGTACGAAAGATATTAACGCCACAGCAGTTAGTAGCGTGAGCGCCACATACGTGACAGGAATGCCATCCATTCCATCTTCAGGGTCAGCTATTATCAGGATAATCCCGATAACAGCCAGCAGGCACGACATCCAGAATACGATGAACGACAATAGAGGGTCGAAGTCCTTGTCGGCAACCAGTCGAACCCCAGTTTGCTCCCACACGATTTCCGGGACCAACACAGCGTAATCAAATACTCGGGATGAGAACAGGTAGTATGCGCACATCCCAAAGGAGGCTAGAACAAGAGCAACATAGCCGAACTTCTCCTCAGCAGACCCATGCGCTATATCGTCGAGGCGCCACAATACAAGCAGGGAACCAACTCCCATCAATGGCCATATCAGAGCCAGTAGCCAGTCGGTGATATCACGCGATCCCCGCCTACTAATAAACTCATTCCTTTGCATACTCGTCTACTCTCGTTTGTCAAACCTAATTCAATGACGTCGCGATTTAGATAAGAATATTATGAAGGTTACTCGGGGGTGACGCTAAGGCATAAATTAGGCGCATTCGACATGAGTGATAGGTCGTTCCTATAGAAGAATTCTTGTCGTCAAACAAAAGCCCCATAAGGAGACGAACCGTCACCTTGAAGCATACCATCGGATTGAGTGTCCATCAGTTCACCGAACTGGCCCAGGAGGTGCCCCAGAGCAAGCCGCTTCACATCATCCCAGCGCCCCTCGAAGTCGCCAGGTCGCTACGAACGACACCGATCTACCTGCGCCACATTTCCCAGGCCGCCTTCGGTGATCTGCTCGTCGCGTCCCACCCCACTGTCTCCCGGGCCGCCAAAGCGCTGACTGAACTGGCCACCCTCGCCCCGAAAGGATGCCTCATCACCGCCGAGGAGGTCGCCCCGGCTGCGACGGATGTCCTGAACGGAACCCTGATCCCTTACTGGAGTGGAGGGCCCACCCCGAGCTGTGGCTGGGCAAGCACATGCGCACCGTGCTCATCCTCCGGGTCTTGGTCACCTCGCCGGTCATCTGGCGCGGGTTTCAGAGTCCTGCCTACGCTTGACCCGTGACGTCACCACATTGGACGCCTTCGGGTCTGCCCGAGGGCCTCGATGTCAGCCTGTGGGTCGCTGACAGGCGCTACATCGGACAAGGAATGATCGCCCCGCCCAGGATACCCTCCGGAAGTACGCTCACTGGCGTCACCAGGGGAAGTCAGCCGCAACATCATCCGGATCAGGTATATAGTCGAGCGAGTCAACGCCCACATCCACACCTGGAAGATCCTCAAGGAGGACTACTGACACTCCTCCTGAACACTTTCCCGCAAACCAACATAGCCACCCTCATGCTCTACACCTACACCACCACCTCCTGAATATCCTTCCAACTGTGATAAGGTTATAGAATTTCCTGAACCCCCACTGTCGACGAGGTTCATTTTCTGAATGCTTTTTGAACATCTTCGTCCATTTGTTTCACCGTATCATGCACCTTCGATAAATCGCGTCCTACATCATCCGAAACGAAGTCTGGCACAACAGCATCGGCACCTTCGGCGAGTGCGTGCTTCACGCCTTTATGGTCCTCATACAATGAATCGACCGTCGCATCCGTAAAGGTTGATGCTACAAATACTGTTGTAGCAGTTGCCGCGAATCCGACTACAGCGCCAACAACAGTCCCAGGCCCAGGAATTACCGAACCGATTGCAGCCCCAGCCGCTGCTCCCGCAGCCGCTGCGGCAAGATTGGAGACCGCAGCTTGTTCATTAGACTCTCCTTCTTGCCTATCAGCCCAGTATCCGACAACAAATCCCAGCACCCCAAGAGCGGCTCCAGCACCTTTAACAACCCGCGCCGCCTTCGTCCCCTTTCCGAAAGCCGTATAGGTGTTGGATTGGGATAACATTCCGTTACCCTTCATCTCCAGCGCTCGCGAGTAGTTTAACGCTTTGTTTGCCGAACGAGCATTACCTGAGTTTAGAACACCCCGAGGCAGCTCGACACAACTCCCGCACGGATATCAGCTGCCATATTGATCAGGCGCACTGCTTCCGCAGCAAGAAAATTTCTGGTGTATATAGTCCAAAGCGTCGGAGCACCAGTCCGAGCAAATTCGGCAACAGTATTAAAAATTAGGTGGCCGTTCTTCACTTGATCGATATCATCTTGTGTCAGCGAGGTGCGAAGGTCCTGCTGGCCAGTAGCAAGCTTAGAATTCGCCGTGGACATACGTACAGACAAACTTGAGTAGAGAGCGGCTTTTTTTGTATCCGCGGTGTCCTTTGGTTCTTGCACTACTGTACCACTGACCACAAGGCCGCCTGCCATAGCATCACTTCTAACGCACTCCGCCTCAGTCTTCACTGAAAAAAGAATCGATGCATAGGTCGTGAGTGCCGTCGCGATGTCTGTGATACGAGTCGAAAGGGAGTCACTGGCGCCCACAGCATCAGCCAACCAGCTGACAATCGCTTCGGCGGTTTCGCCCTGCCATTCCGACCCAAGGGTCGTCCTGGCTGAGGAGAATCTATCTCCAGACGCACTTACTGCTGGTTCCAACGACGAAGTCAACCAGTCGGCTAAACTAGTGATTTGTTCTGTCTTTCCTTCAACCTTCGTCTCAATAGCCATCGTTTACTCTTTTCCCCACATCAAGGCCTGGACACCGTCACTAACTTGCTGGTCTGTCGCTGAGAAACCTTCCACAGTTCCACGTAGCTTGTTGGAGAAACCATCAATTCCACTACTTATCTCATCCGTATAACCAGTCACCTTCAAGAGTGCGCCCACTATCGCGTCAGACACATCCCCTGCATCAACTTCTGCGGGACCACTACCGCGACATGCGCTGATTAAATCCTGAGCAACCCTCAGGCCTGAGATAGCAGATTCTGCTGCGGCGCTATCAATCCTTACCGTTCCACTCATCGGCGATCCTCCGGAATTCTGATGTCCTGAAGAATAATGTCGTAGTGTTGCAGATCCTGCGCCTGCTGGAGAGCAGCCCAGTCCAACAGCGCCCAGTGAACATCGCCGGCCAGGTCAATCAGTCGATCCAGAGCCGTATAAACCAGGAGCGCCACCCGGCCGTCATCCAGATTCCTGTAGGCCAGATGATTGATCCCATCGTCTCCAGGTGTACAGGGCACGTAGACCACGGGAGGCATCGGCAGCTCCCGCTTTCGTTCACTCATCGGTGGGGTCTCGGTGTCCTGCGACAGACTGCCCTGCTTCTGCGGAACAGTCGGCTGGGGCGGGTCGCTCGGGGACAAGAGATAGTAGTCGTGGGGCATGGGAGCAACGTTATTCAACCGATACACATATGGCAACAGGTTACGGACAGGAGTCTTTGAGACTCCCTCAAGGCTCCCCCCGTCACCCACGGCAAGCCCACCGCGACGTCGTCGTCCATCCACCACTGACGCCGCCGCGGGCAGGCCTCAGCACTCAGCCAACCTCAGCACCCAACCGGCCTCCCGGCCCCGGCCCCTGCCGGGCCGGCTTACTCGTAGGCGGGCTCGGGGGTGACGTCGCGCGCCATGTTGGCGAAGCGCGAGACGTGCCCTTGGAAGGCCACGGGGATGGTGCGGGTCTGCCCGTTACGGTGCTTGGCCACGATGATGTCGGCCTCGCCGGGGCGCTCCTCGTTGTTGTAGTACTCCGGGCGATGCAGCAGGACGATGATGTCCGCGTCCTGCTCCAGCGACCCGGACTCGCGCAGGTCGCTCATCTGGGGCTTGTTGCCGGTGCGCTGCTCGGGACCGCGGTTGAGCTGGGCGACGGCGATCACCGGGATCTCCAGCTCCTTGGCCAGCAGCTTGAGGGAGCGGGAGAACTCGGAGACCTCCTGCTGGCGCGACTCGACGCGCTTGCCCGAGCTCATGAGCTGGAGGTAGTCGATGACCATGAGCCCCAGGTTGTGCTGCTGCTTCATGCGCAGCGCCTTGGAGCGAATCTCCGGCATCGTGAGGTTCGGCGAGTCGTCGATGAACAGCGGCGCGTTGGAGACGGGGTTGTAGGCCACGGCGACGTCGGTCCAGTCGCGGTCCTCCATCTGGCGCGAGCCGCGCAGTTTGTTCATGTCCACGCTGGACTCGGCGGCCAGGATGCGCATCATGAGCTCCATGCGCCCCATCTCCAGGGAGAAGTAGCAGCTGGTGATGCCGTGGTGGATCGAGGCCGATCGGCAGAAGTCGACGGCGAGCGTGGACTTCCCCATGGCGGGGCGCGCCGCCACGATGATCATCTGGCCGGGGTGGAGCCCGCCGGTGAGCTCGTCGAGGCTCGATGAAGCCGGTCGGCACCCCGGTCAGCGCCCCGTTGTCGCGGTTCTGGGCGGCCTCGATCTCCAGGTTGGCCTCGCCCAGGAGGCTCGGAGACGGCGACGTAGTCCTCCTTCTCCCCCTCGTGGTGGGCCACCGAGTAGACCTCGGCCTCGGCCAGCGTGACGAGCTCGGCGATGTCGCCGGCGTCGGTGGAGTATCCGAGTTGGGTGATGCGGGTGCCGGCCTGGACCAGGCCGCGCATGAGCGCCTTGTCCTTGACGATGCGGGCGTAGTAGCCGGCGTTGGCGGCGGTGGGGACGGTGGCCATGAGGGTGGCCAGGTAGGGGCGCCACCAATGCGCTCGAGCTCGCCGCGCTTGGAGAGCTCGTCGGCGACGATGAGCGGGTCGGCGGGCTCGGAGCGGTTGTAGACCTCGACGATCGCGTCAAAGATCGACTCGTGGGCCGAGCGGTAGAACTCCGGGCCACGCAGGACGTCGATGACGTCGGTGATGGCCTCCTTGCTCAGGAGCATGCCGCCGAGCGTGGCCATCTCGGCCTCAAGGTCCTGGGGCGGGAGACGGTCGAAGGCGGAGCTGTCGGTGCGGACGCTTCCGCCGTCGGCGCCGCCCGAGCCGGCCTGAGCGCCCATGCCGTTGTCCATCGGCCACCTCCCGCACTGTCACGCCGGTTGGTCCCGGCTCGTCCTACTGCTCCCGACGACGGCCCGCGGCGTCAGGAAGACGCTCGCCCGCGTGGAGCGCGCGCGTGACGATAACGCCATCGGGCAGGCCCCGCAAACTCTCAAGTTCACCGGCCTTGGGGATATCGGCACGACCGCTGTGGGAAGACCCCCAACGCCTGGGGACAGAGGTGGGCAGGCTGTGGACACAGATGTGCGCACTGGTGGCGACTCCCCCACAGGAAGGCGACTTTTCCTTGGTATACCAGGAATCTGAGAGTTCAGGGTTCCTATAGGTTCTTCCCACGACATCACAATGTGATCTGTGGACAAGTGGGTAAACCTGTGGACAAACATCATCTTCGACTTGAGGTCCGCACCGTTTGTGACTCCCCTACAGGGTGGTCCGTTCCAGTTATCCCCAACCCCCGCCATCTCGGCCGAACATCGGCTTCATCAGGCATATCCTCAGCAAATATTCAGCCTTCTAGTACTTTCCTAGAACTCGAATAGTTGTGCGATCCCCCAGGACAATCCCGGCGATCCGTAGCCTCGGTCACGCCCAGGCTCCACCGCCGCGACCTCACCTCAACCTCATCCTCAACCTGGCCGTGAGGACCTCCCCGGACAGTCTCCCTCCGTGCTCGGAGCCGGCACCCGGCCCCTACCCTCGAGCACTCCGCGGTGGCGGCCACACGCCCTTCCCTCTCCGCGCGGTGCCGCCCGGGGACCGCCGAGGCGCTGATGCTCCGGCGCGGACCCCTGGTCCACAATGGGCCCGTGCCCAACACCAGTCGCCCCGCCTCCTCCGGCCTCAACCATCAGGTCCTGTCCCTGGCCGTCCCCGCTCTGGGAGCTCTCATCGCCGAGCCGCTCTTCGTCCTGGCGGACTCGGCCATGGTCGGCCACCTCGGCGCGGTGAGCCTGGCGGGCCTGTCCCTGGCCTCGACGATCCTGACGACGACGGTGGGCCTGTTCGTCTTCCTGGCCTACGCCACCACGGCGACGACGGCGCGTCTATTCGGGGCCGGCCGGCGCACCGAGGGCCTGCGGGCCGGCGTCGACGGCATGTGGCTGGCACTCCTGCTGGGACTGGGCGCGGGCGCCTTCCTGGGACTGACCGCCCCCTGGCTGACCGCTGCGATGGGCGCCGACGGCGCGGTGGCTCAGGCGGCCGTCGCCTACCTGCGCGCCTCCTGCCCGGGGTTGCCAGGCATGTTCGTCGTCCTGGCCGCCACTGGTGTGCTGCGCGGTCTGTTGGACACGCGCACGCCCTTCGTCGTGGCCACGGGCGGGGCGGTCTTCAACGTCGTCGTCAACGCGATCCTGCTCTACGGCGTCGGAATGGGGATCGCGGGCTCGGGTGCCGGAACCGCGATCGCGCAGACGGCCATGGCGCTGGCGCTGGCCGGTCCGATCACCCGGGCGGCCCGGGCAGCCGGAGTGGGTCTGCTCCCCCGCCGCGAGGGCCTGCGGGCCTCCCTGGGCAGTGGGGCGCCGCTACTCATCCGCTCACTGAGCCTACGGGTGGCGATCCTGGTGACCGTGTGGGCGGCGACCGCGCTCGGGGAGGTGTCGCTGGCCGCCCACCAGGTGGTCAACGCCCTATGGACCTTTGCGGCCTTCGCCCTGGACGCACTGGCTGTGGCGGCGCAGGCCCTCATCGGCACCGCCCTGGGACAGGCCCAGCGAGCGGACGCGGACTCGGCCGCACCGGAGGCTGAGGCCCTCACCGAGGAGGAGGCCGGGGCTGCTGCGGCGACCGCCGGCTGGTCCATTGACGAGCTCCTGAAGCGAATGCTGGCCTGGGGCGCTGGGACGGGGGTCCTTATCGGCGTGCTCATGGCAGCGGGCGCCGCCTGGCTGCCCCGCGCCTTCACCTCCGACCCGGGCGTCATCGCGGCCGCGACTCCAACGCTCCTGGTCGCGGCGAGCGCGCAGCCACTCGCCGGGGTCGTCTTCCTGCTCGACGGCGTGCTCATGGGCGCCGGCGACGGCCGCTACCTGGCCCGGGCGGGCCTGGTGACGCTGGTGCCCTATGTGCCGCTCGCGCTGCTCATCGGGGGCGGCGTGCTGCCAGGGGCTGGCGGGGCGACGTCGGGCCTGGTGCTGCTGTGGATCGCCTTCGCCTGGGTCTTCATGGCCGCCCGCGGCACCACTACCTATCTGCGCTCGCGCGGTACCGCCTGGCGCCACTGACCGGCCGCCCTCGCCGCCAGGTCCCTTCCCCGCGCGTTCGTACCTTGTGTCGTGCGTTCGAGGGGTAAAGGGTACGAACGCACGACCTACCCTACGATCCGGACCGCCGGCACGACGCTGTACGACCCAGCACGACCCACGACAACGCCGTCGGGCCGGAGCCCCCACGGGGAGGACCCGGCCCGACGGCGGAAGAATGCCCGGCGCTCAGCGCGCGGGGACGACGTTGACCTCGAGGGGGGCCACGACGTCGGCGTGCAGGCGCACGGAGGCGCTGTGACGGCCGGTCGACTTGATCGGCGGCACGACCTGAATCTTGCGGCGGTCGACGGCGGGGCCGCCGGCGGCCTTGACGGCGTCGGCCAGGGTCGCGGTGGTGATGGCGCCGAAGAGGCGGCCGTTGTCACCGGCGGTCGCGGAGACGGTCACGACGTTCTCCTGCAGCCAGGCGCGAGCGGTCTGGGCGTGCTCGAGGGACTCGATGGAGCGCTTGCGGCGCGCCTCGGCCATCTGGTCGATCTGGCGCTGGGCGCCCTTGGTCCACGGGGTGGCCAGGCTTTGCGGGGCAGGAGGTAGTTACGGGCGTAGCCGTCGCTCGACCTCCACGACCCTCGCCGGCGGAGCCGAGGTGGGAGACGTCGTGCGTGAGGATGAGCTTGGTGGTCATTGCGCGTGCCTCCGATCAGCGAGCCGAGCTCGAGTAGGGCAGCAGAGCCATCTCGCGGGCGTTCTTCACGGCCTTGGCGATCTTGCGCTGCTCCTGGACGGAGACGCCGGTGACGCGACGGGCGCGGATCTTGCCGCGGTCGGAGATGAACTTCCGCAGCGTGGCGGTGTCCTTGTAGTCGATGGTGCCGACCTTGATGGCCTTGACGGGGCTGACCTTCTTCTTCGGCTTGCGAAGTTGGGGCTTCGCCATGGTGGTACTCCTTGGTCTGAGCGCCTGAGCGCTCTACGAGATGAAAAGTGTTGTGTGAGAGGGAACGGGACGACGACGTCGCGGCTTTAGAACGGGGGCTCGTCACCGAAGGAGGTGGAGCCGCCCGTGGCCCACGGGTCGTCCGCGGCGCCGCCGGCGGGGGCGTTGTACCCGGACTGGCCCTGGCCGCCGAAGCCGCCACCGCCGTTGTAGCCGCCCTGCTGGGGGCCGCCCTGGTTGTATCCGCCCTGACCGCCCTGGTTGCCGCCGAAGCCTCCGCCCTGAGGGCCGCCCTGACCGCCGCCGAAGCCGCCACCCCTGGCCGCCGCCGCGCGGCTGGCGGGTGACCTGGGCCTTGGCGTAGCGCAGGGAGGGGCCGATCTCATCGACCTGCATCTCCACCACCGTGCGGTTCTCGCCCTCACGGGTGGTGTAGGAGCGCTGGACCAGCCGGCCCTGGACGATGACGCGCGTGCCCTTGGTCAGCGACTCGGCCACGTTCTCCGCGGCGTCGCGCCAGATCGAGCAGCGCATGAACAGGGTCTCCCCGTCCTTCCACTCGCCGGCCTGGCGGTCGAAGGTACGCGGCGTGGAGGCGACCGTGAAGGAGGCCACCGCTGCCCCGGAGGGCGTGAAGCGCATCTCGGGGTCCGCGGTGAGGTTCCCGACGACGGTGATGATGGTGTCTCCGGCCATGGCGTTGTCTCCGTTCCCGGTAGAGGCTCAGGCCTCGGGACGCAGCAGCTTGGTGCGCAGAACGGTCTCGTTGAGGCCGAGCTGGCGGTCGAGCTCCTGGGCGATCTCGGGCGTGGTGGTCATGTCCACGACGGCGTAGAAGCCCTCGGACTTCTTCTTGATGTCGTAGGCCAGCCGGCGCTTGCCCCAGATGTCGACCTTGTCCACGGTACCCCCGTTGCTGGGGACGACCTGCAGCAGCTTCTCGAGCGTCGCGTTGGCGGTGCGCTCGTCCGTCTCGGGGTCGAGGATGATCATGATCTCGTAGTGACGCATGCTTGGTACCCACCTCCTCTGGTCTGTGGCGGTCACGGTCCTTCCGTGACAGGAGGGTGATGCGTGCGGCGCACCATCTGACGGAAACAGGCTTCATTCCGCCTTCCGCCCAACGGCGCAGCCAGTTCGCCACATTACCGGACAACCGGGTGGCCCTGAAAGCCGAGACGGTGGGCCGACGACGTGCCATGCAACACGTCGTCGGCCCACCGTCAGGTGTCCTCGAGAGGGCGGGAGTCAGCCGTGGGCCAGCGAGGCGCTAAAGGACGCCCTGGTCGCGGTTGTTGCCGCCTTGGCCTCCGTTGCCTTGGCCGCCGCCTTGGTCTCCGCCGCCTTGGCCACCGCCTTGATCTCGGCGGTCCCGGTCTTCTTGGCCATCACCGATACCGCCCTGGTCATCTCCGGGCTTCTTCTGGGAGTCCGATGGCTCGGTCTTGTTCCCCTCAGGCTGCGGGGTGCCCTGCGGCGTCGGCTCGGCGGTGGGCTGCTGGGTGGGGGGGCGCAGTCGCCTCCGGCGGAGCGGTGGGTGTCGCAGTCGCCTCCTCCTCCGGCTCACCGGTGGGCTTGGCGGTCTGAGGAGCCGTGCCGCCACGGGTGGCCAGCAGCTCGGCCGGCGGCGGGAAGTCCTCAACCTCCAGGCCCTCGTGCGCGACATTCATGTAGTTGATGAAGATGTCCGCCGGGTAGGTCGAGCCGGTGATCTCGTCATAGTCCCCCCAGGGCTCGATCGACTCCTCCGAGCCGTCCGTTCCCGTCTGGTAGAGGGTCACCGCGGTGACCACCTGAGGGAGTGAAGCCCACGAACTGGGCGGACTTGTTGTCCGACGACGATCCGGTCTTCGCGGCGACCGGGCGATCCATCTGGGCGGCCACCTTGTCCGCACTGCCGTTCGGTCCGGAAACGACCTGCTGGAGGGCATAGGTCGTGTCGGCCATGACGTCCTCATCGAACTCACGATGCCCCTTGGTGTCCGCCGTGTAGCGGTCCGTGCCATCGGGGTTCTTGAGGGAGGCCACGATGTGGGTGTCGTGCCGGATGCCCTGCGAGGCGAAGGTGGAGTAGGCCGTCGCGATGTCGATTGTGTGCGGGGAGGCCGAGCCGAGCACGTTCTGGACAAGAGTCCGCTGCTCCGGGGTCTTCAGACCCTGGGTGTTCTCCGGGTAGCCGGCGCGGTTCGCCACCTGGCCGTGATCCCTCCTCCAGGTCCTCGGCATTCAGCGAGCTCCTGATTGAGCTGGAGGTAGGGGTGTTGAGCGACTGCTCCGTGGCCTGGGTGAGGCTGGCCCACTTCAGGGAGACGTTCTTGAAGTTCTGGAACTGATGCCCCTCGATGGTCATCGGCGAGGTGGCCGGATAACCACTGTTCAAGGACCACCCGTTCTCCAGGGCGGCCACCAGCGCGAAGGGTTTGAAGGTGGAGCCAGCCTGGGCGATGGCATCGGTCGAGGTGTTGACCTGACTGGTCAGATAGTCATCACCCCCGTAGAGCGCCAGCAGACCGCCCGTCTTGGGGTCGATGGACACCAGCGCCTTGCGCAGGTTCGGCGAGGCGCCGGGAGGCAGGGATCTGACCGCGTTGACAGCGGCCTCCTGGTCCTTCTGGTTGATCGTGGTGACGATCTTGAAGCCGCCAGTGTCGATCTGCTCCGGCGAGATCTTGGCCTTGTTCTCAAGCTCAGAGCGCACCATCTGCAACAGGTAGCCGTTGGTGCCGGCGTAGACCTGCTTGGTCTGGGACTCCTCGAGGTGCGGCATACCCGTCTGCTTGGCCTCGTTGTACTGGGCCTGGGTGATGTAGCCGTCGTCGAGCATGAACTGCAGAACTCGTCCCCACCGCTCCTTGGCCTTGTCCGGGTTCTCGGCCGGGTCCCAGGCGCTGGGCGACGGCAGGATCCCCGCCAGGAGCGCGGCCTCCGAGGGGCTCATGTCCTTGGCGGGATGGCCGAAGAAGGCCTGCGAGGCGGCCTCGATGCCATAGGCGCCACGGCCGTAGTAGACCGTGTTGAGGTAGTCGCCCAGGATCTCCTTCTTGGGCTTCTCCCGGTCGATCTTGATGGCCATGATGGCCTGCTTGAACTTGCCGGAGTAAGAGCTGGTGGTGTCGACGTAGTAGTTCTTCACGTACTGCTGCGTCAGGGTCGAGGCGCCCTGGGTGTCGCCTCCGCGCAGGTTGTTGATGAGGGCGCGCGCGATGCCCTTGGGGTCGACGCCCTTGTTGGAGTAGAAGGAGCGGTCCTCGGAGGCCACCACCGCGTTGCCCACATAGTCCGGCAGGGTGGAGGCGTCCACCGACTGCCGGTTGATCTCCGCGAACTTCCCCATCTCCGTGGTTCCGTCGGCGTAGTAGACCGTGCTGCTCTGAGCCAGCGCGAACTCGCTGGGCTTGGGCACCTTGATGGTGTTGTAGGCCCACATGAAGGCGCCGACAGTGCTGAGCACCCCCAGCAGGAAGACGCCCAGGACGAACCTCCAGGCTGGGAATCCAGCGGTGGATCTTGCCCTTGCCGGCGCGGGGGTAGTTGAAGAAACGGCGCTTGCGCCCCGAGGCGGCGTCCTTGGAGCGCTCGGCCTTCGACTGCTTGCGCCCCTTTCCGGGCTTCTTACCGCCCCCCGAGACCCTGCCCAGGGTATGCCGACCGGCGCCCGGCCACCTGGGTCGAAACTTGTTGCCGACAGGGCGGCTGGGTCCGCTCCCACTCGTGCCTTCTGCCACGCGCTCCTCGTTTCGGTTGATGTCATGGAGGTGACTGGGTGCCGCGACGGCGCGGGGATAACGCTCCGGTTGCGACATAGGGTCTCATCACGACCGATGTTGGCTGCTGGCGCCGACTCGGAGGCCGGTCACCGTCAGCAGGACCGCCGACGGCGATCGGGTGTGATCGCTGCGGACAAAGCCGCATCGGGCGCCGACATGCGTCCAGTATGAAGGAACACCGGGCCGTGATGGTAGCGATGCAGACCTGGGAACCAGCCATGACGCCATCGACTCACGTTATCCCGTTGTCACCTAAATCGCCCCGAACAGCGCTCTCGTGCGCTTTGAGGGTCGACAACGGCGCACCGGGAGCCAGAATGTGAGTTCGCGCCCAGCCGGCAACGAAGCACACCGAAAACGGCCGGTATCAACCAGGACAATGGTCCCCGGCTGCTGGTGAGACACTGACCTCAATCCTCCCGCTAGGTCAGTTTCGCGTCTCGGCTCCTCGCCTGCTCGAGGAGCGCCCCCCTCACCCGTCCTCACCCGTTCCGCCCAACCGGGGAGATCCTCCATGGACGCCAGCACAGCCCTTCAGACCCTCAGCATCATCCTTCAAGTCGCCATCATCCTCACCTGCCTCATCATCGGGGCGAAGAAGGGCGGGATCGCCCTCGGTCTCATCGCCGGGATCGGCCTGCTGGTCCTCGTCTTCGGCTTCCGCCTGGAGCCGGGAGAGGCCCCGGTCGACGTCATCCTCACCATCCTGGCCGTCATCGGGTGCGCCGCGACCCTCCAGCAGTCCGGCGGCCTGGACGTGATGATGCAGGTGGCCGAACGGGTCCTGCGTCGACATCCCGAGCAGATCACCATCCTGGGTCCCTGCGTCACCTGGTTCCTCACCGTCCTGTGCGGGACCGGCCATGTCGTCTACACGATGCTGCCCATCATCGCGGACATCGCCATCAAGAAGAACATCCGCCCCGAACGCCCCATGGCCGCCTCGTCGGTCGCCGCCCAGATGGGCATCACCGCCTCACCGGTCTCGGTGGCCACGGTCTCCATCGTCTCCATCATCGCCAAGAACACCGATCGGCACTGGTCGGTCCTCCAGATCCTGGCGATCTCCATCCCGGCATCGCTGTGCGGGGTCCTTCTGGCCGCCCTGTGGTCGATGCACCGGGGCAAAGGACCTGGACAAGGACGAGGAGTACCAGAAGCGCCTGGAGAACCCGGAGTTCCGCGCCACCGTCCACTCCAGCTCCGAGACCCTCATCGGCAAGGTGTTCCCGCCCCAGGCCTACCGCGCCACCTGGATCTTCCTGGGCGCCATCGCCGCCGTCGTCGTCCTGGGCGCCCTGGAGGTACTGCGTCCCCAGTTCCCCACCGGCGACAACGGCGCCATGGAGCGCCTGAGCATGAACCTGGTCATCCAGATGGTCATGCTCGCCGCCGGGGCACTGATCCTGCTGACCTGCAAGGTGCAGGCCGCCAAGATCGCCTCCACCGCCGTGTTCAAGGCGGGGGCCACCGCCATGTTCTCCATCTTCGGGGTCGCCTGGATGACCGAGACGGTCGTCCACGCCCACCTGGAGAGCCTGGAGCACAGCCTCTCGGGCGTCCTGTCCCACCACGTGTGGATGTACGCCATCGTCCTGTTCATCATCGGCAAGCTGGTGAACTCCCAGGCCGCCGGCCTGCTCATCGTGGCCCCCATGGCCCTGTCACTCGGGGTGAGCCCGGTCGTCGTCGTCGGGTTCATCGGCGCCTCCTACGGGTACTTCATCCTGCCCACCTACCCCTCGGACCTGGCGGCGATCGGCTTCGACCCCACCGGCACCACCCACATCGGCAAGTACGTCATCAACCACTCCTTCCTGGTGCCCGGGCTCATCAGGTGCTCACCTCCTGCGTCGTGGGCACGGCACTGTCCCAAATGCTCCTGTCCTGAGCACCCTGTCCTGAGCGCTTGACGTCGCGCCGGTCGGTCGCCGTTCGCGTCGACCGACCGGCGGGTGCGACGTCGAACACACTGGAGAAGCGGTCCTTCTGGGCAGAACGTAACAGGAGCGTGTCGTTTGGTCCGTCTAGGCTCGTGCCATGACAACTACAGACGCGGCCACCACTTCCGCCATCGCCCTGCGTTTGGAGCTGCTGGGACTCCCCGTTCCGGCACCGGTCAAGCAGAGTGAGGCGGACCGTCTCATGTCCCCGATTCTGGCTCGCCAGCGCGAGCTCTCCCGCCGGCTGGCTCACCGCCCCTGTGCCGCCGACCAGCGCATTCAGACCTTCCTCGACTCCTACCTGGAGGGCGCGGCCGTCACCCCGAGGCTGCCCCGCTCCACCTTCGTCCTGGACCAGCCGGGCCTGGCGCGGGCCCTGTCCCTGCCTGAGGACGCCACCAGACTTCACCTCCGACTACGTCGAGAGCTACCGAGTGCTCGGCGGCGTCCTGCACAACCCCGCAACGACCGCCGCACCACTGCCGGCGTCTTCCACGTCGCCGAGGGCGGCCTGCCGATTCCCGATGACAAGATCGCCGTCCCGCGCGATGTCTTCGCCCGTCTGCTGGCCCACGCCGTCGACGCCCCCGAGGACCTGCTGACCCTGCCGTGGGCCTCCCGCCAGGAGGACCCGGCCCGCTGCTTCGTGTCCCTGCTGCTGCGCCCCGTCGTCGTGCCCGAGGTCCCCGGCTTCTCCGCCGAGCGCTCCATGGAGATCCGTTTCATCGCCCCCGGCGGCCTGGTCTCCAACCTGGACTTCGTCGAGGGCATCTTCGGCAACGGCGGCGACCCCTACCTGCCGGAGAACGACTCCTCCCTGGCCCCGGAGTCCTGGACCGGCCACACCGGCTGCGTCATCCTCGCCCCGCACCTGACCACTCTGACCAAGAAGGAGCTGGGCCTGCCCTCCTGGGAGGAGGCCACCGAGCGTCAGCGCCGCGACGGCCAGTGCTGGAAGGACGAGGCCGAGGGCTCTACAACGGCGGCAAGGCCTTCAAGTGCGTGGCCCGCGACGAGCGTCAGCGTCATCGTCACCGTCATCGCGGACAACTACTTCGGCTACTGCAAGAAGGAGGTCAAGACCCAGATCGGGTACTCGGCCAACCTCTTCGGCTGCGTGGAGGAGGAGCACGCCGGCGGCGCCGTCGCCTACCCGCGCTACAACCTGGGCCAGGAGTACACCGACATCCACACCCCCGAGGGCCTGACCCTCGAGCACGTCATCGAGCGCAACCCCGGCCGCTTCGAGGCGCGCCAGGACGGGTCCGCCGTCGTCGTGGACGACCCGACCGTGGTGCTGGTGCCCGCCGGCGCCCACTACTCGATGCGCAGCCAGACGATCACCTGGACCGGCCCCGACGGCCAGGAGGCCTCAATCCCGCTGCTCGTGGGCAACACCTACGTAGCCCCCAACGGCTACCGGGTCCACGCCAAGCACCGCGAGGGCGACGCCACCCAGTGGCACCTGGTGGGCACCGCCCCCTGGTCCACGCAGGCCCACAAGCCGGCCACCGTCTCCGGCGGCGGCAAGTCGGAGATCTCCAAGTCCCTCCTGGACGCCTTCGTCTTCAGTGAGGGCCTACGTCGGCGACGTCGACGAGGACTTCGACGCCGTCCAGGCGATCCTCGACGGCAACTACGCCGACCGCTTCGTCGACCCGGCCAACAAGAGCAACAACCACCGCTCGATCCTCTCCGAGCGCCGCTCGCTGGGAAGCGTCATCAAGCTGCTGACGCCGTCGTCGATGTACACCGAGGGTACAACGCCTTCCTGGAGTCGATCCCGGCCCACATCAAGGAGCTCGTCTTCACCGTCAAGCGCTTCTACCAGCCCGGGCGGGAGCCAGGACTGGCGCAGCCACTTCTCCGTGGGCATCATCAATGGCCGCAAGGGCAACTCCCTGCGCCTGGACGGTGAGGTCATCAAGGTCAACATGCTGCGCGTGGGCTTCGAGGACGACGGCGCCTGGCGCCTGCTGTCCCTGCGCCCGGACTTCTCGCCTGCGGCCAAGGTCCAGACCGAGGGACGACATCACCGCCTCGATCGTGGCCCCCGGCGGCCTGGTCTCCACCCCGGACTCGCAGCTGTCGCGCAAGTTCGTCACCAACTGCGAGTCCCTGCTCTTCCAGCGGCCCGACGACGCGATCGTGCGCGGCTACGACAAGCAGACCGAGTCGGACATGTCCGATCCGCAGGCGGACCTGTTCATCTCCAACTTCCAGCCGCTGACGCCCGCCGACGCCCGGGCGATGGCCGCCGACGCCCCCGGTCTGTCCCGCTTCACCCAGCCCATGCAGGACCTGGTGGCCCGCGCCGCCGCCCTGCCCGAGGCCGAGGACCCCGCCGAGCAGACCTACTGGGTCTCCACGGCCGACCCGCGCCTGGTCAACGCGCCCCCACCAGAACCCCCGCTACCTCCAGGTGCGTCCCGACATCGCCAACCCGAAGGACGTGGCGCTGGCGGACCCTGACTAACCACCTCTTCCGGGACGTTCCCCTGGACGAGGCGCTGCGCCACAGCGTCGACGTCGTCGCCGCCGGGCGCCGTAACAACCCGCCGAGGACGGGGTTCCGCCCCTGTGCGCCTACAACCCGCTGCACTACATGGGTGCCCGAGCTGTTCATGGGTTCATCTCCTCCATGACCGGCAAGTCCCCTCGACGACGGGCGCCGGTAGTGAGGAGCCCTCACCAAGGCCCCGTTCAACGCGCTGCCGGCCATCTACGACCTCAACGCGGCCCTGCTGTCCTACGCCCTCAGCGGCTATGACGGCTGGCTGTCCTCGGCCCGGCTACATCGGCCCGAAGGTGCAGGTGGCCCGACATCTCGCTGCTCATCCCGGAGATCTTCTCGCGCATGAGCGCTGAGGGACGCGACGCCCACCGCCTCGTCGAGGGCGGCTACCTCGAGCGCATCGAGGACTTCGAGTACGAGGGTCGCACCGTTCAGGGCCTCGCGCCTGGGCTACCGCATGAACCAGGCCTTCACCTCTACCTTCTTCGGCCGGATCTTCCTGCACCCCGACGTCGTCTTCACCGAGGAGATGCTGCGTCCCGAGCGCAGGATGAGGCGGTCTTCGCCGACTCGGTGGACATCATCGTCACCACCCACAAGGTGGTGGCTGAGCACTACCGGGCCGACGGCTCCATCGAGTGGGCCGTGCCGCCGCTGCGGGCCCTGCTGGAGATCATGATCGACGGCACCTCCCGCGAGGCTGGGACCTGACAGGCGGGTTCCGCGCCCTGTTCGAGCGGGAGAACATCCTGAGACTCGTCGTGGTACGCGCAGCGCCTGGACGCCAAGGTCGCCCGCGACACCCGCCTGGCCCAGCAGGCCATCGAGGACCTCACCCGCTTCTACACCGCGGAGAACAACGAGGAGGTCGTCGAGCGCCTGGGCATCGAGGGCCGCCTGGCCGAGGCCCGCGCCTGGCTGGACAAGGTCAGGCTCTCCCGCCTACCGCGAGCACCTCGTGGGCACGCTCGGCCTCCAGCCCTCGCTGGCCTGAGCGGACGTCGCGCCGGGCCTGCACCGCACTCCCGCAGGCCCGGTGGCGCACCCGCCCTCTCGCTGACGACGAAGCGCGTGTGGGGAACAGGATTCCTGTTCCCCACACGCGCTCGTTCTTCACTGTCTCTCAGTACCGATGGACGAGGCCTGGCGGGGCGCCGGTCAGCCGACGTCGGCGTTGCCGGACAGGTGCCAGGTGGCGTTGGCCCAGGGAAGACGTACTGCATGAGCACGTAGACGACTCCGGCGATGAGGATGAGCGACTCAATGGCCTTGAGCCACGCGGGACCCGGCAGGTGCCGCCAGATGAGCCGTACATCAGTTGACCCCCGGATCGTTGAGCACGGACTCCGGACGGCCCTCGGAGCGATCCATCCAGTAGGCGAACTTCGCGTGGACGATCCAGCGCTGGTCATTGCCGAACTCGCCGGCGGTCGATCCGTGGCAGGTGGTCAACGTGATGTACCGGTCGGTGGGCTGGGCGTCCGGCTGGTTGGGGACAGGGGCGATGACCTCGACCTGCTCGGGCTGGACGAGCTCGTGGCCGGTCACCTTGAACACGTACCAGGTCTTGGCGGTGGAGACGACGATCTCATCGCCCTCCTTGAGCAGGTCGATGCGGCGGAAGGAGTTGCCGTAGGTGCGCCGGTGCCCGGCGATCGCGAAGTTCCCGAGCTCTCCGAGCTGCTGGGTGTTGGTGTAGTGACCCGCCGCGGCCTGGTCCAGGACGTCGGATCCGGTGCCCTCCATGATGGGCATGTTGTTGTTGGTGACGCCGTACCACTTGGGGACGACGAGCATCCCGATGGTCTCGCCGTAGCCGACCTGCTCCATGACGGGCGGAGCATCGTAGTGCTTCTCCCCTGCCCGCTTGGGGGACTCGACCTGCTTCTCGTGGAACTGCGTGGCCACCGCCTTCGCACTGGCGTTGGCGTCGATGCCGGTCCACCACAGCTGCCAGCACAGGAAGAGGGCGACGACCAGGCCGGCGGTGATGAGCAGCTCACCGATTCCGGTCAAGGTGCCGTTGAAGATTCGGACAGCACGACTCTGGCCGGGTGCTCGGTGTCGCACAAGACCTCCTCCAGTCATTGCCCCTCCTCAGAACTAGGGCATCATCAGGCTAGCGGCCAGTCTAAGGGGGTACACCCCCCACATGACCAGCCAGGAGTGGTGGACTCATCACAGGATGCGCCGCGAGGAAGCTTCGCAGCATGTCCTAGGCTAGGCCCGGATGTATTGCGGTGGTCTCATGCCACCATCCCCAACCAGTGAGGAGACCCAGGGTGGCCTTGGAGAAGAAGTCCACAGCGGACGACGCCGACAAGAGCTCGGAGAAGGTCTCGAAGAAGAGCTCGGAGAAGAACAGCGCGAAGGGCGCTGAGAAGGGCACGGGCTCGAAGAAGGGCTCTGCCGCCTCTGAGAAGACGGAGGCTAAGGGCAAGGCGGCCAAGGGCTCGAAGAAGAGCTCGTCGTCGAAGAAGAAGCACCCTGAGCGCTCCGGCAACCCGGCCAAGGCGGCCAAGGCTCTCGAGGAGGAGTCGCGCGCCGCGGCGAACCGGGTCTCGCGCACACCCAAGAAGGTCAAGGACACCGCGTCTCCGCGCTGGTACGCCCCCACCATGGTGACGCTCCTGGTCATCGGGCTGCTGTGGGTTGTCGCCACCTACCTCTTCCAGGGCAGGTACCCGCTGCCCTACTTCGCCGAAAGCACCACGCCGGAGACTGGCTGTACAACGGCAACCTCTACATCGGCTTCCTCATCATGATGTCGGGCTTCCTCGGTCTGCTTCGCTGGAAGTAGCAGGTTTCAGACACTCACGCGATCAGGCATCCGCACAGGCCCCCCCGAGCATCGGCTCGGGGGCCTTGTCGTCAGCGGTGAGCTTACTTCCCAGGCACCCGGCACAGCGGGTTGATACAGCGGGTTGAGCAGGCCGACGGGGCTGCTTGATCGCATCACCGAGAGCCGCCCCACAAAGGGGCCCGGGATGGATCCCCGGAGGCCGGCACGCATGGCCTCGGCCCGATCCCCTTCCTCCCCAGGCCATCTGTGGATCCGTGGACAACTGACTCCCCACAACCCACGTCGACTTTCCCCATGTGTGGACAGGCCTGTGGATAACTACACGCTTGTGTTTCCACACCTGTGTCCACAGATGTGGATGAACCACAGAGGTGTTCTTTCAGGCTTGTCATTCATGACCGCACGAGCTGCGCGGTGCATCTCATGTGTTGTCTCCTCGCTTCTGAGACATGTGGGTGTCATGCCTTCTGAGACACTCGCTTGGACGGGCCCCCGAGACAGGCTGGTGGTCCTAGAGGTGACGATGAGCCGAGGGGAAGAGGCCTGGCAGGTCGTTGGTGTCCATGGTGCTGACATTAAAGGCGCATCGGAGCCGCACACCGAAGAAGAGCCGCAGGATTTCAACGATTCCCGCTGGGCGCTTCGACGGCAGGCTCGGTAATGTCAGCGCTGTGGACACCGGGCCGCGCAGGAGCGAGAGTCCGTGGGTCTTGCGGCAGTGCCCGGCGCCTCCGTCACAGGTCTGCCCCCACCGACTCCTGCCCGCCGCCTGCGCTGGGGTCCGGTGGTCATGGTTCGACTCCGGCCCCGCCCAGAGTTGGCCCAAGTCTTACCTCGAGTCGGCCTTCTCCACGAGGGTCGGGATCCACTGACCAAGAGTTGTGCGTACTGCACGAAGGCCCCACCTACCCCAGTACCCCCAACCCTCGTCCAGTAACACCCACCCCTCGTGCAGTGCACCCAGACGACGACGGCAGCCACCACAGTGACCGGGGCACCCCCTCCGACAGGCCGAAGCAGCAGCACTCCCACCTGGCAGACGCACCCAAGCGGCGTCTTGAGAAGTCATGACATCCGAAACTCTCAGAGTCATGAGACAACACAGGGGCGGTGCATCTCAGGAGAGGAGGGCCCGAAGCAGATCGAGCCCTACCAGGGCCACTGCGACCGCAACGGTTCCAGCGATCCCCACGACCTGCCGCTTCCCCCGTGGCGCCCAGGCGTAGATCGCCGAGACGATCCCTCCGACGACAAGCCCACCGAGGTGCCCCTGCCAGGAGATGTTGGCCCCCAGGAAGGAGATGACGGCATTGATCGCCACCAGCGCCACGATCCCCGAGGTGTCCCGTCCGAAGCGCCGCTGCACGATGAACATGGCCGAGAACAGGCCGAAGACCGCTCCCGAGGCGCCCACCGTCAGCGTGAGCCAGGACTCCGTGCCCGGCCAGGAGAGCCAGTAGATCATTGTCGAGCCGCCCAGGGCGCTGAGCAGGTAGACGCAGGTGAAGCGCCACCGCCCGAGCACCGGCTCAAGAGCACCGCCCAGTACCCACAGAGCCCACATGTTGAAGCCGAGGGTGCATGTAGTTCGCATGGAGGAAGGCGGTGGTCAGGAACCGCCAGGGCTCGGAGGCGGCCAGTGCCGGCACGAAGCCCGAGGCGAAGCTCCAGCGACTGCATCGTCACCTCGGGGATGAGAACTTGAAGCGCGTAGACGACGACACACAGGCCGACGAGGATCTTGGTGACCAGAGCACCGGAGACCACGTTCCCGCCCAGCAGCGTGCTCGCCTGACGTCGGCCGGCCTGAGACTGACGAGCACAGTCCACACAGTGCACCCCCACCGAGCTGGGCACCTGGCAGGCGGGACAGGTGGGTCGGTCGCAGCGCTGGCAGCGCACGTGAGGCCACCGTGCCCGGGTGCCGCGGGCACACCGGCGGTGCCTGCTGCGGAAACGAGTTCGTCGAGCTCATCGGATGCTCCTGTGCGAATGATCGGGGCTTAAACGGGTTGGGCCGGGCGGACCGGATACGACGACGCCGCCCGGACGCGGGTCCCAGCGGCGTCACAGAGGCGAATCACACCTGATTCCGGTGCTTCGGTAGCGGTGCGGTGGGTGACCCCTCGTTGCTGAGCGGCCACCCCATCCCCTCTCGGAAACTACTCGGTGATGTCCACCGAGGTGATGATGACGTCCTGCACCGGGCGGTCGCGCGGGTCGGTCTCCACAGCGGAGATCGCATCGACGACGGCGCGGGAGGCCTCGTCGGTGACGGCACCGAAGATCGTGTGCTTGCCCTGGAGCCACTCGGTGGGGGCGGTGGTGATGAAGAACTGCGAGCCGTTGGTGCCCTTGCCCAGGCGGCGGCCGGCGTTGGCCATGGCCAGGACGTAGGGGGCCGCGAAGGTCAGGGAGGCGTCGATCTCGTCGTCGAAGACGTAGCCGGGTCCTCCGGTACCGTCACCCAGCGGGTCACCGCCCTGGATCATGAAACCGGGGATGACACGGTGGAAGATGACGTTGTCGTACAGCGGGGCGTGGGACTCCGCGCCGGTGCGTGGATCCGTCCACGCCTTCTGACCAGTGGCCAGCCCCACGAAGTTGGAGACGGTCTCAGGAGCCTGCTCGGGGTAGAGCTCCAGGCGGATATCACCGAGGTTGGTGTGAAGAGTCGCTTCCATGAGTGCCATAGTGGCACGGTCCCGCGCCCATCGGCATGAACCCCCAAGTGGCGTGCGGTGCTGTTCACCCCAGGCAAAACGCCTGGACATCGTGTGGGCCAGGCCGCCTGAGGATGCAACTATTGGTGCACGTTGCACAACGACCGTCTGTATCCGTTTCCAACCTGGGAGGCAACCATGTCCTGCCTGACGAAGACATGCTGCGACAAGAAACTCGACACCACTCATCTGCGCAAGGAGCAGCATCCCTTGCCGGATCCGTCGTCGGCCAGGCTGAGAAGGCCGCCCTGTGGGCTGCTCCGCACGTCAGCAAGGCCGCCGGGGGCGTGGCCCGCGCCGCCAAGGACGCACAGGAGCGTCTGGAGCCCGTGGTCCACGAGGCCCGCTACCGGGTTGTCGAGGACTACATCCCGCGTGCGCAGCGCGCCGCCGTAGCTGCCCAGGCTGCTGCAGGTACGGACGGTACCCTGACAGAGCGCGCCCAGCGCGTGGCTGTGCCGCAAAGTCCGCCGCATTGGAGGTTCCCGTGAAGAAGCAGAAGAAGCACCGCGTGCTCAAGACCCTGGGTTGGCTCGCCGTCGCCGGCGCGGCCGCTGCCGGCGCCTACGTCGTGTGGCGTCGTAGCCAGCCCGTTGAGGACCCGTGGGCCGAGGAGTACTGGGCCGACTCCACCGAGGATGAGGCCGGCTACGGCATCAGCCCCGAGGATGCTCAGGCCTGACCGCCCCCTCTGAATTCACGACGGCGCCGCGCTGGCCATGACCCAGCGCGGCGCCGTCGTCGTTCAATCGTCATTGCCCGCCGCTGGGGCGTGACCGGTCTGAACCAGGAGGCCCCAGTGGCAAGGGCTGCCGATTCAGGCCCGATGACGGTGGACCCGGAATCCGGGGCCGATGTCGCCGGCCGGGACCATCTCGGCCAGAGAGGCGGGGTCGCTCAGTGAACTCGCCGCGATGAAACCGGTGATGGTGTCCACGCCGTAGTCGAGGAGCACCGGGTTGAGTGGCGTCGATGGCCCCACCAGGACGGTGTGCGCCTGGCGGGAGAGCTCGATGAGACGCGGCGCGGTCTTGTTGACGAAGCTCGATGAGGAGATGAAGACGAGGTCGCACTCGGGCAGGACGTACTCGCAGGCGCTGTCCGGCCAGTCACCGGGCTGAAGGTTGCGCTCGAGGCAGATGTACTCACCGGCGCCGGCCAGGGCGGCCTCGGCGAAGGGGAAGTGCCCGATGACCGCGACCCTCTTGCCGACGATCATCTCCTGGTAGGGGTCGAAGACCTGGCGCCAGGTCAGTCCCTCCCGGTGGGTTCGAATCCGTTGTCCGCAGCCGTCTGCTCACGCGAGTACCAGGGTTGATGGCGGCCTGGCCGATGCTGGCCTCAGCCAGGTTCAGGACTTCGCCAGGGCGCCGACATCGCGCAGTGGCCGTCCCTCGAGCGGCCCGTCGTTGAGGGCCGGGCGGCTGCGCACATCCATGGTCCAGGCCGTGCCGACGCCGCCGGCGGAGTTGAGGACGCGGCTCCAGCGTGGCCCCTGTCCCGCTGTGCGCACGACGACGTCGTCGGGCAGTCCGTCAAGAAGCGCGTCGTAGATCTCCCAGGGTTGTGACGTGACCTCATCCTTCTGCAACCGGGCGGTGACTGAGCCTTACCTATCCTAAGCAGTCCCGCCCGACGGCGCAGCCATTCACCCCAGCGCCTCAGCAACTCCTCACGGCATCGCCTCATCGCGAGACAGAACCGGGCGCCACTGCGAGCACCGCTGCCCGCACAATGAACGCACGTACAATGAGTGCACCGGAAGAATACTAATACGTCACTTTCCGACCGATGACGCAATTCGTGACGACACTCAACCGTGACATTGATTGCTGTTGAGTTGCAGGAAACTCACTGTGTTTCTCTGTGGAATTCCTAATGCTACCGTATCGAGGCCCATGCCCTAAAACTGAGGTAGCGCTTCATGCTTCGCCGATTCTTTGTCCGCTCGTACCGGCGGGAACTGACGTCATCACGTCAACCCTCACGCCAGTCTCGTCGGAGACTGAGGAGCAGTGCCGCCATCTCGACATTTGCCCTGATTGCCGGCGCACTGGGCACGGCGACGCTCCAGCTCCCCGGCCGAGGGCCATTTATGGTAATCCTGCCGGAGGATCGGGAAAAATACGCAGGTGATCGACTGGATCGACTGGACCGAGATGACCAATACCTTGCCCGGAAAAGGCACGAGAATCGCTTCCCGACGGAAGCACCGGCGTGGTCTGGTCGACTCCTCACGGATCTCCGGCGATAAGTGGCGAACCAGTCGATGCACCCTGTCCAATGTGCGCACCACCGCCGTGGGAAAAGAACGAGACAGGGCTGCCCACGGACCGGGGTCTGAGCGTCGGATACTATCCGGGTAACTGGAGGAGACGGCCTGTCTCACCTGTACAACGACAGCACCAACTACACTGCCGGGGTCGCCAGAAGCCCTATGCGACCTCATCGAACCTGCCTCTGGGCATTGCCAACCTGAGGGACTCCTCCACGCAGCAGTTCCAGATCGAGTGCAGCGCCTACCTGGTGACCTCCACCTCCCAGCCCGCGAAGAGCCAGGTGGAGCACTTCCCCAACAAGGTGGAGGTTCCGATGGAGGGCATCGTCTTCGCCGATGCTGAGGGCCTCGAGCTGGCACATCCCGAACGGTCAGAAGGTACATCTCCGTTTCCCCGATCCCCGTCGCCTCCCAAGACGTCACCTACCGCCTGTTGGAAGCGCCCGGACTCCGGGATGCATCACGAACTCCGTCATCAGCAGGTCTCCGTCTCCACCCTGTTGGCAACCGGCCCGGCGTCAAGATGCGCCCGGACGACGCCGAGTGCAGCGCCAAGGTCCCCAACGGCTACGGCCCTCCTCGGTCATGTTGCTGAGCAACATGCGCACCAGCTACGTCGAGGATCACGGAGGCGGACGAGGCGCCGTCGCCTTCGGTGTCGTCTCCTACATGGACTACGGCGACGCGCCTGAGGCTACGGTGTCGCCGGCAGCGCGTTCCAGCCGGCCTGGAGCGGCGGGGGGCAGTCTGACAGCGGAGGCGCAACATCGCCCGCGGCAAGGCACCGTATGAGGGGCGACGCCGGAGACTGGTACAACCTGAGTGCGGCAACGGACCAGGGGAACGTAGCCACCACGAACTCCGCCGTCGTGCGTCTGGGTGCCCTGACGGACCATGATGACAACATCACCCACAGCGCTGACGCCTCGAGGACAACACCACGGATATTGATGACGAGGACGCCCTCCCCGCCAACTGGGACCACGTCATCTGGACCGATATCGGCCAGAAGTGGAGTCAGGAGATCACCTGCTCGGGCAGCAACACCAAGATCGCCCGGCTGGGTGGACTGGAACCGGGACGGCGTATTTTTCCGCCGGTGAGCGCTCCGCGGTGACCTCCTGCTCCAGCGCCGGTAAGGCCACTGTGACCTGGACCGTCCCCAGGACGCCAAGCGGAGCACCATCAATGGCAACGGTGCGGCCACCTTCATGCGCCTGCGCATCACCGGCGCCCCGCCCAACGGACGGGAAGCCGAGGACCCTCAGCCCACTGGCATCGCGGTCAACGGTGAGGTCGAGGACCACCAGGTGCAGGTCCAGCTGCCCAACCTGTCCCTGGCCAAGCAGGTGGACAACACCGCGGCCGGCTCCTGGGTCTGTCCGCCAGGACTGGACGCTCACGGCAACCCCCAAGCGCGGTAAGACCGCCTCAGGCGCCGGCGGCTTCGACTCCGCTTACCTGCCCCAGGGCCAGACGGTGCTGTCGGAGTCCTCGTCGTCTCCCAAGTCGGCCGGGTACAAGGCCACCGTCTCCTGCGTGCCGCACCCGAACTCGGATATCAGGACTCCGTCGTCGACGGTCAACTCCGCCTCCAAGACCCTGGATCTGGCCACCGGTGAGTGGATGCAGTGCACGATGGTCAGCACGGCTCAGCCCGGTCAGGTCGTCTGGAGCAAGGTTGACGACGCCGGCAAACCGCTGGCGAGGGACCGTCTTCACGCTGGCCTCCCCGGCGCTCAACGGCGGTCAGAAGGAGGTGACCGACTGCGTCGCCACCGGCGGCAAGGCCACATGCCCCAACGGCTCGGTGGACCAAGACCCTCGAGCCGGGTTCTTCAAGGTCTCCGGGCTCACCTGGGGCGAGTACTCCATCACCGAGACCCAGGCGCCGGCCGGCTACAACCTGTCCTCCACCACCCTGACCAAGACCCTGGACGGATCGGCGCCTGCCGCAGACTCGACGACGACACCCCCACCCTCGACCTGGGTCAGGTCACCAACACCCGGATCAAGGGGTCGGCCACCTGGACCAAGACCGATGATCGGGGCAACCCCATCAAGGGCGCCCAGTGGTCGCTGATTCCCCTTGACTCCAACGGTCGGCCTCAGCCGGACCAGACCCGCACCATCACCGATTGCGTGGGCACCTGCGCCCAGGGCGGCCTGGACACCGATGCCAACCCCGGCGCCTTCAAGCTGGCGGATCTGGGCTACGGCTCCTACCGGCTCATTGAGACCAAGCCGCCGGTCGGCTACATCCTGGACGCCACCCCCCGCACCATCACCATCTCCTCCCAGGGGCAGGTCGTGGCGCTGGGCAAGATCTCCAACCGCAAGTCGGCGGTGCCCGCCATCCCCTTCACCGGAGGGAGCGCGGCCGACACCTTCCTCATCGCCGGAGGGGCGGTGCTGGGGATCACGGTACCGGTCATGATGATCCAGGCCTACCGACGCCGGCGGGCCCTGGAATCCTGACTCGACGTATGACCTGAGCGAGCGGTCAAAACGCACGTGATGGGCCGCAGACACCTTGGTGTCTGCGGCCCATCGGCGTCAACCGCATCAGACCGGGTGCCTCACAGGAGCGGCAGGAGGATGTCGGTGACAGCATCGACAGGTGGAGTGGTCGCCGGGTCAGTGAGGTACTCCTCGATGATCGGATGGTCTCGCGGTTCCTCGCCCGAGCTCAGCAGCCACTGACCGTAGAGCCACCGGTAGGCGGCATGCATTGACGAGTACGGGCCGATGTAACGCATGATCGCGTACCGGCCGGCCGGCACCATCCTCTCAGCGAGGTCGTGGGGAATCCTCATACCGGGGTCGACGACGGTTCCAGCCGCCGAGCGCAGATCAGCCGGGGGAACGGCGTCGGGATCATCCTCATAGATGGCAACCATCAGACTCCCGGAGCCCACACGGTCTCTGACTCGGCTGAATGCCCGGCCAATATCCATATAGGAACCACGGTGCTCGGATACGGCAAGTCGATAGCCACGGCGAGTCTCCACGCGCACCGCCCACCCCGGGTCCTGACTCACCGACGACGTCGATCCCGAACCACAACTCGTCACTGGTGAGTCGATCGATGCCGGGCGTCCACCGATGCGGAATCGGCTGGGAGTCGTCCTATATGCGCGGAGAAAGGCTCGACTGAACACTTCGGTGCCGGTGAACCCGGCTTTCCAGGCGATCCGTTCCACCGGCCATGAGGTCTCTGTGAGCATGGCGGCAGCCCGCTCCAGACGGAGACGGCGTACGGTCTGAACGGCCGTCTCCCCGCGCACCGCCAGTAGATGCGGTGCCAGTGATAACAGGAGAACCCGGAGACGTGAGCGAGAGTCTCCAGGCTGAGGGTCCTCGTCAAGATGCGCATGAGATAGCAGTCGGTGACAACGTCGGTCGGCGTTGGTACTGCTCAGCCCTCATGTGTCCGAAAAGGACCCCGATGGACAGATGAATCGAGCCATCCGGAGCGTAGTACTCGTAGTCGGCACGATAGTCACGGGTCAGGTCCTTGCGGGCCCCAGACATCCACCACGCGTCATAGACACTCTCCGGCCGAGCATCAGCCAGCGTGACGATGTCGCGAGTGGAGCTCGGGATCGTCACAGTCACCTGACCGGGGGAATCTGATCTCCGGCCTCGATGCGCCTGCCGATGACGAGGGTGTGAGACACCGTCGACTTTATCGTCGCCTGGAGTCTCGTGGTCGGTGTAGACCCGCATAGATGCCGGGGCCGACGCCGGGCTTCTCGGGTACGAGGCCCGGCGTCGCAGCTGTTTCCCGCCAGTGAGGAGGAATGGTGCGGGCCGCCTCTCGGTTCGATGTCCGAAGAGGCAGGGCCAACGACGTCGAAGAGCCGATCGTTTCTCTCGCGCACCATGATGCTCATATAGCGCCCAGAGCTCACTGACGATTCTTGCGGACCTGGGCGGGTCGTCAGTCCTGTGAGTGGGTCAGGACGATCTTGCCGGTGGTGGTTCCCGCGCGCACCGCGGAGACGGCCTGCGCCGCGTCCTGGATCGGGAGGCGGTCGGTGACGTGGACACGGAGGCTCTCCGGAGGCCACGAAAGCTCACCCGCGCGCCTCAGGTGGCCTCCGACGAGCGCCGGGTTCGCCAGACTGAAGGCACCGAGGTTGAAGCCGATGACGCCAATGCCCCGCAGCCACAGCGACGTGGTGCTCACCTGCTGGTCCTCCGCCTGGGAAGCGTCCCCCAGCGCGAGGAGCCGTCCGCCGGTGCGCAGCAGGTCGAGACTGCGCAGCCTGGCCTGGCCGGCCACCGGGTCGGCGACGACATCGAACTGGGCGGGGTCGGCCTCCGCGAGGTCCTCAGTCAGCCAGGCCTCGTCATAGCCCAGGTCCAGGATCTCCTGGCGCTTGGCCTCGCTGCGGGTGACGCCGACGACGCGGCCCGCCCCGAGCAGCCGGGCCACCTGACCCATCTGCGAGCCGAGGCCACCGGCGGCGGCGTGGACCAGCACGCTCTCACCGCGGCGCAGGTGGGCGATCTCCTCAGGGCGACGAGCGCCGTCGTCGAGTTGGCCGGGCGCCGCAGCCACGACCGGATCAAGTCCGCGAGGGAGCGGTACAACGAGGCTCCGCAGAGGCCACGGCGACCTGCCCGTAGCCGCCACCCCCGGTGATGGTCAGGGCGACGACGGCGTCCCCGACCCGGTAGCCATCCACCCCATCACCGAGGGCGCGGACTCGACCACTCACCTCCAGCCCGGGGGTCCAGGGCAGGTCGATGGGCACGAGTCCTTCGGTGAAAAGAGCGCCTCGACGTAGCCGACACCGGCATGGTCCACATCCACGGCGATCTCGCCCGGTCGGGCTCAGGGGTGGGGGCCTCCTGGTAGCGCAGCCCGGACGCCAGGCCATCAGGCGACGATCTGCATGGCCTTCATGAGCAACACCTTCCTGTATCAGTCACCAACACAGTATCAGATACCTGATACACACACGGAACAGACCCATCGCGATTCGCGGAGGCAGTGGTGATCTTGGGCCCGAGACAGCAGTGATCGGCGGTGTCTTGGCCGCTACTCGGCGATGAGGTCGTCCCGCAGGAGGGTGGTGACGCGCCCGAGCATCTCGGTGGTTGCTGGCGCTCCCTGGCGGTGAAGGCCTCGGCCATACGCTGCTCGATGCGGCGTGCGACCTTGTCGGCGCGCAGCAGCAGGGACCTCACCCTCGGACGTGAGTGACGCAATGAGGACCTTGGCGTGGTCGGAGGAGGGTGGCGGGTGACGAGTCGTTTCTGCTCCAGGCAGCGATGACGGTGGCCATCGTCTGCGGAGTGACGGCGGCAGCCCTGGCCAGGCGGGCCGAGGACTGCTCAGGCACGTAGTACAGGGAGAGCATGGCCGCGTACTGGGCCACGGTGAGTCCGAAGGCTCCTCAGAGCCTCGGTCTTGGCAGCCATCATGGCCTGCTCGGCCGACTTGATGTGTAGGCCGAGCCGCACCCGATGTCCTCGTTGAGCTCGCGACGTCCTCGCCTCAGGGGGCGGAATGTCAACAGAGCGGCTCACGGCGTTCATCCTAGGGAGGCCTCGTCATCGGGAAGAAAGATCTCCTCGATGGTCAGGCCGAAGACGCGAGCAATGGTGAAGGCCAGGGGCAGGGAGGGTCATAGCGACCGGCTTCAAAGCGTTGACCGTCTGGCGGGAGACCCCCAGGCTCCTCGGCGAGCCTGGCCTGAGTCCAGGCGCGCTGGGCGCGCAACACCTGCCAGATCGTTCCTCACCGGTACCGCCAGGCCGTCACAACGTTCCGATGATGAAGAACGCTCCCACACCATCACGACCCATGAGGCGCTGAGAAGAGGCAGGCCAACTTCCTCCATAAAGCCGTAGGCAATACAGGTGAGAATCGTTCCCGCCGAAGAGATGACAAGAGCATCCAGCATCTTCTTCTGCTGCATCTCATCAATCTCTTGGAACATCCTCCTCATTGCCCACGCACACGCAGGCTCCGATCATGGGAAGCAGCACAACAATGAATCGCCATGGCGTCCCCTCCACGGAATGGAGCCAGAATCTGTTGGCGAAAAATAGCCAGAGAATAAAGCACCATGCCTATGGTGAACCGAACGAGGTAGGCGACGTGTGCTTTACGGTCACTACTCATGATGCCTGCGATGCTAACAGAACCGGAAGCCCAAGACCAAGCACATCGAGACCCCAGTGAGCGACCACCAGCGGCCACAGACCGCCACGGCACCGCCAACGCATGCACCCCATGAGTATCCCCACCAAGAAGGTGGTGACGAACCTGGCGAGCTGCGCCCGCGGAGTCAACGGCGTCAATGCCGTGTGCTGAAGCGCGAAGAAGAATGCGATAACAACGAGTGCCGCGTTCCTATGGCAACGAGATTCGAGAGCCTCAGCGGCATACCCGCGATACAAGCCTTCTTCCGCCAGGGCGATCGTCACCGGCATGATGAGCAGGGCCCACCACCCCATCCACATGGGAACGCCATGCATCACTCCTGAGGCGGGCGGATTCTCCTGATAGGCAATCAGATTGCCGATGAAGGCTGAGGCGGAGAATCCGATTTGCAGAATGATGAAGGCCAGCAGCCCCCAGGCGGTACCCGACCAGCTGGGGGCCAGCAGATCGCGCAGGCGACGATCCTGGCGAGCCAGTAGCCGCGAGAGGACAAGCAGAGTGATGACGTCGACAATCACTACCGTCACATCGGCCCATAGCAGGGCCCGATTGTAGATCCAGCCGACAAAGGGCAGAACGACACCGGTGCCGACGAAGAGCAGGACGGTTCGCATCAGGAGGAGCGCAACCACGCCACGCCCGGTTCGTGTGATGTCAGGCAAGGAGGTCATACCTCAAACATAAAGCGACCTTGTCATTCAGTCAAGGTTACTTTCCATCTCGACGACGTCCTCCCGAACGCCCCGTCGTCATCAGGTATGCACTGCCCAGGACCGTGCCGGCGATGACCGGGAAGGCAGGGATCACCCATCGGTGGGGGCGCACCTCGACCCCATGAGCTCGCAGCGTCCGCTTCGCGAAGATCCAGAAGGGCAGGACGACCGGCAGCGCCGTCGCCACCCCCAGGGTGTAGCGCCGGGCCAGGGCCGCTGAGCCCAGGTGACTGAAGGTGTGCATGCCGTAGCCGTAGAGCGTGGCCTGGTAGACGGGCGAGCGTCCACGGGTGCGGTAGCCGTCAATGGAGGCAACAGCCATGAGGACACCCATGAGACCAATCCCCAGGTAGACGTGCTCACGCGAGCAGCCGTGACGTCGGATGTCCTCGGGCAGGAAGGGGACCTTGTCGAGACAGCGGGTGCGTCCAGCCGGGCATTGTGGCCAGCTCCTCGAGGTCATGCGCCAGCCATGAGAAGAACAGCCCTCCGGTCGCCAGTGACACAGGATCCATCACGGTCACCTCCGGCACACATTGTACCGGCGAGAGAATCCCCGAGGCGGACCACCATCATGGTCCATCTCGGGGAGCGGGGAGTATGAGAAATCAGTGGTGGAGCCAACGGGACTCGAACCCGTAACCCCCTGCTTGCAAAGCAGGTGCGCTACCTAGTGCGCCATGGCCCCTCGGGGAGGATGCTCACCGGTTCCGTCAGCTGCTAGTCAACGGGGTCGGTGACCTCGGCCCACGCGGCCCGCTCCATACGGGCCGCCTCGAACCTGAGCCACGCGGCATAACCCGCAGCGGCCAGGAACGAAAAGACCGCGGCTGATACGACTGCACGGTTCCTCATGAAACCTCCTCATCGTCTCACCGCGGACGGTGAGCCTAGGCTGGACTCGAACCAGCGACCTCATCCTTATCAGGGATGCGCTCTAACCAACTGGTATAGGCCCTTGCGACCGGAGAAGATTAACCTGTCCGGCTATCGCAGACCAGATCCGATCACTCGTCCGCAAGCGTGAGATGGATCCCACCGACGAGGGTGGCGAGTGATGTTGTGAGAAAGGCGCCCAGCGTGGTCAGAGCGGTCACCAGCACGATATCCACCACGGCGACAATCGTGGAGACGGCCGGGGCCCGTGGCGAGTCGAGGTAGGCCACGATCGCGGAGAAGGTGTTGGAGCGCTCACCGGCCACCGTCTTGACGAGGCTCCTCGATGGTGGAGAACACATGCATGGCGTCGAGCATGAACCACGACCGCCGTGGCGACGATGAGCATGATGCCCGCGGCGAGGCGGGCAGGAAAGCTCGCCTTCATCACTGACCAGGGGTCGACCGGGTCGAGGGCCAGACGCACGCAGCGCGGCCCGGCGATGGTCTTCTTGCTCTTCTTGCTCTTGCCGCCCGACGCGCTGCCGGAGGCATCCGCGCCACCCACAATGGATGCGGCACCTGCGGACTGCCCACCGTCAGGGGACATGGAAACCGGCTGGCTCGTAGCTTCGACCTCACTCTCGTTGTCTTCCAACGCTACCGTGTCAGCCGCTGAGTCCGCAGGAGAGTCGCCAGTGTCACCTTCCGGGTCCTGGTGAGCCTGGGCCTGGTCGGTGGAGTCCGCCGAGTCGGCACTCGGGGCGCTATCGGCGGCATCGACCGCCTCCTCCATGTCCCGTTCGGTGTTGCGGGCCACAGCGATGATGCGGTCTCCGGCGTCGGGCTTGGCGAAAGTCACGCCCTGCGTGGTCCCTACCCGTGCGCGAGACCTCGACGACGGCGGAGCGGACCACCTTGCCCGAGGCCATGATGCACAGGACCTCGTCCCCGGAGTCGGTCACCAGGGCGCCCACGAGGGTTGCCTCGGGCCTCGACGAGGTTGGCGACCTTGACGCCCAGGCCGCCACGACCCTTGACGGGGTAGTCACGACGTTGGTGCGCTTGGCGTAGCCGCCCTCGGTGACGACGAACAGGTCCGCGTCCTGCCAGGGAGGGTCGACGACGTCCATGGCCAGCAGGTAGTCGTCCTCACGGAAGCGCATTCCGGTGACGCCGCTGGTGGCCCGGCCCGTGGGGCGCAGGGTGTCGTCGTCGGCGTGGAAGCGCAGCGACTGGCCGGCGCGGGAGACCAGCAGGAGGTCCTGCCCGGTGCTCAGGAGGCGGGCGGAGACGAGGCTCGTCGTAGTTGCCCTCCTCGTCCTGGCGCAGGTTGATGGCGATGACGCCGCCGGAGCGGTTGGAGTTGTACTCGCTCAGGCGGGTCTTCTTCACCAGGCCGCGGCGGGTGGCCAGGACCAGGTAGTCGGCCTGCTCGTAGTCCTGGAGCTCCATGACCTGGGCGATCTCCTCGCCGGGCTGGAAGGCCAGGAGGTTGGCCACGTGCTGGCCCCTTGGAGTCGCGCCCCGCCCTCGGGCGAGGCTCGTAGCCCTTGGCGCGGTAGACGCGGCCGTAGTTGGTGAAGAACAGCAGCCAGCGGTGCGTCGTGGTGACGAAAAAGTGGTCGACGACGTCGTCCTCACGCAGCGTGGCCCCGCGGATGCCCTTGCCGCCGCGGTGCTGGGAGCGGTAGGAGTCGGTGCGGGTGCGCTTGGCGTAGCCGGGCGGGTGATGGTGACGACCACGTCCTCCTCGAGGATGAGGTCCTCCATGCTCATCTCGCCGTCGAAGGGCACGATCCGGGTGCGGCGCTCGTCGCCGTACTTCTCGACGATCTCGGCCAGGCTCGTCGGAGACGATGCCTCGCTGGCGCTCCGGGAGGCGATGATCTCGCGCAGGTCCTTGACCCGGGCGCGCAGGCTCCTCGGACTCCTCCTGGATCTTGAGGCGCTCCAGGGCGGCCAGACAGCGCAGGCGGAGGAGAGGATGGCCTCGGCCTGGGCCTCGTCGACATCCAGCAGCCCCATGAGGGCCGGTGCGGGCCTCCTCGGTAGTGAGGCGAGCGCCGGATGAGGGGCGATGACGGCGTCGAGGGGCGTCGATGGCCCTGAGCAGGCCCTCGAGGATGTGGAGCGCTCCTCGGCCTTGCGCAGGCGGAAGCGGGAGCGGCGCACGATGACGTCGATCTGGTGGGCGACCCAGTGGCGCACGAAGCCGTCCAGGCTCAGGGTGCGCGGCACCCCGTCGACCAGGGCGAGCATGTTGGCCGGGAAGTTGTCCTGGGCTGGGTGCGCTTGTAGAGGTTGTTGAGGACCACCTTGGCGACGGCGTCACGCTTGAGGACGATGACCAGTCGCTGACCGGTGCGCCCGGAGGTCTCGTCACGGATGTCGGCGATGCCGGTGACCTGGCCGTCGCGCACGGTGGGCGATCTTGTCAGCCAGGTTGTCGGGGATTGACCTGGTAGGGCGAACTCGGTGACCACGAGGCACTGGCGGCCCTGGATCTCCTCGACGTTGACCACGGCCCGCTGGGTGATGGAGCCGCGGCCGGTGCGGTGAAAGCGTCCTCGATGCCCCGCCGGCCCAGGATGGTGGCGCCGGTGGGGAAGTCAGGGTCGGGGATCCGCTCGATGAGGGCGTCGAGCAGGCTCCTCGCGCGAGGCGTCAGGGGTGCTCGGTACCACTGGGCTCCGCGGGCGACCTCGCGCAGGTTGTGCGGCGGGATGCGGGTGGCCATGCCGACAGCGATGCCCTCGGAGCCGTTGACCAGGAGGTTGGGGAACCTCGACGGCAGGATGACCGGCTCCTGGTTGCGTCCGTCGTAGTTGTCCTGGAAGTCGACGCTGTCCTCGTCGATGTCCCGGAGCATCTCCATGGCCAGGGGCGCCATCTTGCACTCGGTGTGCCGGGGGCGGCGGGCCCCAGGTTGCCGGGGGTCCCGAGTTCCCCTGACCGGCCACCAGCGGGTAGCGCAGCGACCACCACTGGACCAGGCGGGCCCAGGGGCGTCGTAGATGGCACTGTCGCCGTGGGGTGGTAGGTCCCCATGACGTCGCCGACGATGCGCGAGGACTTGGAGAAGGAGGCGGTGGGGCGGTAGCCGCCGTCGTACATAGCGTACAGGACGCGGCGGTGGACCGGCAGGCCCGTCGCGCACGTCGGGCGAGGGCCCGGCCCACGATGACGCTCATCGCGTAGTCGAGGTAGGAGCGCTGCATCTCCATCTGGAGGTCGACCGGCTGGATGCGCTCGGGGGCGACTACGTTCGTCGCTCCCTCGTCGCCGATGATCTCTTCAACTTCGTCGCTCACAGGATTCCTTCGTGTTCAGAGGAGGTCGCCGGCGGCGGGCGGCGCTTCATAGTGGCTCGGTACCGCTCAGATGTCCAGGAAGCGGACGTCGGAGGCGTTGCGCTGGATGAAGGAGCGCCGCTGCTCGACGTCGTCGCCCATGAGGATCGCGAAGGTCTCGTCGGCGTCGGCCGCCTCATCGAGCGTGACCTGCTTGAGGATCCGGGTGGTGGGGTCCATGGTCGTCTCCCACAGCTCGTGGTCGTTCATCTCGCCCAGACCCTTGTAGCGCTGGATTCCGCCGTCCTTGGGAAGGCGGCGGCCTCTCCTGTCCGGCGGCCAGGGAGGCTATCGCGCTCGGCGTCGGGTAGGCGAACTCGTGCTCGGCGTTGGACCGCCCTGAGCCGGTAGAGGCGGTGGCATGGCGATGTAGGTGTGGCCGTGCTCGATGAGGGGCCGCATGTGGCGGAACAGGAGGGTCAGCAGGAGGGTGGCGATGTGCTGGCCGTCGACGTCGGCGTCGGCCGTGATGACGATCTTGCCGTGGCGCAGGACTGGCGATGTCGAAGTCCTCGCCGATTCCGGTGCCGAAGGCGGTGATGAGGCTGCGGATCGTGTCGGAGGACGGGGGCCCGGTCAGGCGTGCCTTCTCCACGTTGAGGATCTTGCCGCGGATCGGCGCGAGTCGCCTGGTGCTCGGGGTCGCGGCCGCCGACGGCGGAGCCACCGGCAGAGTCTCCCTCGACGATGAAGATCTCGGGTCCGCGGCGTTCTTCGAGAGCAGTCGCGCAGGCTTTGCCCGGCATGGAGGCCGACTCCAGGACGCCCTTGCGGCAGGTGGCCTCGCAGGGCCTTACGGGCAGACCAGGCGCGCGGCGGCGGCCTGGGAGGCCTTGGTGATGATGGCGCGGGCGTCGCCGGGGTGGGAGTCAGCCAGTCGCCGGGTCGGGCGTAGACCGTCTGCTGGACGAAGGTGCGCGCCTCGGTGTTGCCGAGGCGGTCTTGGTCTGGCCCTCGAACTGCGGCTCGGAGAGGCGACGGAGATGACGGCGGTCAGCCCCTCACGGATGTCGTCACCGGTGAGGGTTGTCGTCGCGCTCCTTGAGCAGGCCCTTGTCCCGGGCGTACTTATTGACCAGGGTGGTCAGGGCCGTGCGGAAGCCCTCCTCGTGGGTGCCGCCCTCGGTGGTGTTGATCGTGTTGGCGTAGGTGTGGACCGACTCGGGTAGGCGCTGGTCACTGCATGGCGATCTCCAGGCTGATGGAGTGGTTCTCGCCCAGGGACTGCTCGGCCTCGAAGTCGATGATCTCGGGGTGGACGAACCGGCCTTCTTGGACTTGTTGAGGAAGGCGACGTGGTCCTGCAGGCCGTGCTCGTAGCGGTAGGGTCGGTGCGGAAGCCGACCTCCGGGGGCGTCGAGGGGCCGAGTCGTCCCCGGCGATCTCGTCGCCCGGCGTCCTGGACGCCGAGGCGCTCGTCGGTCAGGGTGATGCGCAGGCCCTTGTTGAGGAAGGCCATCTGCTGGAAGCGACGGCGCAGCGTCTCGTAGTCGAAGTCGACCGTCTCGAAGATGGTCGGGTCCGGGTAGAAAGGTCTGGGTGGTGCCGGTGGAGTCGGTGGCCTCGCCCTTGATGAGGGTCTCGGTGATGGGGCGCCCGCCGTCGGCGAAAGGACATGCGCCACACGAAGCCCCTGACGGCGGACCTCGGTGTCCACCCGGGTGGACAGGGGCGTTGACCACGGAGATGCCCACGCCGTGACAGACCGCCGGAGACAGCGTAGCCGCCGCCCCCGAACTTGCCGCCGGCGTGCGGGATCGTCATGACGACCTCGACGGTGGAGCTTGTGCTCGGTGGGGTGCTCGTCGACCGGGATGCCGCGGCCGTTGTCGCTGACGCGCACGCCGCCGTCGGCCAGGATGGTGACCTCGATGTGGTCGCAGTAGCGGCCAGGGGCCTCGTCGACGGGTTGTCGACGACCTCGTGAACGAGATGGTGCGAGGCCCCGCTCACCGGTGGAACCGATGTACATGCCGGGGCGCTTCCGGACCGCTTCGAGCCCTTCGAGGACGGTGATGTCCGAGGCTCCGTAATCGTGATTCACAGTGGCGTCCTGGTCAGACACGTGTCGGTTGCTCCTCAATCTGTGCGCATCAGGGACCTCGGTGGTCCGATGTCTCCGTCAGCCCTTCACGACGATCCTGAGGGAGGATCGTGCGCACAGTGAGTGGGTACATCAGGACGGTCCTGGGCGCACCTTGGGCGGTTTCACCGCATTCTAGCGTAGATAGGCCCGTGAACCGCGGCACCGTGAGCAGGCGGGGGCGTGCCCGTGGTCACCTCCGTCTCGCCTGGATCACCGCATCGCCCGACGCCTGGCGCCCCACTCCGTGTCTTTGCGACGACGGCGGCTGCGGCCGGTGCGATGCCAATGATACCTGCGCTGCCACTATCCGTAGGTATCGCGCGGACCGCGGGTCCCGCGCAGGCCGACTCCGCGGCGCTTCCAGGTCGGGCGGCCGGCTCAGGATCACCAGGCTCTACCCGTCGCCGGTGCTGATCCCTCCGGCCTGGCGGCCGCCGGGACCCGAGCGCAGCGCCTCGACGATCCTGGCCTCGATGGTGGGCTGGAGGGCCGGGCTGCTGGGCCCAGGCTCGAGGACGACGCGCGCGGGGTGATGCGCCCGGCGTCGAAGGACTCGATGGTGCAGTGCTCGGCGACCTGATCGCCCACGATGACCCGCCACCGGGCGACGACGCCCGGCCACCGCGAACTTTCCCGCCCAGCCGTTGTCGGCCACCATGCGGCGCAGTCTCGCGCTGCCCGGTGCGGGGGTCGAAGGGGTGGGGCCGGGCCGGTCGCGTCCCGCGCCAGTCCGGGACCGCGGTCGGCCGGGTCATCAGGGTTCTGTCCCAGGGCCCGGGCCAGGCACGCGGCGCTGGTCCCAGGGCGCCGCCTGCTGCGCGTCCTTGCCTCCGGGCCGCCCGGGCTCACGCAGTCGGCGGGCCGGCACGCGGCTGTCGCCCTTCTCCCAGGCCTGGGCGCGCTGGCGGGTCAGGGCCCGCGCTGGGCCAGGACGTCGGGCAGCGGACCGTCTCCGGTGGGCGCGGAGGGCTCAGCCACGGGTGACCTCACCGTCGGCCACGCGGTACCTGGCGCCGGACAGGCTCGGCGGGGACGTCGTCGTCGACGGCGGCGGTCAGCAAGACCTGCTGAGCGCCGGCGACCATCTGAGCCAGGGCGACGGCGCTGCTCGTCGAGGAGGCGAAGACGTCGTCGAGGATGAGGACCGGCTCGCCGTCCCCGCCGTAGAGCATCGATGTCGGTGCGCAGCATGTCGTAGGAGGCCAGGCGAAGTGCCAGGGCCAAGGACCACTGCTCGCCGTGGGAGGCGAACCCGCGGGCGGGCAGACCAGTCAGGAACAGGCTCAGGTCGTCGCGGTGCGCCCCGACGAGGTTGGCGCCGCGGTCGATCTCGCGGGCGTGGAGGCTCACCCATGGCGCTCTCCAGGCGCGTGGCCAGGCCGGTCTCATCGAGGAGCGTCTCCTCGCCGGCGAGCCAGGCCGTCTCGTCATGGGGGTCGGGCTCCGGGTGTCCCTCGTGAGTCAGCAGGCTCGAGCGGTAGGCGATCTGGGCGCGAGAGCGCTGCCCGGAGGTCCCGGAGACGGTCTCGTAGGCGGAGACCACCCAGGGGCGCAGGCGCCGCACGACGTCGACTCGGGCGGCGATGGGCCAGGCAGCCGCCGCGGCGGTGGGCGTCCCAGACCTCCAGGGTGGAGAGCATGGAGGAGGTCGAGGCAGGGCGCGCGCGCAGACTTCAGAAGGCTGGCGCGCTGGGCGAGGATCTTGTCGTGCTCGGCGCGCACCCCGGCCAGGCCCGGGCGCAGCGTGACGACCAGGTCGTCGAGGAAGCCTCGGCGGACCCCGGGCTCGGCGCGCACCAGGGAGAGGTCCTCGGGGGCGAAGACGACCGCGCGCAGCACCCCGAGCAGGTCGCGGGGCCGGCAGCCGCTTCGGTTGAGACAGGGCACGGTTCGCCTTGCCGGCGATGATCTCGATCTCCAGGACGCTGGGTCTTTCCCCGTGGACGGCCCGGGCACGCACGACGGCGCCCGGCCGGCTGGGCCTGACCCGGCGTCGCCCGGCGCACCAGGGCGGTGTCGGCCCCGATCCGGTGGGAGGAGAGCGTCGCCAGGTAGACGATCGCCTCAACCAGGTTGGTCTTACCCTGCCCGTTGGAGCCGACGAAGGCGCTGGGGCCGGGCTCCAGGGGACAGCACCAGGCTGCGGTAGGGCGGAAGTCGTCAGGGAGAGGTCAGAGACGTACATGCACCGTCGGGTCTCAGGCCCCGAAGCGGATCGGCATGAGCAGGTAGCGGAAGGAGGTCCTCGGTGCCCCGATGGAGTCCATGCCGGTGAGCACCGCGGGCTTCGAGGCGTGGGTGAAAATCGAGGCGGACGTAGGGGCTGGTTGAGGGCGCCCAGGCCGTCCAGGAGGTAGCCGGGGTTGAAGGCGGTGGAGATGTCGTCGCCCTCGAGGTGGGCGACGAGGCGCTCGGTGGCCTGGGCGTCGTCGCCCTGTCCGGCGTCGAGCTCAGGTTGCCCTGGGTGAAGGACATGTGGATGGGGGTGGAGCGGTCGGCGACGAGGGCTGACACGGCGCACGGCGGCCATGAGAGCTCGTCGGTGCCCACGGTGGCGTGGATCGAGGTGGACTCCGGGAAGAGGCGGCGCACCGGCGGGTGGTCGCCGTCGGTGAGCAGGGAGGTGGTGCGCCGGCCGCCGGCTTCGAAGCCGATGAGGCTGGAGGCAGCCGACTCGCTGCTGAGGCCACGGTCACGTCTCCGGAAGAGGTCAGGGACTTGGCGACGTCGGACAGAGTGCGGGCCTTGAGCAGGGCCGTGGTGGACAGGCTCTGTGTTGGACGGCGACCAGGTCGGGCTCCCGCATGGCCAGGCGGTAGCGGTCGGTGGCCATGAGGACCAGGGGCGCCCTCGACCTCGATCTGGACGCTGGTGAGCAGCGGCAGGGGTGTCGTCGCGGGGAGGCGGCGATGGAGACCTGTCCGACGGCGCGGGCCGGGTCGTGGGCGTCGATCGTGCCGGCGACGGCGGGCATGACCGGCAGCGCCGGGTGGTCGTCGGCGGCCATGGCCGCCAGGGAAAGCGGGCCGATCCGCGGGAGACGGCGACCTTGTTGCCCTCGACCTCCAGGTCGACAGGCTTGTTCGGCAACGCCTTGGCGATATCGGCCAGGAGGCGCCCGGAGACGAGGACGACGCCGTCCTCCTCGACGTCGGCAGCCACCTCGCAGTGGGCGGAGACCTCGTAGTCGAAGGAGGCCAGGACCAGGCTGGAACCCTTGGCCTCCAGCCTGACTCCGGCGAGCACGGGCACCGGCGGGCGGGCGGGCACGGATCGTGCAGTCAGGTGACGGCTTCAGCGAGGATGTCTCGGTCAGCCCTGAGGGACTACGGTAGGTGCCTCCGTCAATCGTGGTCGGTCGGCCGGTAGGCGTCGTGGCACTACAGAGCCGAGAAAAAAACGTGGTGCCGGCGGGTCGCCCGGCGGACAGTCGTCATGGGAACGGCGTCGCTGGGAACGCAGTCCTGGGTCGAGGTGTAGACGGTAGTCCGTGGGAGTCACCCTGTCACCAGCGATCACCCATGCTCATCCCATGAGCCTCTCCGAATGACAAGCGCCCGGGGCCTGGTCCGGTCTCGTTGGCCGATCGTGCTTCGCGATTTCTTGTCATCTAGATCTGTAGGGGTAGTAGCACGTGTGGATGCTGGGGATAACAGGATTTTTCGCCGTCATGACGCCAGTGGAGCTGGGGAACGACACGTGGGTGGTTCTGGTGAGCCAGGTAGGGTCCCGGTGGAGAGAGCAAATGACATCCATGTCATTCCACAGTGGGGGTGCGCTACCTCCACAGCGACACGCTCGCTCCTCCACGTGCCCTCCTCAGCACCGTCCACAGCGGGCCGGCCCGGCCGCCGGTGCCCAGTCTCGCCGGCGCGCAATGCACGAGGGTGGGGTGCTGCTGGAGGAGGGTTGGGTGTACTGCGGGTAGGTGGGGCCTTCGTGCAGTAGGCACGCCCCTTGGCCAGTGGATCCCGACCCTCGTGGAGTAGGTCGGCTCAGGGCGGAAGTCTTGGAGCCGACGTCGCACCCATGGCCTGCGTGCCCTGTGCGGGCTCGGCAAGGGCCCAGACGGAGCCAGGCCTCGCTGCGAGACCCTGCAGACTTCGCTTCCGCTGGCGTCAAGTGTCCACAGCGCTGACATTACCGAGCCCGACGTCGGAGCCCCCAACGGGGATCGTTGGAATGCCGCGGTTTGTCTTCGGCGCTCAGCACCGAAGCGGCGTTGATGTCAGCACCATGGACACCAGCGCCCCGCCAAGACGTGCCAGGCCTCGTCCCTCGACCCACCGTCGCCCCCAGGACGACCAGACCCATCACGGACTCCGACCTGAGCGAGCGCTTCATCAGTCCTGACACGTGAAGGCCTCAGAAACGAGGAGATAAACAGAACGCTTTGGCGATGACGACGTCGAGGGTGCTGCGGTCTGTGTCGGTGGCCGGTCGGCTCAGGCGGGAGACTGGGCGGCCTGCTTGATGCGGCTGGTCAGCTCGGTGACCTGGTTGAAGGTCGAGCGCCGCTCGGCCATGAGGGTGCGGATCTTCTTGTCCGCGCTCATGACGGTGGTGTGGTCGCGCCCACCGAACTCCCGCCCGATCTTGGGCAGGGAGAGGTCGGTGAGCTCGCGGCACAGGTACATGGCGATGTGGCGGGCCGAGACCATGGTGCGTGAGCGGTTGGCCGAGCACAGGGTCATCGATGGTGATGCCGAAGTAGTCGGCGGTCTGCGCCATGATGAGGAGGTCGTGATCTCCTGGCCCTCAGGGGTCGGAGATGATGTCGCGAGGACCATCTCGGCCAGGGTCTGGTCGACTGGCTGCTTGTTGAGGGAGGCGAGGCCGTCACCCGGATGAGGGCGCCCTCGAGCTCGCGGATGTTGGTGGTGATGCGCGAGGCGATGTACTCCAGGACGTCGAAGGGCAGGTCGAGGCCCTCGGCGGTGCCCTTGCGGGAGAGGATCGCGATGCGGGTCTCCAGGTCCGGGGCTGGACGTCGGCCAGCAGGCCCCACTCGAAGCGGGGCGCAGGCGCTCGTCAGAGCCCACCGAGGGCCTTTGGGGGCTGGTCGGAGGTGAGGACCACCTGCTTGCCCGAGAGTGCAGGGAGTTGAAGGTGTGGAAAGAACTCCTCGAGGTCGACTCCTTGCCCTGGAGGAACTGGATGTCGTCGACCAGGAGGATGTCGACCTCGCGGTAGCTGCGCTTGAAGCCCTCCATGCCGACCGTCGTCCTGGTTGCCGTCGCGCACGCAGGCGATGAAGTCGGAGACGAAGACCTCGGAGTTGACGTGCTGACGCGGATCCCCGGGTTGAGGGTCTGGGCGTAGTGGCCGATGGCGTGCAGGAGGTGCGTCTTGCCCAGGCCGGAGCCGCCGTAGATGAACAGGGGGTTGTAGGCGCGGGCCGGGGCCTCGGCCACGGCCAGCGCGGTGGCGTGGGCGAAGCGATTGGAGGACCCGGTGACGTAGGTGTCGAAGGTGTATCTCGGATTGGTGGGAGACGTCGTGGGCCGCCGTGGGAGTCAACAGCCCGGTGGGGTTCTGAGGGCCGGTGCCTCCGGGGCTGTGGGTGACAGGATGTGTTGACCTGGTGGGAGGGACCCGACATCGTCGACAGCGCCGGGCGGCGGAGGCATGGGAGTGAGGCATCGGTGAGGGGGCGCTCGCCGAATAGGGCGAGGGCTCGGCGAGATGCTCGCCGTAAGCAGGCATCGTTGGTACGGCGGACGCGGCGGACACAGCCGATGCGGTCGAGGGCCCCGAGGGCTGGGGCGGCATCGAGGGGACGGGAGGATGCCGGTGCGGGGCGACGGTCGTCAGGTTGACCGGTTCGGGAGCCACCGGGGGCATGGGTGCGCGCAGGGCCTCCGAGGAGGTGTCGACCGTGACCTCCATGGGCATGGGGCGGCCCCAGACCTGGGTGATGGCGGCGCTGATGGGAGCACGTGCCTGCTCGACGATGTCCTTGGCGAGGCCGATCCGACGACGAGGACGAGCGTGCCGTCGACGTCGATGAGGTGGGTCATGCGGATCATGGACATCTTGCCCTGCCCCAGGCTCTCCGGGTGGAGAGCACCTCAAGGGCTGAGAGCCATTTGGTATTGGCGGCGTCGGGCACGACGGACTCCTGATCGGCATGGTTGGTGAACCCGGTGACTGCAGCCCGACCGACGCCGGCCGGGGCCCTGTGTCGATGATGACAGGGTTGTGTGGAACTGGCGAACCGGAAGGTCTTGACCGGGCGTCCCATCATGCTGGTTCTCCACAGCCTTGTCCACACCTGGGGACACACCGAGCGGTGGCTCACAGATAACGTTCAGAATAAACTCTGAAAACAGTAGGTATGGATGGCTCGGATGATCTGCTGCGAGCCCGCGGAATGACAGAAGTGTTGTCATTGACGGGGCTTTCGAGGAGGTGTGACCAGGTCGAGGAGTTATCCACATATCCGCAAGGGTGTGGACGGAGCTCTTCCCACAGCCGTGGACACGGACGACCCCGCTTGTGGATGGAGTGTGGAGAGGATGTGGATGACGCCACCGGTCACAGTGGTCACAGTCGGCCACATTCGTTTGACCGGCAAGAGGGCCAAACGTAGGCTGTTGCAGACGTTCGCGCGGAGTCAGGTCCCGATCCATGGGGCAGCCGCACGAGCGACAGTGCCGCGAACCTCGCGATGCACTGTTCCGATCACCTCAAGCAGGAGTTAAGCCCGTGAGCAAGCGGACCTACCAGCCGAACAACCGTCGTCGTGCCAAGGTGCACGGCTTCCGTAGCGCATGTCCACCCGCGCAGGCCGCGCCGTCCTCGCTTCGCGGCGCCGCAAGGGCCGCGTTCGTCTCGCCGCCTGAGGTGCTCGGCGCGGCGCACCGATTAGCGCGGGGTGAGGACTTCACTACCGCGATTCGTCGGGGTACGCGCTGCGGGAACCGCAGGCTGGTCGTGCACTACCACGCCGGCGGGAGAGGGGATGACTCCCCGGCTCTCGTCGGCGTCGTCGTGCCCAAGAAGCAGGTCCCGCTGGCCACTCGCCGCAACCGTGTCAAGCGCCGGGTGCGAGCCCTCATGGCGCAGCGGGTCGGTTCCCTGGAACCGGGAGCTCGCGTCGTCGTGCGCGGACTGGCAGGTGCCGACGGCGCCGACAGCAGCACCCTGGGACGGGACCTGGATCGGCTTCTGAGCCGGTGCCGGGAGCGTCAAGCCGAAGGACACCGGCGGTGAGTCGGCCGGTTGCGGGCGTAGCGATGAGCGGATGGCTGACGCGAGTCCTCGTGGCTCCCGTGCGTTTCTACCAGCGCTTCATCTCGCCCGCCCTGCCGGCCTCCTGCCGCTACTACCCCACGTGCTCGGCCTACGCCGTCACGGCGCTCAAGGTGCACGGTCCGCTCAAGGGCCTGCTGCTGGCCCTGTGGCGTCTGCTGCGATGCAACCCGTTGACCCGCGGTGGAGTTGACCACGTCCCGGACAAGGGTCAGTGGCGATACCACCATCCCCGTGACGTCCCAAGGTTCAAGGTCGAGGACCCCTGACCGAAGCCGCTGAACCGGCGGACGACGCCGACTCAAGGCTCTGAGCCCACACTGATACCTCTCGCACGAGAACCCTCATACAAGGAGTACGGATGGACACGTTGCTGTGGCCGCTCAAGGTGGCCGTGGCCTGGGTCATGGTCACGATCCACAAGGCCCTGGTCCTCATCGGCTTCCCCGACGGACCGGGTGTTGCCTGGGTGCTGTCCATCATCGGTCTGACGATCGTGGTGCGGCTGCTCATCATGCCGCTGTTCGTCAAGCAGATCCGAGCCTCCCGCGGGATGCAGCTCCTCCAGCCCGAAATGCAGGCCCTCCAGGCCAAGTACAAGGGCAAGAAGGATCCCGAGTCGCGCCAGCTGCTGAACGAAGAGATGATGGCGCTCTATCGCAAGCACGGGACCAACCCCTTGGCCTCCTGCCTGCCGATCCTGGTGCAGATGCCCATCTTCTTCGCCCTGTTCCGGGTGCTGGCCTCCCTGGGTGCCGTTGCCTCCGGCAAGTACGGCCGCCCCTCGATCAGCCCGCTCACGCAGCAGGCGGCCGAGCAGGTCCAGGCCTCCAGCGTCTTCGGCGCCAGCCTGTCCTCCGCCTTCCTGGGCAGGGCTCCGACACGCGGGTCAAGATCGTCACGGTCGCCATGATCGTCATCATGTCGGTGACGCAGTGGTACACCATGGCGCGGTTGTCGATGAAGAACATGTCGACGGACTCCCTCAACTCCGACAACCCCGCAGATCCGTTCCCAGCGGATGATGCTGTACGTGATGCCGGTGATCTTCGCCGTGTCCGGCGTCAACTTCCAGATCGAGTGTGCTCGTTTACTGGGTGGTCTCCAACCTGTGGACCATGGGCCAGCAGTTCTTCACCATCCGCAACATGCCCGCCCCCGGCAGCGAGGGCCGGAAGAAGTACCGCGCCCGCATCAGCGCCAAGCGGGCCCGCAAGGACTGCCCTCCCTGGAGGAGGAGGCGAGCCGGGCGATCGCCGAGGCCGAGGCCGAGGGGCGCACCGGAGGTCAGCAGGTGCAGCCGGTGCGTAAGAACCGGCAGAAGAAGTCCGGCGGTCAGGGGCGAGGTCCCGCAGTGAGGACGTCGCCGATGACTCCGATGTCGAGCAGCTCGAGGACACCGATGAGGACAAGGACTCGACCTCGTCCAAGAGTGGTGGCCTCAGCGATGAGGAGATCGCTCGACGTCGTTATGAGCGCCGTGCCCGCCAGCGGCGCGAGGCGGCGGCCCGACGCAAGGCCCAGGCCAAGAAGAAGCGCAACCGCTGATACGTGTTCAGCGGCCAGACAACCCGGTTCCCATCACAGATACGGATGACATGATGAGTGAGCAGCACAGTAACGACTCCTCCCACCAGGCGGCGGATGAGGCCGTGAGCAGCCCCGTGAGCAACACCGTCTCGCGCCTCGAGGAGGAGGGTGAGATCGGTGCCGACTACCTCGAGGAGCTCCTCGACATCGCCGACCTGGGCGGTGACATCGATATCGACATCGATCACGGGCGCGCCTCGATTGCCGTGGTCGCCTCCGAGGAGGGTGACGAGCGCGAACTCGCCGACCTCGTTGGACGCGACGGTGAGGTTCTCGAGGCCGTTCAGGGGGGCGACTCGCCTCGCGGTCCAGGCGCGTACCGGCAACCGCTCCCGGCTCATGCTCGACATCAACGGCTACCGCGCCGATCGACGCACCGAGGCGACCAAGGTGGCTCAGGGAGGCGGTCACCAAGGTCCTCACCTCGGGAGGCCGTCAGCCTCGAGCCGATGAACCCCTTCGAGCGCAAGGTGTGCCACGACGTCGTCGCTGCCGCCGGACTGGTCTCCGAGTCCGAGGGTGCCGAGCCGCACCGCTACGTCGTGGTCCTGCCTGCCGATGAGGAGGGCGTGGACGACGCCGCCGAGGACGCGGCCGACGACTCCGCTTCGGAGCAGGCCTGAGCATGAGTGAGGGCAGCGGGCCCAGGTGGAGGAGCCGACGGCGGAGATGCGGGAGATCTTCGGGGTCTCCTTCTCCGCGGCGGAGCACTTCGCGCAGATGCTCGCTGAGGAGGGTGAGTTGCGCGGTCTCGTGGGGCCGCGCGAGCTTCCCCGCCTGTGGAGCCGGCATCGTCAATTCGGCGGCCGTGGTTCCCTTCCTGCCGGCTCGGGGAAGCGTGGCCGACGTGGGATCCGGGGCCGGCTTCCCCGGCATTGTCGTCGCGCTGCTGCGCCCCGACCTCGACGTGACGCTCATTGAGACGATGGAGCGGCGCACTCAGTGGCTCTCCGACGTCGTCGAGGAGCTGGATCTGGACAATGTGACCATCCGGCGGGCCCGGGCTGAGGAGGTCAAGGACCGCTATGACGTGGTGACGGCTCGCGCGGTGGCGAACCTGTCCAAGCTCGTGCGGCTGACGGCGCCCTTGCTCCGACCGGGGGGCGCCCTGCTGGCTCTCAAGGGCATGAGGGCGCAGGATGAGGTCGACGACGCCAAGTATGTCATTAAGAAGGCGAAATTATCAATCGCGACCGTTCATGAAGTCGTCACTGCTGGCGACGAAACGACGGCTGTGGTTGAGATTCGTCGCCCGAAGAGCCGTTGAGATACGGCGCGCGTTCGGTGTAACGCGTAAGGATCGACCTGCTCGCGTAGACTCGTAACTGCCCGACTGGCTCGGGCTGTTGGGTCGCCGTCCGAGGAGAAGCAGGTTTGTCCGGATCGTCTATCTTCGATCAGCTCCAGGCCGAGCACCTCGCGTTAGACGAGGTAGCGGGTGGAGAGTTCCCACATCCCGAGCGGACTCGTGTCATCGCAGTCGCCAATCAGAAAGGCGGCGTTGGAAAGACGTCGACCGCGGTGAATCTTGCGGCGGCTTTAGCTGAAGGTGGGTTGCACGTTCTACTCATCGATGCTGACTCTCAAGGTAATGCCTCCACTGCACTGGGGGTGGAGCATGATGAGGACAGCGCCTCCATTTACGACGTCCTCGTTGACGCCATGCCGATCAAGGATGTCGTCGCCAAGACGCGATTCTGCGAGTCCCTGTGGTGTGTGCCTGCGACTATTGACGTGGCTGCGGTTGAGATTGAGCTCATCTCCACTGCTGAGCGTGAGTCACGTCTGCGGCGTGCGTTGGTGGACTACCTGGTTTCACGTGAAACGGATGGTCTGGAGCCCCTTGACTACGTCATCATTGACTGCCCGCCGAGCCTCGGCATTATGACGATCAATGCCTTCGTCGCTGCTGACGAGGTTCTTATTCCGATGCAGGCCGAGTACTACGCTCTCGAAGGTCTCGCCCTGCTGACGCGCTCCATTGACAGGATCGCGCGTATTCACAATCCGGGGCTGGGAGTCTCCATGATTGTGCTCACCATGTTTGACGGACGTACCACCCTGGCTCGTGAGGTGGAGTCTGAAGTTCGTTCCTATTTCCCTGATGCAACGCTGGACACCAAGGTGCCACGTTCCATCCGTGTTGCCGAGGCCCCCTCCTTCGGTGCTCCTGTGGTGTTCTGGGATCCCCGGTCCACCAGCGCAATTGCGTACAAGAAAATGGCTCGTGAGGGTCGCTCTGCGGGCGCTCCCCGGGATTGAAGGCGAGGAAGCCTGATGGCTCAGAAACGGCGCGGACTGGGACGAGGTCTGCAGGCGCTGATTCCCGAGGCGCAGAAGGAAAAGGTACCGGCTGCGTCTCGTCCTTCCGATGTGTTCTTCCCCGACTCGCGGAAGGATGAGTCGGGTGATGAGGATGCGGCCTCCCAGGCCAAGCATGACGCTCCAGAGCCTGAGCCGGCCTCCGAGGCGCGCAGTACTCGCGATCTGACCGCTACTCTCCTGGCACCGTCTCAGCGGAAGCGTGGATCCAAGAGTCGCTCGACTCGTTCAACGACCGCATCCAAGACAGGTGCTCAGAACAAGCAGACGAAGCCGGTTTCACGTGAAACCACGCCAGATTCGACGACCGATGCGAAGGTGACGGAGAAGAAGACCGCGAAGAAGTCGTCTTCCGCCGGCTCCCCGAAGCGGAGTACATCGGCCGCACCGAAGCGAGCCACCAAGAAGGCGACGAAGGCAACGCCCGTAGCGGTGGAGAAGCCTTCACATGAGGCTTCGACGGTTGAAGACGTCCAGGAGGAGAGTGCTTCGACGTCGGTTCCTCAAGCGGAATCAACGCCGACGCAAGTGGTCCCCGATGTTTCACGTGAAACGGAGGAGGAGCAGCCTGTGGTTGCTGATCATGGGAACTCCGATGCCGAGGAGGAGAGGACCGAGGAGGACCTGGCGGCGGCCTCGGCTGATGCTGGAACTGAGACGTCCGAAGGGACCGATGCCGACGAGGAGACGGCGGATACAGGCGCCGATGATCTCGTTCCTGTCCCTGGTGCCCGCTTCGCTGAGATCCGGTGGGGCTGATCCACCCGAATCCCCGTCAGCCCCGTCAGGTCTTCGACGAAGAGGACATCGCCGAGCTGGCGGCCTCGATCGCTGAAGTGGGTCTGCTGCAGCCGATCGTGGTGCGCCAGGTGCCGACTGCTCCGGGAGAGGAGCTTCGGTATGAGCTCATTATGGGTGAGCGGCGTCTTCGCGCTTCCAAGGAAGCCGGACTGGAGACTATTCCGGCGGTTGTTCGGGACACCGACGACGTCGACCTGCTGCGTGACGCACTGCTGGAGAACCTGCACCGCGTTCAGCTCAATCCCCTGGAAGAGGCCGCGGCCTACCAGCAGCTGCTGGAGGACTTCCAGTGCACCCACGCGGAGCTCTCCGAGCGGATCGCTCGGTCTCGTTCCCAGATCTCCAACACGCTGCGTCTCATGAAGCTGCCGCCGCTGGTGCAGCGTCGGCTTGCTGCGAATGTTATTTCCGCTGGACATGCTCGTGCGCTTCTGGGTCTTCCCAATGCGGCGGAGATGGAACGACTCGCTCAGCGTGTGGTTGCCGAGGGACTGTCAGTGCGCGCCACGGAGGAGCTGGTTGCGCTGCATGAGGAGCCTGAGCCCGGACCGGACCAGCCAAGGGTCTTACGTGCTCGCAGCACACCTCTCCCGGCGCTTTCAACCCGGCTGTCCGATGCCTTTGACACTCGCGTCAAGGTGACCCGTGGAGCGAAGAAGGGGCGCATCACCATTGAGTTCGCGGGCGATGAGGACCTCGCCCGGCTGGTCGATGCCCTGGCGCCGGGGACGTCTCTCGATGAGGAGTAGCCTGCTCTGATCCTGTGATTCACGGTGGGGCCGAGACAGTGAGTGTCTCGGCCCCACCGTTGTCTTAGCTGAACAGCCATCGATGGGTCTTGTGGATGGTCGACGGTCGTGTTTCACGTGAAACATGGCGCTACTCATCGGTGATCCCATGACTCGGGGCGAACTCAGGGTGTCACTCACGGCGGCGAACGTGATTGTGTCAGCCCAGGGTTTCACGTGAAACATGTGGATACCGAGTTGTCCGTCATGCTGAGGCACGTCGACAGCGACGCACGCTTAGCCGGCCGAGGTGAGAGTGGTTTGTCGTCTCATGATGTGTGAGAGTTTCGAGGTCATGGCATCTGGGACGCTGGTGGGAATGGTGCCTACTGCATTCGTGAATGCGTGAATGAGCACTGACCAATGCCTCCCGCCACTCGCTGAGTGGGTCGACCTGGGGAGGGGGCGGCGCCGGTGTTGGCCTATCTCCTTGGGCCGCTGCGCGGATGCCGAAGAGGCCAAGTAGATGAGCGCTGTCGACTCGGGCTGAGAACGCTGGGCCTCGCCTCCATGAACCGGCAATGTCGATCAAGTACGCGGCTCGGCGTCCGCAGCGCTGACCACAACGGTCCTGCCGTCATAGTGAGAAGGGAGCGTCGCTGGAATACGAGCTCTGTTTCACGTGAAACCAGCGTTGGCCACTGGTTCGCGGCGTAGAAACGGTATCGATGTGAGCTCCGTGAACGTCAATGCTTCGTCAGAAGCTGTCGTTGGCTCAGCCCCAGATGATGAACAACCACCCCCACGCTCCTATCCGAGCAGCGTCTGAGAAGTGAGGAGACCAGGAATGGACAGGTCCTAGCACTCCCAAGGTTTCACGTGAAACACGGGAAGGGGTTGTCGCGATACCGCGGAGACTGTGCTGCGCGTCCGTATCGAGGTGTAGCGGTGTTGCGACGCGGTTCTCAGGCGTCACTAGAGGGCGCGTATGACAAGGAGCAGAGTCACGACGCCTCCCGTGCGGCGTTGTATGGGTGATGACGCGGATGAGGCTGTACGCGTACGTCCTCTTCAGAGTCGTTGCTAGGTGCGCTCGAAACTGACGTGGGTCTCTCGCATGGATACGCCGACACGGTCAAAGCTCGCCGCGCCAGCGTCTCGAGAACAGGGGGCGGTGGGTCCTGAAATGCTGAGTTCGTTGTCATGAACCTATGCGTCGTTGATTGCTCCGGGACGTCGGTTCTGTCGGTAGCGGGAGACTGGGATTCCCACGGTTTCACGTGAAACCGAGGGTCGAGTTGTCTCCCCTCCCCGTGGGGTAGGGGTGGTGCTCTGCGGGTCACCATCGCCTTGTCGTGGCCAGACAGACCCGCGGCAGGAGAAGGGCGCTTCCTGGTGGAACGCACGACCGCAGGGCCATGCTGACCTCAGTATGTCGGCCACGAACAGCGGAGGAAAGTACACAGGGGAACTCATACCGAATCCTCGTGAACGCTGGTTTCACGTGAAACCAGAAGAGTGTCGATGGAGAGTGGATTTTGTTGAGGGTCTTCTAGCGGACGTGGTGCGTACGAACGTTGCCGATGAATGGTCGGCGATGCCGTCTCGGCCCCTTCCCCGGGGGAGGCATCGGTTCGCATTCCAACAGTGAGGACTGCTCGTGATGCTCACGTCTTCTGTAGCGCATCGGTTGGCGCACCAAGCGCGGCGTCAAGGGCGGAATTCTGCATCGTGGCGCAGTGCTGAGGCATGGGTGAGGCTACTACTCGCAGGCGTCATGAGCGTGCCAGGCACGGCCAAGAGGAGCGCCGTGCTTACCTACCCTGGGAGAGCGGACCGCGGAATGACGTCGGCGCTGCCATGACGCCCGCGCCGTGTTTGTGAGTTGGTTTCACGTGAAACGAATGGTGAAGCCTCTGACGGTCATGGCCCATGAGTCTCAGCAGACGTCACCGAGCGCAGAAGCCGTGACTTCAAGCTGCTGATGAGATGTGATGCCCTCTCCCTCCTCGGAGGCAGGTAGGGCGTATGCCGTAGCCAGTGAGGAGCAACTTGATGCCGCCTCCCAGTGCCCAGCAGCTGACTCGCGTTGAATACGTCGTGCTCGGCGGGATACGACGGACTGCTACCGCGGAAGAACGTGGCAGATGCATCTGCTTCGGGCGGGGCAGATCGGGTGCCGTCTGTTAGAGAAGTACGGCAAATCCGATCGTGACAACGTGTGCTGCCTGACTGGCGTGGGCGGCATGCAGCCGTTTCTCGGGGCTGGGGCTGGTTTCACGTGAAACCAATGGAGAGGCCTCCGCCGGGAGTGTTCCATAAGACTCTGCAGACGGAACTGAGGACTGAGTCCGTGACGTCAAGTTGCCGGATGGCGTTGATGACTGATGGACTCTCCTTCCTGGAGGGAGACCCGTCATGTGCTGTAGCACGTGAGGACGAGCTGGACGCCGCTGCTATGTGGATACTGGAGGTCGGCTGTCGAGTACGTCGCGTCCGAAGGGATGGAAGGCGTTGTGCTGAGATGGAAGAGTGTGGACGATACATTCGCTTTGGCAGGTGCTGATGGAGTGCCGTGCATTGGGGAAGCACAGCGAATCCGAGCGTCACGACGTGTACCGCCGCACTGAAGGGGCAGGCATGGTGTGCACTTCCTGGGGGCTGTGAGCTGGTTTCACGTGAAACCGCCGTAAGTCGCTGAAGAGCGCTCTCGTTCCGATTGGGCCAGCGGTGTCGCGTCAATGTTCGTAGGGTTCATCCTGGCGTGCGGGAATGGGATGCTCAGGCCTCCCCCGGGGGAGGTACCGCTCGTCCCCGAGCAATGAGTACGACGCGAAGGTCCCGCACACGTTCCGACGCGAAGAACAGAAGTCGGTCATGCTCCTGATCGCATGTGCCGATAGTCAGTGTTGGGCACGGAGCCGTGCAGCAGACTACTCGACTCGTTCACTTGGATTGTGAATGCATCTGCCTCCGCATCGGCGCATGAGGATGACGGAGGAGACGATACAGCGGAGTCCTGACTGTGCTGACGCTATACCAACGCAATGCAGAGCATGTTTCACGTGAAACCGCGAGATCAACAGGGTACGCGGAGCGCTCCGTTTCAGAACGGCAGTCTGGAGTACGTGCTGATCGATCAGAGGTCATGAAGGGTGTCGTGGGCCTGCCCATCGACCCGATGTGTGGGAGAGGCGGAGTGGCCGCTCCAGATACCGGAGGCCATTGGTGTTGAACTCGTTTGTCAGGCTTCATTGGCAGATACAGGAACCTCCGGGGCCTTCGACACCCCTCCCCCACCTACCCGGCAGGGAATCCTCGCTGGTTCGGCCACCCACTATCAGGGCAGGAGGGGCAGATAACGGCGGTCGTCATCGACCACCAGTAACGCGCCACGCGGTACGGTGGCTAGCTCCAGGGTATGGAGCCGGGGTTGTCATACATGAGCGTGTTCCATCCGAAACCGATCTATTGGGACGCCGCTTGCTGGCTTGGAGTACACCTACCCCGGGGATGGCTGTCCCTTATGGGAACCGTTGGGTGTCAGGCTGAGCCGGGCTGTATCTGGAACCGGGCCTCCTTCTCGTCATAAGGCCCACGCCCGTCTGCGCAGGAATCGAGTAAGGCCGCAGCCAACAGCAGGTTTCACGTGAAACAAATGGACGCAGTATCGGTAGTCGGTCGCGGGTGCCAGTGCGAGTCCTACGTGGCTCTGCGTCGACCTCGCTGGTGGCATTGCCCCATGCTGACGATGAGAGCCGATTCGTGTCCTGCTCGTCTGAAGCCGCCTACTCCCGCGTCTCCTTGTAGCAGCCGTGCGGCACGCCTTATCGCAACGCTGGGTAGACCGGATGCGCTACCGCGCTTCTGACGCGCCACACGGTCTCTCAACGGCACACGACGACATACTGAATGGGAGAAGGGCCTGTGCGCCGTGGACCTGGCTGAGACTTGCTGATTTGGTTGGTGGCACCGTTGACGTCTGGTTTCACGTGAAACATGATCGCGTTGCGTTGAGCTTGCGTACTCCATCTCCCGATCGGCTAGTGCTTGGGTGTGGGCAATGACGTCCATATCTGTGACCCGATGGGCAGCATTGTTTGCCGTACGTTGCACTTGAAGCACATCAACGAGGGCGGCAGCGCCTTGCGTTCAAAGCACGCCGTTCCCCGAACGAAGGAACCGTCAACCCCTTCATCAGTACGAGAAGGGGGAAGCTCATAAGCAGGTTTCACGTGAAACGCTGAGGATTCCGAATGTGTCGATGCTCTGTTCTCCCGTTACGATGCCAGCACTGATCGTTCTGACGGGACATCGAGGCCGGTCCGAGCAACGCCAGTCCCTGCCCCGTTCCGAGAGCAGCGCGCCTCGACGATTGTGCGGCAGACGTGCCCATCAGGACAATGAGGCTCGTATACCGCATCCAGTTTCACGTGAAACCGCCGTCCCTCGGTTGCTCGTGATGGAGCGTCGTTGAGAAGAAGACGCCGATGGGATATCCCCTCGACGCCCTGAGGAAGAGCATCCGGAAAACAACGGTGGCTCCACCCGACATGAGTGGAGCCACCGTTTCACGTGAAACCGAGCCGGCGTTACGGATGCACTAGTGGGTTCCTCACCAGCGCGTCATACAACTCTT